>Ga0222429_100050_pt1 | contig 244829 bp, 194 predicted proteins | sample 1B50Ametagenome_FD_182475 | JGI IMG/M metagenome (GOLD analysis project Ga0222429, IMG submission 182475) | Enriched microbial communities from leaf-cutter ant dump, University of Wisconsin, Madison, United States - 1B50A (version 2) | ecosystem: Environmental > Terrestrial > Nest > Insects... | reverse complement strand
GGTGCGGCGGTCGGTCGGGAGAAATAGGCGATGAGGTCGCCAAATGTGCGGGTGCGGCGGTCGGTCGGTGGAAATAGTCGCTGTCGTCGCCAAATGGTCGGATGCGGCGGTCGGTCGATGGAATTAGGCGATGTGATCGCCAAATGGTCGGATGCGGCGGTCGGTCGATGGAATTAGGCGATGTGGTCGCCAAAATGGCGGATGAGGCGGTCGGTCGGGAGAAATAGGCGATGTCGTCGCCAAAATGGCGGATGAGGCGGTCGGTCGGGGGAAATAGTCGATGTGGTCGCCAAATGTGCGGGTGCGGCAGTCGGCGGGTCAAAAAAGACCTATCAGAAAGTATAAGTCTATCCCGCCCCGGCCGCGCCAATCCGCCAAAATAGTGTCGCAGAGCCGCAAATCCTGCCTCCGTCCCGCCTATTCGCTAAAATTGTGTCGCAGAGCCACTAATTCCACCTGGGCCCCGCCTATTCGCTAAAATTGTGTCGCAGAGCCACTAATTCCACCTGGGCCCCACCGATCCGCTGAAATAGTGTCGCCGAGCCACTAATTCCACCTGGGCCCCACCGATCCGCTGAAATTGTGTCGCAGAGCCACTAATTCCACCTGAGCCCCGCCGATCCGCTGAAATTGTGTCGCAGAGCCACTAATTCCACCTGGGCCCCGCCAATTCGCCAAAATAGTGTCGTAGAGCCGCAAATCCCGCCTGGGCCCCGCCAATCCGCCGAAATTATGTCGCCGAGCCACTAATTCCACCTCGGCCCCGCCAATCCGCCGAAATTGTGTCGCAGAGCCACTAAATCCGCCTCGGCCCCGCCAATTCGCTGAAAAGGACTGTCAGGGCGATCCCTGACGGTTTTTCTTAACGGGGGTGGGGCAGGGCTATCGCCTCGTTGTTGTTTTTGGCCAGAAAGTTCCCGCCCAAACGCGCCAACCACTATGAGATAGACGAAAAAATCGTCTAATTCCCGCCCAAACGCGCCAACCACTATGAGATAGACGAAAAAATCGTCTAATTCTCGCCCAAACGCGCCAACCGCAGTGAGATAGACGAAAAAATCGTCTAATTCCTGCCCAAACGCGCCAACTGCTGGAAGTTAGACGAAAAAATCGTTTAAGTCCGGCCTGGATACCCCCGAACACACTGGACTAAGCTCACATGAAGCCTCGCAATCTGCCAGCTACGCTCTGTTACCCAATGAAATCATGTTCAAATGCATCCATTGATGGGTGCTGCGATGGATCGCACGCGATTGCTCGAAGCCTGCGAGATCGAATTCCACACCCGCGAGAGGAATATGAAGCCGATTCGCAGATGGCTGGCCGGTCATGCGTTCGCGTCGGAGAGCCTGCTCGATCCGTTCCGCCTGATGGAAGCGGTTGTTGCGCTGCGGGCGCTCCACGCGCTTGGCCGAACATCGCAGATGCGCGTCTACGGACAGCAACTGCTCAGATTGGCGGAAGCAAGCGGATTCCCCTATCGCATCGTCGAGATTCGCCTTATTCTGGCGCAGAACGATTATGTGCACGACAACCTTGATTTTGCGCTTGAGAAGATGTATGCAGCCTTGCAGATCGGCTTCGCGCAAGACTATCAACAAGTGTTCGTGCAGGAAGGAAGCATCGCCGCCGCGCTGCTCCAGGCCCACTTGAAGCCGGGCAAGCGCAAGGGCAGGGGCGGAAGCAAGCGTCCGGATAAGCCTCTCGCCGATTATGCGCGCAAGCTGCTTAAGGCGTTCCCCGAGTCCACAGCCGCTGCCGTCCCCGTCACTGTCAATCTGCTTGCCCACCTCTCCCGGCAAGAACAACGCGTGTGCCAGCATATGCTGGAGGGAAAATCGAACGGAATCATCGCGCAGAGCCTGGGCATCAGCCTGGAGACGGTTAAGAAACACTGTCAGCATATATACCGAAAGCTCGGCGTACACGGTCGGCAAGCGTTGATCGACAAGCTGGCGTAACCGCGCAACCTCATGTTGTCTCGTATCGCACATCGACCGTCATCCCCTCAAAAGACCGGATAATCCGGTTCCGGCACCCCGGTCGTTGCAGCCCATACAAAGATGAAACAGTCTTGAACCCGCGATATTGCTGGATTCTTGGCTGTTTTTTGTTGTCCGGAAGTTGTCGTGCAATCATTCGACTAAAAAAAGCTGCGAGGCAGAGAGATAAGTTAAACGGTATTGCCGTTAAAGGTTTAAGAATCCGATTAAGGGTTAAAATAACCTGACAAACGTTTTATATGAAATGATTTAGGGGGCGTAACCATGCGTAAAGTAAAGAAGGTCGTCGGTATGCTCGCCGCAACGGCTCTGATCGCGGGGCTGATGGGCTGCGGCAGCTCCAATAACAATGCCGGCACAGGCAATTCTCCTTCCGGCTCGGCCGCCGTACCGGAGAAGCTGCCGAAAATTTCGCTGTTCCAGTCGAAGGTCGAAATCGCCGAGTCGTTGGAAGCGCTGGCCAAGAAGTATAAAGAGGAAACCGGCAACGAGGTCGAAATCTGGGGTTCCGCAGGCGACGCATACGGGACGCAGCTACAGGCCAAGCTGACCGCCGGCCAAGGCCCGACGGTATTCAGCGTCGGCACCGGCTCGGAAGCGGAGAAGCTCAAATCCTACCTCTATGACTTGAGCAACGAACCGTTCACCGCCAACATAGCGCCGAACGTCGCACTGAAATCGGATGACGGCAAGGTCGTCGGCGTTCCCTACGGCGTCGAAGGATTCGGCATCGTCTACAACAAGAGCCTTGTCGATGCGAAGGACGTAACGGACCTCGCATCGTTCACGAAGACGCTCGAGAAGCTCAAGGCGGAAGGCAAGAACGGCTTCAGCCTCTCGCAAGAGGATTACTTCCTGATCGCCCACATCATCAATATGCCGTTCGCGCTTCAGCCTGACCCGCAGGCGTTCATCGAGAAGCTGAACAAAGGCGAAGTCAAGATGGCGGATACGAAGGAGTTCCAGGAATTCGCGAAATTCATGGATGCGATCAAGGCGAACACCAAGAACCCGATGGAAGTGAAGTACGATACGCAGATGGGCGACTTCGCAACAGGCAAGAACGCGATGGTTCATCAAGGCAACTGGAGCTACGGCATGCTGCAGGAATTCGGCGAACTGGGCTTCGATGTCGACATGATGCCGTTCCCGCTGGCCGGCAATACGAAGCTGTCCGTCGGCGTCGCCAGCAACTGGGCCATCAACGCCAAGGCCGACCCGAATCAGATCAAGGCGGGCACCGCGTTTCTGAACTGGCTGTTCACGAGCGATGCGGGCCAGAACGCCATCGTGAACGAATTCAAATTCATTCCGGCCATGACGAATATCGCAGCCAACGATCTCGACCCGTTGTCCAAAGCGGTATTCGAAGCCACGAAGAGCGGTCAGACGGTCACATGGGCGTTCAACATGTTCCCGGCGGGAATTATCGGCAACGACCTGGCTCCGGCTACCCAATCGTACTTCCTGGATAAGAACATGACCGGCGAGCAATTCCTGAAGAACCTGGACGCCGCTTGGGCGAAAGCGACCAAGTAATCGATCGGCCCTCTGTCCCAGCTCGGCCCGGATAAAGCGAATGATTGAAAAGCCTAACTGAACTCTCGTTAGGCTTTCGTCATTCCGCGGCACGGCGTCTTGCGGAAGGTTGCTTGCGATACTAACCGGAAAAGAGTGAGCGATGATGAGCAAAAGAAACAACAGACTCTGGTTCGCGGTATTCACGGTGCCGCTGCTGTTCGTCTTCACGACAGTCGTCATCGTCCCGTTCGTGATCGGCATCGGCTATTCCTTCGTGAGCTGGGACGGGATTCCGGCCAATCCCAAAATATTCGTCGGCTTCGACAACTATGCCGGGCTGTTCCGGGACGACCGATTCCTCTCCTCCTCGTGGCATACGGTTGAATTTACGCTGCTTGCGCTCATCTCCGTCAACTTGCTTGGGCTTGTGCTGTCCTTGCTGGTGACGTCGAAGCTGCGCACAAGCAACGCGGCGCGGACATTATTTTTCATGCCCAACCTGATCGGCGGGCTGATTCTCGGTTATATCTGGCAGTTTATTTTTACGGATGCGTTGAAGCTGGTCGGACAACAAACGGGGATGGAGAGCTTGTTCTTCAACTGGCTGCTGAACCCGCAGTTCGCGCTGTACGCCATGGTAATCGTATTCACATGGCAGATGGCCGGGTACACGATGATCATCTACATTGCCGGCATTCAAGGAATTCCGGACGATCTGATCGAAGCCGCCAAGGTGGACGGCGCGAATCTGTGGCACCGGCTGACCCGGATCATCTTCCCGCTGCTGATGCCGGCGTTTACGATCTGCCTGTTCCTGACGCTCTCCGGCGCGTTCAAGATTTACGACGTGAACCTGAGCTTGACGAACGGCGGTCCCGGCAACGCCACGGAATTGTTCGCAATGAACATTTTCAACGAAATATTCGGTTACGGTCATTACGGGCTCGGCCAAGCGAAGGCCATCGTCTTCTTCCTGATCGTGGCGGTCCTGACGCTGACCCAGGTCGTCATCACCAAGCGGAGAGAGGTGCAGATGTAATGAAGACAACAAGCAAATGGCTCCTGGAAATCTTGCTTGTCCTCCTTGCCCTGCTCTTCATGTCTCCGATCTATCTGATGCTGGTCAACTCGTTCAAGAACCGGGCGGAGCTATACGAGAACGCGCTGGCGCTGCCTTCTTCCTTCAGCTTCCAGTATTACACGAGGGCGATGGAGAAGATGAGTTACTGGACCGCGTTCGGCAATTCCTTGTTCGTCACCGTCATCTCGGTCGTCATCGTCGTGCTGCTGGCGTCCATGACGGCGTGGATGCTGGTAAGAACGGACAACAGGCTCAGCAAAATCATTTTCATGATCCTGGTCTCCACCATGCTGATTCCGTTCCAGACGCTCATGATGCCGCTCATGCAGGTGATGGATTGGGTTCGGACGAGCCTTCATATCCCGATGCTGAACACGCACGGGGGCTTGATCTACATGAACGTCGGATTCCATGCCAGCATGGCGGTCTTCCTGTATCACGGCTTCATGAAATCGGTGCCGATCGCCCTGGAGGAAGCCGCCACGCTCGACGGCTGCGGCAAATTCGGCGTCTTCTGGAGAATCGTGTTCCCCATGCTGACGACGATTACGATCACGGTCGCCATCCTGGACGTTATCGCCATCTGGAACGACTACCTGCTGCCGTCGCTGACGTTGTCCGACAAGGGACTGCGCACGATTCCGCTATCGACCTTCTACTTCTTCGGGGAATTCACCATCGTGTGGAATCTGGCGATGGCCGGACTGGTGCTCACCATCGTCCCGGTCGTGATCTTCTACTTCTTCGCGCAGAAATACATCGTGAAAGGCATTGCAGCCGGAGCGGTCAAGTAGAACGGAGGACATATTCATGGCAGTCGGCAACAAGACATGGTGGAAGGAAGCCGTCGTATACCAGGTGTACTGGAGAAGCTTCTGCGACACCGACGGCGACGGGTACGGGGATCTGGAAGGCGTCATTCGCAAGCTGGACTACATCAGGGAGCTCGGCGTCGATATCATCTGGCTGAACCCCGTGTTCGAATCGCCCGATCTGGATAACGGATACGACATTTCCGATTATGAAAAACTGATGCCCAAGGCCGGCTCGATGGAGACGTGGGAGAAGCTGCTGGCTGAGGTCCACGCCCGCGGGATGAAGCTGATCATGGATCTGGTCGTCAACCATACGTCGGACCGGCACCCCTGGTTTCTGGAATCGAGGTCGTCCAGGGACAATCCCAAGAGAGACTGGTATGTCTGGAGAGACGCAAACGGCGGGGAAGCCCCCAACAACTGGCGTTCCTACTTCTCGCCTTCGACGTGGGAATGGGATGAAGCAACGGAGCAGTATTATTTCCACTCCTTCGCAGTCGAGCAGCCCGACTTGAACTGGGAGAATAAAGACATGCGGAGGGAAATCTATCGGATTATGCGATTCTGGCTGGACAAGGGGATTGACGGTTTCCGCCTGGACGCGATTGCGCTGCTCGCCAAGCCGCGGGAATTCGCCGATGCGGACAATCCGGCGGATATCCGCTATCTGACGAACAACCCGGGTCTGCATGCGTATCTTCGGGAGATGAACGAGCGGGTCCTCCGCCATTACGACATCGTGACGGTAGGCGAGACCGCGTTCGTCACGCCGGAGGAAGGCCTGAAATATGTCGCCGAAGACCGCGGAGAGCTGAACATGCTGTTCCATTTCGAAGTCTGCGACGAGATGCCGGCCTGGGACATGCTGCGCTTCAAGGAGATTCAGCGGCGGTGGTACAGCGGATTGTGGGGCAAGGGCTCGAACTCCCAGTTCCTGAACAATCACGACCACACGAGGCAAGTGTCCCGATTCGGCAACGACGGCCCCTACAGGGTGGAATCCGCCAAGCTGCTCGCGACCATGCTGCACACGCTGCCGGGGGTTCCATATATTTATCAAGGCGAAGAGATCGGCATGACCGGCGTCCGGTTCGATGCCATCGAGCTGTACGACGATATCGCGATGAAGAACCGCTATGCTGAAGAGGTCGGACAAGGCAGGAATGCCGAGGAAGTGCTGCGGAGCCTGCAGCCGTTGAGCCGCGACAACTCCCGCACGCCGATGCAGTGGAACGATGCCGCCAACGCCGGATTTACGAACGGCAAGCCCTGGATCAACGTGAATCCGAATTACAAGGAGATCAATGCGGAGCGGGACCTGTCCCGGCCCGATTCGATCTACCGTTATTATCAGAAGCTGATCGACTTGCGCAAAAGCCATGAAGTGATGGTGTATGGTCGATTCGAAGAATGGCCGGAATGGATCGACAGCGAGCGGCTATACGTGTATACGAGAACCTTGGGCGACGTTCGCTGGCTCATTGTGCTCAATCATTCGGACAAGCCCGCTTCCCTGACATGGCCTGCTGCTTGTGCCGGGGTTTCACGCTCGTTATTGCTTTCGAATTATTCTGCGAATGAGGCGAATAAGACGGCGTCCATAGTGGCAGACCCGTTGGAGCTAAAGCCGCACGAAGCGCGGATTTATGCGCTTGGCTGAAACCGAAAGCCCCTGCATCGCGCAGGGGCTTTCGGTTTCAGCTTAATAAGATTCGTCCGTTTCCTTACTTGAACTGACCCGCATCGATCGCTTTCTGCTTCTCGTCGAGAATTTGCTGATAGCCTGCGTCCAGATACTTCTTCTTCGCGTCTTCGTACGTCGCGTCGAACTTGTCGGCAGGCGCCAGCACGCACTTCACGTACAGCTCCTGGAAGAGGGAGTTCAGGTCCGCTTTATACTCGGATACCTTGGTGAGCACAACGCTGAACAGAGCATCCGGCGTGCGGTATTCGGCGGTTGCCTCGTAGTTGGCCAGAAGGCTGTCGACCAGATACTCGTAGCCTTTAGGCGCCCAGTTGAGGTAATACGATTTGCGCGTCACTGCCGGGTCCGGGTATTGCGCGATTTCGGTGACCAGGGCCCAGTAGTCTTTGTTATTGTTCTGGGACAGCACGGATTCGCCTTTGAAATCTGCGTTCTTGATGGCGATGCCGTCGCCGTCGAGCGTGTAGTTCTGACCCTCAATACCGTTCTGCAGCATGAACAGGTTTTCCGGCTGGCTCATCCATTCGAGGAACATCCAGACGGCGATACGCTCTTCCTTCGTGGATTCGTAGTTGATGCCCATGATGAAGCCGAATGGCCAGTAGGCGCGGCCTTGCGGCTTGAATCCTTCCGGAACTCTGGCCGTCGGAGGCATCACGGCAAATTCCGCTCCCGGATTGTTCTTCAGCGTAGCGTCGATCACGTCGGTGTTGTTCGTCAGGTAGAACCCGAAGGAGCCGACCTTGCCGGCGACGAATTCCGCCTTCTTCTTGGGTTCGTCAGTGCGCAGATAGAATTCTTTGTCGATCAGACCGTTGTTGTATTGATAGTTCAGGTTGCGCAAGTAGCGTTCAGATGCGGCGCTGGTCAGATCGGCCACGCCCAGATCGGAGTACAAGGCGCGTTCCTTCGGATCGATCGGCCAATCGCGGAAAGCGTAGCTGTAGATGTAATTGTTCTGAACCAAGCTTTCAGCCCCCACGCCGAGTCCGGCTGCCTTCCATTTCGCGAGCATCTCGTTGTATTTCTCCAGCGAAGTCAGATCCTCGACTTTCATGCCGACTTTCTCAACCCAGTCTTTGCGTACCACTTCGACATAGTTGTCTACGGACGGACGGGCTGCGAAGAAGAACACGTTCTTGCCGTCGACCGTGCCGTATTGCTTGATTGTATCGCCCATGCTCTTCCAATAAGTCGGCGCATACCGGGCAATCTCGTCCCAATCCAGCGGCTGCAGGACGTCTTCGCTGTAGTAAGCGAGCGCTTGCGGCATGTCGTAGTGGAAAATGATGTCCGGCGCTCTTCTCGAAGCGAGCAATTGCTCGAAGTCCTGAACTTCGTTGGCACGGGCGATTGCGGTATACTTCAGCGTAATGTTGTACTTGTCGCCGAATTCCTTCTGCATCCAGCGTGTATAATAGTTATCTGTCACGTTCCAGCCTTCGAACGCGCGGTCATAGACTGGAATCTCGATCGTGACGTTCTTCTCGAAACCTTTGGATACGTCGGTGTCGCCGCCTTGCGTGCCGGCGCTCGGAGACGAAGATGACGGCGGGTTGCTGCTGCCGGATGATGACGCGTCGTTATTCTTCTTGCCCGAACAGCCTGCCAGCAATCCGACGACGAGCATGACAGCTACGATCATGGTCAACAATCTCTTCTTGTTCATGGATCGATTCCCCCAATGGATAATTGTCGAATCTGAGTTATTCCTTCACTGCCCCGAGCAGAGAGCCCTGAACAAAGTATTTCTGAATGAAGGGGTAGATACACAAAATAGGAACGGTTGCGAATACGACGACCGATGCCTTCAGCACCTCGGGATTGCTAAGCACTACCGTACTTGCTTCCAGTTGAAAGCTTTCACTTGCCTGAATGACCAGATAATACAACTTCAGTTGCAGCGGCCGGAGGTCGACGTTTTGCTTGATGTAGAACAGGGCATCCTGATACGCATTCCATCGACCCACTGCGTAAAAAAGGGACAAAGTCGCGATGATCGGTTTGGACAGCGGAAGAACAATGCTAAACAGGATGCGGAAGTGGCCCGCGCCGTCGATTCGTGCCGATTCCTCCAGGCTGACCGGAATGCTGCTGTTGATGGCAGACTTCATGATCAGGAAGTTGAACGCGCTGAACGACAGCGGCAGAATCATCGACCAGATTGTATCCAGCAGTCCCAGATTGCTCATCAGCACGTAATCCGGAATAAGGCCGCCGCTGAAGAACAAGGTAAACGTGAAGAGGAACGTTATCGTCTTCCGCCCCATCAATTGCTTGCGGGAGAGCGGGTAGGCCGCGCAAATGGTCAGGATCATGCCCAGAATCGTGAACGCCACCGTTACGACAACTGACACGTACAACGACCTCAGAATGCTGGCATCGGCCAATATTTTGCTGTAAGCGGCCAGCGTGAATCCTTGCGGCCAGAGGAACACTTTGTTCGCAATGACGTAGGCGTCCTCGCTGACGGATTTGACCGCGACATGCACGAACGGCAGCAGGCAAGCCAGCGAAGCGGCGATCAGAAAGAGGCGGATCAGCGCATCCCAGATATCCAAACGCCCTTTGCGATGCACTGCAAGTGTGCCGGATGGTGCTTTCATGGTACGCCTCCTTTCATATCAGACCGTCTTCGCCAAGCTTCTTGGAGATGCGATCGGCAAGTAATACGAGCATAAGTCCGATGATTGCCTGGAATAGCCCGAGCGCGGTCGCGCGGCTGAAGTCCCCGCTCTCAATGCCCCAGCGGTAGACCAGAACCGGGATGGTCGTCGTGAACTCGGTGGTCGCCTTGTTCTGGAAAACGTAGATGCGTTCGAACGAACCTTCCATTACTCTGCCCAAGTTCAAGATCAGCAGGACCACAATCGTTGCACGTATCGACGGCAGCGTCACGTTCCACATTTTCCGCCATCGTCCGGCGCCGTCTACGATGGCAGCCTCATACAACTCCGGGTTAATAGCGCTCATGGCTGCCAGATAGAGAATCGTCCCCCATCCCATCGTCTGCCAGACCCCGATCGCGATGTACGTGAACAGCCAGTGGTTGTCTTCTTGCAGGAACGGGATGCGATTGCCGCCGAGCTGTTCGATGAAATTGTTGACCGCGCCGCTGCCATGACCGAGCAACTGGTAGGCGATCCCGCCGATAATGATCCAGGACAGAAAATGCGGCAGGTACAGCAAGGTTTGATTGACCCGCTTGAACAGGACGCTTTTGAGCTCGTTCAGCATAAGTGCGAGTATGATGGGCATCGTAAAGCCGAACAAGAGATCAAGACTGTTGAGCAGCAGCGTGTTGCGGACGGCGCGCAAGAAATCATGCTTGGCGAAGATGTCTGCGAACACCTGGAAGCCGACCCAATCGCTGCCCCAGACACCTCTGGCAATCTTGTAGTTCTTGAACGCCAGCACGAGCCCGGACATCGGCGCGAATTTGAACAGCAAGACGAATGACAGCGGTATCAGAAGTAAGAAGTAAAGTTGCCAATCTCGCCGAAGCTGATAGGCGATCCCCCGGCTGCCCGTTTTTTTCAATGAAGCGGGTCTGGTTGTCGAAGCGCTTTCATTTGTCACAGTTTCACCTCCCGGCTATTTGTTTCCTCGGCTCCGCTGCCTGAGATCCATTCGCGGACCAAGTCGAGCTGGCTTGATTCCCATCATACGAGTCCGATCTCCTTCGGTAAATCGTGAGTATTGATTATCGCGGTCAAATCTGATCAATGATCAATAATGAATAGCAGTAGCAAAAATGGAGCCATCTGTTGGCTCCATCCAATCACGTCTTCGATGTCTTGTAATTGCTCGGGGGCATCCCCTCGTACTTGCGGAAGAAACGGTTAAAGCTCTGTACGTTATTATAGCCGACCTGGAGCGCGATCTGCGCGATCGTCTGATCGGTGTCCAGCAGCAGTTGCTTCGCTTTCTCGATTCGCAGCTGGTTCAGATAGTCGATCAGACTCTTGCCCGTCTGCTCGTACAGGATCTTGCGCATGTAGGAATAGCTGATGCCGATTCCCTTTGCCATGTCCTCGAATACGATTTCCTCGCCGTAATGCTGTTCCAGGTAGCGGATGATGCGCTCTCCGTAATTCGCTTCGCCCGACTTGCGGACTTGGTATTGGACGATCTCGCCGAAAAATTCGCGAAGGTATTCCTCAAGCTCATCAAGCGTGTCCATGGAGGCGATGGCGGAATAAATATTGCTGCGCCCTGCGAAAATGCGTTCCGTTCGAACATTATTCTCTCTGAGGTGTCTAATGGTTGCGCCTGCCAACTGGTTGTAGATGAACAAGATGTTATCATAGGAGATGTATTCGACGGAATGGATTTCGCCCCGGATGATCTCCATTTCCTTCTCGATGCTGTCCAGATCGCCGATATCCAGGAAATTGAGAATTCGTCTTTCGCTATTGGCTGGGTAAACATATTTAATGCTTTGCTCGATTTCCTGTTTCCAGAACGTAATGCCGCCGAAGCCTTCGATCATGCGATGCTTTATCACTTCCATTGCTTCCGCGGCCCGGTCATCGATCATGGAGCTCGAATCTGCAGAGCTGCTTACACCGATGGTCACGGAATGGCCAAGCAGCTCCAGCGCCTGATTCCGAACCGAGTACAAAGCGTCCCGGATTCCGCCGAAGTCGCGTTCATGCTCATCGATTCCGTAATTGATAACGATGATGAAACAACCTTCGCCTTGATAGACACATCGGGCATGAATGCCCTGCGGGAACAAAGTTTCACATTTCGAGATCAGGAGATATCGGTGGTAACTGCGCGTCTCGGGATTCCTGCTGCTTACATAGCGCCTATACCGATCGATGGAAACGACGGCAACGAGAAAATAAGGCTCAGGGAACATCTCGGCAATCTGCTCCGATACCTCTCCCCGCAGCAGGTTGTGGACGGCCAGACTGCGAGTATCCTGTTCGCGTTCATGCAACAATTTGTAGAGACTTTCTTCCTCTTCCTGCATCCGCTTGAAAGCCGCGCCCAAGAAGGCGAGCTCATTCTTCTCGGACACTTCCAGATTGCCGCGTTCACGCAGCGTTCGCACCAGCCTGCGAAGCGGCTTGGACAGCCATGTCGCGAGGAAGACGGTCAGAATCGCCCCGGCAAAAATGATAATGGCGGTGAGCAGAATGATGCTGCGCTGCACGGCGTGGGTTTGGGTCATCAGCGCATCCATTGAACTGATGCTCACATTCATCCACCCGTACCGGGTAGATTCGGACCACGTGTACAACAAGCGCTCGCCTTCCAACTCATGGAACGCATAGCCTTCCGTCGCCCCGCGGTCCAGTATGTCCTTGACGAAGGGCTGCTTGCTGACGTTCGAGAACAGCAACGTCTTGTCATTATGCGAGATCAAGGTGCCGTCCGATTCCAGAAGCAGGTAGCCGTTCCCGCCCGGCTCCGACGAGCGCAAATAATTGCCGATCTGGCTTTCCAGCAAATTGACGACAATCGTGCCGCGCGTTGTGGTGGAGAGGCGGCTCAGAGGCAGCACATAGGAGACGACGGGAGTGCCGGAGGCCAGCCGGCGCGGATACCATACGCCGCTGATTCCCCTGCGTCCGGCAAGCGCCTGATCGATCCAGTCGATCGACTCGTATCGGTCCAGCATCGTGATGCCCCTGTCAGTGGAGATCACATAGTTCGAATCGTTGAGATAGAAGTAGGTGGAATAGACGCCGTCGATGCGTTTTTTCAAGCTCTGCAATTCATGCAACAGCGCGAGCGCATTGCTTATGTTGCCGTAATTCGCATTGAGCTGGGCATAGGTGCTGTAATCCCGAATGCGGTCGAACACGTTCGTCACGGCGAGCCGCGCCGTATCTTGGGCCAGATTGTTCAGCGCATTCTCGTTCAGCCTGCGGTTTGCGTTCAGCCCGGCAAGCGAAGATTCTGCGATGGCATTTTCCGAATTGCGCAAAATTTGCGAACCGCTGTACCACGTCAGAATCGACATCGGAATGGCCATGACGCAGAACAGGATGAGCGCCAGCTGCAGCATCATCGGAATTCGTTTCAATCGGACCACCCCTTATTTATGAAAGCGCTTTAAGGTTGCGGCGGCGCTTCAATTCCAATATCTAAGTGTACCATTTGACCGGCTGAATGAAAACGGTAAATGAAGCGAACAAATTTCCACACATTCCATATATTAAAAATTTCTCAGAAATCTCCGGAAGGATCAATTGGAATATTTTACAACAAGCTAGCTATCTATGAGTCTAGTTATAATAGCTCGTAGGGAGGGATAGTATGAAGAAGAACATCATAAGCTTGGCAACAGCAGGTCTTGTGTCGCTCGCTGTCGCAGCCACCGCATTCGCATCCCCGGCCACCGTTGAACGCAGCGTCAATTTCCGTTCGGCGCCGTCCACGGGCAGCAAGGTTTTCCAAACTTTGAAACCGGGTATATCGATTGACGTTCAACAGCAAGTTAACGCTTATTGGCTGAAAGTGTCGGTGAACGGCAAAGTAGGGTACCTGTCCCCCAGTTACATAACTTATGACAAACCGTCAACCAATCAGCCGCCCGTCGATCAACAGCCATCTTCCGCCATCGTGGCCAGCAGCGTCAATTTCCGTTCGGCGCCGTCCACGAGCAGCACCGTATACGGAAGCTTGAAGCCGGGCACGCCGGTCAACGTACTGGAAGAAGTCAACGCTTACTGGCTGAAGGTGGAGGTGAACGGCAAGACCGGGTACCTGTCGCCGAAATACATAACCTATAGCGGGGTGCAGCAGCCTGCGCCCGAACCGACGCCAACACCGGCGCCGGCTCCGTCTGCCGTCGCGGCCCGCGTTATCCAGCATGCGAAGAACCTGCAAGGCGTCACACATTATGCCTATGGCGTCAATCAGGCTCCGTCGCTGATGGATTGCTCGGCGATGATTCAATATGTGTTCGGCAAGGAAGACATCAAGCTGAAGTGGGGCACCCGCTACTTGAAAGATGCGGGCACCTACGTGCCGCGCGATGAACTTCAGCCCGGCGACCTGGTGCTGCTTCGCGTCGGCTCATCCTCCTCGATCGGACATGTCGGCATCTACATGGGCAACGGGCAGATGATTCACAACTCGCCATCCGCGGACGGCATCCAGATCATCAGCATCGCCTCCGGGTACTGGAGCACACGTTACGTGACCGCCAGACGGGTGATTTAAGCAGCGGGCCTAATCGCATACGACATTACATCGCGGGAAGCCCCGGCATCGCATCGCAATGCGGCGTCTGGGCAGTTTCCATTATAATGGAGAGATCGGCCGCACGCTGAAGGATGCGATGTTCTACGGCTCTCCATGTTTCAATATTTGTCGAGTAGAGGGACGGAGGTGTGAGGATGTCGTTGACACTGGAAGAGGTTATGGACAAGCTGGAAGCGATGGGCTCGGAGCAGACGCGAAAAACATTCCGCAACCACGGGGCTGAGGGGCCGTTATTCGGCGTGAAGGTTGGCGACATGAAGCCGCTGGTCAAGGAAGTGAAGCGGGATCAGGCGCTGGCTCTTGCGTTGTATGACACAGGCAACAGCGATGCGATGTATTTGGCCGGGCTCGCGGTGAATCCGAAGGCGATGACGCAGGAGACGCTGCAGCAATGGGCAAGAGCCGCGAAGTGGTATGCGACTGCGGAGTACCCGGTCGCATGGGTGACGGCAGAGAGCCCGCATGCGCTGGAGCTCGCCAGAGAGTGGATGGCGTCCGCGGATGAATGGATCGCTGTCGCCGGTTGGAGCACATACGCCAACTACTTGTCCATCACGCCGAATGATGAGCTCGATCTGGAGGAGGTCCGCCGATTGTTGGAGACCGTGGAGCGTACGATCCATGGCGAGCGGAATCGGGTGCGCTACAATATGAATGCATTTGTCATTGCGGTCGGCGCCTACGTGCCCCCGCTGTTCGAGGATGCGCTTGCGGTCGCGGAACGGATCGGCAAGGTGGACGTGAACTTGGGGAAGACGGCGTGCAAAGTGCCGCTCGCGTCGGATTACATTCGCAAGATCGAGGAGAAGGGCGTTACCGGCAAGAAGAAAAAGACGTGCAGGTGTTAATGGAGGCAAACGGTGGGCGACAAGCAAGCGGTCGGAATGCGGGTGAAGCATTCCGGCCGCTTGCCGTTTCGTCGCGCGTCAGAAGCAGGTGAAGGATTGGATCCGGTTCAAGTCGACGCCGAAGTAGGACCAGAATCGGCCGAACCAGCGGAACCCGGCAACCGATGTGCGACCGACGAAGATGGGGAACAACCAGAATTGATCCCCGTTGTTCATCCAGACATACGTGTTGCGGAACAAGCACCTGCGGATGCCGCCGGGATCGACTGCGAACGCGCCGACACCGCCGGGCCCGCCAACGGGCATCTGCGGCACGAACGACGGGGGCGGCGCCGTCGGCGCTTGCGGCCCGCCGGGCCCTCCGGGACCGCCAGGTCCACCCGGTCCACCCGGTCCACCGGGGAACGGACCACCAGGCCCGCCGGGGAAGCCTCCACCCGGTCCACCGGGGAAACCTCCGCCAGGCCCGCCGGGGAAACTGCCGGGTCCACCGGGCCCGCCCGGGAAGCCTCCACCGGGAAATCCGCCGGGACCGCCTCCCGGAAAGCCCGGTATACCGCCGCCCGGTCCACCGCCAGGCCCACCCGGAAATCCTCCCGGCCCGCCGCCGGGAAACCCGCCAGGACCTCCGCCCGGTCCGCCCGGGATTGGAAACAATGCCATCTATTCAATCTCCCCTTCGTTGTAGGCTAAATCATCATATGCATTCGCGGAGCGGCGGATTGGGCGGATGTACTGTTCCGGAATAGTAAATTGGTAAGCGGCGGTCGGACGGGACGAACAGGCGATACAGTCGACTAATGGTGCGCAACCGCGGTCCCGCCGCCGTCAACGCTCGCCGCCCTGCTGCCTGTGCCGATAGGCCGACGGCACGACGCCTTTGCGCTCCTTGAAGATGCGCGCGAACGTCTTGTACGAGCCGTACCCGACCTCCATCGCGATTTCGGTCATGCTCATGTCCGTCGATACGAGCAGACCGCTCGCATGGCGGAGCCGCAGGTCGTGCAGGAACTGGACGAAGTTCTGCCCGGTCGTCTCCTTGATCACTTCGCTGATGCGCGACACGCTCATCGAGAACCGCCCGGCGAGCTCCGACAGCATCAGGTCTTCCTGGTAGTGCAAGTGGATATAATGAATGATCCGCCACACGGACCGATCCCGGCGCACGGGCACGCGCTCGGCCGTCAGCGCCGATGCATTCTTGCGCCGGTACCGGTCGAACCGGACCAGCGTCTCCGCAAGCTTCGCTTTGAGCAGTGCGACCCGGCCCCAAGCGTCTCCCCGGTACTCCTCGAACATGTCGTCCAGCAATCCGCACAAGGCTTCATGCTCCCGGCCCTCCATTTGGACATATGGAGACAAGCCGACGGCATCGTCCAGCATCCCGCCAAGCGTGTCGTCCGCCCCCGCGCCGCCCTGATCCATAAGCAAGTCCATGCTGAACATGCAGTTGTACAGCACGAGCGTGCTGCCCGGATCTGCGAACAATTCATGCACTTGGTAAGGCAATATGAACGTGAATGTGCCCGGTGTCATCGGATGCCGCACGCCGTTCACCATTTCCGCGCCGCTGCCCTCGACGACATAGGAGAATTCCAGAAAGTCATGGCGATGCGCCGGGTATCCCCGCGTCAGCCGATTCAGGCTCAGATGAAGCGGGAATCGCGTATGCATGTTCGGATATTCCTTCAGATAGCCCGGAAAATACGTCAACGCCGTTCTCTCCGTTTCTCCGTCCGAAAAAATGGGACATATTTCGAAATTTCCGGTACAACTTTTCGTCACTCTCATTCTAACATGGGAAGGGTAAGACATGCGTAAGCTTTTATATATAACGGCAGAAGGAGCTAATCAACGATGACGAATAAGCAAAAAACGAGAATCGGCATCATCGGGGCGGGGAACATCGGCGGTGTGCACATTCGGGAATTTTCCAAGCTGCCGGAGCAATGCGAAATTACGGCAATTACGGACGCGTACTTGCCAATGGCGGAATCGCGCGCCAAGGAGGCCGGCATTCCGAACGTGGCGGCGTCGCCGGAGGAATTGATCCGCCGCTCGGACGTGGACGCGGTCATCATCGGCGTGCCGAATCAATTTCATGCACCGTACGCGATCCAGGCGCTTGAAGCCGGCAAGCACGTCCTGCTGGAGAAGCCGATGGCGCTCAACGCGGAAGCAGCTAAGCAAATTTACCGGGCCGGCCAGAAGTCCGACAAGGTACTCATGGTGTCCCATCAGATGCGCTTCGAATCGGTTCCGATGCAGATCAAACAGCAGGTGGAGCGCGGCGAGCTCGGGCGCATCTATACCGCGAAGACCGGTTGGTTCCGCCGCAAGGGCATTCCCGGCTGGGGTACCTGGTTCACGCGGATGGATCAGGCCGGCGGCGGTCCGCTGATCGATATCGGCGTGCATATGCTGGACCTCGCGCTGTACCTGATGGGCAATCCGAAGCCGGTGTCGGTCTACGGGGCTACGTACGCCGAGTTCGGACCGAAGCGCAAGGGGATCGGCACTTGGGGCAAGCCCAACTGGGACGGCATCTACGATGTAGAAGATTTGGCGACCGCGTTGATCAAGATGGAGGACGGCAGCACGTTGTCGCTGGAAGTGAGCTGGGCGGTGCACATGGACACGGACAATACGCCGTTCATTCACCTGATGGGCTCGGAAGGCGGCGCCAGCTACCGCGGATCCACGGGCAAGCTGCTGTTTGAGAAATTCGATCAGGCCCAGGAGACGGAGCTGCGCAAGCCGGAAGACGACGAAGGCGAGCGCGCCCGCTTGAGCCGCCACTTCCTCCAATGCGTGCAAGAAGGCAAGCAGCCGATCAGCAACGCATGGACAGGGCTCGCGAACAACCTGATCCTGGATGCGATCTACGAATCGTCGCGCACGGGCAACGAAGTGAAGCTGAATTGGGAGCTTTAATACCGAACGGCCGCATACACCGAGCAGCTAAGCAGAGGGAGAGTGTAACCGCATGATCAAAGGATTGACGCGCGCCGGTCTGGGCGGACAGATCGGAACTTTGGAAAATTTCGTGCACCTGGCGGCAAAATACGGCTTCGGCGCGGTCGATGTCGGCGGCGGCGAATTGCGGGAATGGGCGGACCGGATCGGCCTTGACGCCGCGCGCGCCAGCTTGCAGGAGCAGCAGGTAGCCATCGGAGCCGTCGGGCTTCCCGTGCAATGGAGAGAGGGCGAGGACAAGTTCCGGGAAGGTCTGGCGCAACTGGTGCAGGATGCGGAGATCGCCGCCCGATTCGGGGTCACCGCTTGCACTACGTACGTTCTTCCCTCCACCGATGAGAAGGCGGCGCATTTCATGGCGGTAGCTACTCGGAGGATGCGTCTCTGCGCGGAAATTCTCGGGGCTTACGGCATCCGTTTCGGGCTTGAGTTCGTCGGACCTCATCATTTGCGCACACATTGGGCCAACCCGTTCATCTGGACGATCGAAGAGACGCTGGACTGGATCGACGCGATCGGGGAGCCGAACATCGGCCTGCTGTTCGACGCCTATCACTGGTACACGAACGGCGCGGGCGAAGCGGACATCTTGAAGCTGCGGCCGGACCAGCTCGTCCACGTGCATATCAACGATGCCAAGCCGGTACCGGTCGCCGAAGTGCTGGACAACGACCGGTTGTATCCGGGCGAAGGCGTCATCGACCTCGGGACGTTCCTGCGCGCGCTGAACGCCATCGGCTACCGCGGCGTCGTTGCCCAGGAGATTTTGACGCCGCAGCCGCCGACCGACGCAAGCGAAGCGCTGCTCGCCCGGTCCGCGGACGGCTTCCGCAAAGCATACGCCGCGGCGGGGCTGATATAGGCCGCCGATACTCTTGGGTTCACACCTTGCAAGGGCAGTCCGGGTACAACCGTACCTTCGACTGCTCTTCTTTTTTGCCTATCCCGCCGATTTCCCGCAACCTGCACATTTCCACGTAATCTTCACCTGTCTTATAAGTCGACATGTTGTTGAGATTCTGTATAGATGAAAGGTGTAGAATACTCGAAACAATGGATGATTTGAAAGAGCAACCTGGCGCGGGTATCACCAAATGGTATCGAACATGGCGGACAGGCGTATGGGGAGATCGGGGGAACCGGGGATGTCGGACAAGCCTGACGCGAATTGGCAGCATATTATCGGTAAAAGAGCGAATCGGGACATATTCAGTCTCAGGGGCACATTATTGGTGCCGGTAATGACATTGATCACGCGAGAGCAGGCAAAGCTTCTGGAGAAGCACAATATTGTCTTGACTGACCAAGATTTATCAGACATCGGCCCTTATATGAATCCGGAGTCTTTCACTCACCATCGGATGATCGAGGACATGGTTCCGCAAGTGAAAAGTCTGTTTGACGAGGTGCGGGAAACCCGGGAAATTCCGCTGGCTGAACTGCGCAAAGAAGTTATACCGATGATTCACGAAGCTATGAACGATTCGCACCTGCTCGGGTTATTTGCTTCGCTTCAAGCCAAGGACGACTATACTTACCGTCACAATATTGCAGTTGGGGCCATATCGGGCCTTCTTGGCACGTGGATAGGTCTCGATCATCAAGAGGTCCTGCAACTGACGACGGCTGCCTTATTGCACGATGTGGGGAAGATGCTGGTGCCGTTGGAAATATTGAATAAACCGGACAAGCTGACGGAGCAAGAATATGCGGTTATGAAGAACCATACGGTGCTCGGCTATGAACTTATCAAGGGGACGATCGGGGCGAATCACCGACAGGCGCTTGTGGCTCTTCAGCACCATGAGCGAATGGATGGCACCGGTTATCCGTTCGGCATTCATCGGAACAAGATTGATTTGTTCAGCCGAATCATTGCGGTCGCCGATGTATTTCATGCCATGACCTCCAGCAGGGTATACCGCAGTCCTGCCCCCTTCAACGAAGTGTTGTTCCAAATGGAGAAGGATACGTTCGGCGCGCTTGACCCTGTAATTACCAGACTGTTTATCGAGAAAATTATGAGCAACCTGATCGGAAGCGAAGTGTTGCTCTCAGACGGCAGCGAAGGCACCATCCTGATGGTTCAAGCGCACGATCTGACACATCCGTTCATTCGGTCGGGAGATGCCTTTATCGACTTGAGCAAGGATTACTCGATTCAGATCAGACAAATATTATTGGCCTGACTGCGCGTTGAGAAATGGTATAGTTCGCTCTGCCAGGCTCACACATGGCAAGCATACATCTCAGACTATCCTGGAAAGTGTGATCATCAAGTGTTTACTTTCTCGGTTGACCTCGTCTTATTTTTCATATTATTTGTCTTGTTCGTGTATGTATTTGCGATCTCCACCATCGGCAGTCTGCACAAAGCGTATCTTGTCTTTCACTTTACGATGATGCTGTGGCCGCTGCTTCAATTTGCGATAAAAACAGTTGAAGACGAAGAGGTTAAGCTGGTTTTTCAACAAGCTGCTTTTATCGACGGAATATTGCTGGTTGTCGGCTGGTTTGTGTTCGCTCTATTCCTCGCGGGTCAATCCGGTCTGCTAAGAAGAAGACTTTCATTGACAATATACCTTCCTGCACTGTTCGGAGTTGTTGGGGTGATCGTAAATCCTCGAGGAATGTTCCTCACGTCACTCCAAGGCGGCGACATTGCTCAACATGGCTACGGAATTCTATTCTGGATCTATATCGCAATCTCGTTAAGCTACCTCATCGCTTCGCTATATGCCATCTATCAGACGCGCAAATCAGCCTCTGCTCCCCGCATTGTCAAACAAGTCAGGCGAGTTATCAAGGGTATTCTGGTGTTATTCATCTTTATTCTATCGGACGTTATCTTCAATGTTGTTCTTGCGCAATGGCTGCCGATCATCCCGGGGTTGACGTCTCTTGGTATTCTGTTATCTGCCGTTTTCTTTGTCATTGCGATTCGCCGCGATAAGGTATTCAATCTGTTGACGATTGCGCACCAGGATATCATTGACACGATTCAGTATGGCATTCTGGTGCTGGACGATAACGAGACGGTTGTCGAAATCAACAAGACGCTGCGTCCTGAAGCCCAATGGCGCATCGGTGATCGCTTCCGCGTGGAAGACCTTCTGTCCAAGGCGAAGGATGAACCGAATAAAGCTGCTTTCCTCGAAGCCTATCGGACGGATCCTATGAAGAGCTCCGAGATCGAATTGATTTTCGGCGAGAACGAGCACAGGTATATTCTGGTCCATGTCGCCCCGATTATTGTGGAAAGTACGATGATCGGACGCAGTATCACTTTCCAGGATGTGAGCGAGGTTCGCCGTCTCTTGAACAGACTGGAGCAATTGGCAGCGACGGACGGTTTGACAGGTTGTTACAACCGCTATTATTTAACCCGTCATCTGGAACAGGAAGTACGCAAGAACGCGAGATATCGGATTCCGTTCGCCTTTATCCTGCTCGACATCGACTGGTTTAAGCGAATCAACGATCAGTACGGGCATCTGGTGGGGGATGAAGTGCTCTGCAGTGTGGTGAGCAAAATTCAGCAAGTGCTGAGGCGGACCGACACATTGGCGCGTTATGGCGGAGAAGAATTCATGATCTACATGCCTCATGCGGATTCAACGCAGGCGAGCATCCTGGCGGAGCGCGTAAGATCGGTAATTGAGCTGCATGCGATAACGGTTGACAGCAGCGCTGATTCCATATCCGTAACGGTGAGCTTGGGATTGGTGTCGATCGGCGCCGATAAGGTTGAACATAAATTGGAACCGGCGAGCTATGTCCGGCAATTGTTTGCCTCAGTGGACGAGGCACTGTACGAAGCGAAGAAAGGAGGGCGCAATCGGATTGTGAGCAGATAATTGTGCTATCATAGACGCAAGGAGAGTGATCGCAAGTGGCATACAATCATGCACCGCAAGGCTATCGGAGCGTGACCGCATACTTCATCGTGGAAGATGCGGCCGGATTCATGGACTATGCCGCCAAAGTGTTCGATGCCGAGACGTTGAGCCGCAATGAGGATGCAGGCGGCAGAATCGTACATGCGGAAATGCGCATCGGGGATTCGATCGTGGAAGTGTCCGGAGGCAGCGAGCAATTTCCCCCGCGGCCCGGCACGGTCCACGTGTTCGTCAGCGACACGGACGCCTGCTACAAGCGTGCGCTCGCGGCAGGCGCGGAATCGCTGTATGAGCCGTCGGACATGCCTTACGGAGAACGAAGCGCAGGCATCGCCGATCCTTACGGCAACCATTGGTATCTGGCCACGTTTTTGCGCGGTGAAGGACTCGGATACGGTTCGTAGGAGAAGCCGGTCGCTGCATCGGACGGTGGGCAATTCGGATAACGATCAGGCAGTCAGCGGACGAACGCCGGGCTTTATCTCAACGCGTCTTCCGCTTGTTATACCCTTTGTCGTCGTAGGGCTGCAGCTTGTCGAGCCACAGCTCCAGAAGACCGTCAAGATCGGCTTTATATTGAGCCAGCTCGGCCCGGTCGGCCAGCGAATCCGTCTTCGGCTTGAGCTGGTCTACAATCTCGTAGACGAAGCTGTCTGCCCCATAGCGTGCCCAATCTTCCTTTAATTCGTCGAACGGCACGACCTGCTGCGCTGCCGAGAAAGCGATGCGGTTGCGCATGCCGTCCAGGTCCATTGCCGCGCCTACGTAGACTTTTCCATTCTCTTTGTTCCGCAATTGAAAGATCCCCATCGGCCGGAACGACTTGGCATACGCCGCCGCAATTTCTTTCTTCTTCTGTTTATCCAGTGTCATGTCGCTTCATCCTTTCTTGTTATTCGAACTAGGCCTTCAGCCAATACTGACTGCCGTCCGGCAGCCGGTCCATGAACCCGTACTCGATCAAGTATCTGCGCAAAGTGACGAAATCGTCGAACTTCTCCTTCAAGACGGCATTGACTTCCTTCTCGGTATAGCGTCGGCCTTCCCGGAACAGCTTCGCGAGCTGGCGCAGAATGACGATCTTGCGTTTCTCCTTCTTGGGAATTCCGGACAGCGGGCCGTCCAGCCCCGACTTGAAATAGTTCCGCAGCACTTCCGCATTCTCTTGCTCGGTAATCGCGTATCGTTCGTCTACCATCGTCGCCGTCTTGTGTACGGGAACAAGCCGGCTCTGCGGGCGGACGCGTTCCTCGGCGAGCTCCATGACGGCCAGGAACACTTTGGCCTGCTTCATGCGCTCGCGCAGCGCGAACCGGTGATTGCGAACGGTCGAGGCGCTGCCGCCGTCCATCTCTTTCACGATCTCGCGGTCGGCCATGCCGGCGTGGAACAGCTGCAGCAGCTTCTTCTGCAGGTCCGTAAGGCCCGTCAGCTTCTTGTCCAAACCAACCAGATAGTCGAACATGGAGCCGTGAGCCGATTCGATATGGACTTTCGCGAATTTGCTTGCCTCATAGAGCTTGCCGTCCTTGGCATAGATCATGCCCTGTTCGAATCGCTCGCCGCACACCAGACAGACGAAGGCGTCCATTGCCTTGTCATAGGTATACCCTTGCTTCAGGTCGCTTAAAGGTGCATCGCCGACCCATTCCGCGGTTTGCATCGTTTAGAGTCAACTCCTTATTATAATTATAGATAAATATACAATATGTCTAAATATTAAGCAAACGAATTATATTTAAGTCTACTTTTATTAACTGGATGTTTGCACTCCGGCTAGCTTTTCCTACAAAATTGGCCAGACGACCGAGGGTGCGCCATTAGTGGGAACTTTGAGACTGTCGATTAATGGTTAACAGAATGCATTGCGCACGAAGCATCGCTCTTTCGAAACATCGCTCTTTCGCCTAACCATCCGTCGTAACGGAACACAGAGCCCTTATCCGATGAAGAGGGTTCCGCTCTGGATTGTAACGGAACACAGCGCCGTTATTCCGCGGTTTTACAGTGATTTTGGCACCGTTTGTCGTTGATAAGGGCCCACCGTTCCGTTAGCATTCCCCAAACACCCTTTATTGCCGATTAAGGCTCCTGAGTTCCGTCCCTCGTATTTAAGGGTTTATCTCACGAATGCTCACTCATTCGCAGGATTTCGTCTTGGACAGATCGGAAGTTGAAGCCGTGTGAGGGGGGATCCGCCGAAGTTTGGCCTGTATCGGCATGCGGGAATAGAAGTCGCACACCTGTACACTTCGAAATGGCGAGTATCCTGCACACTCCACTTGTCCCCTGGAGGTTCACCCTCCCATGGCTCAACGGGTCTATGCCCTTACATTCCTTCGTTATACCTGTCCAAGGCGTGGAGGCCGATTGCGTTTAGTTGACGGGTCATCGTCCTTACGGAACTCACACTCGGTCCTCTGTGCGTTCTTTGTCTAGTCAATCCTGCGAATGAGTCAATACTCGTAAATAGGACGTGTTACAAATGACGGTATATAGGTTGCGATTTTTGCTTGTTAGGCGACCTGCGAAAGAGGCGGTATCCTGCGATAGGTTTCTCCTCGATATACCATCCCAATCAGGATTCGTGCCAACTTACCGATAAGCTTGAAAATGGATGCGTTCTTCTTCATCCCTCGCCCCTGGTTCTTCTTGTGCCATCGTTTGAAGTCGGGATGATGACTAACCAGACTGAGTATGCCGAAGTAGAGATGTTTCCGCAAGGCGCTGTCGCCACGTTTGGACAGTTTGATCTGTCCTTTAAATTTGCCTGAGGTGCAATCAGCCAAATTGAGCGCCGCGCGGCGCAGGATTTGCTGTCCATGCGCATAGTTGCGAAGGTCTCCTGCGAAACCGAGTATTGCGGCCAGCGGTGTCATCCCTAAACCCTGGATGATACGTAGTTGCTCCGCCTGAGGAATCTCTGCCAATAAGGCTTCCACCTACCGCTGGAATCTCTTCCAGATCAGAAAGCGTATCCTGATAAGCCTTCAACAAACGCTGCAAATCCTGCTTTGCTTCATTCAGTGCACTGCGATTCCCAATGCTGCACGCTGCGAGCCTCAGTAGCTCCTCGGCCTTGGCCCTCCCGCTGACGCCCGAGCATCGCTTCATGCCCTGCCTACGCCACCCTTCAATCACATCGTCCACCGTTACCGTTAAGCCGTGCAGGTCGCAAGGCAGCGGAAAGGCGTGTAAGGAAGCGAGCGAACGTACGGCGGTCCAATCCGGGAATAGCTGGCGAAACTCCGGGAAGTACAAGTCGATCCAACGCACGATGCGATTGCCGTGACGTATGCTCTGCTCCACCCAATATTCGCGGTCACTCATGATTGTCTTCAACCGTTCGAACTGAGCAGTTGGCGGATTGTATTCCGTGTACAGACCGCGATTAACCAGATCGGCAATCGTCAGCGCATCTTTCATCAAAATCACGTAGGATACTCCGACTTCCATAAGTCGGGGATGAATGCGTGTCAGGCTATGCCTGAATGACTTAGTTGTCTGTTCTTCTCTTCCGAATTGTGCTATTATTTGGATAGAGAGGAGGCGAACGTATGATCGCAACTTTGACGGCTAAATTGAAGATCAAGCCGACAGAGGATCAGGCAAAGGCGCTGCTGCTTACTGTCTTGGCTTATCGAGCCGGGTGCAATGAGGTTTCTTCCGCTGTGTTTAACAGTAAACGGTTGAATGGGCGCGCCCTGCACGAGTTGACCTATCGACATTTGCGTACAGTCTGCGGACTACGCTCCCAGATGGCCCAGTCGGTACTCAAGACGGTGGTCGCCAAATACAAGGCCAATCACAGCAACGGTCACGCATGGACACATGTGCGGTTCAAGAAGCCGGAATATGATCTGGTATGGCATCGGGACTATTCGCTGTTTCCGAACGCGGAGCGTTCTTTTACTGCCGGATTGTTCTCCCTCAATACATTGCAGGGAAGAATCAAAGTTCCGTTCGAGCGCAAAGAGATGGACCATTACTTCGACGGTTCTTGGAAGTTCGGGACGGCAAAGCTCGTGTATAAGAAACGCAAGTGGTATCTGCATATCCCGATGTCCAAGGAGATCACAGAACCGAAGCTCGCAGACATCAAACAGGTGGTCGGCATAGACCTGGGCATCAACTTCCTGGCGACCTCCTTTGACTCGCAGGGAAAGACGACATTCTATCCGGGCAGACAGGTGAAACGTAAACGCGCGCATTACAAGCGATTGCGCCAGCAGTTGCAGAAGAAACAAACACCCTCCGCCCGCCGCAGACTGAAACGAATTGGCGACCGAGAAACCCGTCACATGACCGACTTGAACCACAAGGTCAGCAAGGCACTCGTTCGCCAGCATGGTGCAGGCACGCTGTTTGTATTGGAAGACTTGACAGGCATCCGCAACAAAACCGAACAAGTCCGGTTGAAGGATCGCTATGTGGCGGTATCGTGGGCGTTCAACCAGTTGCGCAGGATGGTGGAATACAAGGCGCAGCTAGCAGGTGCTGTAGCGATCGCTGTAGACCCGCGGTACACTTCCAGACAGTGCCCCAAATGCAACCATGAGGAGAAAGCGAACCGGGACAAGAAGCGGCATTGGTTCTGCTGCAAGAATTGCGGCTACAGGAGCAATGATGACCGAGTAGCCGCCATGAATCTGTTAGCCAAAGGCTACAAATACCTCGAAGAGGTACCGGCATAGCAAGCTATGCCGGCAGGGCAGTCGTCAATCTGCCCGGTCAGCGAGCGAAAGCTTGCTGCAGATGTGACACCACGTTCGCATGCGAACGCCAAGAGATCGGAGTCGCAAGACGCTCACACGATCGGTAGTCACAAGCCCCCACTTCAAACGAAGTTAAGTGGCGGGTAATTGACGGTAATGGTTTCAATTCGTTGATTTGTTTGTTGAATTCGAGTAAACTTTATAGCAAGCGCCTCCTGATAGGTTATTAGGGCATTCGACCCGTTACACCCCTATCATACGAGGCGCTCCTGTGTTTGTAAAAGGCCGAAAATTAGCACCTACAGGAATGTTTACGCTGCCTGCGCAGGTTGTTTTGCCCGATCCACTATTAATCGACAGTCACACTTTCCGTTTAATTGATGAATTCATCCGTACTCACGTGCCATTGCGTCCTGATGCGGTTGATGGTTTCTGGCGTCTGGGTCAACTGTCGGGAGTATACGTTATGGAGGCGCCACTCCGGTTCCTGAGTCAGCGGGATACCGTCAGAGCCCAAAAAAGACCTGCATATGCAATCGTACGATGACGATCCGCTTGCCTTGCCGAACGCCTTGATTGGAGTGGCTGAGACGCACGATTGGACGATTCGGCGGGATTGTTCGACGGGGAGCGACGTTCCGATGCTTAACCTGACAACATTGGGGGCAGGCGGGTGGCCCGGCGGCAACGCCGCTCATTCGGCAGCATGCGGATTGGAGTTATTGTTTTTGAGCAACAATTCCCCCGGCCCTGCTCGAAGGATCGCCGAATAATTGCTTTTGAGCAACAATTCAATCCCCTTCCCGCCGCATCTTCTGCGAGTAGCTTGATTTATTGCCCGAACGCAATAAAAACATTCAATTCGATCGTGAAGCGAGAGATTTATTGCTCCTAAGCAATAAATCCAGGTTGGGTGTCATTTTGACGGTGGTGCCGGAGCCACTCATTTCGCAAGCGATTGCCTTGTGTGGATAAATGTAGAGGTGGAGCGGGACAGGTTGCGCATGGTATAATGGGGCTTGAAAGCGCATCCACAAAACGAAACATGACCAATAGCGGCGAGGTGTTGATCATGGGAACGCGATTGTTGTCGGAGGCGTTAATCAAGCGGCATCATCCGCATATCCGTTATGTGCGGGTTCACACTACGGGCAGGAATGCCGCGGTGATCTATGCCTGGAACGAGCTACTGGAGCTGCCCGAGCCGGACCGGGCCCGCTTGCGCAGGTTCGCGGCGGGATATTTGCCGACTTATCTATGCTGTCAGGTGAAGGATTATGCCGCGGTTCGTACCGATCAGGTGCCTCGCGTGCCCGACGAGCTGCCCGAATCGGTCGTGCAAGCCGCCATGGACCGGGGGCTCGAGCCGGCCGCTGCGATCGCGTTGATCAACGGCATGCTGACGGATGGAGAATTGGCGTTCGATCGCTACGACGACAGGACAGGCACGATGCATTTTGACATCCGGTCCGCCCACGTCGTCACCGGCATCGAGCGGGAGCTCATTCGCCAGTATTTGTACGAGATCGTGCCGCTGGGGGCGCTATTTGAAGTCACGTATTCCCGATAAGAAACAGGCGCTCCCAGCCCCGAAGCCTCGGGCCGGAAAGCGCCTGTCTGCCCTTATGCCGCCACGTCGCGCCTTGTGAACAGGAGCCAGGCGACGAGCTGGAATACCACATAATAAGCGGCGAGCATGCCGATCGAGAAGCCCAGCGTCATCTCCGGACGCAGCGGCTGCGATCCCTCCATATACTGGGACAAGTCGATATTGGGGAACAGCAGGTATTTGACCCAGCTATACCCGCTCAACAGCATCGTTAATGTATTGCCGAGCAGCATGAACAGCAGCGAGAAAGCGATCGCCATGGACGAACTGCGGAACGCGGCGGAGATCATGAAGGCCATCGTGACATACATGAGCAGCGACACGATGCTGAGACCGTAGACGCGCAGCGAATGCGAGATCATCGATCCTTCGTGCACGGCGCCGTCCGCGCCGATGGTCAAGTGCGGCAGATTGATCCCGCCGAACCCTTCGAGCAGCGCCCCGGCCGCGAATGCAGCCGCGAAGCAGATCAGCAGCAGCATCAATGCGAAGATCATTGTCGATATATATTTGCTTAACATGACCTTGGTGCGCGAAGCGGGCCCGACGAGCAGAAGCTTGATCGTCCCCCAGGAAAATTCGGCGGCGATCATGTCCGCGGCGACGATGACGGTGAGCAGTGTGATCAGCAAGATGAGCGCTGCCGAGTTGTCTACGTAGCTCCATAGCGTAAGATCGTGCGGGTTGATGCCATGGTCCAGATAGTATTGATTCAGCTTGATTTGCTCGGTCATCCATTCCCGCTGTTCTTCGCCCATCTCCGCCGTCCGGTTCAATTGCTCCTGCAACCGGGCGTTTTGCTGCGCCAAATCTTGAGCCCAAGCCTCATCGTATTTCTCCGCTTCGGCCTGCCCGCCGGGCTGCTCCTGCGTTTGCGCATTCTGCTGCGGCATCGGTGCGGGGCCGTCATTGCGGCTGGAATCCCACTTCATCACGCCGCCCATGAACGCGACGGCGAGAATCAGAATGCCGATCATGGCCCACGTGCGGGGACGGCGATATATTTTCATATTCTCATTGCGAATGAGATTCATCAGACTAGACAACCATCTCGCCTCCCGTGATTTCGAGGAATTGGTCCTCGAGCGATTTCTGAACCGCATGAATGCCATACACGTCGAGTCCCTCGCTTACGAGCATTCTCGCGATATCGGGGATGGCGGCCCTTTCCGCGGCAATTTCCAGCGCTTGGCCGCTGACGGACATCGACAGCTTGGAATCGCCGAAGGCCTTGGAGAGCAGCCGCCGCGCTGCCGGCAGATCGTCGACTTCGATGACGACTTTCGTGCCCGGATCTTCCTTATATCCTTGCAGCGGCCGGATATCGACGAGCTTGCCCGACTGGATGATCGCGACGCGGTCGCACATCAGCTCCATCTCGGACAGCAGGTGGGAGGACACGATGACGGCCAATCCCTCTTCGCGGGTCAGCTTGCGCAAATAGTCGCGAAGCTCGCGGATGCCAGCCGGGTCGAGGCCGTTCGTCGGTTCGTCGAGAATGAGCAGCGAAGGGCGATGCAGAATCGCTTGCGCGACGCCAAGCCGCTGCCGCATGCCCAGAGAGTAGCGCTTGACCTTCTCGTGGATGCGATTTTGCAAGCCGAGCAGCTTCACGACCTCATCGATCCGTTCCTTCGTAACGCCGGAGTGACGCCGCGCGAAATGCACGAGATTCTGGTATCCCGTGAGGAACTTGTACATTTCCGGATTCTCGACGATCGCGCCGATATGGGTCATCGCCTTTGCGAAATTTTGCCTGACCGAGATGCCCTTGACGATCGCCTCGCCCTTCGTCATGGAGATCAACCCGACGATCATACGGATCGTCGTCGTCTTCCCCGCGCCATTCGGCCCCAGGAAGCCGAATACCTCTCCAGGGAGAATATCGAATGTCAGGTTGTCGACGATATTGCGTTTGCCGATCGTCTTCGTAACGTTGCGCAGCTGCAGTACGGCTTCTGTCATCGTGCCAATAACCTCCCGAATGAACTTGAATAATAGAATTATACCGAATTGGCGGCGGGTGCAATCACAGTCTTGAGGTGAGTTCGAACCTGTACTTTAGTCGAGGAGGTCGGGGTTAGGCATACAAACGTTTGCGCATTCTCCGGATAGTTCCAGGCATTCGTGCCGGAATGAATCGGGATTTCTTCTTGCGTGACCGTGCGGTCGCCCCTTGCATAAGCTGATTCAGGCAATTGCCTATTCAGACAGGCACAGGGAGGATGATGCCGCATGTTTTACGATTACCCATCCATATATGACCGCTTCACGCAGGGACGGTCGTTGCTTGACGACATCGTGAAGGCGATCAATGGCGAATACAGCGCGATCGTATGCTACGAGCAGATCGCCAGAATGGCGCCGGATGAACGGATTCGCGAGCAGATCCTGGAAATCCGTGCGGATGAAACCCGCCATTTTCAGGAGTTTTCCCGCATCTACTTCCGCTTGACCGGCCGTCAGCCGATGCCCCATATTTCGGAGGGGTGCCCGGGGGAATATGTTGCCGCGCTGCATTTTGCTTTCCGTGACGAGCAGGAGACGGTCGATTTCTACCATGAAATTGCAGACAAGGCGGGGGATGCCGAGATTGAGCGGGCATTTCGACGCGCGGCGGCAGACGAGCAGAATCATGCGGTGTGGTTCTTGTATTTCCTATCGCAGCGTTAAGCGGGGATGAGTCGGAAATCGACGCAACCCGGCACCTGAGCGAAGGGGATAGCGGTAGAGTGCGAGCCGAACCGAACCGGATCCTGGCAGCGAGATACGCCATCCCGCTGCCAGGCCCGGCTCACAGCCGCGACCACAACTAATTGCGGCCCATCCATCCACCTTCAGTTGCCCATCACCGTCTCCGCCAGAAGCTGATAAGACCGCAGCCGCGCCGCATGGTCGTAGACCTGCGCCGCGAAGATCACCTCGTCCGCTTGCGTCTCCGCCAACACGGCGGGCAGCCGCTCGCGGATCGTGTCGCGGTCGCCGACGATCGCATACCTCTGCATGCGTTCCACCGCTTCCCGCTCCTGCTCGGACCACAAGCCGTCCATGCTGTCGACGGGGGGCTGAAGCTGGCCGGTGCGGCCGCGGATGATGTTCAGGAATTGCTGCTGGCCGGAAGTCGCGAGCCGCCGGGCTTCCGCCGCGGTGTCCGCGATAATCGCGTTCATGCCGACCATGACATGCGGCTTCTGCAGCACCGCGGAAGGCTGGAAGCTGCCGCGGTACAATTCGAGCGCCGGCAGCAGATACTCCGGTGCAAAATGGCTCGCGAAAGCAAACGGAAGCCCCAGCCGTCCCGCCAGCTGCGCGCTGAACCCGCTTGATCCGAGTAGCCAGATCGGGATCTGCAGCCCCTCGCCGGGTATCGCCCGCACGCCTGGCACGAACGGCTCCATCGACGGATCGAAGTATGCGCGCAGTTCGGCCAGCAGCTCGGGCAGATCGTCGCCGCCACCGCCGCCCAGCGTCCGGCGCAAAGCGCGTGCTGTACGCATATCGGAGCCGGGCGCTCTGCCGATCCCGAGATCGATCCGGCCGGGATACAGCGACTCCAGCGTGCCGAATTGCTCGGCGATGACGAGCGGCGCATGGTTAGGCAGCATAATGCCGCCGGAGCCGACGCGAATCGTCTTCGTGCCTGCAGCGACATGGCCGATTACGATCGAAGTCGCCGAGCTGGCGATGCCCGGCATATTATGATGCTCCGCCAGCCAGTAGCGCCGGTAGCCCCACTGCTCGGCGTGCCGGGCCAGATCAAGCGTATTGCGCAGTGCGTCCGCAGCAGTCCCTCCTGCAACAATCGGTGCAAGATCCAGCACAGATAAAGCGACACCAATGCCGCCATCGGATGATCCCTTCATGTCAGCCACCTCCGAAATCATTCGTAGACAAATTGTATGATCTCCCTAGCATAGCAACTTTCATGCCGTTTTGCACGCCGTGAGCTGCAGCCGCGATCGGATTTGACATGAAACCTTTCGGTTTCATATAATCATAGATGCGAAACCAAACGGTTTCACGTAGCTGATTTAAGGAACCCAATAGGAGGTTATCGAGCAATGGATGACAGCAAACAGCAGACGCGGCCGCTGCCGGATATTCGGAAGACCCAGGTGCTGAATGCGCCGATCGGGAAGGTGTGGGAGGCTGTAGCTACGGCGGACGGCATTGCGGCTTGGTGGATGCCCAGCGATTTCGAGCCGGTCGTCGGCCATGAATTTCACCTGGATGCCGGTCCATACGGCAAGTCGCCGTGCAAGGTAACGGTCGTCGATCCGCCGCACAAGGTTTCGTTCAACTGGGACAAGGACTGGACGTTAACATTCGAATTGAAAGAATTGACGGGCGGGCAGACGGAGTTCACGCTCATTCACAGCGGATGGAAGGCGGAGACGTTCACCGATTTCGGACAGCCGCATGAAGAGGTGCGCGAGACGATGTCGCAAGGCTGGTCGGGCATATGCGAGAAGCTGGCCCGTACCGTCGGGGACTGACATGGCGGAGACGTCGCCGAAGCACGACGTGTTCCAGGCCGTCGCCGACCCGACACGCCGCAAGCTGCTGCATTTGCTGGACGGCGGCGAGCAGGCCGTCGGTTCGCTGAGCAGCCATTTTCCAATGAGCCGTACCGCCGTTTCCAAACACTTGCGCATCCTGGCCGACGCAGGGCTGGTCAAGGAGCGACGGGTCGGCCGGGAAACCCGTTACCGAATGGATCCCGACCCGCTGCTTGAGCTGAAGCGCTGGCTTTCCTACTACGATCGCTATTGGGAGAATAAGATGGCCGCGCTCAAGCTGTTCGTCGAGTCGGACGATCTTGACTGATCGTTAGCAAAAAGTCACCCGCTGGGTGACTTTTTGCTGTCGTCATCTTGGGGCAAGGAGCCGACCAATAACTTTACTGAATGGTATCGGGCGCCGGGTAGGAGACACCTCTCGTGTCCACGGTTGCGGATTTGATCGCCAGCGACTTGAGCGGCATCGTGCCGTTCGGGTCCTTCGGGTCGATCTTCTGGTTCACGATCTCATCCACGGTGTCCATACCTTCGATGACTTGGCCGAAAGCAGCGTACTGATCGTCCAGCGACGGGGCGTCGGCCACCATGATGAAGAACTGCGAACCTGCCGAATCAAGCGGCTGTGACCTCCTCGCCATCGAGAGAACGCCGCGCGTATGCTTGAGCTCGTTCTTGAATCCATTGATGGTGAATTCGCCTTTGATCGCATAGCCGGGTCCGCCCGTTCCGTTTCCATCCGGATCGCCGCCCTGGATCATGAAGCCGGGCATGACGCGGTGGAAGATCGTCCCGTTGTAGAAGCCCTTGCTTACGAGCGAAATGAAGTTGTTGACCGTGTTCGGCGCAACGTCGGGGTACAGCTCAAGCTTGATCGTATGGCCATTGCTCATCTCGATCGTCACGAGCGGATTCGCGTTCTCGGCTCCGCTCTGTTCGGCTTGCTTCTCACTCTTCTTGCCGCAGCCGACTGCGGCAACGAGCAGCAGGGAGGCAAGCAGGAGGACGATGGACGTTTTCAGTTTGTTTCTCATGTGTTCGACAACCCCTTTTTATTCACGATTATCGCAGATCTGCCGGGTCGCAGGCCGGCACGAGCCCGGCGCGTGCCGCGCGGCCGAGCAAGGCGTCGATGGCGGCAAAGCCTTCTTCGCCGAGCTCGGCGGTGAAACTGTTCACGTACAGCGCGATATGCGCCTCGGCCACGGCGGGATCCATCTCCTGCGCGTGTTCAAGTACATAAGCGCGCGACACATCCGGATGCGCCCAGGCGTACGCGACGGATTGCTTGATCCATGCCGCTACCTGCGCAGGATCGGGGCCATCGGCGCCGCGGCGGGCAATGATGGCGCCCAGCGGGATCGGCAGCCCGGTGTCGGCTTCCCACCAGCTGCCCATATCGGCGAGCAGCGTAAGGCCGTACGACGGGTAGGTAAAGCGGGCTTCATGAATGACCAGCCCGGCATCAATTTTGCCGTCGCGCACGGCGGGCATGATCTCGTGGAACGGCATCACGACGACTTCGCCCAGCCCGTCCGGCACGTGCTGCGCCGCCCATAGCCGGAACAGCAAGTACGCAGTCGAGCGATCGCTTGGCACCGCAACGCGCTTGCCGGCAAGCGCGCCCGCATCGGTCGACCCGCCGCCTGCGGTCAGCACGAGCGGGCCGTTGCCGCGCCCGAGCGCGCCCCCGCACGGGATCAGCCGATAGTCCCGCAGCACGTAAGGCAGCGCGGCATAGGAAATCTTCATCACTTCGGGCGTATCCGGCCCGATCGGCTCAGCGGCGAGTCGATTCGTGACATCGATGTCCGCGTAACGCACTTCCAATGGCGGGGCACCGGGTACGAGCCCGTGAACCCATGCATGGAACACGAAAGTATCGTTCGGACAAGGCGAGAATGCCATTTTCATTCGTCAAAGAGCACCTCCTTGAATACAGTTGTTCAACTTCGTGGCAAGTCAGCCGTTCAGAATGCGGGTCAGTCGGCCAGGAGCGCCGCCGGGAACGCCGCCGCCGCCGCTTCCAGCGCCCCAAGCGCCTCCTTGATCCGCCACGCGGATCGGTCTCTGGGTCCGACCGGATTGGAGATCGCGCGGACCTCCAGCACCGGCAGCCCCCACTCCTGCGCCGCGACAGCGACGCCGTAGCCTTCCATGCCTTCGGCTGCTGCGCCGCTGACGCGGGCCGCCCGTTCCGCCGCCGTCTGCGCCGAGCCGGTGGCAGCCGATACCGTAAGCACGGCGCCCGCGACTGTCTGCAAGCCGCTCTCCGCGAACCGCCGCACGAGCCGCTCCGCCAGCACCGCATTGGTCTCGACGATCGCAGAGCCGAAGCCCAGCTCGTCCACCGTCAGGAAGCCGTCCGGCGACTCGGCGCCCAGCTCGGCGGCGACGATGCGATCGGCCACCACGATGCTGCCGACCGCTGCTGCGCCGACGAATCCGCCGCCGATGCCCGCGCTGATCACCAGGTCGAACGGCGCGTTCGCCTGCGCCAAAGCCCGTGCCGTCCGCGCCGCCGCGCGAGCCGGCCCGACGCCGGCCAGTGCAGCTTCGAACCGGCTGTCGCCCTGCAACCCGCGCAGAACCGCCTCTCGCTCAGCCTCCACCGCCGTCATTACGAGTACGCGCCGCATTGCCATTTTCGCCACCTTCCGCAATTTGCACAACACAGGGCTTGCCCGCGTCTTTTTCCTACCTTCCAAGTTACCGCGAACAGGTCGCTCGTGTCAAAATACGACACGCAATCCGCTGCTTTCGCCGCATTTCAGACTGCCGACAACCGAGTCTTCCATCACGGCTTCCCGACGTCTCCCCGCTGTCCGGCCGTACCTGATCCGCCCGCGTGACATTTTCGCCAACTCGCAGTATCTTATTACTTGCAGGGTTTACCGTGGAAACGGATTCAGAATTCAAGATTCAAGCTCGCACAGACAGTCAAGGAGGCACGAGACCGCATGCGATTCATCCAACCTTATGCCCGCAAGTACGGCCGACCGTTCCTCATCGCTATCTTCTTCCTCATGTTCGAAGCCGCCGCGGACTTGCTCCTGCCCACGATCATGGCCCGCATGATCGACGAGGGCGTGGCGCATCGGGACATGCACGAGGTGTTCCGGCTCGGCGGCCTGATGCTGCTCGTGACCGGCGCCGGCGCGCTGGCCGCGACGCTGCGCAACCTGATCTCCAGCCGCGTGTCGCAGCGATTCGGCGCGGACGTCCGCTCGGACCTGTTCCGCCACATTCAATCCTTTCCGTTCCAGAGCATCGACAAATTTGAGCGCCCGTCCCTCATGACCCGCCTGACCAATGACGTGACGCAAGTGCAGAACTTCGTCAACGGACTGATGCGCATCTTCGTCAAAGCCCCGCTCATCTGCATCGGCTCCCTGATCATGGCCGTCAACCTGAACCCGCAGCTGTCCGTCGTGCTGCTCGTCGTCGTGCCGATCGTCAGCGTGCTCATCATGCTCAACATGCGCATCGGCTTCCCGCTGTTCGCCAAGGTGCAGAAGGCGCTCGACCGGATCAACGGCGCGACGCGGGAATATTTGTCCGGCGTGCGCGTCGTGAAGGCGTTCAACCGCTTCGGCCACGAGATGACCAAGTTCGATGACACCAATGACCACTACCGGGAGCGCTCGACGGTGGCGGCGCGGGTGATGGCGGTGTTCGGCCCGGGCGTCATGCTGACCGTCAATTTCGGCATCGCGGCGATCATCTGGATCGGGGGCAACCGCGTCAATGCCGGGCAGATGCAAGTCGGCCACATTCTCGCATTCATTCATTACATGACCCAGATCCTGTTCTCGCTGCTGATGATTTCCCATGTGTTCACGATGTTCGTACGGGCGAAAGCTTCTGCGGAGCGGATCGGGGAAGTTTTCGCGGAAAATAACCCCCTGGAGCAGGTGCGTACTGGAGCGGATAGAGAGGGGGATTCGACGCAAATAAGGGACAAAGTCGCCTTCGACCGCGTTACCTTCGCCTACGCGGGCGCGGCTGGGGATCCTGTGCTGCGCGACATCTCGTTCGCTTGCCGGGCAGGGGAGACCGTCGGCATCATCGGCTCCACCGGGTCGGGGAAGAGCACGCTTGTGAACCTGATTCCCCGGTTCTATGACGTGACCGCGGGCGCCATCCGCATCGACGGCATCGATGTGAAGGCGTACGACCCGCACGTCCTGCGGGAGCGGATCGCGATCGTGCCGCAGAAGTCCGTGCTGTTCACCGGCACGATCGAGAACAACATCCGCTGGGGCAAGGAAGACGCGAACGCGGACGAGGTCGTGCAAGCCGCCCGCATGGCCCAGGCGGAGGAATTCATCTCGAAGCTGCCCGAGCAATATGACGCCCGCCTCGGCCAAGGCGGCGTCAACTTGTCCGGCGGCCAGAAGCAGCGGCTGTCGATCGCTCGTGCGCTCGTGCGCATGCCTGACATCCTGATCCTCGACGACAGCACGAGCGCAGTCGATACGGCGACGGAGACCCGTATCAAGGAATCGCTGCGCACCTATGCCGCAGGCATCACCTGCCTGATCATCGCCCAGCGGATCACTTCCGTCCTCGATGCCGACAAGATCATCGTGCTCGATAACGGCGCGATCGTCGGCATCGGCACGCACAGCGAGCTTCTTGCAGGCTGCCGCAGTTACCAGGAAATTTACCATTCCCAGATCGGCAAGGAGGTGTCTGGCGATGTCCGCGTATCGCAGTAGCAGGGACGACAAGGGCTCATCTTCCGCACAGCCGAATACTGCCAACCAACGCTCATCGGGCGAATCCGACTTGACCGCCGCCAACCGGCATCCGGCCGGCGCATCTGACTCGTCCGCGGCCAATCCGCCTCCCGGCCCGAAAATGGGCAACTTCGGAGGCGGCGCCCAGAGAGGCCGTCCGGTTGTCAAGCCGAAAAACTGGAAACTGACGCTGAAGCGGCTCTGGTCCTATATTGGCGCAGAGAAGAAGCTGCTCGCCTTTATTTTCTTCATGGTGCTGATCGATTCCGCCATCATGCTGGCAGGACCCTACCTGATCGGCGTGGCGATCGACACGATGGAAGGCGGCGCCGGGCATGTCGACTTCAGCGGGCTGGAGATCGTGCTGATTGCACTCGTTGCGGCGTATGCGATGGACGGCGTGCTCACCTTCGGCCAAGGCTGGCTCATGGCAGGTGCCTCGCAGCGCATCGTGGCCTCGCTGAGACGCTCGCTGTTCGCCAAGCTCCAGAAGCTGCCGCTGCGCATTTTCGATACGCGTTCGCACGGCGATCTCATGAGCCGCCTGACCAACGACATCGACAACGTCAGCAGCACGGTGGCGCAAGCCGTCGTGCAAGTGATGACCGGCTCGATCGCGATCATAGGCGCCTTGATTATGATGCTCTACCTGAGTCCGTTGCTGACGCTGGTCAGCCTGGCCACCGTGCCTGCCGTCTTCCTGTTGACGCGCACGATCGCCCGCAAGACGGCTGTCCTGTTCAAAGCGCAGCAAGCCCGGCTCGGCGCGCTGAACGGGCACGTCGAAGAGACGATCTCCGGCATCCATATCGTCAAAGCGTTCAACCGCGAGGAGAAAGTGATCGAGGAATTCGAAGAGATCAACAAAGAGCTGTGCGAAGTGGGCACGCAAGCGCTAATCCGCTCCGGCTTCCTGATGCCGCTCATGAACGTCATCGGCAACACCGGATTCGCCTTGATCGCGACCGTCGGCGCCTGGCTCGCCATTGACCATGTCATAACTGTCGGGGTTATCGCCAGCTTCCTGAGCTATTCCCGGCAGTTCGTGCGGCCGCTGAACGACCTGGCCGGCACGTTCAACCAACTTCAATCCGGCATTGCCGGGGCAGAGCGGGTGTTCGACATCCTGGACGAGGAGGAAGAACCGGAGGATGCGCCCGGCGCTACCCGGTTGAAGAATCCGGTCGGCCATGTGCGGTTCGAGCACGTAGACTTCGGCTACCGGGCGGATGTGCCAATTCTAAAGGACGTCAGCTTCGATTCTCCGGCGGGCAGCAGCACGGCGCTCGTCGGCCCGACCGGCGCAGGCAAGACGACCATCGTCAACTTGTTGACCCGCTTCTACGACGTTACAGGGGGTTCCGTGCAGATCGACGGCAAAGACATTCGCGAATACACAATGGACAGCCTGCGGCGCAGCTTCGGGATTGTGCTGCAAGATACGTACCTGTTCTCCGGTACGATCAAGGAGAACATACGCTACGGCAAGCCGAACGCCACCGAAGAGGAGATCCGCGAAGCCGCCAGGATGGCGAACGCCGACACATTCATTCGACGGCTGCCGCACGGCTACGACACGCTGCTCGCCGAGAATGGCGGCAATCTCAGCCAGGGGCAGCGGCAGCTGCTCGCCATCGCGCGCGTCATTCTGTCCAAGCCGGCCATCCTGATCCTGGACGAAGCGACCAGCAGCATCGACACCCGCACGGAACTGCAAATTCAGGACGCGCTGCTTCAGATCATGAAGGGCCGTACGACGTTCATCATCGCCCACCGGCTGAACACGATCCGCGAAGCGGACCGCATCATGGTCATCGACCGCGGACAGATCGTCGAGCAAGGCAACCATGACGAACTGATGGCCCGGCAAGGCGCGTATCACCGCATGTTCATGAACCAGTTCGGCAACCTGGAATTGGCCGCGGAGGCCTAAGGGGCAAGGTAAGGACAAGTAAAGGATGTTATGGCATTACCAGCCAACTGCGAATTAGTCACGATCATAGATCCAGTAAACGCAACAATTGGCTTAAGGCGGCGCGGTCTGCTGCATACAAATAAGGACGATGACGAGGATCGAACAGGACGATCGCCGCATCGTCCTTATTTTTGCGTTTGATCAGCAGCATCTCCGTAATGGTGAACGTTCCGCCGTCCGCCGCAACCCGCTTTCCGCCAGGCAGCGGAATACGGATGATGAACCCCTCCGGGGCTCGCAAACCGCCGTAAACTTTGCGCCGCTGCAAGAGCCTGTCCGCAGCCTGCATGATCCGATCCGAATTTGGAACGGCCCGGATCACCTTATCCTGTTCGGGATCGACGACGGTAACCGCCTCCGGTTCCGTCTGCGAGCTCGCGGCGACCATGCCCGGAGTTGAGAACATCGCTGCTGCCAAAATAAGACTTATAAAGAGGTTCATCCAGCTTCCTCCATCCGTATCTGTACATCAATTTAGCTTTCCCTTCCCGCGCCATTCACTATCCGATGCAAAATCTCACCTATCCACAGACATGAAGCTTCCCGCTTTGGGACAGAGTAAAACAGGACCTGACTTGACGGCTGCCGCCTGAATATCGATTACGACTGGGGGAAACCGACAACGATGCCGACACAATCCCGCTCCGCGACTTTCAAGCTGAAAGGAAGAGCCCGCAACCAGGCAGGAACCTCCATTTCCAATCAAGCCGACGCTCACGCCGCCTCCGGTCGTCTGGACAGCCAGACCCGCTTGCTCCTGCTTGTGAATGGACTGTTCATCGCCGCAAGCCTGTTTTCCGGCACGTTCCTCGGCGTATACATATGGAAGGCTTCCCGCGACTTCGCGCTGCTCGGATGGTTCACGCTGGTGACGCATGTGTGCATGGCCGCCACTTCCTGGCTCGCCGGCTTCTGGGTGAAGCGCGGCCGCAGCGGGACGTGCCTGCGCACCGGGATCGCGGTGTCCGCCGTGTTCTACGGACTCGTGCTGCTGCTGGGCAAGGAGGCTGTCCATTTCATCGTACCGCTGGGCATCGCGCAAGGCATCGGCATCGGCCTGTTCTGGCTGGGATATAACGTCATTTATTTCGAAGCGACCGATGCCGGCAACCGGGACCGCTTCAACGGTACGGCCGGCTTGACCGGCTCGCTGCTCGGGATGGTTGCCCCCTGGTGTGCGGGGTACCTGATCTCCCATACCGCGGGAGGCTCCGGCTACCGGTACATGTTCATGGCTTCGCTGGCCATCTTCACGGCGGGCGTGCTCGTCAGCTTCCTGCTGCACAATCGCAAGCCGGAAGATCGCTATAACTGGGGGCTGCCTGCGCGCATCTGGCAGAAGCGAGACAACCCGTGGCACCCTGTCATCGGAGCGCTGATTGCCCAGGGCTTCCGTGAATCCGTATTTGTCGTCATGATCGGCTTGCTCGTCTACATTCAGACCGGCAGCGAGATGAAGCTGGGCAACTTCTCCCTGATCACGCAAGTTGTCGCGTTTGCCGCTTTCTTCGCCGTCGGCAGATGGCTCAAACCTCGCCAGCGGCGCGTCGGCATGCTGATCGGCACCTTGTCGCTTACGCTTGCCATACTGCCGTTTTTCTTCGGTCTCGGCTACCGCACACTGCTCATTTTCGGTCTCGGCACTGCGCTATTCTTCCCCTTCTACCTCATCCCGATGACGTCATCGGTATTCGACCTGATCGGCTCGCATGACGAAAGCGTCCGCCAGCGCGTCGAATACGTCATCCTGCGCGAGCTGGCGCTCAACGTCGGCCGAATCGCCGGCATGACCGCGTTCATCATTACGATCAGCATCAGCAAGGCGCCTCCCGTCATCAACTGGATGATGCTGATCATCGGCAGCGCCCCGGTCGTCAGTTGGGCATTCATGCGCAATAGGCTCATTCCCCAACACGGAAAATGAGCCTATCTGCCGATTCGCCTCAGCTAGAAAAATCTCACCAATCTGAATTTAGCCAGTGCCGGCCTTCCGGGTTACTTCATCGTTCCTTTGCGCTTGTTCGGCAGTTTCTTTCCCGGGTTGCCCTTCGCGTGTTGGCGATTATGCTCCGCTTTCTCTTGATTTTCTTGCAGTTTCCCCACGAATTCGTGTGTGTCGCCCACGGTTGCATCCTCCTTTCGATCCTGTTGGCTGTTAGGATATCCATCCGGACTCCGTTCGAACAGACCGACGCTCGGACTCCGTTCGCATTTTGGAACTAATTGCCGCTTTGCGTTGTCTAATAGGATGAGGTGAAGTCATGGAGCGGGAGTATTGGAAATGGATCGACCGCCTCGACGCGGACAGTTTCCGGGAATTGATGCTGACCTACGGCCAGGATGTCTGGAACTATGCGTTTCTGCTGACCGGCAGCCGGACGACGGCGGACGATGTGTCGCAGGACGTATTCCTTCGCGTATTCCGCAGTATCGCTACATTCCGCGGGGAATCGCATATCCGGACTTGGTTGCTGACGATTACGCGCCATATCGCGATTAACTATCGCCGAACCGCCTTCGTCCGCAAGGTGATGCTGGTCGACCGCCCGTTGTCCCGCGATACGTACCCGTCTGCGGAGACGGAGGCGATGTCCCAGTTGCAGATAGAGACGGTGTGGGCAATCGTGATGAAGCTGCCGCTTAAATTTCGCGAAGTGCTCGTGCTTGATGCCAAATTCGGATATACATCGCGGGAGATCGCCGCATTGCTCGGCATATCGGAGGGGACGGTCAAGTCGCGGCTGTCGCGAGCGCGAGGAAAAGTGAACGCGGCCTGGGAAGGAGAGATATTGCATGAAGGAGTCTGAGCAGACGGGGTGGCAGGAACCGATGCGCGACGATCCGTTCGGCAAACCGACTTTTACGATGGCGCACATCCGGCGGATTGAGGAGAAAGCGGGACGAGGAGAACGGGAGCGAGCGACGATCCGGAGATTCTACTTGGCAGGTGCGGCTGCGATGCTGGGCATCGTGATCGCCGCCGGCATTGGACTCTATTATGTGGGCTTGCATCCGTCAGGTGCGAATGTCCCGAGCGGCCCGGCACCGATCGGGCTGCCGTCAACGTCACCGACTTCATCGGCTTCGGCGTCCGCAAGCCCGGAACCTACCTCCGCTCAGCCGCTCTATTCGCTTAAAAGCGAAGTGGAAGTGCTGAAGCAGCCGGAAGCCTACACTTCCGTATCATCCCTGTTCGTGGCGAATCCGGGTCCGTATTACATGGTGAAGGAACGGCGAAATGGCTTTGTTCAGGTGACGAATGTGGTGTCCTCTCAGTGGTCCGCAACCGGTTGGATTCCTGAATGGTATTTGCGGACTGACGAGGCGTCTGCTCAGGCGGAGAAGGTTGAGCCCTATGAGCTGATCGTGGCATCGCCGATCGCATTTCGACTGTATCCGGATGAGCCGCAGCCGTCCGGCTTCGAGCTTGAGCCAGGCAAGGTCGTGCAAGTGACGGCTCGATACGGCGATTGGATGCGTGTCAATATCGTGACGTACGATTCGCCCTATGTCGGCGATAAGTGGGTGCCGGCGTCGGCGCTGGAGCCGTGGGATCCGGAGAAAGCGAAGGAAGGAATACTGCGTGCCGGAGCCAAAGTGTATACGGAGGATGGTCGCGAGAAAGAAGCTCCTCCTGCGCTTGAGCCGATACAACTTGGCGGAGAAGCGACTGACGGGCGCTACTGGATTGGCGCACCGGGCGGTTACGCCGGCCTGATCGACAAAGCGGATTTCATGCCTGGCCCCTTCCTTAAGCTGGTGAATCAACCGGGTATGATTACAACGCCCCCTGAGGTTGATCGGACGAATGCCGTTCCATCGAGCTGGATGATACCGATGCCGGACTCCGAACGCGAAGCTTACGCTACTTATCGCGAGCAACCGTCCGATGACTTGTTGAAGGGCCTGGAGCCCATGGACGTATTTCGGTACTATGTGACCGCTTCTTACGCCGCAGACTACGAGACCGTTTATGCTTTGTATATTCAGGATCCAAAGTTTGCTATGCCAGACCGAAAAAAGTTCTTATCGGACGTGCAATCCGACTCGGGTCTAGATGAGCGGGAAAAGAAAGCCTGGGATAAGTTCATGCAAAAATATGACAAGCTCGAACAGCGAATCGACGGAGATGACGCCATCATCGCGATGATCGACACCGACGGCAGTAATGCCGAAGAACGCGAGATGAATTTTCGCTTGATTCGCAATAAGGACGGGATCTGGAAAGTAGGCTGGCTGCCTTTGCAGTAATCGCAACTTTGCCCCTTCTTCACCCCCGTGGCGGGCGAGCGCTTGTTCCATGATCGAATGTCCGGCCTCACGGTGAATAGATGGGTGCGGCGCTTAATCCATTTAATGGCACGTGGTTGTCTTCAAGTGAAGTCGGTTCTTCTCCCTCCGCGGGGAAGGCCGGCTTCTTTAAACTCTTCTTTATCTTTCTGCGTCAAACAGGCGCCGTTAATCCGGCTTATTCCAAATTTATGAAAGTGCCTAATGTGTTTTCGAACTTATTCACCCTTTACCGGTATCCCCTTCGCTCAGGAAAAGGAACCGCCAGTATAAACAAAATCCCCAGTTCTACTACGGACTCTGGCGTTCTCAGTAATCAGCACTCTCAGTACTTTTCTCAGTACTTTTCTCAATACTCTCAATACTCTTCTCGGTGCTCTTTTCAGTGCCCTCAATTCCTACATTGCCTCTGCATCTCCGAGTCCCCAATGCTCCCGGTTCTCTCTGCATTATCAAGCGGCTTCTGGTGTGGTGACAGGGGAAGACGTGGCGACACAAGCGCGGCCTTTGACTAGCTCTCGATAGGTGATCGTTTTCGTTTGAGCGCAGTGTCGGAGCAGGTCGCCAATCACGGCCTTTCCCACCCGGTTCCATGCATAGCAGAATTGGTCCAAGTACACTTGCAAATGTTTGGGTCCGATCCCGCCGAATAAATCGGCCAGCCTTCGTTGCGCAAAATCAGAGATCTTCTCCAACTTAATATCTCTGTTACGCAATTGAATGCTCGCAACGGTGATCGTCCCTCGTGCATCCGCAGTTACATTTTCCATAATAAAGCCAGAGGAGTTCTGCATTTCTTTCTTGGGATACAGTGTATGCTTGTCACAAATTTTGATCTTGATCCGATCGAACCAACCGGATTGCGACTGCGACCCGCCGATCAACAGCGATTGCTCCCTTGGATGCCACTTTTTGAGCGTATACTCGCCCCAGTTCTGCCTGCAATAAATAACGGTAGTCAATTTTACAAGCCCGGTTAGTAATTGTTTGGCTTCAGCTCTGCTCATGGCGTGCCTGATCTTATGAGCGAGGAGCCATGCGGTCTTGTAAGTGACGGATATGATCTTGGAGAGTTGCAGCGCATTGACGCCTGCAGGTGACGCGTGAAGCTGAATAGCACGAAACCACGAGGAAAGCGGCGTTCGTGTAGCTCGCATGACGGTGTCTGAGATGAGGGAGGTTTGAGCGTCGCAATTTGCACATTGATAGAGCGGTAATTTGCGGGTCTTGATGGTGTAACAATTGCGATGCTGGCATTGGGGGCAACGAAAGCCGTCTGGCCACTTGGCCCGGAACAGCGCGAATGCGCATTCTTCTTCCGTGAAATCAAAATCAAACTCATTCCGCGGCGGGTCAGCCGGTCGTGTCAGTCTCGCCAGCGCCTCCACGGTGTATTCGTATATATTAGGGATCTCCAGATGCATGACTGCTTCACCTCTATATAGGAACATTTGTTTCTATTGTAAATGAAGTTGGTCTATTTTGCAAGTATATTTGGCGAGTTTTGTTGTTTCGAGAAACCCTTCAATGCTACCGGGATTTGCTGATTCTACTATTAGGTTCGAGGTTGAAATACAAACCTGAGCGAAGGGGATACCGGTAAAGGGGGGAGGAGGTAAGGGGGCAAGATATCCAACCTGAGCGAAGGGGATATCGGTAAATAGTTGCAATTTAGGAGATGTGTGTGGAGCACATGAGAATGAAGAAGGGGGTGACCTGAGCCAGGGGGATATCGGCAAACAGTCGCATTTATGAAGATGTGCGTGAAACGCATGAGGAGGAAGGAGGATTTGCGACCTGAGCGAGAGGGATACCCGTAAAATGAGACGCCGGCAGAATGCCGAATGATGTGTGGAAAGCGGGAATGATGTGCGGAAAGTGGGTTTGCCAGTCGCAAGAGATGTTTGCCGGTCACAAGAGATGGGGGCGCTGGGAGGGGCCGACGGTTAATGGTATACTGAATGTTGAACTTATTTCATCGGATGGGTGCGACCGCTATGGGATTGGCAGACTACATTTCCTCCTTGACGGAAGACGACATAACGGCCTGGCTCGAACAATACCGGTCGTATGGGCCGCTGCCAGGCATCTTGATAACATTCGCCAAATCGTTCATACCCCCGCTGCCGACGATGCTGATCGTGGGCGTGAATGCGGCTGTGTACGGATTGTGGCTCGGATTTCTGTATTCCCTGATCGGGATCGTAAGCGGATGTCTGGTTACCTTTCTGATTATCAGGCGCATCGCCGGCCATCCATGGCTGGATCGCTGGATGCGCAAGCCGAAGGTTCAACGCAGCTTGATATGGATCCGGCGCAAAGGATTCAGCTACGTATTTTTGCTGAGCATGTTTCCGGTAGGTCCTTTTGTGTTCGTCAACATGGCGGCGGCCGTCGCCCGGATGCGCGTACGTTCGTTTCTGATCGCAATCTTGTTCGGCAAGGCGATCATGGTGATGTCCGTCTCCTTGATCGGGCATGACATCGGCCGGTTCATCCGGCATCCCGTCGAGCTGCTCTATGTGGTGTTGTTCGTTGGAGTGTCATTGTATATCAGCAAAATGATCGAGAAACGGTTTGCCGGGGATAGTGCGGAACTGAGCGAAGGAGTGGAAGGAAAGTCATGACGGAAGCAGACGCTTCTTCCGGCAGCAAGACGTGCTTTGTATGCGGGCAGCTTAAGCCGCTGAGCGAGTTTCAACGGAGAACGGGCCGCAGGGCGGGCAGGGAATCCAGACGCGGGACGTGCAAATCTTGTATGAAACAGAAGCATAATCTGGGAATAGCTGTCGAGCCGAAGCCTGCCCCTGTCCGGCAACGCATGGCTCGTCCGCGTCTGTCGGAACCTATGCGCCGGGCGGCTGAGCGCGCGTCCGCGGCATCCCGTGCTGCCGATCCGTCGGATGCGAATGCATTGGTCGCGACACGTCAGGGGTTTATCCGGATGCGCGGGAGAACGGATAAGGGTCGTCGTTGGTATCAGGAAATCGACCTCGAATTGGCGAAGACGCTTGTCAAGGAGCGCGCGGCGGTCGTGGTGAACCGCTATACGATCCTCCGATTGTTCAGCAACAAGGATTTCCGCCGCCATATTCTCGTCCGGGACAAGCACACTTGCTATTATTGCGGACAATATGGCGATACGATCGATCATTTGCTGCCGCGGGCGAAGGGAGGCCATACGACGCCGGACAACTGCGTTTGTGCCTGCATGGCTTGCAACCAATCGAAAGCGGATCGCGACTTGGAGGAGTTCGCCCGATTCGCGCCGCAGACAAGCAGGATTTGATAGGCCCGTCATCGAATTCTCATTCACAGGACAGGCAGCCTGGAAAGTCACCGACAATCTGGAGGGATCGCGATGGCCAAAAGAATGAACCTGCTGGTCGGAACGAACAAAGGCGTCTTCATATTCGCATCGGACGAGAGAAGGCAGGAATGGAGCCTCAAGGGACCGTTCTTGTCCGGGTGGGAAGTCTACAGTGTGCTGGGAGACAGTCGGCACGGCAAGCGGATTTATGCCGGAACGTCGCATGCGGCGTATGGTGCGACGATTCGCGTATCCGATGATTTCGGAGAGAGCTGGACACAGATCGAACAGGGCCCGTCATACGCCAAAGATACGGGGTTCAGCCTGAATCGCATTTGGCAATTGGTCCCCGGGCACCCGTCCGAGCCGGATACGCTGTTCGCCGGCGTCGAGGAAGCGGGCATTTTCGTCAGCCGCGACCGCGGGACGACCTGGCGAGAGCTCGACGGGCTGACGAAGCATCCGACCCGGCCGGGATGGTTCCCGGGTGCGGGAGGGATGTGCCTGCATACGATCTTGATCGATCCCCGGGACCCGCGCCGGATGTGGGTGGCAATGTCGGCAGTCGGCGTTTTCCGGACCGAAGACGGAGGCATGACATGGACGCCGCGCAATCAAGGACTGGCGCGGGTTCCGACCGGGCAGCCGCAGGAGGAAGTCGGGTTCTGCGTGCACAAGATGGTGCTGGATCCGAACAATCCCGATACGTTGTATATGCAGGAGCACGGGGGCGTGTTCAAATCGACGGACGGCGGCGACAGTTGGTTTGCGATCGAAGAGGGCGTAACGCTGCGGGATAACGATGCCCCGTTCGGGTTCCCGATCGTCGCGGCGCCGAACGGAGACTTGTTCCTGCTGCCGCTGGAAAGCAGCGAGCAGCGAGCGGTGGCGGAGGGCAAGCTGTGCGTGTATGGCATGTTGACGGGAGAGAGCCGCTGGTCGCCGACCGGAGACGCGGTAACGGATGAGCCGCGTCATGTCAGCGTGCTGCGCGATGCGATGGCCGCAGACGCGATGGAGTCGTACGGCCTGTACTTCGGCACGACGTCGGGCGAAGTGTTCTGCTCGCTCGATCGCGGCCGGACTTGGGATCGGCTGCCGGGTCAACTGTCCCGCATTCTGAGCGTAAAACCGTGGATCGTGGAGGATTAATTCAAATCATGCGGATCGATGCAAGCGTGCCGATGCTCATCAGTGATTGCACGAATGGCCGAACGCGCTTCCCGCTCGAAGCCGAGACGCTGGGCGAAGCGCTGCGCCGCCTGGTGGAGATGTACCCCTTGCTGCGCGTTCATCTCTATGACGAGCAGGGCGGCGTACGGCAGCATGTGCTGCTCTATTATAATGATGAGAATATTGCCTGGCTGGACGATCCCGGGCGCATCGCACTGAAGCCCGGGGACAAGCTGCGCGTGCTTCAGGCTGTATCCGGGGGATGACAGCAACATGGAAGGGGGCAGCATCGGCATGACGCATGAATCGCAAGCGCGCTACTCCAGGCAAACGCTGTTTGCGCCGATCGGAACGGAAGGCCAGCGGCGCATCGGCGCGGCGCGCGTGCTGATCGTCGGCATGGGTGCGCTTGGGACGGTGCTGTCCAGCCATATGGTACGCGCCGGCGTCGGAACGGTCCGCATGATCGATCGCGATTACGTGGAACCGAGCAACCTGCAGCGGCAGATGCTGTATGACGAAGATGACGTCGCCCGGACGCTGCCGAAGGCGGAAGCCGCCGCGCGCAAGCTGGCACGGATCAACTCCGGGGTGCGGCTGGAGCCGATCGTATCTGACGTGACGCCGCTCAACGTCGAGCGTTACATGGAAGAGATCGACCTGGTGCTGGACGGAACGGATAATTTTCGCACCAGGCTGCTGCTGAACGACGCCTGCTTCAAGCGGGGGATACCACTGGTATACGGAGGGGCTGTCAGCGCGCAGGGCATGACCGCCATGCTGATTCCCGGGGAGACGTGCTGTCTGCGCTGCCTGATCGGATCCGGCGACGGAGGCGGAGGCCAGACGTGCGACACCGTCGGCGTGATTGCGCCGATCGTGGACATCGTCGCCTCGTTTCAGGCGGTCGAAGCGCTGAAATATATGGTCGGCGACGTCGAAGCGCGTCGCGGAGGGCTGCTGTCGCTGGAGGTGTGGCACTACCAGGTGATGAATCTCAAGCTGCCGGGCGCAAGGTCCGATTGCCCGACCTGCGGGCGCCGCGAATATCCGGCGCTGTCGGTCGAAGCGGCGGAAGCCTCGACGTTGTGCGGCCGCGATACCGTACAGATCCAGGGCGCACGACCGCTCGATCTGGCGCAGTGGGAGCTGCGTCTGACGCCCTCCTGCGTCGTGAAACGCAACCCGTTCCTGCTCCGGGCCGAACTGCCGGAAGGGGAGCGGCTCGTCCTGTTCCCGGACGGCCGCGTGCTTGTGCAGGGGACAGAGGACACGGCTCGGGCACGGTCGTTGTATGATCGATATGTAGGCTCGTAAAGCCTGACGATTCAGGGGAGGCTCCTGCCTAAAGGGGCCTTTTCGTTTTTCGTGCCGATAAGCTTCACAAATCCGCTATTGACACGTAAATTTCCAGTAAATATAATAACAATGCAAATGATAATCGTTATCAACTAACTTCGACTACTATGCCTTCATTGTTTTCATGCATCACGAAGGACAAGGGGGTGCAAGGTATGGCGATCGTAAGCCGGTTGTTTGCAGGAAGAGCGTTCATGGCGGCATGCGCCGTCGTGCTGTTGCTGTCGCTCTTGTTCGCAAGCAACTGCCTGCCATCCGCTCGAGCGGCGTCCTCCGATCCGGCAATGTCGAATGTCATCTCGATTACAGAAGAGATGCTGACAATCCTGGCGAATGGAGAACAGCAGCAGGCAGTCGACAAATTTGCGCTCGTCAAGAAGTGGTGGACGCAGAACAAGTCGGCGGTGAAGCAGCGATCGCTAAGCATGTCGCTTGAGATTGACCGGCAGATTGCCGCTATTTCGCTTGCCATGCTCAATCAGGACAGCCAGCGGGCAGCAGAGGAAGCCGGAGCCTTGCAATTCTCGCTTCGCAATTATGCGGACGGCGCCTATACCGACAATAACGGCAAGCAGCAGATGACATTAAGCGCTTATGTAATGAAGCTGCGGCAGGCGGCGGACCTGATGCGCGGCGAACGCTGGCAGGAGGCGCAGCAGGAGATCAAGCTGCTGCAGCGGCAATGGCTGTCCGTGGAAGGCGATGTCGTCAGCCAATCGCAGACCGTATACAATCATGCGGAACGCGACCTGGTGCTGATGGATGCTTACCTGAACAATGCGGAGCAGCAGGGGCAAGCGCTATCGGTGGCCGAGCGGATGATCGAATCGCTCGTGCCGTTGGTAGACGCGCACTACTCCTGGTGGGATGCGGCGCTTATTCCGCTGCGGGAAGGCATCGAAGCGCTGCTCGTCGTCGGCACCTTGCTTATGTATGCCCGCAAATCGAATTCGCTGTCGGCCAAACGGTGGGTGGCAGGCGGAGCTTCGGCCGGCTTGCTGCTGTGCGTCGCTGTCGGATTCGTCGTCGCATTCGTGCTGTCGTCGGGTGCTTTTGGCCGCAACAATTCGCTGATTAACGGCTGGACGGGTGTCCTTGCGAGTGCATTGCTGCTTTATGTGAGCTATTGGCTGCATCGGAATGCGGACGTCAAGCGCTGGAACAGGTTCCTGCAAACGAGCAGCGACAAGGCGATCACCGGCGGCCGCATGATTTCGCTGTCGCTCTTGGCCTTCTTCGCCATCGTGCGGGAAGGGCTGGAGACGGTCATCTTCCTGATCGGCATGGCCGGGAAGATGCCTGCAGGCGAGCTGGTCGGCGGCATTGCCGCCGGCTTCGGCATCCTCGCCGTATGCGCGGTTGTGATGATCAAGCTCGGGAGCAAGCTGCCGATTCGCCCGGTATTTCTCGTCTCGAGCGTGATCGTGTTCTACCTGACCATCAAGTTCATGGGCTCCGGCATTCATAGCTTGCAGATGGCCGGCGTCATCCCCGCAGCTTCGCATGATTATTTGCCGGAATTCAGCGCACTAAGCCTGTATTCTTCATGGTACAGCACGCTGCCGCAGCTCCTGTTCGTGCTGCTCGCCATCTCCGTACTCGTGTATCGCAAGTTCGCAGCCGGCAACGGCGGCAAGAAGATCAACCTATTCAAGACAAATCCGGAAGTACATTAATGGGGGATTCGAAATCATGAAATCGTATGTGAAATGGGCAAGTCCGCTCCTGGCGGCAGCACTCGTGCTGGGGGCATGCGGCAAATCCGGGGAAGATCAACAGGCGACGACCACGCCGACGCAGCAGGCAAGCGGCACATTGGCGAATGCGGACACAGGTGCGCTCAGTCCGATTCAGGAAAGCACGGTCAAGCTTCAGGAAGAGACGAAGCTGCTGCAGGAAGCGATCGAGAAGCAGGATGCGGAAGCGGTCAAGCGCTTGGGCAAGTCGATTAACGACGCCTGGCTCGCGTACGAGAATTCGGTCCGCCAGACATTCCCGCTCGAATATACGGAAGTGGAGAAGTACGAGATGCCGATCTTCTCGGCGTCCGCTTACGATAAAGTGGATTTTGCCGCGTTGAAAGTGACAGCGGAGAAGCTGCAGGGAGCCTTGACGGCGCTGTTGAATGCGAAGGAATCGACAGGCAACGCTTCGGAATTGCTCACGAAGGCTGTAGCCAACTACAAGGTGTATGTCGTGGAGCAGGCTGAGCAGTTGGCCAGCCAGACGAAAGTGTTCGCGGAAGCTGTCAAAGCAGGAGATGCGGAGAAGGCGAAGCTTGAATATCCGAAGGCGCGCGTATTCTTCGAGAATATCGAACCGATTGCCGAGAGCTTCGGCGACCTCGATCCGCGCATCGACGCCCGGTTGGCAGATGTGGAAGACGAGAGCGAGTGGTCGGGATTCCATATCATCGAAAAAGCGCTGTGGATGGACAACACGCTCGAAGGCATGGATGCCTACGCGGACCAATTGGTGAAGGATACCGAGGAATTGCGGGACAAGATCAAGACGGTGGAGTTGGCGCCCGACATGATGGTTGCCGGTGCGATGGAGTTGCTTAACGAGGCGGCGATTTCCAAAATCACGGGCGAAGAAGAAATCTATTCGCACACCGATCTGGTCGACTTCGCGGCGAACGTGGACGGATCGAAGCAAGTGTACCTGGCGATCATCCCGGCGCTGAACGAGAAGAACCCGGATCTCGCCGATTCATTGGATAAGCAGTTCCTGGCGATCGAGCAGACGCTGGCCGGCCATCGGACGAACGACCAATATATCTCGTACGACAAGCTTACGACGGACCAGATCCGCACGATCAGCGACCAGATCAGCCAGCTGTCCAATTTGATGTCGCAGACAGCCAGCATCCTATAATGCATGCGATCGATTGAAGGAGCGGCATAAAATGGAGCGAGAGCGGAACCCGGACGGAATGTCGAGGCGTGATTTTCTGAAACTGTCCGCATCGGTCGGCGTCGGCCTCGCGGTCGGGGCCAGCGGACTGGCGGCGATCGAGAAGCTGGCCGCGCCCAGGGCGCGTTCTGCCGTTGGCGAACCAGACGCCGGCAACGGCACCGCAAGCGAGGCGATCCCGCTATACGGCGAGCATCAGCCCGGGATCATTACCCCGCAGCAAACCTATATGTATCTGGCCAGCTTCCGGATCACGGCAGCGGATCGCGCAGTCGTGATCCGCTTGTTCCGCGATTGGACGAAGTTCGCCGATCTAAGCTCGGCAGGCGGCACGATGCGCACGGGCGACAATCCGCTTCTGCCGCCCAGCGATACCGGCGAGACGCTGGATTTGCCGGCCTCCCGGCTGACGGTGACGTTCGGCTTCGGTCCGACGTTCTTCCGCCGGCAGGACGGCAAGGATCGTTATGGCGTTGCCGGGCAGCTGCCGCGCTACTTGCAGGATATTCCGCGCATGCCCCGGGACCAGCTTGACCCGCTGTTATCGGGCGGAGATGTGTGCGTGCAAGTGTGCGCGGAGGACCAGCAGGTGGCATTCCATGCGGTGCGGAATTTCATCCGGCTGTCTACGGGGACGGCCTCGGTCAACTGGCTGCAGGAAGGCTTCATCAGCGGAGGCAGCGGCGGGCAGACGCCGCGCAACCTGTTCGGCTTCAAGGACGGGACTGCGAACGCGCTGCATCAGACGCCGGAAGGCTATCGCGACGTCGTCTGGGCCGGATCGGACGAACCGGCCTGGCTGCAGGGCGGCACTTATATGGCGTATCGCAAAGTGCGGATGATGCTGGAGGTGTGGGACCGCTCGTCCCTGACCGATCAAGAGGACACGTTCGGCAGACACAAGGAATCGGGCGCTGCGTATGGGAAGAACGGCGAGTTCGACCCGGCCGATCCTTCCGCTATGCCGACAGGCGCCCATGTACGGCTCGCCAAGGAGTCGAAGCAGCTGATTCATCGCAGAGGCTACTCATACACAGACGGCATCGACCCGCGCACGGGCAACATCAACGCGGGTCTGCTGTTCGTGAGCTTCCAGCGCAATCCCGAGGAGCAGTTTCTGCCGATGCTGAAGCTGATGCAGAGCCGGGATGCGCTCAACGAGTATGCGGTGCACGTCGCCAGCGGCATGTTCGCCTGCCCGCGGGGACTCGCACCGGGTGAATATATCGGGCAGAACATATTGGAAGCTTGAATCACACGAATGGAATATCCGGTTCGTCGAACTCTTCCGACAGCGCGCTGAGCGGCACCGTCTGCTCTTTTTCCGGGTTGTCTACCGGGAAGATCCGCGCTGTCTCGTTTCCTGCGTTCACATGTTGAATATAGACAGGCACCCCGTAGTAGGACACGTCTACCATTTCCGTCGTTTCCGCGATTTCCTTGGCTCGTTGTACATTCATGTCGATCACCTCCCGTTCCCGGTAAGTATGCGCGCCGTACAGGCAGCTTATCCGCGCTCCGCGTCCGTATTCGTGCTAAAATAAATAAGCTGCGAATACCTATACAAGGAGCTATCGTCCCCATATGAAATTTTCCGTACAATATTTGAGCTTCTTCGTCATTCATGAGAATAGCGCCGAGACTGCCGATGCGACCAAACGGTACAAGCATTACCAGACGCTGACGCACGAGGAATACCAGGACAGCGAGCTGAAGGAGTTCCTCGACAGCGAGTTCACGCGCATCGGCAAGCGCAAAGCCGAGATCAATCCCAGCAGCGAATCCGTGCCGACCAAGATCGGGCGGTTCATGGCGGAGCCGGGCCACGAGCTGACGAGCAATCCCAACTACAATCTGTTTCAGCGCATTCGCACCGCGCCGGACAAGCATCAATTCCACGCGATGGGCGACGACCTGATCCGCATTTACATGGAAGCCAGCGCCGTGCGGGGCGGTGCGTTCATCGTCGCGCTTGCCAAGCTGAACGAGCTGTTCGATGACCCGTTCCTGTTTCTGCTCAAGTGCGATTTCGAGAACAAGATCGCGCGGGTGTCGGACGAGCGCAGCTTGATTTCCAAAGTCGAAATGGCCATCAACGCCCGCAACATCAAGTCGATTATGTATCCGCACATGCCGGAGCCGGGGATGCTGGAGGAATGGGAGCTGAAGATCCACCAGGCGTCCCATGCGCGATACTTCGAGGATTTCCTTAAATACGTGTCCTACGAAAAATCCAAGCCGGAAATCGTGAACGACCAGGTCATGGAAATGGTGTCGGCGTACATCGAAACAAAGTGGGCGGGCGACGGATCGGCGAACGGCGGCTTGGGCGATGAGGCGAGTGTCATTGCAGTGGACGCGGCCAGTGCGCCGGCAGGCAAGGAGCCAGGTGCGTCAGTGGTTGAAACGAATGACGGTGCGGCTGGCCATGGGCATGAGGCGGAAGGCGCATTCGCTGCTTCGGGAATGGGGGATGCGCGAGCGGATACGGAAAATGGCGCCGGGTACCCTTTGTACGGGAATCCGGATGCGGAGCGGGAACGCAAGCAATTCGAGCTGTGGTCGGCATCGGAGAAGCGCGAGCTCCAGCAATTGTGGGCGCATGAGCGCGTGGTGGATGCGGCGGCCCGCCTGACGGCGTTCCAGCCGGAGCTGGAGCTCAAGCTGAAGCTGGACGGAATAGCCGTGCGCGGTCATATGGCGGACTACGGCAAGTCCATCCATCTGGCGCAAATGGGTGGGCGATACGTCGTCCTGATCGAAGGGGATAACTTCACATTCGACCGCAGCGTGTCGCCGGTGGAGCTGCTCCAGCCTGACGATATCGCCGTCGTGCTGGAGCGGATGCGCATGCAGCGGGAACAGGAAGAGGCGGAAGCCGCCAGGCTCGCCGCTTATGCGGAAGCTATGCCGGACTCGGAGACGTAGGGCTCCGGCTTGCGCATCATGTACGGATAGAGCAGGATCAAGCCGGCAGCGTATAAGAACAGCGCGAAATAGGCTGGCAGCAGATGGATCGTGTCCACGTAGCCGATGCTGAAATGCACGCTGATCGCGGCATAGAAGGCCGGTGCCCCGCCGAGCAGCAACGTCGCCCACAGCCAGCGGGCGCCCTGCTGGATGCCCCAGAGGGCGGTTGCCAGCAGTACGGCCGCATCGGCGAGCAGCGCCCCGCCGAAGCCGGCGCGGTCGTGCGCGATGAGCGGGATGAGCCGCGGGTTGATCGCGTCCAGTTGCTCCGTCGTCAAGCTCAGGTAGACGAGATCCGACGGCACGAACACGCGCGTGATGCCGACGCCGGCGATCGTCAGCCCGCCGACGGCCAGCGCGATGCCGAGCGCCACGAAGCAGAGCTGGCCCCAGACGGCTCGCCGCCACAGGCGGTCGTTGCGCAGATTGACCGGCTCGCGGGACGGGCGGTCCGGATTGCGGCGCATGGACAGCGCGAACATCGGCAGCAGAACGATCGCCGCGCCTGCGTGCAATGGATCGAAATAGCCATAGCCCAGGTACAGGAAAAAGCTCGGGAACCCGATCAGGCATGACACGAGCACGGCCGTCCGGGCCCAATGCTGGCCATGCCGCATGCCGTGGCGAGCCAGCATGTAGTAGAGGATGCCGATCGAGATCATCGTTCCGGCCAGCGTGATGCGGTCGTGCGACATGAAGTGCAGGAGGTGCGGATGAAGCTCCCGCAACTGCCGCCAGGTCATGCCGAGAAACTGCTCGTCATAGGGCAGCAGAACGGTGGTGACCGCGATCATCCAGGCGATCAGCCCTCCGGCCATCATGCCGATGCCGAGCAGGCACATCCAGCCCCAATGCCGCCAGAACGAAGGCTCCGGCGCATCCATGGCCGCGGCCGCGGATGCGGCCAGGGTAAATGGCTCCTGTCCGGTTGCCGTCATTTGCCTGGCTGCCGTCGATGGCGATCGGTTCACCTGCTCGTAAATAATCGCGTCGTTGATTCGCTTCGGCAGTCCCGGCCCGGCATAGACGAACCCGCTGTTCAGCACGATGTGGTCGGCCCCGGCGCCCAGGGCGCGCAGCGCATCGATCGGCTCATGGATGCCCGCAGCCGCCTGTATGATGAAGCCTGCGCCCGCTTGGCCGCGAATTCGCCGAATGAGCCGCAGCGCGGGCGCGAGCTGATCGGGTCCGGCGGCGATCGGGCAGCGGCTGCCGTCCATGTCCGCGTTCGCGGCCTCGCCGCATCCGGGCCCGACGACAACGCCGGACCAGCCGGCGCGGCAGAGCGCGGAAACAAGCGCCCCAGCCATGTCCGCGCTGCAGTCTGCAGGCATATGCCATAACAGCGGCTTCTCATCGGCTGTGCGGTCAGGCCCGGCAGCAACCGCGACGGTCGCCGTTGCCGCATCTGTAGAGGCGGTTGCTGCGGTCTCCGTGCTGCTGCGGGCGATTCGGTCTATCAACGATGTATAATCATCCAAGCTCCACGCGCGTTCCCGCAATCGTGACATGACATCGACGGCAAAGCCGGCCGCGCCTTCGGCGTCCAGCTTCTGCATCGCGGCCGTCAACTGCTGCGCCGCTTGTTCCGGCGCCGCCTCCGGCGACGGCGCGATGCGGACGAACACCGGCATATAACGGCCGGCATCCCGTATGCTGCGGACCGCGGCGTCGACGCAGACCCATTCGGGACCGTTCGAGTACAGGATTGTCTCCCGTGCATGGTCTGTCAGCACGCGATCGACATTGGAACGTTCCGAATGCGTACTCATCGCCGTCCTCGCATCATTCGCCGCAGGTTCCGTACCCGCACTGCCCGCCAACACCGGTCCGACCCAGGCGAAGCCGAAGCCGAGCTGCGCGAGCGCCCGCTGGGCCAGGCCGTCCGGGTCGACTTCGCCGCCCAGCCCGACCGGCGTCCCGAGCACAGGCTTCCCCATGCGGCGCTCAAGCAGCGGAGACGGCTCCATATGGCCGAGCGTCTTGATCAGCAGCGTGCCCCCGGGCATCCGGCTCACGGCGCCCATGCCGCGCAGCGTCAACGTTCGTGCCTTGACCGGCGACAGCTTCGAGAGCAGCGGGCGAAACAAGGTGCGGTAAGACCAATCCGGCATGGCGCAGGCTCAACTCCCGTCGTTTTCCGTCAGTATAGCATAAGTGGTACAATACCGTAATGAAACCGAACCGCCCAAGCCGCGTATGTTGAACGACTTCCCATTTTATCGCGGCATCGTCTTCCCGGTATCGGGAGCAAGACCTAATATGCTTACAGGAGGAATGTTACCTTGAGAAAATCAAAGGTAAGTTTGCTGGTCGCCGGCGCGTTGGTGGTCATTCTGTTTCTGGTCGCGATCAGCTCGTATAACGGGTTGGTCTCGTCGGAGACGAAGGTGGACAGCAAGTATTCGGATATCGAATCCCAACTGCAGCGCAGGTATGATTTGATTCCGAACCTGGTCAATACGGTCAAAGGCTATGCCGAGCACGAGAAGGAAGTCATGGAGGCAATCGCCGACGCGCGGGAGAAGCTCGGCTCGGGCGGATCGGTGCAGGACCGGGCGAACGCCGACGCTGAACTCACTGGCGCGCTCAACCGATTGCTCGTCGTGGCGGAAAACTATCCGAACCTGAAGGCGGACGCGGAATTCACGCGGCTCATGGACGAGCTGGCCGGCACGGAGAACCGGATCGCCGTGGCCCGCAAAGATTATAACGGCGCAGTGGAGACGTACAATGTGAAAATCCGCAAGTACCCGACCGCGATCTTCGCCGGCCTGTTCGGGTTCGACAAGAAGGAGTTCTTCCGGGCTCAAGAGGGAGCGGATCAGGCGCCCGAGGTGAAGTTCTGATATGAGACTTCGTCTTAAGCGATATGCCGCCTTTGCAAGCTTGGGTCTGGCAGCGCTGTTCCTGCTCGGACAAGCGGCGGGCGTGACGGCAGGCGTATCCGCAGCGGCATCGGATGCGCAGTACGGCGTATATGTCCAGGACGAAGCCGGCGTGCTGGCAACGGAGACGAAGAATATTTTGTACGATCAGGCGGTCTGGCTGCGCGAGCAGACGGGCGCGGCCCAGATTGGCGTCGTGACCGTCCCGGATCTGGGCGGGGATTCGCTTGAAAATTACGCCGTCGAGCGGTTCCGTAAAATGGGTCTGGGCGACAAGGAGCGCAATGACGGCGTTCTGCTGCTGTACGAGAAGGAAGGCGGACATGTCCGCCTTGAAGTCGGCTACGGCATGGAGGGCCGCATTCCGGACGGCAAGGCCGGAGCGATTCTGGATCAATACTTCGTGCCTTATCGGGACGCGGGCCAACTGGACGATGCTTTCTACTTGACGCAGAGCGCGCTAATCGTGCAGATGGCGGCGGAATACGGCATCGACGCTTCGAGCGCGGTCGGCTCCGGCACGATGCCTGGCCCCGATTACGATTACGGCAACTACGGCAGCGGCTCGGACAGCGGAGAAGGCTTCTGGAACGCGTTGCCCTGGCCTTTGAAGGTTTTCGGCGTCATCGTCATCGTGTTCCTGATCATTCTGGATTTCAAGTTCACCGGCGGCGCCGTCACCTGGGGGATCTTGAACATGCTCAGCCGCGGCCGAGGCGGTGGGGGCGGCGGTGGCGGCGGCGGGGGACGCGGTGGCGGCCAAGGCGGCGGCGGTTCCTCCGGCGGCGGCGGCGCCAGCCGATAATCCGCCAGCCGCTCGGCGTTCAGCCGCCATTTGCCCCGGTTAACGAGCACGCTTCTTAGGCCGTTGACAAGGATGCCCAGCATAGCCATAATAGTAATCAATAGCGATCGGGGAAGCACCTCTCAAAGCGGATCACACCAAGTGTGGCTTTGCCGGGGTGCTTTCGTCGTGAAGAGGGGGATGAACGTATTGGACAAGCGTGAGAAGAAGGACAAGCAAGCAGCGGACCGTGTCAAGGAACAGCCGGCTACTTATGACATGTACGCGGCAATGCCGGATGACGGGCATCGTTACGAGATCATCGACGGGGTCATGGAGATGATGTCTCCCGGGCCCAGTACTTCGCATCAATCGATTTGCCGGGATTTGATGTTCATTTTGATGCAAAGTTGCAAAACGGACTACATTATCTTTACATCTCCCATCGACGTCATCCTAAGCCAGACCAATGTGGTGCAGCCCGATGTTCTGATGATCCACCGGAGCCGCTCGCACATCGTATCCAAGCGGGGGATCGAGGGTGCTCCGGACCTGGTGGTTGAAATCTTGTCGCCCGGCTCCAGAAGACGCGATAAACGGTTGAAAATGAGGGCGTATGAAGCGCACGGCGTGCCGGAATACTGGATCATCGATCCCGATGCGCGGACATTGGAGCAGTACGTGTTATCTATCGATGATGGCTACCAACTGTGCGACGTATTCGAAGGAGACGACAAGGTCGCTTCGGACAAGCTGCCGTGCGTGTCTTTCAGCATAGACGATATTTTTCACGACATGCTGCACTGACTCGCCGCCGGTTCCCCTTATTCGTACAGCGCCAGAGCAGCCCGCATTTCCGACCGCACCAGATCCCGCAACTCCACAGGTGCGACTGCCTCTGCAAGACTGCCGTAGCTGAGCAGGATGCCGCATGCCGATTCCACTGTATGAAATTCCACCTCCGCTTCATGCCATCCATCCCTGGCAGCAGCGCGAGGTTCGCCTTGCACGTAGGCGTACCGCTCCTGCCGAAACTTGGGCCAAAGCGCGGCGGACACCCGCACGACGGCCGGATACGCGGGCAAAGCCGCGCGGAACCGCTCCGTCGAAGCTTCCCAATACGCTGCCAGATCGAATCCGGCCGGCCGCTCGAAAGATTCGTCCATCGCTTCTGCCCGGACGATGCGCGACACCCGGTAGGTGCGCATCCCCTCATCCGCAAGCGCGGCCATATACCACACGCTCCGCTTGGCGACGAGCCCGAGCGGTGCGACGATGCGCTCCTTCGTCTCGTCCGACTCCGCGCCGCGGTAGCCGATGCGCAGCTTTCGCGCCTCCCAGACCGCTTGCTGCACGACGGTCAGCACCGCCGGGTCTGCAGCCGCGCCGGCAGGCGCCTCCCGCCATCCGGCGCCGTCGATATGGATGCGCTGCCGGGCGATTTCCGCATCTTGCCGGACGGCTTCCGGCAGCGCCGAAAGCAGCTTGCCCATCGCCGCGTCCAAGGCACCCGTTAACCCGAGATCCTTCACCGCGCCGGAGGAGCCGACCATGAGCAAAGAAGCAATTTCGTCCGAGGTCAGTCCGGTCAACCGGGTGCGATACCCGTCCGGCAGCGACCAGCCGCCCCGATATCCGCGATCGGCATACACGGGGATGCCCGCCATGGCGAGCGATTCCATATCGCGCAGGATCGTCCGCTCCGACACTTCCAGCCGTTCCGCCAATTCCTTCGCCGTCGTCCGGCCTTTCGTTTGCAGCTCCGCCAGTATGGCCAGCAGCCGATCCGCTTTCATGCGCCGTCCCCCCCGATTCGTCGATAATTTTATTTTAACATAGCAATATGACACTTGCTGTCATGTTTCTGTCGGTATGCTGGGAAGGCAATGCTGGCATCAAGGTATCGCGCAAAGACAAGAAGGAGGCTGATCCAATGAATCAGAAATCGAAATCGTTGACGGGCAAAGTAGCTGTTGTGGCGGGCGCCACGCGGGGAGCTGGGCGGGCGATTGCCGTCGAGCTCGGCGCTTGCGGCGCGACCGTCTACTGTACGGGACGCAGTACGCGGGGCAACCCGTCCGATATCGGCAGGCAGGAAACGATCGAAGAGACGGCCGAACGCGTCACGGCCCAGGGCGGGCAAGGCATTGCCGTGCGGGTCGATCATACGGTGGAAGCGGAAGTCGCGGCGCTGTTCGAGCGGGTGAAGGCGGAGCAGGACGGCAGGCTTGACATTCTGGTGAATGACGTATGGGGCGGTGAGAAGCTGACGGATTGGGGCACGCCGTTCTGGGAGTCGCCGCTGTCGCGCGGGCTGCTTATGCAGCATCGCGCCGTGCACTCCCACATGATTACCAGCTACTATGGCGCACCGCTCATGGTGGCGCGGGGAAGCGGGTTGATCATCGAGATCACGGACGGCTTCGATTATCGCTATCGGGGCAATCTGTACTACAGCTTGACGAAAGTTTCCGCGATCCACCTGGCCGAAAGCATGGCGGCGGAGTTGAAGCCGCACGGCGTGGCGGCCGTCTCCGTGACGCCCGGTTTCCTGCGCTCGGAGGAGATGCTGGACCACTTCGGCGTCACGGAAGCGAATTGGCGGGACGGGGCGCGGCAGGAGCCGCATTTTATCGCGTCGGAGACACCGGCGTTCGTGGCCCGGGGAATCGCGGCGCTGGCCGCCGATCCGGCCATCATGGACCGCACCGGCAGCATCCTTACTTCGTGGGGGCTGTCCGACGACTATGACATCATCGACGCCGACGGCAACCGCCCGCATTGGGGACGGTATGCCGAGGAGCAAGGGTTCTATAAGTAACGCCGAAGCCCGGCGTTCGACATACAGCGACGCAAGGGACTTCGGCGCGCGGACTGCAGCAACGCAACGATTCCAGCGTTCGGTCTGTGAATGATCCCGGAGCAGCCGCAGCCGTCACTCCGGATGGTTGACCGAATGGCTGCCGATCGTATACGGCGTGTCCACGCCTTCGTACATCAGGTGCATGGACATGCCGACCGCGGCGTGCGTCAGATTATGGCAATGGTCCATCCAGATGCCGGGATTGTCGGCGCGGAAAGCGACCTCGTACGTCTCCCCCGGCAGCACGTCGAGCGTGTCCGACCACCACGGACTGCCGCTCGCGGCTTCCCCGTTGCGCGACAGCACGAGCATATGATGGCCGTGCAGGTGCATCGGATGGTCGACGGAGCCGCGATTTACGATCGTCGTCTTGATCAGTTCCCCTTCGCGCACCATGAGCATCGGCGTATTCGGGAACACTTCGCCGTTCATCGTATACAGAAAGCCGAATTGGCCGTTGTAGTAGCCGAGCTTGTTGTCGAGCACGAGCGTAAAATGACGGTCAAACTTGCTGTTCGCGTCAAACGGAGTGTCTGCCGGTTTGCCGTAATGCGTCGGGTCGAATACGGCGGTTTGCTTCGGCACGCCGGGCAGCTCCCCCGATCCATCGGGGCTCGGGCTGACGAGCATGCCGAGTCCCGAGTGCGGATTGCCGACACGCAGGAAAACGGGATGGTCAGGCATCGTAAACGTCACGTCATAGCGGCCGCCGGACGTGAGCTGCAGTTCCGTGTCGCGAAGGGTGCCGGGTTCGTTCAACGGGGTTCCGTCGATGGCGGTGATGCGGAAATCGGAACCGGCAAGCGCGTACTGCTGGCGAATCCAGTTGTCGGTGTTGATCAGCCGCAGCGTAACCTCCGTGCCGGGAGCGGCGGTCTCGCGCCGAATGCCGGCAGAATCGCCGATCATGAAGGTGTCTTTCCACAGATGGCTGATGACCGTAAAATCCAGCCGCGGCTGCCCGGATGCGCCCGTGGCACCAACCGCATTCCCGATACCCGCTGTGCGCTCCGCTTCAACGTCGCCATTCTCCGATGCTGCCCCGGCCGGCTCCACGATCAGGGCGCCGAACAGCCCTTTCTCCACCGCGTCCAGCGAATGCTGGTGGGAATGGTACCAGAACGTGCCGACCTGCCCGGCCTTGAACCGGTACGTATGCGTCTGCCCCGGCATGACCGCGTCCTGCGTCGCCCCGGCCACGCCGTCTTCGGCATTCGGCACATCGAGGCCGTGCCAGTGAATCGTGACGCCATCGTCGATGTCCTTGTTCGTGAGCGTGACCTCGACAAGCTCGCCTTGTCTGAACCGCAGCTCGGGACCGGGAGTTTCGCCGTTGTAAGTCCAGGCTTCAATGGTCTTGCCCGAGGGGAGCGTCACCGTCTTGCGCTCTGCCGTCATGGAAATGCGTCGGTCGGGCTCGCCTTCCCGCGGTCCTGTCAGCATCGCCACGGATATGGCTTGCGAGGGGTCGTGCGAGAGCACAGTGCCTCCCCCGAAATCCATTGGACCGACCGCCATGTCGAGTTCGTCCGGCAACCGGCTGTTCTGCGAACCGATCGCGATGATGACGAAGGCAAGCACGGCGACCCCGCAGCCGATGCCGAAGGTGCGCGCCCTTCTCTGCCAGCGGCGGTCCGTGAAGTCGGCGTCGGCTCTGCCCGCGCGCTGCCAGCGCCGGTCATGCAGCACCCACAGGCCGATAATGGCCAGGACACACAAGAATAGCGGCGTCGCCGCCTGCAGCGGCCGGAAGGGAAACGGGACGGCCAGCGTGAAATAGAGCGCTGTCGCCGCTCCGCTCGCGGCTGCCTGGAACGGCAGCACGACGCCCGGCGCCGCAAGTTGTGCCCGCAGCTCCGGCCCCGGCGTGCGATTGGCCGCGTGCGCTCCGGCCGGCTGGTCGGGGTGCCCGCCTTGGCCGGCAGCAAGCTGCTTCCGGCAGCGCCACAGCCTGGGCAGCGAGTAGCCCCATACGACAATGAGCGGCACGGCGATCAGCGGCGCTTGAACGAATATTCGATCCTCCCAGTAGAGCGCCGGCTGCGTTGCGGCGATGCCGGCCGCGCAGGCCGGCACGACGATCGCCATGAGCGCCGCCCAGCCTGCCCACACCGTCAGCTTTCCGATTGAACGCCGCAGCTTCTCCAACGTTCCGCTGTAGACAAGCGCCGACGCCTTGCTCCCGGCGATCCAGGCGGTCAGCAGCGCCATCATCCCGAACCCGAGTTCCATTCCGGCTAACGATCCGTACATTCGATTCCCTCTCCGATCCTGTGTACTGCAACAATCGTACCGAATTTGGCCGACTGCCGGAACGTACCGGGGAAGGAATGAAGGCCCGACTTCAGGCGGGGAGCGCACCCGACCTCAAACAGGCCCTGCCTTTCAGAACGTTATCTTTTCACTCGCCCGGGTGCAGGAATCCCGCACGACAAGCTGGACCGGCAGCCGCTCGTGGAAGGGCTGGCGCTCTCCCGTGAATATTTGCTGCAGCAACCGCCGGGCGGCCGTCTTCCCCATCTCGAAGTAGGGCACGTCCACGGTGGATAACGCGGGATCGCACATCTTCGAAGCGTCGGCGTTGTCAAAGCCGACGATCGCGATGTCGCGACCTGCCAACACTCCCGCCTCTTTCAGTCCTTGAATAAGACCGATCGCCATCCGATCGTTGGCCGCGAACACGGCATCCGGCAATCCCTGCTGCATCAGCCTTAACGCGGCTTCGTAGCCGCTTTTGCGGCTAAAGTTGCCTTGCAGCAAGTCCTGATCGCGGATAGCCAAGCTGGCCTCTTCCATCGCCAGCTTGTAGCCGTGGAAGCGATCGCGCGCGTTGGAGTATACCATCGGGCCGCTCAAGGCGGCGATTTTGCGGTAGCCCCGGTTAACGAGGTGCTGTGTAGCCATGTAGCCGCCCGCGATATTGTCGGCAACAATCTCGTTAAATCCGCTCCCCATAAACTGCTGGTCGATGAGGCAGAAAGGTTGGCCTTCTTTCTTCAAAGCAGCAAGCGCCGCTTTCTGTTCGGGTGCTTCTTTGGCGCCCAGTATGACGAGGGCGTCAACCTTGCGCGCGCGAAACAGCTCGCTGTAGTCCTGTTCCTCGGGCGAGCGAAGCAAGAGGAGCAGGTCGTAGCCTACCTCCCGGACAGCTTCGCCGAAGCCGCTGAGAAGCTCGGAAAAATAGTCTACGGAAAACAGTCTGACTTTGGGCAAATAGGGCAAAATAATGCCGATGTGGCCGCTGCGCCCTTTGGCGAAGTTTTGCGCGACGGTGTTCGGAAGATAATCCAGTTTCTCGGCGGCCGCCAGCACTTTGCGCCTGGTCGCCTCCTTCACGGCTCCTCCGCTGAACACGCGGGACACCGTTGCTTCGGATACGCCAGCCCATTTTGCAACATCGTTTCGATTGGCCATAATTATGTTCTCCTGCTAGCATTTTCCCTATTCTAACCGATCAAGAATTGATATGGCTAGTGGAGAAAGTGCTGAAGTTTAGTGTTTGACAACGTGAACCGGACCGTGATATATTCGTGTCAACAAAATGAACGCGCGTACATTCCAAGTTTGCATCCAACGTTCATAGAACTACAGTACCTTTTTTTACTCGTAAGATCAAGGGGCATAATTACAGCGGGTGAACAATTGCAAGACAAATGCAAATAAAATGAACGCGCGTTCAAAATTGATTCGACATAATGGGGTGGCGACATGAATAGAACGATCAAAGTTGGCGTGCTGGGATGCGGACAAATTGCCCAAATCATGCATTTGCCGTATTTGCGGGATTCGGGTGGTTTTAAGATACAGGCCTTGTGCGACGTTTCCAGAGGAACTGCGACACTCGTAGCGGACAAGTATAACGTTCCGCATGAAAACGTATATACCGATTTTGATGAAATGTTGTCGGACAAGGAAATCGATGCGGTGGTCATATGCTCCAAGGATCATTGCGAGCCCGTGGTGAAAGCGGCCAACGCGAAAAAGCATATCTTTGTGGAAAAGCCGTTCGGGTTCAACATGAACGAAGCGAATCGGATGGTGCAGGCAGCGGAAGAGAACAACGTTAAAATCATGGTCGGCTACATGAAAAGATACGACACGGGGTTTGAATATTTTTTGAAGCAAGTGAGCAGCATGGACCCGATCAGCCTGGTCCGCATGCACAATTATGGAGGCTCGTTCGCCTATACCAAGGAAGTTTACGACGTGCTGCACGAACCGGACGTATCTCCGGAGTTTTTTAAAGAAGCAAAGGAACAGATCAAGCGTTCCATGATGGAGGAACTGGGAGCGGAGCGCAAGCACCTGTTTGAAGCGTACAATTTGCTGCTCGGTGTTGCCTGTCATGATACGGTGCTGCTGCGGCATGCTTTCGGCAACGACCCGGAAGTGCTGTACGCAGGCGTTCATCAGGGCGGTTTTCTGACGGCGGTGCTGCAATTCGGAGATATCAGGTGCGTATTCGAAAGCGGGCTTTCCATGAAAAGACACATTTGGGACGAAAGCTTCCAGGCATACTCTCCCGCGAAGACCGTCACATTGAAGTTCCCTTGGCCCTACCTGAAAAATGCTCCGTCCATGGTGACGATCGGCGATACGGTAGAGAATTCGGACATGCCGCGGGAAAGCGAGATCGCCACCAGCTTCCATGAAGCGTACAGGAACGAATGGCTGCATTTTTACGATTGTATCGTGAACGATAAAGAGCCTTTGACGAATGGCCGCGATGCGTTGCAAGACATCAAGCTGATCGGCAAAATCATCAAATCGGCAGCGATAGCGCCGGGTCAACTACCGAAGACGGGAGACCAAAGCTGACATGACGGAAACCGGCGCAATACTCATGATTCTGATGGCCGCATTTTTATGGGGTTCCTGGTTGATGGGAACCAAGTACACGAAGGATTTTCCGTTGCCTGCGTTCATGATATGGCTCTATACGGCTTCGTTTGTATTGGTGTGGGCTGTCGTGCTCGTCTCCGAGGCCGTACGCCCTACGAATTTCATCCCGATTATTGCAGAATCTCCCTGGCTCGCCGCGTTTGTTATGATATGCGGCGGATCGATGGCCATCGGCATGCAAATCCAGATGAGCGTTATTGGCCGGGTCGGATTGATATTGTCCAACTCGGTAAGCGCGACCAGCGGCGTGCTGCTGGGGACGTTCGTGACGGTCATCATCGGCGGATTGCCGGATCAAGTATCGGTAGGCACCGTAGCGATCGCAGCCGTCATCCTGATAATGGCCACCTTCGTCTGTCAATATTCCGGCAAGCTGAGGGATAAAGATCTGAACAAGATGGGAAAATATCATCAAGGCAAACAAAGCAAACAGGATACGAAAGCGGCCCTTTTACTCGTTTTCAGCTCTGTGTTGGTTACGGCGTATCCGCTTGGATTATCGTCGGGAATCAGAACCGATTTCGGCAATCATGGCTTTCCCGCACTAGTGTGCATAGGGCTGCTCAGCTTGGGATCGTTTATCGGCACTGTCCTGTATTCCGGATATCTTCTGGCCAGACGCAAGCAACTCAATAGCGTGTTTGACAAGAAACACAAGAAAGCCATTGCAATCTCCTGCCTGTGCGGGGCATGCCACTACGGAGGCAATCTGATCCATGTGCTGGCCGCTCCGATGATCAGTGTCGCGGTATCCTGGTTGATCGGCAGATCGGGCAACATGTGGACTTACTTATGGGGGATCTACCACAAGGAGTATAAGGGCGCTTCCGGCAAAACTTACGGTGTCCTGGCTCTGGGGATATGCATCTATATTGTCGGTGTCATCTTGTTGTCTCAGAGTTTCTTCAATAAATAGATTCGAGGTGATTTCATGAGGAAATATCGAAAAAGCGCCAGCGACGCGGCATTCGGATATTCGATGGTCGCTCCGGCTATCGTGTTGTTCCTGCTGTTTGTCATTTACCCGTTTCTGAAAGGGTTCTGGGTCAGCTTTCACCAATGGGACGGATTTTCTTCGATGAAATGGATCGGCAGCAACAATTATTCATTTGTCATGGCCGACGGGGTTTTTTGGAAAGCGCTTAAAAATACGATTATTTACGCCATTACCGCGCCGATCTTCAAAAATATCGTAGGTCTCGCGCTGGCGCTGCTCTTCATCAAAAGCATAAAAGGCATGTATTTGTTCAGAGTAAGCACTTATATTCCTTATACGTTCGGTTATGTTGTCGTAGGCGTGTTATGGACCTGGATTTATAATCCGTCGTTCGGATTGTTGAACAAGGTATTGGAAGTATTGAACGCGCCATTCCTTATTCAAGGTTGGTTAAGCGATCCCAACATCGCCTTGTATTCGATCATTGCCGTAGATGTGTGGAAATGTATGGGCTTTCACGCGATCTTGTATTTGGCCGGGTTGAATGCGATTCCGAAGGATCTCTATGAAGCGGCCGACATCGACGGCGCGAACGGCTGGCAGAAGTTCCGTTCCGTCACGATCCCTCAGTTGAATTCAACGATCGTCATGAGTTTTCTGCTGGCGACCACCGGCGCGTTCATTAATAACTATGATGTTGTCAATATTATGACACAGGGCGGGCCGTTCAATTCCACCGAGGTTGTGTTGACGCACATCATGACGACCGCTTTTAAATTCGGGGCGGTAGGCAAGGCGAATGCGATGAGCATCATTCTGGTGGCTTTCGTCGCCATCATCGGGTTTATCCAATTAAAAGTGATGACCAGAGAAGACAATTACGAATAAGAGGTGACCTATGAAAAAGCTTGGCGGAAAAGGAGCGAATATAGGGTCAACCTATTTGGCGATGCTTTTCTTTCTGATCATTACTCTGTACCCCATCTTCTGGCTGCTGAACGGATCGCTCAAGACGGAAACCGAGTTTTTCAGCAATGTATGGGGCCTTTCAGCCGATCCTCAATTCGGCAATTATGCGAGCGCGTGGCTGAGAGCCGACTTTTCGACGAAATACTTGAACAGTGTCATTACGACGTTTTCCTTCTTGTGCATTTTGATCCCGATTAACTGCTGCGCGGGCTACGCGTTGGCCAGAGTGGATTTCCGGGGAAGGAATTTCATTTATCCCTTCTTGCTGCTTGGAATCGTGATGCCCGCAGGCGTGCTTGCCATGCCTACGTTCAATGTAGTCAACGAAATGGGATTGCTGAATACAAGGACAGGCCTTGTATTGGTATACGTGGCCCAGGCCATCAGCTTCGGCATGTTTCTGATGCGGTCGTTCTTCATCTCCTTGCCCAGGTCATTGGAAGAAGCGGCGACGATCGACGGCTGCTCCAGATTCCAAGCCTTTCTGAAGGTGATGCTGCCGCTGGCGATTCCCGGCATCACGACGCAAATCATCTTTAGCGGGCTGGCCGTCTGGAACGAATACTTGCGCGCCAATCTGCTGATCAGAAGCCCGGATCTTCAGACCATTCCGCTGGGCATGGCGAGCTTCGCCAATCAGGACAACGTCAATTATCCCGAGATGTTTGCCGCATTGATCATGGCCATCATACCGGTCGTCCTGATTTACTTCCTGCTGCAGAAAACATTCGTCAAAGGTGTTACCGCGGGCTCCGTCAAAGGTTAGTGACCGAAGCCGGAACCCGGCAGGCACGGTTTTAGAGCCGCAAGGCTTTAAAATAAGTTGAGCTCAGATGCTGCAAAGGCATCCATACGAGGAGGGGCAACATGAAAAAGCTGTTTGCTGTGTTGATGGTCGTCATCGTCGTTGCAGGTTTGATTGCAGGGTGCGGAAACTCGAAGTCGAACGACGCCAAAGAGGGGAGCAACCCGCCGGCAAGCAATGGCAAGCAAGAGATTACGATTTTGGGCAACGCCAGAATGTATGACGGGGAAGAGGCTGCCTGGAATGAAGTGGCCGCTGCGTTTCAGCAAGAGACAGGCATTAAAGTAAATTTTCGCTGGCAAGGCAAATGGAATGAAGTGCCGCAAAATCTGAATGCCGCGAAGCTTGCCGGAGAGAATGTCGACCTTGTGACGATCGGGGCCGGGTTGATCAATTCGAGCTCTGCTCCCGCGGGATTGTTGATGGACATGACGACACTGCTGGAGCCGTACAAGGACAGATTCAACGACGGCATGTTGAATGCCTATGAAATCGGCGGCAAGCTGTGGGGCTTCCCTTATGGCAACTCCTCGGCCGGGTTTATCTATTACAACAAAGATATCTTCAAAGAATTGCAGTTGAACGAGCCGACGACGTTCGAGGAATTGGTAGCCGCGTCGAAGGTCATTGCGGAGAAAAAGAAAATTCTGCCCATGATTTTCAGAGGTAAAGACGCAAGCTACTGGCCGAATCTTTATATGAGCGCATACGCGCAAGCAACCGGCAACAAAGCGACAGAGAGCGTGAAAGATTTCCTCGCAGGCAAGAAGCAGTTTAACGGAGAGGCAGAGAAGCAGGCGTTCGAATGGATCAAAGCTTTCTTCGATCAAGGCGTGCTGACGAGCGAAAGCTTCGGCACCGACGGAGACGGCATGCGGGCTACGTTCCTGCAGCAGAAAGCGGCGATGATGCACACGCACACCTTTAATATGACGCAGGAGCAGGCGCCCGATTTCGAACTGGGCATTATGGAATTCCCGCTGATGGCCAGCGGCGGACAGGCATTCTCCCAGCCGTTCGGAGGGCCGGGTACAGGCATCGCCATACCGGCGTTTGCCGACAGAAGCAATGTGCCGAACACGGTGAAATTCATCGAATTTATTTTAAGACCGGACAACGCCAACAAGATTATCGCAGCTTACAAACCGACGGTTCAGGTTGTGAAGGGTGTCGAAGTATTGAAATCCGGCATTGTCGATGAATTGAACAATGACTTGATTCCCAAGACGATTCCGTATCTGGACTGGATCTGGCCTGCCGAAGTCAATACGGCGTTCTCGTCGGCCATTCCGGCTGTCGTGGCCGGGAAGATGACGGCTGAAGAAGCCGCCAAGAGCATTCAGAGCGCCCTGGATACGATTGTCAAGGAGCGCGGCTATACGTTTGAGTGGTGGACCAAGCTGACGGAAGACGATTGGAAGAAGCTGCAGCCGTAATCGGCCTCGCTTTCCGCTTGATTGCCGCATTTGAATAACGACCCGCTTTGGCCGGGCCTGCCCCGGCCAAAGCGATCAAATCATCATGGAGGGCTTATCATGATACTCGCATATACCGTCTGGACATGGCACATGGATCCGTTCAACAAATTCAAACGTCATGATGATCCCGCAACGTTCAAGCTGGAATTCGAGAAAGGCGTCAGGGAAATCTCGTTTTTGGGCTATACGGGCGTGGAAAATTTCAATATTATGCTGGATGCGTATGAGCATGACGAAGACGAGTTCAAGGCGCTGCTCGAGCGATACGGGTTAACCTTCACGGCCATCTATCATTATTTAAGCGCCGATTTTGAGGCCGATATGGTCAAGGCGCGCAGGTGCATCGAATTTCTGAAGCGAACGGGCGCCACCATCATGAATTTGCAGGCGCCCAAGCGCAAGTCGGCCGGTAATTTTCAGACAGATGTGCTGGAGACGGCAAGAAAAGCGGACATCATGGGCAAGCTGGCGCACGAGCACGGCATCCGGTTATGCTTGCACCCGCACTGGGGCAGCGTGATCGAGACGGAAGCGGAAGTCGATCTGTTTGCGCAAAACACGGACCCGCGTTACGTCCATTTCTGTTTCGACACCGCCCACTCGCAATTGGCCGGCATGGATCAGGCGCAGGCGATCGAGCGGTATCGCGACCGGATTTCCTATATCCATTTCAAGGACGTCGACCCGGATGTCACCTTGTTTCCGGAGAAGCCGATGCAGCGGTTCAGGGCAGTGGGGCAGGGCACCGTCGATTTCAAGGGCATTTACAAGAAGCTGCAGGAGATTGGCTATGACTCCGTCATCTGCGTGGAGCTCGACTATCCGCAAGTATGCAATTTTCAATCGGCTCAATCATCCCGCGCGTATGCGCGCGAAGTGCTGGGAATATGATGTATGGCCATCACCAGAATATTGATCGATACGGATATTGGCGACGATGTCGACGATGCCCTGGCCATTGCCTTGGCGCTCAAGTCGACTGAACTCGAGGTTGTCGGCATCACGACCGTCTATAAAAATACGAGCCTGCGCACGCAGCTTGTTCAACAATTGCTGCAAGTCATGGGAGCCGAGCATATTCCCGTGGCTACCGGGATCGGGCAGCCTATTCGCAACAAGGTTGACGACACGGCCATTCCCCATCAATGCCGGCATATGAAGACGGCCTATCCGCCCAATTGCAGCTTGCACGCCGTGGAATTGATCCTGGAAACTTTAAGGAAAGACCCGGATACCGTCCTGGTTCCGATCGGCCCGTTCACCAATATCGCGATTGCCGCCAAGCTGGCACCGGAATTGATTGCCCGTTCGAGAATCGTGGCGATGGGGGGCGCGTTCGGCGCCGTCTATCCCGAGTACAATATCATGTGCGACCCCGAAGCGGCGAATATCGTCCTGTCTTCCGGAGCGAGAGTGGAGCTCGTGGGCCTGGACGTTACCGTCAAGTGCGTGTTGTCCAAAGAAGAAATCGAGCGGATCTACAGTTGCAGCGGCGCTGTGGAACGATATTTGTGCTCATTGATCGACATCTGGCTGCATACGAGCATCTCCGGCAAAGTGACGCTGCATGATCCGTTGGCCATTGCCTATTTGATCGACCCCGGCCTGCTCGACATGCAATCCGTTCCGGTGGCGGTGGAGATGGGTGGAGAGCTGACAAGGGGATTGACGGCCGTGCAGCGCACGCCCTTCAGGCAAAGACAGGCGGCCCTGGAGGATAATGCGCTTGTCGCGGTGGAAGTCGACGCCCGGAAAATGATAAATACTTTGATGCATAGAGTGTTTAATTTGGCGTAACGGCGCCGAGCGAGACATTCTGGTGTGGAGCTGACTTGATGGAAAATGACGGCGTCATTCGATGGGGGATTGTCGGTCCCGGCACGATCGCCAAAAAATTTGCAAGCGACATGAAATATGTGGCCGGTTCGGAGTTGCTCGCCGTAGGCTCGCGCGCTCAAGAGAAAGCGGAGCAGTTTGCACGGGAATATGGCATTCCTCGCAGCTACGGCAGCTATGAAGAGCTTGCGAACGATACCGACATCGATGCGATCTATGTGGCCACCCCTCACCCTTTTCATAAGGATTGCGTCATGACCGGCTTGCGCGCGGGCAAAGCGGTTTTATGCGAGAAACCGTTCACCTTGAATGCAGATGAAGCGGAAGAGATCGCGAAGGCTGCGCGGGACGCTCAGGTATTCCTCATGGAAGCGATGTGGACCCGATTTTTGCCGGCCATCGTGAAAGTCAGGGAATGGCTGGGCGCCGGACGGATTGGCGAGGTGCGCCTGCTCAAAGCGGAATACGGATTTCGTGCGGCATTGAACCCGCGAAGCCGGTTGTTCGATCTTCGGCTGGGAGGCGGTGCGCTGCTGGATGCCGGCGTCTATCCGATCTCGCTCGCCTCGATGATATTCGGCCAGGCGCCTGAACGAACGGTCGGCAGCGCACATGTGGGGGAGACCGGAGTAGATGAACATTTTTCAATCATTTTCTCTTACCCCGGCGGCAGATCTGCGGTTCTGAACGGCGCAATAAGGCTTCGTTTGCAGAACGATGCCTGTATCATAGGCACGGAAGGCATGATTCACATTCCCGGCTTCATTAACGCGAAGGCAGCGACGCTTCGGGCGAACGGTGTGCAAGAAACCTTCGTGTACGAAGGGTTGGAGCATGGCTTTGCTTTCGAAATCGCGGAAGTGAATCGATGCTTGCGCAGAGGCCTGACAGAGAGCAGCGTTATGTTGATTGGCGAATCTATCCAAATTATGAAAACTATAGATAATATTCGCAAGGAGTGGGGGATTATATATCCGTCAGAATAATTGCCCTTAATAGCCGAACAGGCCCTCATCCTGATGTCAAGGTGAGGGCCTGTTTAACGAAGGGCCGTTGCTCAGATAAGCTCATTCTTCATGAGAATAACCGATTCATGCCCTTGTGCGCGATTTGCGTGTCTCTTTCTCGAGCTCCCTCTCGCGCCGTCTGGCACGAAGCCATTCCCGCACGGAAGTGAAGCGGCCGTCGTGCATCAACCATAGCCCGGCCATGATTAGCAGATATACAGTCAACGGCGCAGCGACTCTCAGCTTGTCGTAAGGGACCGGCGAGATCAAGGTGAAGTAGAAGGACGTAGCTGCGCCCAGGGCTGTTGCCTGATAGGGCAGCACGAACAATCGGCTGCGCAGCTCGAGTTTGACGTCTTCGTTTAACGGTCCTGACGAGCGTTCGGATTGTTGCCGCAGTCCCCACAGCATCGGCACGGTCGTGAACCAGATCGCAAGCAACGGCGCACCGATCAAAGGAACGTTCAAGGACAATCGATCCTCCCAGAACACGGAAGGCAAGGCGGCGATCATCGACCCGATGCTGATGAAGACAACCAAGGCGGACAGAGACAGCCAACTGGTGGCTCGCAACAGATTGCGGGTTTTGCGGTGAAGTCTTTCCGCCGTGCCGCTGCGGCGCAATCGCAACGATTGGCGGATGGCGACCCATGACAGCAGGAACAGGGTGAGGCTGAACCCCATTTCCAGAATCGCTAGATTACCGTACATGCTCGTTCCTCCTCCACGAAAGCCCTTCCTATTCTATCATACCCTAATCATATGAACTTATAAAACCTTATATGAGAAAAACATAGATACAACCTTGGCATGTCCGCGGCGGCACCTGACGAACCCAAGCCTCCGTCAATCCTGCTCGATCGTGATGCTGCCGCTGCTCGCGCGCACTTTGACCAGGTCCTTCGTCTCCCGCTTCGATTCAGGCGCGCGGACCGACCCCGAGCTCGCCTGGATGTCGTAGGTTCCGGCGAAAGACTCGGGCATACGGACATAGACGCTGCCGGACGAAGCTTTGATGTCCAGATCCGTCGTATCGTCCTTATAAATTTTGATGCTGCCCGAGGAGGAACGGACTTGCGCGGGCCCCGTGAGATGCTCGAGCTTGATCGACCCGGATGAAGATTCGATGCTCGTGTTGGCGCGGATGACGTCGCCTTTGATGCTGCCGGACTTCATGTCCAGGTTCAGATGGTCAGCCGTCAAGTTCTCGAGCTTGGCGCTGCCGCTGGAAATCTCGATAATCGCCTGCTTTACGACGACATCCTTGGCCGCTATGCTGCCCGAGGACAGCTTCAATTTCAGACGTTCGATCTCGGAGTCGTCGGTCAACGCGACGACAATTTCTTCTTTCGGGCGGCTTACGATCAAGTCGATCACGTCCCAAAATTGCCGGTTCGGCTCCCGCAAGTCCAGATCCAGCGTTCCCCCGGTCAATTCGATGCGTTCTACCGCGTCCTTCAATTTCTGCTTGCCTTGCCCGTATAATTGCACCGAGTTGTTCCCGTCCGTACTCTTGACGAACGTTAACTCCACCGGATAATCGCTCTGCACCTGCAGGTCGCGGAGCTCGCCGGCGCCGAACGGCCAATTCTTCTCGAACGAAGGCAGCGCCTTGCCGTTCACGTTGCCCTTCGCAAAGATCAGGGCCAATCCCAGCAGCACGAGCACGGCGCCAATCGCCATCGGTAATTTTCTCATCGCTGTTCGTGTTCTCCTTCTTGTTTATCGGTTCCATCTGAGTTCATCTTACCGGATGCAGCCGCGCACATAAACCGTCTCCCGACCCGAACGGTCCCCGACTAAAGTCGGAAATGTCCGCGCGCGAATGCTGTCTACATTTCGTCACGAATCTGTGCTACAATGTTCACAAATAGCGCTTTCAGTCAGGAAGGGGTTGACAAGATGACCAACCGCCGCATGTCCCGCACGCTGAAGTGGGTTTCCGCGATCATCATTGCGCTTGGCGTCGTTTGCTGTATCGCGAATTTATCCGAGTTCAACGACCGCAACCTCGGACTGATGATCGGCATCGGCTTGCTGGTCGGCGGGGGGCAGATTCTGCTGTTCGGCGCCATCGCGCCGCTCATGCAGAGGGTATCGGAAGAGAAGGCGAACCCGGCCGAACCGCAGCATTCCTGACCGGTCGCCCGCCTATATGCCTCGCCAACCGCACCGCTTTGGACGGAGAACTCTCCGTCTCGAAGCGGTTTTTTGCCGCTCCGTCGGCTGCTGCCGAATAATTAACGGAAATGTCAGCAATGCTAATCCCGATTTCAATCGGAGGGAGGTGCAGACAGTGGGCAAGAACAAGAACCGCGCGAGCAAGGCGGATGTCCAGACGACGCCGGCCAACAAGCTTCCCGCACCTGAGCTGGATACGGAGAGCGCGGAAGAGATCGTGTACGGAACAGGCAATAACCCGGCCGGCCGCAGCGCATTCAATAAGAAGAAATCGAAGTGAGGGATTGCGGCTTGGGCGTGGAAATCGATATAGAAGCGGGACGCGCAACTGCGAAGCTGAACGAAGCAGCCGAGATTGTCGAGGGAAAGGTTCGCACGTTGATGGATTGGCTGCAGGAGCAGACGAATGGCGTCCTTCTGATTCGCAAGCGGGAAGACCGCGACCTGGACCGCGTGCGCATGCGGCTGGATGAAGTCGGCTATCGTCCGGACGCCCGTTCGCTCGACGGTTATACGGAAGGACCGGCGCTCGTGCTCCATGGCGGCGGCACGATCAAGACGGACACAGCGGCGGAAGCTCCGCTTCCCCGGGACCATTACGTCATTCCGCTCGCCGGGTTCGAAGTTGTCCGCGCGAACGGAGGCGGCATCGAAGTGCGGACCGCTCGCGCGGCGTACAGCATCTCGCCCGACAGGCCGGGCAGATCGTAATCTCCCAAAGCGTCTTCTTGCGTCAGGCTGCGTCCGCACGCCTAGCGCATCGGCGCTTTTTTTAATGGGTCGACGAAAATCGAATACAGGAACAACCTTGAGTGTCGTAAGAATATAATGAAACCCAGACAATATGATATCCTTGATTTTTAAAATGTAAGGGGTAGAATGGAGGTAAGGAAATGCGGGAAGGCGGAAATACGGATAATCCAAACCGAAACAGAAAGAAGCGAATGCGAATGGCAACGCCAATTGCAGAACGTAATCTCGAAGCGACTGCAAGAATCACCAGCAAGGGGCAGATCACCGTGCCTGTTGAAATTCGGAATGCCCTTGAAGTTCGGGAAGGAGACCAGCTTCGTTTTGTCATGAAAGGCGGCATTGTGTTCGTAGAGCCGATCGGCTACATGAATGCGGAACAACTGTATGGGGTATTCAAGCATCCGCAAGGACCCCGTTTCGATCTGGACCTGGAAGCGCTGCGAGACGATCGGGCAGAGGAGATCCTGAAGAAATATAACGCTGACTCGGGAGTGGAGTAAGTTGGCGAAGACGGAAATCTGGCTGGATGCGAACATTATCATTTACTTTTTGACGGAGCATGCTGAATTTTCCGAACCGGCCAGACGATTAATAAAGCAAGCGATAGAGGGTAATTATACGCTGAAAGTCATGCCGCTTATTCTCAACGAAGTTTGCTATGTATTAACAGGGAAGTTATTCGGACTTCAGAAAGACCGGGTCTCATTCGTACTCAAGTCATTCATTAATCTAAAAGGTATCGAATGCGAAGAAAAATCGGTGATCGAAGAAACACTGGACCATTTTGCCCTTAAAGGCATTGATTTTGCCGATGCCTACATGACCGCCCATGCGAAAGCAGTTACGCCGGCGCATATCGTCTCCCACAACGTCAAGGACTTTCTCAAACCCGGAATTGCGGTCGATACTCCGACACAATTGATGAATAGACACGAGGATGGGAATAATAGGATCAGCGAAAGCTGAAGGGCCCGAGTCGGCGATCTTGTACGGTTCTGAACGGGGGGCGGCGGGTGGAAGATCGATCATTAATGGAATTGTTGCAGGAAGAGATGAAGCTCGGGTTGAAGGGCGGACTGTACCACCAGACCCAGATCAAGCTTGCCTATAACTCCAATCGGATCGAGGGAAGTCGGCTATCGGAGGATCAGACGCGATACATCTTCGAAACCAACACGATTGATACAGGGCCGGAGGGCTTGGCGAATGTCGATGATATCATCGAAACCGTCAACCATTTCTCTTGCTTCGACTATATGTTGACACACGCGGGCGAAGATCTATCGGAGGATAGGATCAAGGAGTTCCATCGGATTTTAAAGCGAAGTACCTCACAAGAAAGAATAGAATGGTTCCGCGTAGGCGAATACAAATCAAGGCCCAATATGGTCGGAGATACGACAACGACCGCGCCCGATCAAGTAGCAAGCGCAATCCGCGAACTGCTGGCCGATTATCATTCGAAAGCACGCAAGACACTGGAGGATATCGTAAGGTTCCATTACGAATTTGAATGTATTCATCCGTTCCAGGATGGCAACGGGCGCGTGGGCAGAATCATCCTGTTTAAAGAGTGTTTAAAGAATGATATTATGCCATTTATCATCGACCATGAACATAAATTGTTTTACTACCGAGGGTTGCAGGAATACCGCAGAGAGAAAGGGTTTCTGATAGACACTTGCCTGGCGGCACAAGATCGGTATGAGAAGAGGGTTGCTTATTTTTACCCGGATCGGATACAAAGCTGAAACGGCTTGCAGCATTAGGTAACGATTATGTCATTCACCCCATCCATCGACGCTTCCTCACGCGAGCCGGGCACCGCCCGGTTGCAGGGGAAGCGTCTTTTGCGTGCGGCCGGAATCGGCCAATCATGGCAATTCAAGGACATTTGTCACAACTAACGTCGGAACGGTGAACAAAGTATAGCCAAATTGCGACGGATGTTTGACGCCTTTGTTAACTGGGGCGCAAACGGCTTCCGCTTCTGATATCTTGTTGATCAAGAGAAGAGGAAAGAGATAGAGGAGGCCGATCTCCATGAACAATCGCACGCGCGGGTTCCGCCGATTCGCTGCCGCGCTGCCGCTTGCGGCTATGACCGTCTTGTTGTCCGGATGCATGGATAAGTTCGCCGTTCTGGACCCGAAAGGCGTTGTGGGCAAGCAGCAGCTGGACCTGATCGTCATTACGACACTGCTGTGCGCGGTCATTATCGTGCCGGTGCTGATCATGACGTTCGTCATCGCCTGGCGGTACCGTCACCGGCCGGACAGCAAGGCGGAATATCGGCCGAATTGGGCTCACAGCCCGAAGCTCGAAATCATCTGGTGGACGATCCCGATCGTGATCATCGCAATTCTGGCGACGGTTACCGTTCGTTACACGTACAAGCTGGAGCCTTCGAGGCCGCTGGCCGCGGACGCGAAGCCGATCGTCATCCAGGTCACTTCGCTCGACTGGAAATGGCTGTTCCAATACCCCGAGCAGAATATCGCGACGGTCAACTATGTGGCGTTCCCGGAGAACGTGCCGGTGCAATTCGAGCTGACCTCGGACGCGCCGATGAACTCCTTTTGGATTCCGCAGCTCGGAGGGCAGATCTACACGATGTCCGGCATGGCGATGAAGCTGCATCTGATGGCGGACGAACCGGGTACCTACATGGGATCGGGCGCGAACTTCAGCGGCAAGGACTTTGCGAAAATGAGGTTCGACGCGCGCGCGATGACCCGGGCGGAATTCGATCAGTGGGTGCAGAATGTGAGGGCTGCCGCGCCGCCGCTCACCCAGGCCGGCTATGACGAGCTGGCCGAGCCGGGCACGATGCCGGAGCAGGACTATTCCTCGTTCCCGGAAGGACTGTTCGAGCGGACCGTCACGAAATATATTAAAGGCGGCTCCGGTCACGGGCATCATCATGGCGGCTCGGACGCAGACGCTGCGGGTTCGGACACGGGCGCCATGACAGAGATGCACCACCACTAAAGTGCAAAGGAGGTTGTTTCCGACATGCTGGACAAGATCAAAGACTTCGCCTCCGAATTTTTCGTCACGGGCGATCCGCTCATCTACGGCGCCGACGTCGCGATCGCTCTGACAATTATCGCCGTCGTGAGCGTGCTGACTTATTTCAAAAAATGGCGGTGGCTGTGGCGCGAATGGCTGACGACGGTCGACCACAAGCGCATCGGCATCATGTACGTCATCGCTTCGCTGCTCATGCTGTTCCGCGGCGGCGTCGACGCGCTGCTCATGCGGACGCAGTTGGCCATTCCGAACAACGAATTCCTGTCGCCGGAGCACTACAACGCCATTTTCACGACGCACGGCGTCATCATGATCCTGTTCATGGCGATGCCGCTCATGTTCGGTCTGTTCAATCTCGTCGTTCCGCTGCAGCTCGGGGCGCGCGATGTCGCATTCCCGTTCCTCAACGCGCTCAGCTTCTGGCTGTTCTTCTGGGGCGCTATGCTGTTCAACATGTCGTTCGTCATCGGCGGTTCCCCGGACGCGGGCTGGCTTTCTTATCCGCCGCTGTCCGAGCTGTCGCACAGCCCCGGCGTCGGGCAGGACTTCTATATTTGGGGCATCCAGATTTCCGGGATCGGCAGCCTTGCGACCGGGATCAACTTCATCGTGACGATTCTGAAGATGCGCGCGCCCGGCATGAAGCTGATGAAGATGCCGATGTTCTGCTGGTCGGTGCTGTCGAGCTGCCTGACGATCATCATGGCGTTCCCGATTCTGACCGTGACGCTCGCGCTGCTGTTCCTCGACCGGTATCTCGGGGCGCACTTCTTCACGCTCGACGGCGGCGGCAATCCGATGATGTATATCAACCTGATCTGGATGTGGGGCCATCCGGAAGTGTATATCGTCGTGCTGCCGGCGTTCGGAATCTTCTCGGAAATCGTCGCCACATTCTCGCGCAAGCGGCTGTTCGGCTACGGCTCGATGGTGTTCGCGCTTATGTGCATCGCGGTGCTGTCGTTCACGACGTGGGCGCACCACTTCTTCACGATGGGCTCGGGTGCCGACGTCAATGCGTTCTTCGCCCTGACGACGATGCTGATCGCGATCCCGACCGGTGTCAAAGTGTTCAACTGGCTGTTCACGATGTACCGCGGAAGAATCACGTTCAAGACGCCGATGCTGTGGACGATGGGCTTCATCCCGTGCTTCGTCGTCGGCGGCATGACCGGGGTGATGCTGTCGGTGGCGCCGGCGGACTTCCAGTTTCACAACAGCTACTTCCTGATCGCGCATTTCCACCAGGTGCTGATCGGCGGCGTCGCCTTCGGTTATTTCGCGGGATTGTACTATTGGTGGCCGAAAGTATTCGGGTTCAAGCTGAACGAGCGGCTGGGGCGGTGGGCGTTCTGGCTGTGGAACATCGGGTTCTACGTCTGCTTCATGCCGCAATACGCGCTTGGCCTGATGGGCATGACGCGGCGCGTCAACACGTACGGCTGGGACACCGGCTGGTGGGAGCTCAACTTTGTGTCGACGATCGGCGGGTTCCTGATGGGCATCGGCTTCCTGTTCCAGGTGTGGCAGATTTTGCACAGCATCAAGTTCATGGAACGCGACACGACCGGGGATCCGTGGGGCGGCCGCACGCTCGAGTGGTCGATTCCGTCCCCGGCGCCGCATTATAATTTCGCAACGACTCCGGTCGTGAACAGCGCCGACGCCTGGTGGGAAGAGAAGCTGCGGCGGGAGCGGGAGGCAGCTTCGGCGGGCAAGAGGGAGTGGCTGGAGGCGCAAGATTGGAGGGCAAACGCTGAGTTGACGCCGCAAGCTCCGAACCTCGATGCGACTCGGCCATCGCAGGATCCGGGAGCAGGTGCGACACAAGCATCAATGTCGGATGCACCGCCCGCGCCGCAAGCGCCATTGCCGGGACTGCCGCTTGAGCCGATCCACATGCCGCGCAATTCCGGCATTCCGTTCGTCATGTCGCTGTGCTGGTTCACCGCGGGCTTCGGCTTCGTGTTCGACTGGCTGTGGATCGCGATTCCCGGTCTCGCCGGGGTCGCGGCTTGCATGCTTGTGCATTCGTTTCGCTACAAGACGGACTACTATATTCCGGTGGATGAAATTCGGCGTACGGAAGCCGCAGCGGGGAGGGTTGTGTGATGGCGAACGGGGACAGGAAACTGGCGGCAATGCAGCACGGCGCGAACGGGCGGGCATGGCAATCGGATGCGGGTGTTCCGGCGGGTAATGGCGGGATTGCGTCGACAGGTCGTACATCGGCTGGTCAAGAAGCTGGTCCGGCCTCGAACGAGCATCCGCACGACAAAGCTCACCACGATCTTGAGTCCATGCGGCTGATGGGATTCTGGATCTTCCTGATGACGGACTGCATCCTGTTCGGCTCGCTGTTCGCGACGTATATCGTGCTTAGCGGCAACACGGACGGCGGCCCGACGGGGGTCGGCCTGTTCGAGCTGAACGGCGTCATCGCTTCGACGTTCATCCTGTTAACGAGCTCGTTCACGAGCGGTCTCGCGGTGCTGTCGATGAACCGGGGGGATCGCCGGGGATTGATCGGCTGGCTCGCGGTGACGGCACTGCTCGGCGCTTCGTTCATTGCATTGGAAGTGACAGAGTTTATGCACCTCGTGCATGAGGGAGCAACGATCGGGACGAGCGCGTTCTGGTCCGGCTTCTATACGCTGGTCGGCACGCACGGCCTGCACGTCTCGCTCGGCCTCGTCTGGATGCTCGCGCTGATGATCCAGCTCGGACGCCACGGCATCACCCCGGTTACCCGGCGCAAGGTGGGCGTGCTCAGCTTGTACTGGCACTTTCTCGACGTGGTGTGGATCTTCGTCTTCACGTTCGTCTACTTGCTGGAGGTGATGTAAGATGGCGCATAGCGCGCAAGGCGGGCACAGATCCGGCGCAGAGACGCATGCATCGCACGAGTCTCACGAATCGCACGGGTCGCTGAAGTCTTATGTCATCGGCTTTGTCCTCTCGCTCGTTCTGACCGCAATTCCGCTCATGGTCGTGCTGAACGATTGGCTTGAAGGCACGCGGGCTCACGCGGTGCTGTTCGGGGCGGCGATCCTGCAGTTTCTCGTTCAGCTCATCTTCTTCATGCACCTGCGCGAGGAGAAGAAGCCGCGCTACAACCTGATGACGCTGCTGCTCGGCCTCATCATCCTGGTGCTCATCGTCGGCGGCTCGATCTGGATCATGACGTACAATCAAATTGGTTGAAACACGTGGATTGGGCGTCTGGCCGCTCCGGATGATAAAGGGCTAACTCTCGTACCAGGGATTCATGTGCACGAGCACCTCGATCACGTCGGCGTCGGCGTTCATGATGCGCTGCTTGATCTCGCGGCTGATGTCGTGTCCGCGCTGGATTGAGAAGTCGCCGGGGACGCCGACCCGCACGTCTACCATAATATAGTGGCCGTGCTCGCGCGCGCGGACCCGGTCGATCCGCTTGATGTCCGGAACGGATTGAATCAGCGAATGGTACGCATCCAGCTTCTCCGCCGCGGCATTCTTCTCCATCAGAATGTCGACGGCTTCGCGTCCCATCCCGACCGCGAGCTTCAGGACAAGCAGCGAGACGATGATGCCTGCGATCGGGTCGCCGTACGCCGCCCACGTCCAGCCGTAATGATCGCCCAGCAGCGCCAGTCCGATCCCGATTACGGCCGCCAGCGATGCATAGACGTCCGCCAGGTGGTCGTACGCTGTCGCGAGCACGCTCTTGCTCTTGGAGGCGCGTCCGATGCGGATCATATAGACGTATAACGCCTGCTTCCAGATGAGCGACAGGAATGCGGCTCCGAGCGCCAGCAGGCTGGCTTCTTCCGGCGGTTCGAACAGCGATCCTGCGGACTGCACGCCGATCCAGATCGCTGCGAGCACGAGCACGATCGCGACGAACGCGGAGGCGACGACCTCGGCTTTGCCGTGGCCGTACGGATGGTCGTCGTCCGCCGGCTTCTTGGATACCATCGAAGAAGTAAGCGCCGCGACGGTCGCGATAATATCTCCCGCATTGTGCACGCCGTCCGCCAGCAACACGGGACTGGCCAGCGTAAGCCCGGCGATCAGCTTCATCAGCGTAAGCGCGATATTGCTGATCAGGCTGATCCATATGGAGATGATTCCCTGTTTGTGTGTATCCGCCACATTCATGACCCCTTCTAACAAAGTTTGCCCCGCGCAAGTAATAAATAAGCCTTTGACCGCGAGGTCAAAGGCTTGTAGGCGATATGGATGAATGTCGAATATCCGGCATGACGGAATCCGCCCTCTCTGTGCGGGCTGTTCAAGGCTACTTCATTGTAGCATAATGGCCTGTCGATGGAAATAAACGGAGGTCCTGATCGCTACTTTTTCCCGGTGCGTTCGAAGATCGTGTAATTGATCTGACCGATGTTCAGCTTGCCGATCTCTTCCGGCGTCCAATCCGCGATGCGGTTGATCGCCTGGACGCCCGTCAGCTTCAAGTCCCGCGCAGACTCCAGGTACCGGTGCAGCTCCGGCCAATCCTCCGGCTGCAGCTCTTTCAGCTTTTTGCCCGTTCCTTGAAGATGGCCGATCACGGCGCCGATCGCCTCCGCCGCGATCGAGGTGTTCTGCTGGATGCGCGCGCTGCCGTAGGCGATGGCGGACGCGCCGACGTTCTTGCCGGCGAGGATGACGTTCTCGTAACCCCGCAGCAGGAAGCTGCGCAGCGGCATGCCGTATTTGTCCGGGCGCCCGATCTCGGTTCCCCATTTCACGTGCATGACGCCTTGCAGGTCCAGCGGGTATCCGGCGATGCTTACGTTGTCGTAGAACATCCGCCCGCCCAGCATGTCGGACACCTGCAGCATGTAGTCGGCTTCGTAATGGTTGAATTCGCGGATGTACAAGTAGTTCGGGTAACCGTTCAGCTCCGCGTTTTCCCACCCGGCCATATTTTTACGGAAATGCTGCAGGATCAAATCTGTCTCTTTCTTCCCGATGTCTACTGCATCCGTCACGGACTCGTCGCTCGAAGGATCGACCTGATAGACGAGCAGCGCATTGATGAGCACCTCGCCGTCCCGCTGGTTCACCGCGTTCAAGCCGCGCAACAGCACCCGGTCGCTGGAGGGCGTATACTTCTGCGTCACGGACACGACGCCGACGCCGTAGCTTTCGTTGACCGTCGCGTATCCATGGTTTTGGAACTTCCGCCAATCGACGTTCTTGAACTTCATCATCATGCCGGCGCCCATGTACTCCACGCTCGTGCTGCCGAAGTAGGCGCCGGCGCCCGGCTGCGCGGAGGCGCCGAGCTTGTCGGCGAGCGCGCCGAAATCCGTATTTTCCACCCAGTAATCCGCCTCGAGCCGATGGATCGTGCCGTCCGGCGTCTCATAAGTAACGGAGGCGATGAGCGGCTCGCCGTTCAGGCCGGGCTGCTGCGCGATATCCTGAATGCGAATGCCGGATTCGATCGGAATGCCGTCCGCGAGCTGCTGGTAGTAGTCGGTGAATTCGGACAGCTTGCGGATCTTCCCGCTGCGGAATCCCGTCATGAGCTCCTTCATGCTGCCCTGGGCGATCAGCTTGCCTTTGCCCATCTTGTCCAGGACGGCGTCGAGGAACAGCATTTCTCCTTGCAGCAATTGGCCGCCGGGCTGCTCACGCGGGTCGATTACCTTCACGGACAGTCCCGCATCCGCGGCCGTGCGGGCCAGGTATATGCCTTCAAGCTCGCTGCCGACCAGGACGACATCGAATTTCTCCGCGGGAATCGACGGCTCGGATGGCGGAACGGTCGCATCTGCGGTCTTGGTCGGCGCAGCCGGATTCGATGGCGTTGCGTTCGGCGCGACAGGCGAGGAGGCGCCGGCTGCCGCGTCTGCCGGAGAGCGCGAAGCGGCGGAATTGTTGCTGGAAGCGCAGCCAATTTGCAAGACGAGAACAGAGGACAAGATGACGGCCGTGGCCAGACGGCGCAAGTTGAATGTCTTCAAGGTACGTAAGGTGCGGATTGTTGAAATGAACGCGGTCAACTCGGTCGGCTCCTTTGGAAACGGCGATGGTGGTAGATGCGATGGATCATATGACGCAAGGAAGAGGGCGGGCAGTGCGCCAAGCGAACAGCGACTGCCTGCTCCGAATCCTCCGGGCGGCGGTCAGGCAATCAGCCCGGAATCCCCCGCTTTGCCGCATAGAGAGCGGTCATTGCAGCGTGACTTCTTTGTTCTCCGCGTTCCAATCGACTTTCCAGCCGAATTGTTCCGACAGCAGCCGAAGCGGGACGAGCGTCCGATCGTTCCGGATCACCGGCGCGGCGTCGCTGACGATCAGCTTGCCGTTCACGGTCAGCTCCTTCTTCGCGGCGCGCATCTCGATCATCTGCGAGCCGCGGATGACGGTGACGCGCTTTTCGTTAGGCTCCCATTGAACGTCGCCGCCCATGGCGTCGACGATAAAGCGAATCGGCACATAGGTGCGGCTGTCGATAATGACCGGCGCCACGTCGATGGCTTCCTCTTTGCCGTTGATCTTGATTGTCTTGCTGCCTACCTTCAGCCATGCCGTATTTTTCGGAAGCGTCGGCAATGCCTGCTTGTACAAGAACGAGATTTGATCGAAGGCGACGCTGCCGACCGGCGTCCGTTCGTCCTCGCCTTCCTTGATGCTGGCCACATACAGCCGGTTCAGCTTCACCGGATACTTCATCTTCAGTCCGGACAGATCCGCCGATACTTGCTTCCAGCCTTGCCAGTTGATCGTCTTGGCCAGATCGACGTAGTAGAGCTTCCCGTCCGCGTCCATCAATTCCGCGCGCAGCCAGTTCAGGCTCTGGTCGCCGCGCACGAGCATCTGAATCGTCTGCGGTTCGCCCTCCGGCTGGAAACCGCTCTGAAACGTGAGATACGCGGCCTTCGTGTCGGTTGTCCCCTGCGTCATATCGTAAGCGAGCTCCATGACGTCGCCCTGCCCTTGCGGCTGCCCCTGTTCGTTATCCGTCACCCGGTCAGGCGATACGGTGCCGGTGACGCCGGCCGTCGAGGTGAAAGTAACGGCGACGGATTTCTCCGGGCTGTCCCAATCGAGCAGCGTCTTGACGACGCCGACCGGCAGGCGCGTCATCGCTCCATAACCGTCGTAACGGGCAATGATCTGGGCGTATCGGCTGTCCTCCTTGAAGCTGTCGATCCGAAGCATATCCCCGTCCACGCTGCCGTCGATGCCTTGCAGCTCCCATTGGAACAACTGTCCGGGCACCGTCCGTTCCTCGCCCGACTTCGTCTTGATCTTGACGGACAGCTTGATGCTGCTGTTCTCAAGTGCAACAGAGCTGGAGGCAAGGACGGTCATGTTCTCGATGTCGTCCCGGCCGATGAGCTGAACGTCATACTTCGTCTTGACGTTCCCGATCGCCGCGGTGACGGTCGCTTTGCCTGCGGAAGCCATCGTGAGCGAGCCGTCCTGGACGAGGCCCTTCGGGTCCGAAGTCGTCCACACGGCGCTGGCCAGCGCGTCCTCCCCTAGCGGGTTGTAGTATTGGTCATAGCCTTTGAGCGTGAATTTCACGGCTTCGCCCATCAGCACAAATTTGGGTCCCGAGACGATGAGCCCGGCCGCTTGCCCTTGCGGAGCGGTCGAATAAACGCCGAACCCGTTGACGACAGGCCGCTGCCACGCGTTCTCCAGCCCGTTCACGACGACAGGCGTCTGTTCGCCGAGCGGTCTGGACACCATTTGCGTCGATCCGCCGCCGTCCATGTTCAGCGCACGCCACGCGCCGATCTGCGCCAGCAGTCGTCCCATCTCCTTGAGCGTCGCGCCGGCGCTGACGCCGTCGACCTGGTCGGCCGTCACGAGGTAGGCGGTCTTGCCGTCCTTGGAGTAGCCGATGGCCGTCCGTGAGCGCTGGGAACCGGGGTCCGCGCTGTTCGGCAGCGATAATTTGTCCACTGCTTTGCCCTGGTCGACGAGCATCGTGCCGCCGCCGATCAATACTTCCAGATTCGAAGAATCGGACATGTCGCCGGTTTCTGCGCCTTTCATCTGGTAAGTATAAGAGACGGCATCCCCGATCTTCAGATGATCGAGCACGTAGGTTCTGGCTGTGCCTTCCGTGCGAATGATATAGCCGTTCTCGGGCGGAACGATCTTGAGCGAGCCTTTCTGGATCTGCTGCACGACGCCGTCCACGACGAGCACTTCGAGCAGGTCCGTCGCCCGGTCGACGGCGCGGGTCGCAGAGCCCCATGCGCTTGTATAGATGAACATGGAATCGATCATGGCGTGCGTGCTGGGCGTTCCGTACCAATACGGCGCCTTGTTGATGCCGCCCAGCGGGAACGTCGTGCCGTCAGCGGCGTTCAGTACGCCGGAGAAGGAGAATTGATCGATGATCGGCTTGCGGTCCTTCGTCAGGGCGAAGCCGTAAAATCCCGTCAGCAAGGGTGCCGACGACATGACGGTGCCGCCGCTGATCTGCGGCCCTTGCGGCGCTCCGTCCGCCTTCGTGTTGAAGAAATCGCCGTTGATCCCGGCCACGGCGCCGGTCTCCTTCGTCATGCCGGCTATCGTCTGGTTTTTGGTGAATTGGCCGCCCGTGCCGCTCATCACTTCGAGCTTGACGTTCGGATTCGTCAAGTCGATGACGACGGCTCTTGCGTTGACGGTGACGGACTTGTTGCTGTGCGTGGTTTTCCAGGTATACGTGCGCAGCGTCGCCCCGGCGGTAATCGGGGTTTCGCTGTTCAAGATCAGTTGGTCGGGTTGGGCGGTTGCCGCTGTTGTCGCCGCCGCTTGCGCGGCTTGCGAATATCCGGGCACCGCAACGGCGCCGATCGGCGCGGCGACGAGCGTCCCGGCGAGCGTAACGATCAAGAGCGTGCGCTTGTTTGCGCCGAGAATATTTTGTTGAAATTGTTGCTTGCGGCCGGCTTTGTGGTTGCTTGCGTTCCTCTCCTTGTGGCTGCTGGAGTTGTCGTTCATGCGAGTCATGCATCTTTCCCCTTCCATCACTATCACGATCTGGTCGTATAGAGATAGACTCGAAAGCTTCCGGGAAAGTTGCGAAATCTCGCAAAACAATTGGTAGACTCGTGGCTGAAGCGGGAGGGTGCGTCGCTCTAAGCGGGTAATATCGGGCTGTGGTGGTCGGTGGCGGCGGTTACATCGCTCTAAGCGGGTAATATCGGGCTGTGGTAGACGGTGGCGGCGATTGCGTCGCTCTAAGCGGGTAATGTCGGGCTGCGGTAGTCGGTGGCAGGAGTTGCATCGCTCTAAGCGGGTAATGTCGGGTTGCGGTGGTCGGTAGCAGGAGTTGCGTCGCTCTAAGCGGGTAATGTCGGGTTGCGGTAGTCGGTGGCGGCGGTTACGTCGCTCTAAGCGGGTAATATCGGGCTGCGGTGGTCGGTGGCGGCGGTTGTGTCGCTGTAAGCGGGTAATGCCAGGTAATGCCGGGTTACGGTGGACAATGGAGAGGGGCGCCCCGGCAGGGACCCCCGTCCAACGATGCTGTCCTCAACCCCCCTGCGCAATCTTGCGGAAGGCGGCCAGAAATTGCGATACCGGATAGGCGCCGGACAGCGCGTACTTGCCGTCAATGATGAAGAACGGTACGCCGGTGATGCCGACGCCGCTCGCCATATCGAGGTCCTGCTTGACTTCGGAGACGCCTTCTCCGGCTTCCAGGCGCCGCCGCAGATCGTCTGCATCGACGCCCATGCCCGCAGCCAGTCCGAGCAGAACGTCCAGGCTCGCCAAGTCCAAGCCGTCTTCGAAGTTCGCCCGCATGCAAGCTTCGACCCATTCGCGCCGCCGCTCTTCGGGCAGAATTGCCGTGATCCGGTGAGCCAGCAGCGTGTTCGGCATCCGCGCAATCTTGTCGAAGCGAAACGTCAAGCCGATCGCCGCGCCGGCGTCGGTCACCCGCTGGAACATCGGGTCGAGCCGCTCGGCGCCGCCCATCTTGGCTTCCATCGACTCGCGGAACGGCTTACCTTCGGGCGGCAGCGTCGGGTCCAGTTGATACGCCCGATACGTCACGGGAATCGCCTCGCCCGTCTGCTCCGTCCAAGCGGCGATCGCGTCGTCCATATTCTTCTTGCCGATGCGGCACCAGGGACAGACCATATCGGAAAACAAATCAATGCGCACGCTGTTCACCTCTCATGTGGGTAAGTACCATTTTCGTAATACCAGTATGGCAGATCGCGGACGTTCCTACAATGTGCGATCGCGATGAATGCATGTTAGAATGGAAAATGTCGGGTTTGCAAAATGGGATGAGGGAGGCGGGACGTGACATGAAATGGACCATCGATTCGACAGCGGAGCTGCTGAACGGAGTGGAAATGCCGCGGCTGGGGCTCGGCGTCTGGCGCACACAGGAAGGCGACGAGGTGGAACGGGCCGTGACGGCGGCTCTCCAGGCGGGATATCGGGCGATCGACACGGCTTCGATGTACGGGAACGAAGCGGGCGTCGGCAGCGCCGTGCGAGCATCGGGCCTTCCGCGGGACAGCCTGTTCATCACGACTAAAGTATGGAACAACCAGCAAGGGTATGACGAGACGCTGCGGGCTTTTCGAGAGAGCGCCGAACGGCTTGACCTGGGCGTCGTCGATCTGTATCTGATTCATTGGCCGGTAAAAGGGAAATATATAGATACATACCGCGCGCTGGAGGAGCTGTACGATCAGGGGCTGGTGCGGGCGCTCGGCGTCAGCAATTTCCACATTCATCATCTCGAGGATTTAATGGGCTCGTGCCGCATCAAGCCGATGGTGAACCAGGTGGAGCTGCACCCGCTCTTGACGCAGAAGAAGCTGCAGATGTTTTGCCGCAAGGAAGGCATTCAGATCGAGTCCTGGCGGCCGCTCATGCTGGGCAACCTCGATCTTCCGCTCCTGCGTGAGCTGTCCGCAAAATATGGCAAAACGCCGGCCCAGGTCGTCATTCGCTGGCACTTGCAGCAAGGCATCGTGACGATTCCGAAATCGGTCCGCCCGGATCGTATCCGCGAGAATGCAGACGTGTTCGATTTCGAACTGGAGCCGGCAGACATGAACCGGATCGACGCGTTGAATGAAGACCGCCGCTTCGGGATGGACCCGGATCATTTCGAGGATTAATTGGCTTGACACCCGCAACTGTAACTGATATTATTACAGTAACAGATGGGAGGCTGATCCATGAACAGTGAATTCGTCATCGCCGTTCACAGTCTCGTGCTTCTGGCCTATCGCCCCGACGGAATGGCGACGAGCGAAGAGATCGCGGAGAACGTCTGCACCCATCCGGCCCGCGTGCGCAAAGTGTTAAGCTGCCTGCGCAAGCACGGTTACATCGATACGCGGGAAGGCCCCGGCGGCGGGTACCGGCTGCTCGGACAGCCAAACGATGTTACGCTGGCCGACGTGTATCGCGCATTGGCGGCGGGCTCCCTGGCGCCGAACTGGTGCAGCGGCGATCCCGAGAAGGACTGTATCGTCAGCTCCAACATGGCCGAGGTGATGAACGCCGTGTTCTGCGGAGCGGACCGGCACGTCGAGCAATATTTCGAAGGCATCACGATCGGCGGCATGCTGTCGCAAGTGAAGGCCGTGCAGCAGGCTTAAACAAGGATGGAACGGGCATATTACGGATGTCCGATCATCATAAGAGAAATCTTCTCGCGTAATTCCAATTCCTGATAAGGAGAGATGCAACATGGCAGTCGCAATTACGAAAGACAACTTCAACGCTACCGTCTCGCAAGGGGTTTCCCTGCTGGACTTCTGGGCCCCGTGGTGCGGTCCTTGCAAAATGCAGCTTCCGATCGTGGAGGAGCTGTCCGAGGAACTGAAGGGCAAAGCGACCATCGCGAAAGTGAACGTCGACGAAGAGCCCGAGCTGGCCAGCCAATTCGGCGTGATGAGCATTCCGACGCTGATCCTGTTCAAGGACGGACAGCCGGTCGACAAGCTCGTCGGCTTGCAAAGCAAGGCAGCACTGCAATCGAAGATCAACAACCTCGTGTAAATAATCGAAGCTTCGCAAAAGGGCCAACCTTCAACAGCTCGTTAACGCTGTCGAAGGTTGGCCCTTTGTTTGCCGTGCGGACAACCGAAAGCGGACCGGGTCCGGTCCGATAGTCAATTAAAGTATACCGATGTCAAGTCTTATATATTTATTTGCGAATTCATTATCAGTACAGTAAAAATAGGCTTGCGAGATGATAAATGGAGGATTCATGAATGAAGAAAACGTGGAAAGCATTGCTATTGGCCGTAACCATCGCCAGTTTGTCGTTGTCGGCAGCTTGCAGCAGCAGCAACAATTCAGAATCGGTCAAGCCCAGCGAAAGCGCACAGAGCTCAAAGCCCGCTGCATCGGCTGAGCCGTCGGCTAAAGAGCCCGTCACGATCACCACAGTCGTTGCCAGCCGTTCCGACGTCAAGTTCGACCCGGGAGAGGATTATGACAAGAATGCCGTTTATGACGCCTACGCGAAAGATTTCGGCATCGTCATCAAAAATCAATGGGTCGTGGATACGAAGCAATTCGCCGACAAGCTCAAGATGTCCATCGCTTCGAATGACGTACCGGATTTTTTCCCGGTCAACGCTTCCCAGCTTAAAGATTTGATGGAAGCGGATATGATCATGGATCTGACGGATGTCTATGAGAAGACCGCCACCGAACAAACGAAGCAATATATGACGATGGACGGCGGCGCCCAGAGGAAATCGGCCACGTTCGGCGGCAAGCTGATGGCGATTCCGCAGACAGGCAATCCATTCTCCTTCCAATACTTGTGGATTCGCAGCGATTGGATGAAGCAATTGAACCTGCAGGCGCCCAAGACAATGGATGATGTCGTGAAAATTGCCGAAGCCTTCGCCAAACAAGACCCGGGCGGCACCGGGCAATCATACGGACTGGCTGCCAAGAAGGATCTTTACTCCTCGTCGCAAGGATTTACGAGCTTCTTTAACGGTTACAACGCTTATCCCGGCATATGGATCGACGACGGCAAGGGCGGATTGGTTAACGGCGACGTCCTGCCGGAGATGAAGACAGCCTTGCAGGCTCTGCAGGATATGTTCAAACGCGGGTTGATCGATCCTGAATTTGCCGTGAAAGATGGCAACAAGGCGGCTGAACTGATCTACGCCAACAAAGTCGGAATGACTTACGGCGCCGTATGGATGCCCGATTTCTTTAAAACGGGCGCCATCAAGGACGGCAAGGTTGTCCAGGAGTGGACGCCGTACCCGATTCCAGCGGCGGAGGGCACTGCCGCGAAATCGCAAATCGGATTAGGCACAGCAACGTATTATGTCGTTTCGAAAAACTGCAAAAACCCTGAGGCGGTTATCCAACTGCTGAATAATTTCATCGAAGTCAATGACAAAGATACGCCGGAAAACCGGATTTATCTGTACGGCAAAGACGGCGTCGAGAAATCCGCCAACCTGTGGACGATCAACCCGTTGCAAGTGTTCGCCGGCTACGTCAACAATGGCGAGCTGCTGCCGCCTGCCATTGCGAATCGCGACCCGAGCAAGCTGGAAACCCAGGATCAGAAAATCCGTTACGGGCGCGCAATTCAATATCTGGACGGCGACGTGAGCCTATGGTGGGAGATGGGCATTTCCGGTCCGGGCGGCTCGCAAGCGTTGACACCGCAGCTTATGAAGGATCACAGCTATATGCAAAATCAATTTTATGTCGCTCCGACCGCAACGATGGTGGAGAAGGGAGCGATCTTGTCCTCCAAGCGGGATGAAATGATCATGAAGATTATCATGAATCAAGTGCCGGTAGACGAATACGACAAGTTTGTTGAGGATTGGAAAAAGCTTGGCGGCGATCAAATTACCAAAGAAGTGAACGAGTGGTACGCTGCGAATAAGTAATGCGGACAGTTTCCAATTTTGCGAGGAGGGGTCTGATGGAATCGGCCTCTCCTTTTTTCCATCATCCAACCATTTGCAGGTGATTGCCAATGAGAACACACATCCGGATATGGCGCCGGGAATGGCCGCTCTATGTTATGCTTCTGCCCGCGCTGGCCATAATTGCGATATTCGACTACACCCCCATGGTTGGCGTCACGATCGCTTTTGAAAAATATATTCCAACCAAGGGGATTCTCCATTCGCCGTTCGTCGGAATGAAGAACTTTCAATTTCTGTTCGCTCACCCGGATATCGGCCGCCTTATCTATAACACCGTCTCGATCGCCGTGATGAAAATCCTTGCAGGACTGCTCATTCCGGTGGCCATCGCGATTCTGCTCAACGAGTTGCGCAGGGAATGGGTAAAACGGACGTTCCAAACGCTTGTCTACCTGCCGCATTTCATGTCCTGGGTGCTGCTGGGCGGCATTCTGATCGACGTGTTGTCTCCGACTACGGGGGTTGTGAATCAATTGCTTGCCGCTGTCGGGGTCAAGCCGATCTTCTTCCTTGGGGATAATCGCTGGTTCCCATATGTGATGGTTGCTACGGATACCTGGAAGGAATTCGGATTTGCCACGATCGTCTATCTGGCGGCGCTTACCGGCATCAGCCCGCATCTGTACGAAGCGGCCGAGATCGATGGCGCGAACCGGTGGAAGCAGACGCGGCACGTCACGCTGCCCGGCATGATGCCCATTATTATTCTGATGCTAACTCTGAAGCTGGGCCAAATTCTAAATGCCGGTTTCGATCAAATCTTCAATCTGTACAGCCCGATCGTCTACGAAAGCGGGGACATCATCGATACTTTCGTCTACCGGATGGGCATCGAGCAGGCGCAGTACGGATTTGCAACTGCTGTGGGGCTGTTGAAATCCGCGGTCGGCTCGGTCTTGATTGCCGTATCCTATGTGATGGCTTACCGGTTTGCGAACTATCGTATTTTTTAAGAAAGGAGTCGCAGTATGAATTATCGAATGTCTGTCCCCCGCAGGGTGTTCACGGCCGGCAATTACGTCTTCCTGCTCTCGTTGTCATTATTGTGTCTGATGCCTATCGTTCATGTACTGGCGATCTCCTTCAGCTCCGGTGCGGCTGCCTCTGCCGGACAAGTATTCTTGTGGCCTGTAGACTTCACGGGCGCGGCTTACCAGAATGTATTCGGCAAACCGGAATACTTGCAGGCGTTCTGGGTATCCGTTCAACGCGTTGTCCTCGGCACGGCGTTCAGCATGTTTTTGGCCATTGTGACCGCATATCCGCTGTCCAAGGAAACGGCATCCTTCCGATATCGGACGTTCTTCGTTTGGTTGTTCGTCTTTACCATGCTGTTCTCCGGAGGGCTCATCCCATGGTTCATGACGATCAAGACGCTGGGTTTGATCGATACGATCTGGGCGCTCGTACTTCCCGGGTCCGTATCCGTCTTCAATATTATTTTGCTGCTGAACTTCTACCGCAATCTCCCCAGGGAGCTTGAGGAATCTGCAAGGATGGACGGCGCCGGGCATTTCGTTACCCTCTGGAGAATCTATGTCCCGTTATCCTTGCCGGCATTGGCAACGATCGGTCTGTTTACCATCGTCGGACATTGGAATAGCTGGTTCGACGGATTGCTGTTGATGAACCGTCCCGAGCACTACCCGCTGCAGACGTTTTTGCAGACCGTCATCATCGAGATGGACGAACGATTCCTGACGGCCCGGGATGCCGAACTGATGCTCAAGATGTCCGATCGAACGAGCCGCGCGGCGCAAATCTTCGTCGCTGCTTTCCCTATTCTGATCGTTTATCCGTTCTTGCAACGGTTTTTTATTAAAGGTATCGTTATGGGTAGCGTGAAAGAATAACGACAAGGTGTGTTCGCCATGCGCAGGATGAACGCGATGAAGCCGTGGCTTCGATTCAGCGATGTGTCCATCTTCAACAAGATCATGGCGGCATTTCTGGCGGTCCTTGTTCCGCTGTTCGCGGTAACCTGGACGATTAACGACAAAGGCGCGGAAAGCATCAGCAGCGAGATTTCCCGTTCCATCATGAATACAACCAGCTTCTACCTGGGATCGCTGGAGAAGGAAGCGGCCCGAGTCGTACAGCTTCTTCCGAATTACTTGATGGATAACGAGTTGATGGAACTGGGCACGGCCGGCGATGAGCTTTCCTATTACGAACGGGCCCAAAATATACTGGCGTTGCAAAAAAAGCTTGAATTAATGAAAAGCTCCAGTCCGTATATCAAGGAAGTCAAAGCTTATGTTCCCAAGATAGGTCGAACGATTACCAACTTTACTTATAATATGAGCGTCGAACAAGAAGAGTATGATGCGCTGCGGCGCAACGGCAAGTCGCATTCTACGCCGTTCGTGCATTGGGACGGCAGATTGTTCATCAGCATGCAATATCCGGACAATACGCGGAAGCCGCTCTATATGATCAGCGTGGAACTGTCCACGAAGGCCATCCTGGATACGCTTGACCAGATTAGCCGCCAATTAGGCGGCACGAGCGAGCTCGTCGATCTGGATTATGGCTGGGAAATCAGCAGCGCCAATGACGAGTGGACGAAGGATTCCATCCGTTCGTTCTTGCTGGCAAAGCAGGAAGCCGCTTCGAATGAAGGGCACGAATCGCTTGTCCGCAATGGCCGGCGATCCTTGGTCGTGTATCAATATTCCGCCATGTGGAATGCGTATCTCGTGTCGGTCATCCCGGAACAGAATATTTTGGCCCCGATCAAAAAATATCGTACCTTGTTCTGGGTGGCGGGCGGAATCGGGCTGCTGGTCGTGATGATCTTCTCTTTCTTCCTGTTCCGGCTTATTTATCAGCCGTTGATGAAGCTTGTTTATTCGTTCCGGCTCATCCGCAAAAACAGGCTGGAACCGATCCTGATCGATCGGGGACGCGATGAATTCGGTTATTTGTATCAGGCATTCAATGAGACGGTTGAATCTCTTCGCAAATTGATTCAGGATAATTACGAGCAGCAGATTCAGAGCCAGCGGTCGGAGCTCAAGCGGCTGCAGTCCCAGATTAACCCGCATTTTCTGTATAATTGCTTCTTTGTTCTGTGCAGGCTGATCAAGTCCGGCAGCACGGACAAGGCTTATCAATTCTGCCAAAATATCGGCCAGTATTTTCTGTTCATTACACGCGACGATGAAGATGAAATACCGCTGGAACGGGAGATCGGTCATGCCCGCACCTATGTAGACATACAGACGATTTGCTTCGGCGACCGGATAGAGGTTTGGTTCGACCTGGAGAGCGTCCCTCCCGTTCGGATATTGCGTTTCGTCCTGCAGCCGGTGATCGAGAATACCTACAAGCATGCTTTCGGTATGATGAATACGCCGGGCGAACTATGGGTGCATGGCGAATTAAGCGATAACGAAATCGTCTTCTTCGTGGAAGACAACGGAAATCTGCTTGCGGATGAAGATATCGACAACCTGAACCGGAAGCTGGAGCAGGCCTCCATGAATATGGAGGAGACGACCGGGCTTGCCAATGTACATCGCAGAATTCAACTGCATTACGGCACGGAATTCGGTGTCAAGGCGGCGCGTTCCGAGCTCGGCGGCCTGCAGATTCAGATCGGACTGGGCATTCTGTGAGAAGGGGAGGTCAATCATCCGTGCATAGGCTGCTTATTGTCGATGATCTTCCGGTTATTGTGGACGGTCTGGAACAATTGTTTCGGCAGACCCCCCGTTTGGATCTCGAAATCGCCAAGGCTTATTCAGGCGAAGAGGCGTTGGAAGTGCTGCGGAGCATTCCTGTCGATATTGTCATTTCCGATATTCGGATGCCCGGGATCGAAGGCATCGAGCTGCTGAAATTGATCAAGGAGCAATGGCAATCGTGCATCGTGATTTTCCTGACGGGCTACACCGATTTTCATTATGTGAAGAGCGCGCTGTCCTACGGAAGCTTCGAGTACATTCTGAAGGTGGAGAGCGACGATAAAATTATAAGTACGGTCGAACGGGCGATTGAAAAGCTGGAATTGGAGTCAGGCAACCGGGAAATGATGGAGCGCGCGTCCAACCGGTTGAGATTGGCGATTCCCTCTCTGAGGAAGGAATATGTCCGGGGGCTGTTGCAAGCCAAGCACATCAATCCGGGCGCCCTTCATCAACATTTCAGCGAGATCGACATGCCGCTGCGAGCCGACCTTCCCGTGCTGATGTTTCTTGGACGGGTGGACAACTGGGAAGACAAGCTGTCCGTGCGCGACAGAGCCTTGCTTATTTACGCAGTGCAGAATATTTCCGAAGAGCTGCTGACGGAACGGATGAATGGCTTCAGCTATGTCGACGATTCTTCGAAAATTTTGTGGCTGATTCAACCGCGTCAACATTCGGATGAGCATGCGCCATTGCCTCCGACGGAATGGGACAGGATCTACTCCTGCGCCAGAGGCTTGCTGGAGAGGATTCAGCATACTTGCAAAAAGCTGCTTCGACTGCAGCTTTCGTTCGTCATTCGCAAGTCGGCTGCCGAATGGCACGAGGTTTCGGGAGTTTTCCACGCCTTGAAATACGCATTCGTCCATGACGTCGGCAGATACAGCGAGGTCATTATTATCGATTCGCAGGTTAAACAGGACGGTCCGGTCTTGGGAGAGCAGGATCGGAATTATTTGCGGAAGCGGCGCATGCAGCTTTTGGCCGATTGTCTGGAGAACAATCGCGGCGTGGAATTCAAGCAGTTATTTGATGCCATGACGGAAATCTGGGACGACGCTCAAACGTCCTATGAACAGAATTTGGAGCTGTATCATGCGATCTCGGCGATTCTGCTCGCTTATATCGGTCAGAATGAACAATTGAAGCGGGAATTGAACGGGCGGATGGATCTGGAGCGGTTGTATCGATACGACGCCGGACAATCGTGGCACGAGCTGCGCGATTACTTCGCCCTGTTAGTCGACTATCTGGCAGAATGGAGCGTTACGAGGGACCCGGAGGAGACGGACAAGCTGATCGGGTCCGTCCATCACTATATTGAGGAGCATTTGGCCACCGACATTTCCCTGAATGCCGTCGCGGAGTATGTCGGGCTGAATCCCTCTTATTTCTCCAGACTCTACAAGCAGATGACAGGCATGGGATTCTCGGAATACGTCAATGAATACCGCAATTTGAAAGCGAAAGAGCTGCTGTTGAACAGTTCGAAGAAGGTGAACGAAATTGCGGCAGAGCTCGGATACAATTCGGGTCTTGCGTTTATTCGTTTCTTCAAAAAAATGAATCAGGCGACGCCGCAGGAGTATCGGACGCGATCCGCAGCTTCAAACCGGTAAGCAGTCGGCAGGCTTGAAGCGGGGATTGTCAACAATAATCTATCCAGGTAAAGAACAATCTATTGAAGTCATGTTGGCCCGTTTCGCATAATAAAGAAAGAAAAATCTCATATCGCTTAAGGTGTCTGTCAGGAAAAATGCGGTCAGGAAGGGAGGCTGCAAGCGTCGGAATGAAAACGTTTTCAAAACTCAACAACGATGAAAAGAGGCGATAAGCGTGAAGAAACTCCTATCAAGCATTCTGTTGATGTTGCCCCTGGGGCTGGCCGTACCCGCTGTGTCTCAATCTGCACATGCCGCTTCGTTCGCTCACGGGCCTTATTTGATCGATATGTCCGAGACAACCGTCACGATCATGTGGTATACCGACGTAGACTCGACGGGCAAAGTCGAGTACGGAACCGGCGGAACCTATACCAGCCACGCGATCGAATCCGAGGACGGACTCGTTACGGTTGACAAGCGGCATTCGGTGCGTCTGACCGGACTTGTGCCCGGCACAACTTATAACTACCGCCTTGTATCGACGCCTGTGACAGATCTGCTGGCTTACTATCCCACGACCGGCACGCCGATTACAAGCGCCGGCTATTCCTTTACGACGTTCGACGACAGCAAGGAGAGCTTCTCCTTCTATTACATGACAGATACGCACGAGAACATCTCGCGAGTCAACACTTTGCTGGGCGTTGGGGAGAGCGGCGGGGCAAATCGTTCCGATTTTGTTGTCCACACCGGAGATACGATGAACAGCGTGGAGTCGGAGAATCAAGTGTTTGACGCGCTGATCGATCCGATAGTGGACGCCTTTGCCAAGAACAAGCCGCTCGTGTTTGCTCGCGGAAACCACGACATGCGCGGCCATTACGCCAGAAAGCTGAAACCCTATTTCCCGCTGGCAACGGGCAAGTGGTACTATGGCTTCAATCACGGCCCGGCCAGCTTCGCCGTGCTCGACACCGCCGAGGACAAGCCGGACAACAGTACGGTATTCAGCGGATTGGTCGCGGCCGAGCCGTATCTTGAGGAAGAGTTGAGCTGGTTTCAAAATTACGCAAGCGGCAGCGCGTTCCAGAATAATCCTTTCAAAATTTTGCTGATGCACCAACCCGGATTTGGAGCGGCTCCGAATGTGTCCGCATGGCGGCAGGCGGCGAACGATGCTGGCGTACAACTGGTTCTGGCCGGCCACTGGCACGATCTTTTGCACTTCTGGCCCGGGGAAGAAGAGAACTATCATACGCTCATTCTGGGGCAGGATCAGATTGCAAAAGTAAAAGTATCGTCCAATGCAATGCTCGTAACCGTATTGGATCAATCGGGCCAGATCATCGACGGGTTCGAGGTGAACCTGACGCCAAACATCGACACCGATTACTCCGGCTACAATATGGCGCAATACAAGGTTGTCGACGCATCCAGCTCCTACGAGAGCGCCAACTGGGGCATGTCGCATCTGACGGACAAAAATCGTTCTTCGACAAGCGGATCGCTCGGATGGATGAGCAGCAGCAGCACCGCAAGCAATCACACGGAATGGGCCACCGTTGATCTGGAGGGGGTTCGGAAGATCAGCCGGGTGGACCTGTATCCGCGCAATGATGCCGGACAAGTTGGAGAGGGCTTCCCGATCGACTTCAACATCCAGGTATCCGACGACAACGCCAACTGGACGACTGTGGTGACGAAGACGGGGTATGCCAAGCCGGGCAACGCCGCGCAAGGCTTCTCTTTTCCCGAACAAGACGCCAGATACGTAAGAGTGACCGGCACCGGTTTACGCCCCAACCCTTCCGCGTCCAACAAGTATTACATGCAGTTTGCCGAAATCGAGGTGTACGGCGGCAATAAGGCAGCCCATCGAAAAGTGTCGTTCTCAAGCTCCATGGAATATGGCATTGGCGGATGGAGCGCCCAGGCGGCAACGGACACCATTCGCGATATGACTTACAACAGCTCGTACGGATGGAGCAGCTACAGCAATCTGTCCCAGATGAATCATACGGAATGGATAACCGTCGACCTGGAGGCGAACACTTCGATCAGCAAGGTGGATCTGTACCCGAGGGACACTCCGGACCGGGTTGGAGAAGGGTTTCCTGTAGACTTCAAAATTAAAGTTTCCACGGACAATGTAAACTGGACGACGGTCGTTACCGAGACGAACTACCCGCAGCCGTCCGATCAAGTACAAAGCTTCAGCTTCACGGCGCAAACAGCCCGTTACGTCCGGGTGGAAGGGACGAAGCTCAGGGAGGACTCCGGCGATCACAATTACTACATGCAACTGGCCGAAATAGAAGTATACTGAAGTGAAGAGATAGCCGTGACAACAGGATTTTTTCGAGAAGTCTTAAAAAAAGATCGCCGATGGAAGACGGAAGCTTCCCGGCGATCTTTTTCATCCATTCATCCGTTACACCGTCCACTGCGCGTGCGCAATGGCGCACAATTTCCAACCATCCCCGGCCGGCCGCACGACGACGATCAAGCTCTCCCAGTCCATGCCCTCGTTCTTCTTGTCGAAGCCCGGATAATGGAACTCTACATAGGAAGCGTCAGGATACAGCTCGAGGCCGTTGAACGCGACATTCCCCTTGCCGACCAATTCGTTCACGCTCACTTTCGGCGCGCTGGCAAAGTCCTGGTCATAGACGAATTTTTCGAAATAGTCGCGAAATGTCAGCTCGATCGGTTCGCCGCTGCCGTCATAAGCGCCCCATACGAGCTTGCCGGAATCCTTGAAGCCAGGCAGCTTGTCGGCGTCGAACCGCTGTGACGTCTCGCTGTCGATATGGGCGTAAGGAGAAAACCGCAATCCTTGTTCGGGATCGATCGCTTTGGCGAGCCGGTCCAGGTCGCGGGTGCGAAGGATATCCATAATGTCCTGCGCCGCTTGCTGCAACGACTTCTGCGGGTCGGGCTGGCTTGCGACAGGCGACGGCGAAGCGGATGCCGACGGCGAAGTGACAGCCGTTCCTTGATTGCCGTCCAGGATGACGGAACCGCCGGACGACGACGGGGAAGGCATGACGATCGGTATGGACGCATCAGGGGCGCTGTCGGAATTGCCGCCTGACGGCGAGGCGCCGCAGCCGGACAACAGAAGCGCAAGTAGTCCTATGGCAAGCAGCGGGCTCAAGTTGCGCATGTTCGCATTCCTCCTTGCAGGTAACGATTCGGTGAAGCGCAAGTACACGTTTAGACGCAAGTTCGCGCCAGATGTTCCGCTGGAAACAAGCCCATTTTCAAGAATTCCGACGAAACACACTGAGAAATTGATGATAACGGTGTATATTTTAAATAGAAAGCGCGGCGATTATGCTATTATTTGGATAATGAAGTCCGAGGGGAGGGGCGGCGAATGTCCAAACGAAAACCGGGATTCGGCAAGCAACTGATCGAGCTTCATCGCTGGAACGCCTGGATCGTGGCAGTGCTGGCGGTCAGCGGACTGCTGCTGGCGTGGAGCGCGCTGCGAGGGCTCGGCGCGGGGAGAATCTGGATTCAGCAGCTGCATATCGCGATCGGCGTCATATCCGGTGTTCTGGTTCTACTGTACGTTCCATTGGCCAGGAGACATCTGAAGCAGTTGGGCAAACGGCCGCGGCAGCGGGGCAATCTCATCTTCGTGTTGGCGCTGCTGATCGGTTGGCTCGTGTCAGGCATCGTCCTGTGGCAGCTGCGCCAGTTTCCGCCGCGGTGGGGGAATCATGCGCGCCTCGTGCATGAACTGCTCACCTATATCGGTCTGCCGTATATCGTCTATCATTCGATCACGCGCCTGAGGTGGATGAAGCAGCCGGCCAGGAGAGCTGTACGAAGCGACGAGCCGGAAATGGATGCGGCAAGCGGAGCCGCGACGAGCGTTGCCGGGACGGCAGCCGCGCGTTCCTATCCCGGCATGTCGTGGGGCGATGCTGCAGATGCGGCCGAAGTGGCGCGATCGGACGGCAACTCCGCTCGCTATGGCGGCCCGTCAGCACCCGGGCCGTGGCTGAGCCGCCGTCAATTTCTCAAGGCGTCGCTCGGTATCGCCATGGCGGCCGTCGCGCTGCCGCCGTTCTTCCGTTGGTTTCGTTCATTGCCCGGCGCGTCCTCCGTCCTGCCTGTCGGCGATCAGACGGCGGCGGACAATCCGAATACGATGCTGCCCGAGCCGCTGCCGCTGCCGGATTCGGTCAACGTGATCGGGGGCGGCGCGCACGGCCGATTCCAGGTGTACACGGTCACCCGGCTGCCCGTGTTCTCTTCCGACACTTGGCGCTTCACGCTGGATGGACTGGTAGAGCGGCCTTCCGTGTGGAACTGGGAGCAATTCCTTGGGATCGCTCGCGAGGTTCAGGTCAGCGACTTCCATTGCGTGACAGGGTGGTCGGTATACAAGAATACGTGGGAAGGAATTCCGCTGTCGCGGCTGCTGAAGGAAGCGGGCGTGAAGCCGCAGGCCGCCTATGTCAAATTTTATTCAGGCGACGGCGTCTATACGGACGCGCTTACGCTGGAGCAGGCGAACATGGACGACGTTATGGTCGCCGTGCTGCACGACGGCAAGCCGATCCACCGCGATTACGGCGGCCCGGCTCGCCTGATCATCCCCCGCATGTACGCGTACAAGTCGGTCAAGTGGCTGAACCGGATCGAGCTCATCGACCGCGAGCATATCGGATACTGGGAGGAACGGGGCTACGATAACAATGCTTGGCTCAAGGGGAAAGGAGTGCCGCTCTAGGAGCGACACTCCTCCCCGGCGACCGACATTAGTCGGTTTTCTTCTTCTTCCGGGGCACCGGGGCGACGGATTTCGTCTGCTCGACCGTGTCGTTGACGAACGCCATGTCCTGGTTTTCCGCATTCATCCGCGTCGTTCCTTTGTAATGGCCTCGATGAGATTTGTTTTCCACGTGCGGGTTCCTCCTCTAAATAGGGAGTTTGCGGAGCAAGCTCTCACCCCTGACGCTAATAGGGAGTTTGCAGAGCCAACTCTCACAGCTCCAAGTGATCGGCATGATACGCTCTGATTGTTCGCAGTTGTCCCCGATGTTATCCGCCGCGGGAACAGAATATCGCCATATTCCAGGATCGGCCGGCCGCGGGATGACCGCGTGCCCAATCTGGGTTATAATGTGCTGAGAATGGATGAGGAGTGGTTCAATCAATGCCGCTGTCATGTGGAATCGTCGGCTTGCCCAATGTCGGCAAATCGACCTTGTTTAACGCAATCACGCAAGCGGGCGCAGAGTCCGCCAACTACCCTTTCTGCACGATCGATCCCAACGTGGGCGTCGTCGAAGTGCCGGACGAGCGGCTGCAGAAGCTGGCCGATATCGTCACGCCGAACCGGATCGTGCCGACGGCGTTCGAATTCGTCGATATCGCCGGTCTCGTCAAGGGCGCCAGCCGGGGCGAGGGGCTGGGCAACAAGTTCCTTGCCAATATCCGCGAAGTGGATGCGATCGTGCACGTCGTGCGGTGCTTTCATGACGAGAACATCACGCACGTGTCGGGCAAGGTCGACCCGATTCACGATATCGAAGTGATCAATCTCGAGCTGATCCTGGCCGATATGGATACGGTCGAGAAGCGGATTGACCGCACGCGCAAGAACATGAAGGGCGGGGACAAGAAGTTCGCCCAGGAGCTTGAAGCGCTGGAGCGCATCAATCAGGCGCTGCTCAGCGAGAAGCCGGCGCGCAGCGTCGAGCTCTCGGACGAGGAGAGGCTGCTGATCCGCGACTTGCACCTGCTGACGATCAAGCCGGTGCTGTACGCGGCCAACGTGAGCGAGGGCGAAGCGGCGGACGCCGAAGGCAACGAATACGTCAAGCGCGTTCGCGCGTTTGCGGAGGCCGAAGGCTCGGAAGTGGTGCCGATCAGCGCCAAGGTCGAGAGCGAGATCGCCGAGCTGGAAGGCGAGGACAAGGCGCTGTTCCTGGAGGAGCTCGGGCTGGCCGAGTCCGGCCTTGACCGGCTGATCCGCGCGGCGTACAAGCTGCTTGGGCTGTACACCTACTTCACGGCCGGCGTGCAGGAGGTGCGGGCCTGGACGATCCGCAGGGGCACGAAAGCCCCGCAGGCCGCTGCTGTCATCCACACCGATTTCGAACGCGGCTTTATTCGCGCCGAGGTCGTCTCCTACGACGATCTGGTGAGCAATGGCTCCATGAACGCGGCCAAGGAGAAAGGGCTGCTGCGCCTGGAAGGCAAAGATTACGTCGTCGCCGACGGCGATGTCATGCATTTCCGCTTCAACGTATAATCGCGTCCAATCAACCGCCCAAGGCGATTTTGCCGCCTTTGGCGGTTTTTTGCTATGTTGGGGCATACTTCTTCCATAAGGAGGAGGGGGAAATGGACGAGCCCGAGATGCAGGGCGGCTTCGATCCCTTGTTGGCGGACAATGTTGCGCTCCTGCACGAAGTGATGGGAAACAGCTATGACTTCATTGTTCGCGAGCTTGTGCTGCCGGGCGGCTGCCGGGTCGCGCTGTTCTACCTGGACGGCATGATCGACAAGAGACAACTGGAAGACAACGTCATTACGGCGCTGCATAACCCGATTTTGCTCAAGAGCGAGGTTACGGTGTCTTTGCTGCTGACCGGTGTTATCGAAGCCGGCGAAGTGAAGCGTATTCTTGACGCAGGCGACGCTGTCGACGAAGTGTTGTCCGGCGGGGTATTGCTGCTGTTAAACGGGGCCCGGGACGGGCTCGTTGTTTCGATTCCGGGCGGGGAAGTGCGCAATGTCGAGGATTCCAAGACACAACCGGTCATCAGAGGCCCGCAAGAGGCCTTCGTCGAAACCCTTCGCACGAATACGGCACTTGTCCGCCGCAGGGTGAAGGATGCAAGAATTCGCATCCGGGCGGTCACGGTAGGCGCCAAGACGAAGACAGATGTAGCTATCATGTATTTGCAGGTGGTTGCGGACGAGCGGATTGTCGACCGGATTGTCGAACGCCTGAAGGCGTCCAAGCTGGACAAAGTGTTCGATGGACAATATTTGGAGGAAGTATTGCACGGCCACAAACAGCGTACAATCTTTCCGATGTTCTACAATACGGATCGGCCGGACACGATCGCTGCCGGCATTGTCGAGGGGAGAATTGCCATCTTCATCGACGGCACTCCGTTCGTGCTGATCGTTCCTTCTTTATTTGTCGATTTCATGCAGTCGGCGGAGGATTACTATCAGCCCTATCTGTACAGCAATCTGATTCGGATGGTCCGATACTTGTCGCTCTTCATCTGCATGCTGGCTCCGGCAATCTACATTGCCTTGACCACGTTCCATCAGGATATGATTCCGACGGTATTGCTGCTGAGCCTCGCCGCACAGCGGGAGGGAATCCCGTTCCCGGCGTTCGTGGAGGCGCTGATTATGGAAATCACATTCGAAATATTGCGGGAAGCAGGGCTTCGCATGCCGAGAACGATCGGCCAGGCCGTCTCGATTATGGGCACCATCGTGATCGGCCAGGCTGCCGTGGAAGCCAGCATCGTCTCGCCCGTCATGGTGATCGTGGTGGCGATCACAGCCATCTCCAGCTTCGTCATTCCCGCCTATTCCATGTCGATCCCGATTCGCATTCTGAGATTCGCATTCATGGGTCTCTCGGCCTTGTTCGGTTCTTACGGCTTGGTCGTCGGGTTCATTATCCTTATCCTGCACCTGGCGGGACTAAGCTCCTTCGGCGAGGCTTACTTGCGTCCGTTCGCCCCGTTCAGCCGCCGCATGCAGGAGGACGCAATACTGCGATATTCGTATGGAAGCCGAAGTGCGGGCAAGGGGGGAGGCAATGCGACATGAATCGGCGGGCGGCGTGGATATCATGCCTGGCGATATGGGCTGCGCTGTCGGGACTGTTGTCAGGGTGCCTGGGCAGCAGGGAATTGAATTCGCTGTCCATCGTGCTGGCGATGGGGATCGACAAAGTCGGCGATGAGTATGAAGTCAGCGTGCAAATCATCGATGCTTCACAGATGTCGCGTACCCGCATGGTGGACCGATCGGTCATTGAAGTGTTCGCTGAACGGTCGCCGACGATCTTCGAAGCGGTTCGCAAGTTTACGACGCAATCGTCGCGGGAATTGTATTTCTCGCACATGCGCTTCCTGTTGTTCGACGAGGCGACAGCCGAGGAGGGCATTCGCAGGCCGATCGATCTGCTGGTCCGGGATTCCGGCATTCGCCCGGATTTCCATATTGCCATCGTCAAGGGCGGCCGGGCGAAAGATTTGATGGAGCTGGTTACGCCGACCGAGGTACTGCCGGCCATGGACTTGTACAAATCCTTGAAGCTGTCCGAACAGTCTTGGGCGCCGACGGCTGCAGTCAATGTGAAGGATCTTCTGATGATGATGGCCAGCGAAGGGATGTCGCTTGTCTTGACGGGAGTGAAGTTTGAAGGCGATATCGAGCGGGGCAAAACATCCGGGAACGTGAAGCAGCCGAAGATCTACGGAGATTACCGGTATACCGGAATCGGCGTCTTCCGCGAAGATCGTCTCGTCGGTTGGATGGACGAAGAGGAGAGTAAAGCCGTCACCTATATTGCGAATAAGGTTTACAGCACGGTAGCGCATGTAAAATGCCCGATGTCGGACGGCGACTTCGTAGTGGAAGTGAGGAAGGTCCAGGTCCATCGGAAGCCCCGATTGGTCGATAATCAGCCGCTGATGCGCTTGAACGTGGATGTGGACGCGAATATCGCCGAAGTGGAATGCAATGTCGATGTAAAAGACGAAAAATCGATTCAATCCATGCAGCAGGTGGCCAGCGAGGAGCTTGAAGAGGTGCTGAGGGCGGGCATTCGCAAGGCGCAGAAGGAGTTCGAAGCGGATGTTTTCGGGTTCGGCGAAACATTTCACCGCCGGTATCCGAAGAGGTGGCATCGATGGGAGCGCGATTGGCCTGCCAAATTTAAGGCGATGCCTGTGGAGATATCCATTGATTATCATCTGCGCAGACATGGCAAGATCATCAACCCGGTGGATAATTTCTCGGACGAAGGGGGTTAGCGGCATATGTTCATCGTCCTGATTGCGGGTGCCGTGCTTGCGGCCTTGCTGGAATACCGCTCGTGGGCGATGCGGAAGCATTATCGCGATATCGCATTCAGCGCGTGCGTCCTGGGGGTAGGGGTGGCGCTTGGCGTCTTGCGGCTGCTCCGCATGCCTGCGCCGACTCCGCTTGGCGCGATTCAGACGATCTTCAAGCCGGCCAGCCGATTGCTTGAGAAGCTGTTGTCGTAACGGGAGGCGATGTGAACATGACGGAACACGTATCTGTCCGGCAGGTCATGCTATGGCTTGTCATGTATCAGATCGGGAGCGCGTTCTTGCTGCTGCCATCCGCTCTGGCGGGAATTGCGGGGAGGGATGCCTGGCTGTCAGTCGCCATTTCAGTCGCCGCACATCTGCTGTTGATTCCTCTCTATGCCGCGATCGCAAGGCAGATGAGGGGAAGGTCCTTCAGCGAATATTTATGCGGCATTCTGGGGAAATGGGGCGGGACGGCACTGTCTGTCTCATTCATGGCGGTCGTTCCTTTTCTGATCTTCATCATGACATTGCGCAATTTGGCGGACTATGTCCTGACCTCGATTGCGCCCGATATGTCGGAAGACGTCATCTACGCCGTCATGCTGGTCGCCGTATTCATAGCGGTTCGCGCCGGCGCACAGGTCGTTGGCCGATCGGCGGAAATTTTGTTTTTCATTCTTCCGGTTCTTTATCTGATCGTGACGGTCACGCTGCTGCCGACTACCCGACCGGATCTGTTGCTTCCGGTTGCCGAATATGGCTGGAAGCCCATCCTCCGCGCTTCGTTTCCCTTGCTTGCTTTTCCGTATCTGGAGACCGTACTGTTTCTCGCGTTCGTTCCGTATATGAAGGACTCGCGGGCATGGAGCAAAGCCGTCCTGCGAAGCGGCTTGATCAGCGGGGCGATGTACCTGATCATGATGATTCATGTCATCGCGGTGGTCGGCGGCAAGGTCGCCGCGAACATGACATTTGCCAGCTATCTTGTCGTGCGTACGATCAGCATAGGGGATTTCATTGAGCGGTTCGAAATTGTCGTTGCGATCATATGGTACATCTCGATTTTCTTCCGGCTGACGCTGCTGTTGCTCATTGCCGTTCGCGAAACGGCGATTGCCCTGCGGTTGAAGGAAGAGAGCGCGCTGCTGATTCCGGCCATGTTGATCGCATTCGTCATGGCTCCTTCGATCTGGCCGAACCTTGCCTACCTGTACGATATGTTCCGTACATGGCCTTCCTATGCGATGACGTTCGGCATTGTGCTGCCCGCCGTCTTATGGCTCGTCGGGCGGGCAAGGGGCGGGCAGCACGCATAAACTTACACTTTCGGAGGCTGTTCGCCCCATTCTCCCCAGTCTTCCAGCGCAGGTCCGTAGAGATCGGTCGCACGCAGGCCGGCTTGCCGGACCAGTACGGTCATCTGGCCGCGGTGATGGATCTCATGCGAGATGACGACCCGCAGCGTCAGCCCGTTCAACCACTGTTCGCCATACATATCGGATGAACGCGACAGGTCTTCGTCGGTCCACTGGCTGCGGATCGCGTCGATCGCGGCGGATACCGTATTGCGGTAGGCTTGCGCGGCTTCCGCGGCGGCAGCGGGCACGTGGTCGTAATCGAACGGCTTCTGAAAATGAAGCCCGGCGCGGCTCAGCATTTCGTGCGGCGAGGTGATGATGTGGGAAGCGAGTTGGCCAAGCGAGCGGTTCCTCGGCGTGATGCGCTGCTGCAGCGATTCGTCCGTCAAGCTGTCGAGCAATCGCTGGGTGCCCGCCGTCTCGCGCTTCCATTCCGTCAGGAAATCTTCAATCTTCGCGAACATGGTCATGAATCCTCCTTGAGCGATAGTTGGGGATTGCAAGATCAGTATATCGCACGTTGCTGACAACGTATTGTCAGTGTTCGGCCGGGTATAGCTTCACGATCGCCTCGGCCAGCGCTCGCAGCTTGGCAGCCGCTTCCGGCGGCTCCAGCACCCGCACATCCGCACCGTAGCCGAGCAGGTACGTATACAGCCAGGGCTCGTCCGGCCGCGCGGTACGAACGACGACGGTACCGTCCGGCTGCTGCTCGATCTCGTCCGGTTCGAAATAATCGTCCACCTTCGCCCGTATCCGCGGACTGAAATGCAGCACCAGGTTCAGCATGCTGTCATGGGTTCGGCGTCCCCACCGCAGCAATTCTCCTTGCGGGGGTTCGTCCCTGCGCAGGAAGGAAGGGCCGGTCACCTCCAGGTCGCGGATGCGCGTCAGCCGGAAGATGCGGAAGTCCTCACGCAGCAGACAGTAACCGTGCACGTACCAGACATATCCTTTGAGCACCAGACGCATAGGTTCGCAGGAGCGGCTGCTCTGGTTGCCGTCCCCGCTCGTATACGAGAAGCGGATGACGCGCTGGTCGCGGATGGCTTCGCGCAGGCTGACGAGCTTCATCTTGTCCGCTTCGCCGCTGCTCCACGGGTTGATATCGATGACGAGATGATTCGCCGCATTTGCCCGGTCGTGTTCGGATTTGCCGAGCATGGCGCCGACCTTGTCGAGCAGCGGCTCGATCTCCCGGTCCTCCATCGTCGTGCGAATGCCTTTGAGCGCGATGACGATCGCGTTCAACTCCTCGATGGAGAGGAATTGGCGGTCGAGCCGGTAACGGTCCATGATCTCGTAGCCGCCGGTCGACCCGGGATAGGAGACGACGGGAATGCCCGCGAACTGGATCGTCTCCACGTCGCGGTAGATTGTCCGCAGCGATACCTCGAAGCGGTCGGACAGTTCCTTGGCGCTGACCCGCTTGCGGTTCAGCAGCAGCATCGTAATGGCGAGCAGTCGGTCCAGCTTCATGTGCATCCGTCCCATTTCGTTTTCGGCAATTGTCGTTGTTTCATTCTACCACAGGATCGGACGCCCCGCGCGTGTGCCTCCAGGGCAATAGCTTACGAAATAAGTGCCTTCACCGCCTACCGCCACCGCTTAAATGATGCACAATCTATAGTTGTTGCTTTGGAGCAATAAAAAACCGTCTCACAATCGGGATAACTATTTTTATTGCGTTCGAGCAATAAATCAAGCGAATAGAGGAGGTGTGGCAGAATCTCGGCTGAATTATTGCTCGAATGCAATAATTCGGCGTTCCTTCGTAGTTGGGGAGGAGAATTGTTGCTTAAATGCAATAATTTCTAATCCGTTGAAATCCGTAAGCGATTGCCCTGCGTGTGCTTCCATTGGATCGTTCCTCGGCACGGGATTGTGATATAATATAATTCTGCATACTGCCGGGAACGGCGAAATATCGGAGGTTGAGGAGCAGTGCTGGACCGTCTGCAAGCATTGGCGGATCGATATGAGAAATTGAACGAACTGCTGAGCGATCCCGACGTGGTGAATGACACCGCGCGGCTGCGCGCTTATGCCAAGGAACAATCCGACCTTGAGGAAGCCTACCAAGGTTATCAGGAATATCGCGGGGTTCTCGAACAACTGACGGGCGCCAAGGCGATGCTCGAAGAGAAGCTGGACGACGAAATGCGCGAGATGGTCAAAATGGAAATCGATGAGCTGGAGGAGCGTCGGGCGGACTTGGAGGAGCGGGTACGTCTGTTGCTGCTGCCCAAGGACCCGAATGACGGCAAGAACGTCATCGTGGAAATCCGCGGCGCCGCCGGCGGGGAGGAGGCGAACCTGTTCGCGGCCGACCTGTACCGAATGTACGCCAAGTACGCGGACAGCCAAGGCTGGCGCACCGAGGTGCTGGAATCGAACGTCAGCGATCTCGGCGGGTTCAAGGAAGTCATCTTCACCGTGTCGGGGTCGGACGCCTACCGCAAGATGAAGTACGAGAGCGGCGCGCACCGCGTGCAGCGCGTGCCGGAGACCGAGTCGGGCGGGCGGATCCATACGTCGACTTCGACGGTCGTCGTCATGCCGGAGGCGGAGGATGTCGATATCGAGATTCTCGACAAGGACATCCGCGTCGACACATTCTGCTCGAGCGGCGCGGGCGGCCAGTCGGTCAACACGACGAAGTCGGCGGTGCGTGTGACGCACATCCCGACGGGTATCGTGGCCACATGCCAGGACGGCAAGTCGCAGAACGACAACAAGGCGAAGGCGCTGCAGGTGCTGCGGGCGCGGATCATGGACGTGAAGATGCAGGAGGAAGAAGCCAAGTACGCCGGAGAGCGGCGCGAGAAGGTCGGCACCGGCGACCGGAGCGAGCGGATTCGCACGTACAATTTTCCGCAGAGCCGGGTGACGGACCACCGCATCGGGCTGACGCTGCATCGCCTGGATTCCGTGCTGAACGGCGACATGGACGAGATCGTGCAGACGCTGACGCTGGCGGAGCAGACGGCGATGCTGGAGCGCGAGAATATGGGCTGAGTCGGCGCGGCCTGCGGTTGGCTGGTATAGGTAGGGGGCTTCTTTGGTGGATGAGAGTAGGGCCGGCATTGCGAACCTGCAAGAGGTATGGAGAGCGGGCGCTATGAGGCTTAAAACGGCAGGAGTGGAAGAAGCGGGTCCGGATGCGGAGCTGCTTCTTATGCATGTGCTGGGCAAGAGTAAATCCGATCTGCTGCGCGATTGGCGCGAGCCTTGGCCGCAGGATCCCGAACTGCGCGCGGTATGGGAAGGTTATCTTGCGCGCCGCGCGGCGGGGGAGCCGGTGCAATATGTGATTGGCGAGCAACATTTCTACGGCCGGCGCTTCACCGTCAATCCGGACGTGCTTATTCCGAGGCCGGAGACGGAATTGCTCGTGGAAGCGATATTGGCGGCAGGCGACCGGATCTGGCCGGCAGGCAGCCAGACGGCGCCAAGCGTGCTGGATGTCGGCACCGGCAGCGGCGCGATCGCGGTGACGATCGCATTGGAACGGCGCGACTGGCAGGTGACGGCGAGCGACCTTTCGCCAGTCGCGCTGGCCGCCGCCCGGCACAATGCCGGGGCTCTCGGCGCGGACAAGCGGCTGCGGTTCGTGCAGGGCAACCTGCTGGAACCGTTCGTGAAAGCTGCCGACTGTGCCGACCATGCAGGTACAATCGTGAAGGCTTCTGGATGTGCCGACCATACAGGAGGCCCTATAGTGGAAGCTACCGGCCATGCGGGGATGGTCGATCAAGCGGTACCGCCCATCGAGATTCTCGTTTCCAATCCTCCCTATATTCCGTCCGGCGACTTGCCCGGCTTGCAGCGTGAAGTGCGCGACTACGAGCCGCACCTTGCGCTCGACGGCGGCGGAGACGGCCTGATGCCGTATCGGCGCATGGCGGAACAGTTGCGTCTGTTGTCTGCCGTGCCGCGCATCGTCGGTTGGGAAGTCGGAGCAGGCCAAGCGGAAGAAGTAGCGGGCTTGCTGCGCAGCGCGGCAGACTGGCAGGATATACGCTTCGTCACCGACTATGCAGGCATTCGTCGGCATGTGCTCGCGGTGAGGTGACTGGGGAGATCTTTGGTCAACCCAACGGGTACAGGCGGCGTGGCCGGCATCATTTGGGCGATCATGGCGGGACAAAGCGACGGTAGAAATCAATTCCATCTCGTATTCGTACGATTTGATAGGTTTATAGATTCGCAGGCTGGACATACTGATGGCTAAGACGTTCCGGAACGCATAGCGCACCGACGGGTGCGGACGGGAGAGTTATCCTATGCGGCGTCTCGGCCATTATTTTTTATTTGCTGGTAAATTGCCCTTATCCTTCTCTGCTGCTGTTAAAGTTGCTTGTGTATATTTGTCGCTGCTGACTGTGTTGTACGCCTATTGGGGCACGGCTGTTGCCGCTGCTTCCGGCGCGACCGGCGCGATTCCGGACGATGCGATTCGCATCCGCATTATCGCGGCGTCCGACTCGTCGTTCGACCAGCAGGTGAAGCGGGGCGTGCGGGACCGGGTTGAGGACGTGATCGTCTCCTGGGGCGCCATGCCCGCCACGCATGATGAGGCCCGCGCGCTTATCGCGTCCCATCTGGTGGACATTCAGGCGGCAGCGGACCAGGCATTGGAGCAGTGGGATGTCGATTATACCGCTGAGGTGACACTGGCGGACGTGCCTTTTCCTGATAAAATGTTCGGCGGCCGCACCTACGAAGCCGGGGACTATGAGGCGCTGCGAATTACGCTCGGAGGCGGGCAAGGCGCGAACTGGTGGTGCGTATTGTTTCCGCCGCTCTGCCTGACCGCAGCTACCGCTGCCGAAGAGAAGCCTGCGCAGACGAGTTCGGCTGCAAGCGCGAAGACGGCGGTCGGCAAGTCGTCTGCTGCAGCCGCTGCCGGCAAAAGCGAGTCGGCCGGCAACTCTGCCGCCGCACAGGCAAAGAATGTCGGCGCGGATCAGGCCGATGCGGTCGGCAGCGAGTCCGAAGAAACGGATAAGCCGAAGGCGCGATTCTTCCTGTGGGAGCTGCTCCAGAAGCTGGGGGATTTCCTGAAGGCGCTGTTTGCTTGATGGCTGTTCGCTTGATGGGCGTTCCGGGTTGAGCGAGCCGTTCGTGATCTATTCAGTTTCCATGCGCCAGGTCTAAACCCGGATTTAGCCAGTAGTCGTTCAGTTGCAATGAGTGCGGCTTCGTGACGATTGATCCTGCATAAAGTGCAGCTCATCTTCGTTTGGTGTACCGCATCTATTCAATGAACTGCACAGCCTGCAGCTTTTTGAGGATTGAACAATGAGCATAGAAGAATACAGTAGAAATCAAATGCAGGAAATGCATCTTCTTGAGCATTGAGCAGGATTTCGGCACCTAAAACCTGCATAAAATACATGTCATTGCGTCGGGAACCCGGTTTGGGCGGTTTGCGATTTGTATGTGCGACTGGGAACTTGAGCTCTGAGCGAGCGGGGGTAACCTCGGCTCTGAGTAATGCGCGGCTATTCGGCTGTGTCGGCGTGTGTGATATAATGGCATCATGAAAATCTTGCGGGTAACGGAAGAAAGTAACCGGTTTGCCCCCTGAATAGGTGCCGTGGATAAATGAATGAAAGATAAAGAGAAGATCGAAACGAGGTATTGGCGGACGAGTTCCGGAACTGGTCAAGCCTGCCTGGAAGAAGCCGCCGCAGCGCTGGCCGCGGGAGGCATTGTGGCGTTCCCGACCGAGACGGTGTACGGCTTGGGTGCGGATGCGCGGAATACGGAAGCGGTGGCGCGCATCTTCGCGGCCAAAGGTCGACCTTCCGACAATCCGTTGATCGTCCATCTGGCCTCCGAGGACGCGCTGGATGCGCTGGTGGAGCGCGTGAACGATACCGAACGCAAGCTCATACGAGCCTGCTGGCCGGGGCCGCTGACGCTGGTGCTGCCCGTGAGGGCGGGCGTGGTGTCGCCGCTCGTGACGGCGGGCCTCGATACCGTGGCGGTACGCGTCCCGGCGCACGAAGTTGCGCGTCAACTGATCGCCATGTCCGGCTGCCCGCTCGCAGCACCCAGCGCAAACCGCTCCGGCCGGCCCAGTCCGACGGAAGCGACGCACGTGCTCGAGGACTTGTCCGGGCGCATCGACGGTGTCGTGGATGGCGGCGAGACCGGCATCGGCTTGGAATCGACGGTCGTCCGGGTCGTGGGCGATGCGATCCATATTTTGCGTCCCGGCGGGGTAACCTGTGAGCAATTGCAACAAATCGCGGGCCCCGGCATGCGAGTCGTAGCTGATGGCGGGGAGCCGACGGAAGACGTTCGCGGTTTGGATGCGGGTGTTGGGTCGTCGGAAGATGTTTGTGGTTTGGATGCGGGTAGTGGGTCGTCGGAAGACGTCCGCGGTTTGGATGCGAATGGTGGGTCGTCGGAAGACGTTCGCGGATTGGATGCGAATGGTGGGGCATCGGAAGACTTTCGTGGATTGGATGCGAGTGGCGAGCCGGAATATGTAGCTGAATTGGCTTTGCATGTCAGCGATGATCGTGCCAACGAATCGGGGGCGGTTCCGGGGACGAGTGGCCGGAGGCTCGTTCGCTGGGCAGAATCCGGTGCGGTTGAAGGAGAGGAGTTAGCTGCCGCAACTCCTCCCGATGACGACCGTCCGCGGTCGCCAGGCGTCAAGTATAAGCATTACGCGCCGCAAGGCGCTATGCTGCTGGTCGTCGGCTCCGACCCTGAGCGGCTCGTCGCTGCTGTCTGCGAAGCCGCCGACGAAGCCCGCTGCGCAGGACGCAGGGTCGGCATCCTCGCCAGCAGCGAGCACGCCGACCGCTATGCGGGGTTTGCCGACGAAGTGCTCGTCTGCGGCTCGCGGCAGGAGCCCGCCGAAGCGGCTCGACGGCTGTATGCGCTGCTGCGCGAATGCGACCACCTGAGTCTGGATGCCATCTTCGCAGAAGGCTTCCCGGAAGCGGGCATCGGCGCGGCATTGATGAACCGCATGCGCAAGGCAGCGGGCGGCCGGGTCCGGAAAGTTTGAAGCAATGGCGCGGCAACTGGCCGAGCGCGAGATAGCTGGTTTCGGAGACTGTCGATTAATGGATAACAGCATGCATTGCGCACGAAGCATCGCTCTATAGTCTAGCCATCCATCGCAACGGAACACAGCGCCCTTATTTGGTGAAGAGGTTTCCGCTCTGGACTTCAACGAAACACAGCGCCGTTATTCTGCGGTTTTGCAGTGATTTTGGCAACGTTTGTCACTGATAAGGTCCTACCGTTCCGTTAGCTTTTCTAAACCCCCTTTATTGCCGATTAAGGCTTCTGAGTTTCGTTGCGCTGCCTTCACAGGTTGTTCGGCCCGATCCACTATTAATCGACAGTCTCTTTCGCTGGGCAACTCGCCGGAATCGCCCCACTCGAGCACGAGATAGCTGGTTTCGTGGGGCAACTCGCCAAAATAGCCCCACTCGAGCACAAGATGGCTGGTTTCGTCGGGCAACTCGCCGAAATAACCTGCGCGCCGTTCGCATTGACGCACCTGCAGATTGCGCCCCGACTTGAACTACCCATTTTCATCGAGCCTGTCCCTTCTCTGGGTCATGTTCCCCCACTTGTCCGCATATGCTGGAAAACAGAGCATTCGCGGATCGCGCGGAGGGGGACGGACGATGCTGGAAATGTCGGCGGCCGCAGGCCACTTGTTCGCTGTGCTTCTGATGGCGATGGCCCTCGGAATGGATGCTTTCTCGCTGGGAATCGGCATCGGGATGCGGGGTGTCGGGCTGCCGGACGTGCTCAAATTGAGTTCGATTATCGCGATTTTTCACGTGTTGATGCCGTTGGCCGGAATGGCGACAGGACAATACGTCAGCACCTTGCTGGGCGGGGTGGCGACATCGGTGGGCGGGGCGCTGCTCTTGCTGCTTGGCGGTCATATGGTATACAGTTCACTAAGAGGGGATCAGTCGATATCCCTCGATCACCGCACCGGCTGGGGGTTGTTGCTGTTTGCGCTTAGCGTCAGCATCGATTCCTTCTCCGTCGGCGTATCGCTTGGCATGTTCTCCGAACATCTCTGGTTCACTGTGCTCATGTTCGGTTTGTTCGGCGGATTGATGAGCGTGCTGGGACTGCTCTTGGGGCGCAAAGTCGGCTACTCGTTGGGAGGGTACGGCGAGGCGTTCGGGGGCGTCATTTTGTTCGCGTTCGGGATTTTGTTTTTGTTTTAGAAAATGATGACATTCTCGCCGGGAGGAAGGGTACGCATGCGCACGGTACTACTGGTATGCACGGGCAACACTTGCCGCAGTCCGATGGCGGAAGCGATGCTCAAAGATATGGCGGCGCGTGCGGGCTTATCTATTGAAGTCCGCTCGGCTGGCGTCGGGGCGATCGACGGATATCCGCCGTCCCCGCATGCAGTCCAGGTGCTCGCGCAGAGGAAACTGCCGGAAGCAGGACCGTCACGGGCGCTGACCGGCGATTTGGTCGAGTGGGCGGACCTGATACTGGCCATGACAGGTTCCCACAAGCAAGCGATCGTGCAGCGCCATCCGAATGCGGTCGGCAAAACCTACACGTTGAAGGAATTCGCGATGCAAGGCGATCCCAGGATGGACAATATGGCGGAAGCGGAACGGCTGTACAGCGAAATGCAAATCCGGCTCGCGACGGGCCAGCGGATGGACGAGGCGGATCGCGAACGTTTGATGGCGCTTCAGCGCGACTTGCCGGATTTCGACATTGCCGATCCGTTCGGCGGTTCGCTGGGGATGTACGAGCGGAGCGCGGACGAAATACAAGAAGCGCTTCGGCGCGTGGTGGATCTGCTGGCGGGCTCAGAGGGCACGGACCGTCCGGATGCGCCAGGGCAAGCGTGACTGCTGCGGATCATTCCGATAAGTCTGGTGCAGGCTTGGCCGCTACGGATCATAGATGGGGTCGGAGCAAGCTTGATCGCTATGGATCGTCCGGATGCACCGGGACATGCTCGGTTGCTGCGGATCTTTCTGATCGTTCGAAGCAGCTTGACCCGCCGAGGCTTGTCAGGAGAGATCCGGTCCATCTCGGCCGCTGCGGCGCATGTTGACTGTCGTCTATAGCGATTGCGTGCCCGATTACGGATACAGGATTGATTTTCGCGGTCTTGTTCGGTATGATGGAGTTACAAAATAACGATCCGATGTGACTGGCGACGAAGTGGGTCCAACCACGGGGGAGCATCGGATGTACGGCCGGTCGCCTGGGCGAAGAGCAGTGCGCATATTGCGCGCTTGCTCTTTTTTGCCATTCTGGGGGTTGCGGGCCTCTCGAACTGAAGCTCGGACACTCGGGTGGCAATTTCAAAAACGGTACGGAGGGAGCGTGGTCTGCGAAAAGGCGGAAATGGGCGAATATTGACGGGCTGTTTGGCGGCCTGCGATTCAGGTATAATACGGGTAGTGATCGCTTGACGACAAGGAGGCATTCCAACTATGAAAATCGCCATAGGCGCCGACCATGCAGGATATCGACTCAAGGACGTCATCGTACCGATGCTGAAGCAGTTGGGGCATGAAATCATCGATGTAGGCTGCGACTGCGCGGATTCGGTCGATTACCCCGATTATGCGGTGCCGGTATGCGATATGGTCGTAAAGGGAGAAGCGGAACGGGGCATCCTGATCTGCGGCACCGGTATCGGCATGTCGATCGCGGCCAACAAGACGCCGGGCATTCGTTGCGCGCTCGTGCACGACCTGTTCTCGGCCAAAGCGACGCGCGAGCATAACGATACGAACGTGCTGTCCATGGGCGAGCGGGTCATCGGCCCCGGCCTCGCGGAAGAGATCGTCAAAGTGTGGCTGGACACGCCGTTCTCGCAGGGCGAGCGGCACCAGAATCGGATTCGCAAAGTGATGGCACTCGAAGATAAACAAGCGTTGCATCCTTAGGACGGAGGCGGCGGGCATGACGGACCAACTCGCGGAACAGCCGGTGAACGCAGTGGGGCACATCGCGGATCAAGCAGTGAATGCGGCGCAGCCATTCGCGGACCAAGCGTTGGAAGTAACGAGCCAAACCGCAGGCAAAACGTCGAACGCGGCGGAGCAGGTTGTGGACCACGCGGCGAACGCAGTGGGAAATATCGCGGATCAAGCAGTGAATGTGACTGGACAACTCGCGGATCAAGCGGCTCGGGTGCTGGAGGAACTGGCGAAAGCCGGGTCGCTGCGGCGAGGCAGCGTAATCGCCGTCGGCGTCAGCACGAGCGAGGTGCAAGGACGGCATATCGGGACGGCAGGGGCGGAAGCGGTCGCGGCCGAGCTGTACAACGGCGTGATCGCGATGAGCCGGAAGCTCGGACTGGACGTCGTCTGGCAATGCTGCGAGCATCTGAATCGGGCGCTTGCTTGCGAACGCGGGCTTGCCGAAGCGAACGGCTGGACGATCGTGTCGGCCGTTCCCGTGCCCAAGGCGGGCGGATCCATGGCTGCATACGCCTACAGGCAGATGCAAGAGCCTTGCTTGGTGGAGCATGTACAGGTCCAGGCAGGTATCGATATCGGGGAGACGATGATCGGCATGCATTTGCGGGCGGTCGCGGTTCCTTTCCGGCCTTCTGTTCGCTGGATCGGCGAGGCGAGAGTAGGTGCCGCCTACAGCCGACCGAAGCTGATCGGCGGCGCTCGTGCGGTATACGAGTTGCCGGAGGCCACGTCCGAACGTTGTGATTGAACATTATTTCATATGACCTGGAGGTTATCATCTATGGAAGCTTTGCGCCAGCAAGATCCGGAAATCGTCAAAGCGCTCAATCTCGAACTGACGCGCCAACGCGACAACATTGAACTGATCGCATCCGAAAACATCGTCAGCCGCGCCGTCATGGAAGCGATGGGCACAGTGCTGACGAACAAATATGCGGAAGGTTACCCGGGCAAACGGTACTATGGAGGCTGCGAATACGTCGACATTGCCGAGGACATCGCGCGCAAGCGCGCCAAGGAATTGTTCGGCGCCGACCATGCCAACGTGCAGCCGCATTCGGGCGCGCAGGCGAACATGGCCGTCTATCTGGCAGCACTGAAGCCCGGCGACACGGTGCTCGGCATGAACCTGGCGCACGGTGGCCATCTGACGCACGGCAGCCCGGTCAATGCATCGGGTCTGCTCTACAACTTCGTGGCATACGGCGTAAACGAGCAGACGTTCACGATCGACTACGACGAAGTCCGCAAGGCGGCATTCAAGCATCGTCCCCGCATGATCGTGGCCGGCGCCAGCGCCTATCCGCGGATCATTGATTTCGAAAAATTGGGACAGATCGCACGCGACGTAGGCGCTTTGTTCTTCGTCGATATGGCGCATATCGCGGGTTTGGTGGCGGCTGGCGAGCATCCGAGCCCGGTGCCGCATGCACACTTCGTCACGACGACCACGCACAAGACGCTGCGCGGACCGCGCGGCGGCCTGATTCTGTGCCAACAGCCCTGGGCCCAGGCAATCGACAAAGCCGTATTCCCCGGCACGCAAGGCGGTCCGCTCATGCACGTGGTCGCATCCAAAGCAGTCGCTTTGGGCGAAGCGCTGCAGCCGTCTTTCAAGGAATATGCACGCAAAGTGGTTGCCAATGCGCAGGCGCTGTCGGAAGGTCTTCTGGCTGAAGGTCTCAACCTCGTCTCCGGCGGCACCGATAACCACTTGATGCTGATCGACACGCGCAACCTGAACATCACCGGCAAAGACGCCGAGCACGTGCTCGATTCCGTCGCCATCACGGTCAACAAGAACGCGATCCCGTTCGATCCGACGAGCCCGTTCATCACGAGCGGTATCCGCATCGGTACGCCGGCCGTCACTTCGCGCGGCATGGACGAAGCTGCGATGAAGACGATCGCCAAGGTCATCGCAATGACGTTGAAAAACCCGAAGGACGACGCCACGCTTGAACAAGCACGGGGGCTTGTCCGCGATCTGACGGGGCAATATCCGTTGTATCAAGGGCTGTCCTATTAAGGGTTGGCGATAGCACGAACAAAACCTCCGCTTCGACGTGGAACACTCGGCCTTCGATGGCCGAATGTTGCCGCGATGTCGCGGAGGTTTTGCTGTTTGTTCTTTAAATCGCACGAAGTGTCGCGCGTCCCCTCTCATGATGCCGACTGCACCCTATCCGTCTGCGGTCCCGCCAATCCGCGGAAATAGTGTCGGAGCGCCCCAAAATCGTCCGTTACCCCGCCCAACCGCGTGAATAGTGTCGGAGTGCCACAAAATCGTCCGTTACCCTGCCCAACCGCGTGAATAGTGTCGAAGCGCCCCAAAATCTTCCGTTACCTCGCCCAACCGCGTGAATAGTGTCGGAGCGCCATAAAATCGTCCGTTACCCCGCCCAACCGCGTGAATAGTGTCGAAGCGCCACAAAATCGCCCACAACTCCGCCCAACCGCGTGAATAGTGTCAGAGCGCCACAAAATCGTCCGTTACCCCGCCCAACCGCGTGAATAGTGTCGGAGCGCCACAAATTCGTCCGTTACCCCGCCCAACCGCGTGAATAGTGTCGGAGCGCCCCAAAATCGTCCGTTACCCTGCCCAACCGCGTGAATAGTGTCGAAGCGCCACAAATTCCCGTCTCGTCTGCTTACATATAAGCCCGCCGATACTGATTAACGGCCGCATCTGCGTTGCCGTCCAGCTTGCGCAGCGCGTCGACCGCCCAGTACGGGTTGCGCAGCATGCCGCGTCCGATCGCGATCAGGTCGGCGTCGCCGCTGGCTACGGCATGTTCGGCGAGCGCCGGGTCCTCCAGCATGCCGACGGACATGACCGGCACGCCAAGCTTCTCCTTCACGGCCCGCGCGAACGGCAGCTGATAGCCCGGATAATTGCCGGGCTTCCGCGGTCCCGCGGGACCGCCTTCCCCGCCCGTCGTGATGTCGAACAGATCGACGCCCGCATCACGGTAAGCCTCGCACATTTTCAAACTATGCTCGAGTCCGTAGCCGCCCGCCATGTACTCGATCGCCGACACCCGCATGAGCAGCGGCATATCCTCAGGCAGCACCTTTTTCACCGCGCGAATGACTTCCACTCCGAATTTCGCCAGATCCGCGCCGAATTCGTCCGTCCGCTTATTGATGCCCGGGGAGTGGAATTGGTGAATCAAATAGCCGTGCGCGCCATGCAGCTCGATCGTGTCGACGCCCGCTTCCACCGCCCGCCTGGCAGCATCGGCAAACTTGCCGACCAATCCCCACGCTTCCTCTGTCGTCAGCGCACGCGGCTTCTTCTCGTTCGGTCCGAACGGCTCGTCCCACGGTCCGACGGGGGGCTCCGCATCCATAGCTTTACGCCCGGCGTGCGCCACCTGGATGCCGATCTTGGCGCCGTATCGATGCGCTTCATCGACGATGCGCCGAAACGCCGGCACATGCTCGTCCGACCACAACCCGAGGTCCCGGTTCGAGATTCGCCCGTCCGGTTCGACGTCGGTCATTTCCATCAAAATCAAGCCCGTTCCGCCGATCGCGCGCGAAACATAATGGACAAAATGCCAATCATTCGGCGCGCCATCCTCGGCGTTGACGGAATATTGGCACATAGGACTCATGACGATGCGATTGCGCAGCGACAAGCTCTTCAGCGTGTAAGGTGTTCCAAGATGACTCATTTCGGCGCCTCCTGACAAGTGGGATCCTGTAAGATATACGCACATTGTACCCGATTCGACCGGGAGGACCAAATCCCGTTGCGGATGCGATACGAAATCGGGCAGCAAAAGCAAATGAGAGGCTTGCAAGCGAGCGTCGAAAAGCAGCCCTGCACGACAAGGAGCCCGAATCGGGCTCCGCGTGCGCTAGATCAGCAGAGTGATGACAAGCAATTCGTACAATACCAGCGTCAAGATCGAACTGGCCGCCATGGGGCCGAAGAAGCGGGTGTCCCGCACGGCCAGATGCAAGCCCATGTTGCTGACTCCCGCCACCGTGCCTTCATACACGTGGCCGTCGATCGTCTGGACGCGTACCGGACGGTTTCTGCATTGCTCGCAAATATGGGATAGTCTCTGCCGGGTGGCGCGAACCTGGTCGCACCAACGGGCGTCCGCCTGGTAGACCGGCTCGGCGTTTGCCCCTGTTGAATATTGCAGCATCGTCGTTCCTCCTCGCGTTCACTTTGATTACCGCTGCTTCATGCTATGCGAATGTCCCGGTTTCCGTGCGTGCACCGTCATCGGCTTCGTATCGGCATTGTCTCGGAACCGCAAGTTGCGCATGCGTCGTCAGACAATGTTATAATGATGGCGAATCCCACAACCAGCTGTGAGAGTTTGGTCCGCCAAACTCCCTATTCGAAGGAGGAGAGTCATGGGGAAACTCGTGATCTGCGATCATCCGCTAATTCAACATAAGCTCACCATCATAAGGGACAAGGAAACGAACACGAAGCAGTTCCGCGAGCTGGTGGACGAGGCGGCGATGCTCATGGCCTATGAGCTGACGCGCGATCTGCCGCTGGAGGATATCGCGGTCGACACGCCGATGGCGCAGACGCAAGGCCGCCAGGTGGCCGGCCGCACGATGGGGCTCGTGCCGATTCTGCGCGCAGGCCTGGGCATGGTCGACGGCGTGCTGCGATTGCTTCCGTCCGCGAAGGTGGGCCATATCGGCATGTACCGGGACCACGACACATTGCAGCCGGTCGAGTATTATATCAGCTTGCCTTCCGACGTGGAGGAGCGCGAATTGATCGTGATCGACCCGATGCTCGCAACGGGCGGATCGGCGAACGCGGCGATCGACATGCTGAAGAAGCGCAGATGCCGTCCGACCAAGCTCATGTGCCTGATCGCGGCGCCGGAAGGCGTCAAGGCGGTGCAGGAGCGGCATCCGGAAGTGGATATTTACCTGGCAGCGCTGGATGAGAGACTGGACGAACACGGCTACATCATTCCCGGTCTCGGTGACGCGGGAGACCGGCTGTACGGCACCAAGTAACTTTTTCGAGAAATACATACTATTGGACGGTGAAAGGCACCATTGAGCAAAATCAAAGTGATGAGCATATTCGGCGCACGGCCGGAAGCGACCAAGATGGCGCCGCTCGTGCTGGAGCTGCAGCGGCATCCCGATCAGATTGAATCTCTCGTATGCGTGACTGCGCAGCACCGCGAGCTTCTCGACCGCGTGTTGGAACTGTTTAACATTCAGCCGGATTTCGATCTGGATGTCATGCAGAAGAAGCAGACGCTGAACGATGTGACGATTCGCGTCTTGCAGCGGCTGGAGCCGGTGCTGAAGGAGACGAAGCCGGACATCGTGCTTGTGCATGGCGATACGCTGACAACGTTTCTGGCGAGCTATTCCGCTTTTCTCCAGCAGATTCAGGTCGGGCACGTGGAAGCGGGCCTGCGGACATGGAACAAGCTGTCTCCGTATCCGGAGGAGATGAACCGGCAGTTGACCGGCGTGCTGGCGGACGTGCATTTCGCACCGACCGATTGGTCCGCAGGCAATCTGCGCAAGGAGAACAAGCCGGGGGATCGCATCTACATTACCGGCAACACGGCAACGGATATTTTCCAATACACGGTGAAGCCGGACTTCAGCCATCCGATTCTGAACTGGGCGCAGGGGAAGCGGCTTATTCTGATGACGGCGCACCGCCGGGAGGCGCTGGGCGAGCCGCATCGCCAGATCTTCCGCGCGGTCAAGCGAATCGCGGATCAATTCGAAGACATCGCCATTGTGTACCCTGTGCATCCGAACCCGGCCGTCCTCGAACCCGCGCAGTCCATTTTGGGTAACCATCCCCGCATCAAGCTGATCGATCCGCTCGACGTGGTGGAAATGCACAACCTGTACCCGCACACGCATCTGATTCTGACGGATTCCGGCGGGCTGCAGGAAGAGGCGCCGTCGTTCGGCGTCCCTGTGCTCGTGCTGCGGGACACGACGGAGCGTCCGGAAGGACTCGAAGCGGGCACGCTGGAACTGGTCGGCACGGACGAAGAGCAAGTTTATGCCAGGACGCATGCGCTCCTGACGGACCGTGCGTTATATGAACGCATGAGCAAGGCTGCCAATCCTTATGGCGACGGCCAAGCCTCGCGGCGGATTGTGCAGGCCATCTTGCACTACTTCAACAGATCGTCAAGACCCGAGCCGTTTCGCCGTTAGGCGGGGCGGCTTCTCCATCTCCCGATGGCCAGGATGCAGGCAGGCAGCAGCAGGCCGACGACGGCGGCGTAGTAGGGCCATTCGTTCACGAATTCGATCAAGTAAGTCACATTCGGCCATACCCAATTCGCCATGCTTACCGCCAACACCACAAGCGGGGGCAGCAGACGGCGATGGTCGCGCACGCCGATTGCTTCCGCGATCCATGATGAGGAAAGATACAGAACGAGAGCGATCCGGAAGAAAATCAGGATGTACCAGACGAATGACACAAGCGCTTCAATCCGTTTGTAAAATTCGCCGATACTGATGGTGCGCACGACAAAGTAAGTCGGGTGCGTAAACCGCGAAGGAAGATCGCCGCCGAGCGTCAGAATCGTAAACAGAATCAGCAGCACGAATATACAACCGCTGATCAAGCCGCTGCCGATCAATATTTTACTGAAATCGGACTTGTTCTTCAGGTGCGGGCGGAGCCCCAGCAGCATGAAGATATCCAGATAAGGAAATCCGAACAGCGGAATCGCTCCTTCCGCAATTGCGCCGACTCCCCGTTCGCCGAAGGGCAGCAGCAAATCTGCCCGAATGTCCGGAATCAGTGACAAAATAATGATGAAGATGAACAGTATCACGAAGGGAAAGGCAATCTCGGCTGTCCGGCCGATGGCGCGAATTCCGTAATAAATGCCGCATGCGGCCAATGCGCCCATCAAGAGCATAATGGGGGAACGCGGGGTTTCGATCATCGTGGCGGACATCGTGAAGTCGCTCAAATTACGCAAAGCCAGGATGAACGTCAGATACGGAAATCCGAGCGCAAGCAGCAGCATGACCGTCCGTCCGAGCGGCTTGCCCAGGGTGTCGGCCATGTATGCCGCAACAGTGCGGTTGCCCATGCTTCTGCCCCATGCCACAAACAGCGGCAAGACAGCCAGGTGAAGCGCGACGGCGACCAAGGCGGACAGCCATCCGTCCTGTCCGGCTTTGGCCGTGGTGAAGGCGGGCGCGAACAGAATGGAGCTTCCCAGCTCAAACAGAGACACCCACAAGACAGCTTGTCTGGTCGAGAGCGTGTCCTCCATGGCGTTCACCATCTTGACAGCATCTGCCCGATTGTTCTGCTGACCGGTCCGAACCAGAGATGAATCCAGTACGGCGGGCTGGGCAGCGGTCGATCGATCGCAATCCGCCATGCCGCCAGCAGGCTGACCGCATACAGCGCAGAGAGCGGGATCGCTGCGGCTGCGCGGCTGCCGCGCTTTCTCCAGCTGTTTATCTCTGCGAGCAGGGAGATGATGCCTAATCCTAACAGAAAGTAGCCCATATTCTTCCTCCCACTGGCTATTGATTGTGAATCGGGGAGCTGATTTTGCCCAGCTTGTCGATGCGGTAATCGAGTTCGAGCGTAATGGGCATCTCTGCGAACCGCTTGTTCCAGTCCTTGCTCCAATGCTTCCAATATTGTGGATACGTGTGGTGAAAGGCCTCGCCGAAACCGAATATATCGGAGCCAAATTGATGTTGTACATGCAGGATCCCATCCATGATGGTCTGGCGAGTCTCGTCGGCGGCCAAGCGCTGCAGAGCGAACAAGTCCGATTCCCGCGTGAGGTTGATCCTGCACTGGACCTCCTGGATGTTGGCCTTCAGCTTGAGCTTGACGACCGCCTCCGGGCGGCCTTGACGGACGCGCGGAATCATCCTTGCATTGGCAGAATGGATCTCCAGAGAAGCAAACCCTTCGCCCGACGGGCATTCGACATGCGATATCGTTCGTTTGACCCTGTTTGCCAGGAAGGTGAACGCTTTGCTGTCCATTTCATCCAGCCATCCCAACAGCCGGTCGCCCTGAAAAACGCCCAGGCCTGTGTAGCGATACTCCCCTTTCGAAAGAGGCTGCTCGACATTGCTCTGGGTGCGGCCTTGCTTCACATTTCCGGTCAATGTAATGGCAGTGAGCACAGGCTGCTTTCCCTTGGTCAGCAGCGTCATCTCGAGGTCCAGCAGCCGGGTGGCGAAGGAGGGCGCCCAGATTTTCTCGGACACGCGCAACGATTTGTATATATCCATGGCCGGATTGACCTCGAACGGAGTGACGAGCGCCAGTACCGCTTCCGTGCTGTAACCCCGTGAAACGGCCAGCACCGCGTCCGGGCGGATGAGCGGATTGCGGATGAGCGGATCGATCGGTTCCGAGATGCCTCGGCGCGCCAGTTGCTCGTTGATCAGCACGATTTGCAGGTGACTTAAATACATCTGGCGAGACGACTTGGTGGAGATGCGCTGGATGGCTTCGCTGATCGTGGCTCCTTCCCCGGAATAAAGTATGGCAGGAGAGCGATTGGTGGCGCGATTGCGGGACATCTGGGAAGGGTCCACGACCTGCAGCGTTACGCGAAAGCCCGATTTTGCCGGGTCGATGCCGGCGGCCAATACGATGGCCAGATCGTTCATCTCCCTGCGTCCCCAGCAGCCGGTCAACAAAAGAAGGAAGCACGCAATCGGCAGGATGAGGCGCTGCTTCGGTATCAAGACGACGTTCCTCCGTTCGCTCGCTTGCGTCGTCCGAACATTCGAAAGGGCGGACGGAGCAAGGCGTCATTTTTTTGCTTGGCTGGATACGGAGCGAACGGGCTTAGATAAGCGACGCCGAATGAATCGAGCCGGGCCAGGCTCATGCAGAGGAAGAGCGCGCACACGGTCAACCCGTAGATGCCGAATGCGGCCGCGAAGAACATGAAGATGAAGCGATAGATCCGGATCGACAAAGAAAGGGCATAGGACGGGATGACGAAGCTGGCGATGCCTGTAATGGCGACGATGATGACCATGGCGGCGGATACGATATCGGCTTCGACTGCCGCCTGGCCGATGACGATCGTGCCGACGATCGACACGGCCTGTCCGATCGTGGACGGCATGCGGATGCCGGCCTCCTGCAGAATCTCGAACGTCAGCGCCATCATCACGGCTTCAATGAATGCGGGAAAAGGCACGTCCTCCCGCTGTGCAGCCAGGCTGAGCAGCAATTGTGTTGGCACGATATCCGGGTGATGCGTCGTAACCGCGATGTAGAAAGCCGGCATCAGCAACGCGATCGCGATGGACATCAAGCGGATTAACCGGACCAGGTTGCTGTAGGCGGGCGATTGATAGTAATCCTCCGCCGATTGGACGAAATCCAGGAAGACGGCCGGAACGACCAGCACGAAGGGAGTTCCGTTGACCAGAATGGCGATTCTGCCTTCCAGCAGATAGGCTGATACGGTATCCGGTCGCTCGGAATTGTAGGCGGAGGGGAACAGGGTCGGCTTGGGGGAGCGGATGAGCTCTTCAATATATTCAACATCAAGCACGCCCTTCATCCGGATCTCCCCCAAGCGCGCAAACACCCCCGCCACTACGGAGGGGTCTGCCAGGCCTTCTATATACATAACGGCAATTTCCGTCTTCGTTACGGTTCCGGCCTGCTGCTTGACCACGCGCACCCGGCTGTCCAGAATTCTCCGGCGAATGAGCGTAATGTTGGTTGCCAGAGTTTCTGTGAAGGCATCCTGCGGCCCCTTGACCACGTTCTGCGTAGATGTTCTGGTCACGCCGCGGTCGCTCATGCCGGACAGCATGATGATGAGGCACCTGTCGCTGTCGTCGAGGAGAAGCAGCGCGGCTCCGGACATCATCTGCCGAATTTGCTCGCGTCGATCCGCCGATGCTTGCAGGTTGCCCGCATTCAACACGCGCTCGCCCAGCATGTCCAGCGTGTCGGCGGGTTGCGAGAGATGCGGCGGCACTCGATCCAGCAGCGGAGCGATGACCGCATCCTGCAGCTGCTGACGGTCCGCCATGTCCTCCAGATAGACCAGAGCCGCATCGGCTCCGTCCGGCTCGGGCCAATCCAGCTTGAGCCGGCGGATCACGAGGTCCGCGCTGTCGCCCATTTCCTTGCGTATCCATGCGATGTGTTCGTCGAGGCCGGCCAAGGTCATGAACCCCTTCCATTTACACCGTGCGACACTTACTTTTCCCAATCCTGGATAGGATCATCCGGGGGGATATTCCGTCATGGCAGCATCCGGTCGCCGCTGCGCGGCAATATATACAGTGTACAGTGCAACTGTATGGTTGGAGATTCCTTGAAAGTCCTGATTTCATGGGATTTGCGGGCATTGTCCGTTCACACAATTTTTGCATTTCGCTTCATTGACAAACAGGATAACCGAACGCTACAATAAAACGTGGAACATGAGTCAGAAAGGGCTTGCATTCGAGCTGTTTCGACTTTCATGGGCGTCGAAGGAGCGAGAAGCGATGACGGAATCTCCGCATCACTCACAGCCTCCGCAAGACGAGAACCCGTGGGCAACCGCCGGCCTGGTCATGGGATTGGGCGTGGAGCTGGCGGTGTGCGTCGGGCTCGGCTGGTGGCTGGGAACTGTGTATGACGAACGCAACGGTACGAAGTTCGCTTATCTTGTCGGCGTCATTGTAGGACTTGTTGCCGGGATCGGATCCGCGATCGCACTGGTCCGCAAGTACACAGAGAAACGGAGAACGTGATGAACGACTTGCCCGCATTGATGCGTAGCAATATGCGTATCACGCTATTTTTTTTGTCCATCGGATTCCTGGGCCTGGCTTTCTGGCCCGATCAGCGCCCCATCTTCGGGGGATTTCTGATGGGTGTGGCCGGCGGGTTCCTGATGGCGCTTCACCTGGCTTGGAAGGTTACGAGCATCGGCAACAGAACAGCAGAAGGACGCCGTCCGGGTTCGCTCGGATTTGCGCCTCGCGCTGCGATTGGCGTGCTGGCCGCCTTCGTTTCCGTTCATTACCTGGCATTCAATTTGCCGGCAACAGCAGTTGGTTTATTAACAGGACCAATGGCCACACTGTTATTGGGAATTACAGCCATGCGCCGTTCTTCCCGCGGCTCTGATGGAAGGGGTGAGAAACAGTAAAATGGAACATTTGGCGCCAATACTCAACCTTGGCGGGTTCAGGCTGGATTTGTCCGCGCTGTTCATGATCGTGCTCAGCAGCTTGATCGTCTTCATAATCTGCCGGCTGGCTGTCCGCAGCTTGTCGGTCGAGAATCCCGGGAAGCTCCAGAACTTCCTGGAGTGGGTCGTCGATTTCGTGAAGGGCATCATCGGCCAGACGATGGATTACAAGAAAGGCGGACCCTATCTGGCGCTTGGACTGACGTTGATCCTGTATATCTTCGTCTCCAACATGCTGGGATTGCCTTTCAACATTGTCACGGAAGCTCATGATGCACACGATGCGACTTTCCTGGGCATGGAGCTGTACATGAAGGAAGTTCCGGAGCATATCGCCTTCACCTGGTGGAAGTCGCCTACGGCGGATGCTTCGATGACCATGGCGCTTGCGCTGATCGTCATCATCCTGTCCCATGTGCAAGGGCTGCGTCGCAACACCAAGCATTACTTGCAGCACTACACGCACAACCCGAACCTGTTATTCTTCCCTCTTCATCTGATCGAGATCGTCTCGAAGCCGCTTACGCTCGGTTTGCGTCTATTCGGGAACATCTTCGCCGGCGAAGTGATGATCGGCGTCATTCTGGGAATGAGCTTCATCGGGATTCCTGCCATGATGGTATGGCTTGGATTCAGTATATTCGTAGGCGCTATCCAATCATTCGTATTTGTGATGCTGACGATGGTTTACATTTCGCAAGCCATCGTGCATGAAGAAGATCATTAACCCTTACAACAACCCTTACAAAAATTCAAAATCGATTCGAGGAGGATTTACAAAATGGATTATGCTTACTTGGCAGCTGGTATTGTTTTCGGTTTGGGTGCTTTCGGTGCAGGTATCGGTAACGGTTTGATTTTCAGCAAGACGGTTGAAGGGATCTCCCGCCAGCCCGAGCTTCGCGGCGCATTGACAGCTACCGCATTCATCGGCGTCGGTCTCGTTGAGGCCATGCCGATCATCTCCCTCGTCCTTGCTTTCATGTGGGCGAAATAAGAACAGTCATCGCAAGGCGCGGAGGACGATTCGCCTCCTCGCCTTCCTTATGCCACGCAAGCGAGTTGAGATGAGCAGGGTGAAAGGAGTGAACAATCTTTGAATATTTTATGGGAGAATTTCCTGGTTCAAGTCATCGCGTTCATCATCCTGTTCTTGCTGCTGTCGCGATTTGCCTTCAAGCCGCTGTTCGGCGTGATGGAGAAGCGCCGTCAGATGGTGCTCGAGCAGATGGAGAGCGCACAGAAGAATCGGGACGAAGCGCATCAATATATCGAAGAACAGAAGCAAGCGCTGCAGCAGGCGCGCAAGGAAGCATACGAGATCATCGAGCAAGCCAAGTCGACAGGCTCCAAGCAAGCGGACGACATTGTCGCCGCCGCGCGCAACGAAGCCGGACGCCTGAAGGAAGAGGCGCTGCGCGATATCGAAGCCGAGAAGAACAATGCGATTGCCGCGCTCAAGGCGCAAGTCAGCGGCTTGTCCGTCTTGATCGCATCCAAGATCATCGAGAAGCAGGTCGACGAACAGTCGCAGCAGCAACTGGTTGAACAATATTTGCAAGAAGTAGGGAACAAATCATGAGCCGCGGCACGGTAGTGGCGAAGCGTTACGCCAAGGCGCTGTTCGAGCTGGCTCAGGAACAAGGGAAGACGGCAGAGACGGAGAATCAGCTGCAGGCGCTTGTGGAAGCGACCGAGCTGGATGCGGACATTCGTGCATTCCTCTCTGCGCCGGGCATTACGACCGAGAACAAAATCAAGACGCTGCAAGCCGCATTCGGCGACAAAGCGTCTCAGCTTGTCCTGAACACGATCAGCCTGCTCATCGAACGCGGGCGGCAAGGCGAGCTGGCTTCGCTGCTCGAAGCCTATCGCAAGGTGTCAGGCAGCGCGCTCGGTCAGGCGGATGCGACGGTGTCTTCTCCCAAGCCTCTCTCGGAAGAGGAGAAGAACAAGCTGGCCTCGCAGTTCGCCTTGCTGATCGGCAAGAAGATCCGCGTAGACAACGTCGTCGATCCCGGCTTGCTCGGCGGGTTGACCGTCCGCATCGGCGACACGTTGTATGACGGCAGCTTGCGCGGCAAGCTGGACCGTCTATCCAAACAATTGCAAGCGTCCGTGTAACATATAGGCGACAACGGCTGGCGGCGCATGCGCCATCAGCGTTGCGCGAAGTAGACAGGGGTGAATGAGCTTGAGTATCCGGCCTGAAGAGATCAGCACGCTGATCAAGCAGCAAATTCAGAACTATCAAACCGAGATCCAAGTCGTTGACGTCGGTACCGTCATCCAAGTCGGTGACGGGATCGCCCGCGTTCATGGCCTGGACAAGTGCATGGCCGGCGAACTTCTCGAGTTCCAGAACGGCGTCGTCGGCATGGCGCTGAACCTGGAAGAGGACAACGTCGGTGTCGTTATCATGGGTCCGTATACGGACATCAAGGAAGGCGACCAAGTCAAGCGCACGGGTCGCATCATGGAAGTGCCGGTAGGCGAAGCTCTGCTGGGCCGCGTGGTCAACTCGCTGGGACAGCCGATCGACGGCAACGGCCCGGTCGCCACGACCGAATTCCGTCCGATCGAATCTCCGGCTCCGGGCGTTATGGCCCGTAAGTCCGTTCATGAGCCGATGCAGACGGGCATCAAGGCGATCGACTCGATGATCCCAATCGGCCGCGGCCAACGCGAGCTCATCATCGGCGACCGCCAGACAGGCAAAACGCAAATCGCCATCGACACGATCGTGAACCAGAAGGGCAACGGCGTGAAGTGTATCTACGTTGCCATCGGCCAGAAGCAGTCGACCGTACGCGGCGTCGTCGAGACGCTCCGCAAAGCGGGCGCGCTCGACTATACGATCGTCGTATCCGCCAGCGCTTCCGAGCCGGCTCCGCTGCTCTTCATGGCGCCGTACTCCGGCTGCGCGATGGGCGAATATTTCATGTACAAGGGCGAGCACGTGCTGGTCATCTACGACGACTTGACCAAGCAAGCGGCCGCTTACCGCGAATTGTCGCTGCTGCTCCGCCGTCCTCCGGGACGCGAAGCTTATCCGGGCGACGTATTCTATCTGCACTCCCGTCTGCTTGAGCGCGCGGCGAAGCTGAACGATGAGCTCGGCGGCGGTTCGCTGACCGCGCTTCCGTTCATCGAGACGCAAGCCGGCGACGTATCGGCCTATATCCCGACCAACGTGATCTCGATCACCGACGGCCAGATCTTCCTGGAAGCCGACCTGTTCTATTCCGGTCAGCGCCCGGCGGTCAACGTCGGTATCTCCGTATCCCGCGTCGGCAGCTCCGCGCAGATCAAGGCGATGAAGAAGGTAGCGGGCACGCTCAAGCTTGACCTGGCCCAATACCGTGAGCTCGCCGCGTTCGCGCAGTTCGGCTCCGACCTTGACAAAGTTACGCAATCCCGCTTGAACCGCGGTATTCGTACGCTGGAAATCTTGAAGCAAGGCGTCAATCAGCCGCTGCCGGTTGAACGCCAGGTCGTGTCATTGTTCATCGTGACCCGCGGCCATACCGACGATATCCCGGTACAGGACGTTCGTCGCTTCGAGGCGGAATTCCTGACTTACGTCGATGCGAACCGTCCGGAGATCTTCAAGTCCATCCGCGACACGAAGGACCTGACGCCGGATACGGACAAGGCGCTCGTCGAAGCGATCGGCGCGTTCAAGAAGGGCTTCGCCGTCACGGCGTAAACATACACGAAGACGCACGCTTGCATGTGTGTTAGGCGATAGAGGCGACCGGGGAGCGTACTTAGGCGGGAAGAGGCGGTCATGCTGCCGCAACTCCCAACTGCTGCGCGCACCCGGTGACAAGGTGGTGAATTGGATTGGCTAAAGGCATGCGCGAGATCAAACGCTCGATCAAGAGCAAGCAGAATATGAAGCAGATCACCCGGGCGATGGAGATGGTCGCGGCTTCCAAGCTGAAGCGCGCTCAGAACGCCGCAGTCGCTTCGCGACCGTACGCCGACAAGCTGCGCGAAGTGGTGTTCAGCATCGCGTCAGGCTCCGGCGGGGTGAAGCATCCGATGCTGCAGCATCGCGAAGTGAAGCGGACCGCCTACCTGGTGATCACGTCCGACCGCGGGCAAGCGGGCGGATTGAACAACAACCTGCTGAAGAAGCTGCTGTCTGAAATTCAGACGCGGCACAGCTCGCCGGATCAATATTCCGTATTCGTCATCGGACGCAAGGGCAGCGACTTCCTGAAACGCCGGAATCTGCCTGTCGCGGGAGAAATCCTGGGCGTGTCCGACAGTCCGACTTTCATGGATATTCAGCCGATCGCGGCTGAAGCCGTCAAGGGCTTCGAGGACGGCACTTACGACGAATTGATTCTGGCCTATAACGAATTCCGCAACGCCATTACGCAAATTCCGACGCTCAAGAAGCTGCTGCCGCTCGATGCGAGCGAATTCAGCAATGCCGCCAGTCAAGGCGCGAAGGCGGAATACGAGTATGAGCCGTCCGCGGAAGAGGTGCTGCAAGTGCTGCTGCCCAAGTATGCGGAGACGATCGTCTACAGCGCGATGCTGGACAACAAGGCGAGCGAGCACGGCGCCCGCATGACGGCCATGGGCAGCGCCACGAAGAATGCGACGAAGATGATCGCAGAATTGACCTTGACGTACAACCGCGCGCGTCAAGCGGCGATTACCCAGGAAATCGCGGAGATCGTCGCCGGCGCGAACGCTCAGCAGTAGTAGGGTTTTATGGTGTTCTATTGGGGTCCCCGCAAAGTAATCGGAATAAGCTTCAAAGCTTAACGTCACTTTGTGGGGTAACTTGAAGGAGGGATTACACGCATGAGCAAGGGACGCATCATTCAGATTACGGGCCCTGTCGTCGACATCGAGTTCGACCACGGCCATCTGCCCGAAATTCTGAATGCCATTCGAATTGAGCATAGAGCGCAAAACTCGGGCGAACGCGACATCAACCTGACAGTTGAAGCGGCGACGCACTTGGGCGACAACCTGGTTCGCTGCGTTGCGATGTCTTCCACCGACGGCCTTGTCCGCGGCTTGGAAGCTGTCGACACCGGCGCGCCGATCACGGTATCGGTCGGACCGTCCACGCTCGGACGGGTATTCAACGTACTCGGAGAGCCGATCGATAACGCCGGACCGGCAGATATGTCGACGGCCTATCCGATCCATCGCTCGGCGCCGACGTTCGAGAACCTGTCGACGCAGACGGAAATTTTGGAGACCGGCATCAAGGTCGTTGACCTGATCGCGCCATACACGAAGGGCGGCAAGATCGGACTGTTCGGCGGCGCGGGCGTAGGCAAGACCGTATTGATGCAGGAATTGATTCACAACATCGCATCCGAGCACGGCGGTATTTCCGTATTCGCCGGCGTTGGCGAGCGTACGCGCGAAGGAAACGACCTGTACCACGAAATGGCCGAATCCGGTGTTATCGCAAAGCTGGCAATGGTGTTCGGACAGATGAACGAGCCGCCGGGAGCGCGCCTTCGCGTCGCCTTGACGGGTCTGACGATGGCCGAGTACTTCCGCGACGAAGAAGGCCGCGACGTGCTGCTGTTCGTCGACAACATCTTCCGCTTCACGCAAGCGGGCTCCGAAGTGTCCGCTCTGCTCGGCCGCATGCCGTCCGCCGTTGGTTACCAGCCGACGCTCGCGACGGAGATGGGCCAATTGCAGGAGCGCATCACTTCGACGAAGAAGGGCTCGATCACTTCGATCCAGGCCATCTACGTGCCTGCCGACGACTATACCGACCCGGCTCCGGCTACGGCGTTCGCCCACTTGGACGCGACGACGAACCTGGAGCGGAATATCGCGGCGATGGGGATCTTCCCGGCGGTAGACCCGCTGGCGTCCTCTTCCCGTATTCTCGCGCCGGAAATTCTCGGCGATGAGCATTACCAGGTAGCGCAAGGCATCAAGCGCCTGCTGCAGCGCTACAAGGAGCTTCAGGACATCATCGCCATCCTCGGGATGGACGAATTGTCCGACGAAGACAAGCAAGTCGTATTCCGCGCCCGCCGCGTTCAATTGTTCCTGTCCCAGCCGCTGCACGTTGCGGAAGCTTTCAACGGCATCCCCGGCGTGTACGTGCCGGTCAAGGAGACGATCCGCAGTTTCAAAGAGATTCTCGAGGGGAAAGCGGACGATCTTCCGGAACCGGCGTTCCACAATGTCGGCACGATCGAAGACGCCCGGGAGAAAGCGAAGCAACTCGCGGCAGCGGTATAATCCGCCGCCTGCCTGGGAGGTATCTATATGAGCACGCTACGACTCGAAATCGTGACGCCGGAACGCAAGCTGTATGAAGAAGACGTGAATATGGTCGTGGTCAAGGGCGTCAGCGGCGAGCTTGGGATATTGCCTCATCACATCCCGCTCGTGACGCCGCTCAAGATCGCGCCCGTGAAAGCGAAGAAGGGCAACACGGACGAATGGATCGCCGTTCACGGCGGTTTCATGGAAGTCCGCAAGGACAAGGTCGTCATCCTGGCCGAAGCTGCAGAGCTGGGCAAGGATATCGACCTGATCCGCGCCCGCCAGGCGAAGGAGCGCGCCGAGCGCCGCCTCACCGAGAAAGCGGCCGACATCGACCACAAGCGCGCTGAACTTGCTTTCCAGCGCGCACTCAGCCGGCTTACCGTCGGCGGCGGTGACTAAAGTCTCGCTTCACCTGCGACACCAAGGCATCAATAAAGCGTGGTAGAAAATAAGTTGAAAAAAAGCCTCGTTACAAGACGCAGAGTCTCGTAACGAGGCTTTGTTCAACATCGGTAAGTATAAGATGGAGGGTCAGAGCAGCCCCTCAATATGGGAATTATAGCTCTTGCACTTGAAAACGGAACTCGTTGCATTATGGCTGATTGCATTCAGGAGCGCTTGCTAAAAATACGCCACGTTCACATCATCGAGGCTCATGCTGCTGGCGTTACCCGCGATGCCTGAGATCAATATATCCAACGTATTCGCACCCGAATTTCGGTAATTCCATTGTGAAGCTCGAAGTTCTCCATTCACGTACACATCGAACTTCTTTGTAGCTGTGTTGATGATGGTCTTCAGCCGATAAGGCGTGCCGTTCACAGCAGAGGTGAGAATATCGGTTGGCATCCCGCCGTTATAGCCCCAAATCCTCCCGTTCTGCATCACCAGATGAGCCGCCTTGTTATTCGACGACAGGCTGCTGTCCGCAACGATGATCGCATTCTTCCAGTTGTTGTCGTCTGCCGTCACACTGGCCTCGACAATGACGATGCTGCCGGAAGGAGCGGATAACAATCTGCTTGCCTCGGCTTTCCCGCTCGCGGACCCCGTCGTCAGCTTCACGAACCGACCTGAGCCGCCGCCCGCCGCTTGCACCTCGACCGAGTTGCCCGCAACGCCGCCGGTTCCGCCGATCCATCCGCCTTGTCCGTTCAATTGACCAAGCGCCATATCGTCAAAGTCTTCATCGATCAACACGGAGACAGCGGCGGGCAAATAGCTGATCCTGGCGTCATCTATGCTCATGCTGCTGGCATTCCCGGCAATGCCGGTGACCAACAGATCCAACGTATTCGCCGCAGAGTCGCGGTAATTCCATTGCGATCCCCGAAGCACTCCATTCACATAAACATCGAACTTCTTCGTCGCGGTATGGATGACCGTCTTCAGATGATAGGGGACGCCGTTGGATACAGAAGTCAGAATATCGGTTTTTACCCCGCCGTTATAGCCCCAGATCTTCCCGTTCTGCATCACCAGATGAGCCGCCTTGTTGTTTGACGACAGGCTGCTGTCCGCGACGATGATCGCATTCTTCCAGTTGTTGTCGTCCGCCGTCACATTCGCCTCGACAACGACAATGCTGCCGGAGGGAGCGGAGAACAATCTGCTCGCCTCGGCTTTCCCGCTTGAGGACCCCGTCGTCAGTTTCACGAACCGATCCGAACCATCGACGCCCCCAGCCTGCACCTCGACCGAGTTTGCCGCAACGCCGCCATTGTCGCTGATCCAGCCGTCTTTCCCGTTCAGGCTGCCCAAGCTCATCTCATCGAAAGCTTCATCCAAAGCCGTGCCGCCGTCCGGGCTGATTGGAGCGTTGAACACAGCCCTCAGACTTTGGCCCAAAGCATTATTCACGTTAAGCGTCAGAATCGTTTGGCTTCCACTATAAGATGCGGATACGCCTGCGTCTTTGTAAGCAACCGGTCCTGCGTTCCAATCCAGTGTGATTTGAACGGTTCCGGTGTTTTCCATCGTCGGGTCCGACACCGAAACTTCAAGCCCGTTCACACTCTGCCGGAGCATAACCGACGCTTTTTTGTTGCTGGTAACCCCGGCCACCGTCTTCACCGCATTTTGCCAGAAGTTGATGCCGGTGACGCCCAGATTTACCTCCCGCACCGCCTGGGCCGCCGTGCTGTTCTCCAGGATGACGATGTCCGGATTGGCCGCGTAGCCAGCCACTTCGGACGAAGATTTGTTCGGCAGCGTAACATAGCTGTATGTGCCTCCTGAAGGCGAAGCACCATGATCCAGCCACAAGGTCATATAGTTGCGAGTGAAATTTTGAAAATATTCGGGGTTTGCGCTGCTATCGGTAAAGTTGTTGTTGATGCTGTTCCAATTGGCCGTGCGCGCTTGCCTCGATGCCTTCACGGTCGCCTGTCCCGGAAAGTAGTATCCGACGTCGGAACCTGCGACCGAGCCTGCGAGATGCGCCCAGTTGACTGCGGACATCGTGTCCCCCCAACCGAGCGAAGAGGATTTGGCCGAACCGTTGATCGTCAGTACATTGTTTCCGTTGCCGTTCAGCTTGCGGTTGTCGACAATCGTCTCTACCGTGCCGCTTCCCGATGAGATGCCTGCGCCGAGATTGACGATTTCATCGTCAAACATAAACCAGGACTTGTAGGCGGACAAAGTAGTGCCGGAAGGTTGAAGCTGCATGCCGGTAATGCCGTACAGGTCACTTACTTCCGTGCCGCCGACCCAACTGGATTGGTTCTTCAGGTGCGGGCTGGGCTCGCTGTTCTGAATAACCGTCGTGCCGGGCAACCGGTGGCTGTCGACCGTGGGCCAGAAGGCGTCCATATAGGCGGCGGGATCGTTCATATACAAATACGTCATGCCGGCGCCCGTGTGCCAGCCCTTCAGGTTCTCGCCGTTGATGGATTCGTAATTGGCAACCTTCTTCGAAGTCATGCTGACACCGAACGTGAAGTCGGGCCTGCGATGAACCGCCCTGGCCATGTTCGGATACTGCTTGTTCAGCGACAGATCGCCTCTGGCCGGAATGCCGGAATCCTGCATGATTGCTTTGGTCAGGTTAATGATCTGAATGGAGTCCAGAGAAGCGTAAGGCGCAGCGGCCGACGCTTCATTCATCCATTGCTTGACCATCGCCTTGTATCTGGCGGCATCGGACGGATCGGGCGCCGCATAGGCCAACCGGACGACGGATGAGCCGATGCCTCCCATCGCGCTGCCCGTCGAGGTTGGCCGAAGGTTGTCATTTACGATGCGAGCGATATCCCGGCCTTGCACCATGGCCAGCATGCTGTTCTTGTTGAACAACGGCTCGAAAGAATCGTAGATCCATTGATAGACATGGGCCAGATCAGGGTCGGTAATGTCCCAGGAAGAGCCGGACAGCAGCATCATGACTTGCGTCAAATTGCTCAGCAGGGAGCTGCCGTAGCCGCCGTTGTAAGCAATCAGCGCCGTATGCTGGAGGAAGGAGCCGTCGCGATAGAAGCCTTCGCCCGAGGTCACATAGTCGAGAACTCCGCTAAGACCATTTACACCCTCCGTTATTTTCGCGCTGTTCTTGGTCACGATGCCGCTTGTAATGACAATGTTGCTCGTCCACACCCGGTTGGCGCCTTTGTTGGTGGAGGAATTGAAGTCAAGCCTCTGATAGTCGATGACGGCATGCCAGTTGTTGATTTGCTGCGCGGTCAGGTGGTCATAGAGCAAGACGGTTAATCGATTGATCGACAGCGGCGCGGAAATTCGCCAATCGTACCAATTGTCGTATCCTTGTACGGGAACGTTCAAGTTGTAGCGGTTGGTGTACATCCAGTCCATGCCGTCGATAATGTCGGTCAGCAAGCTCGCGTCGTGGTACAAGCTGCTGCCGAGCGTGCTGTATGCGACTGCCATGGCAAGCAGCCTGGAATAACTGCCGGATACGTGCTTGGAGTTCATGTCAGGGCCCAGAGGATCGGCAAGGTCGCTCCATAAATACGTTCGGCTCGAAGAGGCGTTCATCGAACTCCATAACGTTTGAGCGGTCGTCGTAATGTCGTCGATCCGGGGCTTGATATCGGGGTCCAGCGGATTGAAGCTGTCACCGCCCGTCAGCTCGTTGAAAACCCGTCCGCGCAGCAGATCGTATTCATCGGCGGCATGGACAACGGAAGGCTTCATCGACAATTGGACGAGAAAAACACTGGCCAAAACAATCATCGAAAGGGCTAATCGCATTAATTTGATCAATCCATTCACTCCTTCGCAAAATTGGAGGAAAAAAAGGCAGAGCCTGCACCAGCATGGACTCTGCCTTTTCCTGTGATTGCCAAGTATGCGCCTGCCTGGTCCCGGTTACTGAATATACTTGAAGTATTCGTTCGTGTTGATGATGTTGTCCTTGTTCTTGTCAAACTCGGAGGCGTAGAATTCGTCGATTCTTTTGCCGCCGGCTTGCTCCCATGCCTTCATCGCTTCGTCGATCGCTTTGTCGACTGTTGCGTTCGAGCCGCCGATAATCGCTTGCGTATAAATATTGGTCAACGTGCTCTTGATCGTATTCGTGACGACCAGCATGTCGCTCGGAAGCGGAGGCGAGAATTCGAACTGCTTCCACAGCGGACGGTCCGGGGTGAGGTAAGCGGCGCGTCCCTGCTCGATCAGGCCGAGATATTCCTTGTCGAGCGGCTTGGACGGATCCAGCGTGCTGGCGAAGTCCGCGCACTTGCCCATGAAGCCGATGTTGGACAGCATCTGGAAATCGCCGTTCCAGCTCAGCTCTTTCTTGTTCTTCTCCGCGTCGATCGGAGCCGGACAGCCGTTCGCGCCGATGCTGTAATGTTCGCCTTCGAAGCCGTATCGCAGCGTGTTCGCGACTTCATCGCTCATGAGCCAATCCACGTAAGCCATGACCGCTTCCGGGCTTTTGGCCGTTGCATTGATTGCGGCCGTGAACTGCATCGGCGTGCCGCCGGCCGGAGCGAATTTGCCGAAGGACGATTCCGGCATCGGCAGGATGACCACTTCGGCATCCGGATTGTTTTTGCGGAACGTCTCGAACGAGCCGTATCCTTTGCCGCCTTCCAGGTTGTCGGAGCCCCAGATGCCCAATTTGCCGTTCAGCCAGTCCTGCTCCGCCTTGGTGCCTTTCTCGTCGGCGAAGATGTCCTTGTCGACGACGCCGGCCTCGTACATCGCTTTCTTGAACTCCAGCACCGCCTTCGTTCTTTCCCACGATCTCGTGTAGCTTCCGTTCTCGAGGAAGTAGACGTTGATCGGATCGGACGGTATTCCGAGCACCTGGAAGAAAAAGTCGACGTCGTGGAAGGTTGCTCCAAGCGTGTCGTTCTTTTTGTTGCCATCCGGGTCTTGAAGAGTGAACGCTTTGGCCACTTCCAGGAATTGCTCCGTTGTCTGCGGAATGCCGAGGCCCAGATTGTCCAGCCAATCTTTGCGGATCATCAGATAGTGGTTTGTGCTCATTGGCGTGACCCTGCCGAAGAAGAAGGTCTTGTCATTGTGCTTGGTCAGCTTCTGAATGAGCGGATTCTCGGCCAGGAACGATTTGTAGACGGTCGAATGGTTCGCGATGACATCGTCCAGCGGAATGATCTGGCCCTTGTCCGCGAGGTCTCTCATATACGCATTGGAAAATTCGAGAATCAGATCGGGCGCATCGCCGGAGGCGAACAAGACGTTCCATTTCTCCGCAGAATTCGTTCGCGGCACCGGAATAAATTCCACGTCGACCGGCGCGTTTTCCTGAATCCACTTGGTCCAGCGATTGTCCGTAATCGTGCCTTCGCCTTCCGGAACATTGTTGCGATCGTAGATGGATACGGAGATCTTCTGCTTCGGAGCCGGCTTGGCGCTTTCCGAAGTTGCCGGGCTTTTGGTCGGCTGCTCTGAAGCACTGCCGCTTGATTCCTTCGAATTGTTCGAGCTGCATGCGGCCATGACGGTGCTCAAGGCCAGCACAAGTACCAGTAACCACGCAGAACTTCTCTTCATTTGCTTTGTCATTGCGAAAATCACCCCTTGGCTTATTTTGCATTACAGGTGGAACTTGGGCAAGCTCGGCCCGGCAGCCGATGTGGACGTCCAGCCTCACCTCCTATATGGAGTCGACGAAATGGGTTACCCTTTGACCGCGCCGATCATGACGCCTTTGACGAAGTACTTCTGCAGGAACGGGTAGACGAGCAGCATCGGGATCGTCATGACGATAATGCCGGCCGCCTGGACGCCTTCCGGCGTCAGGGCCATCGCGAGATCCGGCTGCACGTTCACGAGCTCCTGCATCAGCGTCTGATTCATGATCATCTGCTGGACAAGCACCGACAGATTGAACAAGCTCGAATCGTTGATGAAGATCAGCACGTTCATGAAGGCGTTCCAATGTCCGACTGCATAGAACAGCGACAAGGCGGCAAGCGCGGGCATCGAGAGCGGCAGGGCAATCTGCCAGATAAGCCGCCATTCGGAGCAGCCGTCGATGCGGGCCGCTTCCTCCAGCTCCTCCGGCATCGCTTCGAAGAAGCTTCTCAGCACCATCAGATTCCATACGCTGACGAGGCCGGGCAGCCAGAGCGCCCCGTACGTACCGAGCAAGCCGAGCGCCTTAAGCAGCAGATACATCGGGATAATGCCCGCGCTGAACAGCATGGTGAAGATGATCAGGAAGGAGAAGAAGCTGCGGCCGATAAAATAAGTTTTGGACAGCGGATAAGCGGCCAGTATGGTGAAGGCCATATTCAGAACCGTGCCGACGACCGTGATCGTCAGACTGTTCCGGAAGGAACGCAATACGGGCGTTTCCGCCATGAGCGCGTGATAGGCGGATACGTCGAAGCTGACCGGCCAGAAGCTTACCGCGCCCGATGCGATCGAATGCTTGTCGCTTAGAGACATCGCGGCGATGTGAAGGAGCGGCAGCACGCAGCTCAATCCGAGCAGGAGCAGCAGCAATCCGTTCATAAAGTAGAAAATACGTTCGCCAGTGGTGCTGTTCATGAGAGGGCTCCTTTCTACCATAATCCGTGCCCGAACCGGCGAGCGATGGTGTTGGCCGTGACGACGAGCACGAGTCCGACAAGTCCCTCGAAGAGTCCCATCGCCGTGGCCAGGCTGAATTGGGCTTGCTGAATGCCGATCTTGTACATGAAGGTGCTGATCACTTCCGCGGTTTTCGCCACCGCATTGTTCTGCAGGACATAGACTTGATCGAAGCCGACCTCCATCAACTGTCCGATTTTCAGAATCAGCATGATGAATACCGTAGGCAGGATGCCGGGGAGCGTGATCCGCGTGATCTGCTGCCACTTGTTCGCTCCGTCGATGCCGGCCGCTTCATACAGGCTTTGATCGATCGACGACAGGGCGGCCAGATAGATGATTGCGCCCCAGCCGGCTTCCTTCCAGATGCCCGAGCCAACGAAGATGGCGACCCAGGACGTCTCGTTGTAGAGGAACGGGAACGTATAGCCGAACAGCCGGTCCAGCCACAGATTGATCGGTCCGTTCGACTGGGAGAACAACGTAATCACAATCCCGCCGATGATGACCCAGTTCAGGAAGTGCGGCAGGTAGATAAAGGTTTGGATCGTGCGCTTGTACCAAGCCCGCCGCACCTCGTTGAGCAGAAGCGCCAGAATGATCGGGGCGGGGAAGCCGGCAACGATGCTCAGCCCGCTAAGCAGGAACGTATTCCACACGATATCGAGCAACTGAGAGGTATGGACGATCAGCTTGAACATGTCCAAGCCGATCCATTCGCTTCCCCAGATACCGTCCGTAAACCTGTAGTTCTTGAACGCAATCACAAGCCCGAGCATCGGGTAGTATTTAAAGATCAGGAAGAAGACCAGAATGGGAGCGAACATGGTGTATAAAGGAATATTCTGCTTCAGCCGCCGTTTCGAAATTGAGTTCTTGCGGATCGTGCTCACTTCCCTCGTCTCGTAATGTGCTGTAAGCGTAGGCCATCGGCGAGGGGCCGGTCAATATACACGATTTCGGCGCTTAAACATCAAGGCTGGAGCAGGACGGAGCGTCCATATACGATTTTTCAGTCGGTTCGCATGTACGAAAAAAAACGGCTTCGCCGTCCTTCAAGGACAGTGCCGTTTGAAAAAGAGGCCGTTTCCCGCATCGCGGGAGCAACGGCCCTGCACCAGCAGACTTGTATGGCAGACTCAATCGAACGTCTTCCGATATTCGCCGGGCGTCATGCCGACGGTCTTCTTGAAGGCGCGGTTGAAGGACATTTGATGCACATAGCCGACCTTCTCGGAAATATCCTGAATGGTGAACGAGGTTTCCCGCAGCAGCAGCTTGGCTTGCTCCATGCGCACCTTGCATAAGAAGACGATGAATTTCTCGCCGAATTCTTCTTTAAAGATCATGCTCAGCGCGGAAGGGCTCATGCTGAACATGTCGCTGAACTGGGACAAGGACAAATCGGGGTCGTGATAGTTCTGCTCGATAAACTGCCGCATTCGAGTGACGGTTCCCTGGTTTCCTCTTTGCGCTTTCTTCTCCTGCAGCTTGACGGCGCATTCGTGCAAGGAATGAATATAGAAGCGGGACAGCTCATCGATCGTTTCCAGGTTCTCGGGCTGTCTCATCAGCAGGGAATGGAATTCATCGTTCCAAATTTCCTGATAGTCTGCCGGAAGCTCCAGCATCTCCCGATGGAAGTAGTAGTTCAAGTACGCGAGCAGTCCATTGATTTCTTCCCGCGGCAGCATCAGCTTCTTGATGCCGTCAAAAAACTGCTCGAGCTGCTCGCGCCAACCCTCCGTCCCGGAACGGAAGGACTGTGCAATCGAAGGGACATACTGCAAGTATGCATACAAGTCGGCAGGCTGCAGCAGGTCGATCTCCCGATGGCTGATAATGCGGTTGCCGCCGAGCGCGGTTTTGTATTCCAGCGCTTTGCGCGCGGAGCCGTAGGAGGAGGCGATATCGTCGATATGTGTAATACCCGGTCCTACACCCGCCGTAACGGTGATGCTAAGATGCCGGTCCAGCCATTGCCGGATTTGGTCACAGGTTGCAAGCAGCCCGGCTTCGGTTTGCGGCTCACCGTTACGGAGAATGACGATGACGCATAATCGGCGATGATCGATCCACTCCTGCCATACTTGCAGTCCGCCCTCGGTTGTCGTCTCATCAATCGCTTTTTTCATAATATATTTGAACAAGCTTTGGTCTCTGCGGGAGAACTGGCTGATGAATTCCACATACTTGTCGATTTCGAACAATGCCACGCAAGCCCAGCCGAAGCCGTCCCGGAGCCCGACAGCCGCAAGCTCCTGCTGCCACTTCTCCCGGTCCAGCCGTTCGTCGCCCTCTACCAGCTCCTGCAGCAGCCTGAGCCTGCGGTATTCCGCGTTCTCGCGATTCCCGCTTTCGAACGACTGCGAGGCTTCCATGATCGAGCTTAGCGTCTGATCGATGTAGACCAGTTCATCGCCCGGCGGCTCGGGGATCGGCCGGTTGGTATGCTGTTCATTATACTGCCGGATGCGGGACACCATCGTCTCGATCGGCTTGTAGCTTCTTCTCGTAATATAGATCACCCAGACGATCGCGCCGGCCAGGAGCAGGAAGCCAACCAGAACATACGGATCGGACAGATAAGAGAACAGGAAATTCGTCTGTCCGTTCAGGCCGCCCTGATAGGTCCAGCCCGTGTAGTCGGACTTCATGCTGAATGAAAGCTTGCTGTCGGAAGGCTCGCCTTGCTCGTACAGCGTGTTCCCTGCCGCATCGGTCATCCGGATATGATAGACCTCCGAGGCCCCGTTCTGCCGCAGAAAATGCTGAATGTCGTTCAGGCTGACGTTCACGACAAGCAGCGCTTGCCCGTAAATTTGAATCGGAACGCCTTTGGACATGGAGATCATCATGCCTTCGCCGTCATCGTGCGGCAGCGTGTGAAACAAGCGCGGCGAGCTCCAGGCGTGGCGCCCCGTATCTTGCAGATGCTCCTCGATATACGCGCGGTCTCCGAACGATTCGAGCGCCAGCTTCGTTTCGCTGCTGACGATCGTCCGGTCCCCGGCTCGGTAAAGATAGGCCGAATGAATCCAGGGATGCGTATTCACCATGCTCTGCAGCGTCTGGGACAGCTCCAGAATGAATTTTGCATCGCTCTGCATCGCGACATAAGAAGTCAACACCTGATTTCGCGAGATGGCCTCCAGCATCATCATCTCGATCGAACGAAGGGACATTTCTACGGTACTTTGCAAATTTTTCACGTACAGGCGGTTGGACTTCTCCGCCTCTTTGCGGGACAGTTCGTTCAACTGCACGATTCCGACGAATACGAACAGACTGACGATCAGTATCAACACCGGAAGATAAGAAAGCAGTAAGCGGCGCAACCAGCTTTTCTTCATGTTTTCTGCCCCTTTCTCGATCAGCCGGCGAAGACAAGATAATCAATTGGAAGCGAGATGTCAATATACATCATTTTAAGGAGTATACCTTTTATGTTCAAGCAAGGCGGGGCCTATCGTGAAGAGTCCCGTCCCTGCTGCACAGTTTAATGAAAAAAGCCTGCTGCCAAGTTCGGGCCGCAGGCTTGCATACCTATTCACTTTACCGTGATTGCTCCGATTCATGACGTTTCTCGGGCTCGAAGTCAATGCCGTTGATCGCATGTTCGTACAAAAACAGCTTAAGCTCGCTCGTATCGTTCGTGGTGTAGTAGGCCAACAATAATTCGTTAAATCGCTCCATATTTTTCTCTGTAATGGTCAGCATACCATGTCCGTTGCCGACAAGAAGCTTGTTCGCGAGCAGTAGGGAGGTACGCTTGTTTCCATCCCAAAACATTTGCCGCCGCGCTCCCCACAGGAAAGCCGTAATGGCTTTCTCCGTTGTGGTCATGTCCGTCGCCAGCAAGTCTGCCAATTCCTGCTCAATCTCGCTCTGTGCCGGAAGCGGCGGTACATAATCCGTGCCTGAAATTCCGACATGACCGGTTCTTAATACGCCCCACTCCAGCGCTTCATTCCTCGCGACGTACTCATTGAGCTTGCAAATGAAGGTAAGCGTAATCGGCTCGTCAATCGCGTTTACCAGGTAGCGCCAGGCGTCTCTCATATTAAGGACGGCTTGTATGTCATCCAGCGTGACACCGGGAACATTGACGCCGTTCAGTATCGTTTGGGTTTGCGGAAAGGTAATATTCCGGTTTTCCATCTTCATTCCGCAGTATATATTTTCGTCCCATTTCTTCTTGGCCAGAAACAAGCTCTGTTGTTTGGTCAGCACATATTTATCTGAAAATGGTTTCATCTCGCAACCGCCCTTCCTGTTGCCATTATATCCGGTTATGCACGCAAAATCACCTCGCATCTGCATTTATCATGCCATAAGAACCTGCACAATGCCGCCGCTTACTCCCCGTGTTCCGGGCGCTCGGCGAGCCAATCCTCGAGTGTGGCGACGTTCTCCGGGCGCTTGCGGCTGCGGGCAAGGAAGCCGGCTCCGTGCGCCGGCATCGGGTCCTGGTCGGTCGGCTGGTAGCGCAAATCCACGCTCCAACGGACTTCGTCCGACAGATTCGGCGTCGACATATGCAGGCAGCGGTCGTTGAACAGAATGGCGGTCCCGGCCGGCACCGGCAGGGCAACGGTCGGCTTGCGCCCCATCTGCCCGACCTGCTCTTCGTGCAGCGCCGTATATCCGGTTCCTGTCTGCTCTTCGATATGCCATTTGAGTACCCGCTTGCGATGGGTTCCCGGCTTGATGTGCAGGCAGCCGTTCACTTCGTTCGCGTCGACGAACGGAATCCAGACGGTGATGACCGGGTTGGAATTGGCGTCCGGCCAATATGACTTGTCCTGATGCCAGGGGACGGCTCCCGCAGCGACCTTCGGGATTTTCGGCCGTGTATTGTACACGGGGTTGGAGAAGATTTCCGCGCCGATCAACGATTCCACGGCGTCCAAAATTTTGGGATTGCTCATCAGATGATAATAGCCGGGTCTCCGCTCTCTCCAGCTTCTGCCATATTTCAGAAAATCGTCGGCCGTCAGGTTCCGGAACAGCTCTGCGAGCCGATACCGGAAGGGCCGGTCTTCCAGCTTGTCCGCGATCAATCCCTTAGCATACAGCTCCTCGGCGATCTCCGATACCTTCTCGTTCATGGCCTCGCGGGCCGGCGTCAATTCCTCGTCGGACAGCAGCCGGGGCAGAACCAGGTACCCCTCTGTGTCGTAAAATGCCATCTGCTCCTTGTTCAAACTTCCGCCTTTTGCAGCTTCGATCATGGCAAACGCCTCCTGTTTTGCAAACTAAACTGTGATTATTGTAACACTTGCTCGTTGCTTAAGCTTTTGGCGGAAGTCCGGAAATTGATCAAATCTTCCGGCAATCTGCTACAATCGAAAAAAGGAGGTTGTCTGCGATGGAAAGCCTGGAGCGGATAGAGCCTTATATACGCGTAGCGCATCATTATCGGTTCCCGATCGAACGAAATGCGAGCGAAGCCGGACGCATCGGTTATTGCTACGCTTTTCACCTGATTGATGGCGGCAAAGGAAAAGCGACCGCTGCCGCTCAAACCTATCCTGTAACCAAAGGAGATCTGCTTTATTTTCCTCCCGGCACGAAACATGCCTTCTATTCCGATCCCGACCACCCCTTGTCCACGTACAACATCTATTGCGAGTTGTGGAACAAGAATGAAGAAGCGCAGGGCCGGCATCTGGCATGGGACGACAAAGATTTCGATCCGACCTGGATGACGGCGGTCCGCCGCGATGCCGACCTGGATGAATTGCCGTACTGGATACCCTTGCAGCACCATGGCGCGATGACGGCACTTTTTTCTCATATCGTTGTCCATGCCCAACAATCGGATCCTTATTCGGCAGCGGTCGCAGCTTGCTTGTTAAAGGCATTCATCCTGGAACTGGTTCAGGTCTCGCGTGAGCAGGGAGAGACAGACTATCGCATCAAGCGCATCATGGACCGCATCGACAAGGACCAGCCGTCCATTTCCCGAATGAAAGAATGGATTCTCTTAAGCGGACTGGGCAAGACGCAGTTCTACGAGGCGTTCAAACGGACAGCGGGCATGCCTCCCAAGGCTTATCTGACCCAAGCCGTCATGAAGCAGGCCGCCGCCGCGCTATTGGAAAGCAACCGGACCGTGACCGGGATCGCTGAGGATTTGGGCTATTCGTCCATACATCACTTCACCAAGCAGTTCACCGTCTATTATGGGGTTTCGCCAACGCAGTACCGCAAGAGAAGAGGCGCGGAGCAAGTCCAAAAATCGTAGAAATATTCATTTTGTTGCACGCCGCTGGTGCCTATAATTGTGTTGTTTGTCAGCTTAATCGGCTCCGGCTTCCGGAAGTCATGAAAGGGTGTGGCAATGGCAATGAAGGCATTAACGTGGAATGAACGGAGTTATCTTGCAGACGGAAAACGATCTTTTCTCGTATCGGGGGAGTTTCACTATTTCCGCGTTCCCCGGGAAGCTTGGCAAGAGAGGCTGGAACGGTTCATCGAGGCGGGCGGCAACTGCGTGGCGACTTACATTCCCTGGATTCTGCACGAGCCGGTCGAAGGCGACATCCGCTTCGGAGATGCGCCTTACCGGGATTTGGAGGCGTTTCTGACGCTGTGTCGGGATCTCGGCTTGTATGTGATCGCGCGGCCCGGCCCCTATCAATATTCGGAAATGAAATATTGCGGTCTGCCCGGCTGGCTGTGCGAGAACTATCCGGAGATGCTGGCCCGAAATATTCACGGAGCCGCCATTACGCCGTTCTCCGTTTCCTACCTGCATCCGGTCTTCCTGGAGCGGGCGAAGCGATGGTACGACGCCGTATGCCCGCTCATTGCCCGTCATACCGTGAGCCGCGGCGGCTCCGTCGCTTTCGTCCAGTTTGACAATGAATTGACCGGCATTCATGAATGGTTCGGCGGGTGGGACTACCATCCGGAGACGATGGGCTTCGGCCGGGAAGACGGTCGCTATGCCCGCTTCCTCCGCGGCCGCTATGACGATATTGACACGCTGAACGCCGTATACGGCACCGGCTTTACCGGATTCATGGATGTGCGTCCGATCGACCCGGCCGAGATGAAGACGAACGGAGATCGATGCCGGACGAAGGATTATCAGTCGTTCTATTTTCAGACGATCGCCGAGTATGCCGTTATTCTGACAGGCTGGATGAGGGATGCGGGCATCGATTGCGACTTCATCCACAATTCCGCCAACCCCGGCTCCAACGCCTTCCATGTCGAGACGACGGCGGCCCTGGGCAGCGGCTTCCTGCTCGGTTCCGATCATTACTACAACCTGGGCATGGATTGGAACGCGAACAATCCGACGCCCAAATACGCGACCGGCGTCTTCCTGTCCAACGAGAGCTTGCGGCATATGGGCTTTCCGCCCACCGTGTTCGAGTTGCCGGGAGGCAGTCCGTCCGACTGGCCGCCGATTACGCCGGAGGATCTTCGCTGCAGCTACATGACCAATCTCGCGTTCGGCATGAAGGGGCTGAATTATTATGTGTTCGCCGGCGGCTACAACCCGGAGGATATCGGCGGCGACGGGCGCGTGTACGATTATCAGGCGGCGATCGCCCCGGACGGGACGCTCCGTCCGCATTACGATACACAGAAGGAATTCGGGCGTTTCCTGCGGGAGCATGACTGGCTGGCGGAGGCCGATGCCGCTTTCGATTACAACCTTGGACTCGATCGCGAGTACACGAGGAGCAAGTACTACGCCCAAGGGTACCCGGGCTTCGGCAGCGCGGATGCTTGGACATTCTTGAACAAAGGGCTGCTGATCACCTCCCTGTGTGCGTCCTGCTCTCCGAAAATGACCGATTTATATGATGAAAGCTTTGCGGATCGAACGGAGAAGCCGCTTGTCATCGTCACTTCGGAAAATATGGCGGCCAGCATACAGGAGCAACTGGTCCGGTTCGTCAGACAAGGCGGACGCCTGCTGCTGACCCCGGTCATTCCGCACCTGGATGAAGATTATCAACCCTGCACGATTCTGCAGTCTTTTCTGGAAGGAGCTTCGGCCAAGCTGATGCCGGATTCGAGTGGCGAAGTGCGGATCGGATCGGTTGCGGATATTTGGGCGAACGAAAGGCTCTGGACAAGCGCTTCGATGCCGGAGGCCGCGGCGTCGATCGGCATCGAGGTGAAGACGGGCCGAACCGTCGCCTGGGCCAAGGATTACCCGAACGGAGGCCGGGTCGTCTGGTCGGGCGTGCAGTGGAAATTTGCCAAGTACGGGCATATGCGCATGCTGCAGGCGCTGCTCGCGGAGCTTTGCTGCGAACCGCCTGTCGTTCGGTGCGACAATCCGAACGTGTGGGTGACGCTCAGAAGCGACGGAGAACGGGGGATGATCTTCGCGATGAACCTGTTCTCGTCTCCCATGAAGGCGCGTATTCAAGTGAAGAAGGATGACGGAACGTACTCGGATATGGGCATCCTCGAGCTGAGGCCAATGGAAGTGAAGACGATTCCGGCACTTTATTGATTTCTCCGAATATTAGCGGGACTGAGGTGATCCAGGTCGCCTCAGTCCCGTTTTGCGTTCAGTGTCCATCTTTCCGGAAGGATGCCAGCCGCGGCGTGCTCCCGAAATTTTCCGCAGACCGGTCAGCGAATTTCGTGCCTGTATCCGTTCCCGGGCCAGTAGTAGAGCAAATGCAAGCGCATAAGTCCAAAATTCGTAAGAAAATGCATCTTTTATTCTTGTCTTTTTGTCTATAATCCATTTGTTGGGCCAGGCAATCGTTTGCAGGGATAGGTACTCAAAGTACCCAAGTCCGGCGGAAACCGGGGCAGCGGCGCAGAGATAGGCACCTAAAGTACCGAAGTCGCGCCGTCAGCCCACCATCCGAGCGAAGATAGGCACTCAAAGTACCCAAGTCGGCGTAAACCGGGGCAGCGGCGCAGAGATAGGTACTCAAAGTACCCAAGTCCGGCGCAAACCGGGCAGCGACGCAGAGATAGGTACTCAAAGTACCCAAGTCCGGCAGGAACCCGGGCAGCGGCGCAGAGATAGGCACCCAAAGTACCCAAGTTGGCGTAAACCGGGGCAGCGGCGCAGAGATAGGCACCCAAAGTACCCAAGTCCGGCGCAAAACGGGGGCGGCAGCGCAGAGATAGGCACTCAAAGTACCCAAGTCCAGCGGAAATCGGGGCAGCGGCGCAGAGATAGGCACTCAAAGTACCCAGGTCAGGCGCGCATTGGGGCAGCGGCGCAGAGATAGGTACCCAAAGTACCCAAGTCGGCGTAAACCGGGGCAGCGGCGCAGAGATAGGTACTCAAAGTACCCAAGTCCGGCGCAAACCGGGGCAGCGGCGCAGGGATAGGTACTCAAAGTACCCAAGTCGGCGTAAACCGGGGCAGCGGCGCAGAGATAGGTACTCAAAGTACCCAAGTCCGGCGCAAACGGGGGCGGCAGCGCAGAGATAGGTACTCAAAGTACCCAAGTTGGCGTAAACCGGGACAGCGGCGCAGAGATAGGTACTCAAAGTACCCAAGTCCGGCGCCAACGGGGGCGGCGGCGCAGAGATAGGCACTCAAAGTACCGAAGTCGCCGTCAGCTCACGATCCGAGCGAAGATAGGTACTCAAAGTACCCAAGTCGGCGTAAACCGGGGCAGCGGCGCAGAGATAGGCACTCAAAGTACCCAAGTCCGGCGTAAACCGGGGCAGCGACGCAGAGATAGGCACCCAAAGTACCCAAGTCCGGCGCGCATTGGGGCAGCGGCGCAGAGATAGGTACTCAAAGTACCCAAGTCAGCGTAAACCGGGGCAGCGGCGCAGAGATAGGCACCCAAAGTACCTAAGTCCGGCAGAAACCGGGGCAGCGGCGCAGAGATAGGTACTCAAAGTACCCAAGTCCGGCAGAAAGTAAGCGCCAGACAGCGTCCGTTGAAGCAAATTCGTAAGCGATTGCCCCCTGTTTGTTGGGCTGTCCTGCTTCATTCTGAAGGTTTCAGACCCGAAAGCGGGGTTTGAAATAAATAAAATGAATGGGAAGGATGTGGCTTTATGTGTAAAAGGCTTCTTGTATGGTCGTCGATCGCCGTGCTGCTCTCTGCGTTGTTCGTTACGGCGGTGCCCCGACACGTATCCGCAGCGGGAAACACGTATTATGTCGATGCGGCGAGCGGCAATGACGCCTCGGGCAACGGCAGTTCGGGAAGTCCCTGGAAGACGATCAGCAAAGCTGCAAGCGTTGTCACCGCCGGAGACACGGTCAAAATCCGTTCCGGCACCTACCGCGAGACGGTAACGCCGGCCAATTCCGGCACAGTCGGCAATCCGATTACGTTCGAGCCGGATACCAATGCGAATGTAACCGTAAGCGGCGCCGAACCGGTGAGCGGCCCATGGACCGTGCACTCGGGCAGCATTTACAAAACAAGCGCCAACCTGCAAATGGGCGAATATCTCAATTCGGTTTATGTAGACGGTGTCGCCAATTTCCTGGCCCGTTCGCCGAATACGCCGGTCGGCAACCTGTACGATCCCTACATGTATACGGTGGAGTATCCGGGCACCGACAACAGCGGGATCACGGATACGGTGAATCTGACGCAGCCGAACGGGACGTGGGACAATGCGTCCGTATTTATTCGGGATTCTTACGGGTGGGGCTTCGGCGGCGCACTTGGGACCGTCTATTCGACAGGACACCTGAATCTGAAAAACTGGCAAAACGCCTACAACCTGAAATTGTCCTCCTACGACAACTCCCTGCAACTGATTGGCCCGAGCGGGTCCGTACTGGGAAGCTACAGCTTAACGGTACAGACGAACACGACTTACAATCTGAAGGTGAACGCAACGGGCAACGCCTTCAACGTCTATTTGAACAACGGGTCGAGTCCCGTCATTTCTGTGACCGATTACGCCCAGGTGGAAGGCTCATTCGGACTTGGCGTGGAATCGGACAGCTCCGCAACCGCAGCGACAGCCCAGTTCACGAATGTAAACGCCGTGATTGCAAGCCGGAATCCGAATCAGCCGACAGGCCGGCTGGCCCCCAATTTCACAAGCAATATCGACGGCTGGACGCATGAGGAAGGAGCCGGCTTCTGGACGGAAGACGGAACGACGCTGACCGGGTACACCCAACCCTCGATGTCCACGACAAACACCTGGTACTATTCGAATTCTACGGCTAAAGATTTCACGTACTCGGCGGATGTGACACTGACGAGCGCTTCCGGCGGCAACGTCTACCTGCAATTCCGGAAGGAGGATACGCCGCGCAATGTGTACGACATCTCGTACAACGACTATTATATGAATCCCAATTCTCTCGATATGGGAACGCCCGAGTATTACATCATGGGCAGTCTCGCTGCGCTGGATTACCCCGGAGAGTGGTTCTATGACAGGGCCTCCGGCACGCTCTACCTGCGGACGACGGCAAGCGACACTCCGGCCAACCATACGGTAGAGTTCAAGGCAAGGAACCTGGCGTTCGACCTGTCGGGCAAATCCAATATCACGGTCAAGGGGGTCAACCTGTTCGCGGCGACCATCGATACGGCGAATGGAACGGGCAATGTGATCGACGGCATTCACGCCAAGTATTTATCCGAATTCAACAAAGCCGTTTCTTACAGTACGGGCATCTGCCTGTGCGGGACGAACAACACGCTGATGAACAGCGACCTGCAGTATTCGTCGGGAGAGCTTGTCACGATGAAGGGCACGAACAACAAGCTGATCAATAATAAGATTCATGACGGAACGTACGGACCGATTACCTACGTATCGTCGGTCCAAATACTAGGCTCCGGACACTTGATCAGCCACAACGAGGTGTATCATTCCGGAAGGTCGTTGATCGGCGGCGATTTCTATGCCAGCGTCATTCAGTACAACGATTTTCACGACGGCAATTATTTCGGGACGGATACCGGATTGTTGTATGTCGCGCATAACGGCCTCGGCAACTCGGAAATTCACCACAATTACTGGCATGGCAGCGGATACCGGTACAACGGAGCGAACGGGGTACAGGGCGGATGGGACGCAGGCATCTATATCGACGAACATACGTCCGATGTGCTGATCTACGACAACGTGACCTGGGATATTCCATGGTACGGCATCGTCGTCAATCATATGGCCGCTAACGTCCTCGTATACAACAATACGACGTATGACCAATCGATCGTCAATATCAATCTGTATAATCCGGATGCAGAGGGGTACGGAATTCGTACCGCCAACAACATCTCGCTGGATGGCTTCAACACGAGCGCGACGGCTTACGGTTCGTTATTCTACAATAACATGACGTCGGGAGCTCCGGGCTATGTGAATGCGGCAGCCGCGGATTTCCGCTTGCAGGCCGGCTCCGACGCGATCGATATCGGCACGCCGATCAGAGGCATTACGACGGGCTATACCGGTGCCGCGCCGGATGCCGGAGCGTATGAATACGGCGGAACCGACTGGACGGCGGGCGCCAATCTGACCAATCCGCCTTCGCCGCTTCCGACTTACCAGCTTGTGGATACGGATTACAAAAATCTGCTTGTCAACGGCAGATTGGCTTTGAACCGGATCCAGTTGGCGAGCATGGACAGCTTGTTCGGATGGACGAAGACGGATTCCATGACGGCGCAGCCCGCCTTCGACTTATCCGGAGGAAGACTGTCCAGCCATTATCAATACGAAACCGGCATCAGTCTGGGTACGGGGGCGGACGGCATCGAGCAGACGATTACCGGGCTGCAGCCGAATACGACGTATGAGCTCAGAGGGTTTCTGAGAACGAATTCCGGCAGCCAGTCCGTCCGGCTGGGCGTCAAAAACTACGGCGGACCGGATACGTACCAGGCAACCTCTTCGACATCCTGGGTGGAAGAGACGTTCACTTTCACGACGGGATCGTCGAGTACGAGCGCAACCATCTACGGCTATAAGCCGACAACCGGTGATTATGCTTTCGTCGATGATGTGTCGGTCGTCGCGACAACCGCGGTATCGGGAGGATCCGGCTCGGGTTCGTCCGGCTATGCGGAAAATTTCGAAAGCACGTCGGTCGGATCCATGCCGTCCGGCTGGACCGTTGACACGAGCGGCGGCGCGGCTTCGGTGCAGCAAGTTGCGGATGGCGGCAACCCATCGAACCACGCGTTGACCTTAACGCAATCGAGCTATGGCGCAGCGGGTGTATCTGCCGCCACATCGTTCGGCGCCGCTACAGGTACGGCAACCGTTCAATTCCGCATGATGGCGGATCAGACGAACGCGCTTACGAACGTTAACCTGATGGATAGCGGCGGAGCGACAGTCGTCCAGTTGGGCTTCATGCAGAATGGAAAGATCGGGTATATCGATGCGTCTCTGGGATGGCTGGATACATCGGTTACTTATTCGGCCAATCAGTGGTACGACGTTCAAGTTACCGTAAACTTGTCGGCAGGCACGTACGATGTGTCGATCAACGGCACGAATGCGCTGTCGAATAAATCGGTTGTCAATACGGCCGGCGATCTGTCGCAAATTCTGTTCGGGACCAACTTGTGGTTTACCGGGTCGGCCCATTACGACAACATTCAGGTTGGAACCCCCGGCATCTATGATGAAAACTTCGAAAGCACGTCGATCGGCTCGATGCCGTCGGGATGGAGCGTCGACACGAGCGGCGGCGCGGCTTCGGTGCAGCAGGTCGCCGACGGAGCTCATACGACCAACCATGCGTTGACCTTGACGCAATCGAGCTATGGCGTGGCGGATGTGACGGCCGATAAGACGTTTACCTCTGCGACGGGAACGCTAACCGCCGATGTCCGCATGAAGGCGGATCAGACGAACTCGTTGATCTACTATTCCCTGAATGACAGCGGCGGCGCAACGATGGTCCAACTCGGCTTCGGACAGAACGGAAAATTCGCCTACGTGGATCCGTCCCTGGGGTGGGTAGATACGTCGCTGTCTTATTCAGCCAGTCAGTGGTACGATGTGCAGATTGAATTGAATTTAACGGCAGGCACGTACGATGCTTCGATCAATGGCTCGGCGGTGCTCTCGAATAAGCCTTTAATTAATGCTGCAAGCGATATGTCGCAAATTCATATCGGAACGAACATGTGGTTCATGGGTACGGCGCATTTCGACAATATCCAGATCACCCAGTAAGTAGGAGCAAATAAGCGAGCAAAACAAGAAAACGGCGATGACACGGCGTTAAACCCGGTATCGCCGTTTCCTGTTTTTCCGATAATATAATCCCACCCCGCCCTCGCCCCGCCAATCCGCTGAAATTGTGTCGTAGAGCCACTAATCCCGCCTCCGCCCGGCCAATCCGTTAAAATTGTGTCGCAGAGCCACTAATCCCGCCTCCGCCCCGCCAATCCGCTGAAATTGTGTCGCAGAGCCACTAATCCCGCCCCATCCCCGCCAATCCGCTGAAATTGTGTCGTAGAGCCACTAATCCCGCCCCCGCCCCGCCAATCCGCTGAAATTGTGTCGTAGAGCCTCTAATCCCGCCTCGGCCCGGCCAATCCGCTGAAATTGTGTTGTAGAGCCACTAATTCCGCCCTCGCCCCGCCAATCCGCTGAAATTGTGTCGTAGAGCCACTAATCCTGCCTCCGCCCCGCCAATCTGCTGAAATTGTGTCGCAGAGCCACTAATTCCGCCTCCGCCCCGCCAATCCGCTAAAATTGTGTCGTAGAGCCACTAATCCCACCCCATCCCCGCCAATCTGCCAATAAGGACCATCAGGGCGATCTGATGGCTTTTCTTATCGGTTTGCGTCCAAAATTCGTAGAATCGTTCATGTTTTCTTCCCGCAAGCGATCCTATAATCAGGGTGGAGCATTCTGTACAACTGACCTGGATCGGGAAATGAGGAAATGACATGAAAATCACTTACGATGCGAAATCGTTTCAAATTGACGGCCGGAGAATTTGGCTTGCGGCCGCGGAAATCCATTATTTCCGCCATCCGGTGCCCGAGTGGCGGCAGGTGCTGCTGCGCGCCAAGCGCGCCGGCCTGAACGCCGTCGCCACTTACGTGCCATGGAATTTCCACGAGCTGACGGAAGGTGAAGCGGACTTCGGCAGCGACAAGGATTTGGCCGGATATATCGACCTGATCGGGGAACTGGGGATGTATGCGATGGTGCGTCCCGGCCCGTATATTTGCAGCGAATGGGACGGCGGCGGCATCCCCGCCTGGCTGTCGGCCAAGCCCGTGCTTCGGTTCCGGGAAGACGATCCGGTCTATATGGCGGCGGTCGAAAGCTGGTTCGACCGGCTGCTGCCCCTGATCGGCGAGCGCCAGATGACCCGGGGCGGCCCGGTGCTGACGGTGCAGAACGAGAACGAATATCCCGGCGGCTGGGACGCATCCATGCGCCGATATATCGCGAAAATCAACGCCATGTTCCGCAAGCACGACATCGATGTGCCAATATTGGCGTGCAACGTCCACGGCGATTCGGCAACGAAGGTTCGCATCAATGACGCCGTCGATCCGGACGATCAAATGATAAATGAAAACACGATTCTGACCTACAACCATCACGTGGTCGTCGAGCCGGTCTACGATTTGAAGGCCAAACAGCCGAACGCGCCTCTGATCACAACGGAATTTTGGTGCGGCGCCCCGATCTACTGGGGAAATCAGGTCACCGACTGGCCCGAGCCGTTGTCGTTGGCACGCGCAGCCTACGAGTATGCCTCGTCGGGCACGCAAATTTGCTATTACATGTTCGAGGGCGGCACCAACTTCGGATTTTGGAGCGGCAACAATATCGCCACTTCGTACGCCTCCGGTTATCCGGTCGGCGAAGGCGGCATGCTGACGCCCAAATATTACGCCGCCCGCCCGGTTAACTTGTTCGCGGGTCAATTCGCCGCCGAATTGGCGGCAAGCGAGGAGCGCGCAGACAAGGCCGGCATCGTCGTCCCGGACGGTGTCCGCTTGGTCGTGCGCGAAGCGCCGCAAGGCGCGATGGCTTTCCTCTCGGTCAAGGATAACCGCAAGGAAATTCCCGTCGCGTTGCCAGGCGGACGAAGCTTGACCGTCCATCTGGGCGAGGTGTCCGCCGCCGTAATCCCGGTCGGCTTGGAGGTATTCGCCGGCGTGACGGTGGATTACAGCAGCCTGACCCTGCTGGCGAGAGACGAATCGCGGAAGACGCTCGTCCTGTTCGGACCCGCGGGCACGGAAGGCGTGCTCGGCGTGAACGGCGAACAACTGCGAATCCCTGTCGGCCGGCGGCAGATCGCTTGCCGCGAGACTGCGGGCATCACGATTCTGGTGGCGGACGAAGAGATGGCTCGGCGCTGCTGGATCGCGGACGGACATCTGCTGTTTGGCCCCGATTACGTGGGGGAGACGAAAGACGACGGCTCCCTGGACATACGTGTCAGCGATGCTTCGCCGGAGACGGTGTATGTCGGCAAGGACGGCAAACCGGCCCTCCAGTCGTTCGTTCCGGTTGCCGACGATGCTGTCGCTCCCGTATTGAGCGCATGGAGGATGGCGTCCTGCGCAAGCATGTTGACCGACGCCAAGACGACGGGTTGGCAGCCGCTGGAGGAGCCGCGCTCCCACGAGGATTTGGGCGTCTTTCAAGGGTACGTGTGGTACAGCGCGGAGCTCGAATGCGAACAAGACGGCGTGGAGACGCTGCTGCTCACGCATGCGCCCAGCCGAATTTCCGTATTCGCGAACGGGCGCTATTGCGGGGCGCATGCGGAGCGGCGCAATGTGCGCATGCGAGACGAATACGGCCATCCGGCGGACTGGGCGTTCGAGGAGCTGACCGTTCCGGTCGTCCGAGGGCGCAACCGTTTCGTCTTTCTGTCCGACGATTTGGGACACAATTACGACGTGCCGATGCCGGTCGGCATCCGCGGACCGGTCTATGCCGGTTCCCGCATCGCTGCGGTCGACCGCTTTCGCGAGATGGCTCCCCAGCCGGTATCGGAAGACGCGTTCCGCTTTCTGTACAGCCGGTTTTATCGACAGCCGGAGCCTTTGCCCGCCGTGGAGTTCGAGCTTGCCGTCGAACCGGGCCGGGATGCGTTCATCCTGATGCATGGCGTGCATGCATGGGTGACGGTGGACGGGGAAGAGGTGCAGCCGCTCTCGTATCCGGAATCTCCCTGGACGATGTTCGCCCAGATCAAGCGCTGGCTCACCTGGCAGTTGCCGAAGCGCGTTTCCGGCAGCACCGTGACGGTGCGCATCCAGTACAGCGAAAGCGCCGCGCAGCTCGTGCAAGAGAACATGACCGTGTACACCGTGCCGAAATCCGGCCGATTGTCGAACTGGCAATGGCAGCGATGGACGGAAACCGGCGACTTCGACGCCGCGCAAGCGGTCGTAAATCGAGAGAGCGAACAGCAGGGCGAAGTGGTGCTGCTTCCCGTAGGCGGCCGGTTGAACCGCAAAGGAAAGTCGCTCGCGCCCGCGTATTTCGAGACGACGTTCACGGTCCCGCAAGGAGATCGGCCGGTTTATCTGGACATCGGGCAGCTATTCAAAGGACAAATTATACTGAACGGCCGCAATGTCGGCCGCTTCTGGCGGCTGGGCGGCACCCAGCAGCGCTATTATTTGCCGAGAGCCTGGATGCAAGCCGACAACCGGCTCGTGCTGTTCGAGGAGCTTGGGCTTTATCCGCAGGACGTCTCGCTTGTCTGGGGCGAGGCCGGACAATGGGCGGAAATTTCCTGGAATCCGGAAGATTAAAGGGGGTAGCAGGCGATGGAACCGATAAAACTTCATCCCGAAAACAACCGCTATTTCTCTTTCAGAGGGAAACCGACCGTGCTCATCACTTCGGCCGAGCATTACGGAGCCGTGATAAACCCGGATTTCGATTTCATCCGTTACTTGAACGAGCTGCAGGCCAAGGGGTTAAACAAAACGAGAATTTTCACCGGACAATTTATCGAGAGAGCGGACGACATTCCATCGCCAGGCGCGCACAATACGTTGTGCCCGGCTGACGGCCGATTTCTCGCGCCGTGGGCCAGAAGCGCCGTCCCCGGCTATGCGCGCGGCGGCAACAAATTCGATTTGGATGTCTGGGATCGGCGGTATTTTGACCGGCTGGCCGAGTTTGTGACCGAAGCGGGGAAACGCGACATCGTGGTGGAGGTTTGCTTGTTCTGCAACATCTATAAAGACAGCCAATGGGATGACTGCCCGATGAAGTCGGACAACAATGTGAACGGAGTCGGAACGGTCGAAGCTGCCCGCGTATTGACGACGGACAACGGCAATCTGTTGGCTTGCCAGAAACGCATGGTGCGCAAATTCGTGACCGAGCTTAAAGATTTCGATAACGTTTACTATGAAATCGTCAACGAGCCTTACCATGATTACGGGGCGACGGAATCGTTCGAGAACCATATTATCGCGACGATCGCAAGCACCGAAGCGGCTTTCCCCTGCAGGCACCTGATCGCCGTGAACGTGGCGAATTTCTGGTCGACCGTGACGAAGCCGAATCCGAACGTGTCCATCTATAATTTTCACTATGCGTACCCGCCGGATGCCATCGCCATGAACGAAAGCCTGAACAAGGCGATCGCTTACGACGAATCCGGATTTCAAGGTACCGCCGATTTGCCCTATCGGACGGGCGCGTGGGATTTTATCGTCGCTGGAGGAGCGGTATTCGACCACCTCGATTTTTCCTTCGCCGTTTCCTGCGAAGAAGGGACGCTCGCGGTCGCTCCCGATGCGCCGGGCGGCGGCGGCGAAGCGATCCGGCGGCAGATGAGCATCCTGAAACGGTTTATCGACGGGTTTGATTTCGTGCGGATGGCGCCCGATGACGGCGTCATTGCAGGAAAAATACCGGATGGCGTCACTGTGCGGGCGCTGGCGGAACGGGGCGAGCAGTATGCGATTTATGTGAATGGGAACGCACTTGACCGTATCAGCCTCAACTTGTCGGTCGGATCTTATACGGTGCAATGGGTGGACACGAAGACCGGCGCTTATCCGAAGGAGCAAACGATCAAACACAGCGGCGGCAACTTCGTGCTGGAGGTGCCCTCCTATACGGATGATATTGCGCTGTCGGTCAAAAGACGCCGCGAACTATCCTCCGACAGCAATCCTTGATGGCTCGCAAGACATGAAACTCCTAAACCGTCCAATTGTTGCATAGTGCAATAATTCGCGCGCATGATACGATGACAATGGAGCGACTGTTAACCACGCATGAGACGAGGTGATTCCATGTTGAATGTCATGATCGTCGAAGACGAGATGTTAGTCCGCCTCGGGTTCAAAAACTCCGTCACGTGGGAGAAATACGGGATGACGGTATGCGCCGACGTGGCGAACGGCAAAGAAGCGATGAAGCTGTATCAGGAAGGCGACAAGCCCGACATCATTATCACCGACCTGCTGATGCCCGAGATGGACGGACTGGAATTGATCCGGCAAATCCGCAAGCACGACAGCCGGACCCGAATCGTCATCCTGTCTTGCATGGAGGATTTTCATTTGGTTCGGCAGGCGATGAATATGGGGGTTTCGAGTTATATCCTCAAGCTGACGATGACACCGGATGAGATTGGCGCCGTGCTGACACAGGTGCGGGAAGAGCTTGGAGAACAAGCCTCGATCGAAGCGAGCAAGGGCATTATCCGCGACCCGGACTACTTGAAGGAGAACGTGCTGAAGAACTATTTGTTCTACAACCTCTACTCCGAGGAAGAGTTCGTGCATCATATCGCCAAGCTGCAGCTTCGGCTGCACCCCGAACGGCTGGTCGTCTGCATGATGGAAATCGACAAGGTGGAGCAGATGCGGGAGAAATTTCGCGACGAGAAGGGCGAGTTGATCCGCGCCACGATCCTGAACGTGCTGAACGAGGTGCTCGATCAATCGGGCCGGGGGGAAGTGGTGTCCGATGGGGATCAGCGCTACCTGTTCGTCTTCAGCTTCAGCGATATGATCAGCGAAGCCAAGATCCATGAGGAACTGTCCCGGATCCTGTATCAGACTCAAAAGGTGCTGATGCGGTTCTTCAACATCTCCGTAACGGTTGGCGTGAGTACGATGCGCAGCGAATATGCATCTTTGCGCGCGTTGTACCAGGAAAGTCTGGATGCGGTCCGCCGAAAATTTTTCAGCGGCGCCGGGCAGTTATTGTTCCGGCAACAGCCCCCCAAACAGTCGGAGGACAAACGGGTAAAGAATAAATTGAACGAAATTTGCGACAAGCGGCCATCCATTGACGAGAAGGGGCGCATGAAGATAGAAGCCATCGTGCAGTCGTTCGGCGATTCCGGCCAGTTGCGCGAAGAGTCGGGCGTTCGCAAGCTATTTGTTCGCCTGCTCCATGAGCTTGCCGTGTGGGAGGCGGTCGACCAGTGGGAAACAGCCGATCTCGTGGTCGTGTACGGCGAAGAAATCCGCAAGTGCGGGACACTGGACGAGATCGGGGAGGTTTTCGAAAAATATTTGCTGAAACGGGAGTCTTTGCGGGGAAAGCAGAAGCAGCTCAGCAAAGAGATCGCCCAGGCGGTGAAGTTCGTGCAGGAGCACTACCCGGCCAACCTTTCGTTGCAGCAACTGGCAGATCAGCTTGAAATATCTCCAAATTATTTGAGCGTGCTGTTCAAAAAGGAACTGCAAGTGGGCTTTACGGATTATGTCAACCGGGTGCGGCTGGAAAAAGCGAAGGAACTGCTGCTCACCACGAATCTCAAATCGTACGAAATCGCGGAGCGGACCGGGTTCGCGGACGACAGCTACTTCAGCCGAACGTTCATGAAGCATGTGGGCGTGCGGCCGAACGGGTTCCGCCGTTTGTGGGTCCAGGATCGCATCGCGGGAGCGGGTGACGGCGATGGGAGCTAGGCTGCGACGGTTTCGGCTGTCCGGGATTTCGCTGAAGACGCAGTTGATCTTGTCTTTCGTGGCGGTCACCCTGCTCGTGATGGCCGTCTCTTCCTATTACAGTTATCAGAAGACGATGGACATTCAGGAGAACCGGACAAGAGACACGACGCTCGCGCAATTCAGGCAGATCAAGACGAACATTTCGACACTGCTTAGCGAGGTGGACAGGCTTTCGAACACGTTGCTGCTGGAGACCGACGTGCAGGATTTTTTGGAAAGCGCCCCTTTGTCGAACGCCGATTTTGTCCCGGTGCAGCAAGATATCACCAAGTTAATGCAGCGTTACTTGGTCAATTACCCGTATTTGGACTCGATTTACCTCTTCTCCGAGAACGGCATGGTCATCGGCGGCACACGGACGCAAAATCAGAGCTCCACCTTGGTCGGAAAAAGCTATCCGTTCTACAGCCATCCCCTGTACCGCTCCTTGCTCGAAAACTACCCGATGAAAATATGGAGCGGCGGCGTGACGTCCAAAGACTTCGTGCGGATTCCCCTCGCCTATCCGTGGCTCGACATCCACTTGATCTCCGAGCTGATGGGCGCCAAAGCGATCGGCAGCTCGCGGTTGAACGCGGTGCTGGCGGTGAACGTGAACGAACGCTACGTCCATTCTTTATACGGGGACTTGCGCAGCGAAGGGAACGGTTCGCTCCATATTATGGACAGCGAAGGCACCGTCATATCCAGCACGATGGAGAACAGCATCGGCAGCCCCTATTTGTTCCGCGAACGAATCGCCAAAGGCGGAGATTTCGGCAGCTTCGCGGAAACGCGGGACAACGCGCGGGAGCAAGTGCTGTATTATCGGATGGAAGAGAACGGATGGATCCTGGCGGACGAGGTGCCGCTCGCTTTGTACAGCAAAGATACCGTGGCGATCCAACGGTTTGCCGCGCTGGTATTCGTGCTTTCCGTCGCGCTCATCGCCGCGTTGTCTTCCCTGTGGATGAATCGGATTATGCGATCGCTTCAAGAATTGGTCAAAGGGATGCGCCATGTGGGCAGAGGAAACGTCGGGCTGACGCTCTCCCATACGTCAAGCAAGGAAATCGGACAATTGACCGAGCAGTTCAACCGAATGTCAATGGGCATCCAGGATTTGATGAAGCGCAACGAAGAGGCGGAGAAGGAAAAGAGACGGCTGGAAATCGAAGCGCTGCAATCGCATATCAATCCGCATTTTTTGTTTAACACGCTCAATACGGTGAAGTGGATGGCTGCGGTCGCAGGGGCGACGAACATCATGGATTGCATTACGAATCTCGGCAACATGCTGCGGCCGATCTACTACCACCCGTCTCTGATGTGGTCGATTGAAGAAGAGCTGGCCTTTGTGAAAAACTATGCCAATATTATGAATTTCCGATACGGGGAAGAAGTGGAGTTCGCCTACGACGTGCCGGATCGTCTGCTCCCGTGCCAGACGCTGCGGTTCATGATCCAGCCGCTGATCGAGAACGCGCTCATTCACGGAAAAACGAGCAAAGGCACGATCAGCGTCAGCGCCCGCGAGGAAGGCGGCGACATCGTGCTGACCGTTCGCGATAAGCGAGGCGGCATGTCGGCGGACAAGCTGGACGAACTGAACAGGAGGATCGGCCTGACGGCAGAAAACGGCGATGGCAGAGGCATCGGCCTGCCCAACGTGCACAAGCGCATCCGTCTGCACTTCGGGGACCGGTACGGACTGAAGGTGGAAAGCGAGCAGGGTGTCGGGAGTCTCGTGACGATGCGGATTCCGCAAATTCGCGAGGAGAATTCAGTCCAAAATTCGTAGAAATGTTCATTTTATCTGGTTTTTCACCCCCCTATAATCAAGATAAGGCTGACGTGAAGATCAGATGGGGTGATGAAAATGGAAACGACTGCTCAACCGAAAAAGAAAATATTCACCGCCAGCCGGGTCACCTTGTTCGCTATGGTCTTGCCGTTTATCGTCTTGATCATCGCCTTCAGCTACATCCCGTTATTCGGCTGGATTTTTGCGTTTTACGATTACAAGCCGGGCATTCCGCTGGCCGATTCTACCTTCGCCGGACTCAAGTATTTCCGGATCGTGTTCGAGGACAAGGAAGATTTGATTCGGGTCATGCGCAATACGCTGGTGCTCGGGTTTCTCTCGCTTCTCGTCTCGCCGCTGCCTGCGATTATGGCCATTATGTTGAACGAGATCTTCTGGAAGCCGTTCAAGCGGATTGTGCAGACGTTAACGACGCTGCCGAATTTCATCAGCTGGATCATCGTGATGTCGCTTGCCACCGCAATGTTCGCGTCGGATGGGCTGTGGAACAGCCTGTTGTTGAAGTGGAATGCGATCGAGAGCCCAAGCAACGTGCTCGCCAATTCCGCGGCAGCTTGGTATTTCCAGACGGGAGTCGCGATCTGGAAGTCGCTCGGCTGGGGCAGCATCATCTATCTCGCAGCGATAGCCGGGATCGATGCGGAGCTGTACGACGCGGCGAAGGTCGATGGCGCCGGGAGATTTCAACGGATCCTGCATGTGACGGTTCCGGGCTTGTGGCCGACGTTCTTCGTACTGACCCTGCTCGGCATCGCCGGCATCTTGTCCGCCAACGGGTTCGAGCAATACTTTGTCTTCTACAATTCGCGCGTCGCCAATCAGATCGAAACGCTCGATTACTACGTCTACCGGCTGGGGATCCTTAACGCCGATATTTCGTTCGCCACAGCCGTCGGCATGGCGAAAACGATCGTGAGCATCGTGCTGTTGTTCTTGGTGAATGCGTTGTCCCGCAAAGTCAGAGGACAATCCGTATTCTAAGGGAGGGGAGCGGCAAACGATGAGAAGAGATTCCGCATTAACGTTCGATATCGTCAACTACACGATCCAGATTCTCATTACGATCGCGTGCATTTATCCGTTTTACTATATTTTCATCTACTCGATCAGCGATCCGCAGCAGGCTTTGAAAGGTTTGTTTCTATTGCCGCGGGATTTCACGTTGACCAATTACGAGACGCTGTTCAAACTGGACAACATTCTCAATTCATTCGTGGTGTCCGTGCTCAGAACCGTGATCGGAACGGTCGTGACCGTCATTTGCAGCACCTGGTTCGCTTACGCCGTTACGAAGAACGAGCTGTATTTTCGCAAGTTCATTTACCGCTTCCTCGTCGTCACCATGTATTTTAACGCGGGACTCATTCCCTGGTACCTGACGATGAAGGAGCTCGGGCTCCGCAACAATTTTCTGCTCTATGTCATTCCGGGAGCCGTGGGCGCGTTCTTCGTCGTCCTGTTGAAAACGTTCATCGAGCAGTTGCCCCAGGCGTTGGAGGAGTCGGCGATGATCGATGGGGCCGGATATTTGACGATTTTCACCAGAATCGTGTTCCCGCTTTCGATGCCGATTATCGCCACCATCGCCGTATTCGCCGCGGTCGGTCAGTGGAACACCTGGCAGGACAATTATTTTCTGGTATCCGAAGATCGGCTGCAGACGATGCAGATGATCCTGTACCGATATTTGACCGAAGCGCAGCAGATCGTGAACAGCAGCAATATGCAGGCGCTGAACAGCGGTCAGGCGGCCAAGGTTTCGCCGGTTTCGATCCGGATGACGATTACGATGATCGTAACGTTTCCGATTATGCTGATCTATCCGTTCTTGCAACGCTATTTTGTCAAAGGGATTATGCTTGGCGCGATCAAAGGCTGACGGTTGTTACCGCTCCTATGTTCTGTCAACCGATCGCGACAACAATCGCCAGTCCACGGTTGCAGCGGGAGCGAACAATAAATGACAACAAGCAGGAGGGGTAAGGAATGAAGAGGAGAAAGGCAATTAATAAAGTTTTAGCGGTATTGCTGGTGATTTCGCTCAGTCTGTTGGCAGCGTGCAGCGGGAAATCGAACAGCGGAGAGAGCAGCCCGTCCGCGAGTCCGTCGGGGTCGGCCGGCAATTCGCCGTCCGCAAGCAGCGAACCGACGCCGGCTGCGAAGGACCCGATCACGCTGAAGGTGCAGTTTAACGCGACGGGACCGGATTTTGAAAACACCGACGTGTACAACGAGATCGTCAAACGGACCGGCGTGACGATGGACATAGAACTGTTTGACGAGCAGAAGTTCCAGGTGGAGCTGGCCGGCGGCGATCTGCCGGACATCATTCAGGTCAAGCATATCGACACCACCTACTTGCAGCAATTGATCGACGGCGGCAACATTATCCCGCTGGACGACCTCGTTCAATCGAACGGTCCGGACATTTCGCGGTCGGAGTTCGCGGCAAGCCTGGATTATTCCAGACAATTCTGGAGCAACGACACAGGCAAATTGTACATGATTCCGGTGCAGGTCGGCGTGTCCGGCTGGGGCTTCGAGCAAACGACCGGCTTCGTCGTTCGCTGGGATTATTACAAGGAGCTTGGATTCCCGCAAGTCAAGAACATGGATGATATGGTCAACGTGCTGGCGGACATGATTGCCAAGCATCCGACAACAGCGGACGGCAAGAAGGTATACGGCACCGCCATCTGGAATGACTGGGGCACCTGGGGTCTGACCAGCATGGGCATGATCACAAGAACCGCGGATGCAAGCAAAGTTTTCAACACGTACACGGAAACGGAACCGGGGGTAAGCGGCCTTTGGGATACGGCTTACTTCCTCTATAGAGCCCAACAGAAAGGCATTCTCGATCCGGACGCCTTCACGGCCAAGTACGACGATCTCGTCGCCAAGGCTTCGCAGGGCACGCTGCTGAACACGGCTGCGACATGGCCGTTCCAGAACGTCAATGCGGAGCTGCTGAAGGAAGGAGCGGATAAAGGCTTCGTCGTTCTTCCGCTCGATTGGGGCTTCGCCTGGGCAGGCGGCAATTCGATTGCCGGCTGGAGCGACCGCGGCTTTGCCATTACGAAAAACTGTAAAGATCCGGAGCGCGCCATGGATCTGATCAACTTCCTCACCTCGGAGGAAGGTTCGAGATTGCTGGCAAGCGGAATCGAAGGCGTTCACTGGGATATGGTGGACGGCAAGCCGCAAATGAAACCGGAAGTCGTTCAGCTCGCGGCAGCGGGCGGCGACGAGTGGAAGAAGACCGGGATTGCCGGCGGCGGCAGCGGCGGCGCGGCCAACCAGCAGGGCTTGACCAACGATACGGTAATCGGCGACGGCGGACTCGTGAACCTGTTCAATCAGGCGGATGTCATGGCGACGAAGCTTAACTCGCTGAATAAAGACTACAGCGATCATTACGGGGTGTCTTACCCGGCGGCAGCCTATATCAAGTACGAGGAAGCCGGCCAGATTCATACCGTCAAAGATCTTCCGAACGACATTCTTGCCGCTATGCCTGCTATGCCGGACGACATCAAGCGGATTCACGACAAGCTGGAAGAAATGGTCACCAAGGGCATTCCGGAAATCGTCCTGAAAGCCAAAGACGACTCGGACTATGCGGCACGTCAACAAGCGCTGATCAATCAGTTGAAAGATGCGGGCGCCGACAAATGGTTCGAGTGGTACGAGCAAGCATTCAACGATACGAGTGCCAAGTTTTAAAGTAAAGAATCAGTCGCAGTAACCGTGCGGGCGTTGGATTGTCGGAACCGGCAATCCGGCGCCTGCATGCGTTACATGCGATGTGGAGGGAACCGGGCATGTCGGGGAAACAAGCGAATGCGAATCGCAAAATCCACCTTGATTTTCACACGCCGCACTGGGTGAAGCAAGTTGGACAAGACTACGATCCCGAGCGGTTGGTCCGCACCTGGAAGGAAGCGAGCATTAACGCCGTCACGGTTGTCTTCGGGCTGTGCGCGTGCGGCAACTCCTATTACGAGTCGGAGGTCGCGCCCGTTCATCCGGGGCTGGCGCGCGACCTGCTGACACCTTTGTTGCCGATTGCCAAACGCGAAGGCATCTCCGTCTATGTCCATTTTGGTCCAGGCATCAACGACCGGGCCGTCATCGAGCATCCCGAATGGGCGATGGTGAGACGCGACGGCACGCCGCTCGATACCAAAGGCGGGAAGGAGTGGGGGTGGCCTTGCTACAATTCCCCGTTCATCGCCGAGCGGCTATGGCCGCAAATTCGGGAATTCGTTCCGCTGTATCCCGATGTTCAAGGCGTGTTCTTCGATATGGTCATGTATCCGGAGGAAACTTGCTATTGCGCGTATTGCCGGAATAAAGCCGAAGCGCTCGGTCTCGACATCGAGCGCCCCGGCGACCGGGACCGGCTGCAGAACGAGACGCTGGACGGCTTCATCGAAGAGACGCGGCGGATCGTCAAGGCAGCCAACCCGGACATGCTGTTTACTTGCAACTGCCGCACGTTCATCGGCGGCGTTCGCGACGATAACCTGGATTTCCTGGAGCTGGAGGCGCCCATCACCTGGAGCAGCTACTACTATCCTGTCATGGCCCGGCATCTTCGGACATTGGGCAAGCCGGCAGGCGGGATGACGACGCGTTTCCCGAAGAACTGGGGATATTTCGGCAGCCTGAACAACGCCACGCAGTTGAAGTTCGAATGCGCCGAAATTATGGCGACGCTCGGCTCGTGCTGCATCGGCGACCAGCTTCACCCGTCAGGCCGCCCGGATGCCGGTGTGTATGACTTGATCGGCGAAGTTTATCGCTATGTGAAAGCATGCGAGCCCTGGGTGCTGGGCGCCGAAACGGTTCCTTACATCGGCTTGTTGGCCGATCGCCAGCGGAACCTGGCGGCCAAGGACGCGGCGGCAGGCTATTACGCACCGCATCAGACGCCGTCGTCGTTGTATGGCGCAGGCTTGGCGCTGCTGGAGGGCAACCGCCATTTCGACGTGCTCGATCAGGACAGCGATCTGTCCGGGTACAGACTGCTGTGGCTCCCGGAAAATGTTGCGCTGGACCCGGCGCTCGGCCCGAAGCTGGAGCAGTACGTGAAAGCCGGAGGAAGGCTGCTGATCACGGGCGGGACGCTGTGGCGGCACCCGGATTGGCGGCCTGTGTTCGAACGGCTCGCCGGTGTCCGCCTGGAGCGGATGGGCGAGTCGGACGGCGAATTCGTGCAGCCGCTTCCCCCTTATACGGATCGCTTGCCGGAGGTTCCCTACTTCGTCAAGGGCCCGTTTCCGCACTGGAGCCCGGATGCGGGCACGGCGACGATCGCCAGGGCGGTGCATCCGTACGAGAACATCGGCACGGATCGGAGGTTCGGCCATTTTCATGCGCCGGCAGGGGAAGCGGCGCCTTATCCGGGAGCAGTCCTGCATACGTATGGACAGGGCCGAGTCGCGGCTGTCGCCGCAGCGCTTGCCGCCGACTATTTCTCCATCGGGAGCCGCCATACGCGGCAATGGCTGCTGAATTTGACCGACGCGCTTCTGGAGCCGGACCTTCGTCTGGTGGAAGTCGCGGCGGATTCTCCATCCGTTGAAGTGTCGCTCATGAGCCAGCCGGGCCGCTGGGTGCTGCACCTGATCCAATACGGGGCCAAGCGGATGGCGGAAAACACGGTCGTGGAGGAAGTGCCGGCAAGGTATCGGATTCCCGTCACCGTCCGTCCTCCCGAGCAGCCTCGGCGGATCGCGCTGGTTCCGTCGGGAGAAGAACTGACCTGGACATGGGAAGATGGAGCCGCCCGCTTCGCGGTTCCGGAGCTTGGCATTCACCAGATGGTCGCACTGGAATGGGGGGCAGGCCGATGACAACGGAAATGACAATCTATGTGAGCACGGACGGAAACGATGCGAGCCCGGGCACGCTGAACGATCCGGTGCGATCGATCGGCGAGGCGCTCATCCGCACGAGAGAGAGGCCGGCCGGGAAGCGCCGGATCGTCGTTCGCGGGGGCAACTATTACGATGTGGCTGTGACGCTTGCGAAGGCGGATTCGGGGATTGCGATCGAAGCGTTCGAAGGCGAAGCTCCCGTCTTGTACGGGGGTCTTCCGGTACAGGGCTGGGCATCGCGCGATGGCTTCCTGGTCGCCGCCGTCGCGGGGGCGAGAGACCGCGGCCGCGATTTCCGCATGCTGGAAATAGACGGCGCGTCTCGTCCGAGGGCGCGGCTGCCGGAGTATGGCGCTTATCGCCACCGCAACCGGTTTGACGTTCCCTGGATGTCTACCCTGTCCGGCGGATGGGCAAGGAAGCCGACCGCTGAAGAGATGTCCGTGCTCCGGTATGACGGCAAGGACCTGGGCGAATGGCTGGACGTGAACAACGCGGAGTTGACGATCTATCACGAATGGGACGAATCGCTCGTCGGCTTGAGCAGTCTTGACCCCGTCGCGGAGACGGTTGCGTTGCGGAATCTTCCCGGTCACCCGCCCGGCGCATTCGCCGATCGCAACGAACATGCCCGCGAATATGCGGTATGGAACGTGCGGGAAGGATTGAGGAGGCCCGGTCAGTGGTATCTGGACCGGACAAATGAAGAGCTGGTGTACTGGCCGTTGCCGGAAGAGCGGGAACGGGCTGACCTGCTTCACGCGGTCGCTCCGTCAAGGGAGCGGATGCTGCATATGGAGAGCGGAGTCAGCGGCGTGCGGATCGCCGGGCTGGTCTTCGCCTGCTCCGCCGCTCCGCTCGTGTCGGGCGGCTTCGCGTCGGGCGAGGCGAGCGAGGCGATCTTCGCCGAAGGCGTCAGCGGAATCGTCTTCGAGCAGGTGACGGTCCGCCATACCGGCGGATGGGCGTTCCGGCTGGAAGGCGACGACATTCGCTTGGAGGATTGCCATATTCATCATACCGGCGCCGGAGGGATCCGCTTCCAGGGCAACGGCATCGTGCTGTCGGGCAACCGGATTCACGATGTCGGCCAGGTGTATCAGAGCGCGGTGGCGGTCATGGGACACGGAAGCGGGAACGCGATCCGCCGCAACGATATTTCCGATACGCCGTACAGCGGAATTGTCGACGCGGGCGACGGGACGAATATCGACGGCAATCTGTTCCACAACGTCATGACCTTCATGAAGGACGGAGCGGCCGTGTATTGCTCCGGCGCCAAGCGGGCGGCCATCACCGGCAATGCCATGATCGCCGATCCGGGCCACAAAACCCGAAGCTATGCCTATTATTTGGACGAATTGTGCGAAGATTGTGCAGTGGAAGCCAACCTGGCGTTCGGAGCCGGCCTGCCGATGCTGAGCCATATGACCCGGAATTGCTGCTATGTCCGCAACGTGTTTATCGATGCCGGCGAGCAGAAGATCAGCGCCGCCAACACGTTCGGCCTGGTCTTCGATCGCAACGTGCTCGTCGCGGACCGCATCGCGTTCTACGCGCCCAAGGGGAATCCGGACGATCTGCCGTCGGCGTTCGATTCTTATGCGAAGATGAATGCTTATTCGAAGGCGGACGGCATCGTCTCGCTGAAGAACAACATTTTGTACAGCCGCAGCGGCCGGGTCGTGTTTCATGAATATGTGCATTACGAGGTCGTTCGCGAATATGAATTGGAGGCGGAGGACGGAAACGTCTTTGCCGATCCGATGATCGAAGGTCTTCCGCAAGGGCATGTCGCCTATGCGCCGTCCTCGCCCGCCCATGCGCTGGGCATCGAGCGGCTTGCGCTTCAGGATGTCGGCTGCTCGGGAAGCTTGGCCGAACTTATGCAAACATATGGAGGTATGGACAGATGAGCAATCAAGCATTCCCCGAACGGACGCGGTGGTTCATGGACGCCCGGTTCGGCATGTTTATCCATTGGGGGCTATATGCGATTCCTTCGCGCGGCGAATGGGTCAGAAGTCTGGAAAAGCTGACCGTGGAGCAATATCAGCCGTTCTTTGAGGAGTTCGACCCCGTCAGGTACGACCCGCGGGCATGGGCAAGGCTGGCCAAGGCAGCCGGAATGAAGTATGCCGTGCTGACGGCGAAGCATCACGACGGCTTCTGCTTGTTCGACAGCAAGCTGACGGATTACAAGGCGACCCGCACGCCCGCGGGCAGAGATCTGATCCGTGAATACGTCGACGCCTTCCGCGAAGAGGGGATTCGCGTCGGCCTCTATTATTCGATCATTGACTGGCATCACGAGGATTATCCGGCTTACGGGGACAAGATTCATCCGATGAGGGACAACGAGGCGTTCAAGGATAAGCCGATCGTGTTCGAGCGGTACCTGGACTACATGCATGGCCAAGTCAAGGAACTGCTGACGAACTACGGCAAAATTGACGTGATGTGGTTCGACTTCTCGTACGACGACATGATCGGGGAGAAGTGGAAGGCGACCGAGCTCGTGCGGATGATGCGATCGATCCAGCCGGACATCGTCATCGACAACCGGCTCGGCGGCAACGTCAAAGCGGCGGAACCGGAAGAATACGCGGGCGATTACGCGAGCCCCGAGCAACTGCTCCCTGCGGGCGGGGTCGTGAACGAAGCCGGCAACCCGATTCCGTGGGAATCGTGCATTACGCTGAACGACCATTGGGGCTATTGCTCCTCCGACCATAACTATAAATCGGCCAAGACCGTCGTTCGCGGCCTCGTGGAGTGCGTCAGCAAAGGCGGCAACCTGCTCTTGAACGTCGGCCCGGATCCGAAGGGCGTCATTCCGCCGGAATCCGTCGACATTCTGAAAGAGGTCGGCCGGTGGATGGAAGCGAACGCGAAGAGCATCTACGGCTGCGGCGCGGCGGAGCTATCCAAGCCGGAGTGGGGCCGCTACACGCAGAACGGGAAGCTGCTGTACGCGCATATTTTCGATCGGGGTATGGGGCCTGTGCAATTCATCGGTTTGAACGGGAAGATCAAGCGGGCGCGGCTGCTCTCGGACGGTTCGGAGCTGAAGGTGGAAACGCCGTGGATGGCGTACGAATACCCGGACGACGCGTTCATCACGCCGAGCAGCGCGACGCTCCCGGACGATCTGGATACGGTCATCGAGCTGGAATTGCTGTAGTCCCGCGGACGGAGGGGAAGAGCGATGGGCAGGCAATCGTACGGCATGCAGGATTTATCGGGCACATGGAAGCTTCGCGGCTCGGACGGGCAGAGGGGCGCCGTTAAAACGCATCACCTGCGGGACACGGACGAAGCCAAGTGGATGGAGGCCGGCGTGCCGGGCGAGGTTCATCTGGCGTTGATCGAGCATGGGTTGATCGGCGAACCGACAGAAGGGCTGAATGCGCTGTCTGCCCGTTGGGTGGAGGAGTCGCTGTGGAGCTATCGGACGACATTCACGGCAACCGCCGACGCGATCGGCAGCCAGGCTTGGCTGCATTTTGACGGACTGGATTATCACGCCCGCATCTATTTGAATGAAGAGCTGATCGGCGAGCACGACAACTTCTACGTGCCTTGCCGGATTCCGGTGACGGGCAAGCTGCGCGAGGAAAATTTGCTGGTCGTCGTGCTGGACAGCGGATTGCTCTCGGCGGGCAATCGGTCGGTCGAGCACTATTATGAGAATTCTTACGACCATCCGCTGCACAAGCGGATCTGGCTGCGCAAGCCTCAATGCTCCTTCGGCTGGGACTGGTCCGCCCGCTATGTCAACGTCGGCATTCACAAGCCGGTGCGTCTGGAGTGGACGGCTTCGGCGCGCGTCGACGACATCGTCGTCCTGTCCGACCTGAACGAGACGATGGATGAGGGAGAGTTGATCGTTCGCGCTTTCGTCGAAGGGTGCGCCGGGCGTTCCGGCGCCGTGTCCGTATCTGTCCGGATTGGCGGGTCGGACACGGAGCGGACGTTTGCCTTCGAGTTGAACCCGGGCATGCAGCGGCTGGAGGCCCGGATGCACGTGGACGCGCCGCAGCTATGGTGGCCTTCCGGGCACGGAGAACCGCATTTATATGAAATAACCGTCCAGGTGCGGGCGGACGGCGTCCTCATCGGCGAACGGGTCAAACGCACCGGGTTTCGCAGGCTGGAGATCCATCAGGACCCGCATCCGTCCGGCGGCCGGTATTTCTACCTCGTCGTGAACGGCAAGCCCGTATTTGCCAAAGGAGCCAACTTCATACCGGCGGACATGATCTTCATCCGCGCGGACCGGGCAAGGTATGAGGGACTGATCGGCAGGGCGCTGGAGGCGAACTTCAATTTCTTGCGGGTGTGGGGCGGCGGCGTCTATGAATCGGACGACTTCTATGAAGTGTGCGACGAGCGGGGCGTTATGGTGTGGCAGGATTTCGTGTTCGCCTGCGCCGCTTACCCGGCGACGGACGCGGCCTTCCTGAGCAATGTCAAACGGGAAGCGGTGCATAATGTCCGCAGGCTGGCGCATCATCCGAGCCTGGTCATGTACTGTGGCAACAATGAGAACGAATGGCATACGCATCGTTGGGACGAAGACGAAGCCGAAGGCGTGATGTACCCGGATTACGCGCTGTATCACCACATTTTGCCCAGAATCGTGCGCGAGGAGGACCCGGGCCGGTATTATCAGCCGAGCAGCCCGTATTCGCCGGACGGACTTCATCCGAACGACGACACGGTCGGGGATCAGCATCCCTGGTCGGTCGGGTTCGAAGATACCGATTTCCGAAAATACCGGGACATGAGCTGCCGATTCCCGAACGAGGGCGGCATTCTCGGCCCGACCGGCCTTGCCGCCATGAACGCTTGCCTGCCGGAAGGGCAGCGCCGCGTGCTGTCTTATGCCTGGCAGCAGCATGACAACGCGCTCGATTCGTGGTTCCCGCAATCCGCGCCGGACCGGCAAATTCGCGAATGGATCGGGCTGGAGCCGCGCCGGATGTCGGTGGAGGAGCATGTCTATTACGGCGGGTTGATCCAAGGAGAAGGACTGCGCGAATATATCGACAATTTCCGCCGCCGAATGTTCGACAGCGCTTCGGCGATATTCTGGATGTTCAACGATTGCTGGCCGGCGACGCGAAGCTGGACGATCGTCGATTATTATTTGAACCGCACGCCGTCCTTCTATCCGGTCAAGCGGGCTTTCCAGCCGCTGTCCGTTGTTTTGACGCGCGAAGCGGACACGGTGCGCATCTACGGAATCAACGAAACGGACCGGCCCTGGCGAGGCGAGCTTCAATACGGATTATTCACATTGGCCGGGGAGTATGCGATGAACGTGTTGAAGTCCGTAGAAGCGCTGCCGAACGCTTCCGTCTGCCTGGCCGAATTCGACGCCCGAGCCTGGGATCGGGAAGGGGTGGAGGAGGCGGTGGCTTATGCCCGGTTAATGCGGCACGGGAAGACCGAGGCGCGCAATCGGCTTATCCTGCCCCGCTATGCGGAGATGAACTGGCAGCAGCCAAGCATCGAGGTGCGAAGAGACGGCGGCGAAGCGGTATGGGTCAGCGAATGTTTCGCATGGGGCGTATGCATCGATCTGATCGGCGATCGGCCGCTGTCCGATAATTTCTTCGATCTGTGGCCGGGGATGGAGCATCGGATCGCATGGCCGGAGGAAGAACCTCTGCCTGCCGTGCTCTACACCGGGAACGGGATCAAGCTGCAAGGGGCCGGGGACGGAAAGGAAGAACGCCGGGAATGAGGTTCAGGGACGGGAAGGGCTGCATCGCGGGCAGTCTCACCGGTTATTTCGGGGAGGAATGCGATCGTGAGCGGATATGGAGCACGGGATGCGGCGTCGAAGCTGGGGAGCCAAATTTGGCTGGAGCCGGACGATTCCAAGGAGCGGGTGGAGCGGCTGTTCAGGTTGGCGCAGGAAAGCGGACTGGGATGGGTACGGTTGTTTCTCATGTGGCCGTTCATCGAGCGGGAGCCCGGACAATGGGAATTCGGCGTATTCGATTACGCTTTCGACGCCGCTGCGGCCTGCGGCATTCGGATCAAGGCGACGCTGACCGTCAATTCGGGCCCTTGGCATATCGGCACGCCTTCGATGCTGCATTCCGGTTCCGGCGTGCTCGCAGACGACCAGTACGAACCGATGGCCCGTTATATTGAAGCTTGCGTGAAGAGATACCGGGGCCACCCCGCGCTCGGGCAATGGATTCTGTGGAACGAGCCGAGCTTGTACGGGGAACGGTCGGAACCGGGGCTGCGGCATTGGCGGAGCTGGCTGAAGGAGAAATACGGCGGCGACGTGCAAAAGGTAAACAAACGCTGGATGACGGGATACCGTTCGTTCGAGGAAATCCCTTACCCGGACGAAGTGCCGCATGAACTGCATCGTCGCAATCACTGGAACAGTTACGGGCCCTGGCTGGACGATTGGCAAAGCCGCTCGGCATGGCTGAACGAGGAGCTGGCAGGGGTGCTGGCCGAAGTCAGGCGATGGGACGCGGATACGGAAACGTGCGTCAATCCCCAGCCGCTGCTGAGCAATCAGGCGGAGGGCGGCATCGATCTGGAGCGGATGGGCGCGCTTGTGGATGTCATCGGCGCCAGCTACCATCCGGCCTGGATGTTCACGTTCGCCGAGCGCGCCGACTATCCTGCGCTGATGGCGGCGGGCGTGCAGTATCAGCTCGCTTTCCCTTCCGTCAAGCGCGGGGAAGTGACCGAGGTGCAGACCGGCAATACGCTGAATTCCTCTACCCGGCCTTCGGACGCGACGCCTGCCGAGATCGCCAGGTTCTTCCTGGCATCTCTCGCGGCGGGAGCCGAATCGGCGACCGGATGGTGCTTCAATACGCGCAGCCGGGATTTCGAAGCCGGCGACTGGGGACTGCTCGACAACAGCGACGAGCATTCCGAGCGCAGCCGCATGATGCGGCGGATTCGCGACACGCTGGACCAAGCGTACACCTTGACCGGGGAATGGTATCCGTACCAGCCCGATGCCTGCATCGGCTTCGATCCCGGCTCCCAGGCAGTCGAATGGATCGAAGCCCGCACGAGCGCAGCCGTGCCGGGGCGGCTGGCTTCCGACGGCGCGCACGGTGCGTCGCTGCTCGCCGCATGCTTGATGGCAGGCGGCATCCGCGCGGGGCTGGCGCCGATTCGCCGGCTGACCGCAGCCGTTCGGCCGCAAGGGATGATCGTCTTGTCGCATATGGTTGCCTGGGATACGGAAGAGACGGAAGATTTGCTGGATTTCGCTTCGCAAGGCGGAACGCTGTTGTTCGATGCGACATGCGGCCGGAAAACCCGGGATGCCGCGCTGCATCGCCCTTGGCCGGGCGGTCTGGCGCAAGCGGTCGGCCTGCGCGCGCTCGGTCTGCAGACCCGGCCCGAAGGGTACGCGGTTGTGCTGAACGGGCTGCCCGCCGGGCGATGGCTGCTGACCCGGATGGATGTGCAGTTCGAGCCGGAAGCACGATGGTCGGCCTGGACGGATTTCCGCTATCAAGATGATGGAGAGCCGTGCGTATGGGAGCGGAGCTTCGGTGCGGGGAAGATCGTATTCGTGAACGGGATGGTCGGACCGACCCTCGTTCATGCGAAGGAAGCGGCTCCCGGCATCCGGGCGCTGCTGGGTCGCGCGTATGCAGACCAGCCGCAGCCGGACGTGCAGCCGGTGACGGACCGCACGATTGCGATCCCGGTCCGAACGGACCGGGGCTCGCTCACCGTAGTGCTGGCCCCTTCGCTTCAAGAGCGAGGCGGCCGGCATGTCAAGGTGCGGGTGCCTGCCGGCGACTTCACGGATCTGTGGACGACCGCTCGTCTGTCCGCAACCGCCTACCGCGAATTGGATCTGGAGATGAAGGACGGCATCGCGATGCTGTGGAGAGACAGGTGAAGGAGGTGGATTCATGGCAGTTGGCCGCACGTTGAATCTGTCGAACGGAGTGCTGCGGTATGCATTGAATCTGGACAACGGCGTCTCGTTAAGCGAATTCGGATTGTTCGGCGGAGCGGAATGGACTTGCGAGTCGCATCCGAGCCTTGATTTCGCCGTCCACTTCACGGGCGGGCTGCTCCATGGGGCCGCAGACGGACTCGCCGTATGCGGCGTGGAAAGGAACAGGACTGCAACCGGCGCAACCCGGGTTACGGTCAAGCTTCGGCATGAAGCGAGCAGCATGGAAATGGACAGCCATCACATCGTATATGCCGATTCCGCCGTGTTGGAGAAGTGGATTACCGTTCGCAACGTGGGCGCACATCCGGTGACGATTCGGCGGATCGATTCGTTCCGCTTGTCGCTGCCGCCGGAGGAGTGGTCGGTGATGAGCTGGCACAGCGACTGGGGCACGGAATTCGAGCCGCAGCAAAGACCGCTGGACGATTCCCTCGTATTGGAGACCCTGCATGGCCGTTCCTCGAAAGGCATGCATCCCTGGGCAGCCCTCTTGAGGCAGAACGGAGAATTGCTTGCCGTAAGCCCGGCATGGTCGGGCAATTGGATCGTGCGCTGCGAGAAGGATGCGACAGGCGCGGTCTCGCTGAGCGGCGGTCTGCACGATCGGGATTTTCATGCGGTGCTTGCTCCGGGGGAGACGCTTGACAGCGTTCCGGTCGTGCTGGCTGCAGGACGCGACAGGGATCTGAATACCGTGTCGGTGCCGCTGGCCCGCATCGGGCGAGCGCATTGGTATCCGCATAATACGTTGTCCCGCGCCTTGCCGGTCGAGTGGAATCATTGGTTCGGCTACGAAGACAAACAAATCGACGAGCAAGTTTTCCTTGCCAATATAGAAGAAGCAGCCGCGCTTGGGGTTGAAGTATGCACGCTTGACGCCGGCTGGTTCGGACCGGACGACGCCGGGTCGGAATGGTATGCCTGTCGCGGGGATTGGAATACCGTGAATCGATCCCGGTTCCCCGGCGGGTTGCGCGTACTTTCGGACGCTGCTCGCCGCAAAGGAATGAAGTTCGGACTTTGGTGCGAAATCGAAGCTGCAGGCGAACGATCCGGATTATCCGCCGAACACCCGGATTTCGTCGCGAGAAGAAGCGACAACCCTCTCGGCTATGTGTGTTTCGGCAATCCGGCTGTTCGGGAGTGGGCTTTCCAAACGCTCGATCGACTGATTCGCGAATACAATTGCGACTGGATCAAGCTGGACTTCAACCTGGACCCCGGGATCGGCTGCAATCGTACAGACCACGGACATGGCGAAGGAGACGGGCTTCTGGCCCACTACCAGGGCTATTATGCTGTACTGGACCGGGTTCGTTCCGCCCATCCGGAGGTGCTGCTGGAAAATTGTTCGTCGGGCGGGCTGCGGATCGATCTCGGCATCATGAGGCACTTGCATACGTCTTTCATCAGCGATCCGGATTGGCCCGAGCATAGTCTCCAGACTTTCTGGGGAGCGAGTCTGATGCTGGCGCCGGACGCCATTTTGCATTGGAGCTATTCGCAATGGGGCGTGAGTCATCACAAGCATCAGCAATTCGACCCGAACGATCCCAGGCTTACGGTCGAACAGCTTGATTTCTACTTGCATATCGCCATGATGAGAGGGTTCGGCTTCTCCTGGAGGCTTCCGGAACTGCCAGGCTGGATCAAGGAAAGGCTTGCCTGTCATTTTCGGTTATACAAAACGGTGATCCGGCGCTTCGTCAGGGAGGCCGATCTTTACCGGTTGACCGATCAGCCGCTCCGGGAAGGAAGAGGGGACCGCTGGTCCGCTTTTCAGTTTCAATTGGCAGATGGCGGGGAGAACCTTCTTTTCGTGTTTCGTCTGACGGGTGCGGAGCCGTCGAGAATGATCCGTCTGCGGAATCTTGATCCCGAAGCGATGTATGAAGTGCGCGAGCTGTCCGGAAATGCCGACAACGAACGGCGAACCGTCCGGGGGGCGGAATTGCTCGAAAGCGGCCTCTCGTTCGAAAGCCTGGGAGCAGAACAATCGGCGTTGATTTCAATTACGAGTGGTGGAGACGGCGGGTGAAACTTTACTTTGTGAGGCATGGTCAATCCATCGGCAACCTGACAGAGGATTACAGTACTTCGCACCATGGACGGCTATCCGATTTCGGGCAGCGGCAAGCCGAACAACTGGTTGAAAGATTAAGCGGCCTTCAGTTTGACGCCATCGTCGCAAGCCCGCTTGAACGGGCGATCCAAACTATTCTTCCCTATCTGAGGGCGAACAACACAATCGCAGAAATTTGGAGTGAGCTTGCGGAGGCTTGCTACCAGGAAGACAGGGCAACCCCGGCTCCCGCGCTTGTTCGATATGGGAGCCCTGTTGCATGCTGCGGTCAAGACAGACAATACTTTCGCATTCGCGAGACGGATCAAGGAAACTTGCTGCCGCCGCATGACGAGAATTATCAGGAAGGGCTGCGGCGGATCGACCGGGTATATCGCAAATTACGACAAGATTACCAAGAGGCGGATTCATCCATTCTGGTCGTCGGGCACGGTCACGCAGGCTCCAGGCTGCTGGAATTGTGCATGGGAATGGAACCGGCCGGGAGAATAGACCATTCGAATACAGGCGTGAGCCTGCTTGAAAAGCCGCCTTCCGGACCGTTCATCATTCGCTATATCAACCGAACAGCAGCCGAACAACTTTTATAGCTTGATTTCAATCGAAATAAAGAAGCGCAATGGGAACCTTCCACAGGTTTTGTCCCAATAATCGTAGAAAAGTTCATTTTTTTCTTTTATGGCGGACACTAAAATACAAGCTGACAATCAATAAGCAGATAGAAGGGATGATAACATGAACAGGCACAAACGGACATCACGCTTGGCTTCACGTCTGACATCTTTGGTCCTCAGCATCCTGCTGGTGGCAACTGCAATGCCGGCGACAATTTTCGCGGATGCCTCAGCCGGCGGCGATCCTTTCCAGGGCGAGATCCTTTTCCCCTTCAATGAAGGGACGGGTTCGACCTCCAGCGCTCTTTCGGAAGGTCTGACAGCCACACTGAACAACTACGAATGGGATCGGAACGGCCGGGGCGACACTCCCGCAATCTCCTCTGACGACAGCAACGCGAACGGACTCACAATCGACTACGGCGAGGGGTTCGATAGTGCAACGGACCTTACTATGGGCGTTTGGGTCAAGCCTTCCGCTCCCATTGCTGGAGAATCCAGTTATTTAATGGCTCCGCCGTATCCCGGGACCCCTGGCTATGGGGGATTCAGCAATGGAGAGATTTGGTGGGGGATCAACTGGGGCACCAGTGAAAACGATTACAATGATACCACAATAAACTTCCTGTCTTACGGATCGGACGGCTCCGAGTGGGGCAGCGGCATTTCAGCGCCAGCGGGAAATTTGGCCGACGGCGACTGGCACTATTTGGCGTTCTCCTTCAGCGCGACGGAGAAAACAGCCGCTCTGTATGTGGACGGCATTCAAGTCGGTGATACAAAGGAATACGACTCCACATTCCCTGTTAATCTGCAAGCGTACAAATGGTTCGGCGGGGATGGGTACCAGCAAAAATCGTACACCGGTCTTCTGGATGAGCTTTCCGTGTTCCCCTCCGTTCTCGATGGCGACGCGCATGAAGCGCTGTATAACAGAGCGCCTGATACGAGCGGAAGCGGCGATCCGGTCGAGCCTGTCGACCCTTTCCAGGCTGAGATCCTTTTCCCTTTCAATGAGGGCAATGGTTCGACTTCCAACGCTCTGTCAGGCGAGACGGCTGCTTTGTACGACTATGTGTGGGATACCGACAACAACGGACGGGGCGGTACTCCCGCGATCTCCCTTGACAACAGAGGCGCAAGCGGGATCGCAATCGACTATGACGGCGAAGGATTCGATAGTTTAACAGGTCTTACTATGGGCGTTTGGGTTAAGCCTGCCATTCCCGAAGAAATACCGGATGTCGGAAGGGTCAGTTATTTAATGGCTCCCCCTTATGCAGGCACCAATGGCGATTGGGGGGCTATTGATGGCGATATCTGGTGGAATATCAATTGGGGCACCGAAGAGAACAATTACGCCGACACCAAGATAGACTTCCTGAGCGTAGGATCGAACCACGCTGGTTGGGATGGCGGATTTTCTGCGGATGCAGGAAAGAATCTGGCCGACGGCGACTGGCATTATCTGTCGTACTCGTACAGTGCGGCCGATCTGACAATCAAGCTGTATGTGGACGGCGCGAAGATCGGCGAAAAAACATATTCTTACCTGGACTCCATCAATCTGCAAGCCTACAAGTGGTTCGGCGGGAATGGCTATCAGGGACGCGCGTACACCGGCCTTCTGGATGAGCTTTCCGTGTTCCCTTCCGTTCTCGACGACGCCGCGCATGCAGCGCTGTATAACAGAGCGCCTAATACGAGTATCGCCGGCCCGGGCGATCCGTTTAAAAAAGAGATCCTTTTCCCCTTCAATGAGGGCGCCGGCTCGACCTCCAGCGCTATTTCGGGCGGTCTGACGGCCACATTGGACAACTATTTGTGGGATATCGACCACAGCGGACGGGGCGGCACTCCCGCGATTACCTCTGACAACAGAGGCGCGAGCGGGATTGCAATCAACTACGGCAGTCAGTTTAATAGCGTAAGTAATCTTACCATGGGTGTCTGGGTCAAGCCTACGATCCCCGCCGAAATACCGGATGTCGGAAGGGTCAGTTATTTAATGGCTCCCCCTTATGCGGGCACCAACGGCGATTGGGGGCTTCTTGACGGAGATATCTGGTGGAATATCAATTGGGGCACCGAAGAGAACAATTACGCCGACACCAAGATAGACTTCCTGAGCGTAGGATCGGACAATGCGGGTTGGGATGGCGGCTTTTCTGCGGATGCAGAGAAGAATCTGGCCGACGGCGACTGGCACTATCTGTCGTACTCGTACAGTGCGACCGATCTGACAATCAAGCTGTATGTGGATGGCGCGAAGATCGGCGAAAAAACATATTCTTACCTGGACTCCATCAATCTGCAAGCCTACAAGTGGTTCGGCGGGAATGGCTATCAGGGGCGCGCGTACACCGGCCTTCTGGATGAGCTTTCCGTGTTCCCTTCCGTTATCGACGACGCCGCGCATGCAGCGCTGTATAACAGAGCGCCCAATACGGACGGCACCGGCCAGCAGGTTGATCCGGCCGACACCGATGAGGTAGGCGACAATACGTATCATGTGGCCAAGACCGGCAGCAACGACAACCCCGGCTCAGAGGCCGAGCCTTTCCTTACGATTCAGAAGGCAGCCGATGTTCTCCTGCCCGGCGAAACCGTTATTATTCATGAAGGCGTATATGAGGAATCCGTACGTCCGAAGTACAACGGCACGGCCGATCACCCCATTACCTATAAATCCGGCGACGGCGAGAAAGTGGTCATCTCCGGCGCCAACCTGATCACAGAGGCGTGGGAACCGGCGTCAAACCCCGGCGCAGTGGAATATAACGCAGATGACGCAAACCTCTGGCAGGTCGACGTCACCTTGCCGATGGGCAATTACCGCAATCAAATTTTTGTAGACGGCGAAGCCATGCTGCCTTCGCGGTATCCGAACGTTGCGAAGGAAGACGCTTACTATCGTCCGAACTGGCTGACGTATGTGTTCGACGGCGATAAAGCCAGCACCGGCGGATGGTCTACCCCCACGGGCAAGCTGAACGACCCCGAGCTGGACCAGCCCGCCGGTACTTGGGACGGTGCAGCCATCGTGGGCATGGACAATCGCGACTGGATTCTGTCCGGTGCGGAAGTCGTCTCATCCACGCCCGGCTGGCTTAATCTTACAAATCTCAACTTCTACGAGTTGGGTCCGACCGGCTACGCCTCAGGCGACTTCCCTTACTATATACAAAACGCAATGGCCGCTCTGGACGCGCCACACGAGTGGTTCTATAACCAGAGCAGCAAAACGCTGTATTTACAGCTCCCGAACGGCATGGACCCCAATCATTTGGATGTTCGTTACAAAGCGCGTGAATGGGGCCTGGACCTGTCCAGCCGCAAATACACCCATATTGAAGGCATCGACCTGAACGGCGCCAACCTGACCATGCGCAACGGCGTGGGCAATGTGGTGGATCATATGACGGCCAAGTACGTCACCGAGTTTTTGTCCCCCTCCAACGAGCGGGGCGGCATCATCGTGGGCGGAAAGAACAACATTCTGATCAACAGTGAGATCGGCTATTCTGCCGGTGCGTTGGTCACCGTCGAGGGCGAAGGCAACAAGATCGTCAACAGCAAGCTGCACGACGCGACCACCGGCCCCAACTTGTTTACCAACTCGATCACCATAACGGGAATCAACCATTTGATCAGCCATAACGAGGTATATAACGCCAGCGGCACTCTGATCGGCGGCAACTTCTATGCCAGCGAGATCTCTTACAACGACGTGCATGACGGCAACTGGCACAGCACCGACTCGGGACTGATGTACTTCGCTTATACCGATTATGGCAACAGCCAGATTCATCACAACAAAATCCATGACTCCCACACCAGCTTTTCCAATGGCGTATACTTTGATCTGGGCACCAAAAACGCTCTGGTATACGACAATGTTTTGTGGAATTTGCCATGGGCGTCTGTGTTCATTAACTCCAGCTCCGAGTTTATATCCGTAGTCAACAACACGGTATTCCGAGGAGCAAGCGATCACTCGAACCCTGAAATTTACACGAACTCCCCGGGCGATGCCTACATGGACGTTTTCATGAACAACATCGTGGATTCCCGCGGCATAGGTACTGACAACGTCAACGCCGGCGCTGTAGTGATGGACAACTACAGCAGGCCAAGCGACGACATCGACGGAACCGCCACCTTTAACAACCCGTCGGCGTTTGACTTTACCCTGAAACCCGGTTCCGGCGCGGCCGGTATGGGTGCATATGAACCGGGAGAAACCTGGAATGCCGGTCTGAAGGACACTCCGGTAACCGTCGAAGAAGTCAGCGGCGGACCGCAGCTCCTGCCCTATCCGAACAGAAACCTGATGTTCAACAGCGGCTTTGAGTGGCCGCGCGTCGACTTCCCGAGCATGGGCTCATTGCCCTATTGGACAAAGGCAGGGACAGGAAGCGCATCGATCGTCCAAGCCGGTTCATCCGCCGACAATGCGCATGCCCGCGATCAGTACGCAGTGGAGCTGACGGGCCAGAACATCGGACTCGAGCAGGAGATTACCGGTCTGGAGCCGGGCAAGGATTACGTTCTGCGCGGCTTTGCCCGGATGGGCAACGGCAGCAGCGCCGACGGACAGAAGGTGGAAATCGGCGTGAGAGTCGGTACAGATACCCTCAAGGGTGAATTGGACCGGCCCGCATGGCGATCGGAGTCGATCAAATTTACTGCTGACGGGACCGGAACCGCCATCGTCTATGCTACCAAGACAACAGCCGGCTCGCGAGTGCTGATCGACGACTTCTCGGTTGTGCGTGCCGACCTTACGCCCGATCTTGGGCCCGGCAGCGACGATCTGTACCCGATGCTGAACTCCCCTGTGGCACTGCTGGACGATATGCTGTTCGAGGATTCCAAATGGACGGTAGCCGATCAATCGTCGTTTGTGAAAGACGAACCGTCCGGCCTCGCCCTGGCAGCAGAGCCCGACCAGTCGGCCGTCGCTTTCTACACGCAGGAAAAGTACAGCAACAAGGACTTTTACTTGAAATTGGACGAGAGCGAAGATCTTGACGCTCTCGACATGAACATTATTCTCCGGGCAACCGCGGCGACGCGAGCTGCCAACAGGTATGAGATTGCCATTCAAGGCACGACAGCCACCGTGACCCGTTATTACAACGGCCAGGGCCTCGAATTGGGACAGTGGACGGTAGACGTGAACGATCGGCTCCTGAAGGCCGGCGCAGTATGGGATGACGTCTACGAAAGCGGTTATGGCGGCGTGACCGTGACTCTCAAGAGCGGAAACGAAACGCTGTTGTCCGTTCGGGATGAGAATAACTTGAACGTCTCCGCCCCCGGCTATTTCGGGCTGGCGACGGAATCCTCCATTCAGTTCGAACGCGTGACCGAATATGTGGATATGAGCGCGGTCATCGCAGATAAGGGCAACTGGAAGTCCGGGTCTTCCATCGACTGGGAGAATAACGATACCAAGTTGACCCCCGTCGGGGCTGCAACTGCCGGTTACACCGGCAGAACCTTCGGCGACGCAGAGTTCGTGGTAGGTTTTGAATCCGGCTTGAACACAGGGGCGTTCCCCAACTTCGCCCTGCGGGCTCCGACCGAGGAGGATCTTCTGAACAATCCTTGGAGCGGCACAAAATACAGTGTTATCATCAAGGAAGGCTCCTTTGAGATTCAGCACTGGCCGGAAGCCTGGAAGCCCGGTTCAAGCATTTTGTCGGATGACGGCAGATCGGCGCTGGCGGACAACAAAGGCTTCGTGCCGCCGTATACGGACACACTCGTTAAAGTCAGCATCGTGAACACCGACTATGGCGTGTGGATCCGCCTCAAGGCAGGCGACACGATCGTCGCAAGCTGGATTGACGAGAACAACTATATTCCGAACGACGGGTATTTTGGCGTCAACGGCTACACCGAGCCCATGTCTATCTCCGTGCCGAGCGACAGTACGTATATTCCGGTCATCGGCAACCCGGACGATAAGCCGGGCGGCGGCACTGAAGAACCGGTCGAAAAAACCGCTGCGGAAGTCGCATCGGAGATTACAGCCATTGCAGCACCGTCAAAAGACGCAACAACGCTGACGCTGCCGACGGTTCCGGAAGGCTTCTCGGTGGCGATCAAGAGCTCCGGCAATACGGGAGTTATCGCGACGAATGGAACCATTACGCCTCCGGCGAATGCGACGACGGTTACGTTGATCCTGACGGTAACGCGGGATTCGGATCAAACGACGGCGGATACGGCAGGAATTCCGGTAACCGTTCCGGCGAAGACCGCATCATCCGGTTCAAGCGATCCGCAGGAGAATCCGGGTCAGGACAACAACCCGGCTCCGGGTAATTCGGATTCGCAAGGATCGGAGACGGTTACGGAAGACAAGCTGAAGCCCGCCGACGGCAAGGCTGTGATCGAAGTCAAGCCGGATACGACCGAGGTGAAGCTGCCGGTCAATACGAAGGATCTTCTGGGCGACAACAAGCTGGTTATCAGCTCGAACCGTTTAAGCCTGGAAATCCCTTCAAGCGTATTGGATCAACTGCTGAGCCAATTGACGCCGGCGGAACAAGAAGGCGGATCGATCTCGCTGCGCTTCGAGCCGCTTGGCGCATCCGACGCGAGTGCAGCGATCGCGAAGAGCGCAAGCGGCAGCAAGTCTGACATCAAGCTTGCAGGCGAAATCTATGAGTTCAGCTTTACTTTCACGACGGCATCGGGCAGCACGACGAAACTGACGCAATTTAACGAGCCGTTGAAAATCAGCTTGAAAGTCGATCCTTCGGCTGATACGCGATTGGTTGGCCTCTATTATATCGCGGACGACGGGAAGCTGGAGTTCGTTGGCGGCCATTACGAGAACGGAGTCGTGACGGCGGAAATCGGCCATTTCAGCAAATACGCCGTCCTGGAAGTTTCCCGCGCGTTCGCGGACGTGCCGAAGGACTTCTGGGCTTACGCGGTGATTCAGCAAATGGCCGCAAGACAGATCGTCACCGGCGTCAGCGATACGCAATTCGAGCCGAATCGTGCGATCACGCGCGCCGAATTTACGAGGCTGCTGGTCGAAGCGCTCAAGCTGACGAGTACGGCCGACATCCCCTTTGCCGACGTGAAGCCGGATGCATGGTATGCGAATTCGGTCGCGATCGCTTACAAAGCGGGAATCGTGTCCGGGCGCAGCGCGACGACGTTCGATCCAAACGGGCTGATCTCCCGCGAGGAAATGGCGACGATGATGATGAAAGCCTATGAAATCATTAAGGGGCAGAAGGTTGAAGCGGTCGCAGATACGCCGTTCGCTGATATGAGCAGCGTATCCGGCTGGGCGGTCGAGTACGTCAAGGCGGCAGCCGAGCTTGGTCTGCTCCAAGGTCGCGCCCAAGGCAAGTTCGTGCCGAAGGACAACGCGACCCGCGCGGAAGCGACGCAAGCCATCTACACCTTGATTAAAGAGTAGCAACAAGACAAGGTATGTCCAAAATAAAGAAATGGCGGTGCAGGGCGTCAGCCTTGCATCGCCGTTTTTTTGCTTGGCCGCCGCGCGAAAAGCCCTCCAAAATCTTCTGCCGAAATCTTCTGCTTGATAAATCGTAAAGCGCGCTATATACTTAACATATTAAATATATTAATATGTCAGTGAGATGATGATATGTCTGCTCCCCAGAGAAATTTGTATACCATCGTATATCAGGCGTTGAAGGAACGCATTGAGAAGAACGAGATGAAGGATGGCGACAAGCTGCCCTCGGAAAGGGAATTGGCCGAGCAATTCGAGGTCAGTACGATCACGACGAAGAAGGCGTTGGATCTGCTTGTAGACGAAGGGCTCGTCGTGCGGCGGAGAGGGTTGGGCAGCTTTGTGCAGTTGGACGATACGGCTAAACGGAAAGCGCTGTCGGGGCAAGCGGATCCGGTGTCCGGAGGCAAGCGGATTATCGGGTTGGTCATGGAGGATTTCTCCAGCAGCTTTGGCCTTGAGCTCCTGCGTTCCATTGAGTCGGCCGCAGCCAAAAACAATTATCACCTGTGCATCAAACGTTCGCTCGGCGACCAGAATCTGGAGGAGGAAGCGATCGATCAACTGTTCTCGATTCAGGCGGACGGCATTATCATTATGCCTTCTCATGGGAAGCACTATAGTAAAAAGATTCTCAAAATGATCGCCGACGGCTTTCCGATTGTGTTTGTGGACCGATATTTAAGCGGAATTCCCGGGGCTTACGTCGGAACGGACAATGAGAACGGCGCCAAGCAACTGATTGAACATCTGTTCGCCCACGGGCATCGGGAAATTGGCATCGTGTCCGCTTCCCCCGAGGATGCGGTCACTTTAAAGGATCGGATGGACGGATACTTGCAAGCCCACTCGGAACAGGGGCTGCGGGTCCCCGAACAGCAGATGCTATGCAAGGTCCGCACCACGCAACCGTTTAATCGCAGTGAATCGGGAGCGGAGGAAGACATTCAAAGGGTATGCGAGTTTTTACGGCAGCATCCCGATATGACAGCGGTATTTGCGGCGGAATATGAGAATGCTTTAATTGTCAAGAAAGCCGGCGAACGTCTGGGCCGAATCATTCCGCAGCAGCTTTCCCTTGTATGCTTCGACGTCCCAAACGATTACCTGTCGGACATCCATATTACGCATATTAAACAAGATGAAGAGAAAATGGGCGAATTGGCGGTTGAATTGTTGCATCAACAAATCCTGCATCCGGATACGCCGGCCAATCAATTGAGAATAGCGGGCATGTTCGTTCAGGGCAGCTCAGTCAGCACCAACAACGAAGAAAGCGAGCATGCGACCCCATGAAAAACAAACTTGTCTTTCTTGCGGACGTTCGAACGAATTTTTTTTCCTATTTGCTTGCCTTGCCCGCTATTTTATTCACGCTTATCTTTGGGTATTGCACGATCCCTTACATGATCATTGCTTTTCAAAAGTACAACTTTCGCAAAGGGCTGCTCGGCAGCGAATTCGTAGGATTCAAAAACTTCGAGTTCTTCTTCAAGTCCAACGATATCGTTCAAGTGATTGTGAATACGATCAAGTTGAACTTTCTGTTTATTGGCTTTACGACGCTGCTGGCGCTTGTCATCAGCGTATTGCTGAACGAGTTGAGCCAAAACTGGATGAGGAAATTTTTTCAGTCCAGCTTTCTGTTCCCCTACTTCATGTCCTGGGTCGTCATCAGCTATATGCTGTACAGCCTGCTCTCTTACGACCACGGATTGATCAACAATGTATTGGAATGGGCCGGATTAAAGCCGCTTAGCTTCTATACGGAGTCGAAGTACTGGACAGCCATTCTTGTCATGATGAAGATGTGGAAGGACTTCGGGCTGAACGTCATCATCTATTTGGCGGTCATCACCGGATTCGATACGGAAATTTACGAAGCGGCGCGAATCGACGGGGCGAACCGGTGGCAGGTGTGTACACGCATAACGACGCCGTTGTTGATGACGACCGTTTCGATCCTGACGATCATTGCGATCGGCAAAATATTTTACGGCGATTTCGGCATGATCTACGCATTGGTCGGCGATAACGGCGTGCTGTACGAGACGACGGATGTCATCGACACCTTTATGTTCCGCACTTTGCGTACAGTGGGCAATCCGTCCCAGGCTATGGCTGTCGGCCTGTTCCAGGCGATTATGGGCTTCATACTCGTGTGCGGCACGAACTACATTGTTAAAAAACGGTTTCGCGAGGGGGCGCTGTTTTGAGTCTCAAACGGATTGTCAGCGCGAATTCGCTCATGTGGCTCGTCATCGCGGCGGTCTCTCTGCTCTGCTTGCTTCCGCTGCTGCTGATTCTCATGATCTCGTTTACGGACGAAGCGGAAATTGTAAGACACGGGTACTCCTTCTTTCCCGGCAAACTTTCGCTTGAAGCGTACAGCTTGCTGTTCAAAAGCGGCAAACAGATGTTTAACAGTTACGGCATTACGATATTCGTCACCGTCGTGGGCACGGCGGCTGCGACGCTGATTACCGGCATGGCCTCGTTCGCCATCTCCAATCCATCGGTTCGCAATCGGGACAAGCTGGCGATGTACTTCTTCATCCCGATGGTATTCAGCGGGGGGATGGTTCCCTGGTACATGATCAATCGGGCGATCGGCTTGACGGACAACATTCTTGCGTTGATCATCCCGACTTTGCTGTTTAGCCCGTTCAATCTGTTTCTCGTACGCAACTATATGCGCGAGCTTCCGATCTCCTTGATCGAATCGGCCAAGCTGGACGGCGCCAACGACGTGACGATCGCATTCAAAATTTTCTTTCCGCTCAGCATGCCGATATTGGCTACCGTCGCGCTCTTCTATTCCATCGGCTATTGGAACGATTGGTGGAACGCGATCATGCTGGTGTCCGACATCAACCTGTATCCCGTGCAATATTTCCTGATGAAGCTGAAGTCGGAAGCTTCGATGCTGAAGAACATGCAGAGCATGGCGGGGGGCGGGGCGTTCAAGCCGCAGGAATCGCTGCAAATGGCGACAGCGATCATCACGATCGGCCCGATCATTCTGCTGTATCCGTTTTTGCAAAGATTTTTTGTGAAGGGCCTCGTTGTCGGCTCGGTCAAAGGCTGATACCTGCGGAGACGAATCTTCGTTTTCGTTGAGTATAAATTGAATCATCACATCAGGAGGGGTTTACTTGAAGAAGCTGTTGGCTACAATAATTTGCTGCACCCTGTTGGTAGCCGGATTGGCCGCATGCAGTTCAAGCAAGGATAACAATGCCGCACAGAACGGCCAGGAGACGAAGACGCCGGATACGAGCTCGCCGAAAGCGGAAGAAGTCGTTACCGTGAAGTACGTAAGGCCGGGAACGCCGCCGGACGATAATGCCAAGCTTGTACAAGCGATCAATGACAAGCTGGCCGCGGACAAGACCAATCTTCAACTGGAAATTCAGTATATTCCGAGCGATGTATGGATGGACAAGTCGACGATGATGCTGTCGACCGGCGAGGAGTTCGATCTGATGCCGGTCATGGAAGACCAGAAGGGCGTAAGCGCCTATGTAGCGATGGACGGCCTTGCGCCGATCGGCAAGTATTTGGACCAATACGGATCGAATATCAAGAAGGTCGTTCCCGAGTGGATGTGGGAGTCTGCCACGATGAACGGCGATATTTACACGATTCCGGCTTATTGGACCGAAACGGCCAACAATAACAACAACATCACGATTCGCAGGGAATTGCTCGAGAAGTGGGGATTGAAGGATCCCCGTACGACGGACGATCTTCTGAACATGGCGAAGGTATTTACGGAAAATTGGGAAGGCGACGGCAAGCCGGTTGTCATCCCGATGTTCAATGAACCTTTCACGTGGCTGTTCCAAACGATGGATTCGTATCCGTTCAGCGTTCTGAAGGACTTAATCTATATCGACCAACAAGGCAATGTGAAAAATTGGCTGGAAACGCCGGAATTCAAGGAAAGCGCGGAATTTTTCCGCAAGCTGTATGAGCAGGGTTACGTTCCGCAGGATATTCTGGCCAAGCCGAACGGCTGGAGCTGGCAGCAGATGACTTCGGGCAGCTTTATCTGGGTCGACGGCATGCAATTGTGGGGCTCCGAGGCATCGTGGGAGGAAAGAATTCCGGGCGTGAAGCTGGACACGATCTACCTGAATCCGGACAAGCCGATGTTCCGCGAGACGGCGTTCCGCAATTCGACGGCGGTATCGTCTACTTCCAAGCATCCGGAAGCCGCTGTGAAATTCCTGGACTGGCTGTATACTTCCCAGGAAAATTACGACCTGGTCGTCTATGGCGTCGAAGGATTGACCTGGGAGGATAAAGGAACGGGACTGTATACGAGACCGGACCCGAACTTCGAGTTCAATGCGGATTGGATGATCGGCAACCTGAAGTTTACTCGCTATGAAGTGGGGACGTATCAGAAATTCATCGATATTCTCGGTACGGAGAAGACGGAAGGAGTCACGAACAGCGTGGCCCTGAACTTCGTCTTCGACTCCACGAAGGTAGCGAACGAATACGCCAATTCCATGGCAGAGGTTCAGCGCAGCATCTATCCGATCAAGCTGGGCATCGTCTCCTACGAGGAAGGCTATGAGGCGGCGCTGAAGAAGCTGAAGGCTGCAGGCATCGACAAGGTGATCGCAGAGTACCAGGCGCAATTGAACGCGCATCTCGGCAAATAACGAAGCGATAGCGAACCGGAAAAGCATCTTCATTGGAGATGCTTTTCCGGTCAATGAAGACGCATGCGGAGGAATGAATGTGCAACGATTGGATTTGAACGGAACGTACCAACTGCAAAGCCTTGAACATCAGGCGTCCATCGCGCACATGCTGGCTCCCGAATTCGTGCCGGAAGGCTGGCTGGACTCGCATGTGCCGGAGGATGTCAGAACCGTGTTAAGGCGCAACGGGCTCATTACCGGCCATTACTACGGCAAGGACGTCGATGCGGAACGCTGGATCGACGACCAAGACTGGGTCTACTATCGAACATTTTATGCGGACGGCTCGCTGACGGGCGCCCGCCACGCGCTTCACTTCGAGGGCATCGATACGCTGGCGGAAATTTATCTCAACGGAGTTCGAATCGGCGATTGCGAGAATATGCACATTCGCCACTCGTTCGATGTTACCGGGCATCTGGTCTGCGGCGGGTTGAACCGGTTGATCGTCCGCGTGTTGTCCCCGATCCGCACGATCGAACATATGGATAGAACCGGGCTGTATCCGCAGGAGGACACTTCGCGGCTGCTGATCCGCAAGTCGCAGATGAACTACGGCTGGGATTTCAGCGGCCACTGCCTGACGACCGGGATCTGGAAGGATGTTTATCTTGAGTCGAGGACGCACGAGCGTCTTGAGGACGTATTTCTTGCAACGGAGAAGCTGGAGGACGGACAGGCATTCCTCCGCCTGCAGCTTTCTGCGAGCGGGAGCGATGAAGGCTACGAAGTCGAATTTTCGATGATGTACGAAGATCGTCCTGTGCTGACGACGGCGGGCAGCGTCAAGGAAATGGCCGATTGCCGCTTGACGGTGGTCGATCCGCACCTTTGGTGGCCGCGGCCTTACGGAAGAGCCGACCTGTATCAGGTCCGGGCAACGCTGAAGTATAACGGCGAATCCGTTGACGAACAGCGGTTCAGCTTCGGCATTCGCACGGTGGAGCTGCGGCAAGACCCGCTGCCGGACGGCGGCCGCACCTTTATATTCGTCGTCAATGGCAAGCCGATATTCGTCCGCGGCGCCAACTGGGTGCCGGCCAATGCGGTGTACGCCGAAATTCAGGATCGGGATTATGACTTCTATATCAGGGAAGCCGTTCAAGCCAATCTCTCCATGCTCCGTATATGGGGCGGAGGCATCTACGAATCCGATTATTTCTTCGACTTGTGCGATCGGAACGGGATTATGATCTTCCAGGATTTCATGCTGGCATGCGGCATCTACCCGCAAGACGATCGTTTTCTGGCATTGGTGCATCGGGAGGCCGTTCAGATCGTCAGGAAATATCGGAACCGGGCCAGTCTGGTCATGTGGTCGGGGGACAATGAGGTCGATCAGGCTTACTGGTGGTATGATCTGCAAGACCACTTCCAGGAAAACAAAGTCAATCGCATCGCTGTCGCCGAAGCCGTCCGCGAGACCGATCCGACGCGTCCGTTTCTGGTCAGCTCGCCCGGCAGTCCGTTTACGGAGGAAGTTGGCGGAGACGACCCGAACTCTCCCGTGCAAGGAGACATGCACATTTATTTGACCCGCTTCCATCCGGAGAGCGAATATTATTACAAGAAGTTAACGGAATTCGTGCCGCGCTTCATGAGCGAGTACGGGTTCAGCAGTCTGCCGGGCAAGGACACCTACGGCAAATTCAACTTCTACAAACAGCCGCTGCATGTCGAGCGAAACCCGTGGCTGGGCGAACTGGCCCACCTGGAGCAGCTCGGCGAACAGCAAGCTTATGATGAGTTGATTTACGCGACGCAGTATACCCATGCGCAGGCGTTGAAATACTGGATCGAGTACATGAGAAGCTTCAAGTGGACTTGCGGCGGAACGCTGTATTGGAAATTCAACGATCCTGTTGCGCCGAACCGGCCCGATATGCTGTTTCCTACGCTGATGTCCGCGGTCGATTTCTACGGGAAAAGAAAGATGGCCTTCTACTACAGCAAGCGGGCGTACGAGGACATCATCCTGGCATTCAGGGAGGATCAGGCGGGCAACCTGACGATCGCAGCCTGCAATGAAACCGAGCATGCATATACAGGCAATCTAAGGCTCAGCTTGTGGGATTACCAAGGGCAAACCGACGTGATCTGGGATAAATGGTGCAAAATATTCCAGGATAGCGCGGATGTTCTTGCCACGTTCACGAAAGAGGAAATAGAAGGCTTCGCGTCACGGCATGCGTACTTGAAGGCGGAATTTCTGTCGGATTCCTTGCAGCTTGACAATCGCTATCCGTTCCAGGAAATCGCGCAATTCCTGCAGGTCAAGCTCCCGGAGACGAAGCTGTCCGTTACGGCAAGCACACGGGACGGTCATATCGAAATCGCGATTGCGACGCAGCGGTATGCCCAGGACGTGCGGCTGGATCTGTTCCCGATGCATGAACAAGCGGAATTTACGGACAACTGCTTCGATCTGGACGCCGGGTCGAAGCGCATCGTTCGCATGACGGACTTTGCCGGCGACCTCAAGGAAGCTCGGCTCCGGGTCAAGGCCCATAACAGCCCGGCCGTGATTCTGGATCTGTGCGAGCTGTTATTTTGACCCCGAACGGCCGCGCCAAGCCTGCCGGAACTTTGCCGGTTCACAGCCGGCGACCCCTTCGGGGTTTTTTTTCTTTGCTCTTGAACGGAGCGCCCGGCCGTGTTGAATCCGCCGGATGATAAGAAAGTGCACATGGAGGATAAATCGTGCAAGTCCGGACGTGTCTGTTGGAAACCGCTTACATCCGGCCTGGCGAAAGTGCGTAAATAAGTGAACATAATGAACCGATGACTGCATTCTCGGCAAGAAATCCATAATGGTATAGTGGTTACATCAAATTAAGGAGGGGCAATACTTCATGCGACAAAGAAAGATTCAGCTTACAGCCTTATTGATGGCAGCCCTGATGGTGTTTGTAATCGCTTGCGGCGGGGGAGACAACACGGGGAAATCGAACACCGGCAACCCGCCCGCGAGTTCCGGAGGCAGCGCATCGGGGACGGCGAGCCCTTCGAAGGAGCCGGAGCAAGTTACGCTCAAGTTCATGAACTGGGGGAGCGTCGAGGCGGCAACAAAGCCGGGTTACGAAGCGATGGTGGCGGCATTCGAAAAGAAGTACCCGCACATCAAGATCGAGAATGTCGGTGTCCCGTTCAATCAGATGCTCGACCAAATTCTCGTCCAGCATTCCGCGGGATCGTCGCCGGATGTGATGATTCTCCACGGTACCTGGACGAGCGCGATGAACGCCGCAGGCGCGCTGCAGCCGCTGGATGAGCTGATTCCGGCAGACGTGCAATCCGACTTTTATCCGAACCTGATCGGCAACCTGAAATATGACGATGAACTGGTCGGTCTTCCGTGGACGCCTGCGCCAAGCACCTTGTACTACAACAAAGAACTGCTGAAGCAGGCGGGCATAACCGAGCTGCCGACAAGCTTCAAAGAAGTGAGAGAAATGGCGAAGCAAATTGCCGCTCTCGGCAAGACGGATACGGGCAACACCATATACGGATTTGGACTTTCCAGTCAACGTTTGTTCAACTCAGGTTTTTACTTCATTCCTTATATCTGGGAACAGGGTGGCGACCTGACGAACGAAGCTGGAGAAGTGACGCTGGATACGCCCGAGGTCGTGAAGGCGTTCGAGGCGACGAAGCAACTGTTCACGGACAAAGTGACGCCGGTCGGCGCAGACATCAAGGAACTGCGGAACCTGTTCGCGCAAGGCCAGCTCGGCTTCTACGTCGATATTGACGCTTACGGCATTCTGCTCGACCTGAGCCCGAAGAAGACGGCATTCGCAAACGACTTCGGCATGATGCGGCTTCCCGACGACAACGCGTTCTATCTCGAATATGTGCTCGGCATGTCTTCGCAAACCAAGCATCAAGAAGAGGCTGCCCTGTTCCTCGAGTTCATGAGCGGAGCCGAAGCGATGACGGCATACAACAACAATGGCGGCAACCGCACACCGGCAAGAGAGTCTTCGGCAGCCATCGATTACTATCAAAAGCCGGAAAATGCGCACATGCAGTTCTACATTGAGGCCATTCAGAACGCCAGACCGCTTCCGGTCAGAAATCCCGGCTTCGTGAAGGCGATGGAAGAAGTGGCGGAGGCGATTCAACGCGTCGGCATCAACAACGAAGAACCGGCGAAAGTCGTGAAGGAATTGCAAGCCAAAGTGAACGCCATTTATACCCAATAAAAAAATTAGCGAGTGACAGCTATGAAAACAAACAGCTTGGCGTCGCGCGGCGGCTGGATGAAGAAGCGGCATATCGACCGCTTCTTCCTCACCGCTTGTCTCATACCGGCCATCATACTCATTACGATCGTCGTGCTCATACCGGTGCTGCAGGCCGTGCAGATCAGCCTGATGGATTACAAGTTCATTTCCAAGCAGGCGCCGGCCTGGAACAACTTCGGCAACTATAAGACGCTGTTCCGGAGCGGAGATTTCACCGTTTATTTGAAAAACACCTCCATCTATATTTTCTTTGCCGTATCGATCTCGTTCGGGCTTGCCCTGTTCCTGTCGCTGCTGCTGAACAGCAAGATCAAAGGGCGCAATGTGATGCGAGGGATGATCTTCATGTCGTGGACGATCCCCTCGGTCGTCAATGCCCTGTTGTGGACATGGCTCTTTCAACCGCAGTATGGCGTATTGAACTACATTTTCAACACCTTCGGCTGGCTGGCCAACGAAAATCAGACTTGGGTGCAGCACCCTCAGCTCGCGATGGTGACGATCATTATCGCGGCCGTCTGGGCGCAAACTCCCTATATGATGGTCATGCTGCTGGCCGGGCTTCAGTCCGTATCCTCCGAGTTGGTGGAAGCGGCCAAAATCGATGGGGCCGGCAGGTTCAATATTCTTCGCTATGTGCAGATTCCATCGATTCGTCCGGTCATCGACACGGCGGTTCTGATCTCGGTAATGACCAATTCGCAGATGTACACCGTCATATACAACATGACGCAAGGCGGCCCCATGAACAAGACGACAACCTTCTCGATCGCGGCCTACCAGGAAGCTTTCACGGGTTACAATCTCGGTCTCGGCGCCGCGACCGGCGTCGTATGGCTCATCATTATCGGCCTCATCGTCTTCTTGTACAAAACGTATTCCGAACGCAAAATTTCCGGATACTTGTAGCCGCAGCAAGCAACCAGGAGTGGTTATCATGAATGCGAAAGCGATCCTTCCAAAAGCATCGACGTATGCGGTGCTTTCGGTGTTCATCGTCATATTTTTGTTCCCGATCTATTGGATGGCCGTTTCGTCCTTCCGCGACAATTCGGAGCTGATGGCGCTGCCGCCCAAGTTTTCTCCGATCGGGGGCTCGTTTCAGAACTACATCAAGCTGTTTCATATGAGCGAGTTTATGACGTATTTCAAGAACAGCGTCCTTGTCGCTTCGAGCACGGTGCTGTTGACGATTCTCGTTGCCATTCTGGCCGGATACGCGCTCTCCCGTTTCGATTTTCGATACAAGAGCTTGCTGATGACGGCGCTGATATCGATTCAGATTTTCCCGACAACGGTCATTATCATCTCCCTGTTCACGTTCTACCGGGACCTCGGCATGCTCAACACGTACCGGGGATTGATCCTCGCAGATACGGTGAACGCGCTGCCCTTCTCCATCTGGCTGATCAAGTCGTTCTATGATACCGTGCCAAGATCGCTGGATGAAGCTGCGTATATCGACGGCTGCGGCCGCTTCCGCACGCTGTGGACGATCATTACACCGCTCATTTTGCCCGGCTTGCTCGCGATTGGCGTCTATGCTTTCCTCGGGTCCTGGGACGACTTCATCTTCTCCATGACGATTATGAAAGAAGAGGCGATGAAGACACTGCCGATCGGCCTGGCCCAAAGCTTCATGGGCGAGTACGTGTACGATTATTCCGGGATGATGACGATGTCGATGGTCGCCTCCTTGCCCGTTGTCATATTGTTTATTTTCCTGCAGAAATACATGGTGGCCGGATTGACCGCCGGCGCGGTCAAGGGCTGACAGTATACAAACGAGCGTAAAAAAGGAGGTGCGTCGTATGGCCAGCAAAGACGCATCGAAGCCCAATATCGTATTCATCTTATCCGATGACCAGGGCGCTTGGGCGCTTGGCTGCTACGGCAATCGCGAGATCATCACGCCGAATCTCGACGGGCTGGCCGCAAGAGGCATCCGCTTCGACGAATTTTTCTGCACCTCGCCGGTATGCTCGCCAGCCCGGGCTTCCTTATTGACGGGACGAATCCCTTCCCAGCACGGCGTCCATGACTGGATTCGCGCCGGCAATACGGGGGATGAAGCGATCGAATATTTGGCCGGCTTGCCGACTTATACGGACGTGCTCGCTGCGCACGGCTACGAATGCGCGCTTAGCGGGAAGTGGCATCTTGGAGCAAGCGACAAGCCGCAGCAAGGGTTTGCGGGCTGGTATGTCCACCAGGCGGGCGGAGGCCCGTACTACGATGCGCCGATGATTCGCCGCGGCGAGCTTGTCCGGGAACCGGGGTATGTCACCGACGCGATCACGGATGAGGCGCTGCGGTTCCTCGACGAGAACGGGAACGATGATCGGCCGTTTTATTTGAGCCTGCATTATACGGCGCCGCACAGCCCGTGGATCGCGAATCACCCGCAAGAGATCGTCGATCTGTATGCGGATTGCGCATTCGAGACTTGCAGGCAGGAGCCGAGGCATCCTTGGTCGATCGTGTCCGACGCCCCGAATTCGCCGGCAGCCGAGGCGCTTGCGAATCCGCGGGAAGCGCTGAAGGGCTACTTCGCCGCTGTAACGGCCATGGACCGCAATATCGGGCGCGTGCTTGCGCGGCTCGACACGCTTGGCCTGACGGAAAATACGCTCGTCGTGTTCACCTCCGACAACGGCTTCAACTGCGGCCATCACGGCATATGGGGCAAGGGCAACGGCACGTTCCCGCTCAATATGTACGATACCTCGATCAAGGTGCCGCTCCTGATGAGCCATCCCGGAAGGCTGCCGATGAACCGTGTCAGCGGCAAGCTGCTGAGCGGTTACGACATCATGCCGACACTGCTCGATTACGTCGGGCTGCCTTGTCCGGCCGCAGATCGACTGCCCGGCCGCAGCTTCGTATCCCATATGCTTGAGGAAGACGACGGGCAGGCTGCGTCATCGTCGCCGCAGGACGATGTGGTCGTGTTCGACGAATACGGACCGACGCGCATGATTCGTACGAAACAGTGGAAGTATGTGCGGCGTTACCCCTTCGGTCCGGATGAGCTGTATCATTTGCGGACCGACCCGGGCGAACGCGTGAATCGGATCGATCAGACCGACACCGGAGAGGTGCAGGAGGCGCTTGCCGCCCGGCTGGATGAATGGTTTCTCACGTATGTGGATCCGGCGATCGACGGGACGAAGGAACGCGTGAGCGGCAACGGGCAGATCGGCCTGGCCGGCGCCGGATCCAAGGGGAAGCGCGCCTACTTCGAGCAAGGCATGACGTTCACTGTAGATGTATGAGCTGCATCGGGAAGGGAGCTGGAAGGAGGATGCCGTTGAATACCGACAAAATGGCGACACTGAGCGTTTATTATAAAAAGCAGTTGCTTGAAGACGTCCTGCCATTCTGGGAAACCCGTACGAAGGATCCGGAAGGCTGCGGATACTTGACCCAGTTCGACCGCGCCGGCCGCCTGATCGGTACGGAGAAGAACATGTGGGTGCAGGGCCGTCAGCTATGGATGTTCTCCGCCATATACAACTATGCGGTGCGGAGAAGCAGCTTGCTGGAGCTGGCCGATTGGGGCCGCCGCTTCATCAAGCGGCACGGCTATGCCGGAGAAGGGAAATGGCATTATATTCTGGACCGTGCCGGCGGTGTGATCCGCGGTCCCGTGTCCATCTTCACCGACATGTTCGTGCTGAGCGGATTGTGCGAATACGCGATTGCTGCGGGCAGCGACGAGGATGAGGAGCTGATTGAGGCGACCTTCGCCGGCATCGAAAGCCGGTTCATGTCCGGCGACTTGTCGGAAGTGGCGCCGCAGACATGGAATCCGGGCTTGCAGAAGCATGGCGTCTACATGATCTGTCTGAACATGATCGCCAATGTGCGCAAGCGGCTGGGCGAGGAACGGGTTGCGCCGCTCCGGGCGCTCTGTCTGAACAAAATTTTGCTGACCTTCCTTAAGAAGGACCGCATGCTGCTCTTCGAATCGGTCGATCTGGCGGGCAACCCGAGCGATTCCGACGAAGGCCGGTTGATCAATCCCGGCCATACGTTCGAATCGATGTGGTTTTGCCTGGAGGAGGCTTTGCGTACCGATGACAAGGAAACGGCAAATCTGACGGTGCGCATGATCGATCGCATGTACGAGCAGAGCCGGGATTCCGAATGCGGCGGCATCTACTACATGCTGGATGCCGCGGGGCAGACGCCGAAGTATCGCGATTGGGTGCAGGGCCGCAATTTCAAATGGGACGAGAAGGTTTCCTGGACGCACAATGAGGCCTTGTATGCGGTGCTGCTGGCCGCATTCGCGACGCAAGAGGAAAAGCGCTTCTCGCGCTTCTTGGAAATACATGACTGGTGCCATGCACATTTCCGTGATGTACAATATGGAGAATGGTATGACGCGCTTCACCGCGACGGCGAGCCGCGCTTGACGGATAAGGGCGGGTACCAGAAGGCGGCCTTCCATCTGCCGCGGGCGCTGCTGAAAATATACCTGTTGCTGGAACACGGATTAGCCAAGGGCAAGGGCTGGCATCGATCGATCTAGCCCGACCGGCCCGCTTGCGCCCACTTGCGCCCACTTGCGCCTCCGATACAACAACATGCCATCCCGTGCAGGAATAGCTGCCCGGGATGCTGACGTTTGACCTATGGGAGTGGTTCGGATGCGAATCGGAAGATCAAGCGTTCAATCCAAGCTGTTTATTTCGTTTATCGCGGTCGTGCTCGTCCCCTCGCTGATCATCGGGCTCAGCTCCTACTTCGTCTCGCTCGGCATTCTGAAGGAGAAGGTGAGCGCCTCTTTCTCGGAAACGGTCGTGTATATTCGCAACAGCGTGGAGAAGGAATTGGCCCAGATCAAGCAATTCAGCGACTTCATCTTCGTCAACGACAGTGTGAACAAAGTGCTGACGACCGTCTATGCGGCGGACGAGCGATATGCGCAGCTCAAGGACCTTGAAGCCGTGGATCGGGTGTTGAAGGATTACGCGCTGTCCCGCGCCGATCAGAATCTGCAAGCCTTGAAGCTGTTCACGCTGCGCGGCGACATGTATTCTTTTGAAATTGGCGAGAGCGCTTACTATTTGGATGATGAAGCGATTGCGGCTTCCCCCGGCTACAGCGAAGCATGGGAGCGAGGCGGGATCATCGTCTGGCAGCCGCTCGCGGAATCGCTGTTCAGGCCGGACAAGCGCGAGGCGGACCAGTCGCTGTCGTTCTACCGCACCATTCGGAATCTTACGTATCAAAATAATATCGGGCTTATGTACGTGAATTTCGATAAGCGCATTTTCACCTATTTGTTGAATCGTCTCGATCTGAAGTACGACAGCCAGATTTATATCGTGAACAATTACGGAGAAGTGATGAACGCTCCCCGGCAGCAGGCCGAGTTCGAGCGCATCGCGCCATTGTTGGCGGACGGCGGCGCCCATGCGGGCGGCAGCCGCTATGCGGAGGACCGCGCGGGCGGGAATCTGGTCATCAGTTACGACATTCCGGAGTGGAACTGGCGTGTGGTGGGCACGATTCCCGTGGCGGAGTTAACGCGGGACAATGCGCAAATTTTGCTCGTTACGGCTGTGGCTTTCTTCATCGGCTTTCTGTTCTCGTGCGTGCTTTGGTACTTCGTGTCCTACCGTATCGTTCTGCCGATCAAACGATTGAGCAAGACGATGAGCCACGTTATGGACGGCAATCTGAACGTGCGCGCGGCGGGCGCAGGCGTGGACGAGATCGGCAGATTGAGCGACCATTTCAACTACATGCTCGAACGGATCAATGCCTTGTTCAAGGAAGTCGTTCATGAGAACACGCGCAAAAAAGACGCCGAATACCGCGCGCTCCAGGCTCAGATCAACCCGCATTTTCTGTACAACACGCTGAACTCGATTAGGTGGATGGCGATCATCCACAAGGCGGACAACATCAAGCGCGTCGTTGACGCTTTAGCCCGCCTGCTCAAGTACAGCACCGGCAAGACCGGCAATCTCGTATGCGTTCGCGACGAAGTGGACAGTCTGAACGATTATCTCTATATTCAGCAGCTTGCGTACAAGCACAAGTTCGATGTGGAATGGGCGATCGGGGAAGAGACGCTGGAGTTGAATTGCATGCGGTTTCTGCTGCAGCCGATCGTGGAAAATGCGATCTTTCACGGGATTGAGCCCAAGGAAGGCTTCGGAACGATCAGGGTCGCGATCCGAGCCGAGAACGGCAACCTGTTGTTGACGGTGCGGGATGACGGCGTTGGCATGACGGCGGAGCAAGCCGCCATGCTGCTGAACCGCGACGAGACGCAGACCCGGGGGTTCAGCGGGGTTGGCGTGCGCAATGTTCATGAACGGCTGCGCATGGCGCACGGGGAAGCGTACGGTCTGCGAATCGAAAGCGAGCCGGGGCGATATACGGAAGTGGCGGCCGTCATGCCGGCGGAATCGGGGGTGTCAGCACATGATGAAAGTAATGATCGTGGACGATGAGATGCTGGCGCGAACGGGCATCAAGGTGCTCATTCCGTGGCAGGAGCACGGCTTCGATCTGGTCGGGGAATGCGACAACGGCGGCAAGGCGCTGGAGATGGCGGCGCGATTGGAGCCGGACATTATCATTACGGATATTATGATGCCTGTACTGGACGGGATCGGGCTCATCCGCCAATGCAAGGAGCGCGGGCTGCACGCCAGATTTATCGTCCTCAGCACCTATGGCGACTTCAGCTATGTCAAGGAAGCGATGCGCCTCGGGGCGGACGATTATTTGCTCAAATTGGAGGTCGAGGCGGAAGGGCTGCTCGATGCCCTGCGCAACGTGCGTGACAAGCTCGAATCGGAGAAGGATCGGCGCGAGCGCCAGAACGTTCTGGAAAAACAGTTTATGGAGCAGGCCCCGGTGTTTAAGGAACGGCTGCTGAAAGGGCTGCTGCGCGGCGAAGTGCCGGGGCCGGAGGAGCTGCAAAGGCAGCTTTCGCTTGTACGTCTGCCCCTGGAGGAACGGAACCTGGTGTGCCTTGTGCTGCAAATCGACAACGGCGAGCCGGCGCCCGGCCGGTTGGATGACGATTCCGGATTGCTCGAGCTCTCGATCATCCACGTCATCGAAGAGACGCTGGGCTTGTTCGGCAAAGGCGCGGCGTGCTGGATGCGGACAGGAGTTATCGCGGTTGTCGTTACCGCTGCAGAGCAGAATTCAGCTTTGCTGGAGCGGCTCGCGGCGAGCCTGAGAAATGTGCTGGAGCAGTCCCTGAACGTGCGGGCAGCGATTGGCGTCAGCCGCTTCTGCGAACGTTACGCGGATTTGCACGCGGCTTATTCGGATGCTTGCTGCGATTGCGAGCAGCGCGGCGGGACGGACCGGGGCGACGATTTCCAGGAAGCGCTCGATGTGTCCGGGCTGCCGTTCAGCGACGAATTGGGCGAGCTGGAAGCCTGCTTGCGCACTTATCAGCCTGAGCGGATGGGAGACGCATTTGCGCGGTTGTCGACACGGATTGTCGAAGACGGCGGCGTGCTGTCGCGGCGGCAACTGGCCCGAATCGGCCACGCCTTCATTTACATCCTGGGCGCATTCGTCAAAAATCAGAGCTACATCAGCGGGGATTTCTGGGCGAAGTACGGCGGCGATCCGTACAAGCAGATCGAATCATTGACATCCGGCGCGAAATTGGCGGAGTATGTGAACGGCTTGCGGGGATATTTACTCGAACGTCTGGCGGGCGCAGGCGACGAATCGCTGCTGATCATCAAGGCCAAGCAGTACATTCAGGCCCATTACACGGAAGAGCTCTCGCTCAAGACGGTCGCCGAATATCTCGGATTGTCGCCCAACTATTTCAGCCGCCTGTTCAGCAAAGCGACGGATATGACGTTCATCGACTATGTCATCGAGCAGCGCATTGAGAAAGCGAAGGAGCTGCTGCGGGACTCCAGCATGAAGGTAGGCGAAATTGCCGAACGGATCGGGTACGACAACCCCCACTATTTCAGCCGAATATTCAGGAAAGTGACCGGATACTCGCCAAGTGAGTTCAAGTCGTAAATGGATGACAAGGAGGCGCCCGATCGTACTCCCTATCGACGGATTCCGTGCGGGGATGATAACATAGCTATACGAATCGAGCAGACCCGGCGCAAGGGCCCAGCAAAGATCGATTCGGGGAGGCGCGGCTGCAAATGAGAAGCAAATGGCTGGTCAGACTGATGTTATCCTACATCCCCGTGTTCCTGTTCGTGTTTTTCTTCGTGCTTGTGTTGAGCTATCTGATTATGGCCGAAATGACGAGGAACCAAACGGTCCGCGCCCAGCAAGCTTTCTCGGAGCAGATGATGCATTCGATCGACATGCAGTTGGGCATACTGGACCAGATGATGATGAAAGAAATTAAATATAACCTGCCTTTGCAGCAATTCCTGCAAGCGAATGAAGCGGATGACCCGTTCAATTTCTATGAGGTATCCGAATTGCTGTCGACCTTGGTGAGGACAACGCCATTAGTCGATTCGGTGTATATCGTCAGATTCTCTGATAGTGTGGTCATCACGGATTCACGAATGTCGGCAGCGAACAGCAAATTCACCGATGTGACGTTTTATGAGCCCCTCATTGGGGATCAACGCATTTCGCAATGGAGCTCCGCGCGAAGCTATCGTGGATTTGAAGGCGGCCTGCAGAGGCAGGTTGTTTCGCTCGCCAGACAAGCTCCCTTGTTTACTGGAACACAGGGATTGCTGATCGTAAATGTCAGTACGCGTCAGCTCTCAAGCCTGCTGAGCGATATGGCGGGCCCAAGCTTGGGTTACGCCCGATTGTTGGGCGCGGATCAGAGTTCGATTGCCCGTGCGGACAATCATGCGGGCGGCACAACCGAGGATATTTCCAATGGGGTAACCGTGCATTCCGCGTACACCGGCTGGACATTGGAGACAGGCATGAAATATGGCGGCTTATTGGGCCTGCTCTCCAAGATTTCCTATGTATGGATCGCCTTGATCTGCTGTTCGTTGCTTTTCGGGGTAGGCTGGATGTGGTTCGCCGTCCGCCGCAACTATCGCCCGATCCAATCGTTGCTGGCGCGGGCCGATTCCGTCAATGTGCTTCATCGCAGAAGCGGGCCCGGTTCAGGCAGTCGGGACGAATTCGAAGCGATCGCTTCATCGATGGATTATCTGGTGGATCAATATCGCGATATCGAGAAGAAGTATGCGGACGGCGTCAGCTACAAGCACCGCATCCTGTTTCTGAATCTTGCTGCCGGCACCTTCAAGCCCGATACCTGGCAAGTATTTGAAGCGCGCGGCTTTCAACAAGCGCATATCCGCAGTTGCTTCCTGATTGCCGAGATCGATGATTATTCCCGATTCTTGCAGCAGTATGGCGCATCGGATCAGGAACTAATGAAGTATGTTCTGAAGAAGGGCATCGAGGAAATTGGAGAACATATGCAATGTCCCCTATGGTGCGAGTGGATGGAACCGATGCGGCTGGGCATCGTGATCGGGCTGACCGGCGCGGAATCCTCGCATTCGATTGAACATGTCAAGCTGTGCGAGCAAGCTTCGGCTTGGTTCCAGGAAAACTTGGCATTCACGGTTACTTTCGGGGTGGGCAATGAAGTTTCGCAATTGGACTTGCTCCCGACATCCTGCGATGAAGCCATAGAAGCGCTGGATTTCAAGCCGATGCTCGGCAGCAACCGCATTATTTTCTATCACGAAATCGAAACAAGCGCGAACGAGCCTGCCTATGACCATATGCGGCGGATGACGGATGCGATCGACGCGTTCAGGTTGGAGGACGAGGATGCGGAAGGCCGAATCCGCGGGATCTTCGAGCCTTTGCACGGCACCGTTATTTCCAAAACGGATCTCATGCGCTTCGTGGGATACCTGGACGTAAAGCTGGATCGCGAAGCAAGCCGTTTGCCGGCCGCGGCCAGGCAATATTGGGATCAGGAAAGCCGGCCCAGGCTGCAGGAATTGTTCGAGGACATCTCGGATCTGGGCGAATTTGAGCGAAAAGCAACGGACTTGCTAGGCCGGACGGTGGAGGCGATTCGCGCGATTCGCGCCCAGAACCGTCAGAACGAGCCGCTGCGCCAGGTCAAAGCATTCATCGACGCCAATTATGCCGATCAGAATCTCTCCTTGCACATGGTCAGCCTGCAGTTCAACTGGAACCCGAGCCATCTGAGCCGCATGTTCAAAGAAGAATACAGCGAACGGTTCATCGATTACGTCACGGATATCCGTGTGAAGCAAGCCAAGCGGCTGCTGCTGGAAACTACCTTGCCGGTTCATGAAATCGCTTTGCAGGTCGGGTATATTCACTCCTACTCTTTCATCCGCGCATTCAAGAAGAGCGAATCGCTGACGCCCGGCGATTACCGCAGAAAGTACGGCGTGGAGGAAATCTGATTTATATGGCAACAAGACGAGCGGCGCCTTAACCGGCGCCGTTTTTTGAAATTATAAGTTAGAGGACCGCTAATCCGCTGAAATTGTGTAGCAGAGCCACTAAACCCGCCGCTGCCCCGCCGATCCGCTGAAATTGTGTCGCAGAGCCACTAAACCCGCTCTTGCCCCGCCGATCCGCTGAAATTGTGTCGCAGAGCCACTAAACCCGCCCTTGCCCCGCCGATCCGCTGAAATTGTGTCGCAGAGCCACTAAACCCGCCGCTGCCCCGCCAATCCGCTGAAATTGTGTCGCAGAGCCACTAAATCTACCTCGGCCCCGCCGATCCGCTGAAATTGTGTCGCAGAGCCACTAAACCCGCCGCTGCCCCGCCGATCCGCTGAAACTGTGTCACAGAGCCACTAAATCTACCTCGGCCCCGCCGATCCGCTGAAATTGTGTCGCAGAGCCACTAAACCCGCCGCTGCCCCGCCGATCCGCTGAAACTGTGTCACAGAGCCACTAAACCCGAATGAACGGCACCGTCCTTAAAGGACGGCGAAATCGTTTTTTCTTGCAATATCAGAAAGTATAACATTGAGGGACAGAGCAACACCCTTTGTTAGCGGGCAGCGGTGGTCGGTCGGAGTAATTAGTCGCTGTCATCGCCTAATTGGCGGTGGGCGGTGGTCGGTCGGAGTAATTAGTTGCTGTCATCGCCAAATTGGCGGGTGCGGTGGTAGGTTGGGGCAAATAGGCGATCACATCGCCTAATTGGCGGTGGACGGTGGTCGGTCGGAGTAAATAGGCGCTGTCATCGCCAAATTGGCGGTGGACGGTGGTCGGTCGGAGTAATTAGTCGCTGTGGTCGCCAAATTGGCGGTGGACGATTGGTCGGTCGAGTGAAATAGTCGCTGTCGTCGCCAAATGGGCGGATGCGGCGGTGGGCCGGGGAAAATAGTCGCTCTCGTCGCCAAATGTGCGGGTGCGACGGTCGGTCGGGGGAAATAGTCGATGTGGTCGCCAAATGGGCGGGTGCGGCGGTCGGTCGGTGGAAATAGTCGCTGTCGTCGCCAAATGGTCGGATGCGGCGGTCGGTCGGGAGAAATAGGCGATGAGGTCGCCAAATGTGCGGATGCGGCGGTCGGTCGGGGAAAATAGGCGATGTGGTCGCCAAATGGGCAGGTGCGGCGGTCGGTCGATGGAATTAGGCGATGTGGTCGCCAAATGGGCAGGTGCGGCGGTCGGTCGGGAGAAATAGGCGATGTCGTCGCCAAATTGTATGGATGCGGCGGTCGGTCGAGTGAAATAGTCGCTGTCGTCGCCAAAATGGCGGATGAGGCGGTCGGTCGGGGGAAATAGGCGATGTGGTTGCCAAATGGTCGGATGCGGCGGTCGGCGGGTCAAAAAGGACCGTCAGGGCGATCTTCCCTGATGGTTTTTCTTAGCAATATCAGAAAGTATAAGTTTCACCTATACTCGACTGATATTGTGCGAATAACGGAACCGTCCTTTTTAAAGGACGGCGGAGCCGTTTTTCTTAGGCTAATCAAAAATGGTCGATGGCGAAAAATCATGCGGATTGATTGTTCCCTGCAAACAAAGTTATAACGGATTTATTATCTTATCGAGAGGAAGATTCGACTGATGTTTGCAGCGAAAGTGATTGTCCATCCCAAGCATGCGACTGCCCAGGAAGTGCTCGCGGCCCGTGAAATCCGCAGATATCTCTATTTGCGTACGGAGGTGCTGCTGCCGATCCTCGCATGCGACGACTTGCCCTCCCATACGAGCGGGTTTGCAGTCGCCCGGAAAGGCGAGGGGTATGACTACCAAATTTCAACTTATCATTCCAGTGAGGGCGGCAAATGGATTCGCGTCGAAGGCGGGGGCGACGGAGGCGTTCTCTACGCGGCCTATCGGATAGCAGAACATATGGGAGTTCGGTTTGCCTTGCATGGCGATATCATTCCCGATCAGCGGATTTCGCTTCATTTTCCGGACATAGAAGAAACGGGGGCCCCCAGGTTTGCTTTGCGAGGCATTTTGCCCTTCCATGACTTCCCCGAAGGTCCGGATTGGTGGAGCGAAGACGATTACCTGGGTGTAATTGCACAGTTGCCCAAGCTGCGGCTGAATTTCATCGGATTGCACACCTATCCGGAAAAACAGCCTGCCCATCCCCGCTTCTACAATGCCGAACCGGGAGTATGGATCGGCCTGCCGGAAGATGCGGGCTGCCAGGAAGACAAGCGTGTGCGTGCAAGCTATCCCGCGCGGCACTTTACTACGCAAAGCGAGGTATGGGGGTTCACTCCGCGGTTGACGAATGAATATTCAGATGGCGCAAGCTCGCTGTACGACCGCGATGATTATGGCGCTGCCTATATGAAGGGCATGACGCCTTGGCCGCACAACGATGCGGACGAGAACGAATTGTTCGAGCGGTTCGGCCAACTGCTCGGGCGTGCCTATGGATTGGCAAAGAAACTGGGGATTCGCACCTGCATCGGCACAGAAGTGCCCTTGACGATCCCGGACAAGCTGCAGACAAGACTTGCTCGGGCCGGATTCGATCCGGACGATCCTGCTGTCGCAAGCCGGTTGTATGAAGGGATCTTCAAGCGCATTCTGCACACGCATGAGCTTGATTACTATTGGCTGTGGACGCCTGAATCCTGGATATGGAAGGGCAACACGGCACAGCAGGCAGCCGCCGTTCTGCGGGAAATCCAGACCGCAATCGAGGCTGCGTGCAAACTTGATGCTCCATTTGCATTGGCGACATGCGGATGGGTGCTCGGTCCTCAACAGGATCGGGCCCATTATGACAATCAATTGCCCGACAATATTACGTTCGCCTGCATCAATCCAAAATTCGGCCTTGGAGCGGTGGATCCGGCCTTCGCAACCATTGCGCAGCGGCCCAAATGGGCGATCCCTTGGCTCGAAGACGATCCCGGCATGATCTTGCCGCAATTGTGGGTCGGCCGGATCCGCAGGGATGCCAGGGATGCCGCTGCCTACGGGTGCACCGGGTTGATGGGGATACATTGGCGGACGAAGATTATGGATGCGAATCTAGCCGCGCTTGCGGAATCCGGCTGGAATCAAGCGGCTTCACAGCCGGAGGATGGCCTCGAAGGCAAGGCAGCAGCGTATCCGGTCGAATGCGCGATCGGCGGCGAACCTGTCGTACTTGCCGCATTCTCCGCTGAACAGAAGCTTTCGGAAGCCTCGATATATCAGACTGCGCGCAGGGGCGCGGACGGCTATCGTTTCTTGCAGCCTGCCGGCGATTATCAAGTGGTATTGCATTTGAGAACGGTTCATGCATCAGAGGATCCGGCGCTGCTGCGCCTGATCGTCTATGGACATACGGAGGCCAACGGGAAATCCAGAGTTGTCGATGTATCGGCGTGGGAGCGGCGCCAAGAGCCGTGTGTGGTGTCCATGCCCGGCGTTCATGTGAGGAATGAGGAATTGGGCATCCTGCTCCAGCCGATCCAAGGAGAAGCTTGCCTGTGCGGGATTGAAATACGGGGCCGAACGACAGCAGGCGAAGCCTATCAACGGTTCATTAATTGCGGCGGCGAGGCCGTCGGCGGATTCGAAGCGGATCTGCCCGCTGTCTCCAGATGCGAGCGTCACCTGCCGGTCTTTGATTTCTATCTGGATTGGGCGCAAGCGCGCTTCGGCTCCGAGGCTGCCGAAGATATTGCGCGTCTGTTCGCATCGATGGACGGCCGATTGCCTCGCCCGGTCGTCTGGGAGACGGGGCCGGGAAGCACCCTCGTGCCGGATCGCTCCCCTTGGGAGTGGGTAGCTCAAGGTTATGCTTTTGTGGAGAGCTTCGAAGCATTGCGCGATTCCATTCGCGGACCCGGCAACCTGGAACGCTACGATTATTGGCTCAATCAATTCCGCTATCTTCGCTGCGCCGCTCGCATCGGCTGTGAATGGGGAGCGTACGAGGAAGCGGAGGAACTGACGAATGCCGCAGACGATGTTCGTGTCAAGCGGGAGCTTGCCGGACAGCGGTTGCTGCCGATTCGCATGCGGCTGATCGGCCTACTGGGCGAATGGAATCGGCTGCTGCTGGCAACCGTATCTACGCCGGGGGAATTGGGCACGGTTGCCAACGTTCAGCAGCAAGCGATGTATAAATTGGTGTACGAGGCGGGCTTTCGGTTGGAGGGGCTGCTAGGGGAATCGCTGCCGCCGGATGCGTGGCCGTCGTCTGCCTACACAGGGGAGCCGCGGATCATGGTGCCGACGACGCGGACTTTGATCGGCGAGGAAGAGGCGCTTCATCTGACCGTTCTGTTTCTCGGCGTTCAACCGGACAGCGCGGCGCTATATTGGAAGCTGCTGGGCACGGACCGGTATGACCGCATTCCGCTATGCCATGTCGCCAGAGGCGTGTATCGGGCTGCGATACCGGCAGGGCAAGGCGACATTGAATATTACATCGAAGATCCCGCCAGCGGGCTCCGCTATCCTGCAACTGCAGGGTCCATGAATCAGACGGTTGTTCGCTTGTCTTTACAATAATCGTGGATGCGAAAAAAAATGTGGATCGCGCAGGCGCAAACCGTTGCCGCTGTGTGCAGCAACAATTGTGGATGCCTGAAATTCATGCGGATTGATCTGGCGGCGGCCATCGGAGTATAACTAAGCTACCATCGATGGCCATGCGATGACTAACGAATAGGGGGAAACGACATTGGCACGAAGCCTCAAAGCAGGGATTGCATTACTATTGATGCTGGGCCTTGTATTAAGCGCATGCAGCAGCAACAAATCGACAAACAAGGAAGCGACGGATTCCAAGGCAAGCCCGTCCGCCAGCGCTTCATCCGGCACGCCCGCATCGTCTGCAGCCAATGAGGAGCCCTACAAATTTACGCTCGTGCTGTCCAACGAAAACTCGGACTATGTTCGCCAAATGCAGGCTGACGATCCTTACATCACCGCTTTGAACAAGATTAGCGCGGAAGAAATCGGGGTAGTCGTAGACTTCCAGCCGTTCGAGATGGCGGACCGCTATGTGACCTTGGCGACCCGGCTTGCCTCCAACGATATGCCTGACGTGTTCCAATTGGATACGACGATCCAGGTGCCCGAATTGGCAGGCGCGATTGCGGGCGGGGCGATTCTGGATACGACGGAGTTGCTGAATCAGTTCGGCAAGGACATTCTGGCCGCTTACCCGGACGATTTCTGGAAAAGCCCGAATATCAGCCAGAACGGCAAGCTGTATGGCGTTCCCAAACTGCAAATTTCTCAGCAGCCCAAAGGCATCTATATTCGCCAGGACTGGCTGGATAAGCTGGGGATGAAGCAGCCGGAGACGCTGGACGACTACCTGGCTTATTTCGAAGCGGTCAAGACGACCGATCTCGACGGAGACGGCCAGCACAATGAGGTTCCGCTCGTGTTGACCAAGGAATTGAGCATATACAACTGGGTATTCGAGGGGTACTTCGGCGTATTCCCCGATCAGTGGAAGTACGTGGACGGGACGGCCCAACCCGACCTGATCGACCCCAAGATGAAGGAAGTCATCGGATTTTACAAAACGCTGTACGATAAAGGCTACATCAATGACAGCATGTTTACGATGTCGATGGGCGAGCGGGGCGGCTTCATCCTGAACAATCCGGTAGGCGCCTTCGTCCACGACGTGCAGCATTCCGGCAAGCTCGGCTACTATGGCAACCCGGGCAACTACACGACCCAGCAAGGCGTCGATATCGCTGTGGTGACAGGTCCGAAGACGCCGGAGGGCACGAAGCGGTTCGCGCCGCTCAGACTGCCGAACCAGAATGTGTTCATCATCAGCTCGAAAGCGAAGGACCCGCAGAAGATCGTGGAATATTTCAATTGGTACTTCTCGAATTCCGAAGCTTTGGCCAACCTGCTGCTTTATGGCGTGGAAGGACACAACTACACGGTCAAGGACGGCAAGATCGATTGGGATCCGCTGGCCAAGGTCAATCTGGACGAACGCTTCATCTACCAAAGCTATATCTCGCCCATGAAAGGCGACTTGCGCGCCAGCGACGCATCGCTCGCTTTCGACCCGAGCGGCGATATGGTCAAGCAGGCGAAGAAGGATACCCTCGCGGCCGGCGACGACCGCGGAGCGTTCAAGTATATGCCGGTGATGAAGACGCAGCTGGAAAACCCGCAGCTCGGTTACGGGGACGGTTCCTTGTACGCCGATATGTTTGCGAAGGTGATTCTGGGTCGGGAGACGCTGGATCAGGCGTTCGATCAGTTCGTCGCAAATTGGAAGAAGCAGGGCGGCAATGATGTCATTGCGGAAGCAACGGCATGGTACAACGCCAACAAATAAGATCAAGGGCATGAAGGGTTGCCGGGAGGCGGCAAGCTGCCGCCCGGCAACCCTCACACGCCAAAGGGAGGCGCTGTTGTGCCGCGAACGATCTGGCAAGCTTTAACCTCGAATCCCAGGGTGGGCGTCTTCATTCTGGCAGTGCCCGGCTTGGCATACTTTTTGTTATTCAAGTATTTGCCGTTGCTCGGCAATATTATCGCCTTCAAAAATTACGATTTGTTTCTCGGCATCTGGGGCAGCCCGTGGGTCGGCTTCAGCCAATTTGAGCGGATGTTCCGCTATGGCGAGTTCATCCAGATTGTGACCAATACGTTCGCGATCAGCTTCTATCAGCTCATTTTCGGGTTTCCGGCTCCTTTGATCCTGGCGTTGCTGCTCAATGAGATCCGCACCTTTTGGTTCAAGCGCTTCACGCAGACGATGCTTTACCTGCCCCATTTTCTATCCTGGATTATCGTGGGCGGCATCTTTATCGAACTGCTGTCGACCAAGGGTATGGTCAACCTGATGAGGGCATCGCTGTTTGGCGCGGGTCCCGTGCAATACCTGATCGAGCCCGATTACTTCCGCGGAATTCTGGTGTCAATCGGCATCTGGAAGGAAGTCGGCTGGGGGATGATCATCTATCTGGCCGCCCTGGCAGGCATCAATCCGAGCCTGTACGAAGCAGCCGTCGTGGATGGCGCGAACCGCTGGCGTCAGATGTGGTCGATTACGCTGCCGGCGCTGCTGCCGGCCATCGTCATCCTGTTCCTGCTGCGGGTCGGCAATCTGCTGGACCAGAATGTCGAGCAGGTGCTTGTCTTCCTGAACCCGCTCGTGCGCAATGTAGGAGAAGTGATCGACACTTATGTGTATCGCGTAGGCTTGCAGGGAGCGCAGTACAGCTATACGACGGCCATCGGCATTCTCAAGTCGCTGGTGGGGCTCGTTATGGTCGTATCCCTGAATCAATTAAGCAAGAAGGTAACCGGAGAGAGCATGTATTGACATTCCGAGGTTGGAGGAGGAGACGGTTGCCTACATTTCGTTCGGAAAGATGGTTTCAATGGTGCAATGGCTTCTTCATCCTGGCAGTCAGCATCCTGATGCTGATGCCGCTCGTTCATCTGCTGGCCGTTTCGTTGAGCGCCGGGGAGTTCGTGTCGCGCAACCAGGTTTATTTCTGGCCCAAGGGCTGGAATATTTCCGTATATGAATACCTTGGCGGTCAGAGCAGGCTGTGGAGATCGCTGGGCGTGAGCGTCTATATTACGCTGATGGGCACGATGATCACGCTGCTGATCTCCACGACGCTGTCCTACGCGCTGTCGCGCAAGTACATGCCGCTGCGGAGTCTGATTCTCAAACTGATCGTAGTAACCTTCATTTTCTCGCTGCCGCTAATTCCGTTTTTCCTGGTCGTTCGGGATCTGGGCTTGCTCAACTCGCTATGGTCGTTGATGATTCCGACCGCTACCGGCGCTTATTATATTTTCATTATGGCAGCTTTTTTCCGCGGGTTGTCTTCAGAGCTATTCGAAGCGGGACGTATAGACGGGTGCAATGAATATCGGTTGTTCTGGCAGATCGCCGTGCCGATGTCGATTCCCGTCATTGCGACGATTGCCTTGTTTCATGCCGTATACCAATGGAATTCCTACTTCTATGCCATTATTTTCATTCGGGATCATTCGCTGTATCCGATGCAGATGCTGGTGCGCGAAATGGTCATTCTGGACCAAATGATGAACAACTTGACCGGCTACGACACTTCGACCAAAGCGATGGCAACGGATCAACTGAAGGCGGGCGTCGTGCTGTTCGTGACGTTTCCCATCCTGCTTGTATATCCTTTCATTCAGAAATATTTTGTCAAAGGCGCGATGCTGGGCTCGTTAAAGGAATAAACAGAGGTGACGCTGGATGAAACATACGATGACGGTCCGACTCGATTTGGAACATTACGCGGCCGATTTCCCGGTCGATCAGGATAGCGAGTGGCTGGCGCTGCGATTCACCTCCGACAAGTCGATGACTTGGGATGAAATCCGCTTCTGCGATCCGGCGGGACGCCAGCGGTTTCTGTATTGGGACGTTCATTCGCCCAGGGAGGCGCTGCTCCATGCGTCGCCGGAACTGACCAGCGAGCTGGGTGTGCCCGGCCGGATCCCGGCCGGAACATGGCGCCTGGAATCGAAGCTGGGCAAGCCGCGGTCGTTCACGCTGGAATGGGAATATGGGTCCGGCGCCGTGCCGCCGTCCGCTCCCCTTCCTGCGGCGAACCGTGAATTCTGGACAGACGGCGCTTCGCCGGACGGCATCCATTTTGCCTTGAATCTGTACGATTGGCAAGCCTGCAAGAATGAGGAATCGCGTTGGTACCGGGGAGATTTTCACACCCACACGACGCTCTCCGACGGCAGAATGACCCCGGAGCAAGCCACCCGTCTGGCGGAGGAAGTCGGGTTGGATTTCTTCGCGGCCACCGAGCACAATACGATGCCCTCCTCCTGGCCGGTTACCCCGCTGCTGGTCATTCCCGGCGCAGAGCTGACCTCGCACAGTCGGGGCGACTGGAACGCGATCGGGCTGACGCAGTCGATCGACTATTGGAGCAATGTGGATTTCGACCGGCTGGCAGGCTCCGAAGAGGCGTTCACAGCGAGAATGAATCGGCTGCGCGAGCACGTCGGCCGCATCGGCGCGATCCGTTCGTTGAATCATCCGCTGATCGGCCGCTTTGCCTGGAAAGCGCCGGGAACGCTGCTCTCCGGCGTTGACGCGCTGGAAATCTGGCAAACGCCGGTCATGCGTTCGCATGAAATCCCCAACGAAGGGGCGCTGCTGCTGTGGACGCTGCTCTGGAATGCCGGCTACAACATCTGCGGAATCGGCGGCTCGGATACGCACTATCATCCGCATGAGCCGTTTCATGAAGGCGAGGACCCTCAATTGATCGGGGATCCGGCTACTTGCGTGTGGGCGCCGCGTTTGACGGCTGCCGCCATTATGCAAGGCGTTCGCGATCGGCATGTCTATGTGACGCGCGGCCCCCGGCTTGAGACGAGCGTTCAGGTCGGCGATCAATCCGCGCGCATCGGAGACGATCTCACCGATGCCCTGCGCCGCACGTCTTCGCCGGTGACGGTGCGTCTGCAGGCAAGCGGGATGCCCGGCGGCATCGTTCACCTGATTGTGAACGGGGAAACCGTGTCAAGGCGCCAAGTGAAGGAAGAAGCAACAGAGTTCGTCGATCAGTTCGACTGGCTGGCAGCGGACTATGTCTGGGCGCGCTATGAATGCCGGGACGGGGATGGCCGGCTCCTGGCCGTGACCAATCCCGTGTTCGCAGGCGCGAAGGAGAAGGAAATCGCGACTTGGGGCGAATTGCTGGAGCGCGCCTGCCGAATCGATCCGGGATTGCGCCATTATGCAGAGAGCGACGAATTACTGTAGAGATCATTATGGGGAAGCGGAGAGAATGGTGATGGTGATGGAACGGATCGGATTCATTCGTCACGGCATTACGGATTGGAACGTGGAGAAGCGGGTCCAGGGGCAGCTGGATATTCCCCTGAACGAACAAGGCAGAAGCCAGGCGCGTGCGCTGGCGGATTGGCTGCACCGGGGCGACTGGGATGTCATCTGCGCCAGCGACTTGGCTCGGGCGGCGGAGACTGCCCGCATCGTATCGGAGAAGCTTGGCCTTCCGGTTACAACGGATGAGAGGCTGCGCGAAGTGCAATACGGACGCCAGGAAGGCACGACGCTGGCCGATCGGATGCGCCGCTGGGGCGATCGGCATGATCAGATCGATTGGGAGCTGGAGGAGGAAGCCGCCGTTATTCAGCGCGGGATTGCGGCCATCGCCGATATGGTCTCGCGGCATCCGGGCAAGCGGATTCTGATCGTCAGCCATGGCGAGATGCTGGAGGTGCTGATGGCAACGCTGCTGGGCAGACCGATTGAACGCGATGTGCTGCATAACACGGCCTTCTCGGTATTCACGCATCGGGAAGGCGCATGGGAATGCGAGCAATTCAACAGCATCCAGCACCTGGGCAATCCATAACGGACGGGGAGAATCGCGCAGATGTCGTGGAACCGGATCTGGCATCAGCCTTACGCTCTGATGTCCTTGCTGATCCTCTTCTGGGGGTCGTTCACAGCGGTAAGCAAGCTGATATTGCAAGGGCTGACAAGCTGGCAGATGCAATTCTATTTGTTCGCTTGGGCGATGCTGGCGCTGGCGGCGATGCTGCCCTTCAGAGGGCGGCTCTTGCAGTTGAAGCGGCTGGGAGTGGCCCGCACGGTTCGCTTGGCCGGATATGGTCTGTTGTCTTACCTTTATTACGTCGTTTACACGGCTTCCCTGAAGCTGGTTCCCGCTGTGGAAGCCGCCATGCTGAACTACTTGTATCCGATTGCGATCATTCTGTTCGCGGTGTGGTTCTACCGGGAGAAGCTGACGGCTGCCAAATGGATGCTGGCGCTGGCGGGGCTGGCCGGCACCTACGTGATCATCGCCAATGGCCAATGGACCGGCATGATGCTGACCAATTGGCAAGGAGATCTGCTGGCTTTGGCCAGCGCCGTCTGCTGGGGCTTATATTCCGTGTTGACCAGACGCGACGATTCGCCGCTGTTTGCCGCCGTATTCGTCTATATCCTGGTGTCCTTCCTGCTGGCTGCGATGAATTTGACGCTGTTCTCCGAATGGGTGCTGCCGTCATGGGAGGTGCTGCTCGGTGTCGGCTACCTGGGGCTGACGAACAACTTGCTCAGCTATTTCTTGTGGCTTCAGGCATTGCGGATCAGTTCGGTGATGCTGGTGTCCAGCATGAGCTATGTGACGCCGTTTGCCACGCTGCTGTTCATCGTTGTCCTGATCGGCGAACCTGTATCGTGGTATCAAATGGCGGGCTTTGTCTGGATTCTGATTTGCGTCTATGTGCAAAAGCGTCTGGATCGTCGTTTGGAAGGAGGAGGAACGCATGTCGATCTCGTATGATTTCACTGGCAAGACAGCCGTTGTAACCGGCGCGGCAATGGGGATCGGTGCGGCGGCCGCCCGCAGATTCGCGGAAGCCGGCGCCTGCGTCGTGCTGGCCGACGTACAGGAGGAAGGCGGGAGACAGTTGGCCGACGAGCTGACGGAGCGCGGCTTTCGGGCCTGCTTCGTCCGGGCGGACGTAGGCGACGACGCTTCCATGTCGGCGCTGATGAGCGCGGCTTATGAAATCGACGGCCGGCTGGATTGCTTATACAACAACGCAGGGGTAGCCATCGGCGGCGAAGTGACGGAAATGTCCGAAGACAGCTGGCAGAGGCTGTTGAATATTAATCTTGGCGGCGTATTCCGCGGATGCAAATATGCCATCCCGCATATGTTGCGTCAAGGCGGCGGAGCCATCGTCAATTGCAGCTCCACGCAAGCGTTGCGCGGCTTCATGGGCTGGGCCGGCTATGCCGCGACGAAAGGCGGCATCCTCTCGCTGACGCGCCAGGCCGCGATGGCCTATGCACGGCAGGGCGTCAGGATTAACGCCGTGGCGCCGGGCACGATCATGACGCCGATGAACGAGGGCATCCTGGCGGCGTCGGAAAACCCGCAAGCCATGCTCCGGCAGTGGGGCGACATTCACCCGGTCGGACGTTGCGGGAGGCCGGAGGAGGTGGCGGACCTGGTGCTCTATCTGAGCAGCGATGCGGCTGCGTTCATTACGGGCCAGACGTTCGTCATCGACGGCGGGCAATCGGTCCGGGCGGAGTAAGCGGGCTAGAGGATCTGAAAAGGAGGGCTGCTCGATGTCGTGGCCGAATTATGCGTATTTGACGGTGGAGCGGGAGGAACCGGGCGTGGCCGTCGTGACCATCAATCGGGAGTCAAAGCTGAATGCGATGAATGCCGACATGATGGCGGAGCTGACCGATTGCTTCCGACTGGCAGGGGATGAGCCCGATGTGCGTGTGGTTGTGCTGACCGGCAAAGGCAAAGCTTTCATGGCCGGCGCGGATATTGAAGGCTACCACGGATTTACGGCAGGCGACTTCATGGCGTTCCAGCATAGAGGCAGACAGATGTACCGGGCCATCGAACAGTGCGCCAAGCCGGTCATTGCCGCCGTCAATGGCTATGCGTTGGGCGGAGGCTTCGAGCTTGCGCTGGCCTGCGATTTGATCGTCGCCTCGGAGAAGGCGAAATTCGGTCTTCCGGAAGTGAAGCTGGGACTGATCCCCGGCGGTGGCGGCATTCAGAAGGCGCTTCGGGTCGTCGGGCCTTATTGTGCCAAGGAACTGACGATGACTGGCCGCTTCCTGAACGCCGCGGAAGCCAGAGAGTTGAAATTCGTCAGCCGGATTGCCCCGCACGATGAATTGATGGCACAGGCCCTGACGCTTGCGCACGATCTGGCGCACATGGCGCCGCTGGCTCTGCAGGGCTTGAAGACATTGGTGGATGAAGGGCGGGACGCCAGTCTGGAAACGGCGCAAGCGTACGATCGCGCCTACTTGACCAACCTGTTTCTGACAGAAGATGCCGCCGAAGGGATCGCCGCATTCGTGGAAAAACGCGAAGCAAAGTTCCGCGGAAGATAGGTCGAAGGAACGGGAGGGTGCCGCGTGCGGTACAGTGTGCAAAGTTCCGGAAGATAGGTCGAAGGAAGGAACGGGAGGGTGGCGTGTGCGGTACAGTGTGCAAAGCTGCTTGCAGGAAGGTTGCGAGGTTCTGATCCTGCGGGATGAAGCGACGGATTCCGAAGCGGCCGTCGCGGCGGGCATCGGCGCGAACCTGTTTCGATGCAGGCTGCAGGGCGAAGAATGGATCGAACCGGCGCCGAATTTCAAGACGCTCGCGCAGCGGTCGTCGGAGTTCGGCACGCCATTGCTGTGGCCTCCGGGTCGGGTGCATCGCGGCGTTTTCCATTACGATGGCCGGGAATACCGGCTGCCGCTCAACGAGGGCGCGAACCACCTGCATGGCGAACTGCGCCGCCTGCCCTGGAATCTCGTGAATCAATCGGCTTCGGAGGGTCAAGGCGCTACCGTAGTTTTGTCCATCCATACCCGGCGCAACGCGCAGATCGCCTGCTATTATCCGCACGAAGTCGAACTGCGAGTGACCTATCGCCTGCGGGAAGGACAATTGACCGGCCTGCTGGAAGCGGTCAACGAAGGAGAGACGCCGGCGCCGTTCGGATTTGGGCTTCATCCTTACTTTACGGTGCGCGGAGAAGCGTCCCGGTGGCGCTTGCGGCTGCCGGTGCTGGCGTGCTACGACCTGAACGAGCATGGAATCGCAGTGGAACGTCCCCGCAGCCATTCCTTGTGCGCACGGCTTCAAGACGGGCTTTGGCTGTCGGAATGGCCGCAGGAGCGTGCTTTTTATGTTTTCCAATGCGAGCCTGGCATCAAGCGCTGCTTGCTGGAAAGATTAGGCCGATCCGGCGAAGAGGCGCCGGTTCGCAGAGTCATGACGCTGGACGATGCGTTTCCTTACCTGGCGATCTTCCGGCCGGAGTGGGCGCAAGCCGTGTCCGTCGAGCCCTGGAGCTGTATTACGGACGCGTACCAATCGCCGTTGCCGCCGGCATGGACGGGAGCTTCCGGACTTGCTCCCGGCGAATGCCGAACGTACCGCTGGCATTGGCAAGCAGAATCGCTATCAAACGAGGATCAACGATCGGAGCAAGAATCATCGGGGAGGGGATCAGCGTGGAACAAGCGTTGAAAGGAATCAAAGTGCTCGACTTCACGCATTTGCTGCAAGGGCCGTTCGCTACGCAGATGCTGGGCGATCTTGGCGCGGACGTGATCAAGGTGGAACGGAAGGGAACCGGCGACGGCTATCGTGCCTGGACCTTTCTGAAATATCGGGTGGGCGGAACGGAATCCCCCTGTTATCTGGCGTTCAATCGCAACAAGCGATCGCTGGCGCTGGACCTGAAAAGCCGGGAAGCGAAGGAAATCGTCTACAAGCTGGCTGCGGAATGCGATTTCGTCATCGAAAATTTTCGCCCCGGCGTCATGGATAAGCTTGGCTTCGGCTACGAAGACTTGAAGGCGATCAATCCCCGTATCATCTATTGCTCCAGCACCGGCTACGGACAAGACGGCCCTTATGTCAACCGGCCGGGCCAGGATTTGATGCTGCAGGCATTGACCGGGCTGACGACCTTGACCGGCCGCAAGGATGCGCCGCCCACGCCGCTGGGCACCGGCATCGCCGACCAGATGGGCGCTTTCAACATCGTGTATGGCCTGTTGTCCGCCTTGTATTATCGCGAGAAGACCGGCAAAGGCCAGAAGCTCGAGGTCAATCTGTTTCAATGCTTGCTGACCCACCAGCTGCAGGAGTTCGCGGTCACGCTGAACTCCGGCCGAATGTTCGAGCGTCCGCTTTCCGGCATCGCGCATCCGGGCCAGTCCGCGCCGTTCGGGATCTATCAGTCGGCGGACGGCTATATTTGCATATCGGTCAATCCCATCGCCCAGTTGGCCGAAGTGCTGGAGGATGAAGGGCTGCTTGCCTACGACGATCCGGATACGCTGTATGACAAGCGGGACGAGGTCTTCTACCGGATTCAGGCGAGCGTGGTCAAGCAGACGACGAAGCATTGGCTCGATTTGATGCTTGCCCGCGACATGTGGGTTTCCGAGGTTCACAACCATCTGGAAGTGGAGAACGATCCGCAAGTGCAGCATTTGCAAGCCTTCACCTCTTATGAGCATCCGACGGCGGGAGAAGTGCGCACGGTGAACATCCCGATCAAATTCAGCGAGACGCCCGGCAGCATCCGGCGTCATCCTCCACTGGTCGGCGAGCATAATGAAGAAATTTTGCAAGAGCTGGGGTACGACGCGGCGGCGATCCATCTCATGAAGCAAAGCGGGGTTCTGTAGCATGTCGCGATCGCAGCCGCGGTTGCGGGGGATGGCCTGGGATCACGTTCGCGGGTATGGGCCGATGGAGGCGGTCGCTGAAATATTCAAGCGGCGTCATCCGGACTGCGAAGTAGTGTGGGACAGACGGTCCTTGAAAGATTTCGGAGATTTCCCTGTTGCTGAGCTGGCGGAGCGCTACGACTTGCTGCTGATCGATCATCCGCATGTCGGACTGTGCGCTGCCCAGGAAGTGCTGGCGCCGCTGGATGCGCATGTGCCGGAAGGCTATCTGGCCGATCAGGCGGCGAATTCGGTGGGGCCCAGCTATGCCAGCTATCGTTGGGAAGGAAGGCAGTGGGCGCTGCCGGTCGATGCTGCCGCGCAAGTCGCCTCTTACCGCCCCGACGTGCTTCCGGCATCCCATGTTCCGGGTACATGGAAGCAAGTCAGGGAGCTGGCCGCCTCGCTCCCTGCCGGTCGGCGCATCGGCTGGCCGCTGTGTCCGACGGATGCGATGTGCAGCTTCCTGTCTCTGTGCGCGGGAATCGGCGGCTACGATTTTTTCGATGCGGACCATGGTCTGCCGCTGGCTCCAGCCGAGAAGGCGGCCCGCCATCTGTTTGATTTTTTGCCGCTGCTTCATGATTGCTCGCTGGATGCGAATCCGATCCAAATGTATGACTATATGGCAAACCATGACGACCTGGTGTATGTCCCGTTGGCATTCGGCTATGTCAACTATGCGCAGACCGGATTCGCGCCGCACCGGCTGGGCTTTGCGGATATGCCCCGCCTGGCGCTGGGCGAATCGATAGCGGAGCCGACGGGCAGCCTGCTGGGCGGAGTGGGGATTGCGGTATCCCGTTTTACTCGGGATGTCGATCTGGCCGCCGAGTTTGCGATGCTGGCCGCCGACCCGCTGATTCAGCGCACGTTGATTTTCGACGGCGGCGGGCAACCGGGCCACGCCTCGGCATGGCAGAATGAGCGTTTGAATGCTGCCAGCGCGGGCTTCTTCCATAATACGTGGCCTACTTTGCACCATAGCTACATGAGACCCCGCCATGCTGTGTTTCCTGCATTTCAGGAGAAAGCCGGCATTCTGCTGCACGATGCGCTATGCCGGCACGCAGCCGGCAGGTCGGCAGACCCGGCGGAGACGGTCCGGGAAATGAATGAGGTGTATCGATCCTTGCTGTGAAAGATGGCCCCCGCTGGTTACGGGGGTTATTTGCTGTTTCCGCAACGATGACCGAATGATACTATTCACAGCCGTGGCGAAAAGGCGATGTAGTCGCCTATTGGCGGGGTACGGCGGTCGGCTGGGGCGAAAAGGCGATGTGGTCGCCTATTGGCGGGGTACGGCGGTCGGCCGGGGCGAAAAGGCGATGTGATCGCCTATTGGTGGAGTACGGCGGTTGGCCGGGGCGAAAAGGCGATGTGATCGCCTATTGGCGGAGTACGGCGGTTGGCCGGGGCGAAAAGGCGATGTGGTCGCCTATTGGCGGGGTACGGCGGTTGGCCGGGGCGAAAAGGCGATGTGGTCGCCTATTGGCGGGGCTGTGAATAGTCACACATGCTCAAAAGTTACAAGATTTTTTCTGCTAAATCATTGCAATCATCAATGTGTTGTAGTAGTATTGACAAAGGTAAGAGGGAGTAGTTCCCGTCTTGCCAACCCTCGCAGGCATATAGCCGGGCGAGTTTATTTTTTACTATGACATATAGGGAATATTTGAAGGGGCTATTTCTGAGTCTGTGACAGGACTTGAGATGGCCCTTTTTGCCACTCCTCCGCGATTGCAGTACAATTTACAGAACGTGAAAAAATGCAGACAACAGGGAGTGCGAGAATTGTGAAAATGGAGGATGTCGTCATCGTCGGCGCGGGGCCGTGCGGGCTGTCGGCGGCTGCGGAGCTGCAGGATCAAGGGCTCGACCCGCTCGTGATCGAGAAGGAGAATGTCGTCCACTCGATCACCTGTTACCCGACGAATATGGAATTTTTCAGCACGCCGGCGCTGCTCGAGATCGCGGGCGTGCCGTTCATAACGCCGCACCCGAAGCCGAGCCGTCTGGAGGCGCTGAACTATTATCGGACGGTGTCGGAGCGGCGGGAAATGAGGATTCGGCGCTACGAGCGCGTGACGGCGGTGGAATGGATCGCGGCACAGCCCTCGGATGCGGAAGGCGGCAAGGAAATTGCTGCGGCCGGCGGAGCGGGAGGAGGTTCGGAGTTCGAAACGATCAAAGCATCGGCAAATAGTTCGTCTGGAGCGGCAAGGGGCAATGGTTATTTCATCGTGCGATCGGTGCGGTCCAGCGGAGAAGCGCTGGAAACGCGGGCACGGGCGGTTGTGGTGGCGACCGGGTATTTCGACCATCCGAACCGGATCGGCATTCCGGGCGAAGACTTGCCGCATGTGACGCATTTCTTCCGGGAAGCGCACCCGTACGCCGGCATGCGCGTGATCATTATCGGCGGCAGCAACTCGGCGGTGGATGCGGCAATGGAGCTGGAGCGCGTAGGCGCGCGCGTGACGGTCGTATACCGCGGCGAGTCGGTGTCGTCGAACATCAAGCCGTGGGTGCGCCCGCTGTTCGACGGGATGGTGGCCAAAGGCAGGATCGAGCTAAGGCTGCAATCCCGGGTGGTGGCGATTCGCCCGGATGAGGTAACGGTGCAGTGCGTCAAGCCGAGTGTGCAGGAGGGTGCGGATAAGGTGAACAGGCAAAGCGTTGATCCGCAAGACGAGAAGAGTTCGAATGAGACAGAAGGGCAGGACGGTACGTCGCAAGAGATACTGGAGACGCTGGGGTGCGATTTCGTGCTGGCGTTGACCGGCTTCCGGCCGGATCGCGGGTTCCTGAGGGCGATGGGCATCCATGCGCCAGATGGCATTATTCCGCCAACGCACGATCCGGACACGATGGAGACGAACGTGCCGGGCTTGTATCTCGCAGGTGTGGTCTCGACGGGGCGGGATGCGAATGAAATCTTCATCGAGAGCGGTCGATTCCACGGCAGGAAGATCGCGGCGCATCTGGCGGGCAAGCGAGGATGATCGGCTGAGCAAGGGGCTGGAAAGTACGATTGGACGACTGTATCGGTATCGCCTATTCGCCTGACCAACGGCTGCACGTGCGCCATTTAGACGACAGTATCGCTTATTCGCCCAATTTGGCGGGTTAATGGAACAGTTATATCATGCTGGGCGACAGCGGTTTTCGAGAAGACAGGTTTTGTTCGCGAGCCTTTCGGGTAAAGTATGATCAGATACAAAGCTGATTCATATGATCGAGAAAGGCAGTGATGTTGAATGGCGATTAAGGAACAGGATTTGAAGAAAAAGACGGACAATCTGCAGCAAGCGCTGAATGAGCAACTGGCGAATTGGGCGGTCATGTACGTGAAGCTGCATCATGTTCATTGGTACGTAAAAGGCCCCCATTTCAAGGCGCTGCATGAGAAGTTCGAGGAACTGTACGGGATGGCGGGGATGAAGCTGGACGAGTTGGCGGAGCGTATGCTGGCGATCGGCATGCAGCCCGCATCCATGATGAAAGAATACCTGGAGCTGGCGTCGATTCAAGAGAAGGACTTGCGCGGAAAGAAAGATACCGCGATGGTGCAAAGCATTGCCGAGGATTTCGAGAAGATGATCGAGGGATCGAAGCAAGCTGCCGAGCTGGCGGAGCAGTCGGGCGACGCGGCGACGGCGGATATCGTGACCGGCCACGTCGAGGATTTGCAGAAGCAGCTGTGGATGCTGAACGCGATTCTCGGGAAATAGCAGCAGTTGGCAAACATAAATTTGAATGGTCAAGCGCCCTTGCAGGATGCATCAGCATCGTGTGGGGGCGCTTCTTCGCCTGATCGCGGGGGAGAAGTGGCTGAGCTTACATTCTTCGCGCCTGTCTCGCCAATCCACAGAAACAGTGCCGTAGTGTCACTAATCCGCACTTGCTCCGCCTATCCGCAGAAACAGTGTCGTAGCGCCACTAATCCGCACTTGCTCCGCCGATCTGTCGATAGGGATTACTTCTTGTCTTCCCCAATGTTCACAGAGATGATGCCATAGCGTTCCGGGGTGCCGGGCGCGACGCCGAACCAGATTTCTCCGTTGCCGACCATGATGCCTTTGTCATTGGCGAACAAGGTGTTCACGTCTTGCGCGGCTAAGGCTTTGCGAACGTCTTCGGTCAGGATGCGGTCGTATTGCTTCACGAAGGCTTCCTTGTCCGCCACATTCACCGCGACTTTGCCGACGTTCACGCGAATCGGATACAGGGCGAAGGTCGCTGCCTGCTCCCTGTCGTTACGAGCGACCGCGTCTTGGAACGTAAGGAATTGCTTCTTGAAGGCGGCATAGTCGGTGACCCCGGCTACTTCAAGCGGGTTGCCTTGCGACGAATTCTGCGATGATGCGGGCCCGGAGGCTGCGGCAGTGGACGCCGGTCCGGAGACGTCCGGTGCGGTGTTGTTGTCGGAAGCGCCGCACCCCGCAAGCAGGAGAGACAAGCACACGGCGAGTCCCCATGCGGCTGCGCGTCGATGTTTAATGGTAGTTTTCACAAACAATCTTCCTCTCTTGTCTGACGGTTCTCTCCATTTGCTGTAGCAAGTATACCGAACGGAGCGGCAATTTGCACCTTAGCGGCGGGATCGCAGGCGGAGATGGTGCGGACGGAAACATATTTGCATGATTGATGGAGCGATGGGGGAAAATGTTGCAAACGGCAATTTGCCTCGTTTTGTGTGGTTCTTCGTACAGGCTCGGCGGTGAAAACATACTTTGAACCTGCCCGGTATGATTTTCCATACACAACCTGCATTTTGAACTTGGAAAATGCCCAGTTTGTTCGATTTTTCGTACGAAACGCGGAATGGGGATGTTGGGATCACCCTGTTTATGTGAGTTTTCACACAAAATAGCGGAGTCGATCGGAATCAGCCCCTTCACCCCTTGTACCTTAAACAACCGGAATATTCCTTGCTCCTCTTGCCGACAAGAGAGAGGCGCATTCAAATCCATAAGCGATTGCCGTGCGGTCAAGTGCTTTTGTCATGGACTTAAAAAGGGGCATTTGCTATAATTGGATGGGAAAAATGACCGCCGGTCCAAGCCGGACGGCTCTTTTTTCGACTTCGAATACGGAGGGTAAGCAGGTGGAGGCCTACATCAACTCGTACGTCATCGTTACCGTTTTCCTCATCTTGGGTACCGCATTTCCGATTGTCGTTCTCTGGCTGGGCAAGCAGCTTCGTCCCAATAAGCCGACACAGGAGAAGGAAACGACCTACGAGAGTGGCAACGAGCCGGTCGGCGGCAGTCAGATCCGATTCAACGTCCGATACTATTTGTATGCGCTCATGTTCGTCGTATTTGATGTCGAAACCGTTTTCCTCTATCCGTGGGCCGTTGCGTATCGGCAACTCGGCCTATTTGCGTTAGTGGAGATGGTGATCTTTATCGGGCTGCTGCTGATCGGCCTGATCTACGCTTGGCGAAAGAAGGTGCTGCAATGGAACTCGATCTAGCGAACGTGACGCCGGAAGAGCGTCAGGAAATTGAGCGCAACGTTTTCTTCGGCACAATCGAACAGTTGAAAGGCTGGGCGCGCAGCAACTCGCTGTGGCCGCTGACCTTCGGTCTGGCCTGCTGCGCCATCGAGATGATGACGGCAGGGGCGCCGCACTATGACCTGGACCGCTTCGGCGTCATGTTCCGGACTTCTCCGCGCCAGTCCGACGTGATGATCGTGTCGGGCACCGTTACGAAGAAGATGGGCCCGTTGCTCAAACGTCTCTACGATCAGATGCCGGAACCGAAGTGGGTCATCGCGATGGGCTCCTGCGCAACGGCAGGCGGGCCGTATGTCAAATCGTACTCCGTCGTGAAGGGAGTCGACCAGATCGTGCCCGTCGACGTATATATCCCGGGCTGTCCGCCCAATCCGGCCGCGTTGATCTACGGGATTAACAAGCTGCAGGAGAAAATTCGCTACGAAGCGAAGACCGGGAAGCGGGTGACCGGTTCGTGAGCGAAGAGAACAAGAACGAGAATGAGGAAAAATTGAAACAAGCGCCGGAAGCGGTGCCAAACGAGACGGCGGAGACGCCGCGGGAGCCGGAGAAGCAGGCCGAGGCGCCGGCCGAAGCGGCAGCGCCGGCAGCAAATCAGGCTGATACGCCGACACCGGCGCCTGCAGAGCCTGCAGGCGAGGCGGCGGCAGCGGAGCAGGATAAAGCCGCCTCAGCCGAGCCTGCAACGCCGCAAGCTTCCGAGGCATCGGAAGTCTCGGCGCAAGCGGATGCTCCGAAGGCTGCGACGGCAGATGAGACGCCGGCACAACCGGCAGAAGCCGCTGCACCAGCCGCAGCCGCGGAAGGCGGAGGCGAAGAAACGCCGCGCCGCAAGGAGACCGAAGAGGAGAAGGCGGCCCGCCGCAAAGCCGCGTTCGAGGCGCGCCAGGCAGCCAAAGCCGCCGCCGCGCAAGCGAAGGCCGACGAGGAGCGCGCGGCGGCGGCGGCCGCCACGGCCGGAGCAGCGCCAAGCTCCGCGCCCGCTGGCGGCGAGGCAAAGGCAGCCGCCCCCGCAGGCGCAAAGGCGCCCGCCCCGGCCGCCGCCGAAGCGGAAGCGCCACCGCCGAAGCCGCCTTCGCCCAATCAGCCGCGGCTGAACCGCACGGTCGAACTGCTGCGCGAGTTGGTCGCCGAGGACGCGGTAGAGGAAGCCTACATCAACGAGCCGAACGACCATTTGCCAACGATCGTCATGAAGAGCGGACACTGGACGCAAGCCGCCCCGCTGTTTCGCGATCACGAAGAGCTCGGCTGCGACTACTTGCGCAACGTGACCGGCGTCGATTACGAAACGCATATGGAAGTAGTCTACTACCCGCTCAACATGCAGCGTTGCGAGACGTACTGCATCAAGGTGCGCACCGACCGCGAGCAGCCGTCCGTCCCTTCCGCCACACACGTGTGGGAGACGGCGAACTGGAACGAGCGGGAGATCTACGACTTGCTCGGCATCGATTTTCCCGGGCATCCGAACATGACCCGGATCATGATGCCCGACGATTGGGTCGGCCATCCGCTTCGCAAAGACTACGTCCCGCTCGACCCGGAGGTGTAACATTCACGTGATTCGTACCGAAGAACTGCTACTTAACGTCGGTCCCCAGCATCCCAGCACGCACGGTGTGTTCCGGATCATCGTCAAGCTGGATGGCGAGGTGATCACGGAAGCGACACCCGTCATGGGCTACTTGCACCGCGGCACCGAGAAGCTGGCCGAGAATTTGAATTTCACGCAAATCATCCCTTATACGGACCGGATGGACTACGTGTCCGCCATGACGAACAACTACGTACTGTGCCACGCCGTAGAGAAGATGATGGGACTGGAAATTCCGGAACGTGCGGAGTACCTGCGCCTGATCGTCATGGAGCTGCAGCGCATCGCGAGCCACCAAGTCTGGTGGGGCACATACCTGCTCGACATCGGCGCGCTCAGCCCGTTTCTGTTCGCCTTCAGCGACCGCGAGCGCATCCTGCAGTTGTTCAACGAACTGTGCGGCGCCCGGTTGACGTACAATTATATGCGCGTCGGCGGTGTCAAGTGGGACGCGCCCGATGGCTGGATCGACCGCACGAAGCAATTCGTGAAGGATATGTGGCTGCGGCTCGACGAATATCACAACCTGGTCAGCGGCAACGAAATCTTCCTCTCGCGGATCAAGGGCATCGGCCAATACGATGCGGCGACCGCGATCCAATACGGCTTGTCCGGCGCGAACCTGCGCTCGACCGGCGTCGATTGGGATTTGCGCAAGACCGAGCCTTACAGCCTGTATGACCGCTTCGAATTCAATGTCATCACCGGCAAGAACGGCGATTGCTACGACCGCTACCTGTGCCGGCTGGGCGAGATCGAGCAGAGTCTGCGCATTCTCGAGCAGGCGCTTGAACAGTTTCCGGGCGAGGGGCCGACGATGGGCAAGGTGCCGCGCGCTATCCGTCCGCCTGCGGGCGAGATCTACGTGCGCATCGAATCGCCGCGCGGCGAGATCGGCTGCCACATCGTATCGAAGGGCAAGGCTGAGCCGTACCGGCTCAAGTTCCGTCGCCCGTCGTTCGTGAACCTGCAAATCCTGCCGAAACTGCTCGTCGGAGAAACCATGACGAACCTCGTCACGATCCTCGGCGGTATCGACATCGTGCTAGGGGAGGTGGATGCCTGATGGATGCGTTGCGTTTCATCGACAAGCCGCTTACTTGGGGCCACGCAGGCCTGATGGTGCTTATGGCCGTTGCGGTACTTGCCGTCGTGATCGTGTTCGTAACCTATGCGATCTACTTCGAGCGCAAGGTCATCGGCTGGATGCAATTCCGCAAAGGCCCGAACCGCACCGGTCCGCTCGGCCTGCTGCAGACGGTGGCTGACGTATCCAAGCTGCTGCTGAAGGAAGACACGATTCCGGCGAAGGCGGACCGGGGGTTGTTCATACTTGCACCTGTGCTGGCGTTCATCCCTTCGTTTCTTGTGCTGGCGTTCATCCCCTACAGCAAGGGGCTGCAATTCGCCGACCTGAATGTCGGCTTCCTGTACTATGTCGCCTTGTCCGGCATCTCGACGATCGCGATCGTCATCGCCGGCTGGGCATCGAACAACAAGTATTCGCTGCTCGGCGGCATGCGCTCGGCCGCTCAGATGATCAGCTATGAAGTGCCGCTGGTCATCTCCGTCGTCGGTTGCGTCATGCTGGCGGGGAGCCTCAATTTAAACGATATCGTGGTGGCGCAGTCGGGTTACTTCTGGCATTGGAACTTCCTGCCGCAGATCGTCGGGTTCGCGGTATTCGTCGTCGCGGCGATCTCCGAGCTGAACCGGACGCCATTCGACCTGCCGGAGGCGGAGTCGGAGCTGGTTGCGGGCTATCACGTCGAGTACAGCGGCTTCCGATTCGCTTTCTTCATGCTGTCCGAATACGTGTACGTGTTCGCGATCGCCAGTCTGACGACACTGCTGTTCCTGGGGGGCTGGCATCCGCCGATCCCGCAGCTCGATTTCATTCCGGGGATTATCTGGTTCATCCTGAAATTCGCCTTCATTGTGTTCTGCCTGTTCTGGATTCGTGCGACGCTTCCGCGTCTGCGCGTAGACCAACTGATGGGTCTTGCTTGGAAAGTGCTGCTGCCGCTCTCCATTCTCAACATTTTCATCACGGCGGCTTGCATCGAATTGTTCGGAATGGGGGGTTGATCGAATATGAAAGGTATAATGAAAGGCATGGGTGTCACGCTCAAGACGCTTGGCACGAAGAAAGTGACGACGTCCTACCCCGATGTCCCGATCGAGATGCCCGACCGGTTTCGCGGCATTCAGTATTTGTACGAGGACAAGTGCATCGTTTGCTTCCAGTGCCAGCGGATCTGTCCGACAGAATGCATCTCGCTGATCGGCAAGCCGAATCCGGATCCGGAGAAGAAGGGCAAGGTGCTGGATACCTACGATATCAACTTCGAGCTTTGCATCCTGTGCGACCTTTGCACGGAAGTATGCCCGACCGAGGCGATCGTCATGACGAACAACTTCGAGCTGGCAGCGTACAGCCGGGACGAACTGTTCAAGGACATGAAATGGCTCGGCGACGAGAATACGAAAAATATCCGTCAGGATAACAACAACATTGGCGCGCCTCAGAGAGGAGGCGGCAAGGCGGAATGAACTTCAATATCGAATGGACGGGTGAATTCGTCGCATTCTTCGTTCTGGCCGTCTGTGCGATCGTCGGCGCGGTGATGGCGTTCAATTTTACGAAAGTGGTCCATATGGCGCTGTCACTGGCGTTCACGTTCGTCTCGCTGGCCGGCTTGTATGTTGTACTGGATGCGGAATTCGTGGCGTTCGTGCAAGTGCTGCTCTATGTCGGCGCGGTGACGATCCTGATGATCTTCGGCATCATGATGACCAAGCACCAGGACGAGGGCGAAGAGAAATCGCGGCCGCTGCTTGAGGTGCTGTCCCTGGTCGGATGTTTGTGCCTGCTGGCTTTGCTCATTCTGGCGATTCGCGATGCCAACTTTCCGACTGAGCCCGCAGCCGCGCTGCCGACGGACAATACCCGTGAAATCGGCCTGCAGCTGTTCTCGCGCTGGGCGGTTCCGTTCGAGCTCATCTCCGTGCTGCTGACGGTCGCCTTCATCGGCGCCATCGCGCTCGCGAAGCGGGAGGAGGATCCCAAATGAACATGCTCGCCTCCTATCTGACCCTGGCGGCCGTGCTGTTTTGCATCGGGCTGTACGGCGCGCTGACGAAGCGCAACGCCATTATCGTCTTGCTGTCGATCGAGTTGATGCTTAATGCGGTGAACTTGAATCTGGTCGCCTTCTCCAAGTATGGCGTACAACCTTCGCTCACCGGCCAAATATTCTCCCTGTTCACGATGGCCATCGCCGCGGCGGAAGCCGCAGTCGGGGTGGCGATCCTGGTCGCGATCTACCGCGCCCGCGTAACCGTGAACGTGGACGAATTCGACGAGTTGAGGAGGTAACGCATGAGTTCCTTTGCAGAATACGCCTGGCTTGTGCCGGTGTTGCCGGCAGCCGCGTTCGCCATCCTGACGGCCATGGGCCGCAGTGCCGGCCGCGCGGGCGCATGGATCGGCACGCTGCTTACCTTGGCGTCGCTCGTCCTGTCGCTCTTGATCGCGGGGCAGCGACTGTCCGGCACGGCCGAGGAGTACAGCAATTATTACAACTGGATCCAGGCGGGCAATCTGTCGCTGTCGATCGGCTTTGAAGTGACGAATATGACGAGCATGATGCTCGTCGTCGTGACGCTCGTCAGCTTCCTGGTCAATCTCTATTCGCTGGGTTATATGAAGGATGACGAGCGAATCTCAACGTTCTTTGCTTACGTCGCGCTCTTCTCCGCTTCCATGCTCGGGCTTGTCCTGTCTTACAACCTGCTCACGATGTACATCTTCTGTGAACTCGTTGGCGTTTGCTCGTTCCTGCTGATCGGCTTCTGGTTCCGCAAGCCGGAAGCCAAAGCCGCGGCGAAGAAGGCGTTCATCGTGACGCGGATCGGGGACCTCGGGCTCTTGATCGCTCTGTTCCTGCTGTTCTGGTACATGCCGGATCACGCGCTCGATTTCACTTCGATCCATAACGTGTTCGGCACGCAGACCGGCGCGATCTCCATGGGGATCACGACGCTGATCGCGATTCTGATCTTCCTGGGCGCCGTGGGCAAGTCGGGTCAATTTCCGCTGCATGTCTGGTTGCCCGACGCGATGGAAGGTCCGACGCCGATCAGCGCCTTGATCCATGCCGCGACGATGGTCGCCGCGGGCGTGTTCCTGGTCGCGCGCACGTTCCCGATCTTCTTGGCCTCACCGGCCGCGATGGATACGGTCGCGATCGTCGGCGCATTCACGGCGATCTTCGCCGCGACGATCGGCCTCGCGCAGAACGATATCAAGCGCGTGCTCGCCTACTCGACCGTGAGCCAGCTCGGCTACATGATGCTGGCGCTCGGCGTCGGTTCCATAAGCGGCGCGATGTTCCATCTGTTCACGCACGCGTTCTTCAAGGCGCTGTTGTTCCTCGGCGCAGGCAGCGTAATCCATAGCGTACATACGCAGGATATCCGCGAGATGGGCGGCCTTGGCCGCAAGATGAAGATCACGGCCTGGACGTTCGGCATCGGCTCGCTGGCGCTGTCCGGCATACCGCCGTTCGCCGGCTTCTGGTCCAAGGACGCGATCCTCGCTTCCGCGCTGGAACACAATCCCATCTACTTCGTCGTCGGGATCGTAGCCGCATTCTTCACCGCCTTGTACATGGCGCGGCTGTTCTTCCTCGTCTTTGTCGGCAAGCCGCGCGGCGAGACGACGAATGCGCATGAATCGCCGGCCGTTATGACGATCCCGCTGCTCGTGCTGGCCCTGCTTGCCATCGTGGCCGGATTCGTACAGACCCCGTTCAGCGGCTGGTTCGGCGAATGGATTACCGGGGATGCGGAAGGCGGACATGAGAGCGGTCTCGTCATGGTGCTGTCCGCGGCCGTTGGCCTGCTGGGCATCTATATCGGCTGGCTGATCTATGCGAAGGGCACGCTGCGGCGCGATATCGTATCCGCACGCATGCCGGGCCTCGTGAAGCTGCTCGAGCGCAAATATTATATCGACGAGCTGTATCACTATGTCATTGTCAAGCCGCTGAATGGGCTGGGCTACTTGCTCGAGGCGTTCGACAACTATGTCGTCGACGGCGTTGTCCGGCTGGCCGGGCAATCGGTGTCGGCGGTCGGCAGGCTGAATTCGCGTCTGCAGAGCGGTCAAGTGCAAGGATACGTGCTGACGGCGATCGTCGGCCTGGTCATCCTTGCGGTTGCGATTGCCGGAAGGAGGTTCTGGTAAATGATCGAGGACATTCCGGTATTATCGCTCATCCTGCTTGCGCCGCTGGTCGGCATCCTGGCCGTCCAACTGCTGCCGGGGCAGCGCAAGGTGTGGCTTCGGACGGCGGCGCTTGTGTTCACGCTCATCCCGCTGGCCTTGAGCTTGTGGCTGTTCGCTTCATTCCAGCCAGGGACGGGCGGGGCGGCGTTCACCGAGCATTACACGTGGCTGTCGATTCCCCTGAATAAAGAAGCGGTCGGAGAAGGCGTTACTTCCATGATGCTGTCGTTCGATTACCATCTGGCGATTGACGGCATCTCCTTGCCGCTGCTCGTGCTGACGGCGATCGTGGCGGCGATGGCGGTGCTCGCCTCCGTCCACATCCGCAAACGCTGGAAAACTTACTACACGCTGTTCCTGCTGCTGCAGACCGGCATGTACGGCGTTTTCCTGGCGCGGGACTTGATCGAGTTTTTCATTTTCTTCGAAGTGACGTTGATCCCGACGTTCTTCCTGATCGGCATATGGGGCTACTACGGCAAGGAGAAGGCGGCAACCCGCTTCCTCGTCTACAACGGGCTGGGTTCCGCCGCGATGCTGCTTGCGTTCCTGATTCTGATCGTGACGGCAGGCTTCTCCGTGACGCAGACCGCGGACAGCGTGCTGCTGGATTACAGCGGAAGTTACGATGTGTTGTTGCGCAATCTGACCGACCCGGGTTCGTATGCGAATATGGCAAATGAGCAGGGGGTCGGGCTCGGCGTTTATTTGTCCGACAACATGAAGTGGGCGGCGTTCGTACTGCTGATCGCGGCGTTCGGGGTGAAAATTCCGATCTTCCCGCTGCACACGTGGATGCTGCGCGTGCATACCGAAGCGCCGCCGTCCGTCGTCATGATCCACTCGGGGGTGCTGCTGAAGATGGGCGTGTATGGCCTGATTCGCTTCGGCGCGGTGCTGCTGCCCGCCCAGCTTGAGTCGTGGTCGACGGTAATCGCCATCCTGGGCGTCATCAACATCCTGTACGGGGCCGTGCTCGCCTGCGTACAGAAGGAATTCAAGCTCGTGCTGGCTTACTCCAGCATCAGCCATATGGGTATCGTGCTGCTTGGCATTGCCTCGCTCAACGAGATGGGCTTGCAAGGCGCGATCTATCAATCCGTATCGCATGGACTCATTTCCGCGCTGCTGTTCCTGATTGTCGGCAGTCTGTACGAACGTACGGGCACGACACAGATCGGCGAACTCGGCGGGCTCGCGAAGTCGATGCCGTTTATGGCGGGCATCCTGCTGCTGGCGGGACTTGCTTCGCTCGGCTTGCCCGGATTGTCGGGCTTCGTCGGCGAATTCATGGCGTTCCTGGGCTTGTTCGGCTCGATGAAATGGATCACGGCGATCGGGGTGCTCGGCGTGCTGCTGGCCGCGGTGTACGTGCTGCGGAGTGTGCTCGGCATTACGTTCGGCCCGCTGTCGGAGCGTTACGAAAGCGTGAAGGATGCGCGGCTGATCGAAGCGATCCCCATGATTGCGCTGACTGCGTTCATCGTGCTGCTCGGCGTATATCCGTCCGTGCTGACGGATGTCATGCAGCATGGATTTGGCGGGTTGATCGATCAAATTCAACAGAGGACGGGGGGCTGACGCATGGAGGCACTACAGACGTTAACATGGCATGATGCGTGGTACCTGTCCCCCGAGATCACGCTGACGATCGCCGCGCTATTTTTGATTGTACTCGATCTGCTGCTGCCCAAGCGGGTGAACCGCGACATCATTGGCTGGCTGGCGATCGTCGGACTGGCCGTTGCCGCAGTGTTCGTCGTCTGGCTGATGCAGGATTTGAAGGCGGCCGGCGAAGCGGATCCAAGCGGCGATCCGATGGCCGGGATCTATGCCTTGCTCGGCGGCACCTATCGGTTGGACGATTTCGGCGCGTTATTGAAATTGGTATTCCTCGGCGCGACCGGATTCATTATCCTGGCATCCCTGGGCGGTGCTCGTCGTTCGGCAGATTCGTCCGTAAAGGGCGAGATGTACTACTTGCTGCTGCCTGCCGCGCTTGGCGCCATGGTGCTTGCTTCCTCAGCGGACATGGTCACATTGTATGTCGGTCTGGAGCTGCTTAGCATCACCACTTATGTGCTGGTTGGCTTGCGCAAGCGGAGCGGGCTGTCCGCCGAGGGCGCGTTCAAGTACCTGGTGTCCGGCGGGCTCGGCTCGGCCTTCATCCTGTATGGCATGTCGTTCCTGTATGGCGTGACGGGCGAGACGAACCTGTTCGCCATCGGCAGCGGGATCGATACGGCGATTACGGATTACCGGGCGCTCGTCTATGTCGCCTTCTTCCTGATGACGGCGGGACTCGGCGTCAAGCTGGCGCTGGCGCCGTTCCATGCATGGGCAGCCGACGTGTACCAAGGCGCGCCGACGCCGGTCACCTCGTTCCTGGCAGTCGTGTCCAAAGGCGCCGTGTTCGCGATGCTGTACCGGATCTTCATGAACAGCGTGTTCCAGGCGCAAGAGGACGCGTGGCTGCGGAACGATCTGTATTTGGGGCTTGCAGTGGTGGCGGCTGCGGCGATGATCGTCGGCACGGCCGGCGCGCTGCGGCAGCGCAACGTGAAGCGGCTGCTCGCGCTGTCGGGCGTGGCCAATGCGGGCATTCTGCTGACGCCGGTCGCGCTCGAACTGACGACGCTGCACGCATCGCTGTTCTCCGAGTTCATCTACTACCTGCTGGCGTATGTGGTGATGAACGTAGGCGCGTTCGCCGTGTTGACCGTCGTATCGCGAACCGCGGCCGGCGACGACGGCGAACCTGACGAGACGTTGACGAGCTTCGCCGGACTGTATCACCGGGCGCCGTGGACGGCTGTCGGCATGACCGTGCTGCTGTGCTCGCTGGCGGGTCTGCCGATTACGGGCGGTTTCTTCGGAAAGCTGTTCATCCTGTTCGGCACAGTGCAGACCGGCACGTACTGGCTGGCTGCGATTCTGCTCGTGACGACGATTGTGTCGTATGCGGTGTACTTCGCCTTCATCCGGCAGATGTACATTCGCAGCGGGGCCGAGGAGTCGGCCGTATCGGTGCCGGTACCGACTGGCATCGCGATCTGGCTCTGCGTGGCGATCACGCTCGCGCTCGGCTTCCTGCCGGGGCCGGTCGTCGATCTGATCGACAGCGTGTTCTCGATTCCGTTCGATTTTATGGCTCGTATCGGCTAAGGTGTCATCGGCTGAAGCTGGCAAGCCGCCCTCTCGCGTATGGTGCGAGGGCGGCTTTTTCGCGTTTGCTGGTATGGCGGGGTGGTGCGGCGGTCGGTTCGGGTGAATTGGCGATGTAGTCGACTAATGTCGGGATGCGGCGGTCGGTTTGGGTGAATTGGCGATGTGGTCGGCTAATGTCGGGGGACGGCGGTCGGTTGGGGCGAATTGGCGATGTAGTCGACTAATTGCAGGGTACGGCGGTCGGTTTGGGTGAATTGGCGATGTAGTCGACTAATGTCGGGATGCGGCGGTCGGTTTGGGTGAATTGGCGATGTAGTCGACTAATGTCGGGGGACGGCGGTCGGTTGGGGCGAATTGGCGATGTAGTCGACTAATTGCAGGGTACGGCGGTCGGTTTGGGTGAATTGGCGATGTAGTCGACTAATGGCGGGATGCGGCGGTCGGTTTGGGTGAATTGGCGATGTAGTCGGCTCCTGCAGGGGCTGACGGTTTAATTATCGCATGTGGTGGTAGGTGGTCAACGTTTATTCACAAACTGCTTGCGACCAAAGTCCCTATTTTTCACAAGGTTGCAGGGAAATCGTGTCGATAATCGAACAATAATATAAGGAATGGTGAAATGAAAGGCGCGATTCGGGGCAGAACGCGAAGAAACGCGGAATTACGACAAGACAGCTTGTCCGCGTGAATCGATTTGTTCCGTTATCGTTGCGACAGTCAAGCGTTGCGGTATTGCTCCCAGGGGCGGGAGCAGACGAAGAGCGGCAGACCAACAAGCCGCAAACAATTTGTCGCTGCCACGTTTGTTGACGCCGATACGCGTATGGGCCCGCAGCAGCGGGGCGTGAATCCGTCCGTCATTTCCCGAATCGACGGGCTTGCTGCCGAAATTGCCGATGAAAGGTAAAATTTTGGCGGCATGCAGTAAAGACGAATTTGGTTTCCAGAAGGAGGGAACGGGGGCCGCATCGCACGGCACTCTTGTAATATCTGGGAAATACATAACAGCAAGGCGTGGTGAGTACCCGGTTTTCTTGGAATCGGGACGCTTTGGAATGGTGCGGAATATATTACCCGTATGAGACGGCGGGCAGCGGCATTTGCTGGAAGTGCGCCAGGGAAGCATTGAAGTGCTGCCGCTTGCGAATGCTGTATATACAAACACTCGCGCTGGAGCGCAAATCCCCAACATAAGGAAGCCTATTGGGACGGAGTGGCTTAATGACTGGTTTGGATACGGTGGCATGGGATGGGTTGTTCTCGATATTTGTGACGCTCGGCTGTATCGCCTTCGCTTGGGTACTGCTGCAGGAAGTTCGGTTCGATCGAATCATGCGTCATCCGCAGAGCCCGCGCGCACGATTGCTGCAGTTGGTGGCGGCGGTTGTTCTGGGACATTTGACAGCAGGGTTTGTTCTGGATTATTGGCATTGGGCCGGATCGGTTCGGTGGTTCTTCAGGTGATCGAATTGGGTAAGTCAGCCGTATAAGGGCATGCCGGAATGAAAACAATGGCTTTATGGACGAACAACCGCGCAATCGTTCAGGATTTGTAATTTTATGTCGATTATTCGTGCTTGTGCCAAGCGTTGTCTCGGTGGTAAGATGGAATTTGTGTGATTTGGCTTTGTTTCATGATTCTGAAGTGGTTATGCGATCGCATCCATGATGAATCTTCTCCGATAATTACGGCGATTGGCCGGTGTAAGTGTTATATCGCGGGGTCTCTAGAACGGCTCCGTAACTGATTGATTAATGCGCGGAGGGAATCACCCATGAGCAAAATCATCGTCCGCGGAGGCCGCCCGTTACGGGGGGCTGTCCGAGTCCACGGCGCCAAAAATTCCGTCCTTCCGATCCTTGCTGCCACCTTACTGGCCGAAGAAGGGTCTTTCGTCATTCATGACGTACCTGCCCTGGATGATGTTCGTAATATTCTGCAAGTCCTTGAGCACTTGGGTGTCGGCTTTCGGCAAACGGATGGCAGCGTCTATCTGGATTCCGTCGCGCTGACTTCTTATGAAGCGCCGTATGAGCTCGTCCGTAAAATGAGGGCTTCTTTCCTTGTTATGGGGCCGCTGTTGGCACGGATGGGCAAAGTTAGAATATCGCTGCCCGGCGGCTGTGCGATCGGCACTCGGCCGATTGACCAGCACTTGAAAGGGTTCGAAGCGATGGGCGCCGAAATTGGATTCGGTCAAGGCACCATCGAGGCGTCGGTGGACGGCAAGCTGCGCGGGGCAAGAATTTACCTCGATATTGCCAGTGTAGGCGCCACCGAGAACATCATGATGGCTGCCGTCACGGCGGATGGCACCACTTTGATTGAGAATGCGGCCAAGGAACCGGAAATTGTGGATCTGGCCAATTTGCTCAATGCGATGGGGGCCAAAGTCCGCGGAGCCGGCACCGGCGTCATTCGCATCGAAGGCGTGGAGCGTCTGCGGGGCGTCGAGCATCATGTGATTCCTGATCGCGTGGAAGCCGGTACTTATATGATTGCAGCCGCGATTACAGGCGGAGATGTGTACGTGGAGGGGGCCATCCGCGACCATCTGGGCCCTGTCGTCGCAAAGCTTGAAGAAATGGGCGTCGTCATCGACAGCGACGAGAACGGTATACGGGTGCGGGCGGAGCGTCCGCTGCGCGCGGTGGACGTGAAGACACTGCCGTATCCGGGATTTCCGACTGACATGCAGGCCCAGATGATGGCTTTGCTGCTGAAAGCGGAAGGCACCAGCATAGTGACCGAGACCGTATTTGAAAATCGGTTCATGCACGTGGAAGAATTGACCAAGATGGGCGCAGAAGTGAAAGTGGACGGACGCACCGCCATTATCTCGGGCAATACCCGGCTGACCGGTGCCAGTGTATGCGCCACCGATCTGCGGGCCGGCGCTGCGTTGATCTGTGCCGCATTGGCGGCAGACGGCGTGACCGAAGTTAGCGGCCTGCATCATATCGACCGCGGATACATGGACATCGTCGGCAAGCTGTCCGCCTTGGGAGCGGACATTCTGCGCGCACCTTCGCCGGAGGAGCTGCTCCGGGCGACCGAACACGCTCAAATGCCGTTGCTTACGGAATATTCGCCGGCAGTTGCCGTCATCGAGGATTCCGGTCTGGCTGCTGTGAGCCGCGACTCCAACAAGCCTCTCGTCGCCGCCCATGCACGCATACCCGCACTGGCTGCAGAGCTGGATACGTCATCTCAACAACCGCAAACGGCTGTGGAACAAACGTCCCATGCAGGCCAAGTTCACAAACCGGCCGCAGTTGCATCACGCCACGAAGAACGTACTCTTCCCGAAGTCGGGATCTTGAACATACAGCCAACGCTGGCGTAAGTCATTTGCTCTTATACACATAGGCTCGGTCAAGAATGTCCTCCTTGTTGGGGGCATTCTTTGTTTTGGAGGGGGGCGCACCGAGTGTCCCGAGATGATGCTGACCGCACCATGAATCCCGTCGACATGCTCGCCAACCGCCGAAATAGTGTCGGAGCGCCACAAATCCCGCCGACATGTTCGCTAACCGCCGAAATAGTGTCGGAGCGCCACAAATCCCGCCGACATGCTTGCCAACCGTCGAAATAGTGTCGGAGCGCCACAAATCCCGCCGACATGCTCGCCAACTGCCGAAATAGTGTCGGAACGCCACAAATCCCGCCGACATGCCCGCCAACCGCCGAAATAGTGTCGGAGCGCCACAAATC
>Ga0222429_100046_pt1 | contig 267986 bp, 252 predicted proteins | sample 1B50Ametagenome_FD_182475 | JGI IMG/M metagenome (GOLD analysis project Ga0222429, IMG submission 182475) | Enriched microbial communities from leaf-cutter ant dump, University of Wisconsin, Madison, United States - 1B50A (version 2) | ecosystem: Environmental > Terrestrial > Nest > Insects... | reverse complement strand
ACCGTACGGCTGGCCCAGGTAAGTGCAGTACTTAACCGGAACGGCAACTTTTTTGACGCCTGTATTGAAAATAAGCTCCAACTGGAAAGTGGTGTATCCGGCTACTGGCAAAATCATTATGACCTGGGGAAACCCGGCCGGAAGTTTACCGGCCCGGGGAAAGAATCAGTGGCTAATCTCCGGATGAATACCCTGGTACCCCTGCTGGCTGCCTATTACCAGCTCACCGGCAATTACAGCTATTTTAACCGGGCACTCCGGCTGCTGGAAGATACCCCTCCCGAAAGAAATTTTATTACCCGGCTTTGGGATAGCCTGGACATGAAGAGTCGTTCCGCATTTGACTCGCAGGGGCTGATTGAGCAGTATAATGAACTTTGTACTAAAAAGAAATGCCTGAGATGCCCGGTGGGGGTGAGTATTCTTAAGCCTTGAGAAAATGAAAAATGAAAAATGAAAAATGAAAAACTAAAAATTCAGGTACATAAGTATTTCATTATGAAAAAATGTTCCGTAATTTTTCATTTTTCATTTTTCATTTTTCATTCACCGGCACAAAACCCATCCTCTCCCCCACTTCCAGCAGAAAAGGATACGCCGATTCCCGGGTATTCTCGATCCGGCAGTCAAGGATAGCCTCCCGGACTTCCGCCTTGATGAGCCCTACCTCACGGGAAGGGCCCAGTCCGAATACCTCCATGATCATCTCTCCGGTAATCACGGGTTGGAAACTCCGCAGTTTATCTTTCTCCTCAATCTCTTTTAACAGCTCTTCCACCCGGTCGAAGTTCCGGAGGTAGCGTTTAACGCGCGTCTGGTCTTTGGAAGTAATATCTGCCCGGCACAGGATCATCAGGTCGTCAATGTACTCTCCTGCTTCCACCAGCAGCCTCCGAACGGCCGAGTCGGTGACCCCTTCCTTTGCCAGGGCGATCGGCCGGAGATGCAGGCGCACCAGGGTGGTTACTTTTCTCATTTTTTCATCCAGGGGCAGCTTATATTTCCTGAATATCCCTTTCACCCAGCGCCCGCCCAGCTCCTCATGCCCGTGGAAAGTCCAGCCCACTTTCTTGGAAAAGCGCTTGGTAGCCGGCTTGGCTATATCATGAAGTATGGCGGCCCACCGCAGCCAGAGGTCATCAGAACGCACAGCGGTGTTATCCAATACCTGCAGGGTATGATAAAAGTTATCTTTATGCCCTTTGCCATCCATGGTTTCCACCCCCATCAGGTTAACCAGCTCCGGGAAAATAATTTCCAGGATACCCGTCTGCTGCAAAAGCTTAAAGCCATAAGAGGGTTGAGGAGAAAGGATAATCTTATTCAGCTCATCCGTGATGCGTTCCTGCGAAACAATCCGGATCCGCTCTGCCATAGAGCGGATGCCCTCAAAGGTATCCGGGTCAATATCAAAGTTCAGCTGGGAGGCAAACCGCACGGCCCGCATCATCCGCAGCGGATCATCCGAAAAAGTGGTTTGCGGATTCAGCGGTGTACGGATAATCTTCTGCCGGAGGTCTTCCAACCCGTTAAAAGGGTCGAGCAGGGTGCCGTAGTTTTCACGGTTCAGCGATATCGCCATGGCATTGATGGTAAAATCGCGGCGGTTCTGGTCTTCCTCCAGGGTGCCGTCTTCCACCAGGGGCTTTCGGGAATCGGCCCGGTAAGATTCTTTCCGGGCACCTACAAACTCATATTCATAACCCTCAAAAACAAACTGGGCCGTACCAAAATTCTTAAATACATTCACGTGAATTTCCTTGCCTGCCTGCTTTGCCGAAGCAGTAGCCAGCTCTATCCCGCTCCCCACACATACAAAATCCACATCTTTGGAGGGGCGTTTCAGAATCAGGTCACGTACAAAGCCTCCTACCACGTAGGTTTCCACACCCAGGCGGGCAGCGGCCTCGCTGACCGTACGAAACACCGGGTTGAGATTTAAATCTTCTGTAAAGTCTGCTTTTTTCATTCCGGGTGCAAAGTTAGCCAATCCAATCCGGTTTTAAATTATCGGCACTTGACAAAACCGGCACTAAAACGGTGCTGTCTTCGTTATATTTTTGTATCAAACTGACAGCCGGAATGAAATTAATAACCTTATTTCTGACTCTTATGATCTTTCCGATGGAAAATTATGCAGCAGAAAGTGCGCCTGTTGCAGAGCATTCTGTGATGTTTAAAGCTAAGAAAAAGAAAGGAGGCTTCTTTAAGCGTATTTTCAAAAAGAAATGCAAGTGCCCGAAAGTAAGATGACAGCCCCGGGTCAGGAGGCCATCACCAAAGGAACAATTTTTTCAGGGTCATACTCGGTTTCACCCGAAATACGGATATATTCATGTTTAGTAAAATCAGGAATACCATACAAAAGATAGCTCTCCCATATATGGTCAAAAAACCAGCGCGGAATGTAGCCCCAGCGCAGGTCATTCTCTTTACGCTCCAGGAAAGTTTCTCTTGAAACACTCACAAAGATTCTTTTGTCATAACGTTCCCGCAGCCGCTCATCGTGAAAAGCCAGGAACCCGTCAATGATCACTACTTCAAACCTTTCGATGTAGAACTGTGCCGTCTCCCATAAAAGATCATGGTTAACCGAAAGCGGATGTTCCCAGTCTACCTTATCTCTCACCTTCGGAATCTGCGTGGTTGGGAAAACGAAATCATCCTGGTAGAGAACAATGGCCGTTTTCCCGGAATCCCTGAAATGATTCACCAGCATGCGGGCCAGGGTGCTCTTGCCCGAGCGACTGACCCCTCCTATACCGATCACCATATCAGAACCAGCTGGTGCTCTTTTTCTTCCGGGTGGTGGTTCCCGAAAAACCAATGGCACCCAGCAGGGTACGTGTAATCAGGTTAGCCGCCGTACGGGCCATCTGCTTACCGGCTGAGCTGCTCAGAAGGGTATCCAGCGTAGATTTCTCTTCTTTAGGGCGGCCTCTCCGGGCAGGGGCAGGCGCTTCTTCCTGTACGGAAGCCAGCTTCTCATTCAGAATTTCATAAGCACTCTCCCTGTCTACCACCTCATTGTATTTCCTTATAATAGATGAAGCCTCCACGATACCACTGATCTCCGAATCTGAAAGCACATCCATGCGGCTTTCCGGTGGCAGGATAAAGGTAACGGCCAGGGGCGTGGGTATCCCTTTTTCATTCAGACAGGTCACCAGGGCTTCACCGATCCCCATCTGAGTAAGCACTTCTTCTGTTTTATAAAACTGTGTTTCGGGGTAATTCTGCGCCGCCTCCCTGATGGTCTTACGGTCATTGGCCGTAAATGCCCGTAAGGCATGCTGTACCTTAAGCCCTAACTGCGACAGCACCGAAGCAGGCACATCCTGGGGGTTCTGGGTACAGAAAAAGATTCCTACTCCTTTAGAGCGTATCAGTTTGATCACGGTTTCTATTTGCTGCAAAAGCGCTTTGGAAGCCTCCTGGAATACCAGGTGCGCCTCATCAATAAAGATCACCAGCTTGGGTCGGTCTTCATCGCCCGCCTCCGGCAAAGTTGCATACAGCTCGGCCAGAAGGCTCAGCATAAACGTAGAGAACAGCTTGGGCCGATCCATCAGGTCTGTTACCCGCAGAACAGAGATGATCCCCCTGCCCTGGTCGTCTATCCGCATGAGATCATCCACATCAAATGAGCGTTCACCAAAAAACAGGTCGGCGCCCTGGTGCTGCAGCTCGATCACTTTCCGCAGGATGGTTCCCAGGGAGGTAGTTGACATCTTGCCATAGCTGGTTTCAAACTCGGCTTTCCCTTCCTTACCTACATACTGTATCACCCGGATAAAATCTTTAAGATCCAGGAGGGGAAGCTGATGATCATCACAAAACTTAAAGATCACGGAAACGATTCCTTCCTGGGTATCGTTCAGGCCGAGTATTTTAGCCAGGAGAATAGGGCCGAACTCAGAAACGGTGGCCCGGAGCCGTGTACCTTTTTCATCACTCAGTGTCAGAAACTCGATAGGGAACCCCTGAGGAGTATAGGTAACGCCGGCAGCATCGCTACGTTCCAGGATAAACGACTCCGGCGATCCCGGTTTAGCCAGCCCGCTGAGGTCTCCCTTGATGTCCATTAACAGAACAGGAACACTGGCTTTGGATAATCCTTCGGCTATTCCCTGAAGGGTCTTGGTTTTACCGGTACCGGTAGCGCCGGCAATCAGGCCGTGCCGGTTCATGGTTTTGAGCGGTACTTTTACCTGTGTACCGGGCACCACTTCACCGTTAAGCTTGGCTGCTCCCAGGATCAGCGAATCGCCTTTATGGGTATAACCGTTGGCTATGACCTGCTTAAATGACTCTGTAATAGACATAAACTGAATAAAGTTAAGTTTCTATCCGCAATTTGTAGATAATCCTCTGAAAAGTAAAATATCGGGGGCACTTTTCTCTCCTTCAAAACTTTCTATGTCATTTTCCCACATTTTCATTTTTTCTTTGGGAATTAGGGCTTTTCTAAGTATTTTAGCAACAAATAAATTAACAAACCTGGAGAACCAGACCTAATCGACTAATGCAAGAAACGGTTAAGATGATCATTGAGGGACAGGAATATGAGTTTCCGGTGATTGAAGGCACAGAAAAAGAAAAAGCTATTGACATCTCAGCTTTACGCGCCAAAACAGGGTACATCACTATTGATGAAGGCTTTAAAAATACAGGATCTACATACAGTGGTATAACCTTCCTTGACGGCGAGGAGGGAATCCTGCACTACAGGGGGTATCCTATTGAGGAACTGGCTGAAAAAGCAGAGTTCCTGGAAGTGGCTTACCTGCTGATTTACGGCGATCTTCCGTCTAAAGAAGAATATGCCAAGTTCAAGCACGAGATAACTACACGCTCACTGGTCAATGAAGATATGCGCAAAATATTTGACGGGTTCCCTGTAAATGCGCACCCTATGGGAGTGATGTCTTCACTGGTAGGAGCTATGTCAAGCTTCTACCCGGATAACGATAAAAAGCATAAAGGCGACTTTACTGAGATTCATATCCGCAGGTTGCTGGCCAAATTTCCGACCATCGCCACCTGGTGCTATAAAAAATCGCAGGGGCACCCTATCAATTATCCGAAAAACCACCTGGATTATTGTTCTAACTTCCTGCACATGATGTTTGCCCTGCCCGTAGAAAACTACGAGGTAGATCCGGTAGTAGCCAGTGCATTGAATAAATTACTGATTCTTCATGCTGATCATGAGCAGAACTGCTCTACTTCCACGGTACGGCTGGTAGGCTCTTCCAAAGCCAACATTTACGCCAGCATCTCGGCGGGTATCTCCGCTTTATGGGGGCCGCTTCACGGAGGGGCTAACCAGGAAGTAATTGAAATGCTGGAAGCCATCCGGGAAGACGGAGGGGATGTAAGCAAATACATCGCCATGGCCAAAGATAAAAATTCTTCTTTCCGCCTGATGGGCTTTGGCCACCGGGTATATAAAAACTTTGACCCGCGTGCCAGGATCATCAAAAAAGCAGCCGATGACGTTCTCAGCAAGCTAGGCGTAAATGACCCGGTGCTGGAAATCGCCAAAGGACTGGAAGAAGCCGCGCTGAAAGACGATTATTTCGTATCCCGTAAGCTCTACCCGAACGTGGATTTCTATTCCGGAATTATTTACCGGGCACTGGGTATCCCTACTAACATGTTTACGGTGATGTTTGCCATAGGGAGATTACCGGGCTGGATTGGCCAGTGGCTGGAGTTGCGTGATTCGGGCCAGGCCATCGGCCGCCCGCGCCAGATATACACCGGGGCTACGAAAAGACACTACGTAGACCTTGATAGAAGATAAATTGTTTTTAAAGAATAATTCATCGAACATAAAAAGCGGGCCAGTTTTGACCCGCTTTTATTTTAACCCAAAACTTCACGTCAATCAAAAATCGTCAATCAAAAATTGCAAATCGTTTATTTACGATTTTTGATTGACGATTTGCGGGTGGGTATACATCTGCTATATAAGCATATTTCGCCTGATTTCCAGGAAATCCTGTTTCCTTCTCCTGCTGATCTCTACCTGGTGATTATTAGACAGCAAAATGTTAGGCCGGTCTGCGTATACCGATGTGGCCACTACATGGCTGGGATTGATAAGGAAAGACTTATGCGGTCTGAAAAAACCGAAAGGCTGCAACAGAGGCTCCAGCCTCTTGAGCGTTTTAGACAGGGTCATAACCGTCCCGTCTGCAAAAAAGACTTCTGAATAATTCGACTCCGCTTTCAGGTAGATCACTGATTCTGCGGGGACGGTGGTATTTCTTACTAATCTGATTTTATTCATCGTTGGGGGGCTTTTAGTACATAGACTAAATGCCCGCCCAAAAGGTTGGAATCACCTTCCGATATTTAATCTTACGCCCACACTGGCCGGTACAGCCGTGAGAAGAATTTTAGGTGCCAGCTCGGCATACAGTCCCAGATCGGCAAAAATACTGAGGTCATTATCGGGCAGGCTGAATTCCAGTCCGCCATTCACTACAGCACCCAATGAAATCTGCTTCTGCGCAATGTTATTTCCTACCGGCGGAACGGTCTTCCTGGAATTTACCTGGCCCCCGAAGCCGTAATACACCTGGAAACGCTCAGCAGCTCCCAGCTGCTTATTCCAATGGAAAATACCCTGCACCATCAGGCCGGCCTGATCATAATAGGCCTTATTATTATAGTCTCTTTTCCTTCCCCACAAAAAACCGTAGGTGCCGAAATTGATGTCTACATTCTTGGAACCGCCATCAAAATATTTTCTCAGGTTCAGTCCTACGGGCTCGCCCACTTTCAGGCCAATGGCCCAGTTATTATAATTTTGTGCAAAAGAAGTGCTTATACCTATTCCCAAAAAAGCAACAATCAGGAGAAGCTTCTTATTCATACTATTTGTTTTATAAATGATAATCAAAATTTCGTGCTCTTAATCTACCCGGAACTATCAACTGGTAACTAATCCCTGAAACTAAATCACTTCTGCACTCTCCAGTATATAATTCAGATCATTGATGTCATCTACATTGAGACGTAAAATACCCTTAATGGTTACTTTATCATCGGTATTAAATCTTTTGGTCACCTTTTTAAACTTGATAGATACCACGGATTCTGGGCCGGCCCCGCCACAAAAGAAACAGGAAGCAAACGGGTTGGAAGACAAAACGTAGTAGTTGGCATCTACATCTACCGGGATCATATAGCCGCCCAGCTGCACCTCTTTACCTTTCAGTTCCAGCACTTTCGGGCCGAACTGCGGCTCCAGCAGGAACATATTTTCGGTAGCATTCCATTTCTTTTTAAAGGTAACATCACTTAACTGCTCCCACGTTATCTTTATAGGGTTAGCGGCAAACACCACCGCAGGAATAAATAACAGGGATAAAATCAGCTTTTTACTCATTTGCTAAAGTTTTTGAAATATTAATTTTATAAATTCCCGATGAAGGGATAACTGCTGCCACAATACCTATGAATAACGCTAATGCGAGCAAATAAATTTCTTCTCTCTGAAGGAATTGCTGCTCCAGCGTATAATTATACCCCCGGCTCAAAGCGCCTGAAGCCAGCCAGAGGCCTGCCCGGCTGAGCAGGATGCCCAGCACATAGCCCGACAATGCCAGGATGATGCCTTCCAGCAGAAGCATAAAAAACAGCCTGGCCCGGGTTCCGCCCATGGAAAGCATGAGGGCCAGCTCGTATTTTCTTTCTTTCAGAGCATTAAACAAAGTGATAAACACGCTCACCCCGCTGATCAGCATAATGGCTGCCGCCAAAGCATTCAGGGCATCCATACCTATCCCCATCAACTCAAAAAGCCGGTTTACCTCTATGGCCGGCAGTGCCGCCTGCATTTTGGTATTCTGGTTGATCATCCGCGGTAAGGTCATCAGCCCCATCGGTGAACGGAACTTCACCAGCGCACAGGTCACTTCAGGCTCATGGGCAGAGTGTTCTGCTGCCGGCTCTTCTTTGTGATCTGCCTCTGCTTCGTGGTCTGCCCCTTCTGCACCATGCCCTGCATGCACCATCCACACACTCTCCAGATCGCTGACCAGCAGGTTATCCAGCACTGAATTGGTATATTGCAGGATACCGGTTACCTTATACAGCTGGTCATCATGACTGTGGCCGTCAGCTTCGAAACCATGCGAGCTGGCAAAGGTATCATTCAGTTTCAGCTCCAGGTTACGGGCCACGGTAGCCCCTATCACCACCTCCATAGGCCGTTCAAAAACACGGCCCTCTCTGAGTTCCGCCTTAAAATGCTGCAGGTATTTTTCATTACTTCCCACAATGCGGTACCCTTTGTAATTATCCCCCATGGAAAGCGGAATCAGCTCTTTCACCAGCGGGTTACTCCGGAGCATGTTCAGCTCGCTCAGGGCGATATTCCCCGTAGGAGAGTCAATCTGGTATACCCCTGACAGGATGAGCTGCAGCGGGCTGCCCTTGGCGCCCACCACCATATCCACTCCTGAAATATTCCTGGCAAACTTATCCTGGAGCTGCTTCCCTACCGTGATCAGCAGGGAGATGATACCGATACCAAAAGCCATCAGCAAAACCGCCAGGATGCTGTTCAGCTTCTTATCAATTATATTTTTCCAGACAATCTTCAACAACATGATTATAAAGTAATTTGATTCGGAAATCTTGATTTTAACCGCTGGTCATGGGTCACAATCACCAGTGCCGCCCCGTATTCCTTTGCCTGCGACTCCAGCAGATCAGCCACCTTACCACAGTTCAGGTCATCCAGCGCAGAAGTGGGTTCATCGGCCAGGATAAGCTTAGCCGAGTTCATCAGCGCGCGGGCAATGCCCACCCGCTGCTGCTCACCTCCGCTCAGCTCGGTCACCCTTTTATCCAGCAGGGCTGAAAAACCCAGCGATTCCGCCAGGTGGCTGACCCGGCCCTTATCCGGCGGGTTGCCGGCAAAATAATTGGCCATCAAAAGATTGTCTTTTACATTCAGGGCATTGACAAAATACGGCTTCTGAAATACCAGGCCGATATTCCGTGCACGGAAGCCCGGCAGCTCATGCAGCGGAAGCGCGGTGGTAAGTGTTTCATTGATCCGGATTTCTCCCTGGGCAGGCGGCAGTAAAAGCGCCATAAGGTTCAGGAAAGTGGTTTTTCCGGAACCTGAATTTCCTAAAATCAGCAGGGTTTGTCCTGAAGCACACCGGACATCCGGGAAAGCAAAACGGGCAGATTCGCCGTAGTGGAACTCCAACGAACGGGTTTCAAGCATTACATCAAATTTAAAAGGTAAAAATCGGAAATATTTTTAGTTTTTTCAGGGCTTTTCTAAAAATAATCCCGTTATTTGCATTAGTCTACCAAACTGGTAGTTTAATTGTTTCATTAAAATTTTCAACATCATGTCACTTAGACTTGGAGATATTGCACCTGACTTTACCGCCAACACTACGGAAGGTCAGATCAGCTTTCACGAATGGCTGGGCGATTCCTGGGGATTGCTCTTTTCTCACCCTGCAGACTTCACGCCCGTGTGTACCACAGAGCTGGGAAAGACGGCTTTGCTGAAAGACGACTTTGCAAAACGCGGGGTGAAAGTAATTGCCGTTTCTGTAGATGATCTCGACTCGCACCGTCGCTGGATACCGGATATTGAAGAAGTGAACCAGGTTAAGTTTAACTTCCCTATTATAGCCGATGAAAACCGTAAAGTAGCGGAACTTTACGATATGATCCATCCGAATGCCTCTGAAAAAGCTACCGTGAGATCGGTATTTGTGATCGGTCCGGACAAGAAGATTAAACTTACCCTGACCTATCCTGCATCTACCGGCCGGAACTTCCAGGAGATCCTGCGGGTGATCGACTCACTCCAGCTAACCTCCAATCACTCACTGGCTACCCCGGCCGACTGGGCGCAGGGCGATGACGCCATAGTGGTACCGGCAGTTTCTACTGAAGACGCCATTAAAAAATTCCCGAAAGGAGTGAAAGTGGTGAAGCCTTACCTGAGGTATACTCCGCAGCCGGACCTGGATTAAGTTAAAAGTGAAAAACTAAAAATGAAAAATTAATGACCTTAGTTTTTCATTTTTAGTTTTTCATTTTTCATTAAAAAAAGTACCATAACTTTCACTCTTCACTTACGTCTCCTACCTTTGAGAATAAAATTAGGGTATGCAAGTAGGCAAATACAATACACTCCGGGTTTTAAGGGCTACCAGCGTAGGGCTTTACCTGGGCGATGACGAAGGAAATGACGTACTGCTTCCGCACAAATACATTCCTGAAGATATTGATATGGGGCAGGAGATCGACGTGTTTATTTATCGTGACTCGGAAGACCGCCTCATTGCTACCAACCTCACTCCTGCCATCTTACGTGATCAGTTTGCCATCCTGGAAGTAGTGGCCACCTCTTCTATCGGTGCGTTTCTGGACTGGGGCCTGGAGAAAGACCTCTTTGTTCCGTTTAAAGAGCAGAACCATAAGCTTCAGAAAGGCCAGTGGGTACCCGTTTACCTGTACCTGGATGAAGAAACCGACCGCCTGGTGGCTTCCGCCAAGATCAATAAGTTCTTTCAGAATAACGAAGTCATTGAACTGGAAGAAAACCAGAAGGTAGATATCCTGGTCTTTGAAAAGACCGACATGGGCTATAATGTGATCATCAATAACCGTTACAAAGGCCTGATTTACGAAAATGAGATTTTCCGGCGCCTGGCCTGGGGTGACCAGACCACCGGCTACATCAAATACATCCGGGAAGACGGCAAGATCGATGTTTCTCTTCAACCCCTGGGTTTTAAAAATGCCCGGGATGAAAATTCAAGGATCATCCTTGAAAAACTAAATGAAAACGGCGGGATACTGCACCTGAGTGACTCATCTGATCCCCTGGATATCCAGGAGCAGCTGGGCATGAGCAAGAAAGCCTTTAAAAAGACCATCGGCGGACTTTACCGCGAGGGCCTCATCACGCTTTCCGAAGCTTCCGTTGAGCTGGTACGCTAAACCTGCCCTTCATTAACGGGCATTCAGCAGGGCTTCAAATCTTTCCGTACCGATTCCTGCCAGCCGGCCCAACCGCAATGCTTCTGTGGCATTCTTTGTCTTTTCTGCAGCATTTCCTGCTTTTTGGTTCAAACGGCCCAGCTCATAATGATATTCAGCCAGGTAGTTATTTTCTTTCAGCATGGGCCGGGCAGTTTTCAGCCATTTATGGGCAGAAGCCATGTAGCCGTCATCCGGGTAATGATCGTTAAAAACATGGGTCACATAAATAAGGCTCGGGCCGTTATCACGGAAAATCGTGGCCGCTTTCTCACCGGCAGCCAGGGCCTCGGCCTTATGGCCTTCTTTCAGGCGGGCCAGCACCCGGTGTTCCCACAGCACCATATCGGCATGCTGTCCGAATCCTAATCTCTCCATATAGGTTTTCAGGAGTTCCACCTTTTCTGTATTGTATCTTTTGCTGGCCGGGCCAAATACGGTACGCTGCACAATCAGCCCCAGCGCCGTGGTTTCATAACCGTTGTGCCCGGCAGCTTTTTCCAGTTCGGCTGCCCGGGAGATATGATCAATCCAGTACAGGAAGAAACCGTTGTCAATGTCGATCACCACTTTTTTAGTAAGCGTCCAGCTCAGGGGGGTGCCCAGCTCTTCCTCAGGAAAAGTTTCAAAAAGAGCATTTACCACTTTAGGGTTATACAGGGTATCCATACTTAAGCGGGTAAACGCACCAAACTTCACCAGGAAAGTAAAATCACGGTCTCCCCGGTCAAACCGCTCCCGGTACCGGGAGCTCCATTTTTCCGGATCCAGGGCATCACCTGCCACCTCCAGTAAAGAGGCCGGCGTAGGGTGCGCCTCTCCCTGGTGTATCAGCTGCCCGTCTCCGTCAAAAAAGAGGAATTGGGGCAAGCTGGGCAGGTCGATCCGCCGGTCATCCAGGAATTTCCGGGTGCCGGGTACACTGAGATCCATTTTATAATTCACAAATCCCGTATTGAACTTAGCGGCCACCTCTTTATCTGAAAAATTAGGTTCCATGGCCTGGCAGGCCGGACAGGTAGGTACAAAAGCCTCCACAAAAAGCAGCTTACCTGAGACTTTGGCTTTTCCAAGGGCCTTTTGGATATCCGGTTCCCACTGTACTTTTTCCTGGGCGTTCGCCCCGAGAGAAATGAGGATCAGAAGTAGAAAAATATTTTTCAGCATATTGATTTTCTTTGCACGAACTAAACAGGCCTGAGCCGGCAGAACTATTTTAGTTCAAATGTACAGAAAGTTCAATGATCCCGCAAAAGGTTCAACGGTATTTACCCGGAAGTTAAAACTTGTACAATAGCATCTTATCACCTACATTTGTTTATTACCGGATGTACTGTCAGCAACCTCCGGTTCATAACCGCCAGGCAAAAAATATTAAAAATGATAAGATATACCTTTATACTCTTTTTAACCCTTCCGGTGCTCAGTACCTTTAACAGTACGGCCCAGATTACCTCCTTAGGCGCAGCTTCGCTGAATACGTCAGAAATTATGACGGGTGCCGACCAGACGGAGAAATATGTACCTTACCTGAAAGGAAAACGAATTGGCCTGGTGGCCAACCAGAGCTCTGTCATTGGTCAGAATAATATCGTAGACAGTTTACTGAGCCTGGGGGTGAATATTGTAAAAGTGTTTGGCCCGGAACACGGCTTCAGGGGAAATGCCAGTAACGGAGCAGTGGTGAATGATGAAAGGGATGCCAAAACCGGTATTCCTATTATTTCATTATACGGGAGAAATGAGAAACCCACTGAAGAACAGCTGGAAGGGATAGACCTGATGGTGTTTGACATACAGGATGTGGGCTGCCGCTACTATACCAATATCAATACGCTGGAGCATGTGATGCACGCCTGCGCCGAAAATAACCTGGAATTACTGATTCTTGACCGGCCCAATCCCAACGGGTACGTGGTAGATGGCCCCGTAATGACGGATAATAAATTCAAATCGGCCATTGGCATTCATAAAATCCCGATGACGCACGGCATGACCCTGGGAGAATTTGCGCAATATCTTAACGGCGAAGGCTATCTTAAAAAACCCTGCAAAATAAACATCGTCAAAGTGGCCAACTACCATCACGACATGCCTTATGTGCTACCCAAAAACCCGTCTCCGAACCTGAATACACAGCAGGCGGTGATGTTATTTCCCAGCCTGTGTATGTTTGAAGGAACAGCAATCAATGAAGGCCGGGGAACGTATATGCCCTTTACTATTTTAGGGGCACCGGCATTAAAAGGGAAGTACACTTTTTCCTACAAACCGGTCAGCATTCCCGGCATGAGTGAGCACCCCAGTCACAAAGACGCTGTTTGTTACGGGCTTGACCTCCGGGAATACGATGTAAATGAACTCCGGAAGACCCGGCAGATTAATTTATCATGGGTAATAGAGTTATACAATGCGTATCCGGATAAAGCTAATTTTTTCACGCCGGGAAGAGCCAACCGGGATATCTCCGCCTTTGACCTGCGAATTGGCACTGACCAGCTAAGAAAGCAGATTATAGCCGGTGTATCAGAGGCTGACATCCGGAAAAGCTGGGAACCCGGCTTGCAGGAATTTAAAGCCATACGGGAGAAATATCTCCTGTACCCCTGAATTCCTAACCGGGTCGCCGTATCTTCCTTATTTCACCTGGTTTACCAGGTCATTGAATTTCTTCAGGTCGGTACCGGCAGATCCGGCCAGCTTCAGCGCTTCGTTTGCATTCTGAGCCGCACCCGCTCTGTCGCCCCCTTTGAGATTCAGGCGGGCCAGCTCGTAATGGTATTCGGCCTTCTGGTTAGGTTCGGCAATCAATGGCCCGGCCGTGCTCATCCATTCGCGGGCTACCGGAAGAAAGCTGTTATCGGGGAAATTATCGTTAAATACTTTGGTAATATAAACCAGAGAGGGGCCGTTTCCGGCAAATTTAGCCGCCATATTCCGCCCTATAGCCAAGGCTGCCGCGGGTTTCCCTTCCCGCAGGTTAGCCAGGGTCTCGTATTCCCATACAAAGGTATCGGCATATTCGCCGCCGCCTACTTTCCGGATATAATCTTTTACCCGGGCCAGTTGCTGTGTACCATAGGTTTTACCGTCTTTGGCTATGGAGGTCTGCACAATGGCGCCCAGGGTATTCAGCTCCTGTCCGGCATGGCCTGCCTTTTTCTCAAACTCCGCAGCCCGGGGCATCTGGTTAATCCAGTGCTTAAAAAACCCGTTATCTATACTGGTGACCACCTTTTTGGTAGCGGCCCAGCTGGTTTCACTATTGATGTCTGCTTTCGGGAAAATCTCAAACAGGGCATCTCCTACCCTCCTGTTTTCCACGGTATCCTTGATCAGGCGGGTATATACTCCGTATTTTACCAGGAAATCAAAATCCCGCTCTCCTTTATCAAAACGGGCCTTGAAGTTTCCGGTATGTTTCTCCGGGTTCTTCGCTTCATCCGCCACAGCCAGTATTGACTCCGTAGTGGCGGTCACCTCTCCCTGGTGCACCAGCTTACCATCACCGTCAAAAAATAAGAACTGCGGGAAACTGGGCAGCCATATATTCCTGTCGTTCAGGAATTTTACCTGCTCAGCTACGCCTACATCCAGCTTATAATTTACAAAATCCGCGTTATAACGTTGCGCTACCTCAGGGGTGCTGAAATAAGGCTCTATCGACTGGCAAATAGGACAGGTGGGCGAATAGCATTCCACAAACAACAGCTTCCCGGTGGCCTTGGCCTTGGCCAGTGCTTCGGTAATATCCGGTACCCAGGCTACGGTATTGGAATCCATAACGGTTTCTTCTACCTGCTCCTGCTTTGATTCTGAATTACAGCCCGTGAGAAACAGGGCCGATAAAAATACGGGGAATAAATAAGCGGTTTTGAATTTCATTTGTTTAAATTAACTTTGGATTATACGCCATAAGATAAAAGGCTGAAAGCTCACGGCGGTTTATATTATTAGAACACCGGCAAAGCGAATTATGTTGCCTTACTTCTTAATTTCTTTCTCCTGCAAACGGCGTGCCGACTCCCTCCAGGCCGTTACGGCCTCACTACAGGTTTTTTCGCGGCAGTTTTGCTCCACTACCCCGGCCAGGTAGGTCAGGCTTGCGGCATCCTTCTCAAAGTATTTTGCGGCCTGTCTTCCTACACTCAGCGCCTCTGTTGCATGGCCTTCCCGGAGATGAGCCAGCACCTCTTTCTCCCAGGTCAGGCCCAGCGTTTCTTTTTCTCCCAATACCGGGCTAAACTTCTCCCGCAGCGTTTTCCACCGGGTAGCGTCAAAGGCTGTGGCCTCCCGGCCAAACAGGGTGCCGTAGAGCAGGCGTGAAAAAGCATATTTCACATCACCGTGAGCTGAGGCTTTCTCATAGGCCGTGGCCTGCGTTACATTTTCAAGCCAGTAAGCGGCAAACCCGTTATCAGCATCCATCAGCGCTTTTTTCAGGATAATCCACGAGGTCAGTGAATTCTTTTTCTCTTCCGGGTAGGTTTCCCAAAGCGCATGGATCACCTTTTTATTAGTGAGGGTATCTTTCTTTACCCGGCAAAAGAGCGCATAATGCGTCAGGAAATTCTCACTCCGCTCGCCGGCTTCAAACCGTCGGGCGTAGTTTTCTCCCGTATAGGTTTTTTCAATGACCATACGTCCCGGCTGCAGCACGGAATTCAGCTCGGCTGAAACCTCCCGGGCGTGTACCAATGTGGAATCAGCCCTGAAAAATAAAAAATAAGGGATACCGTATACATCCAGGCCGGCATGCTCTGCAAACTGCCTCCCCTCTTCCGTTTCCACATTCAGCTGGTAATTCACAAAGGCCGTATTATAGAGATCGGCCACGGATTTCTCCTTAAAAAAAGGAGCGATACGCTGACAGTAAGGACAGCCCGGTGAATAAAATTCCACAAACAGGATCTTATCCTGCTTCCCCGCCTTCTGAAAAGCTTCCGAAAGGCTTTTTTCCCATTTCACTTCCTGGGAATACGCCAGGAAAGGGAGGAAGAGTAACAAAAAGTATCTCATAAGGTGTCAGATATTTTCGAAGGAGAACTATTCCCCGCCCTCCCCGGTTATTGATATATAACGTTCAGATTATGGTTAAACTATACGGAATCCCAAACTGTGACGCCGTAAAAAAAACACTTACTTATTTTAAAGAAAAGAATATACCGGTTTCTTTTCACAATTTCAAAACCGAGGGAATTTCAGCTGAAAAACTGGAAGAATGGTTCTCTGCCGCCGGAATTAACAAAGTAGTTAACAAAGCCAGTACTACCTACAAAAACCTCGATGACTCTTCCAAAAAGGCATTGGAAACCCCCGCCTCAGCCATCCCGGTTATCCTGGATAATACTTCCGTAATTAAGCGCCCGGTGGTGGAAGCGGGTGAAAAAACCCTGCTGGGGTTTAAGAAGGAGGAATACGATAGTATATTTAGTTAAAAACTAAAAGTTAAAAGTTAAGGTACATTTAGTATTTAATATGAAAGAATGTACCGCAACTTTTAGTTTTTAACTTTTAACTTTTAACTTAATAACTTCTTATCTCCTCCCTCACCCGCTCATTTATAGAAACCCTTGCATTTTTAAAAACAAAAATGTCGGTTTTGTATTCCCGGGCGTAGGGGTTGGCAATGGAGTCGGCCAGCAGGGCGTTCTCAAACAGCGGCGCGGTTTCTTCCATTTCTTCAGCCCGCTGGCCTGCATTCTTGATCCGGATCAGGTGGCGATACGGCTTTGACAGGTCAAACCACCCCAGGTAATCGGTATGAAATGAATCAGCCCGGAGGCGGCCTTCCGTGTAATAGTTAATAGCTCCTGCCTGTCCGTAATTATCACACAGAATCAGCACCTCTTCCTTTTCCGGCAGGGCATTATAGATTTTCTCCGTTTTCTCTGCCAGCTCTTTCCACCCGATCATATCGGCAAAATCCTGGGGAATAGGGTACTTTTTGCCATCTTCCCACCGGTGCATGCCCCATTCAGGCTTTCTTTTCGCAAACTCTACCAGCTGCTCCGGGGTTCTGACAGGAAATTCGAGAGGAATAATCATCAGCAGAAGGAGTACCGGCAAACCCGCTACCACCGGTTGCAGGTATTTTCTCCGGCCCGACTTCAGAATCTCAGCAAGATAAACCGCCCCCCACGCCATATAAACCGGGTACAGACCGAGTGCATAATACGATTTGGCCTTAAAGAAGGTAAAAACACCCAGGGTAAAAATAAGGCTCCATACAAACAGCCGGTAACGGGAAAACGGGGCATAAAACAACAAGCCGTAAACCGATGCCACAAAAACCGGTAGCGCCGGCACAAGATAAAACAGTTGATCTTTCAGAAAATCAGCCCGGCTGATATGTACCAGGTGGTATTTTTTCAGCAGCTCCATATGATGTATCACCGGGAAACCGTGACGGTATTGCCAGAGAAGGTTAGGAAGAATCACCAGGAAAGCCAGTAATACCGCTCCGTAAAATTCCTTTCGCAAAAATATTTTCCGGTGGGGGCTCAGCAGCAGGGCCGGCAGCAGGCCCATTAAGAGAAACATGATGTTGTACTTATTCAGAAAGCCCAGGCCAAAACATACGGCCATCCCATACAGCCATTTTCCCCGGCCGGTACGCAGGTATTTTACCAGGAAGTAATACAGGCTGGTCCAGGCCAGCACATCAAAAGAATTGGGTTGAAACAAGCCGTTCAGGCGCAGCAGTGGTGAAAAAAGCACACACAGGGAAGCCAGGATAAGGGCATACCGGTTACCTTTCAGCTCTTCGGTAAGCTTCCATACCACCACCAGGGTTAAAGCCCCGAAGAGGGCAGGAAAAAACCTTACCCAGAATTCTGAATTCCCCAGCCCGTAAATCAGCCGGGAGATCCAGGAAGTAAAAGGCGGCGTAGAGAAATATCCCCAGGCAGGGTGATGCGCCTGATCCAGGTGAAGAAACTCATCACGGTGCAGCTCATATACATCACTGACCAGGAAATACTGCAGGAAAAACTTTAGCAGAACCAGTCCGCCGGGAAGAAGTAGCCTTTTACTCATAAAATTTAACAGGTATTTTCAAAAATACGTATTTCCCTTTCCTTCAGGTAGTAAAAATACACAGGTGGTCAGGAAAAGGTTACCCTGCCGCATTTCACTAAGGGGTGATACCCGGGCATCTTCACTCCGTTTAAGCTTCATAACAAAATAAAACACCATTCTCTGTTTAAATATCTTATATAATATTCAATAAGCACATTGGTCTACTAAATATTTTACTTTATCGTTACAAAGACATCCCGGTTTAGTCCCTTTGTTATTTATACATATTCTATATAGAAGTCTTACAACAAGAAAACGCCCAAATAATTCGCAATAAATTAATATCCTTCGTTACTTTTAAACCTGTTTTTACATCAACCATAACATTTGTATTAATACGTGAAAAGAAGATTAGCCTTACAGAGAGTAGCTCTCATGGTGGGTGGTGCCATCACCGCTCCCAGCCTAGCTGCCATTCTCAACAGTTGCAAGTCTCCCTCCGATTCTGCAGCCTCTGCGTTTAGTCTGGACACGGATCAGCGCTCACTTCTGGCTGAAATTGCCGAAGTGATCATCCCCAAGACAGACACGCCCGGTGCTAAAGATACGGGAGTAGCCGAAGTGATTGAAATATTGCTGAAAGACTGTTACAATGAAGACCAGCAGAAGCATTTTATAGCAGGCCTGAAAGACCTGGAAGAAGAGTCCAAAAAGGTGGGCGGAAATTTCGTATCGCTTGATGATGCCAATAAGATGGCCGTACTGATGACCATGCGCGACAAAGCCAGGACAGAAAGAGAAGAAGCCGACAAGGTGAAAATTGTGGATGCCGAAACGGGAAGAGAGAAAGAGGATCATACCAAAAAGGAGCCTCCCATTCCTTTCTATACACTGGTTCGCGACCTGACGATCTTCGGGTACTACTCATCTGAGTATGGTGTCACCAAAGCGTTTGAGTACAGTCCGGTACCCGGCAAGTTTGACCCCTGTATAAAGGTATCCCCGGATCAAAGAGCTTATTCGTAAACCCGTTTCAACCATCGTTTAACAATGAATATTCAAGGAAAAGGAAAAGAATCCGTTACATATGACGCCATCGTGGTAGGCTCAGGTGTTTCAGGAGGATGGGCAGCAAAAGAATTAACTGAAAAAGGCCTGAAGGTCCTCATGATAGAGAGAGGGCGCGAATTAAAACATATTGAAGGGTATGATACCGCCATGAAGGAGTCGTTCGACTTCCCGCACCGGAACCGTCTGACCGAACAGATGAAAAAAGATTACTGGGCGGGAATCCGGACCGGTTATACCATTACCGAAGCTACCAAAGATCTCTTTGTAAAAGATATTGACGATCCTTACGAGGAAACCCAGCGTTTCGACTGGATGCGGGCCTACCACACCGGTGGGAAATCCATGCACTGGGGGCGCCAGGTATACCGCTGGAACGAAAGAGACTTCACCGCCAATGCCGAAGAAGGAGTGGGTGTTGACTGGCCTATTCGTTACAAAGACCTCGCGCCGTGGTACAGCTACGTAGAGAAATTTGCCGGGGTTTCCGGTGAAAAACGCGGACTGGATGTACTGCCCGACAGTGATTTCCAGCCGGCCATGGAGCTCAACTGCGTAGAGCGGGAAGTGAGAAAAGGCATTGAAAAGAATTTCAAAGGCCGCTACCTGACCATCGGCCGTGTGGCGCACCTGACCAACCCCACCGAAGAGCAGCTGGCCCTGGGAAGAACCGCCTGCCAGTACCGGAACAAATGTATCAAAGGCTGCCCTTACGGTGCTTACTTCAGCACGCAGGCTACTACCCTGCCTGCCGCAGAAAAAACCAATAACCTGACATTGATTCATGACAAGATCGTTTACGAAGTGATCTTCGATGACGAGAAGAAAAAAGCCATCGGCGTAAGAACCATTGATCAGCATACCAAACAAACGGAGGAATTCTTCAGTAAAGTCATCTTCCTGAACGCAGGTGCGATAGGCTCTGCGTGGATTCTGATGCAGTCGAAATCCAAAACCCACCCTAACGGGCTGGGCAATGCTTCTGACCAGCTGGGCAGAAACATCATGGATCACCACCTGGGTGTAGGCGCTTCAGGCTCATGGGAGGGCTTTGAAGACATGTATTTCTATGGCAAAAGACCTAATGGTATCTATATCCCGCGGTTTGCCAACTGGGGCTCGGATAAGCGCGATTTCCTGCGCGGGTTCGGTTACCAGGGCGGTGGCAGCAGGGGCAATAAAGGCGCCGGTGACCTCATCGGGGCCGAGCTGAAAGCCACCTACACCCAACTGGGCGGCTGGGGCTTTGGCATCGGCGGGTTTGGCGAAACCCTTCCGGATGAAAGAAACCGTTTCACCCTGTCGCAAAACAAAGATCAGTGGGGGCTGCCCATCATTAATTTCGACGCCGCATGGCGCGAAAATGAGTGGAAAATGCGCGAAGCCATGGAAAGTGAAGCAGCAGCCATGCTGGAAGCTGCCGGACTTAAAAATGTGCGTACTTATCACGATAAGGAGAAAGCGCCCGGAATCGGTATTCACGAAATGGGTACAGCCCGTATGGGCCGCGATCCGAAAACATCCGTTCTGAATGCTAATAACCAGGTTTGGGGAGCCGAGAACGTGTATGTAACTGACGGTGCATGTATGGTGTCATCCTCCTGCGTTAACCCGTCACTGACTTATATGGCCCTGACTGCCAGAGCGGCAGATCATGCGGTCAATGAGTTAAAGAAGCAGAACATCTGATGCGTTTTTGTTTTAAACCGGGATGACCATACTTTTGGCCGTCCCGGTTTTTTTTATTCCCGGCAGCCCGGAAAACAGAATAAAATCTTCCGAAGCCCGGAACTTACCATCGAATCCATTTGACACCCTGAAAAATACCAGTTTTTCCTCTATCCGTCCTATTTTATATTTATTCTGAATAACAATAAGTGATTTTTTTTATTTCCTGAAACGCTGTAGCTTGCAGACAAATTTACCCGTTTATCATGCGTAAAACGTTTGTTATTTTTTCAACAGCCCTGATCATTTTCCTGGTGCTGCTGTCGGTTTATATGAACCCTAACTGGTATGTAGTGCTGGGAACGGTGGTATTTTTCACCGGTATGGGCTATTACGATATGATACAGACCCGGCATTCCATCATGCGGATTTACCCGGTGTTTGGCCGGCTGAGGTTTTTCATGGAAGAAATGCGCCCCAAGATTTACCAGTACTTTATAGAGTCGGATATCGACGGCCGCCCGCTGAACCGGGTAGACCGTTCTACCGTTTACCAGCGGGCTAAAAAAGAGAACGACACCATGCCATTCGGAACGCAGCTCGACGTGTATTCGGAAGGATACGAATGGCTGGCCCACTCCATGGCGCCGAAAGACTTCCATAAGATGGATCATGACCTGCGGATAAAGGTGGGAAATAAAGATTGCCTGCAACCTTACTCCTGCAGCATTCTCAATATATCGGCCATGAGCTACGGTTCACTGAGCAGCAATGCGGTGGAAGCCATGAACGGCGGGGCTAAGATCGGCAAATTTGCCCATAACACCGGAGAAGGCGGCGTGAGCGAGTACCACCTGAAGCACGGGGGTGATGTGATCTGGCAGATCGGAACGGGCTATTTCGGCTGCCGTGCCGCAGATGGCGGTTTTGATCCGGTGCAGTTTGAACAAAGGGCCCAAACCCCCAATATCAAAATGATCGAGATCAAGATTTCCCAGGGGGCCAAGCCGGGCCATGGCGGGATCCTTCCGGCGGCCAAAAACACCCCGGAGATCGCTCGTGCCCGGAATATCGAGCCTTATACCCTGGTGGCCTCACCGCCGTTTCATAAAGCGTTTGATTCTCCCCTGGGCCTGATTGACTTCATTAAACAATGCCGCCAGCTGTCCGGCGGAAAACCAGTGGGCTTTAAGCTCTGTGTAGGCCACAAAAGCGAGTTTATCAGCATCTGTAAGGCCATGATAGAAACCGATACCTACCCCGACTTCATCACCGTAGACGGAGCCGAAGGAGGTACCGGCGCCGCGCCCCAGGAGTTTTCGAACTACGTAGGGGCACCGCTGCTGGACGGGCTGGATTTTGTGGTCAATGTCTTACGCGGACTGGATATCAAGAAGCATATCAAAGTATTTGCCTCCGGGAAAATCACTTCGGGCTTCCATATTGTGCGGGCACTGGCATTGGGCGCAGACGCCTGCTATTCGGCCCGGGCCATGATGCTGGCCGTAGGCTGTATCCAGGCTTTGCAATGCAATACCAACAAATGCCCGGTGGGCGTAGCCACGCAGGACCCCGCGCTGACCGTAGGCCTGGTGGTAGAAGATAAAAAAACGCGGGTGGCGAACTACCATAACAATACCGTCAAGAGCGTAGTGGAGCTTCTGGGCGCCACCGGGCTGGACGACATCAAGAACCTCTCGCGCAGCCACATCTACCGCCGTATCTCCTTCAGCCAGATGCTCAGCTATGAAGAGATCTTCCCTACCACACCTATAGGCGCCTACCTGAAAGAAGAAACCATTACCAAAAAATACCAGGATGATTTCCGGAATGCCAGCTCAAAACACTGGGGGGTATTTAATGTGGCTACCATTGGCAGTGTGGCGGAGGAGCGGATCGTGGAAAAAGCGAACAGGTCGTAAACAGCCCCACAGGCTCTTCTCACAGATTTTCATATATTATCTGTGCTTATTCCATCTAAAAACAGAATAAAGATGACAGCTACTCTCACCGCATCACGGTTTAAGGAGAGTACCTTTATTTATCTGCGAGCACGGAAATTCTTTACCGACATTTAATCCCTGACGGGATATTTGGGTAAATTCCGGAGGTCCCTTTTCTACCGATATATTATCCCTATGGGATAAAGACGCCGGTACCTATTTCTTTTGTAGGGCATAAATAACTCACAGATACCCCGTCAGGGGTATACTATCGGTAGAAATATACCAGAGCCGTTTATCCTTATGTACCCCGTTAGGGGTATAATATTAGTACAAATATACCAGGCCCATCCATCCCCTATTAAGTTAGCCAAAGTTGTTTTACCTTTTCCAAGGTCTTACAATCTGTGATACCTGTGAGAGAAATAAACGCCTGCATATCTCTCACACAGATAACCACAGATTTTTTTATTTTTTGTCTGTGGGAACCGGCGGCGTCTGTGAGAGCTTTTGAGTTAATTGCGCTGCCGCACCGCCTCAAACAGAATCACCCCGGCCGCCACTGACACATTCAGTGACTCCACTTTGCCTTTTAACGGAATCTGGGCTTTATAATCTGACTCCTCAATAAGTGAATCCGTGATCCCGTCTTCTTCCGAGCCCATGATAATGGCCGTAGGAAGCGTAAAATCCACGTCATAGATCACGTCATTCCCCTTCTCCGTACACGATACCACCTGGAAGCCTGAATTTTTCAGGTATTTCACCGTATTCATCAGGTCGGTTTCACGGCATACCGGAATAAAGTTCAGAGCGCCGGAAGAGGTCTTCATGGCATCGCCGTTGATCTGCGCCGCGCCCCGGACCGGCAGCACCACCGCGTTTACCCCGCTGCATTCGGCTGAGCGGCAGATGGCACCGAAGTTTCGCACATCAGTGATGCGGTCCAGGATCAGGATCAGCGGCGTTTCTCCCGATTCAAACACAGAGGTCACCACATTAGAGAGCTGCGCAAAATTCACCGACGAAACAAAGGCAATGGCCCCCTGGTGGTTTTTCATGGTCACGCGGTTCAGGCGCTCCTGAGGTACTTTCTGAACGGGTATTCCCCGGTTACGGGCCAGGGTTTCTATCTCTTCCACGTGCTTCATCTCTTTCAGAAGCAGTATCTTATCTATTTCCTTCTCGCTTTTAAGTGTTTCTACCACCGAATTGATGCCAAAAACAAAATCGGCCTTATTCGGCCGGTTTACGGGTTTGTGAAATTTCTTCACTCCGCTGCCTTTCCTGTTCTCCATGATTCTACATAAGGGTACCAGAACGCACTATACTCCGGATACCTTACCAGCTCATAATTTTGTTCTGAAAATACGTTGGGTTTCTTATAAAATGTATAAATAATTTCTGAGGTATTGCGGTTCTGGGAATAGAGCCACACTTCGCGGGTACGGTTACGCTGCACCCGGGCCGGCGGGCCCATGATGATATACACCATGCCCTTATCGGTTTTCCATCCTTCCTTATAGGTCGTAAAAAACTCATTAGCCTCTTCCACCCGCTTATAATAGCTCCGGATGATCCTGCGGGCCAGGTTTTCATCGCCCTTGGCCAGGTTCAGGAAATACATATCCATGGCATCTTTCCCGCTGTTATAGGTGCCTGAGCTCTCTATTTCTTTAGAAGTGCTCATATACACCAGCGCCTCTTTCAGGGTCTCGGGGCGGGTATCGCGCGGATACCGCTTATCCACCACCAGGAAACCGTAGCCGTCTGTCACCTCCTCCGGGTTACGGGTCAGCACGTACATGCCCGTTTCTGAAAGGGTGATGGGTTCCCGGTCTTTCACTTCCAGGCTTTCCGCTATTTCAAACTCGCTTTCCGCCGTTCTTTTGCTGCCTGACATAGGCGAAAGGGCCGGTTTGGCGTTATTCCGGTACCGGATCAGGTAAAGAGGTTCGGAAGAAGGCTTAACCGATTTCACTACAAAGCTCTCGCCACTGTAGATGTAAGGGGAAAAATGCGGTACCTCGTCCTGTGCATTCTTATAGATCTCGTAGCGGGTATTCGACCTTTTGGCCGTGAAATCTATGGCCATATCATAAGAGAATTTGGTTCCCGAAGCCGGGTGCACAAATTCTACCAGCAGGATTCCGCCGGTATGCTCTCTTACCCGTGGGATATCAAAACTCAGCAGGTAGGAATCACCGGAAGGGCGGGCAAAATCAGGAGTAAAGGCCAGCCGGCCCGTACCTATTTTCTCGCGGATACCGAAGTCCGTCTGAAGCGCCCACTGTACTCGGAAGCTCTCGTTCAGCTTTTCCATCGACATCTTTTCGCCCAGCAGCGTAATATGGGTTTTAATGAAAACCCGGGCCGAAAGGGAGTCAATAAAATTATATTTGCCCGTTACCGAATTCACCACCGGTTTATCCACACTGCGGGGCACCTCTTCTTTGACCACAGCCGTCTCTGCCGGCTTTTTCTCCCGTACCTTACAGGCTGAAAAAGCCGCTACCAAAACCAAAAACAGTATTCCTCTCTTCATCAAAAAAGTATTGATGTCTTAAAAACGACTTACTTTTACGAATGTTGATGCAATATAGCATTTTTTCTCAAACCTAAACCGCCGTGATCTTGTTATACCCGTATGGCAACAGAAAAATCAGGCGAACGGAAAGACATTGAAACCCGCGAAGACATTCGCCTACTGATAGACATTTTTTATGACGGCGTGCTGAATGACCCCATTATGCGGCCGGTATTTGAAGACTCGCTCTCCCACTGGGACCACCACAAGGAGCGTGTGGTCAACTTCTGGGAAAACTGGCTGTTTCAGACCGGCGCCTATGACGGCGGCATGATGTGGAAACACTCGGCCCGCCACCAGACCCAGCCCATGACCACCGAGCGCTTTGAGCGCTGGCTGGCTTACTGGTTTACTACTACCGATCAGCTTTTTGAAGGCAAAAATGCTGAATTTGTGAAGAGCAAAGCCCTGGAGATCGGGAAGGTGCTGCATCATAAATTAAATGGTTAATGGTGAATTATAAATGGTTAATGATATAACACTCCCTATCAAAGAGCCCCCGCCCCCTCATTAACCATTAATCATTAACCATTGTTTTCTATCTTTGCGCCTTAATTCAAAAACAGATATGATCTCGGTAGATAACGTAACGGTAGAATTCAGCGGCCATCCCCTTTTCTCAGACATTACCTTTAACATCAATGAAAAAGACCGCATAGCCCTGATGGGCAAAAACGGCGCCGGGAAATCCACCCTCCTGAAGATCATTGCCGGGGTAAATAAGCCTACCCGGGGCAAGATCTCGGCCCCGGCCGATGCCGTCATTGCCTATCTGCCCCAGCACCTGCTGACCGAAGATGACACCACCGTGTTTGCCGAAACCTCCAAGGCCTTTGCCGGCGCCCGGGCCATGCAGACCGAGCTGGAAGAGCTGAACCGGCAGCTGGAAACCCGCACCGACTACGAATCAGATGAATACATGGACATCATCACCCGGGTATCGGAGCTGAGTGAAAAGTTCTATTCCCTGGAAGAGGTAAATTATGATGCCGAAGTAGAAAAAGTGCTCAAAGGACTGGGGTTCAGCCGTGAGGACTTCAGCCGCCAGACCTCCGAGTTTTCCGGCGGCTGGCGCATGCGCATTGAGCTGGCCAAGATCCTGCTACAAAACCCGGATCTGATCCTGCTGGATGAGCCCACTAACCACATGGACATCGAGTCTATCCAGTGGCTGGAAGATTTCCTGATCAACAGCGCCAAGGCGGTGATCGTGATCTCGCATGACCGGGCCTTTGTAGACAACATCACTAACCGCACCATTGAGGTTACCATGGGCCGGATTTACGACTACAAGGTACCCTACACCCATTACCTGCAGCTGCGCAAAGAACGCCTGGAACAGCAGCAGAAGCAGTTTAATGACCAGCAGAAGATGATTGCCGAAACCCAGGAGTTCATTGACCGCTTCAAAGGCACCTACTCCAAAACCCTGCAGGTGCAGAGTCGGGTAAAGATGCTGGAAAAGCTGGAAATAGTGGAAGTAGACGAGGTAGACACCTCCGCCGTTAACATCAAGTTCCCTCCTGCCCCGCGCTCAGGAAACTACCCCGTGATTGCCGAATACGTGAGCAAGCGCTACGGTGACCACCTGGTGTTTAAAGACGCCAGCTTTGCCATTGAACGCGGCCAGAAAGTGGCCTTTGTGGGCCGGAACGGCGAGGGGAAATCGACCATGGTGAAGGCCATCATGGGCGAAATCGACTTTGAAGGAGATCTGAAAGTGGGCCATAATGCCGAGATCGGCTATTTTGCCCAGAACCAGGCCTCCCTGCTGGAAGAAGACATTACCGTATTTGATACGGTAGACCAGCTGGCAGAAGGCGAAATCCGCACCAAAATCAAAGACCTGCTGGCAGCTTTTCTTTTCCGGGGCGATGACCTGAACAAGAAAGTAAAAATGCTCTCCGGCGGCGAAAAAACCCGCCTGGCCATGATCAAGCTGCTGCTGCAGCCCGTAAACCTGCTGATCCTGGATGAGCCCACTAACCACCTCGACCTGCGCACCAAAGACATCCTGAAAGATGCCCTCCGGGCCTTTGAGGGCACCATTATCCTGATCTCCCATGACCGCGATTTCCTGAGCGGCCTGGCCGAAAAGGTATTTGAGTTCGGGAATAAACGCATCCGCGAGCACTTTGAGGATATTGACAGCTTCCTGAAGAATAAGAAGATGGAGAATCTGAAGGAGATAGAGCGGAAGAGCTAGTGGAATTCAAAACTTTCAAAAAAGTAAACGAAAATAGCCAAATGTCTGTTTTATAGTTAGAATGAATAAGAAAATGACACTGGTAATAGATAAGAATAACGCCGGAAATATTTCTGAAATCCTTACTGATAAACTGAAAAAGAAAACCAGGAAAGGGAATCTTACGAAACATTTCGGAAAACTGAAAAGAAACTTAGATGGCCTGCAGTACCAGGCCGCCATGAGAGAAAATGAAGATTGACTTTATTGCTGACACCATTATTGCCTCCACCTCTATTGTCTATGAACTCCCTCTTGTAACTGCCGATAAAGGGTTTTCAAAAATAACAGAACTTGACCTGATCTTATTAGATATTTAAAGCTTTTACAAAAAAATTGCCCTATTTACGGCGCTATATCCTTCTGATTTCTGAACTCCAGATAACTTTTTACATAGTTTTCTGCCCTTCTTTTGTATTTTCCATTTCAGCCCGGTAATTTCATCCGTATAAAGAGGCAGGTTTCGGCCCGCCCGAGTGTTCCACAGCAGCACCACATAACCGATGAAAACACCTTACCTTCTGCACTTTGATGTGCCCTTTACAATGGTATCAGCGCCCCCTCATGCGGGCTTTACCCAGCGGTTGGCGGCCGCCTCTGACGTGCATTATTACACTTTTGATGCAACAGCCCTGGCCGTGCAGCACCTGAACCTCCACCCGTTTTACGTGGAGCTCTTTGAGCTGAGCACCTCCACTCCGTTCTCGTTTGGGCTGGAGCTTACCGGGCCACAGCACTTCCTGTTTTTTATGCGGCAGGGGCAGGCCCGCTTCACCACGCCTGAAGGCTTCTACCTTTCTTATGCGCCTGAAGCCCACTTATCCGCATGTTATAAACCTGCAGGGCATTACCGGGTGCAGCTCCGACCCGGGCAGCATGTGGCCTGCTGCGTCACCCTTGATCCGCACTGGCTGAGCTATGCCACGGAAAAGCTGCCGGTCTTCCGCTTTCCTGCTGAAGCAGGCCCCGTTTTCCTGCCCTATGTGCCACTGGGCCCCTTTCTCCGCCAGCGGCTGGAGGAGGTGCTGGCATTGAGGCGAAACGGCCACGGCCGGCTCGACGGTTTCCTTCGCCTGAAGTTTGCTGAAATCCTGGAGCATTACAGCCCACGGGCTGAAGAAAAGAAAAGGGATATTGCCTATAAAGTAAAAGACTACCTCGATCATCACTTCATCGGTTCGCACACCGGCTATGCATCCCTCAGCACACGTTTTGGGGAAGGAGAAAGGCAGCTGCGTTATCGCTTTGAGAAAGAATTCGGCACTTCCATCCACCGGTTTCTCACCCATAAACGCCTGCAGCTGGCCCACCGGCTGATCACACAGGAAGGGCAGCCCATCCGGGATGTTTACCTCCCCTCCGGCTACCAGGACGAAAGCACCTTCCGCTATGCCTACCGTAAGTTTTTCTCCGATATAGGAAAATCTGACATTTAGTATTCACAAAGAACCGCTTACGGCGTCAGCTTTCTGTTTCACAGCCCGGAAAAGCACGGGAACTTTGTCATAAGATTTTGAAAAATAACTGCTTAAAACCCCAAAAGTCTTAAGCTTTCAACCCTTATTTCTTATGAAAAAGTCCGTAAAACTACCGGTTCTCTTTGCTTCTCTGCTGATCATCCTGTTCTGTTATACCGCCATGGCCAAGCTGATGGATATGGCTGAGTTTGAAAGGCAGTTGCAAAACCAGGAACTTCCCGAATGGTCCAAGGGATTACTCCTCTGGCTGATACCGGTCAGTGAGCTGCTCCTATGTATTTTACTGGCTATCCCTTCTACTCGCATCCTGGGCTTCTACGGCTCTGCCCTGCTCATGGCTCTCTTCTCAGGTTACATGGGCCTGGTGGTGGCCGGGTATTTTGAGCGCACCCCGTGTAGCTGCGGCGGTGTACTACGCTCCATGAGCTTTGAAACCCACCTGATATTTAACCTCTTCTTCCTGACCCTTTCGCTAATGGGTATATATATGTTTCACTCTAAAAAGCCTTCTGCCATGACTTAGCGTAGTTCCATCAGGATTCCGGTATACCGTTTCAGAAACCGTATACCGGAACCAGGCCTTTCTCCCGAAAACCTGAAAACAGAGTAGGGATATAACTAATTTTCAACAATAATTTTTTAAAATCATGAAAAAGGTAATTAAGTTTCTGCCCGTAGCGGCAATTGTTCTGGGAAGCGGACTGGCTGTGGCCACTACCCAACCTGTTCAACAACCCAAGTATGGGTATTTTAACGGACAGTGGGAGTCCATTAGCCCTACCCACACCTGTTCAGATCCTTATGATGTTCCATGTACCGCAACCGATCTTATTGATGACGTGCCGGTAAATGTCACAAATGGAACTTATGCCAGATAATCCCTGGATGAGGTAGATATATCCCCGGGCTGATTTCCCCGGGGATATCCTGTTATCTGGGATTTTGCTCCATGGGATTAAGACTTATTTCTGCCTGGGGGATAGGAAAAGTATACCGGTTACTATTGGCTGGCAAATCATACCTCTGCCCGTTAATATCACGACTTAAATTTTTGGCCAAAGCCGGATCTAAATTCAAACGGCGTAATTCACTCCAACGTTTTCCACGTCCAACCAGCTCTTTTCTTTTCTCTTCCAGAATAATTAACAATAATTGAGAGGAAGAGCTTTCACTCACCGGGGTAAAAGCATCTTTTTTTAACCTCTTAGACAGCAAGTGGTTCAGGTCATCAGAAGCTTGTTGTAAATTGCCCAAACGCGCATTTGCTTCTGCTCTTAAAAGGTAAATTTCATCTGCTGCAATACCGGAAAACATACCGCCATTGCTTCCGGAAATAACTGTACCGGTATACGAGCCCCTGAAGCGAACCGTTCCATCAGCTCTTTTCTCAAAATACAATGATTTTCGCAAATCTTCCTCTTTATAGGAAGCATAAAGCTCCGGATCCACCTGCGTTAATGCGTTATTGAAATAAGCAAAATTGATCAGGGTAGAGTAGAAAATCACTTCACTGTTTCCCGAAGGTAAGGCTACGGGAAATGCGAGGGGTAGCGAGGGGTTAAGCATACTGTATTCAAGCAGCTCATGGGAATGAGACAAACACTCAGTTGAAAATGCCAATGCCTTTTCATAATCTCCCATGTGCAGATAAACCTGGGCAAGCAATCCGGCCGCTGAAGGCTTGGAAGGCCGGGTTTTTGAAGGCACGGATATAGGTAGTAACGTAAGAGCTTCCTGCAAATCCTCTACTATCCTGTCGTAGGTATCCTCAATATTTCCTCTGCCGGTCATCACATCTACATCAGAGGTAGTTCTTACCGGAATACCCGGCAGGTTGCCGGCATTTTGAGCAGAATAGGGCATGGCAAATTGTTGTGCCAGATGAAAAAACGCCCATGCTCTGAAAAAAAGAGCACTACCCTTTAATTCATCCAGGCTCCTGGTATCAGAAGTTTTAATTTTCCCGATACCGTCCAGAACCACATTGGAATAGAAAACCTGCTGATAGGGTGTATTCCAGTCGCTTATTACAGTAAGAATTCCGTATAAATCCTTTTCCCATAGATAAGTATTTCTCTCTGTTTCATTAAGCGTATTCCACCCTTCTGTAGAAATGACGAAATCGTCTGCCGATACCTCCACCAGCCCCGGGGTAGAATTCATAACCGCAACATTATCTAAAAGTGCCTGATAATCTGCAATAGTCTCGGGCACTACCAGTGATTTCCGGGGTTTCTTATCTAAAAAATCACTATCGCAGCTTATCAGCAGGCTATGAAGGCCTGCATACAATAGATAAAATGATATTTGCTTTAAGTATTTCATAACTTTAAAAATTTATAAGTCCAGTTTCATACCCACGGATAATGATCTGGGAACAGGAAATGTTGTTTGAACGGTAGTGGTTCCGGAAGTAGGATAGTCAGGATCAAGATCCAGTTTGGTTGCCTTCCAGAGAATCCCCAGGTTATTTGCATACACATAGATTTGTGCCTGGCTTACACGAAGCCTGGAAGCAATCTTACGGGGCAGGTCATAAGAAAGCGATAAGTCCTGTAACCGGAAATGGTCACCTTTTTCCACCAAAACAGATGAATACCGATATAAATTATCCCGTGCCGTATTGGACGTCGCGGGTAAAGAGGGAACAATGGTATGCAACTCATCCCCTGGTTTCTGCCACCTCAATGCATAATCTCCGTGATCTAGAGCAGCTGTTAATACATTACTGTACCTTACAGACTCCCGCCTGAAGAAATATCCCAGCCGGTAAGAAACGTTTGCAGAGAGTGAAAGCCCTTTCCATTCCACACTGTTTCGGATAGCCCCAAACCATTTGGGAATAGCAGAGCCATGATAAATTAAACTTTCCGGTTTGGCACTTGAAATAATAGTGGAATAAGCTTTACTTGGTGCTCCTTCCAGTATTCCAAGCGGATCACCGGTCTGAGGATCCAGGCCCGACCATTCATAACTGTAAACAGCATATAACGGTTTGCCTTCCAAAGGTAAAATACCGATTCCGTCACCTGACTGAACATAATTGGTAGCCGTACTCTTTACATGGTATTTTGCAACCTTTTCCGTAATATAAGACAGAAATATATCCGTAGACCAGCTGATTTTTCTCCTGATATTGTTACTGTGCAGTGTTAAATCAAACCCTTTCCCTGAAGTATTAGCCGTATTTCCGGTTAAAGTGGTTATGCCTGTTGAAGGAGCTAAGGGCGCCGGGCTGATCAGGTCAATCCCCTGTTTGGTAAATATATCCAGGGAACCATTAAGTATCTGATTTCCCAATTCAAAATCAAGTCCGGCATTGATTATTTTAACCCGTTCCCACCTCAGCGAAGGGTTAGGCGGATTAGTAATGGAAGAAGAAGGAAGGCCCGTGAGTGCATTTACCCCACCAGCTATTGCAGTAGTTAATGCAGTAACTGATTTGTGCACATTCCCGTTATATCCGAACGCTGCTCTGACTTTTAATTTCCTGATTAACTCAGACTTATAAAATGATTCTTCATGTATATTCCACCCTGCTCCTGCAGACCAGAGAGGTACTCCCTGATTCTTTACCCCTATAAGGTTGGAACGGTCAAAACGGGCACTTGCAGAGAGCACATATTTGTTTCCATACATATAATTCCCCGAAAAATAGTTCGATATAAACCGGTCAACGGTTTGAGCCTCTGTATCTTCAAAAGGAATCTTCCGAAGAAGCTGGGGGTAATAATAAAAACGATAATTACTACCATAGTCTACCGGTTGCTGTGTACCTACTGACGAATTGTACCCATACGCCCTTGCATTAAAACTATTTACATCATTCTCCCTGATCTCATACCCCAACAGGGCTGAAATCCTGTGATTCTCACTAAAAGTCTCATTATAATTCAATTGCCCTCTGAGGTTACGATTCTCTATAGTTGAAATAGCCCGGTCTTTAATATCCCCTTTGGGAATAGCCGGCACCAGCCTCCCGTCAGCATCTACCTGGGTATAATTATTGATAAGATCACGGGTAAAAAAGGTTTCAGTACTATATAGATTGATAAGATTGCCCTCATCATGCGCATACTGGAATATTGCCTCTGCCGATAAGGGACCGAATAGCTTGTATTTCAATCCAAAATTACCCCGATAGTGTACGGAATTAAGGGTATTGTCAGCCATATACAGTTCATCCAAAGGCCTGTACTCCCAATCCAAAAGCCCGTTTTTTACAGCATCCTGTGCAAAGGAGGCCCGGTACATATAAACCGTAGACTGTGGTGTGCCATTTTCATCTGCCATTTTTGCATAGGGGTAAATCGGCGTAAAAGTGTTCATCCTCATGTAGGCAGCCCCCTGGTTATTCAGGGATTGATCGGTATGGGTGTAATAAACTCCCGTATTAATCTCCAGTTTTCTGTCTTTAGACCGGTAACTATGCCTGCCGGAAAAAGAGATACGATTAAAATCATTTCTCACTTCATACGCCTTGTTCTTATCCAGTCCCAATGAGAAATAGAATCGGTTTTCTTCTGTGCCTCCACTGACATTCAAGGCATATTGCTGATTAAGCAGCCCACGGTATAAATATTGATCCATCTCGTTCCTTATATCAATTGATCTCAATGCATCCAAACTCCGGTTCATCTCTTCGGAAGAAATCTGTCCGTCTCGTCCTGCAATCATCAATTCTACTGCAGGAGAAAGTGCGGCTTTAGCCGGAGACAACTCAGAAGATCTGTAATATCCTCTTTCAAAAAGCATCTTTTCAATATCAATAAAATCAGAAGAACTCATCCTGGGCCGGTAGAATAAATCGGGTTGTTCACTCACCGTTACATTACTGTTAAGTGATACTTTTATCTTCCCCGCATTCGCGTTGGTAGTAGTAATCACTATAACCCCGTTACCGGCCCTGGCTCCCCAGATCGACGAAGCCGCAGCGTCTTTTAAAACCGTAACCGTCTCAATATCATTAGGATTGATAGAATTAATATCTCCTTCAAAAGGAAAGTTATCAATGACGATCAAAGGGGCGGTGTTCCCCTGGATAGTGCTGCGCCCCCTGATGGAAATGGCATTCGTATAGGCCCCTTTCCCTCTTCTGAATATAAGCCCGGGAACCACATCTTCCAAACGGCTCAGAACATCCGTACTAACCCTCCGGTTAAAGAGTTTTTTATTTATATTGACCACAGAGCCTGTAGCCTGGGCTAACGATGTTTTTTGATAGCCGGTTGAAATTATCACTGTTTCAAGCTGACGGCCATCTTCTTCCAGCAGGATTTCCACCCTGTTATCCGTAATCCTGTCAATTTTGTATTCGGCCGTCTGAAACCCGAGATAAGAAACCATAATAATATCCCCTTTCTGAACCGGACCTATCCGGAAATTACCGGCACTATCAGACAGTGTGCCTGAAAGGCTCTCTTTCAACCGGACTGACGCTCCCGGCAAAGGTTTTAGCTCCGTACTCCCTATTACCTTTCCATAGAAATATTGTGCAAACGTATTTGTCTTCAGGGAGAGAATAAACAATGTTGCAATACAAAGAACCCTTAGGACAGTCTTCATAATTTATCAGATTTAGTTATTACCAGCATTTCCAGTTCATAATCACTTTCCACAAGGCGCAGATCATACGGCTCCAACGCCTTATTCACACTATCCACATCCATCAGGTCTGCATTAAGTACCAGGTCCACATTAGCTTTGTATCCTGTGTCGTCAACTATCGGAAAAGGTGAATAGGGCATGAACATAGCAGCCAGGCGGTAGGTCAATTCGTACAGCCCGGAATTTGTTATCCGGCACGAGTACCGCCCTATTTCTACCTTTTTTGGCTCTCCCCGTGAAGCAATTTTGTCATTGGAAGAGGTTCTCTTCAGCACCAGGCATCGCCTGGTTTGTTTCTCCATTTTCGCCTGGTAACGGGGAAAATTCTCCCTTAAAATCCGCTGCATTATTTTATAGGCAGAATCACTTAAGGCAGGGGGAACCTGCAGTTCAAAACAATACACATTCCCCTGCCTCTTCCAAACCCGGTAAGCTTCACTGGTAGTTGGAGAGGTCAGCTCCTCACGGATTTCATCCGCCAGAAGTGTACGGTTTATTGCGATGTACATACGGCCCTCTCCGTAAGCAAGACGATAGTGTTGTACGAGAGACTGATTGGTACTGGTAATTTTTCTCCCCCGGGTCATGTCAATGGAATATCCTGATGGAAGCCCTTCCTGATAGCCTGATAACAGGGAATGATACATCAGGGTACTTACTTCTCCCCCGTTGCCATTGATGAAGAGCGGCCGTGACGGATCGTATGGAATTAACTTTTCATCTGTTTTAACAGGCATATTCTGCAACTGGTCAGAGACAAATCCAGCTACTGTCTCCCGGGTAACCTCTTTGTAACCGGTAATGGCCTTAATCTTCCCCTCTGAGTCAATCCATACATAATGAGGGAGAGAGTTATGAGTAAAAACCCTTTGCAGGGCATTATCGTTTACTACTTTGGGCAGGAGGCTCTTTACCTGTTTAAGCCGGTTGTACTTCTCCATAAAAGCACTCACTTCCTCACCCGTCTGGTAAGTCACCGGCAGAATCTGCAACCGCCCCTCAAACTCCTTTTGCAGGCTGTCCTGCTTTGGCAGCATAGCCACACACGGGCTGCACCAGGTAGCCCAGAAATCCAGGATAATCAGTTTGCCTTTGTAATCATTCAGGGTGACGGTCTCTTTCCCATCCGGGTGATTCAGTACCTGCAGAGGCAGGTTCCATACCTCCCGGGGCAGGGTATCGCCCACTTTTAAGTCCTGAGCTTCCAGGTGAAAGACAGACAGGCTCAGGTAAAGGCATAGCCATGCCCTTACGTAAATTTTCACGTTCATAGTCTTAATAATTTAGGTTTGTTGAATACGAAAAAACGACCTAACCCCTTGGAGTCACGTTGGTGTGTAGCGGCTGAATTTATCGTAGGAACAGACCCGCTTATTAAGCTATAGATGTACTGACGTTTGAGTTAGTAAGAAACAGTCGCAGACGTACCTGACTCAGGGAGTTCAGAAATTGAGATACCTGCACTGCAGAACGTAGAGCGGAATTAGTCGGGTGAACAAATGATGTTCCTGTAAAGTGTTTTCTTGGTGTTTATCATAATTGCAAGGGTTGGTTTTAATCTCCCCATATATCGGTGATTCCTTCTGCTTTGAAAATCTTTTCTATGGCCTCCGCCTCGGTCACTTTGGGCTCTGTTTCGCCCCGCATCCTCATCAGGAAGGCTTTTCGTGAACCCCGGCTGATTCCCAGGGCTTTGAACAATTCACCTCTTACCTCCTGAACCCGTCCGGCAGGTAACTGATCATACCCCTTCTTAAATGAAAATCTTTTCATATCTGACCGTTTTGTGAATCAATACCTTATTTTTGCTATTTGCAAGCGTAATAAATTTTATCACTGCTGTGATCAGAACTATTACAACGCAAATATATAGATATTTTTATCTGTTTACAAATACATTAGATAATTATTTATCTGAAATTCAGATAATATTTTACAAAATTTTGTCTATGAGCGACTTAGATCTCAAAAAATTCCGCAAGAGCCTGAAGCTCACCCAGGGAGAGCTGGCAGAAAAACTGGGCGTTCATTATAAAACTATCCAGAACTGGGAGAAGGCAGGCTCCATTCCTGAGTCAAAAAGGATATTAATCCGGAATCTGGCGATAGCAAATTCAGATAAAATTGCGGATTTTAATAACCTGACAGATCATCTGCATCATGCCATGGCAAATGAGAGAGACGTAGCCTACATACACTCTTATTTATCTAATCCCGTTTGCCTGCTGCCTCTTTCAGCCCGCACCCTTGAAATCAGCCGGTCGCACTTTGAGCAGTTTGGCCCGGTCTACGAAAAGGTGCCGAGCCCTGTGAAAGGGGCTGATTTTGCTACTGTTCTTTCAGATGACGGCCTGGGGCCCGAGTTTCCGGACGGAGCCATCGTATTTTTCAAGCTTATTGATCCGGAGCTGTTCATTGAGTGGGGTAAAGTGCATGCCGTGAGCACTAAAAACGGCCTGATTATTAAGCGCCTGAACCCGGGCAGTATGCCCGGCAGCCTGCTCTGCTCGTGTGCTGACCCTCAGTTTGATTCCTTCGAAATTGCCCAAACTACCCCGGATATGCTTTTCTATAAAGCCATTGCATGTACAGCCATAAAATAAGACGGGCACGTGTCCCGTCTTGACAGCCGGCCTGCCGGGAACCTGTTAGTGCGAATCCCGCGTGACCACGCTGCCCGAGCTGCCCCGCAGGAAATCCAGGTCAGCGCCCTGGTCTGCCCCCATCACATGCCTTACATACATGCTCACATAGCCCCGCGTGGCCGCAGGAGCAGGCGGCTGCCAGGCCGCCCGGCGCCGGGCCAGCTCTTCATCCGGCACCAGCAGCTGCAGCAGGCGGGCCTCCACATCCAGCCGGATGAGGTCGCCGTTTTCCACCAGAGCCAGCGCCCCGCCAATGGCTGACTCGGGCGACACATGCAGCACCACCGTGCCGTAGGCCGTGCCGCTCATCCGCCCGTCTGAAATCCGTACCATGTCTGTAATGCCCTTTTGCAGTAGCTTTTTGGGCAGGGCCATATTGCCCACCTCCGGCATACCGGGGTAGCCCACCGGCCCCACATATTTTAATACCATCACGCAGGTTTCATCAATATCCAGGTCAGGGTCATCTATGCGGGCATGGTAGTCTTCAATGCTTTCAAACACCACCGCCCGGCCCGTATGGTTCATCAGCGCCGGGGTGGCAGCAGAGGGCTTCAGCACGGCACCGTTCTCCGCCAGGTTGCCTTTTACCACCACTATCCCCGCCTCGGCCTGCAGCGGCGCAGAGCGCGGCGCTATCACCTCTGTATTATAACATTCCTGCTGCGCGCCGATGTTGTCATGATGGCTTTTACCAGTCACGGTCACCACATTCCGGTGCAGCTCATCGCGCAGCTGATCCAGCACCACAGGCAGGCCGCCGGCGTAATAAAAGTCTTCCATCAGGTATTTTCCGGAAGGCATCAGGTTCACCAGCAGGGGGATACAGCTGCCCAGGTGGTCAAAATCTTCCAGGTTCAGGTCTACCCCCACCCGCCCGGCTATGGCCAGCAGGTGAATGATGAGGTTAGAAGAGCCCCCCACGGCGGCATTTACCTTAATGGCGTTTTCAAAGGCCTCACGGGTCAGGATCTTATCAATGGTCAGGTCTTCCCGCACCATTTCCACGATGCGCCGGCCGCTGAGCTGGGCCAGCACCCGCTTGCGTGAGTCGGCCGCCGGTATGGCCGCCGCACCGGAGAGCGTAAGCCCCAGCGACTCCACCATACAGGCCATGGTAGAGGCCGTGCCCATGGTCATGCAGTGGCCTATGCTGCGGCTCATGCAGCTTTCAGCAAACTCGCACTCTTCCTGGGTCATACGGCCGGTTTTCATGTCTTCATCAAACTTCCACACGTGGGTACCGGAGCCTATGGTCTGGCCTTTATAATGCCCGTTCAGCATGGGCCCGCCGGGCACCACTATAGTGGGCAGTCCTACGCTGGCGGCACCCATTACCGTAGAGGGCGTGGTTTTGTCACAGCCGGTGAGCAGCACCACGCCGTCAATGGGGTTTCCGCGGATCGACTCTTCGGCATCCATGCTGGCCAGGTTACGAAACAGCATGGCGGTAGGCTTCAGAAGGGTCTCTCCCAGGCTCATCACCGGGAACTCTACCGGGAAGCCCCCGGCTTCCAGCACGCCTCGCTTCACCCTTTCGGCCAGGTCGTTAAAGTGGGCATTGCAGGGGGTAAGCTCACTGAAAGTATTGCAGATGCCAATGACCGGCCGGCCGTCAAACATATCGGTGGGCATGCCCTGGTTTTTCATCCAGCTCCGGTAAATAATGCCGTCTTTGTCGCGTTTGCCAAACCACCCGCGGGAACGCAGCTCTTTCTTCATGAATATTGTATTTAAGGTTACCCTAAAATAGAACAAAAATCCGGGAAAGCAGCCCCTTACCTGTGAAGAAAATATTTTCTGTATTTTTTTAACCCGCCATTTGGAATACGAAAATAATTCTTCTACCTTTGCACTTCGATTTCGGAAACGGGATTGAAACATAAATAAAAAAGGCCGTTACAAGCGCTAATTTTCGATTTATGGGACCAGCCGGCCCTATCGTCTAGCGGTTAGGACACGTCCCTTTCACGGATGAAACCGGGGTTCGATTCCCCGTAGGGTCACAGAGCCCCGCAGTGATGCGGGGCTTTTGTATTTTTAACTATAAATCAATGACTTATATTACCCCTAATGCAAAGATAAAGTACTGTATTCCGTTCTTTGATCGCCTTTAAGGCTATCTTGCTTTAAAATCAGTCGAAAATTTGCATCGTTCTCTTTTTATATCAACCTCTAAGTTATTACCTATTCGGTTGTCCAGAAAATCGGGATTACTTCAACATGACACTAGGAACTATCTACAGAAAAAAGCTATAACAACTGCCAAAGTAAAAAACAAGTAAATAATCCCTGTACAAAAAAGAGTAGCGCCTTTATCCAAGATTTCAGGTTGCCTTTTGCAATTATAATAACGCTTATCATGGTAAGTAAAATAAGTAATATGGATAAAGATCCGACTGAAAAGCATTTCGGAATATACCTTAGAAAAGCATTTACTCTTTCCTGGTGGGTGTCTAAGACATTATAGACATACATCCAGACTAAAATAAAGTAAGCGTTAGCGATTAAGGAAATCACGGGGATTAGCAACTTCTTCATAGATTTTATATTATCAATCAAAAGGATGGCAATACTTTATTAATCTATTGATTTTTGTAAGGGTTTTGTCAAGTACGTTTCAAAGAAGTTTCATATGACACGATTCATTTTTTAAGGGAGTGAGGGCTGACATGCAGGTCCACAATGCCACTTATCACATCTCAAACACGCTGCATCATGCAATAAACACTCATAACTAGCAAACCAACAACAACCAGAATAATTTCCACAGCATCCTAGATCACCTCCACAGATGCCAAAAATACAACTCGAACATGATGCTTGCGCACTAGAAAACCTTGCACTATTATTTGAAGATTGAATTTCATTATAAAATTTCTCTACCTGTTCAATAAATACCTCTTTACTTTGAATTGTGGATAGGATTTTATCAATCGATAACGATTCATAATTTTTAAACTTCTTTAAATTATCATAAATCTCTCTATCTCTTTCATAAATTATAGAGGACCCATCTATTTGCTCTAAAATTTTCTTTGGTGAAATAATAAAATCCTCTTGACACCAAAAAAATGATTTATCCACAAAATATGCGGCATAAGGAGTACATTCGCAGCGTTCATTATTATCCCTTATTCTTAATGCTGTATTAATTATCGAATTATAAAAGAAAATTGGTTCTAGAAAACTATTTTCACCATTTAGTATATCATTATATGCTATGCTTTTTCCAAAATATTCGAAATCAATTGCTAAATCATTATCATAATTCCAATTTTTATTTTCCAATAGTTTAGATGCCAAGTTAACTACTATTTTGTGCTGAATTAACTTATAGTGTTCGTTCGTTAAATCCAAATCATAACTAATTGTGAAATATTTATTTCGATCATTCAAATGATAAATATCTAAAAATGATACAATCTTACCCAAACTATCGGTACTTACATTGTAAACAAACCGGTATTTTGCTGCCATATGTTCTACCTACCAACCGGTTTTCGTTATTTTATTTAATTTTAGTTGATATCGATTTGATAGCTCTATATCAGCAGAATCAGATTTACATTGAAATACAATAAATGTAATTGCAATTATTAAATGGTAAATAATTCGTTTCATAACTTTATTTTAGTATATTAAAAAAATTACTAAAGTATAAATATTTTGAGTAAAAGAACAAGCATTTATAAATACATTATTTTTTGATAACCTACCCCATTTTTCAGAGAGTTTAACCCAAAATCCACTAGTAAACCAAGCGAAACTATAAGATTAGTGAAGAGGCATTTCAAAAAAGTAGGATTGACTGAAGGTCGATTGAAGCTTTCGTTCTTCATAAACAAGCCCGAATTTTGATCTTCTGTGCACCTATTTAACTACTAATCCTATTTAAAGAATCAAACTTATTTGTTAAACAAATTAACAAAGGTAAAAAGGGTAACTGGGAGCATTTGCAAAGTACAATCAATTTATCTTACTTATTTATAACTATTTAATATTGTCTAAGAATGTTAATAAAGGAATAAGGTGTTCGATTGTAATCCCCCTGTCTTCACAGAGCCCCGCAGTGATGCGGGGCTTTTGTATTTTCAGGCACAGGGTCTCTTTCCAGCCGCATTAAATTTATATTAATTATTCACCTTCAGAGACTTAATTGCATGATTGTGACGTTTAAAACTCTATAACCAACTATCACATATTTTATGAGTATTATTAACCAATTTAGAAAGTTACATCAACAACCTTCTCCCTTAGTACTTGGAAATGTGTGGGATGCCCACTCTGCTAAGCTTGCAGAAAAGGCGGGATTTAAAGCTTTGGGTTCGTCCAGTCATGCCATTGCGTTTGCGTTGGGCTATGAAGACGGAGAAAAAATAAGTTTTGAAGAGCTTTTCTTTATGATCAATAGAATCGTAAAATCGGTTAAAATTCCGGTTTCCGTAGATTTTGAAGCCGGATACTCTTCTGACCCTGAGCAAGTGGCAGATTACGTCAAACAATTAACAGATATAGGAGTAGCAGGAATTAATCTGGAAGATGGAGTGGTAAAAGACGGAAAGCGTGTTTTAGAAGATGCAGAAGGTCTTGTAAGTAAAATTAAAGCGATAAAGGCCAAAACCGATATTTTTATAAATACCCGTGCTGATACTTTTACCACTAAGCATGAAAACGCTCTGGAAGAGGCGATCAAACGCTCAAATCTTTATATAGCGGCGGGAGCTGATGGTGTTTTTGTACCGCTTTTAGAATCTACCGAAGATATTACGGCATTTCTGGAAAAAGTGAAAGCCCCTTTAAATGTATTTACTACACCAAAACTGCCGGATTACGATACGCTGGGTAAACTGGGTGTGAAGCGTATCAGTCACGGAGCCAAGCAGTATGATCAGTTGATGAAAATATCAGAGGGTATTTTTACTGACTTTTACAAGACCAAAGAATACAAGCTGGTTTTAGGATAAGTCATTATTTTGGACTTTTCTTGGTAGTGTAACATGAACTGTGTCAAACTGGTTAATTTGCCATAAAAACTACCATGTCCCAACTTTAATCTATCTCCAATTTTTCATTGTTAAACAAAATATCCAAAATCTATCAGGAAATTCTGAAGGCCCTTTCTCTTAAAAATCAAAATGTTAATATTTAGCTGATTTAAAGTAACTTAATGTGCTACCCAAGGGCTTTGGCTTTGCTTTTCTTCCTGTGTTTTTTCAATTGACAGGTCAGGTTCATTATGATGTTGTTCTCTTTCAATTTGGTATTGCCCGTTATCGGCAGGCGGGTAAGGTGGATATAGCCAATGTCAAATTTCAGGTTGGGTAAAATTTTGTATTCAATGTTAAGCCCAATTCGGTCGTGGTCAAAAAAGTGGCTATGAGTTGTTCCCCCAATGTTAAACAACAGCTCATCAAAAACGGAAAGTTTGAGCTTTTCAGAAAAATCATAACGAACGCCCAACCGACTTCTTAATCTCGTAATGTCTGATTGATTGTTGTCGAATATCCGGTATTCAACGGCAGACCTGTCCACGATGTAAAACTTCTTCAGTATCTCGTGCTGTAATTCAACTGCTGCCGAAAAACGGACTTCAATGTTTGGGCTTGCTGTTTCGTCCGTTTTGTTTTGAATAATCCTGTAATGCGAAAAACAGGCAAAAGGCGAAACAGAAAATTTCACATCTTTACTATGCTGATAATGTACCCAATTCCGGTATGTGAACATCAGATTTTTGTCCAACAGATTTTCGTTATCAAAACCATTTTGCCTCCTGTGCTGAAATTCAGTATCTACTTTGAATTTTTCACCAACGGGAACGCTCAATGTACTGCGAAACCAAGCATTGTAATAGTGCTGTGCCTGTAAAGTTTGGGCAATACTAATCCATATCGCTGTTATCAGCAATTTTCTAAACCAATACATTACCGTTATTTAGTGTGGGAGTCTCTCTCTCAATTTTCCATATACCCAAGTACCTGCAATGGCACTCAATAATGTGACAGCAATGACGGTTGCCCCTGTTCCGATTTGTGCAAACAACGGACCGGGGCAAGCTCCGGTCATTGCCCAGCCCAAACCGAAAATAAGACCTCCATAGATTTGACCTTTATTGAATGTTTTGGGAGCTATTTTAATAGGTTCTCCGTAAATGGTTTTGATACTGAATTTCTTTATCAGGAAAACGGAAATCATACCTGTCAAGACCGCACTTCCGATAATGCCGTACATATGGAACGATTGCAGACGGAACATTTCCTGTATGCGATACCAACTGACTACTTCTGATTTTACGAACACAATACCGAACACGATACCAATCAACAAGTATTTAAGGTTGTGATACCATTTGTGTTGCAAATTACTTTCGTTTACGCACATTGCGTCTAATTCACGAAGCTGTAAATCTTTTTCTGTATCTGTATTTTGTTGCATTTCTTGTTGAGGTTAAAGTGAAAGAATATACGGTAAGATGAGGTTTGCCATAATGAAACCGCCAATCATAAAACAAATGGTGGCAATCAGAGAGGGCAACTGTAAATTGGACAATCCCATAATGGCGTGTCCGCTTGTACAACCTCCTGCGTAGCGTGTTCCAAAGCCTACAAGGAAACCTCCGACTACCATTAGTATAAAGCCTTTCAACGTAAATAAGGACTGCCAATTAATGAGGTCTTCAGGAATTAAATTGTTATAGTTGGCAATGCCGTAACCTGCCAGTTCTTCCGCCAATTTCGGATTGACCTCAACAGGATTGGGATTGGACAAGAGACTGATGGCAACTGCTCCGCCTATCAGTATTCCGAATACAAAAAGTAAATTCCATATTTCTTTTTTCCAATCGTATTTAAAGAACGGAATGTTGGCAGGTACACACGAAGCACATATATGCCGTAGTGAGGAACTGATACCAAATGATTTGTTACCGATAATTAAAAGTAAGGGTACGGTAAGCCCAACTAATGGGCCTGCAACGTACCAAGCCCACGGTTGTTTCAAAAATTCTAACATTTAGAGTTTATCTGTTTTCGTTAATCAATCTTTCTAATTCGTTTGCCGGAAAAATACCCGATTGCCTCCAGCGTATTTCGCCGTTCTTAAAGATAATAAGCGTAGGTATGCCACGTACCTGATACGTCGCTGCTGCCTGTGGTTTTTTATCCACATCAATTTTGATAATGTTTGCATTATCGCCTACACGCTGTTTTAATTCTTCGAGAATGGGCGACATCATTTTACAAGGGTTGCACCAATAACAGCACCTACCAGGGTAAACAGATGTTTTTTAGCGAATTTCTTCATACGTTATATCTAAAGACACCCAATGCCAATCGCAATACCCGCATAAGGTTCCAATTCTTCAAATACGCTTTCATAGTTTTCCCTTTTAGTGCACTTCCTGATTTACGTTCTGCCACGTTCCGCCGTTGATGACATTCTGAAAGCCGTTTTGCTCTAAAATGCTTTTTACCTGTCCGCTCCGGTTTCCACTTCGGCAAAAGACAATAATACTTTTCTTGCCTTTGAATTCTGACAGTTGATGTGTTACTTTATCTAACGGAATGTTTACCGCACCCTTTACGCTACCTGCCGAAAACTCGGCAGGTGTGCGAACGTCCACTAAAAACGCACCGTTTTTTACGGCTTCTTTTAATTCGCCGTTGTCCGTTGGTGCAAACATATTTTTGAAAATTCCAAACATTGCTATTGTTGTTATGGTAATGATAATTAGTTGAATGCTTTGCTTTGACATACTCATCAAATGCTACGCATTGGCTGCCAGCCATTCATTCATACCGCCCGAAAAGTTCTTGACGTTTTCAAAGCCGTTTTTGACAAGAATAGAATAAGCTACCGCAGAGCGGTCGCCTGCCTGACAATGGATAACAACCTGCTTGTCCTTGTTGATTTTATCGAAGTTGTCCGGCAATGTTCCGACAAAGACATTATCCGCACTCTCTATGTGTCCGGCTTCATATTCCGAAGCTCCACGCACATCTACTATCTGTACGTTATCCTTTCCGGTGTAGGTCTTAAATTCTTCCAAAGAAATCACGTCTGCTGTTTGCAGTTCCATACCCAAATCATTCACGTCTGAAATGTAGCCGTAAATATTATCCAATCCGATACGCATCAGCTTACGGGTCAAATCCTCCATTTGGCTGTCATCGGCTACCAATATGAACTGTTCCTGATAATTCAGCAACCAACCGCACCAGGTAGAAAAGGCGTTGTTGCCCTGAATATTTAGACTTCCTTCGATAAAACCGTTGGCAAAATCTGCCTTATTACGGGTGTCTATGACCTTAATGCCTTTTTCATAGGCAGAAATGAACTGCTCTTTGGACAATTTCGGGTGTTTCGGAACCTCAATCAATAAAGTACGGGGAACTTTATTGAGGTGTTTCATCATTGCAAAATATTTAGGCGGTTCGGGCTGGTCGGCTAAAAGATAGTCGGTAAACCCTTTTTCATCTTCGCCATATTGGAACGCCCAATTACGGATTTTCTCATAACCTACGGTAGAGCTGTGTACTGCTCCCAATGCCTTACCACAAGCCGAGCCTGCTCCGTGTGCCGACCATACCTGAACATATTCGGGCAATGCGGCAAACTTTTTCAGCGATTGGAACATTTGTTTGGCTCCGGCTTCTTTTGTTCCGACAAGACCTGCGGCTTTTTCCAATAAATCAGGGCGACCGATATCGCCAATGAATACAAAATCGCCTGTAAATACCATTACGGGCTTATCCGTTGCCGGATGGTCGGTCAGCAAAAAACTGATACTTTCGGGCGTGTGTCCGGCTGTGTGCATAACCTCCAATGTAAGATTACCTACTTTAATCACATCGCCGTCTTTCAGTCCAACGTGTGGGAACTGATATTGCCAATCTTCGCCACCCTCGTCTGAAAGGTACATTTCTGCCCCTGTAACGGCAGACAGCTCCCGTGAACCGCAGAGAAAGTCTGCGTGTATGTGGGTTTCGGTAATGTGCGTAATGCGTAGATTGTTCTGCTTTGCAATGTTAAGATATACATCTATATCTCTTTGGGCATCTATTACGATTGCTTCGCCCGTAGCCTGACAGCCTATTACATAACTGCCCTGTGCTAAACTCTTGTCATAAACGTGTTGAAAAAACATATTCCTATTGTTTTAATTGTTAATTACTCTTTTGATACTGCAAATTTCCGTTACTTATTTCTCCTGTACAGCTACTTTGGTCACACAAGGAAAATTTATTTTAATACGGTTTCTTTGATGATGATATAAATACCCATTATCAGCACGAACCAACCGAAAGCTGGTTTGAGCTTTTCTCCGTTTACTCTTTTGGAAAGAGCCATTCCTATAAAAATCCCTACGATTGCAAAAGCGGTAACTTTGGAAAGAAAAATCCAATCAATAAGGCTTTCACCACTTTCTCCGAAAAATCCAATCAGTGATTTTGCGGCAATGATGACCAACGATGTTCCGACAGCTTCTTTCATCGGCAGCTTGCTCAATATGACCAATGCCGGAATAATCAAAAAGCCACCGCCTGCACCGACAAGCCCTGTCAATATGCCTACAAGCGTTCCCTCAACGAGAATTAAGAGATAATTAAATTGTTGCTTTTGGGGTGTTTCTTCGGTTGCTGTTTTGTCCTTTTTTATCATACTATATGAGGCAAAAATCATTAGTACGGCAAAGAGCAACATCAGTAGCATACTTTTGGTAAGAGTAAAATCTCCGAGGCTAAAAATTTCGTTTGGAATGGCTGGAACGATATAAGACCTTGTGAGGTAAACGGCGATAATGGACGGAATACCAAAAACGACAGCCGTTCTGATATTGACCAAGCCTTTTTTGAAATAGGAAAACGAACCTATGACACTTGTTGTGCCGACAATAAAAAGGGAATAAGCGGTTGCTAAAACCGCATCTACACTAAACAAATAAACTAAAGCAGGAACAGTAAGAATACTGCCACCGCCGCCGATTAACCCTAATGCTATACCTATAAAAATTGATGCTAAATACCCAGCTATATCCATAAGATTTTTGAAATTGATACTGCAAAATTGTATCAATTTCAAAACCTGTACAGCTACTTTAGTCACATAAGGGGGCTATTTCGGGCTATTCTGATTGTGCAGTATAGTGATTTTATTCCTGCCCAATCGAACGGTTCCGTTTTCCTCCAACTGCTTTAACAGACGTGATACAACGGTTCGGGCTGTTCCTAATTCGTTGGCTAATTGTTCGTGGGTAATGTTCAAGGTATTATTGTCTGTGAGTTCCTGTTTTTTGTAGAGTAAAGACAATAATCGGTCATCTACTTTTTTGAAAGATATGGCATTGACTATTTCCAATAGTTCCTCAAAACGTTTGTGGTACAGACGGAAAATATAATCCAACCACTGCGGATATTCTTTGATGAACAACGCCACTTTATCCATAGGCAGAAAAAGCACCTCGGCATTGTCTTCTACTTCGGCTTTAACCTTGCTGGTTTCATTGTGCATCCCTCCCAAAAAAGACATTATACAACTTTCTCCTGCTTTGATGTAATACAGCAAAATCTCCCTGCTGTCTTCTTCTGTTCGGATAACTTTTAGTGTTCCTTTGGTAACAATCGGAATAGAACGGATATGTGAATTTTCATTAAGGATAATGCTTCCTGCTTCGTAGTTCTTTTGTATGCTGTGCTTATATAGTTTCTCTACCAATTCGGGAGAGGACTTAAATTCTGTTATTTGTTGTAAATCTTCCATTTGCAAAGAAAAAAATGTAGGGTGTCGGGTAAGCTTGGTCGGGGCTAAATCAGATTTGTCGGTTCGTATGAAATGTAAAGAACAGCACCCATATAACAACTAATCTGCTGTACTTTCAACAGGATAACCTTTTAACGCCCATTCGGGAAAACCCTCGTCCAAGCGTATTGCATTGTAGCCCCTTTCAGTGAGCATTGCTACGGCTTCATCGGCATAAACGCAAAAGGGGCCTCGGCAATACGCCACCAGCATTTTTCTTTTTGGAAATTTCTTTAAAGAATTGCCCAGCTTTTCCAATGGGGTAGATAAAGCCTTATGTATATGCCCCCTGTTATATTCTTCTTCAGGTCGTACATCCAGCAATATCACTTCGTCATTTTCAAGCATTGTTGCCAAAGTATCGACATCAATAGCCTGCATATCTCCGCTTTGACCATTCCGAAAATCACTGATTACCTTTTCTACTTCGGCATTGAACGTCATACCCAGTTCCCGAAGCGATACCAACGTACCGTACATGCTCTCGCTGGCAAGCGAATAGTTGATGAAATTGCCTTTACGGTTTATCTTAACGAGGTTCGCATTTTTGAGGTTCTGCAAGTGCTGTGAGGTATTTGCTATGGAAAGCCCTGTATTCTTTGCTATTTGCTCAACACTAAATTGACCCTGTGCCAATAGGTCTATGATTTCCAACCTATGTGGGTTTGCCATTGCTTTGACAATTTTAGATAATTCCGTATATACCTTGTCTTTAAATTCTCGTTTGTTCATTTTTAATAATCAATTATCTAATGAGGTCACTCATAATTATCTTTTCCTTTTGCAAAGTTACAAAAATCTATTCAATAAATTTATAGAATAGGTGTATTGTTATTATCCCTCCTGTATCAAATGCTGTAAATTCGGGGCATTTTTGATACGCTTCATTTCGTTTTCTACAATCTGCATAACATCTGCCTTAATCTGCTTGTAATTGGCTTCGATTACCTGTTTCATATTGTCGTTGCCGTCTTCATCGGTAAAGGATAATATCTGCGATATTTCCCAAAAAGGGGTTTCCCACTTTTCCCGGGATTGTACCAAATCACCAAACCGCTCAACTTTGTATTCAACAAACCGGAATAAAAAATGGATACCGGATTATTCCGGTGAGTGCATCCAAAACGACTAAGCTATAAAAAAACCGTTTTCTCTTTCGAAGCTATTGACAGCTATTATTGCAGCAGTCGATGTTAGATTTTCTGCTTCCTGTGAAAAAGGCGGTCGGAAGGTGATTCCTGCCAATCCGCTTATCACCGGTGTGGGGGTACCTGACGGAGTACAAACCTCGGCAACGGTGGGCGCATCGGGCGGCACCTTAACTTCGTCTGACGGGAAATTAACGGTGTCTATCCCTGCGGGTGCACTTTCTGCCAACACCCTCATTTCCATACAGCCTATCAGCAATGAAGGCTCTCTGGCATTGGGAGCGGCCTACCGGATAGGCCCTGAAAACATAAAATTTAACCAGCCTGTAAAACTTATTTTTCATTATGATAACCAGTTGCTCGGCGGAATGCCGGAAGACTTTCTTTGGATCATCACCCAGGAAGACGACCGGAGCTGGAATGCATTGCTGAAAAGTGCCATTGACAAAACCGCAAAGACCGTTACCGTGTCTACCGGTCATTTCAGTGACTGGGCACTGGGACAATTCATCAGCCTTTCGTTGACACCCTCATCAAAAACCTTGAAAAAGGGAGAGTTTTGGCTGACACGAGCCAATTAGCCCCTGTCTTCAATGGCGTATCGTACAAAAAAATGAAATAGGCAATAGGGTGTTTACCTGTAGTTCCCGTAGAACCATAAGAGGCCGAAACCAGTAGTAAAAATACTTTCGATTGCTAATGCCACCACTTCGTAGTTATTTTAGAGGAATAAACGCCTACCAAAAGACTGCCGGGAGGATAGTGCCTACCCCCTCACTTATTGTTTCTTGGAAAAATAAATTACCGTAAACTAAGTTTTGGCATTGCTTTTAGTGGTTTTTATTGCTCATTATCATTATATTAGAATTTAATTTAATTCTAACATAATTTATCATGAAAACACTATTCCAATCATTAGCTTTTATCTGTGTCTTCGCTTCTTGTGAAAAAGCAGATACTATTCCTCTCGATAATGAACTGGCTCAAGGGGAGATTACCAGTGAAAATGAGATACCCTACATTACTCTACGGGACCTTTCTCCGGGATTTAGTTTTTATTTGCGCTCTATGCTGCTACCTTCAATAAGTGGCCTGGAAACCCCAAAACCTGATCCCTATTTAGCTATAATAAATGACGAAGACACCTATTTATGGGAGATGTATACAGATAAAGATCTTCCTACCATTGACTTTTCTAAAAATACTTTATTGGCAGTGGGACTCGTAACCGGGGGGACGGTGGAGACAAAACTCGTACAAGAAGATCATAAGGTTATTTTTAAAATACACATTGAAATACCAAGAAATGGTTTTCAAGGAGATGTACCCCATTTTTACTCCGCCATAGTCCCTAAGCTGGATAGTACAAATGCAGGTTTAGAAATTACCATAACTAAAGAGAAATAAAAATGAGAAAATATATATTATTCCTGATTATAGCTTCTTTTGGCACTACATCTGTTTTGGGGCAGCAGCTTTATCGCTATATTGATACAGAAAAAGTAGCCCTGGTCTTTTCTGATAACAAGTTTTTTATATCTGTAAAAGATACTAATCATTTAGAGAGTATCCGTGCGGTTCCGTTTATTAGTCAACTGGATAAGATAGACCACAAAGGGACATACCTGGCTATGACCAGGCAAAAGGTAAATTATTATGAAGCTTTTGAAGTTTTGAACAATGATCCGAATATCACATATCTTAGCCCGGTAACAAAGCTGAAGTCATTAATATCCCCGTTTCAATCGGAAACACTGCCCGGAGGTAGCGGTTGTTCCATCGCTTATTGTTTCTTGGAAAAATAAATTACCGTAAACTAAGTTTTGGTATTGCTTTTAGCGGTTTTTATTGCTCATTATCATTATATTAGAATTTATTTTAATTCTAACATAATTTATCATAAAAACACTATTCCAATCATTAGCTTTTATCTGTGTCTTCGCTTCTTGTGAAAAAGCAGATACTATTCCTCTCGATAATGAACTGGCTCAAGGGGAGATTACCAGTGAAAATGAGATACCCTACATTACTCTGCGGGATCTTTCTCCGGGATTTAGTTTTGTGATACGGGGATTGGTAATTATTGGTTCTGAATTTCCGAAAAAACAGGTTTCGGAAACTCCGAAAAGTTTTCCTTATATGGCAATAATTAACGATCATGATACCTATTTACGGGAGATTTATAGTAAGCAAGAGCATCCTACTATTGACTTTTCTACCCATACTTTATTGGCTATAGGTCTTGAAACCCGAGGTCTGGATAAAGTCAATCCTGTAAAAGAAGGGAATAAGGTTACTCTGAAAGTATACTCTGAAATACCAAGAATAGGCCCGGCGGGAGTTGTCCCACGCTTTTTTTCTGTCATAGTTCCAAAGGCAGATAGTGCAAATGTAAGTATGGAAATTAAAGTAATAAATGTAGAATAAAATGAGAAGATATTTATTGTTGATAATAGCTTCCTTAGCTATTACATCCGGTTATAGCCAGCAGTCTTATCGCTATATTAATAAAGAAAAAGAAGTTTTGATCTTTTCTGATAACAAGTTTTTTATATCGTTAAAAGACACCAATAGTTTAGAAAGTATCCGTAAGATTCTGTTTCCATGGAGCAGATACAGAAAGATTCCAAAAACCTGAACGCTAATAAATATAAGCTTGACATCAGTAAATTTGAGCGTGGTATCTGGTACCTTCAAGCCAAAAAGAAGAATCATAAAACGGAAGTAATTCGCCTGCTGTTTGAATAAAAGCAAATAATATGGTCTGAAGTGGGTAGTACTAATCATTAACCGTATCATATATTATTGAACTATGGACGTTTAAAGCTATTTAGAAAATTTAAAACGGGATAAGATGTTCGACGGTAATCCCCGTAGGGGCACAAGGAGGATTTCACAAGAAGTCCTCCTTTTTTACACGGCAAACCAGCTACTAAACCCGGATCAATGATAATAAATCACTCTTCTAAATGAAAATAGCACATTCCCCTGGCTGGTTTTAAACGTTTTGCCCGCTTAGCGCGGCGAAGAAGCCGGCCTGGTAAAACTACATAACCAGCACGCGGCGGCGGCGGGCAGAAGAAAACTGAAACCCGCCAGCGCCTCGTAGGCGTGCCCCCCGGCCGGCCAATGAAAAACAGCCTGTGCCCCCAGGAAAAAGAGAATGGCCTCAGTACACAAAAAGCCGGTCACAAATAAAGCTATCCCCCATTTCAGCACTTTCGAGCGGGCATCCAGCATACCGCCGTTAATCAGGAAGAATACCAGGAAACCGCTGATCATTCCCAACATCAGCAGGTGAATATAGGCTATGGCTATATTCCGTATCTCATGCGATAAATCCATGAGTGCGGGATAAATGAGCAATAAAGGGAATACGGTTTTCAAAAAGAGCGAAAAAACAGAAAATACCAGCAACACACGCTCCGGGCCGCTCAGCGTTTTTAATTTCAGCTGGCTGCGCACAGACCACAGCAGCCTGAGGGCAGCATACGCCTGCAAAATACCCCCCGCCACCTGGAGAAAGTGCCAGTGGCCTGCAGGGTAATACCAGCTTAGGGGCAAAGCAAAAGTCAGCACTACTGAGAGCAGGCTGAAGATCATAAATGACCGGAATTCACCCGGAGCAACCTGCAGACCGAGCATTTTAAAAAACAGAGCCAATACCCCGAAATAGAAGAAACCGTTAAACTGGAAATGCAGGTAAAACTGGATAGCGGCCGAAAAAAGATCAGAGCCCTTCCCCTTCAGGGCAATAGAAGGGCCAATGGCCCAGATACCCAGGGTAGAAAACACCAGCAGGTACAGGGATATTCTCAGCAGAGACAAACTTTGTGAACTTTCTCTCCTGGTTTCTTTAAGCGCTTTGATCACAAACCAGTAGCTGCAGAGTAAATGAACACAACAAAACAGGATAGAGAAAGCCCCATAACCCTGCAATGCAAATGAGATCATAAGCCCCCATACGGATAGGATAGTCACACCGAAAAGTTTTTTATATCCCGGTTTTTTAATAAACCGGTCGTAAAACAGGGCAGTGAGGGCCAGGTAAACCCAACCCATCATAGCCGTATGGGAATGAGCGTGAAGCAAATGGCCATACACTAACCCCGAGTCTGTTCCTACGTTATACAGCCGCAGCAAAACGCCCATCAGTGCCGCAAATAAGAGGTGCAACACACTTATCCAAAGCCATCTTCTTACCATAAGTCCATTACCGGAAAGCCTGAATTCTTCCGGGATTTACCTGATTTTATAATGAAGAATAAAAATACTCTTTATTTGCCGGAAACAGGGCCGGCCGGAATAAATTTCCTGTTGAATAATATAAGATACACGGGAATGCCACATAAAACCCGGGAAAAAATCACCCGTTTGCGTATTATACTTTATCTTGGCAAAAAAAACAGGATGTTCGGCAGGCTGGTTTTGATTTTACTGTTGGGAGCTTCTCCCCTGGCGGCGCAGGAGTCAGCTCCCGGGCTGCTGATCTCGTGCCCGGGGCACCCTTTTCCAGGCAGCCCGGGCGTGGATCTGCCGCTGCGGCAGCTCCGTATCAGTGAACGCCCTTCTTCCAAATTCACTCCCCGGTATTTCCAGGTGCCTGACTCGGTACAGAAGGTGGTGGAAGCCGCTTTTAATGTATGGAATAAGATCCTGATCAGCCCTGTGCCCATCCATGTTGATGTACACTGGGAGGCGCTGAACAGCGGCACGCTAGCCACAGCGGGTTCTGACCGGGTATTCAAGAATTTTAAAAATGCTCCCCTGCGTGATGTATGGTACCCTTCGGCACTGGCCGATGCTCTTTCAGGTCAAAGCGTGAACGATAACAAGCCGGATATTATACTGAAAATCAACAGCAACGCTCAATGGAACCTGGATTACGAAGGCCCGCTGACGTTTCGTTACTACGATATGCTCTCCGTGATCATTCATGAGATCGCCCATGGCATAGGCTTTATGAGTTCTTTTGAAATGAGCGGCACTACCCGGGTAAAGTGGGGCATTCAGAATCTGCCGTTTGTTTACGATCGGTATATTACAGACCAGGCGGGAAACAGCCTGGTCAATAATCGCTTCTACACCAATGACTCGGAAGAGCTGCTGAAAGAAGTAACCGAAAGAAATGTCTTTTTTCAGATAGATTCAGGGGCTTACAGCCAGCACAGGCCCCGGCTTCACACGGAAAACCCTTTTTCAGCAGGTGCCAGCCTCTCCCACATTGCCAACGGCTCTTCTTCCCAGAGCGACAGCCGCGACAGGCTCATGCTGCCCACCCTTAGCCCGGGAAGCCGCTATCATTATCCGGGAAACGGTATCCTGGCCATGCTGTTCCAGATGGGCTGGGCCCTGAATTTTTATGAATTTGAACGGGAGTACGGCTATGTAGCCGGCTCATTCGCCTTATACCCTAATCCGGGAACCGACCACGTGCAGCTGAAAATCAATAATTTTACTCCCGGCACAACCCTTCAATACCAGCTGCTGGATGCTACGGGCCGGATGATCAACAGCCGGCAGGTAGATACCGGAGAAACAGAAATCTCCCTGAAAGAATTATCTGCCGGCAGGTATTACCTGCGGATAGGCGGGCATTCATTGCCGCTTATTAAATTGTAAACGCTAGGGTACATATGAACTGATATCCGCCCCGTACTTATGCAGCTCCCGCACAATGGTAGAGCTGATGGGGGCAAACTGTGGCGAGGTAATGAGGAACACGGTTTCCAAACCGTCACAAACCTGGCGGTTTACCTGCGAAATGGTATTCTCATACTCAAAGTCAGTGGTATTACGCAGTCCCCGGATAATAAACTGTGCCCCGTATTTTTGTGCTACCAGGGCTGTCAGGTCATCGTAATGAACCACCTTTACCCGATCATCTCCCTGAAAAGCCCGCTGTATGGCCTCTTCTATCTGAGGAATCTCAAAATACCGCTGCTTGGCAGAATTGGTGCCTATACCAATAATGATCTCATCAAAGAGCCTGAGCCCCCGGTGAACGATATCGGCATGGCCTCTGGTAAAAGGATCGAACGATCCCGGGAAGAAAGCTTTTCTCATAGCTAAATTATTTCAAATCGGTAGCCAGCACCATCCGAACCTTCAGCCGGGCGCCTATAGCCATCACATCTACCAGGTCCTGGATGGTCAGCGACTCTGCCGCCCGCAGCACCACGGTAGGTTCTTCCATACCGGCGGTAGCTTCCAGAACAGCTGCTTCCAGTTCAGGAAAATGCACCGGTTTCCGGTCTATGAAGTATTCTTTATTTTCAGTGATAGATAAGGTAATGGGCTGCTTGCTCACCTCGTTGGTCGACTCGCTGGTTTTAGGCAGCATCAGGCGGATCACGTTGGGGCTTCCCAGCGTGGAAACAATAAGGAAGAACAACAGCAGGAAAAACATGATGTCATTCAGTGACGCGGTCTGCACCTCGGCATGAAATCTTCTTTGTCTTTTAAGTTTCATCAGCGGGTAGGTTCATTTAACGTGTCAAAGAAGTCCATTACGGTACTTTGCAGATGAATAGAGAATTTATCAATCATCATGTTAATACCGTGATACAGCGCATAGGCGATCAAACCCACGATCAGACCCGTAAAAGAGGCGATCATCTTTTCGTACAGACCGTTAGAGATGGTCTCAATGGTAAAGTTACCCGTGGTAGAAATCTCGTAAAAAATCCGGATAATGCCCGAAATGGTTCCCACAAAGCCCAGGGTAGGTGCCACCCCGGCAATAAGGCCCAGGTAACCCATGTTTTTTTCCATTTTGGAGACTTCCAGGTTCGACTGAATCTCCATGGCACTTTCAATATCTTTTACCGGCTTACCCACCCGGTTAATTCCTTTTTCCAGGATGCGGGAAATGGGTTTGTTGGTCCCGCGGGCCAGCGAAGCCGCCGCGCGCACATCTCCCCGCACCAGGTTATCTTTCAGGGAACGCAAAAAGCCCGAATCCATCTGGGAGGCACTCTTTATGAAAAAATACCTTTCAAAACCCAGGTATATCGTAATCAGAAGCAGGAACAGGATAGGGTATACAACGAATCCCCCTTTTAATAGCAGCGAAAAATAATTGATTTCCACAGGAGCAGCAATAGCCGTAGTGTCGGTTGCAGTAACTTGCAGTAAAAGGTTCAGGAGCATAATTTTTATGTAAGTATTTTACTTGGGTAAATAACAGTCTTAAAGCACGAATTATTTTACAAAGGAAAGTATTTTTCAGCTTTAAAGAAAATTTAAACAGGCTCTTATGCACCACGGGAATTGATTTTTTATTTATCCCCGTTCAATAACACAGAATTATCCGGGTAAATCTGCGCCAACCGTGAGAGATTGCTATATTGCACCCCGAAATCTAAAAACCTTAAAAAATGAGATACCTTCTGTTATTAAGCTTTGCTCTTTTTGCCTGGAAAGCAAAAGACCCGGTTAAAATTGTCTTTTTTGGAGACTCCATCACCCAGGCAGGCGTTCAGCCCGGGGGCTATATTACGGAAATACAGCAGTATATTACTAAAAATCACCCCGGCGGGTACGAGGCCATCGGGGCGGGCATCGGCGGCAACAAGGTGTATGACCTTTACTTCCGTTTTGAAGAAATGCTGGAGCTGAAACCCGATGTGGTGGTCTTTTATATCGGCATTAACGATGTATGGCACAAGCAGGGCGCCGGCACCGGTACTGACGCTGACAAGTTTACCCGTTTTTACGAAAAAATGATCGAAAGGCTGAAAGCCCGGAATATCAAGGTAATACTGGCTACCCCTTCGGTAATCGGGGAGCGTACGGATGCCTCTAACCCGCAAGACGGTGACCTGAATTATTACGCCGGCATCATCCGGAAACTAGCTGCTAAGCACAGCCTGGAACTGGTAGACCTGCGCAAGGCCTTCCTGGACTATAACCTTAAGCATAACCCGGAAAATGCCGAGAAAGGTATTCTGACCACCGACCGCGTGCACCTGAATGAAAAAGGCAATGCCCTGGTGGCGGAAGAGATGATTAAGGTGTTGTTTAAATAGGAGCGGATCAGGTTTTTATAAAATATAACTCGTGGTGCATTATAGACCAAAAAATATTTTTCCAGTAAATTACTGTATTTCACACATTAAGTAATTAAGATTATATCGGGTTTAGGAACCTTGTTTTCAGGATTTTTCTTAATGAACCTTAATTCCTTAATATTAAAAAATGTAAATTATTGATCCTTAATATTATTTGAAAAATTCAATAATGCACCACGGGTAAAATATACATATTTACGATTTTTGATTGACGATTTACGGTGTCAGGCCCGCCCTTCAATCGTAAATCAAAAATCGTAAATCGTAAATCGTAAATTAACATGAAAAAATACGCCCTGATCCTGCTGCTCTTCGGTATTCAAACCGCATGGGCACAAAAATACATGGCCATCACCGTAGATGACCTCCCTTTTGTAGGCACCTATCAGCCGAAAAAGATAAGTACTGCCACTCACCGGCTTTTAGAGACTTTCCGGCAATATGACATCACGGCAGTCGGGTTTGTCAATGAGATGTATAGCACAGATCAAAGCAATGAAGCCATGAAAACCGGCCTCCTGGAAAGCTGGCTCAAAGCAGGTCATGAGCTGGGAAATCACACCTGGTCACACCCCTCTCTCACGCAGGTCGGCCTGGAAGAATACCAGGAAGAAATTTTGAAAGGAGAAAAAATCAGCAAAGCGCTGAGCCTGAAATATGCAAGGCCGTACCGTTATTTCCGGCATCCTTATCTTCATACCGGCAATGACAGCCTGAAGAAATACGGTCTGGAAAAGTTCCTGGCAGAAAAGGGGTATACGCCGGTGCCGGTAACCATGGAGGCCGACGACTGGTATTTTAACCATGCCTATATGAAGGCGGAACGGGCGCAGGATACGGCTTTACAGAATAATATCGCCAAAGAATATGTGAAACATACCCTGGCTTATATAGAATATTATGAGAAGCTGACGCTGGAAGTGGCAGGAGAACCGTTTCCACAAATTTTCCTGATTCATGCCAATGAGCTGAATTCCCGCTATTTCTCGCAGATTCTGGCAGAACTAAAATCCCGGGGCTATCATTTCATAACGGTAGAAGAAGCCCTCAAAGACAAAGTATACCGGATGCCTGAAACCGTGATCACACCCAAAGGCTTCTCCTGGCTGCATCGCTGGCGCATCACCGCCGGGAAAAAAACCGCGCTGAAAGAGCCGGAAATTGCGCAGGTGGTGAAAGATAACTACGAAAAATAACATTTTTTAACAATCTGCCCTTGCTTCATTTTTTTCTGTGTTTTTATATTTGCGCCGCAAACAACCTACATCATTAGTACTTCGATTTGCTATTATTTTATTAATGAATTATCCGTTTATTAATCTTATGTTAGCACCATTATTCAATTTCAAACCAACGCTCCGAAGAGGCCTTCTTGCCTCCCTATTGCTGATCTTTTTTTGGGCTTCTCCGGAAGCACACGCATCGCCCGGCTCTGACTTTACCGTTCGGCTCATGAACCTGGAATCAGAAGTAAAAACCCCTTTCCGGTATTATGCCACCCTGCATAACCATAGCGGGCAGGAACAGATTTTTGAGCTGAAAGCCGATCTCCCGGCCGGCTGGATGGTGCTGTTCCGCGCTGAAGGCAGCCAGGTAACCGCGCTGAAGATGGAAGCCGGTAAAACCCGCGATATCGAGATCGAGGTCACTGCTTCTCCCGTAGCACAGCCCGGTAAATTTGCTATCCCCGTGACGGCTTCCTCCGGTAGTGAAACCCTGAAACTGGACCTGGAGGCGGTAGTAAAAGGCAACTATGAAGTGCAGCTTTCCACACCTGACGGCCGCCTGAGTGACGATGTCACCGAAGGCCGCAGCAGACAGCTGGTGCTGACCGTGAAAAACAGCGGGACCCTGCCCCTGACCGACCTCGACATGAGCGCGCAGTCGCCCTCCCAATGGAAGGCGGCCTTCGAACCCTCCAAAATAGACCGGCTGGAACCCGGGCAAACCCGCCAGGTAAACGTTACCCTTAGTGTACCTGATAAAACCATTGCCGGTGACTACGTCACCACCTTTACCGTAAGAAACAACTCTGCCACTGCCAACGCTTCTTTCCGGATGACAGTGAAAACTTCCCTGCTGTCGGGCTGGATAGGAATGCTGGTGATTCTGCTGGCGGTAGCACTGGTATATAATCTTATTCGGAAGTACGGAAGACGATAATCTTATGGAAAATACGGTCATAGAACTGGAAGGATTGACAAAATACTACGGTTCCGTAAAGGCTGTGGATAACCTGAGCTTACAGATCAGGAAAGGAGAGGTTTTCGGGCTGCTGGGCCCTAACGGGGCCGGCAAGACCACCACCATCCTGATGATGCTGGGTCTTTCGGAACCTTCGGCCGGTAAGGCCCTGGTGTGTGGTATTCACGCCTCACGTGACCCCATCGCCATTAAGCGGCGGGTGGCTTATATGCCCGACACCCTGGGTTTTTATGACGACATGACCGCCCTGGAAAACCTCATGTATGTGGGGCGGCTGAACGGCCTGCCGGATAATGAGGTGGAAACCCGGGCCCGGCAAACCATGGAGCTGGTAGGGTTGGAAAATGAGCTCCACAAAAAAACCTCGGCCTACTCCCGCGGTATGAAGCAGCGCCTGGGCCTGGCCGATGTGCTGCTGCGTGAGCCGGAAGTGATCATCATGGATGAGCCCACCCTGGGCATTGACCCTGCGGGGATCCGTGATTTCCTGGCACTGATCAGGCAGCTCAGCCGTCAGAAGGGCATCACGGTGCTGCTGTCGTCGCACCACCTTCACCAGGTACAACAGGTGTGTGACCGCGTAGGCATTTTTGTAGGCGGAAAACTCCTGGCTGCCGGCACCCTCGAAACCCTGGCGCGTGAGCTCTTCGGCACCGGATCATTTGAGGTGGTTATCAGCCTGGCAGAACCGCAGGATACCTGGGGAAACCTGCTCCACGAGCTGCGTCAAACGGAAGACATCCGCAGTGTGGAGGCCGAAGGAAACACCCTGAGCCTTTCCTGCAGCCGCGACATCACCCCCGGCGTGGTACGCCGCCTGGTAGAAAAAGGACTGGGCATTACCGGTGTGCACCGGAAACAGTACGGACTGGACGAAATCTATCAACGTTACTTTGAGCATCTGAACGAATGAAAAGCCTTATTATACCCAAAAGAATAACCGGGCCGGACAGCCCTTTTGCCGTGATGGTGAAAAAAGAGGTGGCTGATCATATCCGCAGCCGCCGTTTCATGGTCTTACTGCTGCTGGTGGTGCTGGTTTTTGCCGGTACCCTCTACATCTCTATGAGCCATATCCGCCAGGCCCCGGCAGATCCTGATAAGAACTTTGTGTTTCTCAGGCTGCTGACCCTTTCTGACGGAACGCTGCCCACATTTCATACCTTTCTGAGCTTTCTGGGGCCCCTGCTGGGCATAGCGCTGGGCTTTGATGCCATTAATTCAGAATACAATAACCGCACGCTGGTGCGTCTTCTGGCTCAGCCGGTTTACCGCGATAACCTGCTGCTGGCCAAATTCTGCGGAGCCCTGCTGGTGATCGGGGTACTTTTCCTGAGCCTGGTGCTGCTGATGACCGGGGGCGGGATGATCCTTACGGGCGTAAAACCCGAACCCGCGGAAGTACTCCGTATCCTGGCTTTTGTGATCCTGAATGTGGTATATATCGGCTTCTGGCTGAGCCTCTCCATTACGCTGTCGGTAAGATTCCGGAATGTGGCCACCTCTGCGCTGATCGCCATAGGTATCTGGCTGTTTTTTACGGTCTTCTACCCTATCCTGGCCAATGCCGTGGTCAAAGCCCTGGTTCCTGAGGGGTTCCTGTTGCCGGAACAGGTGATGAGTTATAACCGCCTGCTGTTGTCGCTGCTGAGGCTTGATCCGGGACAGCTGTATACAGACGCCGCCACTACCCTGCTCATGCCTTCGGTAAGAAGCCTGGGAGCGCTGTCTATGGAGCAGATGGCCGGAGCCATTCCCGCGCCGCTGTCGTTTACTAACAGCCTGATGATAGTATGGCCCCAGGTCACCGGCCTGCTGGCAGCCACCACCCTGTGTTTTGCCCTGGCTTATTCCCTTTTTATGCGGAAAGAAGTCAGGGCCTGAGCCGGTATTTTAAAAAAAGAAATTGATTTTCATATAATATTTTATAATATTCAAAATATATTTATTGTTTTTCAATAAATATGATATATGTTTGTAGTATAAAAACAAACAAAAGTATTCTATGGAAATCAAAATCACCACCCGCCAGGTTCTGAACATACTGCAGGTTCTGTCGTGGATTCTCTTCATCGGGCTGTGTGTACAGGCCGGAGGCATCATCTTCAGTACCCTTTCTTCCGCCTTTATCACCCCTGACGTAGCTGCCAGTTTCTGGGAGAAAACCAACCTCTCGGAACTCTACGCCTATGACCGGGGGCATTATTTTACGCTTGCGGCCATATCTTCCATTGCTTCGATATTGAAAGCCATTCTTTTTTATATCATTTTGCGCTTATTCACCGATAAAGTGTTAAGTATGGAAAAGCCGTTTACCCGCCTGCTGGTACGTTTTATGCTCCGGATCGCTTACCTCTCGGTGGCCATCGGTTTTTTCTGTAATTATGGTGTGGGGTATTCTGCCTGGCTGGCCGAAAAAGGGGTGAACATGCCCGATACAAGCGCCCTCTATCTTGACGGCGGCGATGTATGGCTTCTGATGGCCGTGATCCTGTTTGTGATAGCGCAGGTAATGAAGCGGGGAGTGGAAATCCAGGAAGAAAATGAATTAACCGTTTAGCATATGGCCATTGTAGTAAACCTGGATGTCATGATGGCCCGTCGCAAGATATCGCTGAATGAGCTTTCTGAAAAAGTAGACATCACGCTTTCCAATCTTTCCATACTCAAAACAGGGAAAGCCAAAGCCGTGCGTTTCAGTACGCTGGAGGCCCTTTGCCGCGCACTTGACTGCCAGCCGGGGGATTTGCTGGAATACCGGCCGTAAAGTTATACACCCCCCGCTGAATCATACCCCTCCCGGAAGCACCCCCGGCACCTCGCCTCATACACATCATGTTCCCCCAGCAGAATCTGGTTCTCAGAAGCACTTTTCCGGAAAGAAAAATGAGCAATATTTCCGCAGTTCACGCAGATAGCGTGCACTTTGGTTACATATTCGGCTATGGCCATCAGCTGAGGCATAGGCCCGAACGGCCGGCCGTTAAAATCCATATCCAGGCCGGCAATGATCACCCGTTTCCCATTATTGGCCAGCTTATTGACTACCTCCACGAGGGCCTCATCAAAAAACTGGGCTTCATCAATGCCCACCACGTCGCAGTTACCGCTGTAGAGCAGGATTTCCTCCGCCATATTCACCGGCGTGGAGCGGATAGAGTTACGGTTATGCGAGACAATATCTTCCTTGTCATACCGCACGTCAATCCCCGGCTTGAAAATCTCCACATTCAGGTTGGCGATCCTGGCCCGGTTCAGCCGGCGGATCAGCTCTTCCGTTTTCCCCGAAAACATCGACCCCGATATCACCTCAATCCAGCCCGTTCCTTTTTCTTTTGAGCGCTTTGTTCCCGGTTCAATAAACATTCCGTAACTTTTTTCGTTGGTATAGTAACCGGACAAAACCACAAGTTTGTAAATTTGACCGGGAATTTTTTACAAAAAAACAGAATTTAACAATGGCCAACAAGTGGAATACCACCGACATTGAAAAAATTTCTACGGCTTTCACCCAAAAAAACCTGCAGAAGTGCTTTCAAGAAAATGACACCCTCAGCGGAGAAGAAATTGTTTCGGCAACTTCCTTCCCGCAGATCAACTACTTTGTGCTACGTGAAATCTTCTCCCGCTGGGAAGAAGAGACCGGGCGCTTAAAAAGCCCTTATTTTGATTTCAATGCGCCGGAAGTGCAGAAATCCTTCTCTGACTTCCGGAATACCCTCTCCCGTTATATCCTGGTAAAACAGGAAGACTTTGGCGCACTGCTGGAAACCGCCGTACGCAAGACCCTGGAGCTCTACCTCCGGCCGGAGGCCTTTTTTGTGGCCGACTTCCGTGCCCTGCCCGACTTCAAGCTCACCCGCCCGTGGCTCCATAAAAACCAGGTGTTTTTTAAGAGTTACGACTGGCTGATCCGTGACCTGGGCCAGGCCGTGGAGGGCGATTTTATTTATGCCAACCAGGCCCTGGAAGAGGTAAAACGCCTGCTCAGCACCAAAACCGAAGACTTCAGCGCTGAAGTAGACCGCATCGCCCTTGAGGCCGGCCTGGAAACCGAGCCACGGACCCCCCCCGAGCCTGTTAAAGAACCGGAAAACGATAACCTTTCCTTCTTTGAGCGCCTGGTGGCTAACCCGCCCCGGCCCACATCCGAGTTCCGCGAACCGGAGGTATCGCCTTTTGAACGTATCATGAGCCGGGTAAAGGCTGAAACAGTGGTGATAGAAACGGCAGTAGCACCCTCCCCCGCAGCAGAACCTGTAGTAATAGAACCTGTGGTAGCAGAAGAGGTAACGGTAGTACTGCCTGAACCCATACCGGTAGCTACCCCCACCGCAGAGCCCATCAGAACAGAAGTGGTTCAGACCCGCACGGTAATTCAGGAAGAAACCCGCAGTATCTTTGAAGGACTGAATATCCCCACCCTGAACGACCGCCTGAGCACGCAGGAAGGCAACTCCCTGGCCGATGTGCACCAGCGCAGCCGTATCGACTCCCTCAAAGGCAGCATGACGCTCAACCAGCGCTTCAGCTTCCTGAACTCCCTCTTCGGCAGTGACCTCGCCGGCTTCGAAGAAGCCCTCAGCCAGGTAGAGCAGTGCACCACCTTTGACCAGGCCCGTGACGTGCTGGAAACCCGCTACGGCGTTAAGCATAACTGGCACCTGCGGGCGGAAGACGTGAAGGAGTTTATGGGGCTGGTGAAGCGGCGGTTCGGATGATTTTAAAAGGAATAACAGCCATAAATGAAGTACCCACGTTTACTATCTTCCGGTGCAAATAACCGTGTCATCGTTCTCAATGAATGGGAAGTGGCCAAGCTTTTTGTAGGTGATAGTCGCTCAGACATTGGATCCGAGGCAGAGAAGATGCGTTTTGCTAACCAGGTAAATGAATTGGTAGCAAAATTCAAACGCCTGGATTTCAATGAAGAACTTCAAGCTGAAATGCTGGTTATGGAACGAATATATCCTATAGATTTCAGAGCTTATGAAGTAGAAAGGCGTGAACTTTGGCTGGAGGTTTTTATGGATGAAATCAGCAAATTACACCAGGCCGGCTTTGTACATCGCGATATTAAACGACCCTCTAACCTTACAGGGCAGGCCTTTGATAATATTCTCCTGACCAACTCCGGCTTACGTCTTATAGACGTGGGTATATCGGCCATCAAGGAAAAGGTAGGAGATACTATTTTCAAAAAATATGTGGAAATTGAGCTGGCAGAGCTGAACGAATTTTCAGAATACTTTCTGAACCGGTAAGTTTATCTACATTACCACATATATTCATTAAAAAAACCAAATTGTTTCGTTATGAACCTGTTGGGCTTTTTAATGAATATATCTGGTAAAATAATTTCCGATACTAATTGTTTTACCATGAAAATCGTACATTTGATATTCATTTTACATGGATCATTTCTGACGGCAATCTGCTTAAACAGTTACCTTCCACATAATTCCAAATTTATCAATACATATACCATAATAAGAGCCCCAAAATGTCTGGTTCATGGGCATTTTGATTTGGCCACCGGCAGAAAGACTGTTAAATAGCTTATCCGCTTCTTCTTTTTCGTCAGCATGAATAATAAGAGAGGAACTGCTATACGCCGCTTGTTCCCTGTAGGCTTCCCTATTGTCAGCACCCATCAAAACCGTTTCACTGCTGATAGGTAAAGAAACGTGCATGATTTTTTCATCTGCTTCCCTGAAAAGCGGCCTGTCTGTATTTGGAACATCTTTATAGCGCCCTATGTAGGTAAACTCTTTTTCAAAAACAGATTTATAAAAATTAAATGCTTCTTCGCAGTTTCCATTGAAGTAAATATAGGGGTTGATTGTTGCCATAAAAGGTTCTTGATTCTAAAGTAAAACCAGGACAATAGCGGTAAGATATTCAGAGAAATCCTCTATTTCTCTTACTACTAAAAATATATAGCCAAATATAACTTTTTTACCAGAGGTACAAATAGGAATATAGATATCAATCCAAAAAGTATTGCAAACATGGCAAATGCTGCTTTAAAAAATTTATTTGAAATCTTATGGTCTTCTCCAAACGGTTCAACAGAAAGGTGTGGGTAAACAACCCGAAAGAAAAACTGATGATTAGAGACAAATATACATGCTAATAAAAAAATAATAACAAATATATTTTTTGTTACTGTGATATTAAAGAAGTACTTAAAAATATCGACTATTATAAATATGACTGTAAAGTGGTAGAAAAAAAACCATAAATAAAGCCTTTCATTAAAAAGCTCCGGATGAGTATGCGCCAGCGAAGCATATTGTTTATTTGTTTTTGTAAATATTAAATATGCACCTTCACGAATTATATTGAATACTTTTTTAAGCATAATACGATTTTTCCTTCCTTTTAAATATACACTTCAACGGTCATAAGCAATATAACAACTACAACACTTGAAAAGTTGATTGTTGATCCGGCATTGATTGAAATTTTATTGGATATGGTCTGAGTTATCATTAGGATACTCCCGGCAGCTCTCTCCTACCTTAGCGGCACAATCGCCGGCGCAGAAATATCAAAGTCCTGCAGCTGTAAACTGGTGGCGCCGGATACCCCAAAGCGGAAGGGGCTGGACAGCGCCGGCACGTTAGGGTACCAGGAGATCCGGAATTCAATGGTGTTAAAGGTGAGGTGCTCGTTACGAAGGCGTATGCCGGCGCCGAAACCACTGTACAGGCGGCTGCTCCGGAGCCTCTCAGCATCTGCAATCAGACCCAGGTCAGCATATACAAAATGAGCTGCCCGGAAGCCTAGCAGGGAGCCGGGGGAAAACAGTACGGTTTCCAGGCCCAGGTTCAGCCGTTTCTTGCCAATGAGCCGGTCAGAGTTTACGCCTCTGAGGCCGTACTCGTCCGTAAGGTTAATGTATTCCAGCGGGTCGCGGTTAAAGCCCCGGGTGTAGCGAAGGTTGACAAACTGACGCACCTGGCTAAGGCCCAGGCGCATGAGCGGAGTGAAGTAGTTGGCCGTGAGGTTCAGCACACCCTGGTGGGGGTCACCGCCTTTGAGGTAGCTACCCATATCGGCCAGGCCGTACAGGTAGCCGTATTTTCCGGGCAGGTAGCCGCCCTTGGAGAAACGTATGCCGGCATAGCCCCGGCTGCCGAACTCGGTATTGCTTCGCCCCACCGTGGCGCTGGCCATGCTGCCCACGGGGACGTCTTCCGTGCGGCCAAAGCCGAAAATCAGGAGGTCACGTTTGTAGTTCCGGTTAGAGAAACCCGCGCTGAAAAGCAGGTTACTCTGGTTCCAGTACGTACGGTTGCTGTCGGCAGAGACCACCGGCCTGTCCAGGTAGCTGTAGCTGTAAAAACGGGTGGCTACTACCAGCCGTTTGGTTTGGTTCCCCTCAGAGGTGCCTAAGCCGAAGGCCCGTCCTGCCCAGAGGTCGAGGTAGGCATGCTGCACGGAAAACATAAAGGTGGAATCCAGGTTACCGGTCTCCTTTTTATATTCGCGCACGTTTTTCAGGCCCATCTCAAACGCCCCGGCATAACGGGTTTCTACCGATAAAAACGGCCGTTCAAACTTTACAAACTGCTGTTTCAGGTCTTTTTCCCAGATAAAACCGGCCTGTCCGCTCACGAAGCTTCGTTTGATATAAGGAATAGTGTAGAGTGTGCGGAATCCGAATTTCTGCAGGGTGTCTTCTCCTTGCCAGCGGAATACATTGGTGCTGGAGTGCGTCCACCCTTTCACGTTATGATTGGTAAAACCGGCGCGGAAGTCGTCAAAACCGCTGAAGCTGCCTTCGGGAATCACCGGCCACACATCCTGCACCAGCACTTCCACTTCCACCTCCTCCTCACTGACGGGCCGGATAAGAATACGGGCATCCAGTAAAACATTACTTTGCCGGAGAATACGTTCATTTTCTTTGAACACCAGGGGATCTACGGTATCGCCTTCCTTAAAAAGGAGCATGGAATTACGAATGGCCTTCTCCTGGGTATTCATATGTACCTTTTGGCTGATAAAACGCTGAAACCGGTTTCCCTTCCGGGTGGTGTCGTATACGGAAGCACCCATAAGGTCCAGCTGGTGCACCCGGATGCTTCTTACCGTTTTGCCCTGATGGGCCGTAAAAGGGTTGCTTTCTACCTCGGTAACCTCTGATCCCGTGGCTTTTTTCTGATTATATACATCACGGAAAAGCAGGCGGTAAATCTCTTTTGTGACCCTCCGTTTGTACATTCTTTCTTTGATCCGGGTATAACGGAGGCTGTCTTTCTGGGCACGGGTAAGCGCAGGTGCTTCCTGGCCATAAAGGCAGGCAGTACCAAGGCAAAAAAACAAAAGAAACAGCCATTTCATCATCCCTGAAACCGGAAAAAGGTTATAGCGCTCTATTTCCCCTGCAATATTAAGGGGTAAATGGAAACTGCGGCGGGGTTTCCTCACTTTTTTGAGATGACAGACATGACTTCTCTCATAAAATAATATGAGGGCCATACTTTAAGAGGAGTAAATAATTAAAGACATTTGTATCCTTAATTATTCCCTGAAGCGCCTTGAGCCGACTGTCCCAAATAGCTACCACCGCCCTGGTTTTCCTGATGCTGGTCTGCCTCATGAAAAACAGTATCCTGTATGCGGTTTATGGCTTTGAAAAGGAAGTCTTTATTGAGCTATTCTGTGTGAATAAAGACCGGCCGGATCTGCACTGCGACGGAAAATGTGAGCTTTCAAAAATGTTCCGGGAAAAACAGGAAGAAAATGCCTCCGGGATACTGGTACAGCTGCAACTGGAAAACCAGTATTTCCCGCCTTCTTTTTCTTTTGATTTTCTGGAAGTTTCTTCTTTTAAGCAGGTGGAAAATGTACCTGACCTTCTCCTTCCTGACACCTATTCCTTTGACTTTATAAAGAAAAACCGCAAGCCCCCACAGTTCGTTTAGTACACCTTATGATTTCCCGGTTTCGTGTTTAAGTTTTTAAATACGTTGCCCCCTTTTTGTACCTAAACAACATTTCAAATGAAACATCTTATTTATATCCTGGTCACCGGGCTGCTATTAGCCGCCTGTGACTCACAGGAAGTTACCCCCGATATTCCGGAAGAGCTCCGCCTGGCAGCCACCCTGCAGAATACAACTCATAAAATAGCGCTATACACCCCGAACGGCCGCTTTCAGGCCGGCTACAACGCGGTCACTTTTAAAATCACTGACCCGGATGGAAAGCCCGTAGAAAATGCTGCCGTCACCTGGCATCCTCTGATGCATATGCACAGCATGAGCCACGGGGCACCGGCATCCGCCGTCTCCACTACCCGAAACGGGCTTTACCAGGGCTACCTGGTGTTCCAGATGGCTTCTAACGACAGCGAGTATTGGGAGCTGACCCTGAAGTATGCGGCCGGGGGCCGGAATTATATCGTTACCGAAAAAATCGAAGTGGCGGAAGCCGCAAAACGGGTAGTGCAGTCTTTCCAGGGAACAGACGGAAACCGGTACATTACTGCCCTGGCCGAGCCCGTTTCTCCCAAAACAGGCATTAATACGATGAAAGCCGTGCTTTACCGCATGGATAACATGATGACCTTTACGCCGGTCAGGGGCTTCAAATTAAAGATTGATCCGCGGATGCCGGGAATGGGCAACCACTCTTCTCCCAATAACACGGACCTGGTTTCCGGGGAGACCGGGTTTTATGAAGGAAAGCTCAGCCTGACCATGACCGGCTACTGGAAGATCAACCTGCAGCTGGAAGCCCCTGAAGGAACTATCCTTAAAGGAGAAGAAGTATCGGAAAGTCGGGAGGCCAGCAGTATTTTCTTCGAAATTGAATTTTAAATCCTGATGATACGATATCTGATTTTCTTCTTATTACCGGTGAGCGTATGGGCCCAGAAAGATTCTCTGGCGCCCGTATCGCTCAGCGAAGTAGTGGTTATCAGCCAGAAATCTCCTCTCCACAAAACGGCCAAAACTTTGGGCAGCGTGGATGATTACCTGGCAGGCACAGGCCCGGTGAACATGATCCGTCGGGGAAATTACGCATGGGAACCCCTCATTAACGGGATGAGCTCAGAGCGGGGGCTGGTGACGGTAGACGGCATGCGGATTTACGGTGCCTGTACCGACAAAATGGACCCGGTAACCTCTTATGTAGAGATCACCAACCTGGCCAAAGCCACCGTACACAGCGGGCAGTCAGGCTCTTCAGGGGGGGCGGCCATTGCCGGCAGTATCGACCTTTCGCGCCGGAAAACCGGGTTCGGAACAAAAGAGACCGGGGGAATGGTCTTTGCAGGCTACGAAACCAATAACCGCCAGAAGATGGGAGGGTTCAGCCTGTACCACAGCCGGGAAAAGTTTTTTGCTGACGCCGACGTAACTTTCCGGGATGCGGAAAACTACAAGGCGGGGGGCAGGCAGGAAATAGCCTTCTCTCCATTTACCAAATACAATGTATCGCTCATCAGCGGCTGGAAGATGAAGGCGCACAGCGAACTGGAAGCCTCCCTGATCTACGATAAAGCCCTGCATGTGGGTTACCCGGCACTCCCTATGGATGTAGGCCGGGCCGAAGCCCTCATTGGCTCGGCAGAGTACATCCGGCACCATCTGTCGGAATCAGTAAACCTCTGGAAAACCAAATTCTACCACAATACCGTGACCCATATCATGGATGATTCCCGGCGGCCCGACGTACCCGTGCGCATGGATATGCCCGGGCAAACCCGTACCACCGGCTTCTACTCCTTACTGGAGGGCGGTTCTTCAGCGCATTCCTGGAAAATGAATTTCAGCGGCCATCATAATTACTCCCTCGCCGAGATGACCATGTTTTCCAATACACCCGGAGAGAAAGATATGTTTATGCTGACCTGGCCGGGCATACGCACCCGGTACCTGGATCTTTACCGGGAAGATACTTTTCTGCTTGGCGAACAAACCTCCGCTACATTTAACCTGGGGCTCGCCACCCACCTTAACCAGGTGGGAAATCACCTGGGACTGGAAAGCCTGAAGATATTTTATCCGGACATGACCAAAAGCAGGCTCCGGGTACTGAAACGGGCTTCCTCGTCCTTCCAATACCGCCCCGGCCTGTGGACCCTGAATTTCGGCCTGGCCTACGGCGAACGTGCTCCGGGAGTATCTGAAGGCTACGGCTTCTACCTTTTCAACAGCTTTGACCGCTTTGACTACATCGGGAACCCGAACCTGGAGAATGAAAAATCAATAGAAGGAAACCTGGCAGCCACATGGAAGAAGAAACGCTTTTCGGCCCGGGTGTCAGGCGCTTACTTCCATCTCCGCGATTATATCATAGGCCGGCCCGACGGCACCCTCAGCACCATGACCATCGGTGCCTCGGGCGTAAAAATCTATGAGCAGCTGCCCTACGCCGGTATCCTGAATACCGGCCTGGAAACCCAATACCGCTTCAGTCCGCAATGGAGGTGGCACGGCAGGCTCTCTTACCAGCGCGGAACAGGTAAAAATGTAGGAAACCTGCCGCTTATGCAGCCCCTCACCTACACCTCCGGCCTGACGTTCAGCACCGGGAAATACACGGCAGAAATGGTTCTGAACGGGGCCACCCGGCAAACGCATTTCAGCCCGAATTTCGGAGAAACGCCTTCCTCTGCCTACCAGGTACTTAACGTATCGGGTACGGCGCGGTTGCGCTCTTTCCTTTTTAAAGCAGGAGTAGAGAACCTCACGGATATGTATTACAGCACGTATACCGACTGGAACCGGATTCCCCGCATGGGCCGGAATGTATTTTTTAATATCATCCGGAGTTTTTAAAAGAACGTTTCCGTATTTTCAGGCCTGAAAATACGCCGATATGTTGCTCTTCTCCGTTATTCTCTACCTGCTGGCCACCCTGGCCACAGGCTGGTATGCCTCCCGGTTTGTAAAAACTGCGGGAGATTTTGCCGTGGCGGGAAGAAAATTGCCGGTTTTTGTGGTTACCAGCGGGCTTTTTGCCACCTGGTTCGGCTCTGAAACCGTGATGGGCGCTTCTTCAGAGTTCATTGAAAAAGGCCTGATGGGAGTCATTGAAGATCCGTTTGGTGCGGCGCTGTGCCTGCTGCTGATCGGGGTCTTCTATGCCCGGCCCCTGTATAAGCTTAACCTGCTCACCTTCAGCGACTACTTCCGGTTCCGTTTCGGGAAGTCTGCCGAGTGGATATCGGCTGTTTTTATGATCCCCTCCTACTTCAGCTGGATAGCTGCACAGCTGGTGGCCATGGCGCTGCTGCTCCAGGTATTGGCAGACATCCCGTTTTTCTGGGGAATCACCATTTGTACAGCCGTAGTGGTGTTCTATACCTATATCGGAGGCATGTGGTCTGTTTCTATTACAGATACCGTCCAAACCGTTATTATTATAGCAGGAATGCTCATTCTTACCGGGGTAATCCTGGAACGGGCCGGTGGTTTCAGAGCCGTCACTTCCGGGGTCCCCGATCACTTCTGGCGGATTCTCCCGGAAGAAAACTCGTTCAAAAGCTGGACCGTCTACCTGGCGGCCTGGATGACCATAGGCCTGGGCTCCATTCCCCAGCAGGATGTCTTCCAAAGGGTGATGTCGGCGCGCTCGGCCCGTACCGCCGTGGTGAGCTCCTTACTGGCCTCGGTGATGTACTTTACCGTGGCCTGCATGCCCCTGCTGATCGGGCTGGGCGGCTCACTGCTTTACCCTTCCCTGCTACAGGGAGACACCCAGATGGCCATTCCCCTCCTGGTGCTGCAACATATGAGTACCGGCATGCAGATTCTCACTTTCGGGGCTTTGTTATCGGCCATTCTGAGCACCTGTTCCGGGGCCGTTCTGGCTCCGGCCACCGTACTGGCTGAAAACCTCATCAAACCGCTTTACCGGCGCAAAATAAGTGACCCGGTGCTGCTGAGAATTATGCGGCTGTCGGTCATCCTGATCGCCCTGGTCAGCATGAGCCTGGCCCTGCACAAAAAACATATCTTTGAACTGGTGGCCGAGTCGTCAGCCCTGAGCCTGGTGGCTCTTTTTGTGCCTTTAACCGCCGGACTGTACTGGAAACGGGCTTCGCTCCGGGGGGCTATCCTGTCTATGATCTCGGGTACGGCCGTCTGGACATATTTCGAGTTTTTTCCCGGAGATTACCCTTCCCTGATCTGGGGACTGGCCGCCAGCCTGACCGGGATGCTTGCCGGCAGCTTACTGTCGCCGCATGTGCGAAAACGGATCGCTTAGGCTCCGGTTCCTGCAAATCTCTTTCCCGGAAAAGCCTTATCTTACGCTATATACTTCGCCCTTACGGGTGGCAAACTCCACCCACCCCATATCCTTGCCGGCAGCAAGAACCCTGCCGCCGGAGTCATACAGCTTTAAACCTGCCGGTAAACGCAGCCGGCACCTTTTACCGGCCAGTGAGGTAATAACGGCCCGCTGAAGTTGCGTGCCGGTCCATTCCATATCTACCGTAAACCCGCCCCTGGCCTTCAGACCGGTAACCTTCCCTTCTTTCCATTCACCCGGCAGGGCAGGCAGCATTTCCACGGAGTTATCACTGCTTTGCAAAAGCATTTCAGCAATACCCGCGGTGGCTCCGAAGTTCCCGTCGATCTGGAAAGGCGGGTGGGCACAGAAAAGATTAGGGTAGGTTCCGCCTCCGTGCATCACCATTTCTTCACCGAACGAGGGCTGAAGCAGCTTTCTCAAAAGTAGCAATGCATGGTCACCATCCCGCAGGCGGGCCCAAAAATTCACTTTCCAGGCCATGCTCCAGCCCGTACCTTCATCGCCCCGTATTTCCAGGGTCTTTCGTGCTGCACGCACCAGCTCCGGCGTATCGTAAACATTGATTTCATCGTACGGATGTAAGCCGTAAAGATGAGATACATGCCGGTGCCGGGGGTCACTGTCTTCCCAGTCTTCCAGCCATTCGTTCAGGTCACCGTTTTTACCTGCCTGGTTAGGAGCCAGCCGCTTTATTTTTGCTTTCAGCTCCTCCCGGAGCGAAATATCGGTATCCAGTATCTCCGATGCCTGAATGGTGGCCCTAAACAGCTCACGGGCAATCTGCATATCCATAGCGGGGCCCAGGGTTGTACTGGCCCGGGTGCCGTCAGGCATAACATAGGCATGTTCCGGCGAATTGGAAGGGGCCGTCACCAGCCAGCCGTGCCGCGGTTCTTCTATCAGGATAGATGCAATAAACCGCGAAGCCTCTTTCAGAACGGGGTAATACTGGCGGAGAAATTCTTTATCCTGCGTAAAACGGTAATGCTCCCAGATGTGTTCACAAAGCCAGGCTCCCCCGGTGAGCGTGGAACCCCAGTCGGCCCCTTCTCCCGGCGAGGTATAAAACCAGGGATTGCTGATCACATGGGCTACCCAGCCTGCTGCGTTATAATAGGCTTTTGCGGTTTTCCGGCCATTGGGTACCAGGTTAGCAGTAAACCGGTGCAGGGGTTCGGCCAGATCTCCCAGGCCGGTGAGCTCTGCCGGCCAGTAATTCATTTGTATATTAATATTCAGGTGGTAGTCGCCGTTCCAGGGCGTCTGGTATTCCGTGGCCCACAGCCCCTGCAGGTTAGCGGGAAGCAGGCCCGGCCGCGAGGAGGAGATCAGCAGGTAACGGCCAAAATTATAATACAAAACAGGCAGCTGCCCGTCGGTTCCGCCGGCATGGTATTTCGCCAGCCGTTCCGGGGTGGTCAGTCCGGCCACTTCCGGGTTCCCCGGCATATAAAACCGGCTCCGGTCAAAAAAACTCCGGTAGTACGCAGTGCTGGCCTTTTTCGCGGCTTCAAAGCCGGTTTGAATCAGGAAACCGGCAGCCTTTTTCAGAAGATCTTCCCCGGTGAGCATTCCGGTAGCATGATCATAATTGGTAACGGAGCTTATTTTCAGCCAGCACTCCGTGGCACCCTTAATAATTACTTCTCCTTCGCGTGTCTCTATCTTCCCGTCAGAGCTCACCGGTTGTACCAGCGTCACAAAGCGCATCCCCGCATCCTGCCCTGACGGAAGCTGCCCCTCCATCACCAGCCGGTCACCTTCCGTAAATATCCCGGCATTTTCTTTCCGGTAAAGGCTTACCGCCACGTTTATCCCTCCCTTTTCCGAAGAACGAAGCTTTACCCAGGTAATATCATTGACAAAATCCGTAAATACCTCCTCGGTCAGTACTTTATTTCCGCGCGAAAAGGTGGTCAGCGCCACCGCATTTTCTAGATCCAGCTCTCTTTTATAATGAGAAACAGGCACCAGGCTGTCCTGCCAGGTGATGAACAGATCGCCCATGGTCTGGTAGCAACCGTACTTGTCATTGGCTCCGTTGCCAAAACCCGAGCCCCTTCCCTTAGCTACAAAATGTTTTTGCAGAAGGGTTTGGGCATCCTTATTCTTTCCCTGAAGCAGTAGTTCCCTGATGGGTTCCAGTGATTTCCAGGCTTCCTCCCGGTCGGCCTCCTGCGGTCCGCCTGACCACAGGGAGATCTCGTTCAAAGCAATACGTTCCTTAGTCGTGTCCCCGTATACCAGGGCACCCAGGCGCCCGTTACCCAGGGGCAGGCTTTCGGTAAAAGTGCCTGCCGGGGCATCAAACCGTAATGTAACATCAGGGGTCTGGGAAAACAGGGGGTAAGAAATTGCCAGTAATAATACCGTTGGAAGCACTCTGAAAACAGCCATTTTATAAGTCCGGGGGGTTACATTCTTTCCGTGCAAGATAGGTATAAATTTACAAAAAGAACAATCTGCCTTCGGGTGTATCCAAAGGCCGCTCTATGGAGCTATTGAGGAGAATATTTCTTATTTTTCTACCATACGGCCGTCCCTACGGGACTTTGTTGATTGGGCGTATTCCTCCTTTCTACCATACGGCCGTATGGTAGAATACGATTTGAATAAATTTATTATTTCATCTGTTATACATCCGCTTGGGTTAGTGGTTATTTCCTGAAAGACAGTCCTTTTATCTCCAGCGCTGTTCTCAGTATTGGAATAGAACTTTGTCCTAATCCGTGAAGTCTCAATATTTCTTTTTCGCTATATCCGGAGAGCTCTTCAATTGTATTTATTCCGTGATTCTCTAATGCCCTGCAGGCTGGGGCAGAAAGCAAAGAAAGAAATCCCTCCCTTGTTTTTTTCCCTGCTTCACAAATCGGGCAGGTCGGACAATCACTACTTTTATAGTATTTATGGCCCTGGGGGCAAATTTTTAATGTTCTTTCAGCTCCCATCTCTGTTTTTTATCCGCAGTCCTCAATCGATATCGAATTTATCCGTCAAATGGTCAGGGCTTGGGGTTTTGCTCTGCAAGTCCAACCAATAACCCTTCAACTCCACGAATGTAGCATAGCCGGTATGTGTCTTCATAATTAACAATTTCGTCAACCAATTCAGCTCCTTGCCGGATAAGCCTGGAAACCAATTCGTCAATATTGTCAACTTTAAACATAACTCTCAGATACCCTAAAGAATTAACAGGTGCTGTCCTATGGTCAGAAATGACAGTGGGTGTTATGAATCTTGAAAGTTCAAGCCGGCTCTGCCCGTCAGGTGTAACCATCATCGCAATTTCTACGGATTGATTTTTAAGCCCCGTTACACGTCCCGACCATTCGCCTTCGACCATTTGTCGTCCTTCAAGTTTCAGCCCGATTTCTGTAAAAAATGATATGGCGTTGTCCAGATTTTCCACAACAATACCCATGTTGTTCATTTCAATCAATCTGCTTTTTTCCATACCACTAAGTTATTTATTCCCTGGCTCATAATAAAGTATAACCGAACCGTTACTAAAAACCTTTGTATTCACCATCTTCAGAAGAGTTCTATCTTTTATATTTTCAAATAATTGCAAACCGCGTCCTGCCACTACCGGATGAACACAAAGTTGAAGTTCATCTACCAGGTTAAGATTCATCAGCTGTATAATTAAACCGGGGCTGCCGATCAAAATGGCTTTCCCGGATTGTTTTTTGAGCTCCAGAATTTCTTCATCAGGCAGTCCTGCCTCATGATCGCAGTTTCCGTCAACGGTCATATTCATGGCTGCAATTACTTTTCTCATATCTTCTTTACACTTCCGGTTGTTTCAAATGATGGTCACTTTATTTTTTAAAACATCCCGTTTTCGTTTATCTTATTTTCAGGAACAGCTTGTCCAAAATCCCAAAGTTCAGCAATCTTGCCGTTTTCAAAGCGGAAAATGTGCATTACAGCACCTTCCCAGCCATTTTCACCCTCTTGTTGCACACGGGAATGAACAGCTACCAGGTTTCCGTCTTCCAATGCTCTTTGTATTTCAAAAACCTTGTTAGGGCTTTGTATATGGGCTTCTTCCATTGCAAGCATTAAGGTTTGCCTGTCGCCTTTATAATAAGCGTTATGATGCTTAAAGTCATCCGCTACATATAATTCAAATGCTTTTCGCGGTTCTCCGCTACCTGCAAGTTTCAAAAAGTCCTGCGCTATTTCTTTGTTTGTTGCCATATATATCCATTTTTAATCAGCTTTGTACGATCCGGGAAATTGATTACCTGTTTTTGAAGCTAATTCATTTGTTCCGCTCTTAATTTTTCCATAAAACGGTTTAACCGGCGTGCGTGGAATGATTGATCATCCAGTTTACGCCGTATTTATCTGCAAAAGAGCCGAAATAATCTCCCCAGAACATATCCTGAAGCGGCATTTCAATGGTCCCGCCAGCGGATAAGCCGTTAAAAATCCTTTCCGCATCTTCGCGGCTGTCTACCGCCAGGGAGATATAATTATTATTCCCCACTTTCAAAACATGGCCTTCGCCCGGTACACAGTCTGAAGCCATCAGGAACTGCCCGTTACCTATCGGGATAGACACGTGCATGGCCCTTCCTTTCTCTTCTTCCGTCAGGTTTTCAGCACCCGGCGCCTCGCCCATTCGCTGTACAAACAGTTCTCCTCCGAGAACCGACTGATAAAAACGGAATGCCTCTTCGGCGTTTCCGTCGAAATTTAAATACGGATTAAGTATCATTTTGTCAGATTCTATTTTTGGTTCTTACAAAAAATGCCACGATCGCCGAGGTCACCAGGCCCATCACCAAAGCACCGATGGTACTTTGTTTAGCATAATTCTCATAATTAAAATTAGCTTCCGCCTCGGCAGTAGTTTTATAATAGCCTATTTCTACCGATCGCCTGATCACATTCGGAAAATACTCCGGGGTGATCACGTAAGAAATAACCCATTGCGACAAAGGACTAAAAACCGTTACAATAACCGTGATGATCAAACCACAGATAAAGCCCTGCTTATAGCTCATTTGTCCGCCGTAAAACTGCTTTTTCTTGTCTTTCAGTGCCAGCACATAAATCCAGATGGCCGGAATGGCAAACAGGTTGGTCAGGTACAGGTGGTAGTCAATATACTTACCGTGCAGGCCGCAAAGCTTTTCCAGCACCATCCAGGCCAGTGTCATCCCGATAAAGATAAAGGCCCATTTGATTTCAATAGCGTATTTATGTAGCATGGCTTACTCCATAGAAAAAAGTCCGAAGAAATTCCCTTCCGTATCAATACAGATGGAGCAGAACCCAAACTCTCCGAGGTTCATCTTAGGATCCTTCACCTGCCCTCCGGCAGCCTCCACACGGGCAGTTTCCACGGCGCAATCCATACAGGGAAAATACACCATGGTATTCAGGCCTGTACCGCCGTCCTTAGCTCCGGGCATTTCTATTAATGCACCGCTTACGCCCTGGTTTTCAGGGCTGGAAAAGAATGACATTTTCATATCGCCGGGAGCGTCTCCCGGTGCCTGTTCAGCATCTGTAAACTGTGTTCCCAGTACGTCTGAATAGAATTTTTTAGCCCGATCTATATTTTCCACATAGATTTCGAACCAGCAAATGATGTTTTGATTCATTGTTCCAATACGTTTTTAAGATTAGTTAATCCTTCTTTAAAATCTCCGCTCATATCATAAAACAGGCCCATGAGGTTGGTAGGCCAGGGCGAAGCCCCGCTGATGCCCCAGGTAACCCGGGTCTCTGATGCTGAAACCGGCTCTACGGTCATGTGGGAAATGGCCGGATCACCAAAACCAAAATCCAGTTCGGTCTTAATTCCCTTTCCTTCAGTGACCTCCAGGATGGTCTGGGTACCTTTTCCCACCTCTTTGCTATCCCAGGTATACTTAAATCCCACGGTTCCGTCTGTACCTTCATACCACTTCTTCATGGCAGGATCCATCAGGTTCCATTTCCCGTAATTGTCCTGGTTTTTAACATACTTTACGTAATCAAAAACCTCCTGCTGAGGCCGGTTGATCACAATGCTCCCTTCCGCCATAAAGGTCTTGGGTAAAAATGCTGCAATGATCAGCAGTACAACCACTAAGCCCAGCAGGCCGAGTAAAATTTTCTTTAGCAAGCTCATTTTAAAATATAATTTTTTCTGTAATCCATATGATTTATATTACAAATGTAGGCAGGTGACTTCCACTTTAAGAGTGCAAAGGCTGACTTTTTTTAGGGGCATTTGAGACAAAATAGTATTTTTGAAAAAAACTGTACCATGACCGTTTCCGTTCTTTATACCCGGCATCACCGTTTACTCAGCCTGGTGGCTATCATTGATGTATTTGAAACCGTTAACCGTTTCTTTGCAGAAGATCAGCAGTCGCCGGCTTTTGAAATACAGCTGGTAGGACTGCAGGAAAGCATTACCCTGCCCGAAAACCTGGATCATGTGAAGTACGTTTCCCTGTCAGAAGCTTCTCCCGGTAGTGGTATTATTGTTATTCCGGCTTTCCGTGACTATGATATGGAAAAAAATATCCGGGAAAACATGGCCTTCATTCCCTGGATGCTGGAAAATTACGGCAGAGACTGCAAGGTGACCAGCTGCTGTACGGGCTCCTTTCTTTTAGGGGCTACAGGGCTGCTGAACGGCAGGGAAGCTACCACCCATATGGAAGCCTGTGATGCCTTCGCTCAGAATTTCCCGGAGGTTCACGTGGTTCCCCACGCCATCGTCACCAGTAACCGGAACGTGTACACCAGTGGCGGGGCCACCAGCACCTTTCACCTGCTGATTCACCTGATCCAGGAAACCTGCGGCCGGGAATACGCCCTGCGGCTGGCTAAAAACTTCGCTATTGATATGGACCGCAGCAACCAGCTCTACTTTGAGAAATTCACTCCTGAGCTGGTTCAGGAAGACCCGCTGGTCAGGCAGGTGCAGCAGATCATTAACGAACGCTACCGCGACCTGAAGAACGTGGAAGAAGCCCTGGAAGAAATCCCCTCCAGCCGGCGGAACATGGTGAGGAGGTTCAAGACAGCCACGGGCATGACGCCCATCCGTTACCTGCAGAAAACCAGGATAGAGTCAGCCAAGCTGCTCCTCGAAACCACCAACAAAGACATCCTGGAGGTAATGCTGTCATCGGGTTACCAGGATCTGAAAAGCTTCAGAGAGCTCTTCCGGAACTTTACCGGCCTCACGCCCAAAGGTTACCGCGATAAGTACGCGATGGGTCTTCCGGCCTGATGCCTTTGTCGCAAATGCCCCCTTAAAATGTCAGAATACGCAATTCTGGCTTACCTCCCTTTTCCCTTACTTTGCATCATCAAACTTAACTTCCAATGAAACTACATACCTGTATCTGGTACAACAATAACGCGCAGGAAGCGGTAAAGCTCTACCAGGAAGCCTTCGGAGACGTAACCGTGCTGTCAGACAGCGGCATGGTGGTGATGTTCAATATTAAAGGCACACCCATCATGGCCCTTAACGGGGGCGAGCTTAACGCTCCTACTCCGGCCCTGTCGTATTATGTGTCCTGCGCCGATGCCGGCGAAGCAGAAAAAGCCTGGAATGTGCTGGCCCGCGAAGGCAAGGCCCTCATGCCCCTGGGCAAATACGACTGGAATGAACAGTTTGGCTGGATAGCCGACAAGTACGGGGTCAACTGGCAGCTCTGGACCGGTGATTTTTCACAGCCCGCTCAAAAGGTAGTACCCGGGCTGATGTTCTGCGGACCGGTGCAGGGCAGAGCTGCAGAGGCCATTTCCTTCTATACTGCATTATTTCAAAATGCCTCTGAGGGCATGATGGCCCGGTATCCGGCCGATGCCCCCGGCATTGGCGGACAGGTAATGCATGCCGAGTTTACCCTGGAAGACGTGCTTTTCAAAGCTTTTGACAGCGGGGTACCCCAGCCGTTCACCTTCAGCCCGGGCGTGTCTGTGGTCATTCACTGCGATAGCCAGGAGGAGATCGACCATTTCTGGAATCGTTTCACGCAAGACGGCGGCCGGGAAGATCACTGTGGCTGGTGCCAGGACAAGTTCGGGGTATCGTGGCAGGTTATTCCCACCATTCTCCCTACGCTGATGGCAGATCCTGAAAAGGGGCCGCGGGTGATGCAGGCCTTTCTGAAAATGAAGAAATTTGATATTCAGGGGTTGCTGGATGCGTGATAACATCACCCCCTCAGCCACTCCTTAATCACCTCCGTCATGGTTTCAAATTCAATGAGGAAACCGTCGTGCCCGTAGGTAGAGTCTATTTCTTTGTAGGTAGCTCCCGGTATAAACTTGGCCAGTATACGCTGTTCTTCCGGCGGAAAAAGGATATCGGTGGTGATCCCGATCACCAGGGTACGGGCCTCCACCCTGCCCAGCGCCTCTTCCAGTGAACCGCGGCTCCGGCCTACATCGTGAGAATCAAACATCTTGGTGAGGGTCCAGTAAGAATAGGCATTGAACCTTCTCACCAGCTTTTCGCCCTGGTAAGTCTGGTAGGTGCTGGCCCGGAAGAAATCCATCTGGCCTTCATCGCGGCTCTGCGTGCGGTTATACGTATAATAGTTCCGGTAAGATAACAAAGCTATGGCACGGGCTACTTTCATCCCCTCCCGGCCGGCATCTTCGGTGCTGGTTTCCCAGGTGGGGTCGCTCTCAATGGCCATGCGCTGGGTTTCATTAAAGGCAATGCCCCAGGGCGAGTGGATAGCGTTAGTGGAGAAAAGAATCAGATGCTCTATCACCTCCGGCCGGGCTACGGCCCACTCGGAGGCCTGCTGACCGCCCAGGGAACCTCCCAGCAGGAAGTTGATCTTTTCAATGCCCAGCTCCAGCCTGAGCAGCTCAAAGGCATGGATGGCATCGCGTACGGTAATCAGCGGAAACGTATGAAAATACGGCTGGCCCGTAGCCGGGTTAATGCTCAGGGCATTGGTAGAACCGTAATGCGAGCCGGGTACATTCACACAGATGATAAAATGCTGCCCGGGATTAAACAGACGCCTTTCCCCGATCAGCCCGTTCCACCAGTCAGACGGATTGGCATTGCCTGTAAACGCATGGCATACCCACACCACGTTGGTTTTGTCTTCGTTGAGTTCACCGTAGGTAGTGTAGGAAAGCTCAAATTCCTGGAGCCACTCCCCGTTTTCCAGGTGAAAAGGCGTATTACATTTAAAAACGTGGTTTTTTACCATACCCAAATTCTATTTTACATGCGCAGGACTGCCCTGTGCTACAGTAATGTACTAACCAAAAGGGATTTGAATCACATTATTGGTTTATAATTCCTGCCGGCTAAACGCCTGACAGGTAGGTATTGGCACCTTTACGGCTGACCGTTTGGTTGCCCGGGTTTCACAGAGCCTATTCTCTCCACCCATCTTTATAAATCAATAATTCACGGAAGGAAATATTGATACTGCAAAAATAGAATGAAAACGGGAAAGTACAAATACAGACGGAAGTATAAAATTTACGGGTGCTCTCTACGCATGGCACAGCTCACCTTCCTGCACATGCACGTCGGGTTGCTTCACCAGCAGCTTGTTTACTGAAACATACGTAGCGATCAGCACACCTCCCAGCGCCATGGCCACACCCACCAGCAGGGGAGAATTATACGCAAACCCGTACACAATAGGCAAGCCACCGAAATAGGCGCCGAAGGTATTGCCCAGGTTAAAGCTGGCCTGTCCGCCGGCAGCGGCGATGGTTTCATACCCTTTGGCGGAATTAATCAGCACCATCTGAAGCGGTGAACCCAGCGTAAACGAGATCATGCCGGTAGTGAAAGCCCAGAAATAGGCCATTCCGGAAATATCGATGGTAAAATACACCAGGATCAGGCATATGGCCATAGACAGAAAACAGATAATAGAAGCCTTGATAGGGCTGGTGCTGTCGGCCAGTTTACCGCCCAGCAGGTTCCCGAACACCATACCCAGGCCCACCAATACCATAATAAAAGGCACTTTACCGGCCTGAAGGCCTGCTACCTCGGTCATCAGAGGGGCAATATAGCTCATCCAGGCAAAAAGACCGCCCGTTCCTATAGAGATCATGGCAATGAGGATCCAGGCCAGGGGCGACCGGAAGTAATCCAGCTGCCGGAAGACATTTCCGCTGAAATGCGATTTCAGGGCCGGAAGCCAGAAATAAATGGCCAGCATGGTAGCCGCTCCGCACAAGCTGACAAACAGGTAAGTAACTCTCCACGAATATTCATGCCCTATATAGGTACCCAACGGAACCCCCAGCAGGTTAGCCACGGTCATTCCTGTAAACATCACGGCAATAGACTGGGCTTCTTTGCCCCGGTCAGCCAGGCGCGTGGCCACTACCGATCCTACTCCGAAAAACGCCCCGTGCGGTAAACCCGACATGAAACGGGTAAACATCAGGGAATAATATTCCGGTGCAATGGTAAACAGCCCGTTAAATACCAGGAAGAGGAACATCAGGAATAACAAAACCTTTTTAGGAGGGTATTTGGTACTGAACAGCACCAGTATGGGTGCACCCACCACTACCCCCAATGCATAAATCGCAATCAGGTGACCGGCCGTAGGAATTTCTATGGAAAGGTCTTTGGCAATGTCCGGCAGGATACCCATCATGGTAAACTCTGTCATACCGATTGCAAAAGAACCAAAAGCGAGGGAAATTAAACTCTTCTTCATAACTGTTTCGCATTACTGAACCTTCTCCGGAAAGTTCTGAATACAAAATTAAACCGGCTGAAGTTCTGAAAGTTCACTACAGGATTTGAATCTCAAAAACTTATTGGAATGCTGATATTCAGGGTAAGATAAGTGCTATTTTAGCCTTTACATTTATTTTTTGTATACTTGCCTTAAATTAGATGACCCGTTAACGCAAAATCCTATGAAAACCCGGTTTCTCTCCCTTGCATTTTGCCTGTTCACCCCTTTCTCTTTTGCCCAGTTTACCCCCGGTTTTGACATCGGTGAATTTTCTGAGGTATATTCCATGTCTGTGAAATATTTCTATCCGAAAGAATCAGAAATGCTTGCCGACCCGAAAGAATTTAAGCTGAAATATACTTCTGACTCCATGGGGCTGGATAATAAATGGCAGCTGTGGGTGGCCGAAGGGAAGGCTGCTTCCATCAGCATCCGGGGCACCAGCGGCCGCCCTGAAAGCTGGCTGGAAAACTTTTATGCCGCCATGGTACCGGCCAGGGGTTCCCTTAAATTAGAACCGGGCTTTACATTTGATTATACGCTGGCCCATAACCCCGGGGCAGCAGTGCACGTGGGCTGGCTGATCGCCACCGCTTATCTCTCCCGCGACATCCTGCCGAAAATAGACTCCTGTTACGCGCAGGGAATTAAAAATTTTTACATCAACGGACACAGCCAGGGCGGAGCCATCTCCTATTTAATGACCGCTCACCTGTATCACCTGCAGGCCGGCGGCAGGCTTCCGGCAGACATCCGTTTCAAAACCTATGCCTCAGCCGCTCCCAAACCCGGGAACCTGTATTTTGCCTACGATTATAACCTGCTGACCCAGGATGGCTGGGGATACAATGTGGTCAATCCTTTCGACTGGGTACCGGAGACTTTCCTGTCTGTTCAGAAAGCAGACGATTTCAATGAGGTCAATATGCTTAATCACCTTCAGGGCACCATCCGGTCTATGCCTGTTTTAAAGCGGGCACTGGCCGGAACCATCTATAAAAAGTTAAAAAGGCCTTCAGCAAAAGCGCAGAAAAGATACCAGAAATATTTCGGGAAGGTTACCTCCAGGTTTATCCGGAAATACCTGCCGGAGTATGAGCCTGGCGACTATTTCCCCAGCAGCAATTATGTGCTTACCGGGAATATTTACGTGCTGGAAGCACCTGCCTCCTACTCCGGGCATTTTAACGGGAAAGACGAGCTCATGCTTCATCACAAGCCTGCTGCCTACCATTACCTGATAGAACATTACAAAAAAACACGGTAATCCTCAGGTAAACTCGCTCAGCTCCAGCCAGCGCAGCTCTTTCATTTCCAGCTCTTCTACCACCTCTTCCAGGCGCGCAGAGATGCGGGAGATTTCCTCAAAATCAGAAACTCCGCCCGACAGTTGTTCGGACAGCCTGCTTTTTTCGGCCTCCAGCGCAGGAATCTCCTTCTCCAGGGCTTCAAATTCCTGTTTCTCTTTAAAGCTCAGCTTCTTTTTGGGCTGCTCCTGCGCGGCGGGCCGGGTCGCTTCGGTTTTCGGTTTCTCTTCTTTCCGCTGCTCTTTCAGCTGCTCATCGGCCAGGTTGCGGTAATCAGTGTAGTTGCCCGGGAAGTCACGGATATACCCTTCTCCTTCAAAAGCAAAGGTGTGATCTACCAGGCGGTCCAGGAAATACCGGTCATGCGATACCACCAGCAAGCACCCCGAATACCCGGCCAGGAATTCTTCCAGCACGTTCAGGGTAGCAATATCCAGGTCATTCGTAGGCTCATCCAGGATCAGGAAATTCGGGTTTTCCACCAGTACTTTAAGCAGCTGCAGCCTGCGTTTTTCTCCCCCTGACAGCTTGGCAATGGGGCTGTACTGCACGGCAGGCGGAAACAGGAACAGGGTAAGAAATGCCGAAACGCTGATCTCCCGGCCGTCGGCCATCTTGATATAATCGGCTATTTCCCGCACATTTTCAATCACCTTCTGGTCCGGTTCATACACCAGCCCGTCCTGCTTATAATACCCTATCTTAATGGTTTCTCCCTTCACAATCTTCCCTATATCGGGTTTGATCTCTTCCGTGATCAGGCCCAGCAGGGTTGATTTCCCCATACCGTTTTTCCCTACGATCCCGATCCGGTCGCCCCGCTTGAAAGTATAGCTGAATTCTTTGATCAGGGTATTCCCGTTATAGCCTTTGCTTACGTGCTGAATCTCCATGATCTTGTTGCCGATACGCTCGGTCTTCATGCTCAGCTCCAGCTTATCTTCGTTCCGCTTGCCCGCTGTTTTTTCTTTTAATTCGTAGAAAGCATTTTCCCGGTAAGTGGCTTTGTGGGTACGGGCCTTGGGCTGGCGGCGCATCCATTCCAGCTCCTTTCTAAGCAGGTTTTTATCCTTTTCCAGCACGGTAGCCTCAATTTCCTCCCGCTCAGCTTTTTTCTCCAGGAAATAGGCGTAGTTCCCCTGGTATTTATAGATTTTGGAGTTATTCAGCTCCATGATCCGGTTACACACCCTGTCCAGGAAGTAGCGGTCGTGCGTGACCAGGAACAGCGTCATGGTGCTGGCAGAGAGGTAGCTCTCCAGCCACTCGATGGTGTCCAGGTCCAGGTGGTTGGTAGGCTCATCCAGGATCAGGAAGTCGGGTTCTTCAATCAGCACCCGCGCCAGGAACACCCGTTTCTTCTGCCCGCCTGACAGCTCACCGATCAGCTTATCGAGGTCATGAATCCCCAGCTTGCCCAGGATCTGCTTCACTTTTGCCTCGTAATCCCAGCCGTTCAGGCGGGTCAGTACTTCGGCATAATGTGTAATGGCCGTACTGTCTCCGGCCTCTGTGGCTTTTTCATATTCCCGGATGGCCCGTGTGATCTCATTCTCCGAGGAGAAAAGGACTTCCAGCACAGTATGGGCGTCATTAAAATCAGGGTTCTGGTGAAGATACCCCACCCTGATCTCCTTGCGCACGCTCACCACTCCTTCATCGGCCGGCGCTTTCCCGGCCAGCACATCCATCAGTGAAGACTTCCCGCTTCCGTTACTTCCGATCAGCGCTACTTTCTCGCCCTGCAATATTCCAAAGGTCAGGTCCCTGAAAAGCCATCTTTCGCCCAGGTTCCGGCCTAAATTTTCTACTGACAAATAATTCATGGAGCAAAATTAAGCGTTTCATCAGTTAATTTAGCTTCGGCGGCTTTCTGACGCACAAAATATTGGTAGATTTATATAAGCCGTATGAAAACAAGACTTAAAATAATTTCAAAATTTTAACTCCAAATGGGAATCATAATTTTCATTTTACCAATTCAACACATAGTGCGTACTCCTCCCATCCCCTTTCCGTATCAGCATATTATGACTTACCAGCTCCTGTAAATCACGGGTAGCGGTGGCTTTGGTGGTTCGGGTAATGGAAATGTATTTTTTGGCAGTCATGCCACCCGCAAAGTCTTCTGCACCTTTATCAAACATCTTCTTCAAAACTTTGGTCTGCCGGGCATTGAGCATATCTTTATAAGTATCAAAAAAGCGGGCCTTTTTTATGGATAAATGAATAACCTCAATGGCATTTTGTTGTGCCTGAATCAATAATTGAGCAAAATAGATGAGCCAATTGTCTATTTCAAGCGTTTTTGAGGCTTTATTCAACTCCGAATAATATCGTTTTTTGTTGCGTTCCATTGCGGTAGAAATGCTCAAAATAATTTGCCTGTTCAAAGACTCTGCAAGGCACTTTTCTATCAAAGCCCTGCCGATCCGGCCATTGCCGTCTTCAAAGGGGTGTATGCTTTCAAAATACACATGAGCTATTGCTGCTTTGATCACCGCATTTTGGATATTTCCATTTGTTTTAAAAGCATTGTACCACTTAACAAACTGCTTCATTTCCATGGGGATACGACTGGAGGGAGGTGCTTCGTAATGCACTTTTTCATTCCCATAACGTCCCGAAACTATCTGCATAGGCTCCCCTCCTTTTCGATACATCCCGGCATTGATATACTTTGAGCCTTTAAAAAGCATCTGATGCCAGTTTTTCAGCATTTTTTCGGATAGTCTCTCCTCGTAGTTTTTACGTACTTCCAGCATCAGCAGTACAATATTTTCTGCACGCTTATCCTTCACATTTTTCAGTTTAGCGTTTAATGCCAGATGATTACGGATAGAAGACATCAGGTCTTCACGCGAGAGCATCTCTCCTTCTATTTCAGACGTTTTCTGGGCTTCCGAAATCATGAAGCCTATCAGTTCGTTTTGCTGTTTAGTGTTGTCCATCCCGCTGAAAACACCCGATACCCTGCCTGTTAATTCAGAGAATTTCAATACCCATTCATCAATAACATCTTTGTTATAGATAAAGTCCGGCCAGTTATTTAGTTCCCAATTATACATCACTGATCTGCTTTATGAGCCGGTTAAGTTTAATAATCGGCTCATAAATATACAAAATATGAGCCGATTAAGTTCTATAATCGGCTCAAAAAATAAATTAAAATGAGCCGGTTAAATTTTCTAATCGTTGTATAGACAGAGAAAACACCCGGAAAAACTTAGTCGTTTTATGTCTTAGTCTTCCAAAGTTCTTTATATTTGTCCATATGGTTAAACTGATGAAAAGGCTGACAGGAGTTTTAGGCATTTGTGCTTTGGCGGCTTGTGGAAAACCGGGGGAAGAGCAGGTGTACTATCAGAAGCCGAAGGGTTTTGCCCGGATCGACCTGCCGGAACACCGGTACCGGCCGCTGGAAGGCAATTATCCCTACACTTTTGAGTACTCTGAGGCTGCAGAAGTGGTTCCTGACCGTTCAGCCGATGCGGAACCTTACTGGATCCTGGTGCGCTACCCCGCCCTGGATGCCATGATCCAGTTTACCTACAAACCGCTGAACGGTGACCTGCGGAAGCTGGATGAGCATGTAATGGATGCTTACCGGCTGGCTTCCAAGCATCAGATCAGGGCACTTTCCCAGAAAGAAGAAATTTTAACCCTGAAAAACGGCAGGAAGGCCGTAGCCATAGAGATTGAGGGAGAAGTGCCCAGCCACTTCCAGTTTTACAGTACCGATACCTCAAAACACTATCTGAGAGGGGCCATTTACCTGAGGAATGCCACCTTAAACGATTCTCTGAAACCGGTGGTGGATTACCTTAAAACAGATGCCCGACATATTTTGGAAACCTTAACCTGGAAATAAAATGGCAAATTGGACAACCGTTTATACTTCGAAAGACAGGATCAGGACCGAGCTCATTAAAAACGAACTGATTCTCCAGGGGATTAATGCCGTTATTCTTGATAAAATAGACGGCAGTTACCCGGTATTGGGCACAGCCAATATCAATGTACCCGAAGACCAGTCTGAAACCGCAAAGAAACTTATTGAAGAACTTAACCTGGATGAAGAACCTTAAAAACCGTTCCAACCTGACACAGCGGGTAATTGCCGCACTGATCGGTGCCCCGCTCATCATATTCCTGATATTTTATCACCCTTTGTCTTTCCTCTTCCTGGTAATTGCCCTTACCGCACTTACCCAGTATGAGTTTTATTCGCTCATTATGATGCAGGGGAATTTCCCGCTGAAGACCTTCGGTACGTTTTGCGGGATGCTGATCGTCACCATGACTTACCTGATCGAGACCTATACACTGATCCAGGAGTATTATTATGTGGTAGTGCCCTTTCTGACCCTGCCGTTTTTTATCAAATTATACAGGAAGAAAGACAAGCACCCTTTTGTTAACCTGGGTTATACTTACCTGGGCATCATTTATGTAGCTCTACCGTTTGCCCTGTTGGTGGAAATGACCTTCTGGCGCGGGAATTTCCTGCCTCTTCTGCCCCTGGGCACCCTGCTGATCCTCTGGAGTTTTGATACGGGTGCTTATTTTTCAGGAAAATACTTTGGTCGCAGAAAGCTTTTTGAACGCATTTCCCCCAAGAAGACATGGGAAGGCTTCTTCGGAGGAGCAATAATCGCCACACTCACCGCGTTTTTATACTGGAAGTTTACCGAAAGCCTTGCTATGGCGGAATGGTTAGGGATTGCCGCCATCATTGTCATAGCCGGAACCCTGGGTGACCTGGTAGAGTCGCTGTTTAAAAGAAGCATTGAAATAAAAGATTCGGGGAGCATTATCCCCGGCCATGGCGGCTTCCTGGACCGGTTCGACGGACTTTTGTTATCTATGCCATTTATCGTTACCTTTATCAAAATTTTCGAGAAGCTGTTTTGAGAGCGATTATAATAACCCTCCTTGTCCTTTCCGGTCTTACTCTCCTTACCACTGATGCCAGGGCTCAGGGAGAGCAGAAATTTATTACCTTTTCAGGGTTCGTAATTGACGGCAGCACCGATGAGCCTATGGTGGGTGCCTATGTCATCAATCACCGGGCAGGAAAAGGGGTACAGGCTAACGCCAAAGGGTATTTTATCCTGGATGTATTTCCCGGTGACTCCATCGTATTTTCTTTCATGGGCTTTAAGCCGCAATACCATATTATCCCAAAAAACACGGGATTAACCTATTCGGCTGTGGTAGAGCTCAATATTGAAAACAAATGGCTCAAAGAAGTAAAGGTGTACCCGTTCCGTACGGAAGAAGAGTTCAAAATGGCCTTCCTAAGTATGGACGCCCCCAATGAGGAAGAACGGAGAATCATTGAGAAAAACCTGGGCACTGCCACCCTGCGTTCCATAGCCATGGCGATGCCCATGAGTTCTATGGGTAACTATCGCTATGCCATGGATCAGCAGCTTACACACCTCCACAGCCAGAAGATGAACACGGTAAACCCGCTGACCAATGCGGGCAGCTGGCTTAATTTTATACGATCTGTCAAAAACGGAACGGTTCTGAAGGGGCTCAGTACCGGTAATGGCGGCCTTCCGCAGGAAAGAGAAACCCGGAGCGAGATTTTCCGGGCAGGGACCAAAGACAATAATTAATCTTTAAACCACCCGGCGTACATCACATAGTTATTGGCCGTACGCATAAACACTTCGCCCAGTTCAGGGCTTACATCCTTGATATACCTGGCCGGGTTTCCGGCCCACACCGTGCCCGGAGGCACCACGGTATTCTGGGTCACAATAGCCCCTGCCCCGATAATGGCGTTTTTCCCGATCACGGCTCCGTCCATAATAATGGCACCCATGCCAATCAGCACTTCGTCTTCAATCACACAGCCATGAACAATGGCGTTATGGGCAATGCTCACATAGTTCCCGATCACCGTACGGGTCTTCTGATAAGTGCAGTGAATCACGGCACCATCCTGGATATTCACCCGGTTTCCCATCACTATGCTGTTTACGTCTCCGCGCACCACCGCATTAAACCATACGGTACAGTCATCGCCCATCACAATATCTCCCACCAGGGTGGCATTGGGAGCAAACCAGCAATTAGTCCCGTAAACCGGGCTTTTACCTGAGACAGGGAGAATGAGGGGCATGAGCAAATTTATTTGGTTATTAATCCGCCGCAAGATAAAACCAAACAGGCAGAAAACTTCCGTTCCCTGCCTGTTTTCGTATCACATACCCGTACAGATGTATCAGAAAGACACTGCATTCACCGTGCCTGATGCCGAAGTGGTGGTGGTTGATTTGAGTGTGGCGCCTGTAGCTGAATACGTTCCGCCGGTATACATTCCCCAGCCTGAAGCTCCGCCCACAAAACTGCCGCCGGTGTAGGAGCCTCCGAAGTATATTTTATACGAGGTATTTTTAGCCAGGCCTGCACCGGAGTAATGGAAATAATACACTGCATTTTTAGGTTTAAAGGTGATCATCTCCGTTCCTGAAGCATTTTCAATGTGCAGGAGAGAGGATGCCGCCAGAGATGAGCCCGAGGTAATAAACATTCCTACCTGGGTGGAAGCCGCCCCCATGGCTTTGGTCATCCTGGAATTGGATCCGGCAATGATCACATTGCCTCCGTTGATCAGGAAAGTCCCGTTAAAGTCTATCCCTTCTTCAGGCTGATTGGTGGGGCCGCAGACCACGGTGGTTCCACCGCTGATCGTGATATTGCCGTTACTGTCTATACCGTCACTTCCCGACACGATCACTATTCCGCCTTTAATATACAGGTGGCTGCCGTCGTTAGATTCCGTTCCGCCGCTTACCGTACCTTTGGTGGCATTAATACCGTCGTTTGAAGAAACAACATTCGTAACACCTCCCTCAAAAGTAATCAAAGGGGCTTCTATCCCTTCGGTAGATTTCGTGATGTGGATGGTTCCGTTGGTTACCGTCACCGAAGTTTCCGACTTGAGACCATCGTCCGTGGCTGCAATGTTCAGCTCTCCGTTGGTCATGGTAAATGCCCCGTCGCTTTTGAAACCCTTGGCCTCACTGCTGAGTGAGGAAGAGTACGTAAAATCAGCCCCTGAAGCTGTAATGGTAGTTTTCCCTCCGCTAATGGTAGCTGTTCCGTCTACGGTGATCCCTTTGGCTCCCGCACCGGTACTGGTGACCTGCAGCGTACCACCGTTAATGGCCAGATCACCGTCACAGTTGATCCCTGCCGGTGCAGATATATCGGCGTCCGAGGTGTCATAAAATGCTGCACCGCTGGTGGTCAGTTGAACCGTACCTGAATTCAGGGTAAAGTTCCCGGCTGTTTTTATGGCCTTTGATCCTTTTCCGCTGACGGTCAGTGCCACTGTTCCTGAGGTTCCTATGGTGGTATAGCCTTCGGTCTTGATGGCGTGGGCTTTCTCTCCGCTGGTGTTGATGGTAAGGCTTCCTCCTTTGATAAGTAAATACCCATCCTCTACTTCAATGCCGTCACCGGTGGCGCTGACTGAAAGCGTCCCGCTGTCCATGGTAAAATAGTCATTCGTATGGATGCCGTCTTTTGCCGCTGATTTCACTGTTATACGGGCCTGACTTACGGAGATATAATCGTCAGATACTATCCCGTGCCGGTTATTACCGGTCACGGTTAGTGAGCCCGTTCCGGTAAACACCAGTTGCCCTTCGCTAAAAAATGTGCCCTTCTGGTCTTCAGTGCTGGCAGCATAGGTAACTCCGTCCACCAACGAACTGCCGGTTCCCTCCGGTAAATGAATGGTGGCTTTCTTGCCCGACTGGATATTAATGGCCGGGCCATTGCTGTTGGTCAGGTTCAGGTTATTCAGGGTCAGGTTAAACTTGTATTCACTGTAAATCTTAAAGCTCCCTTTGGTAGCAGTTCCTGACAGCAGATAAACGATCTCCTTACTCGTATTGGCCGAAGTGACCGTCACATCGGCGCCGCTGACAGCAATGCTTACACCGTCATTGGAATAGGAATTATGTACCACAGCCCCTGTTCCGGAATACACAATTACAACCGTATCACTACCGGCCACGGTGCCGGAAGCATCAGCAGCTACGGCCAGGGTAACCGTACAACTTTTACCGCCCAGGCTGATGTTAAAAATAGCGGTTCCGGCAGAAACAGGCGTTCCTGAAATGGTGTAAAGCAGTGTTCCCTCTCCATTGGCCAGCTTACCTTCGGTAAGCGTGGCGGTCAGTCCCTCTACCCCCGTAGAAATAACGCTGGAAGCTTCATAGGCCCCGCCGTTCCCGCCCGTATACGTTAAAGTTACCGATCCCGCATAAGCTGCAGACTCTTTAGCCTCTTCCGGTATGGTTTTCACCTCCAGGGCAGAAACTGACGCGGCAGAGGCTTTTACCGGCAGCGATAAGGTACAGCTCTCTCCTCCCAGGATGATCTCAAACACCGCTGTGCCCTCTGTGGCCGGTGTACCGGTAATTGAAAAAACGGCACTTCCAGCACCGTTAGCCAGCTTTCCCTCCGTTAAAGTGGCGGTCAGACCGCTAACTCCCGTAGAGGTTATAGCCTCTCCTGTACCATACGATATCCCGTTACCTCCCGTGTAGGGCACCGTGGCAGTGGCCGTAAATGAGGTGCCGCTGACCGCCTCCGCTGAAAAAACAGCCTGTGAGCAGTTCAGTTCCAACACTTCAGCTATTGAAATATCGTTTTCTTCACAACTATTAAAAAACAGGGTCATCAGTACCAGGGTACCTCTTATTGCATTCTTCATATAACATCCATTGGTTTTTCTCCATATACGCCTAAAGCTGCCGGCCCGTTGCCCGTTTCTCCTGATTTATCATTCATAACCAAAAGTTATTGCCCATAAAAAAATGTCGTTTAACCCGGCACACAGCATACCGTACCTTTGTGTCAAAGTTAAAAGTTCATCGTTTAAAATGCATTATTATAACCAGCTGATCGGGCTGGTTAAACTGGTAAAGTACATCACTCTGCTCATGGCACTGGGTGTGCTGCTGATCGTATGTGCCGTGGTAGTGGTTAAGCTTCCATCACCGCCGGCAGCTACTGATTTCCGGTTACCACCTGACAGTGGACAGAGCCATACGGCCGGTTTGCCTGCTGTGCCCGATAATTTTGAGATTCCGCCGTTTGAAGAGACCCGGGAAGGCCAACTTGCCGGCTACGGCTACCGGCTCATCACCGAGACCTATGCGCTTGTGGGTCCTGACACTCCGAACCCGCTTACCGGCAACCGGCTGGCCTGCAGCAGCTGCCATCTGAACGGGGGTACCAAGCCCTTTGCCGCCCCCTACATCGGGCTAAGCGGTATCTTTCCCATCTATATCGGACGGGAAGATAAGATAGAATCCCTGGAAGAACGTATCAACGGCTGTTTTGAACGCAGCATGAACGGGAAGGCCCTCGATGTGAATGATGAGGTCATGCGGGCCATGGTCACCTATATCAAGCATATCAGCAGGGAGGCCTCTGTAGGAACACGGATCAAAGGCCAGGGATTCGTAGATTTTACCCCTCCTGATCGTACCGCCGACCCGGCCCGCGGAGCCACCGTCTATGAGAAACATTGCCAGTCCTGCCATGGAGCCGGTGGTGAAGGGATCAAAGGCAGTAACGGCCATCGGGAAGGAGGTTATATTTACCCGCCTCTCTGGGGGCCGGATTCCTATAACGACGGTGCCGGGATGGCACGGCTCCTTACCGCCGCCAGGTTTATCAAAGGCAATATGCCGCTGGGAGTGACTCATGACAGCCCGCTTTTGACCGACGAGGAAGCCTATGACGTGGCGGCCTTTATTAACAGCCATTCCCGCCCCGTTAAGGCCAACAAAGAAAAAGACTACCCTGATCTTAAAAAGAAACCCAAAGATTGTCCGTATCCGCCGTATACAGACGATATTTCTCCCGAACAACATAAATACGGTCCGTTTAATTTTTAAATACAATTAATTATGAAAGTCATTCTCCTCACCTCCGCCCTGCTTTTAGGCTTGTGTATGGGTACAAAGGCGCAACAAACCCCCGATAAAAACCGGAACTATACCGGTGCAGAAGCGGTACAGCCGCTTTATAAAGCCATCTACCAGATGGATCAGGCATCTCCTGAAATCATCCGGAAGACCATCCGTAACATTAATAACCTGCTGAATGATCCGCGCCTGAAAGGGAAAATACAGGTAGAGCTGGTGGCCTTTTCAGGAGGTACCGAAGCCTACCGGAAAGGCAGTGAATTTGAAGAAGGCCTGAAGGGGCTTATCCGGCAGGGGGTTATTGTGGCACAATGCCTCAATACGCTGAAAGAAAGAAATATCAGCAAAAACGAACTGTATGATTTTCTGGCTTATGTACCCACCGGGAACGGAGAGCTGGTCATCCGGGCGGCAGAAGGCTGGGTCATTATTAAACCTTAACAGATGATGAAGATTTTTTTTAAATACAGCCTGGCAGCTCTGATGCCTTTGTCTGCCTTCCATACCTTAAACGCCCAGGATTCCCACCGGTACGATCCCCCCTGGAACACACCGCCCATATCGGCTGTAGAATTTACCGTCAAAGGCATTAATAACGTTCCTGATCTGTACGGAGACATTGTTGATCCGCAGCTCACTATCTTCTTTGCCGGGAACCAGTTCATGTGTGTAGATGATCTCCTGGCGGGATTCCGTAAGAAACATCCGCACATAGAGCGGATCTTTGTGGAAACCCTGCCACCCGGAATCCTGGCCAGACAAATCGAGGGTGGCTCACTCACGCTGGGTAACCTGCGTATCACCCACCAGCCTGACGTTTACACGGCAGGGAAGTCGCGGATAGAATCCATGCCTGACTTTTTCAGCCGTACCGAGGTCTATGCCTACAATAAGCTGAGTCTGATGGTTCCCAAAGGAAACCCCGCCCGCATCACCGGTCTGAACGACCTGCAACGGCCGGCCGTAAAGATCAGCATGCCCAATCCGGCCTGGGAGGGCATCGGCAGGCAGATCGAAACCGCTTACCGGAATGCGGGAGGCGAAGCATTACACCAGGCAATAATGGTTAAAAAAGTGAATGACAGCTCCACCTACCTCACCCGTATTCATCACCGCGAAAGCCCGCTTCGTATCCTGTATAATGAAAGCGATGTGGCACCGGTATGGACATCCGAAGTAGTATACCAGAAAATGATCGGCCACCCGGTAGAGGAGGTCGCCATCCCGCAGAAACATAATATCCGCTCTACTTATATAGCCGGCCAGCTGAAAAAAGCTCCGCACCCCGAAGCTGCCCGTCTATTTATGGATTATCTTACCTCAGAAGAGGCAAAGCAGATTTACAAAAAGTATGGATTTGAAACCGAGTAAAATACTCCCGGAACTGTATATTTACCGGGAAGAAAAAAGAAGCACAAGTGATAACCATCGATTTTAAAATAGAAGTATTCCTTACCGCAGCCAGGCACCTGAATTTCACTAAAGCCGCCCAGGAGCTGAATATCTCCCAGCCGGCCGTAAGTAAAAATATCCACGAGCTGGAGCTGCAGACCGGCACAAACCTCTTTGAAAGGTCAGGCAGTCGTCTGCTGTCACTTACAGCTGCCGGACAGGTACTGCTGCATCATGCCCGGCAGCTGTCTTCTGTTTACGAAGAGCTTAACGGGCACCTGGAGCTGCTGGCCGGCCGGAATACCGGTGAAATAAGGCTGGGCGCTTCCACCACCCTTTCCCACTACGTCATCCCGCAGATCATCGTAGATTTTCATACCGCCCTTCCCAATATCAGCATCAAGACATTGCATGGAAATTCGCGGCAGATAGAAGAGTGGCTGCTGGATAAAACCATTGACCTGGGAATCGTGGAAGGGCTTACTGATAATGTGGCCATGAAGTACGAATCTTTTATGAAAGATGAGATCGTGGTGGTCACCCGCGTCGGGAACCCGAAAGTCAGGGAAAAGACCCTGCCACCTGCTGCATTGAAAGACCTCGAATTTGTTTTGCGGGAACAGGGCTCCGGCACGAACGATATCATTCGCAAAGCCCTGGCCGGAGTAGGCATGGAATGGCAGGACCTGAAAGTAAAAGTGATTATGGCCAGTACGGAAAGCATCAAAAGCTTTCTTCTCCGTACCGACTGCTTTTCTTTTCTGTCTGTGCACGCCATTACGGCCGAACTCAGCAAGGGCGAGTTACAGGTGATTGATCTGAAAGATTTTGAAATCCTGAGAGACTTTTATTTCGTACATCCTCAGGGTGTGATCGGCCGTATTCCCGACACCTTCCGCCAGTTTTCCATCCGGCGGTTTTCCAGGAAACCGGGTTATCAGAAATGACGTCCGCCTTTCTCCCTTTTACCAATCAGGATAGCCCCCGAGATAGCCACCAGGAACAGTACGGATACCAGCTCAAAAGGTAGCATATAATGCTTGTACAGGAGGTCACCCAGCCTTTCGATCATACCGGTTTTATTGCTGAACAGCACAGGATTTACCGGCTCGATATACGCCTTGCGAAACACCGCCACGAGCATCAGCACCAGCAGTAAGCCCGATACCGTGGCAGCCAGCACCATGGAAGTATTACTCAGCTCATTGCTCTCCTGACGAAGGTTCAGGAACATAATCACGAAAAGAAAGAGTACCATAATGGCCCCGGCATACACAATAATGTTCACCACTGCCAGGAACTGGGCATTCAGAAGTACATAAATACCCGATAGCGAGAAGAAGGTAATGATCAGCGAAATCACGCTGTGCATGGGCTTCCGGGAAAGGATAGTACCCAGGGCACCACTTATAGCGAGGGCTGAAAAAAAATAAAACACCCACTCTACTATTGCTATATTTTTAAATATCTCCATGATTATGCATTTTGTTTTTCCCAAAGCCGGGCCATATCTTCTTTGGTCCAGGCCTCCCGGTTATACCGGTCATTCATATCTTCTACCAGTTGGTCTTTGCCGTAAATCACGTCATGCCGGTCGGTAAAAACAGGCACAAACTTATCATGCCGCAGGTAAACGGCCTGCTTGGGGCAGGCTTCTTCACATAAGCCGCAAAAAATACAGCGAAGCATATTGATCTCGTAAGATGCGGCATATTTTTCTTCCCGGTACAGGTGCTCCTCGCCTTTTACCCGCTCGGCAGCTACCATAGAGATGGCTTCGGCCGGGCAGGCCACGGCACACAGCCCGCAGGCGGTACAGCGTTCACGGCCCTGTTCATCGCGCTTCAGGATGTGATGCCCCCTGAAAACCGGGCCCAGGTATCTTTTCTGCTCCGGGTAACGAATGGTAGGCTTGGGCGAGAAGAAGTGCTTCAGCGTAATGGCCATGCCCTTGAATACCCCGGGCAGGTAGGTTCTCTCAACTACACTCAGCTCGGATTTATCGGTCTTTTTTGATCTGTTTGTCAGTTGCATACCCCTTAATTAAAACGTTTTTCGTACATACTTCTACCCCCATAGTAAAGCAGGAGAAAACCTCCCATTCCCAGCCAGGCCACCAGCAGCGGCTTTCCGGAAAGGGTAGCCACCGCCATCACCACCAGGTTCACCATTGCCAGCGGAACCATCCACTGCCAGCCCAGCTTCATCAGCTGCTCGTATTTGAAACGCGGCAGGGTCCACCGGATCCACATAAACGTAAAAATAAACATAAAAATCTTCAGGAAAAATACGGCCGTTCCCAGAAGAGTGGCAATATTATGTCCGGTGGTATCTCCCAGTTTCCCGATCAGGAATTCCCGTACAAAATCCATTCCCGGGTAATTATACGCACCGAAATACAGGCTGGCCATGATGGCTGATGAAATAAACATGTTCACGTATTCAGCAAACATATAAAGACCCATTTTCATGGAACCGAACTCCGTCATATAACCCACTACCAGCTCTGCTTCCGTTTCCGGAAGGTCAAAAGGAGTACGGTTACACTCCGCCAGCGCACACACAAAAAACAGGATAAAGCCCACCGGCTGATAAAATACGTTCCAGTTGATCCCATGCTGCTGAGTAGCGATTTCCCTCAGGGAAAGCGAGCCCGTTACCAGGATTACCGCCAGCAGGCAAAGCCCCAGTGCAATCTCGTACGATATAGCCTGCGAAGCCGCACGGATAGCCCCGTACAGTGAATATTTGTTATTGGAAGCCCAGCCTCCGATGAGCATACCATAAACTCCCATGGCTACCACTCCGAACACCCACAGCACCCCGATGTTCACGTCCATGCCCTGGATAGGCACCAGCAGGTCGCCGATTTTCAGCGTATCCCCGAAAGGAATTACCGCGCTGCTCATCAATGCCGCAAACATGGCAATACCCGGCCCGATGATAAACAGCCATTTATCGGCCATCACCGGTACAAAGTCTTCCTTGAAGAAGAGCTTTCCGGCATCGGCCAGGGGCTGCAGAATGCCGTGCGGGCCCGCACGGTCAGGACCTACCCGGTCCTGGATATACGCCGCTATCACCCGTTCAAAATAGGTTTCATAGGCGGCTATTCCTAAGCTTAGTGCGAAGATCACTAAGATGATAATTCCCTTAATCAATAAAACTGACTCCATTCGCTATCTATTTTTTAGAAAAGTAGGCTTCGTTTTTCTCCATAAGCGCCTTGTAATCTTCCGACTGCTTAATTTCCTTCAAATTCTTATCATAAGGCCGTGTATCATCAATCAGCTTGAAGTTATGAGCCGCATGCTCCAAACCGTACTCCGTCTTCTTAATGGCATTCTTAGGATATTTATTGGCAGAGATTACCGATGCACGGGATACCTTGGTCGGGCCTTCTATTACCCAGTCGGACGTCGCTTTCTTATCGTACCGGCAGGTGTTACAGATAAATTCTTCCACCTCACCCCACTGGTTTTTACGTCCCGTCACCCGGATCACCTCATCGCCTTTGTACCACAGATTCACCTTACCGCAGCATTTATCGCAGTCGCGGTGAGCATCTACCGGCTTGGAGAACCACACCCGGCTCTTGAAGCGGTAGGTTTTGTCGGTCAGCGCTCCCACCGGGCAAACGTCGATCACGTTTCCGGAGAAATCATTGTCAATAGCCTTATGAATATAAGTGCTGATCTCCGCATGGTCGCCCCGGTACATTACGCCGTGCACCCGCTGATTCGTGATTTGATTGGCCGTGTATACACAGCGATAGCACAGGATACAGCGGTTCATATGCAACTGTATCTTATCCCCGATATCTTCCCGGTCAAATGTACGTCTTTCTTCCTCGTAGCGGGTGGTACCCAGGCCGTGCTCATACGAAAAGTCCTGCAGGTAGCATTCACCGGCCTGATCACAAACAGGGCAGTCCAGCGGGTGGTTGATCAGCAGGAATTCCACGATTCCCTTACGGGCATCCAGCACTTCGGGGTTACTGTAGTTTTCCACTACCATGCCGTCCTGGGCACCGGTGATACACGAGGCCACCAGCTTAGGCATAGGCCGCGGGTCTTTCTCGGATCCCTGGGTTACTTTCACCAGGCAGGCCCTGCACTTTCCGCCCGTACCTTTCAGGGGCTTGTAATAGCACATGGCCGGCGGGGCCACTTCCGGACCGATCTGCCGGGCAGCTTCCATGATGGTCGTGCCGGGGGGTACATGTATTTCCCGTCCGTCTATGGTTACCTTTATTAACTGAGGAGCATCCATATCTCTTAAAATCTTTTATACTAATACATTTTCCGGCATATATACGGCACCCTTTCTGGCAGCTTCTGCCGGGTAGCGCACATGCCATTCAAACTCGTCCCTGAAGTGCCGGATGGCGCTGGCTACAGGCCACGCCGCCGCATCACCCAGCGGACAAATGGTATTTCCTTCTATTCTTTTGGCCACATTTACCAGCAGGTCAATATCGCGCTCATTTCCCTGTCCGTGCTCAAGCCGTTGCAGCACTTTCTCCATCCAGCCGGTTCCTTCGCGACAGGGAGAACACTGCCCGCACGACTCATGGCGGTAAAACCGGGAGAAGTTCCAGGTATTCCTTACAATACAGGTAGTTTCATCCATTACAATAAACCCGCCTGAACCCAGCATAGTGCCGGTAGCAAAACCACCGTCAGACAGCGATTCGTAGGTCATCAGCCGGTCTTCGCCGTTCGCTGTTTTTGTAATAAGATTAGCCGGAAGAATAGGTACTGAAGAGCCCCCTGCCACTACCGCTTTCAGGTAGTGACCGTCACGTATTCCGCCCAGGTATTCATCCGAATAAATAAACTCTTCTACCGGCACCCCCAAGGTGATCTCGTAAACGCCGGGGTTTTTCACATGCCCTGAAGCGGAGATCAGCTTGGTTCCGGTGCTCCGGCCAATGCCTATGGCGGCGTAGGCATCGCCACCGTTATTGATGATCCACGGGGTGTTGGAGATCGACTCCACGTTATTCACCACCGTAGGGCACTCGTACAATCCTTTGACCGCCGGGAAAGGCGGCTTGTTCCGGGGGTTACCCCTCTTTCCTTCCAGTGATTCCAGCAGGGCCGTTTCCTCTCCGCAGATATAGGCACCGCCGCCCGGCTGCACCACCAGCTCCAGGTCATAACCCGTACCCAGTATATTTTTACCCAGAAATCCCGCGGCTTTGGCCTCAGCTATGGCCTTTTCCAGGATCCGGATCACATACATCAGCTCTCCCCGAACATAGATAAACGACTTGTTAGCCCCCAGTGCATAGCTGGAAACAATCATCCCCTCAATCAGCAGATGGGGAATGGTCTTCATCAGGAAGTGGTCCTTAAACGTTCCCGGCTCCGACTCATCGCCGTTGCAGACCAGGTATCTCGGCACTCCTTCGGGCTTGGCCAGGAAGCTCCACTTCATGCCCATCGGGAAACCGGCACCTCCGCGGCCTCTTACGCCCGACTTCTTCACCTCTTCCACCACCTCATCGGGGGTCATCTTCTTCAGGGCTTTCTCCACCGCGGCGTATCCACCGTGTTTCCTGTAAACCTCGAAAGTCTCAATTCCGGGCTTATCAATATGTTCGGTTAATATCTTTAATGCCATGATTATTTACTCAGTTCGTCAATGATTTGATCTACTTTCGCATTGTCGAGATGCATATAGAACTGCTCCCGGATCTGGAAACAGGGTCCCCAGCCGCAAGCCGCCAGGCATTCTACTTCTTTTAAGGTAAACAGGCCGTCAGCCGTGGTCTGGTTAGCCGAAACTCCCAGCCGCTCTTTCAGATGGTCATACACTTCCTCTCCGCCCATAGCGCAGCAGGGACCTGTACGGCAGTATTCTATGACATGCTTACCTACCGGCTCCAGGTGGAACATGGTATAAAAAGTAGCTACCTCATATACTTCCACCGGCTCAATCCCCAGCTTTCCGGCAATATAATCCATTACTTCGGCACTCACCCAGCCGTGCTGTTCCTGTGCCAGGTGCAGCAGGGGCAGTAAGGCCGACTTCTGCCTGCCTTCCGGATAACGCGCAATGATCTCTTCCGCCTGCGCCAATCTGTCTTCTGTAAATGCAATCATTTCTCTGTTATTAAGCATCAAGTTCACCGGCTATTACATTCAGGCTGCTCATGATCGGAACGGCATCCGAAACGGTTCCTCCTTTGATCATCTCACCGAAGGCCTGGTAGTAAATAAAGCATGGCCTGCGGAAATGGAGCCGGAAAGGAGCTCTTCCGCCATCACTGATCAGGTAAAAGCCCAGCTCGCCGTTACCACCTTCCACCGCATGGTATACCTCTCCTACCGGTGCATCTATTTCACCCATTACTATTTTGAAATGGTAGATGAGCGCCTCCATATTGTGATAAACTGAATGCTTGGGAGGAAGATAATAATGCTCTTCATCGGCGTAATACGGTCCTTCAGGCAGGTTTTCAATGGCCTGGCGAACAATTTTAATACTCTCCCAAACCTCCGCGTTTCTCACCTTATAACGGTCATAGGTATCACCGTTATGACCCACCGGGATATCAAACTCAAAGTCTTCATACGAAGAGTAAGGTTCCATCACCCGTACGTCATAGTCAATGCCGGCGGCCCGGAGGTTAGGCCCGGTAAAGCCATATTCCATGGCCATTTCCCTGCTTACAGCCCCCACACCGATGGTCCGGTCACGGAAAATCCGGTTCCGGTCAAACAGCTCCTCAAATTCGGCAAAAACTTTGGGCAATGAATGATAAACCAGGTCTTTTATCTTTTTAATGGCGGTGGGAGAAAGATCCCGTTCCATTCCGCCTATCCGGCCCATATTGGTGGTCAGGCGGGCACCGCACATCTCTTCGTAAATTTCGTAAATCTTCTCGCGCTCCTGCATCACGTACAGGAAACCCGAAAACGCCCCCGTATCTACCCCCATAATGGAAGAACAGATCAGGTGGTCGGCTATCCGGGCCAATTCCATCATGATCACCCGGATGTACTGGGCCCGCTTGGGTACGGTAATCTCCAGTAATTTCTCCACGGTCATGTGCCAGCCCATGTTATTGATGGGCGAAGAACAATAGTTCATCCGGTCAGTGAGCGTAGTAATCTGGTAAAACGGCCGTCTTTCGGCTATTTTCTCAAATGCCCGGTGAATATAACCCACGGTCATTTCGCTTGAAACAATCCGCTCACCGTCCATGGTCAGGATATTCTGAAAAATCCCGTGCGTGGCCGGGTGCGTAGGCCCGAGGTTCAGCGTGGTGTAGTTATTCTCTTCCTGGAGAGGGACATTCAGCGCCAAAGCCTCTTCCTGTGTTCTGGCTATCAGGGTGTTCTTTTCTGTCATCTTCCAAATAAGTCATCAATTTTATCTCTGCGGGTCGGGTCTTCCAAAGCATACTCCTTGCGCATGGGATGGTAATCCATATCTTCCATGTTCAGGATACGCTTCAGGTTAGGATGCCCGGTATAGAGGATACCGTAGAAATCAAAAGCCTCCCGCTCCATCCAGTTGGCCCCTTTAAACAAAGGGGTCAGCGAGGGCACCACCGGGTTTTCTATCGGAAGAAAAACCTTGATTCTGACCCGGATCCGGTTTTCCCAACTGTGCATCATATACACGGAGCAAAGCTCGGCACCTTCATTATCCGGGAAATGTACCCCCGTGATATCGGTCAGGAAATTGAATTTCAATACCGGGTGATCCTTCAGAAAAGCAACCACCTCTGTTAAATTCTCAGGAGCGGTGGAAAAACCAAGAATACCAAAATTCTCCTCAAACCGGTAAACTTTTTCTCCGAAATGCCCCCCGATCTCCTCTACCAGACGTTGATTATCTATCATCTTTCTCCAGAATATTATACGATTCCAGTAAGGCGCGGTACTCTTCCCCGTTCCTTCTTCTCAGTGATTCGTTTTTAGCCAGCTCCTGCACCTGCATCAGGCCGTCCAGGATCTGCTCGGGGCGGGGCGGACACCCCGGCACATACACGTCTACCGGGATCACCCGGTCTATGCCCTGCAGTACGGAGTAGGTATCAAAAATCCCCCCGGACGAAGCACAGGCACCCACAGCCACCACCCAGCGCGGCTCAGCCATCTGGAGGTAAACCTGCTTCACCACCGGCGCCATCTTCTTGGCAATGGTACCCATCACCAACAGCACATCCGACTGCCTCGGGGAAAAGCTCGGCCGTTCAGCACCGAACCTCGAAATATCATAATGCGCTCCCATGGTCGCCATAAACTCAATACCGCAGCATGAGGTGGCAAACGGAAGAGGCCATAAAGAATTGCTCCTTGCTACCCCGATTAATTTATCCAGGGAAGTGGCAAAAAAACCCGGACCTTCGTATCCCGGAGGCGCTTCTGTCATTTTTGTCATAATTATTCTTTTTCCCAGTCAAGAACTCCTTTTCTGATCACGTAATAAAAACCGGCCATCAGGAAACCCACAAACAGCAGCATTTCATACAGGCCGAACCAGCCCAGGCTTTTAAAATTCACCGCCCAGGGATACATGAAGATCACTTCCACATCAAACAGCACAAACAGGATAGCCGTGAGAAAATAGCGAACATTCAGCGGCATACGCGCATCACCCACACTTTCCACCCCGCATTCAAACGGCAGCTCCTTTTTACGGCTGCGTACACGCGGCCCCAATACGCCGGTAGCAATCAACGTCATCACCACAAAACCCAGTGCCAGGGCCAGTTGTATAAAAAGAGGTAAATAATCCTGAGGAACCATTACTAATGATATTTTAACAAACAAAATTACGACCCTGTGCACATAAAAAAAACAGTCCGGGGATAGAATACCACCCGTAAATGCAGTTTGAAATTATTCTAAATAATTGTTCAGACTCTGCCAGATCAGGTCTTTCAGCTCATTAATTCCCTCCAGGGTTTTGGAAGAAATAAATACATGAGGAATCCCCTGAGGAAGGGTGGCCCGGATCGCTTTGCGGTCCGGTTCACTGATCAGATCGCATTTGGTCACTGCCAGAATCCGGTTTTTATCCAGCAATTCGGGGTTATATTTTTCCAGCTCTTTCAGGAGCGTATCATATTCCGCCGCCGGCGACTCCCCGCTTCCGTCTATCATAAACAGCAGGTTGCTGTTCCGTTCAATATGCCGCAGGAAACGCAGACCCAGCCCCTTGCCTTCTGCTGCCCCTTCTATAATACCCGGGATATCGGCCATCACAAACGACTGGTAATCATGATATTTCACCACTCCCAGGTTAGGCACCAGCGTGGTAAAGGGGTAATCGCCTATTTCAGGTTTGGCAGCAGACATCACTGACAGCAGGGTAGACTTGCCGGCATTGGGGAAGCCCACCAGCCCCACATCAGCCAGCAGCTTCAGCTCCAGGATGGCCCAGATCTCCTGCCCCGGAATCCCCGGCTGGGAATAATCCGGCGCCTGGTTCGTACTGGTTTTGAAATGATAATTCCCCAGTCCGCCCATGCCGCCGGGTACCAGGATCACCTCCTGCCCGTCTTCTATGATCTCCGCCAGCTTTTCCTGGGTTTCGGCATTGCGCGCCACAGTACCCAGCGGCACCTCCAGGATCACATCTTTCCCCTGCTTGCCGGTACTTCGGCTTTTACCGCCCCCCTCACCGTGATCGGCCTTGATATGTTTCTGGTACTTCAGGTGAATGAGGGTCCAGTGCTGCTTATTTCCCCTCAGGATAATATGCCCGCCCCGGCCGCCGTCGCCGCCATCAGGACCGCCCTTGTCTACAAACTTTTCCCTCCGGAAATGCGTGAAACCCCGGCCCCCGTTACCTGATTTCAGGTTTATTTTTACGTAATCTATGAAATTGGATGTCATTGAAATTGATTTGTTCTCACAGATGACACAGATCACACAGATCAAAAAATAAAATTCTGTGTTATCTGTGAGAAATTATATAACTAGAACCCGTTAAACCACCGGTTTAGTTTCTTTGAAAACAAAAAACTCCTTTCTTCAAGGAGTTTTCAGGATTAACCATCCGGCCGCTGATCAGTATTTCCCGTCTATAGCCTCTGAAATAGTCTCAAAAATATCTTCTATCTTACCTACCCCGTTGATGGTAGTTACCTTTCCCTGCTCCTGGTAATACGGCAGCACATGAATGGTCTTATCAAAGTATTCGTCAATTCTCTTTAGCAGCTTTACCGCATCATCATCGGCTCTTCCGCTCACTTTCTGACGCTCTGCAATCCGGTGTTTGATCACCTCCTGGTCTACCTCCAGTTGCAGAACCAGGTCTACTTTACAGCCTTTTCCTTCCAGGAAGGTATCCAGCGCCTCTGCCTGCGGAACCGTGCGCGGAAACCCGTCAAAAATGAAACCTTTCGCCTCCGGGTTCTTTTTCACCTCTTCTTCCAGCATATCAATGGTGATGGAATCAGGTACCAGGCGGCCATCGGCCAGTATTTCCTTTACTTTCCTACCCAGTTCTGTCTCGTTGGAAATGTGGGATCTGAACATATCCCCTGTAGACAGGTGTACCAGTTTGTATTTGTCAATGATTTTCTCCGACTGGGTTCCTTTACCTGCCCCCGGAGGGCCAAAAATTACAAGATTAAACATTAATTTCGGGTTACAATATGAATCGGGCCGCAAGATAAGCAATAAGCCTAATAAAAAAAGCCTGAAACTCAGGCTTTTTTTATTTTATGATATTGTTATTTTCTATCTTCCGTTTCCGGTAGAATCGGCCTGGGTTTCCGGAATCACATAATTCGGATCCAGCATTTTACTAAACCGGTGGAACATGGCCTGCGCATCGGTATCATCCGGTTTAATTTTCAGCAGCTCTTCGATCTTCGCTTTCGCCGCTTCCACATTCTGATTAGACAGGTCTCTACCAGCCAGTGTCTTTAAAGCATACACCACATAAACCTGGTTAGACGGATTTTTCTTGCCTTCTTCCCCTATCAGTGCCAGGTACTTCTCAAAGTCAGGTGCTCCCAGGTACAGGTGATTCTTGGTAGTATCATTGGCATCACGATAAGTTTTTGCCAGGGCCGCCAGAGCATAGCCTGCAGGCCACCCGTCTTTATATTCTACCAGTGCCTTTTCCAGGTATTCGTTAGCCTTGGTCCAGTTCCGGCCTCTGAAAAACGAGGTTCCCAAAGTAGCGTAATCTGCTGCATTAGGCTCCTTCTTGTCCTTCAGGCTTTTCTCAGTTAGCTGAGCTGCTTTATCAAACTCTCCTCTCTCGGTCAGGATAGCCGCCGCCTCACCGTAATGATCTATCTCCATAATAGTATCCTTGATCGCTACGGCTCTCTCAATATTCTGAATCCCCAAAGCATCATTCTGTGCAGTAGTGGCTGAATCGCCGGTCATTTTCAGGTAAGAGCGACCGATGTAGCCATAATCCATAGCGAAATTCTCATCCTTGGGCTTGGCATTGATAAAGCTCTCAAAATCTTTGATGGCCTGGCTGTATTTGCCTTCTTTATAATTCACGATCCCCTCCATTCTGTGGATATAAGGATCGTTAGTAGAACCTTTGATCTCTCCCAATACCCTTTTCAGGCTCACGTAGTCTTCTGCAATAAAGGCCAGCTTGGCATAGCGCAACTTGGCTTTTACGTCACCGTCTGAGTTTTTCAGGTAATTGGATGCTGCCTCGGCCGATTTTGTGTAATCGCGCCAGGTTTGCCAGTATGAACTCTGGTATTTATAGATAGGTGCATGCGTAGGATCAGCCGCTATACCGTTATTGATAGCTTCCAGGGCACTCGGGTAGTTACGGCTTTGCAGCCAGATCCGGGCAATCTTAGAATACGTTTTAGCTGGTTTCTTACCTACACGCTCCGCATTTTGCAGGGCGTTCATAGCGCTTCCGCCATCCCCTTTCATCAGGTAGGCTTCAGCCTTCACCATGTAATACTCGGGGTTATCCTTGGTTTTGTGCTTATCCAGTGCCAGGTCAATGGTCAGAATAGCTTCTGCCGGGTCATTGGCCTCCGGGAACATCACATAAGCCTCGGCAATCCGGTATAAAACCTCGGGATTTCTTGATTTGGTATCTTTCTTCACCTCATCAAATATCTCCTTGGCTCCGGCCAGGTCTTTAGAAGCCAGCTTTACCATACCCAGACCTATCTGGTTCAGCGGATCCCCTTTCTTCTCTAAAGCATTCCCCGCCTCAAAAGCCTCCTGTGCAGCCTTCAGGTTCTCCGGTTTGGCATAGTCAGGGCTTGAAAGGATGGTATACCCTTTTAAAAAGTACGTGTCCGTGCCGGGAGATGAAACTACCAGCTTATTTGCTCCGTCGAGGGCTGCCGTATATCTCTCCGCATCCAGGTCTTTTATTACCTGATCTATACTCTGCCCAAAAGACCAGGTAAACGTCAGCAGCAATCCAAGTACCGCCCAAATTTTTGTTCTCTTCATCATCATTTCTAAATAAGCTGTAAAGTTACTCTATCGGTTAAAAATTGAAATTGGCCCGCAATTTAAGCAAATTTCATATGTTACAAAAGTCATTTTTTCAGGATTTTCCTGTATTTAACCTTTAGACTTCCGTATAAAAGTTAATTTTCTTAATCAAATGTTAAAAAAGCTCAGCTGCTCTGAAAAAATTAATCTAACGATTCCTTACTTAACACAAACTCCTTAGGGATAGCATAATAGGGCACCAGGCCCATTTTTTCAGCAATCAGCTGCCCCGGCTTGGTGCACGCAAAGCGGATAAACCCGTTTTCCACCCCCCAGGCGGTTCCCAGGGTATGCAGGTAGATGGTCCGGTGAAACGGGTAGGTCTGTTCCAGGATAGTGCTCTTCGAAGGCAGTACACCGGTCCCCTCATCACTAACGGCCAGCACCTTCACCGAGCTTTTCAGATCACGGCTAAGCTCACTGCTCTTTTCACTGATCAGGTTATATCCAACAAAGCCTATGGCATTTTTATCCTTTTTCACCCAGTCAAAAACCTTCTGGTTTCCTCCTGCGGCCACCACGTTCTTCCGGCTGAAGTCGGTGATCCCCAAACGGGTAAGCACCTGGTTCAGGTTACTGGAATTCCCGCTGTCAAAAACCAGCTTGGACGGAGACGACTCATCTGTAAACATACGCTTAAGGCTTTCCAGCGATACCCCCTCCAGCGAAGCTTCAGGGTGTGCAATCAAAACCACGGCATCCAGGGCCATCGGGGCCGGCTTGTAGGTAATCTCCCGCTTCTTCAGCACTTCCATCTCTTCCTCATTGAGTGTACGCGTGATACAGATCACATCCATTGAATCCTGCAGCAGGAGTTTAACTGCTGTATTTTCAGGCATTACAAAATTATTAAAGGAAGCCTTAGGATAATGCATGCGGTATCCGTCAGTTTCGGCATGAATTACCTGCAGAATAGATTCATCTATCGCCACATTGATTCTCCCCTCATAAATACTGGGCCGTTCACTCTTCTTTGACTGGCACCCCGCCAGCAGCAGGATCAATCCTGCACTCCATAAAAATTTCATATCTGCCGACTTACTGTTTAACTGCTCTGTACAACCTGAATATCCCGTAAGCGATCAGCACCCCTCCCAGGGAGTAAGCCAGCGCCGGCGGCTGAATCTTCACTATAAATATCTTTTCGGCAATAACATAAATGCCCATACCCACATAACAAACCGGTACCACCAGGCTCAAAACAAACTTCAGTTTACCTAAGATCTCTTCTATATTCATGCTTTCAGAACTCGCCGGGGCTTCCCGGCACATTTTCATGCCAAATTAAACAGATTTGTCCGGTTTTGAAAAAAAATGTGATCACTCCTGTATAGTATACGTCACCGGCAGCGTATAATACACCCTTACCGGGCGGCCGTTCTGCATCCCCGGCCTCCATTTCGGCATGGATTTCACCACCCGTACCGCTTCTTCATCACAGCCAAAACCTACACTTTTCACTACTCTCACCTGTCCCACACTTCCGTCTTTTTCCACCACAAACTGCAGCATAACCTTCCCTCCTATCCCGGCCCTCTGTGCCGCGGCAGGATATTTTACATGCTTATGAAGGTATTTCATGAGCTCATTTATGCCTCCGGGAAACTCCGGCTGCTGCTCCACCGCCATAAGAATTTCTTCTTCTGCCGGTTTCTCCACTTTTACCACGGCTACTTCCTTAGGCGGCGGTGGCGGGATAAACACATCTTTTGCTTCTATTCCTTCTACCGTTTTGTTGGAAATAACGGCCGTTTCCAGCTTTTCCGCCGGTGGCGGCGGCTCTTCTATCGTCACCTCTTCATCTTTCTTGGGTTCGGGAGGAAGAAACTTCTCCTGGGCTACTTCCGGAGGCGGTTCATCCATGGGAGGTGGCGGTGTTTCTTCCGGAATTTCAATCTTCTCTTCGGGTATCTCTTCATCCAGATCAGTAGGTGACAATATCACCATGACCTTCTTCTCATTATTGGCCGCCTGAAATTTATTAAAGGCTAACGCTGCTCCAAACAGAAGTGAAAACAGCGCTGTACCTATGATAGTAGCCCGTGTCAGATAGCGCCGGTAGTTCTTTCTAAGGTAGTATGCTCCATACTCCTTGTTTCGGGTCTCAAAGACCACATCATCTAAAGTCACTTTCATTTTTATTCAGGTTTAAAAAACACCTAAAGAATTCAGTATAAAACTAAATAATTAGTTTTATACAACTAAATTAATAGTTAAAAATGAAAATAACAAAAAAAGAGCCGAAATATTTTCGGCTCTTTGTATCCATAAGAAAACTGGATTAATCGCTTAGTGTAAACATCACCGGTATGGTGTAATACACCCTTACCGCTCTGCCGTTCTGCTTACCGGGGCTCCACTTCGGCATGGACTTGATCACCCTCATGGCTTCCTCGTCACAACCGAAACCGATTCCCTTTAAAACTTTCACGGTACCTATGGATCCGTCTTTCTCCACTACGAACTGCACAGTCACCCTTCCGGATATATTGGCTCTTGTAGCGGCTGCAGGATAGTTGATGTTTTTACCAAGGAAACTGTACATAGCTTTCTCTCCGCCCGGATATTCCGGTTGCTGTTCAACTCCCACAAAGATTTCTTCTTCCTTAGGTTGTTCCACCTTAACAACAGCTACTTCTTTAGGCGGTGGTGGTGGTATAAACACATCTTTTGCTTCTACCCCTTCCACGGTTTTGTTGGAAATAACCGCTGTTTCCAGTTTTTCCGCTGGTGGCGGTGGTTCTTCAATCTTCACTTCCTCATCCTTTTTAGGCTCGGGAGGTAAGAATTTCTCCTGGGCTACTTCCGGAGGTGGCTCCTCCAGTGGCGGAGGCGGTAATTCTTCCGGAATTTCAAGCTCCTCTTCGGGCAGCTCTTCCTCCAGGTTCGTAGCTGATAAGTCTACCATAATCTCCTTTTCCTTGTTGGCATCCTGGAATTTATTCAACGCCAGGGCTCCGCCAAGAAATACACTGAAGATCGTTGCCCCGATAATGGTGGCCCGGGTAAGATACCTGCTGTAGTTTTTTCTCAGATAGTATGCACCGTACTCTTTATTCCGGTTTTCAAATACTATATCGTCTAAGGTTACTTTCTGTGCCATTTCTTTACTATTTACCTTAGGTTATTGTCCTTTCGGCCTCGCGATCCGTTCTTCATAAGCCTGAAGTTCCTGCGGCATCAAATCCACAATCGCAAAACGCTTATTCCCCGTAATCTCCATCTCATCCAATATATCTACCGTATTTTCAAAGGTAGCTTCGTTAGTCGGTTTAATAATCACCGTGAACTTCGAGGTATCAATAGCACTTGCCCGCTTTTTATTGATCTCCGCCCGGATACCGGCTGCGGAGTAATCCGTTTCCACCAGGTCATCCACTGTAACATCTGTCAGCGGCTTTTGATACCAAAAAATCCTGTCTTCTTTCCCCATAACAATAGTAATGGTATTTGATACCTTACTTTCTGTCATCTCAGGTTTCTTCTCATCTGTCTTCTCAGGCATGTTTAGCTTCATCATATTGGGTTTGCTAAACGTTGTGGTGAAAATGAAGAACGTTAAGAGAAGGAAACCTAAGTCCACCATGGGTGTCATGTCGGGTTTTCCACCCCCTTTCTTCGATCTTACCTTACCACCTTTTTTCCCGCCTGATTCTTTTACCTGTACTTCTGCCATTTCTTAAAATCAATTTAGGGTTATTCTCCTTTAGTGATAAGTCTAAACTTATAGAACTTCACTTTCGCCAACTCATCAAACAGTATTTTCACTGCCGGGTACTGGGTCTTTACGTCACCCCGGATGGCCAGCTGGCCTGAGGGGTTCGCTTCGGCATACGCCCTCACCCAGTCAATCAGCTCCGTATTGGTTGAATCCAGCGGAATACCGGGCAGAACTGCCTTTTCCCTGTCACCTTTACTGAGTGACAAATACGATTTGATCCGGTCTTTACCTACCCCAATCTCAGCTACCTCCAGAAAAGCTTTCTTCTCTGCGTCATCAAGATTCATTTTCAGGTTAGTATTCAGGGTGTTCAGGAACTTTCTCTTTTCAATAGGATCCGTTACACCGAAATAATACTTCCCTTCCGGGGTGATAGACACCGTACCGATGCCTGTTTCTTCCACCTTCAAGTTGGAAACCGAAGATGGCGTATTAATAGACACCGCCTCTTCACTCCTGAATGATGACGTCATGATGAAGAATGTAAGCAAAAGGAATGCTACATCACACATGGCCGTCATATCCATGGTAGGACTGTGCCGTTTAGGTTTTACTGCTGCCATCTATTCTCCTTTATATTATAAATTGAAAAAATACAATAAAAGTTCCGGATCAGTTGTGCGAAGCAAAGTTTTGCTGCAGGCTTAATCCGATTTCATCAATTTTATAAGTAAGGGTATCAATAGATGATGTAAAGTAGTTATACACAATAATAGCAATGGCTGAAGTACCGATACCTAAACCTGTGTTGATAAGGGCTTCCGCAATACCTTTTGACAGGGCTGCAGCATCCGGAGAGCCACCACCATCACCCAATGCGAAGAATGAACGGATCATACCCAATACCGTACCTAACAGGGCTACCAGTGTAGAAACCGAACCCAGAGTAGACAGGATGGTCAGGTTTTTCTCCAGCATAGGAAGCTCAAGAGAAGTAGCTTCTTCCACTTCTTTCTGAAGGGCCGCCAGCTTTTGTTCTTTGTTCAGACCACCATCAGACTGCAGCTGCTCGTATTTCTCCAGCGCAGTTCTGATCACATTACCTACTGTTCCTTTTTGTTTCTCACATTCCTTTTTGGCATCAGCAATGTTATTGCTGTTCAGGTAGCCACGGATTTTTGCTACGAAACCGTCCAGATCTCCCGAACCGCTGGCCTTGCTGATGGTCACAAAACGCTCAATACCGAACACCAGTACCATCAGGAAGAAGGAAAGAAGGATAGGTACGATAAAACCACCGGCATAAATGATACCCAAGGTATTAGCGGGATCATGTTTGGTTTCCGGATCTTTAAAGTTGCTGGGATCTCCCATAACGAAAATGTAAATTACTACCGCAATAGCGATAAGAATCGGAATAACAACAATCGGGTTAATTCCGCCAGATGATTTTTTTGCTGCCTTAGCAACCGGAGCATTCTGTGTTTTTGCCATTTGGATAAAAAATTTTTAGGGTTAAAAAGTTCTCTCAAAAACTAGTTCTCCCGAACTACTCTGAAATTTTTTAATTGTTTTTAACTGATTTTGAAAATAATTCTTTGGCAATTCTAAAGAAAAACATTCAAAACAAAAATTATTTTGATAAATAATTTACTAAAATTTAATCTCCGTTAATCCCTGAAAAAAACCTTTTAACAGCAGTTTCAGCCAATTAAAAGTATTAGCCATTGATAACGATAGAGTTATATTTTACTTTAGAATTATCCATTACTATTTATTTAGTTACGGCTTATTGCTGTCTACCACGATCCGTTTGTCGCGGTTGGCCAGTTCCCATGCCGTGTTAAATACCAGCTTCACAATTTTAGCATACCTCGGGAAAAGAATTTTCTCCACATCATCGCCCGGCCGGTGATAATCTTCATGAACTCCCGTGAAGTAGAAGGCCACCGGGATTTTGTTCTTGGCGAAATTATAATGATCCGAACGGTAATAGAATTTATTGGGATCATTGGGATCATTAAATTCATAGTCCAGTTCCAGGTTTACACTTTCCTTATTGGCTTTCTCTGAAATGGCATGCAATTCGGAAGAAAGCTTGTCACTGCCGATAATATAGGTATAATCCGGGTTAGCCTCGTGCTTCTTGTCTACCCTTCCTATCATATCTATATTCAGGTTACAGATAATATTTTTCAAAGGGATCACCGGGTCATGGTCTGCAAAGTACTCTGAACCCAGCAGACCTTTCTCTTCACCGGTTACCCAAAGGAAAAGAAAGCTTCTGCGTGGTCCGTGCCCTTCTTTCTTCGCCCGGGCAAATGCCTGAGCCAGCTCCATGACTGCACAGGTACCGGAGCCATCGTCATCTGCCCCGTTATAGATCTGTCCTTTCTCATCTACTCCCACATGGTCATAATGCGCTGAAATCACCACCACTTCGTCTTTACGGTCTGTTCCTTCCAGGAAGCCCATCACGTTAGCGGTTTCCACGGGCTGGTCTATTCTCTCCGATTTCAGCTTTATGCCCACCGGTCTGGTCTTAAGGGCGGCCGTAGTCGCGCCTGAGGCATACTTCTCCAGTTTAGAGGTCTTTACTCCTATTAAGGCCGCCCCCATGGCTTTAGAGGCAACAAATGCCGGAACCGCCGTAGCGGCTGCCGCCGGTGATTTCTCAATGGTCATGCGGCTGAAACGGCTTAAAACGGCTTTTCTTTCGGCTACCATGGTCTTAAAAGCACCTTCATCTGCTGTAGATACCTCAAAGATGGCGGCAGCGCCGAGATCTGAGGCGATCCTGTTCTTTCTTCTCAGACCGGCCGTACCTGACCAGCCCTGCCCGTCTGCCGTGCCGTCACCCGACAGAAAGACCACCGCTTTTCCTTTCACATCTTTTCCTTTATAATCATCGCGGCTGTCATCTTTTACGCCATGCCCCACAAACACGGTTTCATATCCTTTTTCTTCCGGAATATTCACCAGGCCGGAAGGGATATAATCTTTAAAAAAGGCCATTTTCTTTTTGCCCACAGTTACGTAACCCTCCCCCCAGTCGGCCTTATATAAAGGAAAGGTCTGCAGATAGCTCTTTCCGGCAGGCGTATTCACGATAGGCTGAAGGCCCCACTCTTCCAGGTGCTGAACAATATATTTGGCGGCTTTCTTTTGCCCTTCTGACCCCGTATCTCTCCCTTCCAGCTCATCAGAGGCAATATACGTCAGGTGTTTCTTAAGGTCGGCCTCCGATATGGTAGCCTCGTAGGTTTTCAGGGGCGATTGCGCCGTTACAGCGGCATACAGCAAAACCCCCAACATCGAACAGACTGTTTTTTTCATTAAAATAATTTTTTGAACAACAAATAACTTCAAAACTTTTTATTTAAACAACCGCACAAAACCACTAAATTTGCATCACTTTTTTTTACACTTCATCTCTCTTATCTATGCTCATCGATTTGAATTCGCCGGAACTGTTTGAAAACAGGCACCAGGGTAAATCTGCAAAGGAAATAGCCGCCATGTGTGACGCCATTGGGGTCAGCAGCCCGGATGAATTAATAGACCAGACCATTCCTGCCAATATCCGGAGTGAAAAAGCGCTGAATTTACCGGCCGGACTGACCGAAGTACAGTTCCAGGAGAAGATCAGCGCACTGGCAGCAAAAAACAAAATCTTTAAAACGTTTATCGGCTGCGGTTATTATGATACGGTGCTGCCCAAAGTGGTTCAGCGCAATATCCTGGAAAACCCGGCCTGGTACACCGCCTACACCCCTTACCAGGCAGAAATAGCCCAGGGAAGGCTGGAGATGCTGCTGACTTTTCAGACGGTAGTGGCTGATCTTACCGGGATGGAGATCGCTAATGCGTCATTGCTCGACGAGGCCACCGCCGCCGGCGAAGCCATGTCGATGCTGGCCGGACTCCGGAAAGGCTCAAAGAAGAATGCCAATACCTTTTTCGTATCTGACAACTGCCATCCGCAGGTGATCGATGTGGTTAAAGGCCGGGCCAGAGGAATAGGCATACAGATAAAGACAGGTAACGCAGAAACTTTCGATTTTGCCACTTCTGACGTGTACGGGGTGCTGATTCAGAACCCGGGAACCCACGGAGAGGTGAAAGACTATACTCCCCTCATTGCTGCTCTGCATGAGCAGGATATCCGGGTATGTATCAGCACCGACCTCCTTTCACTGGCGCTGGTGAAAAGCCCGGGAGAAATGGGTGCCGATGTGGCCGTGGGAACCAGTCAGCGGCTGGGCGTTCCTATGGGTTTCGGCGGTCCCCATGCTGCTTTTTTTGCTACAAAAGATGAATATAAACGGCAGATTCCCGGAAGAATCATCGGGGTATCAGTAGACGCCTCAGGTAACCGGGCGCTGCGTATGGCCCTGCAAACCCGTGAACAGCACATCCGGAGAGAAAAAGCCACTTCCAATATCTGTACCGCACAGGTGCTGCTGTCCGTGCTGTCAGCCGGGTACTGCCTCTATCACGGACCGGAAGGCCTGAAGCGAATCGCCTCTAAAGTACACGGCCTGACCACCCTGTTTGCCAACTCGGTGCAGGGGCTGGATTACCGTGTGCTGAACACTACCTGGTTTGATACCGTTACCCTGGATGTAACTGACAATACCCTGATCCGGGAGATCGCAGAGTCACGCGGGGTTAACCTGCGTTACCATGGTTCAGAAGATATCAGTATTTCTTTTGACGAGACCAAAACCCTGGCTGACGTGGCCCAGCTGCTGGAGATCTTCTCTGAGGCCCGGGGAGAAAAAACGGTGATCCACCTGAAGAATGAAGTGGAAGCCCGCCTCCCTGAAGACCTGCTGAGAACTACGCCTTACCTTCAGCATCCCATCTTCAGCAGCTACCGTACCGAGCATGAAATGCTGCGCTACCTGAAGTCGCTTGAAAATAAAGACCTTTCGCTGGTACATTCCATGATCTCCCTGGGAAGCTGCACCATGAAGCTAAACGCTACCTCAGAGATGCTGCCCATCACCCTGCCGGGCTTTGCGCAGATTCACCCTTTTGCTCCGCAGGATCAGACCGAAGGCTACCGCGAGCTGTTCCGGGAGCTGGAAGCATGGCTGGCAGAGATCACCGGGTTTGCCGCTACTTCGCTGCAGCCTAACTCCGGCGCCCAGGGCGAGCTGGCCGGGCTGATGGTTATCAAGGCTTTCTTTGAAAATAAAGGAGAAAACCAGCGGAACATTGCCCTGATCCCTTCTTCCGCCCACGGTACCAACCCCGCCTCTGCAGTGATGGCCGGGCTGAAAGTGGTGGTGGTGAAGTGTGATGAGAAAGGGAACATTGAAGTAGAAGACCTGCGGGCCAAAGCAGAGCAGTATGCCGATACCCTGGCCTGCCTGATGGTGACCTACCCTTCTACCCATGGTGTATTTGAAGAGAGCATTATCGACATTTGTAATATCATTCATCAAAACGGAGGTAAGGTATATATGGACGGCGCCAACATGAACGCCCAGGTGGGACTGACCTCGCCGGGCCGCATCGGTGCCGACGTATGCCACCTGAACCTGCACAAGACCTTTGCTATCCCCCACGGCGGCGGCGGCCCGGGCATCGGACCTATCTGCTGTACGGAAGAGCTGGCGGCTTTCCTGCCCGGAAATGCCGTGGTGGAAACCGGCGGACAGCACCGTATTCACGGCATATCGGCTGCACCATGGGGAAGCGCAGGTATCCTGCCCATCCCCTACGCTTTCATTGCCATGATGGGTGGCGAAGGGCTCACACGCGCCACTCAATACGCCATCTTTAACGCCAACTATATCAAATCAAGGCTGGAAAAACACTTCACTATCCTGTATACCGGCACTAACGGCCGCTGCGCCCACGAGATGATCGTAGACTGCCGTCCGTTTAAAATGGCTACCGGCGTAGAAGTAGAAGATATTGCCAAACGACTGATGGATTACGGTTTCCATGCGCCTACCGTATCTTTCCCCGTAGCAGGAACACTCATGATTGAGCCTACCGAATCGGAATCCAAAGCTGAGCTGGACCGGTTCTGTGATGCCCTGATCGCTATCCGTCAGGAAATTACCGAAATTGAAGAAGGCCTGTACCCGAAAGACAATAACGTGCTGGTAAACGCACCCCACACCATGAGCGTGGTGATGGCTGACGAGTGGATCCTCCCTTATTCCAGAGAAAAGGCTGCCTTTGCCGCCGAGCGGCTGAAAGCCAATAAATTCTGGCCTTCGGTGAGCCGGGTAGATTCTGCCTATGGTGACCGGAACCTGGTGTGCTCATGTGAGCCGGTGGAAACGTATCAATAATGGACAATGGACAGTTGACAATTGACAATGGACAATGGACAATGACCAACGTTGTCCATTGTCCATTGTCCATTGTCAATTACGATCAGCCGGCCGCTATCTCATTCATGAACAAAGCCGGGCAGGCCAACCGCCCTTTTTTGTTCGTGATCAGCTATGATGGCAGGCAGAATTACCTGGTGCCGCTGGATGAGGCAGACCCGGGTTTTTTACGCTATGATTTTTCAGGAGTAGCTCCTAAAAAGCCGGTTTCGTTTCACCTCCAACCTCAAAAGATAAACTTTGAAACCTACCTGGAGGCTTTCGGGCAGGTACGGAAAAACATCCTGGCCGGAAACAGTTTTCTCACTAACCTTACCGTCTCCACTCCCGTTTCAGGAATAGACAGCCTGGATCAGGTTTTTGAAAATACCCATGCCCGGTATAAGCTGTGGCTCAGAGAGCAATTCGTTTGTTTCTCCCCGGAAACGTTTGTCACCGTCTCTGAAACAGGAGAAATCGCCACGTTCCCCATGAAAGGAACTCTGGACGCCGGGATTGAAAATGCAGAAGAAAAGCTACGTTCGGATCAGAAAGAAATGTATGAACACACTACCATTGTTGACCTGCTCCGCAACGACCTCAGCCGGGTAGCCGGCCGGGTACGGGTAGAGCGCTTCCGGTATATTGAGCGGATCCGGAAAGAAGACGGCTCCGAAATCCTGCAAATGAGCTCAGAAGTACGCGGGCAGCTTCCCCCTGACTGGAAAGAAACACTGGGCAGCTGGTTTTTCGAGCTGCTGCCGGCAGGCTCTATTTGCGGAGCCCCCAAACCCAAAACACTGGAAATTATACAGGAAGCCGAAAAAACACTTCACTCAGGCGGAAATCGCGGATTCTATTCCGGCATCTGCGGCATTTTTGACGGTAAAACCCTGAATTCTGCCGTCATGATCCGCTTTATAGAACAAACCCCGGAGGGTTTTATTTTCAAAAGCGGGGGTGGCATCACCCACCTGAGCGAAGCAGAGAAAGAATATGAAGAGATTTACCAGAAGGTGTATTTACCGGTGAGGTGAAGGTATTATAAAGAATGCATCTGTAGAAGGTGAAACAGGACTAAGATACAATTTGATTTAAATTATAGAATTATTTTATTATGTTTTATTGTTTATCCGGGTAGAAATAACACAAGAACATACATATACAAACCATCACAAATCCAAAAGACATAAATTCCAGATTTTTTTGAAATGCCCATAGGATTTCAGGATAAAAAGGACGTATGGGTTCCTTTCAGGGAAAATAAACCTGACCCCAAGGAAGCTCTTCAAAGGATGCAGGCTTTACAAAAGAAATATCCTCCTAAAGTTATCGAAAAAGAAATCAACCTTTCTGAGCTGATCAATGAATTAAACGCATAAATTATCCTTCCCACACATGACTTATTTTGTATCCTCTCAGGAGAATACGCCCTCCCTACGACTGAAGCTGTGGGAGAGCTGAGATAAGCCCTCCCATTAGAAGAAACAAGAGCAGAAGATATATCTTAGGGTGCTCCCCTCATGTCCCGTCAGGGACTTTATATTGGTAGAAAGAACCATCCTACTCTGATCCCCTTACCCCGTCAGGGGTTATATCTATTCAAAACCATAATCGTCTGTTATTAAATCCCTAACGGGATATGGAAGAAATCTTAAGGGAGGGATTTTCTACCAATATAAAGTCCCTGACGGGACATGGGATGCGCTCTATCTTCATCGCTCCAGTTTCTGCTTAGTTAATCGTTTTTGCTATAAGCTCCCGGGCCTCCTCCAGCTTGCTTCCCCGATACAAAATTTTCCCATCATTATCCACCAAAAAATACAGAGGATAACCGTTCGCATTCACCTTTGTCTTAAACTCCTCCACATCATCAAAGTGATTATCCCAGGAGATGTTATTTCTCGTTATTAGTTTCCCGGCTTTCTCCTTTGCGGTTATGGTTTTATCATCAGCTACTGCCACAATATGCAGACCTTTCTCATGATACAAAGTATGAATTTCCACTAAAAAGGGCATCGCTGTTACACACGGCCCGCAAGTGGAGCTCCAATAGTCAATCAGGGTAACTTTGTACTTGCTAAAAAGATCTTTTCCCAGTGTATGGTCATTTTCAAACCTTATTTCCGGGAAAAACTTACCTTCCCTTTAAAAATATCATTCCCTGAGAGTTTTAAATAATAACTTGAAAACGGCACCATACCTGTTGATTTCAGGTCGGTCGCCTCTTTCATCTCAAAATTGTAAAACTCCTCAAATCCCATTTTCACGATTGGGGCTCCTATAATAAGGCTGTCTCCTTTTAAGCCGGGTGCTTCTAATTTTAAATTAAAATTATTCTGTGTAAGAGAAGGAAAAGGCAGCGCCAGAAGTAAAAACATAAGATAGTGCTTCATAACATCGAAAATTAATTGAACTATAAATCAATTAAATATCAAAATAGGGGATACAAAAAAGGGATAGATTTCCGGGTTTTTGTTACGAAAACGCTACCTGCTACTCATCTGAGACTATGGAGAGTGGAGATGAGGGAGAGCTGAGTTTCTCCAAAATCCTTCCTATCTTTATCTCTGCAAAACACATCCCCCATGATACCGGCCTTCTTTGAGACCTTTAAGCTTTTGAACAATGAACTCTGTAATACGGAGTTTCACCTGGAACGGGTGCAGAAAACGCAGGCAGCCTTTTTCATAGGTGCCCGGTTCGATATCAATGAGGTGTATGATGCCCTCAGCGACTATCCCGAAGGCCTGTTTAAGGTACGGGTAGACTACGATTCGGCCATCACGGGTATCCGGGCTGATCTGTATGAGATTCAGCCACACCGCAAAGTAGGCTTTCTGGACATCGGAGATTTCGACTACTCCTTTAAATTTGCGGATCGCGGTTTCTTCCGGGAAAGCCTGGAGCGTTATCCTGATTGTGACGATATCCTTTTCCTGAAAGATGGCTGCCTCACGGATACCACCTATTGTAACGTAGCTCTTTTTGACGGGAAAGAATGGGTTACTCCTGCTACCTTTTTACTGCCGGGTACCAAAAGGGCTGCACTGCTTCACAGCGGTGCATTGCGTGAAGCAAGTGTTACCCTGCAGGATCTTCCCGGTTTTGAGGCTATCGCTTTTATCAATGCCATGCGCGATTTTGAAAAAAAATATACTTTTGTCAGAGATCAAAACGAACTTATTCTTGCTGAAATATGACCTTCCGGATTTCCCTCGTCTTACTGATACTTCTGACCGCCTGCTCCAATCGCCTCCCGAAAAAAAATATGCAAACCACCTACCGGCTGGTCACTGAAATTTCAGAGGATCTTAAAGCATTGCAGAAATCAGCTACCCGCTCCAAAGCAGAGCTGGAAATAGATACGGAGACGGGCCACTTTAGAGGCCGGTACAAAAGCCATGATTTTACGGGAAAATATATCATAGAGCATACGTCAGCGGGGTTTGTCAAAGGTTTTTTCTACCGGGTGAGGATAGAAGAACTGGATCGCCCGGAATCGCGGAATGAAGAAGAGGAAGCTTTTTTTGAGCACCTCTCCGGCGCCCGGCGCCTGTACATCGCCCCGGATAAGCCGGGGCAGCCGGCGTATGTTACATTGGAGATCAGCCGGCCTGATAATGACAAAAAACTGGTTTTTGTGAAAATATAGGAATACGTAATTTACGATTCTGCTGGCCCGCTCAATCGTAAATCAAAAATCGTAAATCCTCAGTTCTTCCTTATAAAATCATTTAATCCCCTCTCCGCCGTCTCCTGCACCTTCTTCTGGGTTACACCTGTAAAGCCCAGCAGCCAGGGCAGAAAACCCAGGGCCTGCCTCGACCATTTCCTGAAGTTAAACCGGTCGCGCTGTGTGAGAATCTGCCCGTCCAGGAGCTCAAAAGTAGAAACCACTTCATTTCTTACTTTACGGCCGGTTCTGGAAAAAGTATACCGGGCCACCCACCTTACTTTTGCCCGGTCTTTACCATGATCCAGTATTTTATATTCCACTTCCATGTCTTTGGCCCCCTTCAGGAGCATTTCCCACATTTTGCCCGCTTCAGACCCGGACAGGCTCGGGAAAACCGGGTCGCTGAAGAGAGCATTAATAGCATAAAGCGAGGCCATGGTTTTGTAATCGCGTACCTTCATGGCTTCGTAAAAAGTGGTAATGAGTTCTTTGGTTTTCATACTTAAAGTCAGCTTTGAGCTATGAGCCTCGAGCTTCCTGGCCTGCGGGCTCACAGCTCTTAGCTCATCGCTATTTCACAATTTCACCATTTTGGCAGAGTAGGTATCCGTATCTGTTTTCACTTTCAGCAGGTAAATACCTGAAGGCAGGTGGGCTACAGGCGTACGCAGGGTTTTGGAATTCATCCGTCCGCCGCCTGCACTATCCGTTATCTCTACCCCTTCCAACGTTTCTCCTTCCGGTATTTTAAGCGTCAGCACGTCTGTTACCGGGTTAGGCATTACTTCAATTTTCTTCACGGGGTCTTCCTTCGCCAGTATCTGGTTAAACGTAATAATGTTGGAAGAAGGGCTCATACAACCATCCTGGGTGACACTTTTTACACTATAGGTGCCGTCAAATTCTTTCCGGAAGGTGCTATTGGAAGTATAGCCACCCATCGGGTTTCCGTTTACGTAGAACTGGTACAGCGTACCGCCTCCGGCCACCACCTGGTTTCCGTTATCGGTCAGTACAGGAGTGGGCGGCACAATACAGAATTCTGCTTGCGCAGAAGCGGCTGCATAGCGGGAATCGCCCAGCTGTATCGCCTCAATATGCACCTTGCCCGGCGCGGATCCCAAAGTTACCCGCCGGCCGGAGATGGCAGCGTTTCCTGATACCAGCTTATAGATCAGCGGCAGGCCCGAGCTGGCAGTAGCATTAATATCAAAAGAGGCTCCCGGGTTTTTGTCGGTAATGGGACTGATGGTCACGGTCTGCTCCTGGATCTGGGGCAGTGTACGGGTTCCGGTAGCAAAAGAGACGCCGTATACCTTATCTGCGGCCAGAACGGCGGCGCTGTTCACATCCGGCGTGATCTTATCCGATGCCAGCCTTACCCCCACCAGGTAATACCGGTTATTCTCTATATAATTAAAGGTCAGGTGCTGATCGGTTTTACTGAAATCAGGAAACCCGACGGTGGTGGTCTCAAAGTACTGGAGCGAATTGGAAGCCCGGTTCAGGTCCAGGGTAAGAATATAATACCGGTCTTCATTTTCATCAATATAATCAAAAGCCAGGATGCCTGAATTGGTCTTGGAAAAGGCCGGGTTTCCTACACTTACGCCTTCAGGCACGTCGGTAAATATTTTTTCAATGGAACCGTCGCCATAGGTATTTCTGAGGGGATCCCAGGCACGCAATACACCCACATCATAAAAGGTGCGGCTCTCTGAAAACCATCCGCCGATCTGGTTTTGAGCATCATACACCACATATTCCCCTGACAGGTCCCATTCCAGCGCTTCGGCAAACTGTACTTTCCCGGAATTTACTCCTTCAGAATAGGTAGGATTATACAGCTCAAATTTCATCCCGTTACCGGCCACCAGGTCAAATACATAAATATAATTATTGTTCCGGGTCTCATCGGCAATGGCCGCTATCCGTTTCCCGTCTTTGGAAATGGCCGCGTTATACCATTTAAGCCCCGTTCCGTCATTGAAATTCAGTTCTTTTCCCTCACTGAGGTCATAGGCATGGATCTTCTGGTCATTGCCCACAAATACCATGATCTCACCGTTATCAGTCACAGAAGGTTTCGACAGGCAGCCCACAGCTCCTGTAATGGGTGAAAAATTCATGGTACCGAAATTGAAATTGGCCACATACAGCCGCTGATCATTTTGTGCCGGGCCAAAAGCCACCATCCGGGCGGTTCCGGGGTTAACAGGCACCTCATTTTCTTTAGAAGGGTTAGGCACACTGCCTGAGCCGCTTTCCAGGATGCCCACCTTATCAAATGCCACCCGTGCAGCCTGCACTTCAGCACCATCGCCGTACAGATCTTTGGCCGACTGGATCACCGCCAGGCGCAGATCCTGGAAACGGGAGGTCCGGCCAAGATACCGGGTAAGCGCATGATAATATACCTTTTCCGCCTTATCCTTGTTCATGTTAGCCGCTGTGGCAAACAGGTAAAAGGCATGGTTGGGAATACCGCTGTTGACATGCACCCCGCCGTTATCCTGGTCAGGGGTATCTCTCAATACCTCATATTGGGACATATACATGGGCTGGTACCCGGGATCGTTTCTTCCCCCCTGGTTAGGGTTCTGAAGCGACCGTAATGCCCCTGAAGGAAACACTGACCGGTTCACCACGTCTTCCCCCAGGGTCCAGTCGTCACGATCAATCATGGCCCCGAAAATATCCGCAAAAGACTCATTCAGCGCACCCGACTGGTTACGGTACTCCAGCTTGGCCGTATTTTCAATCACTCCGTGCGTCATTTCATGGCCGGCCACATCGAGGGCCCCGGCCAGGGGTTTGAAGGCCTGCCCCCCATTTCCGTAGCCCATAAAAATACCGTTCCAGAACGCATTGTCAAACCCTTTCCCGTCTTCATCGGTAATATTAATGACAGAGATGATATTTCCGCCGTTACCGTTCAGCGAGAGGCGCTGAAACTTCTGCTCATAATAATCATAGCTGCGGGATGCATTTACATGCGCCGATACCGCCGTGGCGTTCCATTGTGCCGGGTTGGTAGCTACCACATGATAAAGATCCATATCTTCATTGTCTACCCGGGCATTGCGGGCGTCAATGGTCAGAATGGCACCGGCCGGTGAGTTGGGCAGTTCCGACTCTCCGGGTTTGAACATTTTCTTCCGGGTATCAATCATCACGTATTGATTGCCGATCTGGTACGCATTAAAAGCCTGCTGAACGTTATTGAGGTCACGCGAGCTGGCCTGCACCACGCCGTCCAGGGTACAGGTATGGTTATATTTTTCCACCACCTCTCCGCTATGGGCATCCACAAAATACACCCAGCGTTCCAGCAGGTTGGGACGCAGCGTCAGATGATAAACCAGGCGGCTCTCTTCTTTACCCGGATAGATAAAAAGTTCGCCCTTATCCGGGTCCATGGAGAGCAGCTTATTCACCAGCCCATTTTTCTGAATGACTGATTTTTTACTGAGATCGGCATAGGCCAACCGGATGGCTTCCTCTTCTCCCAGCCCGGGCTGTGTACTGACCTTAGGAGTAGGAAAAACCCGGCCCATCATGAATTCAATTACGCCCGAACGGTTGGAGTGCAGGCCCAGCTCACCGCCATACAGGGGTACTCCCTTATAGTTCTGCTGCAGGTTTACCCTGCGGATCCCGCCTTCATCGGTATAATCCGAAAGCACACGAAACTCCTCTTTTACATTCGATATTTTGAGCTCGGTCTTTACCGACCGGAGAAATTCCAGGCTCATTTCCTTTACATTTTTCCGGGCATTCTTCGTATCGCCTGAAAATTGCAGGTTCCTGACATAAGCCACCGCCCCGCTCTCCTCATCCACTACCACACGTCGCGACAGATCGGCATTAAGAGGTTTGAAACGTTGTTTTACAACACTTTGCCTCCCGTTAATCACCGGGAGCTGCTGCTGAGGAGTTATCCCGTTATCCCGTAACGGTCTCCTTCCCGGGAATCCCTGTGAAAAGGCGGCGTGGCCCGCCAGAAGAAAAAGTATCCCTGCGTAGAATCTGATCATAATCTCTTTAAAAATAATATTTTAAGCCCCCGGCCCGTAAAGCAAATTTAACGACAAAAAAGCATAAACATACAGGGTTCAGGTTTAAAAATATTATCCAAAAGCAGGGAACCTCCCGGTCAAAAATAATTTGTATCTTTGCTGTTTAGATTATCAGGATATTTACAATTATGGCGATAACTCATGACTCGGGCCTGGGAACCCTGCAAAAAGCCTTAAAAATCAACCTTGACAGCAAGATTTACGGTACTTTTGCGGAAATCGGGGCCGGCCAGGAGGTTGCCGGTACTTTCTTCAAAGCCGGTGGTGCTTCGGGTACGGTAGCTAAGTCTATGTCGGCGTATGACATGACTTTTTCCGATGCCATCTACGGCCCGTTAAAAGACAAAAGATACGTTTGCCAGGAGCGTCTTGACAGTATGCTGGATCATGAATATGACCTCCTGATAGAAAGGCTGAATGAAAAAAGAGGAGCCGATACCCAGTTTTTCTCTTTTGCCAATACCGTGGTGACACTTAACTACCATAAGAATAACCACCCTCACGGCTGGCTGGGCTGCCGTTTCCAGACCGAGCCCCAGGGCGAATACCACGATGTGATCATCCATGTGCGCCTGCTGGACCGGGATACCATCCTGCAGCAGCAGGCCGTGGGTATCCTGGGGGTAAATCTCATCTATGCCTGTTTTAACTATTACCGCAACCCGGAAATTTTCCTGGAATCACTGCGTGACAATATTGCTATAGACCGTTTCCAGCTGGATTCCATCAAGTTTTTCGGCCCTTCTTTCAAAGAGGTAGACGGCCGGCTGATGTCGCTCCGCCTGGTACGGAACGGTTTTTCCGATGTGGCCATTTTCGGCCCGGACGGCAAAAACGTTCAGCCTTCCGATATTCTCTATAAAAAGAATATCCTCATGCTTCGTGGCCGTTTCCGCCCTATTACCAATGTACATATGGATATGCTGGAAAACGGGCTGATGCAGTTCAGGGAAGAAAGCGATGTGGAAGAAAGCAGGCTCCTGGTACTGGTTGAGCTGACCCTGCAGGGTTTAAAGTCAGACGGCGACATTGACGAGAAAGATTTCCTTGACCGGGTAGACATCCTGGGTGCGCTGGGGCATACGGTGATGATCAGTAATTACGTGGAGTACTATAAGCTGGTCAGCTACCTTTCCGTGTTCACCAAACTTAAGCTGGGCCTGATTATGGGCTATCCTAACCTCGAATATATTTTCGAGGAGGAAAACTATAAAGAGCTCCCCGGCGAAATACTTCAGTCATTCGCAACGTTATTTAGTAAGAACATAAAGGCGTTCGTTTACCCGACATTGAAAGATGGCGCAATATTAAATTGTATGCGGTTTAATCCGCCCGCCCACCTGACGGATCTGTACCGGTACCTGATCGCTAACAATAAGATTGAAGATATCTATCATTATAATAAGTCGAATCTCAATATAATTACTGACGATATGCTCAGTCTTATACAAACCGGCGAGCCCGGCTGGGAGGAAAACGTACCGGCTGAAGTAGCCCAATTTATCAAAGACCGATGCCTTTTCGGTTTTCCATGTGTTGTGATTCCTAAAAAAGAAGAAGTTTAAATGTTTAAGAAATTATTCATTCTGTTATTTTTCACCGTAAGTGCTTTTGCCCAGAACGTTGCTCCCCGGATTTTACTGCCCCGGTCACCGGGATGGAATGTAGTCAGGGAAGGCGACATTCTTTCTTTCCAGATACGCCTGAGTCCTGATTCCCTGAAAAACCACTACAATTTTGGCATTCAGCAGGGTAAGATAGCCGGCATGGAACTTGACAGTGCAGGTCTCTTTACCTGGACACCCGCCTATCACCTGGTAGACCGGGTAGAGCAGGAAAAGATTTTCCAGATTATTATAGAAGCCAAAGATGATCAGGAGAATAAGGTGACCACCAACGTGGACTTTAAGGTGCTTCATAGCAACCGCCCACCGGTGCTGAACAGCCTTAAGTCGTTCTACGTACAGTACAATAATAACAACGTCTACAAGATAGGCCCGGACCTCGCCTACGATGAAGATAACGACCCCATTGTTTTTGTCCCTAACCTGGAGACCCTTCCGCAAGGGATGAATATGAGCACTCAGGGTGAGATCACATGGAACCCTTCGCTGAACCAGTTCAAGCAGCTCAAGGAGAGCCCGCGGTACATTGAATTCCTGATCCAGGATCAGCCGGCCAAATCTTCGGTTAAAGGCACTTTACGACTGGAAGTGACCCAACTGGACCTGCCCCCCCAGATCACCCTGGTTCCCAAAACCGACAAAATTCACCTCCGTGAAAACGAGAAGGTAAACCTGCGTTTCTACCTGTCAGACCCCAATGGGGAAGAGGATATTGATGTTTTTGATTTCGTGACCAACGCACACGATTTCCCGCAAAATACCCTGGTAAAAAACTCGAATACCCAATATGAGTTTACCTGGAGTCCGGGGTATCATTTTGTGCAGGATCCCGCAGACACCCTGAGTTTTTATATTGATTTCTTTGCCCTTGATAAAACCCAGAACCGGGAGGTTCGCCGGGTAAACTTTGTCATTAAGAACACGGTTAACGAGGTGGAGCTGGACAAAAAGAATTACTCCCTGTACTATGGTGTGCTGCTTAATGCCTGGGAACTCATGGAACAGCTAAAGGAAAAAGAAGAGTCTCTCAAAAAAGATTACCAGCGGGCCCGTAAAGGTAAAAGAGGGCGGTCAGTTGTCAACGCATCGCTGGGAGCCACCACCGGTCTCTCTTCGGTCATTGCCAACGGAAATGCCAACACGCAGAAGACCATCTCGGCTGTGGGCGGCACCACCACCCTCACCATCAGCACCCTGGAAGCCACCGAAGTGATTGGTAAATCCATGAAAGATGTGATTGAGCGGCTGAACTATGTGATTGAAAAGAAAAATGAGATCCAGACCAAGGGCGATATCTTTGCCCGGGATTATTCCCTGAAAGCCGCACGAAGAGGCCCTGATTTCATCAAAAAAGTAGATGAATTCAATAATACCATGAACCTCAAAGGCATGGTGGCCCTGGAGCTGAATGCCGCCTGGGAGAGCAAGAAAAAGCCTACGGAGGGAAATATCAAGAAAACGTTCAAGGATTTTGTGATGTGGTGATAATTTCTCACGGATAGGTACAGATTTTTTTATTTTTATCTGTGGGGATCGGTGTGATCGGTGAGAAAAAAAAGCCTGTATATCTCTCACAGATCGCACAGATAAGCACAGATTTTTTATTTTTATCTGTGGGGGTCGGTGTGATCGGTGAGAAAAATAAACGCCTGAGACCGTACTTTCCCTTACTTCCTCCACTTCCTAAAAAAAGACAGTTTTTTCTTGGTTTATATCATTTCTTCTCTTATCTTCATAACTGAGGATTAACCTCTTTAAAACACATGTTTCACTAAAATATTTACAGGTATGAAAGTGCAGATAAATGCGGTGGGTTTCACTGCAGATAGCTCGCTGAACGAGTTCTTACAAAAAAAGCTGAACAAGCTGGACACCTTCTATGACCGGATCATAGATAGTGAGGTTTTTCTGAAACTCGATAAAGGAGACAAGTTGAATACCCACAAAAAGCGAATCGAAGTGAAAGTAAATCTGCCGGGTGATTCCATTATCGTTAAAGAGACAGGAAGCACTTTTGAAGAGGCCACTGATATTGCGATGGATGCTTTAACCCGGAAAGTGAAACAATTCAAAGAAAAAACCGGCGGTATCGGCCGTCGTAAACCTATAGAAATACAGGAAGAAATAGTAGAAGAAGATTAAAGACCGGAACGCAGAAGGCGCAGATTTTTATGATTGATTCTTCAAATGAAAATCATAAAAATCTGCGCCATCCGCGTTCTATTTAAACATATATTCCTTCAGGTAAAAAGGCTCAAAAGTCACCAGATTCTCCAGTTCCCTCCGTTCCCATTTATCCGAAACTATCTTACAGGCATATTCTGCTGAAGGCGACTGAACCGACGCAGCAAAGCGGGCATTCGGGTGCCGGATAACCTCCCTGCATTTGGCACTGCCTTCACCGAAAAACAATACCCGGTTCCGGTCTAAAATCTCCCGGAAGGAATCTTCCTGCACCAGCACAGCCGCTACGGGCACTTTTTCCGTTTTATCTGCAGCATTATAAAACCCGCAAAAAACCTCCATCCGCCTGGCATCGATCATGGGGCAAAGTAAATCTATCCCTTCGGTAAATTCCTGCTGGTAACACAGTACCGGCAGCGTCCCGAAAGAAATCAACGGAATATCCAGGCCAAAAGCCAGGCCCTTGGCGGTAGAAACGGCTATCCTCAGGCCGGTATAGGAGCCGGGCCCCCTGGCTACTGCCACTGCCTGCAGGTCACTGTACTCTACTCCGCCGAAACGCAATACCTCCTCAATCATCAGGGTCAGGTTTTCTGCGGAGGAACGCTCCATTCGCGAAGCCAGTGAAATCAAAACTTTTCTTTCATTAAACAGGGCCACAGAACACCCCGTAGTAGACGCATCAATGGCTATAATCATTTTTTCAGCAGGGCTTGGTATCGTTTCGGATCCCCAAAAAGCTTCAGGGCTTCCTGGATATCACGATCGCGGTCAAATGCCATAAACTTCATGGCCTTCTGGTAATGGTACCGGCCCAGGATTTCCATTTCAAGCAGGTTCCGGATCTCTGCGGCATGGCGTTCAGGGAGGGTTGCCGCCCGGGCATCGGCCATCTTTTTCAGCTGATCCAGCTGGCTTTTTATACTTGCGGGGTCTTCTGCTTTAGCAGCCAGCTCCTGTAGGGCTTTTTGTTCAGGGGTAAGGTAATCCAGCTTTTGTATTTTCAGCCATTCCCTGAATTCGCGGAAGGCCGCATCATCCAGGTAAAACCCTTCCCGGGGCTTATCATCCGGATGGGCGTGATAGTATTTTGTGGCATAGTCAAAGATCAGCTTCTGATCTGTCAGGGCCTTCACATATTCATTCTGTTCGCTTTTACCGGTCACGATATCCGGATCAATACCGGCACCGTCATACACCGTACGCCCGGCTTTGGTTTTGAAGGCCGTGCGCAGGGAGTCAGGCAGCCTCGGAAACGTACCGTCAGGGTTAGGGTGCCCGTAATCAATGGCCTGCACACAGCGCCCCGAAGGAATATAGTATTTGGCCGTGGTGATCTTCACCTGGGTGTTATAGCTGAGCTCACGCGTCACCTGTACCAGGCCCTTGCCAAACGTACGCTGGCCAATGATCACGGCCCGGTCGTAGTCCTGCAGGGCACCGCTCACAATCTCCGAAGCCGAAGCGCTCTTGCTGTCAATCAGCACCACCAGTGGCATATCCGGATCCAGCGGCTGGGTCATGGTTTCAAACTTATGGCTCTGATCAGCCGCCCGGCCTTTCATCTCCACCACGGGCTGTCCTTTAGGCAGAAAAAGGTTATTGATCTCCACCGCCAGCTGCAGCAGCCCTCCGGGGTTCCCCCTCAGGTCCAGGATCAGGTTTTTCATACCTTTCCCCTTTAAATCCTGTATAGCTGACCGGATCTCCCTACCGGAAGCCGCATTCATAAAGGAAGTAAGCTGTACATAGCCGGTGTTATCGTCTACCATCCCGAAATGCGGCACGTTATTGACCTTCACGTCTTCACGGGTCACGCTGAGATCCCGGGGCCGGCTTTGCCCGTATTTCAGTACGGAAAGCTTCACGCTGCTTCCTTTCTGGCCTTTCAGCAGCCGTCCGAACTCTTCCGCTTTACGGGCGGTCACGTCCACGCCGTTGATCTTCTGAACTTCATCGCCTGCCTTTATGCCCGCCTTATCGGCCGGAGACCCTTCATACACCAGGGTCACAATATGCTTTCCTTTATGCAGCTCTATATTGGCTCCTATGCCGTTATACGTACCCACATTCATGGTAAAATACTCCTCGATCATGTCTTCGGGGTAAAAAACCGTATAGGGATCCAGCTCCTTCAGCATGGCTTCAATTCCCGTACGCATGGCCCGGGTGGGGTTGATCTCGTCTACATACAGGCCGTTCACCTCTTTGTACACATTCACAAATACCTCAATATTCTTGGCAATCTCAAACAGGCGGTCATCATGACGAAAAGCCTGGAAGCCCAGGCTACCCAGCACCAGTACACTTATGCCTGCAATTAAAGTCTTACGTTTCATGATCGGGCTAAAAATATAATAACGGCGGTTTCCTGCGGAACGTATCCGGCAGAACGACTTAAAAATAGTGAAAAGTTTTTGCAAAGGCGGGTTTACTGTGATCTTAATTTATCCAGTATGGCCCCTACTGCCCGCTCCGCCTGGCTGAAGTCAGGCACTTCTTTCCCCACATACAGGAAGGCGATACAGGTTTGACTGGAACAGGGGTTTTTCTGAAGGCGGTAGGCCTCGCGGGTGAGCCGTTTTATCCGGTTTCGCAGCACCGCCTTTTTGAAATTTCTTTTGGGAACAGACACCAGCACCTCAGGAAAGCCGGCAGGGCTACCCGGCTCCCGGTACACCACCGCACGGTAAGGCCATACCGGAATCACGAAACAGTCTTTCGAGTTCCGGTCAAACAGCCGGCTGATCATCTTATGATTTTTCAGCCGCTCCTGCCGGGGAAATTTATGGCCTGTTTTATTCATATTTATTTTCAGTTATCAGAAATTAGCTATTAGAAATTAGAAGTTAGATTTCTAATAGCTGACTTCTGATCGCTAATTCCTAACTACACCCCGCTCCAACCCTATTCGCCAACAAAAAAAGCCACTCACGTGGCTAATATCTTTACAATGGGAATCCTTACAAATTACTTGTGAGTCTTCTCATCGGAAACAGTAAGCTTCCATCTTCCTCTGGCACGACGAGCCCTTAACACTCTTCTTCCGCCCGGAGTAGACATACGCTCACGAAATCCGTGCTTGTTAGCTCTCTTTCTGTTTGACGGCTGGAATGTACGTTTCATATCCTTTTTCTATTAAATTTGTTCATCCTTAAAATCGGACTGCAAAAATAGACAATATTTTAGTAATTAACAAATAACCGGAAAAATGTTTCGCAAATTGACAGTTGAGAATGGACAATGGACAACGGCTCCCGGGTAATTGTCCATTGTCAATTGTCCATTGTCCATTGCCCGAACCGGGTAAAAAGCAGACGGTTAACACAAATTACTTTCGTATTTTTTGGTTATTTATCGATTTTTTTATAGTATCTTTGCACCCGTATTGTAAAAAATACGAACTCCAGTTCTAAACATCCAAAGGTTTTATATGAGTAAATTACGTATTCTGTACATCTCCAGTGAAATTGATCCTTTTCTTGAAACTTCTCAAATTGCTGCGTTACTAAGAAAGCTCCCGCAGGAAATGCAGGAAAGGGGTATGGAGATTAGAATTCTGATTCCCCGGTTCGGTTTAATCAATGAGCGCAAACACCGTCTTCATGAAGTGGTCAGGCTGTCGGGAATCAACATCAGTATCGGCGAAGAGGAAAAGCCTTTGATCATTAAAGTAGCTTCTATTCCTTCTGCCAAGCTCCAGGTTTATTTTCTTGACAATGAAGATTATTTTCACAGGAAGACCGTATTTACCGACAAGGCAGGCACTTTTTATGACGACAATGACGAAAGGGCTATTTTCTTCTGCAAAGGGGCCCTGGAGACGGTAAAAAAACTGGGCTGGGCGCCGGATGTGGTGCATTGTACCGACTGGATGACCGCCCTGATTCCGTTATACCTGAAAACAACTTATAAGAACGATCCGATCTTCAAAAATACCAAAACCATCTTCACGGTTTATAATAACTCTTTTGATCATACGTTTTCAGATGACATGTTTCCGAAAGTGAAAATGATGGACATCAGTGACGAAAACCTGGCCAATCTGCGTTCCCGTGACTTCTACGGTTTTATCAAAATAGGTTGTCAGTATTCCGATGTGGTGGTAAAAGCCAATCCTTCATTGAACGAAGCCGTGACCACCGCCCTGGACGAAACTGCCGAAAGACAGATCAACTCCTTTGTGGGCGACGAGAACGCAGCGGAAACTTTCTATAACCTTTATACTGAATTGGCTGATTAAGCACTTTATGAAAAACAAATTTTCCGGTTCCGGAAAGCTTTTGGCTCTCGCTTTAAGCGTCTCTCTTTTTGCCTGTCATGATCCTTCTGAACTGGGTCTGGGATTAGGCTCTGACGGTACCATTAATGCTATTTATACCGATACCGTAAGCATAAGTTATTCTACGGTTCTTTCTGACTCTGCTGTAAACGGAAACTCCGTTTACCTTCTTTCCGGCAATATCACTGACCCGGTTTTCGGCAAAGCCGAGGCTGTAGCGTATTTTCAGCCTTCCCTTTTGCCGCAGTTTAACTCTGCCGGCAGTATTATCACTGATGATGACGGCTCTGTGCTGTACGATACCCTCAAGCTTACTTCCCCGATCGTAACGGATTCCCTGAAATTCCGGCTCTTTTTTGACGGCAGCCGGATTTACGGTGATACCAACGCCATCAGCAGGTTCACCATTCACCGCCTGACCGGAATCATGAAGACCTCTTCGTATAACGGCGATGAAAAGCTGGAGTATGACCCTGAGCCCCTGGCCGGGTTTGAGTTTAACCTGCCTCAGCTGAGAAATGACTCCACGCGGGCCATGAAAGCTCATTTTGTGTCTCTACCCAAGGCCCTGGCCGAGGAAATGATTAAAGAAGCGGCAGATGCCAATGGCAATAACAATACCTTCATCAGTAAGTTCAAAGGCTTTGCCATTGTTCCGGACAAAGACAATAAGGCGGTTTACGGCCTTTCTGCCGGCATACTGGACCTGAACGGATATAACAGCTCCATGATCTCTTACTGGCATGCGGAAGGCGACACCACCAGCAAGCTCTATGTATTTAATATTAACGGCCCGCGTCATTCTTCCCTGATTTTTGACCGGAGTAAAACCGCACTGGCTTCTCTTACCAAAACGCAGAATGAGTTGCCACTGAACAGCACCACTGACCGGCTCTATCTCCAGGGCGGCAGCGGGATCAGTACAAAAATTGACCTTGGTGCGCTCAGAAACCTGGGTAAAAATATAAAAGTGGCCCGTGCCGTGCTGGAATTCCAGCTCGATCCGTCTAAGCTCAATAACCTTTACCGGAAAAATTATTACCTGACCCTCGCTGAAGCCGATGCCCGGAATCAGCAGAAAAGAAATTCTTCTAACCAGCTGACCTACCTTTTTAACGGGCAGAGTGATGTGGTTATGGGTGATTACTATGTATTAAGTGACACCTCCACCTATCTGAATGTGGATATCACCAATTACGTACAGCGGCAGATGTTCAAAGGTGACCTGAATAAGCAGCTGCTGCTGTTACCAGGGGCAGTGACCAGCAGCGGAGCGGGTATCCTTTCTAACGACAACCTTTCGCGGCTGGTTTTCTTAAAGCCCCGCTTACTGCTGTATTATAACCGGTATTAACAGCTATGAGCTGTGAGCTATTAGAAAAAACAACGCACCATCGTTGATGAATAAACTCACAGCTCAAGGCTCATAGCGGTCCGCCGCTGCGGCTCATAGCTTAAATTTTTATACCTATGAAAAAATTACTATTCTCCCTTATTCTCTTACCCGCCCTGCTTTCTGCCCAGAAGTCAAAACTGACCGATGAGCAGCTCCTGGAACTGGTTCAGAAACAAACTTTTCAGTATTTCTGGGATTTCGGCCACCCGGTGAGCGGGTTGGCCCGTGAAAGAAGCAATCACGCCTTCGGATACGGCGACGAAACCTGTACCACAGGGGGTACCGGCTTCGGGGTAATGGCCATAGTGGTGGCAGTGGAAAGAGGCTGGATCACCCGTGAGGAAGGAGCGCAGCGGATTCAGAAAATAGCCCGTTTTCTTGCAAAAGCGCCTGTTTACCACGGGGTGTTTCCCCACTGGCTTCATGGCAGCACGGGCCAGACCATTCCCTTCAGCCGCAAAGACGATGGCGGCGACCTGGTAGAAACGGCTTTCCTTTTCCAGGGCCTTCTGACCGCCCGGCAGTATTTTAATCAGAATAATCCTGCTGAAAACAGCCTCAGAGGACTGATCAGCATGATGTGGAACGAGATAGAATGGGACTGGTACACCCAGGGTTCCAAAAATCAGCTGTACTGGCACTGGAGCCCCAATAACGGCTGGGCCATGAACTTTGAGTTGCGGGGCTATAATGAAACGCTCATTACCTATGTATTGGCCGCCTCCTCCAAAAGATATCCCATCAGCCCGGAAATCTACCATAAGTGCTATGCAAAAAACGATCACTTTTATAACGGAAAGGAGTTTTACGGCGTAAAGCTTCCGCTGGGATTTGATTACGGCGGTCCTCTCTTTTTTGCGCACTATTCCTTCCTGGGGTTGGATCCGCGGGGACTGAAAGACCGCTATGCCGATTACTGGGAGCAGAATGTGAATCATACCCGTATTAATTACCTGCACTGTGTAAATAATCCCAAAGGCTTTAAAGGATACAGCGAAAAATGCTGGGGCCTGACGGCTTCTGATAACCATGAGGGGTATAATGCCCATTCACCTGCCAATGATCACGGGGTGATCACGCCTACAGCGGCCCTGTCTTCTTTCCCATATACCCCTAAAGAATCCATGGCGGCCCTGCGCTATTTTTATGACGAGCGTGGTGACCAGCTATGGGGAAAATACGGGTTCTATGATGCCTTTAATGACTCTAAGAACTGGGTAGCCCAATCTTACCTGGCCATTGACCAGGGGCCTATCGTGGTGATGATTGAAAACCACCGTTCCGGCCTGTTGTGGAACCTCTTTATGGAGATTCCCGAAATACAGGATGGCTTAAAGAAGCTGGGCTTCGAGAGTCCGAAAATCAAATAGACAGTCCTGATTTTAAAAGCCCGCGTTTTACATGCGGGTTTTTCATGAAATTCTTCCACAGTAAACCGCTGCGGTGGTTTTCTATTCCAATAATAATGGGCCCCTGGTCTATAGCAATATAACTTTCAGCATACCAGTCGTCTTTTACAGAAAATGCATCTTTAAAGCCGTATTCTCCAAAAAGCTTATCTCCCAGGGTATAATAAAAGAAATGCAGCGCTTCCAGTGATTCTTCCGGTGTGTACGGGAAAGATCCCAGGGCGGCAGAAGGAGTAATTACTCCCTTGTCATTCCGGGGAGAGTGAGCCGAATAGCCCGCAGGGTTATCACTGGCGGTCAGTCCCCACGAATAACGGCTGTAACCGGGGAATTTATTCGGGTTTTCCATACAATAGGCGCGGTTGATCAGGGTATGGTTCCGGCATTGTAAAGCATAATCCGCCACGTAATCATCGGATAAGCCGAAAGGGCGAATTCCCAGGAAAGAGTACTGGGAAAGAAACAGGGGGCCACCGTAATCAGGCCCCAGCGGGAGCCGGATACCGTGATGCATGCTGCCGTTCACAAAGCTCCCGTAACGGGTCCAGCCGTTTACATAATGCTCTTTTTCAATAGCATATTTCTCAGACCCCGCTGCCAGCACATATGTTACCAGGGCTTCATTCCATCCACGGATCTTCAGGTTAAGCTCAAAGCCGTAGTCAGGGCTCCAGTGCCAGAAGAGACTCTCACTTCCGTTCAGGAAGAAATTCCATTCCACGGCCTGGTAAAGCGCTTCAATCCGGCGATTCAAGTCATTATCTGCGAGGTATTCTCCTGCCGTCAGAAGTCCCATCATCAGGAAAGAGGTTTCCACCAGGTCAGCACCATTATCTTTGGCACTGAAAGGCTGGGTACGGCCGGTATTGCCATCATACCAGTGCGAAAAAGCCCCATGATATGTCTGCGCATTTTCCAGGAAGCTCACCACCTTTTCCACCTGCTCCAGCCCCTTTTCGCGGGTAATGAATTTCCGCTCCATCCCTACACAGAGAGCCATCAGGCCAAAACCCGTACCGCCGGTAGTTACGGTATTCTGAGAGGTATTCCGTTCACGGGTCATCCCCGATGCCGGGTGGGCAAAATCATGGAAATAACGAAGGGTATGCTGCTGTACCTTATCCAGTAAAGCCTCATCGGAAATCCGGTCCATCTTATCTGACGGATCGGCATCTGTGTAAAAGAAAAAGCTCTCTTCCTTTCTCAGCGTTCCTTTTTCTGCCGAAAGCAGCCCGCTGCGTACCACAAACGTGTATTTCTGAAAGCCTTCCAGGTTATCAGCGGGTTGAAGGGTAAGCTTGCGGTTTTCATCAGAGAAAGTATACGCGCAGGGAATCGCCTCGCCCTTCTTATTTAATAGAGAAACAAAGGTTTTAAAACCGGATGCCGGATCCAGGGGCTGGCTGAAGGTCATCGTGATCCCCGGTTTCAGAGGAATAGCTACAAGCGATGATTCCACTGCCTTTCCTTCCATATGAATACTAAGCAGAATAAGAGGATCCGGAGCAGGTTCTTCTTTATCTCCTGAAGAACAGGCGTAAAGGACCAAGAAGGAGAAGAATACTATGGCTCTTTGCATATAATAACTATTAAGGAAAGCAATTCAGTTCATTAACGACGCCCCTGAAGGGGTCAAATGTTTATAGGACAAACGGTGTCAAAATACCCATACGCCCCCTTCGGGGTCGTATTCGGGCATTCAACAACCTCTCCTATAAACATTTGAATCCTTCGGATTCTTAACCGGGAATCAACGTATCTTACCAGCCCGGATTTTGCTCAAAGCCCGGCGTCTGGATCAGCTGGTTGGTATGCACCGGGAACAGGTAATGCTTTGCAGGCTTAAAATCCTTCCCGTAAGCTCTCATGGCCGCCTCTGCCTGACGCGTACGTACCAGGTCAGACCAGCGGTCATGCTCAAAGGCCAGTTCCAGTCTTCTTTCGTTCCAAATCTTATTACGGATCTCTCCCTGGTTAGTGGATGTAAAATCAGGTAACTTGGCCCGGTTACGCACCGTATTCAGCGCCTGCAGTGCTTCTGCGGTATTGCCCAGCTCATTGGCTGCCTCGGCCAGGATCAGGTAAATCTCACCTAATCTCAGGTAGCGAAGGTTTTTACCGTTATCCGAACCGCCCGGATTGGCTGAGTCGTAGGCCTTTTCATTATACATCGGGTTTTCCGCTCCGGCATTTACCTGACGGCCGTCGTACAGGGTTTCACCCCGGAACATAATGGTGGCGTTCATTCTTACCGAATCTTTCTCAGCCAAAAATGCATTCAGCAGGTTCTCGGAAGGTACATTGAAGCCCCAGCCCCAGCCACCGGTACCCCTGGCTCCCTGGGTTTGGGAATACTGCTGGATACCGTGAGCTATAGATTCGCCCCTGGCCTGGAACTCGAAAAGTGATTCCGGCCCGTTCTCTCCTTCTTCTCTCCATATTTTAGCGTAATCCGGCTCCAGCGCATACTGGCCGGATGCAATCACGGCCTTGGCCATATCTGCTGCCTGCTGGTGTTTTCCCTGGTAGAGATATACCTTGGAAAGAAGCCCCTGTGCGGCTCCTTTGGTAGCCCGGCCGATGTCTTTTGAAGCATAATCTCCTTTCAGAGGGAGCACATCAATAGCCGCCAGCAGGTCTTGTTCAATATAGGCGTAAACTTCTGATTCCGGAGCCCTTCTTACCAGGTCCTCGTGCTGCAGGGGCACTGCCCCCCAGCCCCGCACCAGGTAAAAATAGTTCAGCGCACGGATAAACCGGGCCTCTCCTATCAGCCGGTTCTTATACGCCTCATCTGCCAAACCGAAATTCCCGGTATACTCAATGGCCAGCGTGGCACGTCCGATGGTCTTATACCAGCGGGTCCACATGGCATGAAATGACCCGGCATTTCCCGCATTATAGGTCAGGTCATCCAATACATCCTTATCGGTTCCTTTATCCGTGAGGGATGAACCCTTATCAGCATTATCTGAGAGGATTTCCGTAATTCCGAGGAAAGAGAACGCATAATCCCACTCGGTAAACATGCCGTAAACTCCTGTTATAAAGGCTTCCGGTTCAAAGATCTCATCCCTGTGCTTCGCTTCTACGGTTTCTCTTGAATCCACATTCAGGAAGTCGTCTGCGCAGGAGGTGATGCCTAACGACAAAGCCACTACTGATGCTATATATATTTTACTTCTTTTCATGATAATTAAAATTGTAAGTTCAGACCTATGATAAAGTTTCTGGTGGTCGGGTAGGCCGACAACTCGATGCCTGAGGTTCCTGAAGGATCACCGTTATCAGCAATTTCAGGTGAGAAACCGGTATATTTGGTAAACATCAGCGGGTTCTGAGCGGTAGCATACACCCGCAGCTTGGAAGAGCCGGAGTACAGCTTATTCAGGGTATATCCCAGTGTGATGTTATTGATCCGGAAGAATCCGCCCGGCTCCAGGTAGTAGCTGGAAGCGTAGGAGTCGCGGTCGGCACCGGGATGAACCGTGCTGGTACCTGCACCGTGCCAGCGTTTCTCAAAGAGATCCAACGGCACGTTCTCGCCACCGTCAATCCGCGTACCTTTCAGTCCGTTATACACCTTGTTTCCACCCACGCCGTATCCGTAAACAGAGAAGTCGATATTTTTATACTCCAGGCTCACATTTACCCCATACGTATAGGTGGGAAGATAAGACCCGTAGAATAGCTTGTCGAGGTTATTAATTACCGAGTCAGCATTGATATCGGTATATTTCAGGTGGCCCGGACGCGGAGTTCCCAATTTTACGGCATTTTTATCGCCCAGCTCTGCTGTTGACTGCCACACACCGTTTGCCTCATACATCCACCAGGCATAGATAGGGTGTCCTTCTTTCAGCTGCTTGGTGATCTGCCCGTTCCCCAGGCTACCACCCGTCTGACCGTCATATGCCGGCTTCACGTCTTTTACGGTATTTTTATTGTAGGCGTAATTTACGCCTATGCTGTAGTTCAGCCCGATCTCTGACTTGTCGGCCCAGTTTAAGCCCAGTTCCACCCCGCTGTTAAGCACTTTTGCACCGTGCGCATAAAAATTATTCTCATACTCCGAGGTGTACGTAGGGGTTACCAGCAATATAGCGTTAGTGTTCAGCTTATGGTAATAATCTACCGAACCGCTCAGCCTGTCTTTCAGTAAAGCAAAATCAGCTCCGATACCGGTTTCAGTAGTCACCTCCCATGAAACACCTACCGCGGGTGTACCATATACTGCACCGAATACCAGCTCCTGGCCGGCACCGAACACGTAGTTCCGGTTACTGCTACCCGCTGCGGTCAGGATCTGCGATACGTTCAGCGGAATATCCTGGTTACCCAGCTTACCCCAGTTAGCCCGGATTTTCAGGTAATCCAGGAACGAATCCTGCATAAAGCTTTCATTGGAAACGGTCCAGCCGGCTCCCACAGACGGGAAAGTACCCCAGTACTCTTCACTGTTTTTGAATACGCTGGATCCGTCGCGGCGAATAGTAGCCGTCAGGTAATAGGTACTGTTAAAGTTATACTGCGCTCTGGCAAAATAAGAGGCCAGCGCCCTGGGAGTATAATAATTCTGCTCAATGGTTTTCTGGTAAGCCCCTGTTCCCAGGTTGATGTTCCAGTATTGTTCCTGCTCAGGCACATCGTATCCGGTACCTTTAATTCCGCTGCCAATACCCACTTTCTCTCTTGAGAAACCGGCAGTAGCCTCCAGGTTATGGTTGCCGAATGACTTGTTGAAAGTAGCAAAATTCTCCCATACCCACCTGAACGACTCTGAAGTAGAGTAAGAGAAGGTGTTATTGGCGTAAGCCGTGGTAGTAGGGTTAGCTTCTTTCAAAGCATTAAATTCAGCCTCGGTGCGGGTAGGATCAGCGTTCAGCCAGTTATTCCGTACATCGGTAAAGTTCCTTGACCTGGAGCCGTAGCGGGTAGCCCCTACACGCGAGTTAAATTTCAGGTAATCGGTAATTTTCACTTCTGCATCAAAGCCGCCCTGAAGCGTATTGGTATTTAAAAGCTCACGCTGTTGCATCAGCGAGTACACCGGGTTACCAATGGAGTTCAGGTTACCTACCGTCTCCCCGGGGTTTCTTTCATAACCTACTATTCCGGTGGTGCGGTTCCACACGGTACGGCCGGCTCTTCCGTTGGCATACCATACCGGTACGAGCGGTGACTGGCGATACGCGTCATTGAAGAGGCCGAAGCCTTTGGGCTCGGCTTCCGTAAACGTGAAGTTCAAGGTCTGGTTAAGCTTCAGCCGGTTCTTGAAAAACCGGTACTGATTATTATTTCTCAGCGTATTTCTCTGGTATTTGGAACCTTTTAATATACCTTCTTCCGTAAGGTTATTATAGCTCACAAAGAAATCCACATTTTCAGAACCGCCTGACAGGTTTATCGCATGGCTCATCTGGTGGCCTTTCTGAAGCAGTTCATTGTACCAGTCTGTATTGTTCGCCTGGTTTTCTTTCAGTCTCCAGGGCTGGTTAGCAGCCGCTATGTTGTCCAGGTTTTCGTTAAAATACTTAATATACTGGCTGGCATCTGCCATTTCCACCCGGTTCAGTATACCTTTCATGCCCACATAACCGTCATAAGAAATCTGGGTTTTGCCCGTTTTCCCTTTCTTGGTGGTCACAATCACCACCCCGTTAGCTGCTCTTAAACCATAGATAGAGGCTGAAGAGGCATCTTTCAGGATGTCCATCGACTGGATATCGTTCGGGTGGATATTATTGATATTATCTACCGGCATACCGTCTACCACGTACAGCGGATTCCTTCCCCCTAAGGCCGTACCCATCCCGCGGATAAGCACGGTAGGAGTAGAACCGGGTGCTTCATTGGCAATGATGGTGGCACCCGCTACCTTACCCTGGATAGACTGCATGGCAGAGGTAGCCGGCTGCTTCACGATCTCATCGGTTTTAATATTGGAAATTGCCCCGGTCAGGTCTGCCTTTTTGGCCGTACCGTAACCTACTACCACTACTTCCTCCAGCACACTCTGATTTTCCAGAAGCACCACATCAATCACCGAACGGTTATTTACCGGGATTTCCTGGCTGATGTAACCTACATAAGAAACCACGAGGATGTCATTCGGGTCAGCCTGAATGGTAAAATTACCGTTCACATCGGCCATGGTGCCACCGGTTTTTCCCTTCACATTAATACTGGCACCTATAAGAGCCTCTCCATTTGAGTCTTTTACGGTACCTCTTATTTCGGCCAGCTTAGCATGGGCGGCAGCGCCGGGCAACCCTGCCAGCACACCCATCACCACCAGTCCCGTCAGTAAAAGCGGATTTAAGGCATTACGAAAATACCTTCTTAAACGTTGAACATTTTTCATATTGAATTGATTGATAATTATTCATTAGCCCCATACACACCAACACCTGACCAAAGGAAGAGCAGCCCGGGGTATCCGGAAGAAATACAGAATTTTGTGAGGATACCCGGCGGATAAACCGCATCCGGAGCCCGCCCCGATTCAATGACTCCACAATATTAAATTATACTCTTTTTTTGTTGCAGAATTAAGTTTCAAAGGAATATTAATTGCCCGAAAAATCCAAATTTAATAAATAAATATTATCTTGTTTGGAGCAGGTTTAATTAGGACCGGCCGGGTCTTACGGCCGTACCTCTTCTTCAAATTTCATAAAGAGGAAATCAAACGGATCCAGGTAGTCTCCGTTCTTCTTGAGGGTGTAGTGCAGGTGCGGACCGGTCACTCTCCCGGAAGCCCCTACTTTCCCTATCCGGGCATTTTTCTGAACTTCCTGGCCCTTTTTGACCATAATTTTGCTCAAATGACCATAGATAGATTCAAAACCGTATTTATGCCGGATTTTAACAAAGTAGCCCAGATCATCCTGGAAACCGGTTTCCAGAACCACGCCGTTGCCGCTTGAAACCACGAATTCACCTGTTTTGCCTTCCAGGTCTATCCCCCGGTGAAATTTAAGGACTTTATGGATGGGATGTTTCCGCGCTCCGTAGAAAGAATTGACTTCCACCTCTCTCTCCAGCGGGTTGCCGGCAGGGATGTGATGAATGAAAAGGTCGCGGAAGGGGTCGTTATGAATGTAGCTGACCACCTGGTTCAAATCAGTCATGGGTGAAAGTTCTTTCTCCCAGTAATCATCTACATGACTTTTATAGCTATATTGGGCGCTCAGTATCTGTACACTGCCTATTAAGACCGTCAAAATTCTCAAAAACATCGGTATGAAAGTATTTGAAAGCATTATTGAGACGCAAAATTACATAAAAAATCGTTCCGTAGGTTTTGTACCCACCATGGGTGCCCTGCACGAAGGCCACATTTCCCTGGTTCGGAAGGCTAAAGAAGAGAACGAATTAACAGTGGTCAGTATTTTTGTAAACCCTGCCCAATTTAATAATCCCGAAGACCTGGCCAGATATCCCCGTACCCTTGAAACCGACCTGGAACGGCTGGAAAAAGCAGGTTGTGATGCGGTTTTCGTACCTTCTGTTCAGGAAATGTATCCTGAGCCGGCAGTGCTGAAAATGGACTTCGGAAGGCTGGAGCAGATCCTGGAAGGGGCTTTCCGGCCCGGGCATTTTAATGGCGTGGGACTGGTGGTCAGCAAGCTGTTCCACATTGTACGGCCGCACAGGGCCTATTTCGGGCAGAAAGATATACAGCAATGCGCGGTAATCCATCGCCTGGTGAATGATCTCAGCTTTGGTATTGAACTGGTTTTTTGTGAAACTGTCAGAGAGGCTGACGGCCTGGCCATGTCTTCCAGGAATGTACGCCTGAGCCCGGAGAAACGACAGGTGGCTCCTTTCATTTACCAATCCCTGCTCCGGGGGAAAGAGCTGCTCCTGAACGGGAATTCACCGGCTGAGACAGAGAAGCAGGTAGCCGCAATGTACGGAGAGCATCCGGATTTTGACCTGGAATATTACCAGGTGGTGGCATTCAGTAACCTGGAACAGATCGGGCAGTACGATCCTGCTGTAAAAACAGCCATTGTAGCTGCCGCTCATCTTGACGGCGTACGGCTGATCGACAATCTCATTTTCTGAAACATTTTGCGTAGCGGTTTTGTTGTTAATTCATGTTACGCACTATTTCCAAACCACAATAGATACATAGATTAAAGAGAATTTATCAAGACATATAAATATGTTATCCCTGGTCTCTTCTTTTCTATATAAAATCTATGTGGTTAAATCTATTTCACGAAAGCATAACATCAGTTATTAAATAATAATGAAATTTCTATTATGATCTGGCAGGAACTGACCGATATTGTACAACTGGACCAGCTGACCGATGAGTCACGTGAGGTGGCCGTGGGTATTTTTAAACACAGCACCCGCTGCTCTATCAGTGCCACCGCCCTTGACCGGCTGGAACGAAACTGGGCGAAAACGGAGGGCACAGACCATTTAAAAATGTATTACCTCGATCTGATTGCACATCGGGATATTTCAAATGCCATTGCGGAAAAATACGGAGTGGAGCATGAGTCGCCGCAGTTTATTTTACTGAAAAACGGGGAGGCGGTTTATCATGAGTCGCACTATGGGATTAATCTGGGGGAGATCGTAGAGAAGGCGGTTAATTAATCCTATATTTAATTAATGAATAAGGTATAATAAGTACATATAAGAAAGAGGAAATACAGTACTAAGGGGCTTTAGTAGGCCACTACCAGGTAGTATTCACGGATGCGGGTAATGTGAAAGCGGCAGTTGATACAGGTACCGTTAATATGAATCAGGCCGGTGAGCTCATCACCGCTACCGTACAGTTTCAGGTGTTGCCGGAAATCTACCGATCTCTTCCCGTAGAGTTTGTAGAGGGCCTCCTTGGCAGACCAATAAATGGTAGCGGTATCGAGGTCACCGTTTACAGCGGCTACTTCCTGTGGGGAATAAAGCCGGGGCAGGATACGGAAGATCTGTTCCCGGGGTTTTTCCAGGTCTATTCCTACTGCAGAATGCCGTGAAAATACCACGGCAATAAAATCTTCGGTATGGGTAAGCGAGATTTCATATTCCCGCCCGGCCAGATGAGGCTTGCCATGCTCATCTTTCTCCATTCCGTGGTAGGCAATGTTCAGGAGGTAACAGGCCCTTTCCAGCACATATTTCCCGGCCAGGAACTCCCTTTTTTTGGAAGGGACGGAAATGGCATCCCAGGTCTGCTTTTCATCGGGGGTCAGGGAAGTGAGCTCCGACAGCTCCTCCAGGGTCTCCGTGAGATTCCAGACCACAATCTGTAAACCATTATCCAGACGTATGTTGCTAAAAAGAGACATTAACGTTATTTTTGTTAAAATGTCGGCAATTAAACGACATATCCCGAAGTGTACAAATGAAATTTGAAATTAATAAGGTAGCCACCTATAAAGGGCACAAAGATAGTGTTTATCACCTGGGAGAAGGTATTACGGAAGGGAGATTCCTCTCCTCTTCGGGCGATGGCTACCTGGTAGAGTGGGCCTCCCCTGAAGAAGGCATTCCCGTAGCCCGGGTAGGCCACCCCATCTATGCCTTTGAACACCGGAGAGAGGAGCAGCAGATCTGGTTAGGCGAAAACTCGGAGGGTATCCACCTGATTGATACCGAACAAAAAAAAGTGGAAGCCTTTCTGAAGCTGGGGAAAGTATCGGTTTTCTCCATTAAATCGGCCGGCAACAAAACCCTGGCCGGCAACAGCCGCGGATACGTGCATGTGATCGATAACCGGCAGAATACGTTCATAAAACACATACAGGTATCTACCAAGAGTATCCGGACAGTGGCCGTCAATGCCTTAACCGGCGAATTTGCCGCAGGCTCTTCCGACCATTGCATTCACATTTTTGACCTGGATACCCTGGCGCCCAAAAAAACCATTGAAGCCCATACCAACTCCGTATTTACTCTGGCATGGCATGAAAATTACCTGATCTCCAGCGGCAGGGATGCCCACATCAATATCTGGGACAGTGCCCTGAACTACCTGCCGGTGGTTTCCGTGCCGGCCCATAATTATGCCGTGAATCATATCCTGCCCTTAAAAGGCACCTCTCTGCTGGCCTCCTGCAGTATGGACAAGTCCATTAAAATATGGGACATTGACGATATGCAGCTCCTGAAGGTCATTGACAAAGGGAAGTTTGCTTCCCACGGCACCTCGGTTAACCGCCTTTGGTGGAATGAAAAGACCCGGAGGCTGTTTTCTGCCAGTGATGACCGCACGGTTTCGGAGTGGAAGTTGTTTTAAATGAAAAATTTAAAAATGAAAAATGAAAAATGAAGGTACCATCATTTTTCATTTTTAGTTTTTACTTTTTACTTTACTATCTTTTTTTCGTTATTTTGTGCCTAGAACAAGAATTATCTCGTTATTAAGTGCAGAGCAATGTCACTTCGTAATTAAATTTCCGTCTTAACATAACCGTTCTTTTAAAATTAGTAGAAATGAGAATCACCTCTTTAGAAATTAAGCAGCACGAATTTGAGAGATCCTTCCGGGGGTATAATGCCGAGGAAGTACATAATTTCCTGTCAGATATTGCCCAGGAGTGGGACAAAATGTTTAATGAAATAAAGATGTTAAAGATGCAGCTGGAGATTGCGGAGAAGGAAGCATCTAAGCTCAGGGATGTGGAAATGACCCTGATCAAGACACTGAGAACGGCAGAGGATACCAGCACGCGGATTGCCGAAACGGCAAATGCCGAAGCAGCCAAAAAAATAGAAGCAGCCCGCCTGGAAGCCTCACAAACCGTACAAAAAGCGAACCAGGATGCAACAAAGCAGGTGGAAGAAGCCACATGGAAAGCCGACCAGATCATACGGGAAGCAGAAAATACAGGCAGGCAGCTGATCAGCGAGGCAGAAGGCAAGGCAAGAGATATTCAGAAAGCTTCAGAACTGGAAATTGCAGAGCTGGATTCACGCTACAATTTCCTGGAAAAGAAAAAGAACGACCTGCTGATCAGGCTGAAGCAATACCATAGTGAACTGACTGATTTGTTAAAAGATTCTGAAACCGCAGAGGTTCCTGCACCGGCAGAAGAAGAAAAGGCTCCCGTAGAAATGCTTGTTAAAGAAGAAGAATCGGTAGATTTTTTCAGGGAGACCAGTGAAAAAATAGAAGACGATTATTCCAGCGGCGTAAGCATCCCTTCAGCTGTAAATGCCATTATCCTGGAAACCAGCCGCGAGGAAGAAGAGGACAAAACCAACCTGGAGATCATAGAGGGGATAGGCCCCAAAATCAAAGAGGTACTGAATAATGCCGGTATTATGGACTTCCGTACCCTGGCTACCACTCCCGAATACCGCCTGAAAGACATTCTTACTGCCGCCGGCTCTCACTTTGCCACGCATGACCCGGGCACCTGGAACGAGCAGGCCCTGCTGGCGGAAAACGGGCAGTGGGACAAGCTGGAAGAGCTGAAAGCCCGGCTCACAGCCGGCCGGCCGCAGGCTTCACAGGCCTCTGCCGACGGAGCCAATACAGAGGAAATGCTGGACAAAGTCAATAAGGTCAAAGCAGCCATCCGCAAGGCTATGGTAGAAAAATCGGAGCAGGCAGATACTCCGGAAGAAAATCCGAAGAGCGGCTCGTTCTTCGATAGCATCTGATGGGGAAAATAGCGCTTGAGGGCATGGAGTTCTTTGCTCATCACGGGGTTTCTGATGAAGAGCAGCAGACGGGCAACCGTTACAGCATAGACATTGAGATAGACACAGACCTGCAGGCAGCCTGCCTTTCAGATGATCTTTCCGATACCCTGAATTACGGACGGGTCTATGCCATCATTGCAGAAGAAATGCAGGTCCGGAGCCGGCTCCTGGAGCACCTGGGCCACCGGATCATCAGCCGCTTAAAAAACGAATTTACCGGCATGGCAAAAGTGACCCTGCAGGTTTCCAAATATAATCCGCCGGTGGGGGGTGTGGTGCACCGGTCGAAAGTTACTTTAGAAGAAAGCTTTATTCATTGAACCGCGTATATACCCTTCAGTTTTGGTTGCTTTGCGCCAGCTCATTCTTGTTTTTTTCAAGTTTTAATATGCTCATCCCCGAGCTGCCCGACTACCTGTCGAAAATGGGTGGCGGGGAATTTAAAGGGCTGATCATTGCACTGTTTACCCTCACGGCAGGAGTATCCCGCCCGTTCAGCGGAAAACTCTCTGACACCATAGGCCGGGTACCGGTCATGGCCTTCGGCTCCCTGGTGTGCTTTGTGTGCGGATTTCTCTACCCTGTTACCACCACGGTCATGCCGTTTCTGCTGCTGCGACTGGTGCACGGTTTTTCTACCGGTTTTAAACCCACCGGAACGGCGGCCTATATTGCGGACATCGTACCTTTTAACCGCCGCGGCGAATCCATGGGGATCCACGGGCTGATCGGCAGCCTGGGCATGGCCTTCGGCCCTTTCATGGGCGGGTGGATCGTGCAGCATTTTGACTTTAATATCCTGTTTTATACCTCTTCGGTTTTATCCTTTCTTTCCATTGCCATCCTGGTGAATATGAAAGAAACGCTTCCGGCCCGGCGTAAGGAGCGCTTCCGGTGGTCATTGCTGAAGATCAACCGGCACGAAATCTTTGACGGGAGCGTTATACCTGTGGTAGTGGTGGTATTCTTCTGCCTTTTCTCTTACGGAGCCGTTATTACACTGATCCCTGATCTCAGTAAAAGCATCGGGTTGAAAAACAAAGGCTTCTACTTCCTGATCTATACGCTGGCCTCCATCGGGGTGCGGTTTGTTGCCGGCCGCTGGTCAGATCGCAAAGGCCGGCCCAATGTGCTGATCATCGGCTGCCTGTTCATGATCCTGTCGCTGATCTGCCTTGCTTTTACCCGTGATATCTGGCTGCTTTCGGTTTCCGGCATATTATTCGGGATCGGAAACGGCATTATTTCACCCATTACCCAGGCCTGGACCATTGATCTTTGTGCCGAAGAAAACCGGGGCAAGGCGGTAGCCACCATGTACATCGCGCTGGAAGCCGGCATAGGGCTGGGTGCCCTGCTTCCTACTTTTATCTACCAGAATAAGGTGGAAAATCTGCCGGCATCGTTTATTTTTACAACAGCTGTAGTATGTGTAGCATTGATTTACTTATTGATTTATAACCGGAAACACTCCGTTTCACCCATATAAGAATGACAATCATAGACGGAAAATTGATCTCAGGCCAGGTAAAGGCCGAATTGAAGCAGGAAGTAGACGCCATCCGTGCGGCAGGGGGGAAAATCCCTCACCTCGCAGCCATCCTCATCGGCGATAACGGTGCTTCTGAAACGTACGTGGCCAGCAAGATCCGCTCATGCGAGGAAATCGGCTTTAAATCTACCCTGGTCAGGGGAGATTCTTCCACTACGGAAGAAGAAGCGCTGGCCATGATTGACCGCCTGAACCGAGATGCAGACGTAGACGGGTTTATTGTTCAGCTGCCCCTGCCGGAGCATATCAACGTGGACAAGGTCATTGAGGCCATTGACCCGAAAAAAGATGTAGACGGCTTCCACCCCATTAACGTGGGGCGCATGGCCAAGGGCCTGCCGGCGTATATTTCTGCCACGCCTTTCGGGGTGCTGGAGCTCATTAAGCGTTATCACATTGAAACCTCCGGCAAGCACTGCGTGGTGGTAGGAAGGAGCCAGATTGTGGGCCTGCCTATGAGCCTGCTGATGGAGCGGAATGATTATCCCGGTAACTGTACCGTTACCCTCACCCATAGTAAAACCCGGAACATCAAAGAGATCTGCCTGCAGGCCGATATCCTGATTGCTGCCCTGGGCCGGCCCGGGTTTATTACCGCCGATATGGTGAAAGAAGGTGCCGTAGTGATTGATGTGGGCCTGACCCGGGTAGAAGATTCCTCCAAAAAGTCGGGCTTTGCCCTGAAAGGAGACGTGGCATTTGATGAGGTGGCCCCGAAAGCCTCGTACATCACTCCCGTACCCGGTGGAGTAGGCCTCATGACCGTAGCCGCCCTGATGTACAACACCCTGCTGGCCAGTAAAAAAGAAATATACGGATAAAACCTGTGCATTTATGAACTTTCATACCCGCAAATGGGTCAAGCCCGAAGATCTGAATCCCAACCAGTCGCTGTTTGGCGGCCGCCTGCTGGAGTGGATTGACGAAGAAGCTGCCCTTTATGCCATCATTCAGCTGGAAAACCCGCGCTGCGTAACCAAGTACATGTCAGAGATCAATTTTGTGAGCTCTGCCCGACAGGGCGACATCATTGAGATCGGAATCCTGGCCACCCATTTCGGGACTTCTTCCCTCACCCTGGCGTGTGAGGTGCGGAATAAGATGACCCACCAGACCATCATCCGGATCGATAAGATCGTAATGGTAGCCCTGGATGAGGAAGGGAATCCCACGCCGCACGGAAAAACGAAAATTGAATATACGAAAGACCGGCTGGCGGGGAAGTAGGGAGGTGAATTTTCGCCCTTTACCTATATTTCTTACTTTGTAAATTTAAAATAAAATATTAAATTTGCAAGGTATTATTTTATTTATTGGATTCCAGTTCTTCCATCATTTTCTCCAAAGAATTGACCATAATACCCTCTCCTGCAGGGTAATTTTCACGACCCGGGTACACCACAAATTTCCGGGTAGCTTTTATATCTTCACAACCAATATAAAAGCCCCGGGACACTACAGGTGCTGTGGAACGTTTAATTTCTATAGCCCAAACTTCTTTTGCCCCCCTCTCTACCACAAAATCAATTTCTGCACCGGCCGCTGTACGATAAAACCAGTAGGTATCTCCATCGGTAAGACTTGCTATCAGGTTTTCAATTACAAAGCCTTCCCAGCTTCCCCCGGCCACAGGATGCGCCAATAGATCGTCCAGTTTACGAATATTGAGTAAAGCATGGGTCAGTCCGCTATCGCGGATATACGTCCGGGGGGTTTTAACCAGCCGTTTACCCAGGTTCCCTGACCAGGGCCGCAAACTTCTCAATAAAAAGAGGTCTTCCAGAAGCTCGATATATCGCTTCACTGTAGGCATTGTCACCCCTAGACTGCCGGCCAGCACAGACTGGTTCAGCAAAGTTCCCTGATTATGAGCCAGCATAGTCCAAAGCCTGCGTAAAGTAATAGCCGGAATTCTTGGCCCGATTTGCGGAATCTCACGCTCCAGATATGTGCTGATAAAATTATGCCGCCATCTAAAACTGGCCGCATCTGTCTTAGCCAAAAGACTGTCGGGGAACCCACCCCGCAACCATAATGTATTGAGACCTCCAAACTCCGATACTAATATTCCTGTTAGCTCACGATAGGCAATTCTGCCAGCCAATGTTTCAGAAGACTGCTTTAAAAGCTCTAAAGAGGAGGAACCTAAGATCAGGAACTGTCCTACCCTGAATCCCTGCTTTCTTCTGCGATCTACTACTCCGCGAAGCACCGAAAACAACTCAGGTACACGTTGTATTTCATCCAGGATGATAAGTGTACCTTTATGCAATTCGAAAAAAGCTTCTGCATCCCTTAATTTAGCCAGGTCAGAGGGAGTCTCAAGGTCCAGATATAAAGTTTTACCTTTATGCATACCCGCCAGGTGCTCCGCAAGAGTAGTTTTACCTGTTTGCCGCGGGCCCAATAATGCCACTACCGGGAACTCGTCCAGTAATTCTACCAATTCTATTTCTGATTTCCTTTTAATCATACTCGCAAATTTAATATCTAATTTTAAATTTGCGATATAAATTAAAGAAAATTCTATACCATATATAGACTTAATATATTGATAATTAGTAATTATATATGCCTACAAAAATATTCTTAACTTCCATCTCTATCAAACCGGATGGCCTGGGAGCATCTCCATGAATAATTTTCCCGTTTTCGTCCACAATCATGTAGCGTGGAATGGACAGAATTTTATGTTGTTCCACAAATTTTGAGCTTCTGGAATTTGTTACCAGGTAGCTGTTCTGCGTGATCCCGTATTTTTCTACGGCTTTCTTCCATTTTTCTTCCTTGTCGCCCAGTGCCAGGTAAAGGAAAACCACCTTATCTCCAAGCCGGACTCTCAGCTGATCCTTATATTGAAATTCATGGATGCAGGGGGCACACCAGCTGGCCCAGAAATCCACATAAATTTTCTTCCCTTTGTGCTTCCGGATCACCGATTCCCAGGTTTCTTCGCCTCCATTTAAGCCTTTCAGTTTCAGATCATCACTTACCGCCATTCCATAATCAATTCCCTCTGTTACTTCATCGATTAAACGGTTCGTTTCATATTGACTGAGATAATCTGCTACCAGGGGAATAATGAGTTTCCGGTTCCATTTTCGGGTAAACATTTCTAAAATAATCCGGGCTTTGAAGTATTCCTGTATTTCCGGCTCATAGTTTTCAAATCCTGTTTTGTACCAGTCTTCATAATCAGCCGCAGGATTGCGCAGCACCTGATCCCAGATAAATGCTATAAACAGATCGTACCGCCGCCTGTTTTTAAAACTGGAAAGGTTGATAAAATCTTTTGACTGCAGGTAGTCTCCCAGTGCTTTATCGTTATAAAGCCCATACAGTTTACTCAGTTTTTCATAATACCTTACCAAAGCATATTCAGCCAGAACCTCATGCGCAGGATCATTGACCTTTCTTAGCGAATCCTGCTGCCTGTGGAAGTCCTTACCTGCCTGCTCCAGGTAAGACTTCAGGTGGGTCCTGTCATTTTTAACCCGTATCAGGTAGGCATACAAACTGTCTGTTTCCGGTCTGTCCATTGAATGGAACATCTCCTCTATGGTTTTTATTTTTGAAAACCGGTTTCCTTTCATTTTACTGATTGACCGGCTGTTTTCAGAGCTGCTTTTTACCCATATAGAGTCTCCTGCATAGACCAGGAACTGATCTGACCAGCTACTGCCGGAAACCCGCAAAATTTCCACAGGTCCGGGTAAATCAATCTGAAAGGTAGTGTTGGGTTGTACCTGATCCGGTCGGCGGGTCTCTGTCTTCCATTCACTGAATACCTTTTTATTAACAATGTAAGCCAAACCCCGGTTCGGGCTTTCCCAAATCACGGTAACTTTAGCCGGAGGCAACTCTTTCTTTTGTTTTCCACAACCCAAAAACAGGAAAGGCAACAGGAGCAAATACCACGATCTATTCATAGGAGTATATTCATGTGACAATAAAACTAAGAATTATTTCATAAAACTACAAATATAGTTAATTTATATTCCTGCCAAATTGTCATATCTTCTCTCTTTGGAATAACCTTTGAATATTCTACTCGTATATTCATGTTAAATCAAGACGATAACCATCATATGACAACTGAAAAAGGTACCATTTCGATTAATACCGAAAACATTTTTCCGATCATTAAGAAATTCCTGTATTCAGACCATGAGATTTTCCTGCGGGAACTGGTCTCTAATGCAGTAGATGCCACCCAGAAACTTCAGAAACTTTCCTCTATCGGACAGTTTGACGGGGAACTGGGTGAGCTGAAAGTCAAAGTGACCTTTGATAAGGATGCCAAAACCATCACCATCTCCGATAACGGGATCGGGATGACTGCTGACGAGGTGAAGAAATACATTAACCAGATCGCGTTTTCCGGTGCCAAAGAGTTTGTAGAGAAATACCAGCAGGAGTCGGATAAAGGCAATATCATCGGGCAGTTCGGTCTGGGTTTTTACTCGGCGTTTATGGTGGCAAAGGAGGTAGAGATCATTACCCGCTCCTTCCAGGCTGACACCCCGGCCGTAAGATGGTTCAGCGACGGCAGCACCGAGTTTGAGATCTCAGCAGCCGAAAGAGCCGAAAGAGGTACAGACGTGATCCTGCACATTGCCGAAGATTCCGAAGAGTTTCTCGACGAGTTTAAGCTGGAAGGAATCCTGAATAAATACGGTAAGTTTTTGCCTACCCCTATTGAGTTTAAAGAGAAGGTCATTAATAACCCGAACCCCGTTTGGGTGAAGTCGCCCTCAGAACTCAAAGACGAAGATTACCTGGCTTTCTATAAAGAACTGTACCCCTATTCCGAAGATCCTCTCTTCTGGATTCATCTGAATGTGGACTATCCGTTTAACCTCACCGGGGTGTTGTATTTCCCGAAAATCCGCCAGGACTTCCAGCTGAACCGCGAGAAGATTCAGCTGTACAGCAAACAGGTCTTTATTACCGATGACGTCAAAGACATTGTGCCTGAATTCCTGCAGCTGCTGCACGGGGTGATCGACTCACCGGATATTCCGCTGAACGTGTCCCGGAGCTACCTGCAGGCAGACGGCAACGTAAAACGCATCAATACCTACATCACCAAAAAAGTAGGCGAAAAGCTGGCCGAGCTCTTCCGCGAAGACCGGAAGGCATTTGAAGAAAAATGGGAAAGCATCGGGCTGTTTGTGAAATACGGCGTGGTGGCAGACGATAAGTTTTTTGAACGTGCCAAAGAGTTTATCCTGTTCAAAAATACCGCCGGCGAATACTTCACCATTGATGAATATAAGACCAGACTGGAAGCCAACCAGACCGATAAAGACGGCAATGCCATAGCGCTTTATGCCAATGACATTCAGAAAGAAGATGCCTACATAGCCGGAGCGGCCAGGCGGGAGTTCGATGTACTGGTCTTTGACGATGTACTGGATGCCCACTTCATCAACGCCCTGGAGATGAAAGTAGAAAAGCTGAAGTTCAAGCGCGTAGACTCGGAGGCGCTGGATAAGCTGATCGATAAAGGCCTGAAAACTGAAGTGGTGCTTTCTGAAGACGAAAAGAAAAAAGTAGAAGAAACCTTCAAGGAGTTCATTGGCAATAACATTGTGCAGGTGGAAGCCCTGCCGGTAGATGACCTCCCGGTGTCAATAGTTCAGACCGAATTTATGCGGCGCTATACCGACATGTCAAAAATCAACGGCCAGGCCGGGATGATGAGTAACATGCCGATAATGTATAACCTGGTAGTAAACGGTAACCACCCGCTTATTCAGAAGATCAGCAAAGAAGGCAATGAAAACGGGATAGCCAAACAACTGGTGGATCTGGCCCTGCTGTCACAGGGTATGCTGACCGGGAAAGACCTGACCGGTTTTATCTACAGAAGTGTAGAAAAGCTTCAGTAAATGAATCAATTATCCGGGCAGTTTGTTACTATGTGAACTGACTGCCCGGTATTTTTTCCTTCCACAGACAAAAATCCTCCCCTCCAAAAAAAGCAATACATCATACTATAATCTGATCTAAATCATAAAATAGCATCTATCGTAAGCTGAAATTTGCATTTCAATAATTTATATCTAGTCTAAATAATAATAAAATGAAATTCAGATATCTGCTTTTGCCGGTAGTACTTTGCTTCACGGCCTGTGAAGACAAAGAGGAGGAACCTAAACCGGTCCTGGAAGTAAAAACCGTTCAGATTGACGCCAGAAGCTACCCCGACTGGGTGTATTTTTCATTTGAAAAAGGAGAAGTGGTAACGGTAAATCCGGCTTCCTTTTCCTCTGACCTTAACTGGGACATCGCCTTTCACCGGAACGACGTACGCCTGAATGGCGGAGCCTCCGGCAAAGGAGCGGGAGGCGCACTGAAAACTTCAGCAAAGTCACTGGCTGAAATTACTACTGCGCCTGCAAGTGGTTATAAAACAGACGTTATCAAGTCAATCATGACCAAATTTGTATTGCCTGTACCCGTCTTTGAAGACCAGCCGGCCAGTACGGAAATCAACTGGCTGAATGTAGACACCAGTAACCCGCCACCGGTGTACACCCTTTTTGATGACGTGTACGTGGTTAAAACCGCCCAGGGAAAATACGCAAAGATTAAATTCAAAAATTACCTGGGGGATAAAAATGAGACCATGATCATTACCCTGGAATACGCCTATCAGCCTGACGGTTCCACTTCGCTCTGACAGGCATGGAAAGAAAGGTACTCTGCCTGCTCTGTATCCTGCTACCGGTAGTTTCCGTTAATGCACAAACGGATACGCTGGCAGCAGAGAATATCACTAACCTCAATGAGGTAGTGATCACCGGCACACGGACACCCAAACTGGTGAAAGACAGCCCGGTGCTTACCCGGGTAATTACAGACAAGGATATCCGGAAACTGAACCCGGGCACCTTTCAGTCGCTGCTGGAAATGGAGCTTCCGGGCATAGAGTTTACCAGCAATGCCAACGTACCCAATATTAACCTGCAGGGCCTGGACGGGAACTATGTACTTTTCCTTATTGATGGAGAGCGTATTGCCGGTGAAACCCGCAATAATATTGATTATGACCTGCTGAACCCTAATAATATTGAGAGGGTGGAGATTGTGAAAGGTTCACTCTCCACCCTGTATGGTTCTAACGCCATGGGCGGTGTGATCAACATCATCACCAAAAAGAACAGCCAGCCCCTCCACCTCAGGCTTAACGCCCGCACGGGCAGCTTCGGGGAGCAGCAATATGCCCTGAACGCGGGGATAAAGCACAGGAAGCTGAACAGTCATACCTCTGCGCTCTGGAAGACCATCGGCAATTATGTACTGGAAGACCGCGACTACCTGACCCGTATTTACCCGGATAAGGTGGTCACCGATCCTGTGCTGCGGAAGAAAGAAGTAGAAGGCGGGAAAACCCTCAACCTGGAACAAAAGCTGGCTTACCGGTTTTCAGATCGTCTGTCTTCAGAAGTAAAAGCCACTTACCTTCAAAGAGAACGGTTTAATGCGGGCGCAGAAGGAACCGTACTGCATAATCTTTACTACAGCTATAATGCACTGCTGCGCAACAGCTTTCAACTGAACGAACGCAACCACCTGGACCTCAGCTACAATTTCAGCAGTTATGATAAATTCAATTTCTACCACCGGATAGACCTGAAAGAAAAAGACTACACCCATAACCTGCATAACCTGAGGCTGATTTCCCACAACCGTTTAAGTACCAAACAAATGCTGACCAGCGGGGCAGAATTTCTGAGCGAAAGCCTTTCCACATATATGTTCCAGAGTGGTGAAAAATTTACGGCTGACAGCTATACTCTTTATACCCAGCATGATTTCACTCCCGCTGAACGGCTTAACGTGCTGACCGGTATCCGCTGGGACAAACACTCTAATTACGGAGGGAATCTCAGTCCTTCCCTGTCGCTTAAATATACGCTTTCACCGGCCGTTACCTTACGAACTACCTACGCAGGCGGTTTCCGTTCTCCCAGCCTTAAAGAGCTGCATACCAACTGGGATCACCTGGGCATGTTCCAGATCATTGGCAACCCGGATCTGAAGCCGGAGAAAAGCCGTACGTTTTCTGTAAGCGGCGATTATTCCCATGGGAAAATGTACGTTTCGGCCAGCCTGTTCCGGAACCTCATCCATGATAAGCTTAACCTGTTGTGGAATGCGGCCAATGATACCGTGTATTACCAGAATACGGGCCGGCAGATTCTGAAGGGAGGCGAACTGAACACCGTGTTTTCTCCTTTAAAAAACTGGAAGATCCAGGCGGGCTATACCTACACCCACGACGGCCGGAGAGAAGACGGGAAAAACCTCTCCTACACCCGGCCACATACAGCCGTTTTCAAAACCGACTATACCTTCGGAAAACCCGGACACCGCACGGTAATCAGCATGAACGGGAAATACCTGAGCAGTACAGACGTATATGCACAGGATAATGATGATGTATATTACAAAATTCATTATCCCGGTTACAGTATCTGGAGGCTGCAGGTAGCCCGCCATTACAAAGATTACCTGGCTTTAAGTGCCGGGTTAAACAATATTTTCAACTACACACCGGCGGTTAACAGCTTTTACTCCTCCGGCTCGGCAGGAAGAACCTTTTTTATCAGTCTTAACATAGATTCAGGTCTTATATTTTCAAATTAAATTTTAAACCAATGGAAATCATCTTTAAAATACTTCCGGCCCTGGTATTAACAGGCATACTGATGGCATTCACTACGGACCCGCCTGTAAAAGGGAAGTACCGCTGGGATTTCGAGATTCCGGGATCAGGCGTACAAACCTCAGTACACGATTTTGCGGGCGACCATATTCTTTATACCATGAAAGGGGCGGCCTATACGGTAGAGTACCGCATGGATATTGTAAAACAGGAAAAGAACCGGTACACTCTGAAAGGTGCGGAGGGTAGTCCGAAAAGCGGGCGTTACTTTGTTATTTTCCTGAAAGACATTACTCCTGATGCCATCACGATGTACAAAAAGGAACTATCCACTTTAGAAGAAGCTATGGCTTTTCCGGAACCGGATGCAGACAATACGGAAAGTCATGGCTGGAATGTTTATGACCGGGTGAAATAAGGGGGATTAGTTCAGGAAATTCTTTATGCCCTTCAAGCTCAGGGTGACAATTGTTACACACTGGTAACCACTGTCACCCTGAGCGAAGACGAGAACCACATGCCTCTCGTCTTCGCTCGAGGTGACAATGGCACCATACTTGTCAATAACAGCCTACGCGGCCCGGCCTGTCGAAGGGCACAAGAAGTCATTCCACACCAATCACTCCACATAAAATTCTAACGTACCAGAAAGCGTACCCGTCTGGCTAAAGGCGCCGGTATTCAACGATGTGTAAAAGTTGCTCTCAATAGTAGGCTTTAATGTAATCCCGTCTAATTTTACCGTAATCTTTTTCCCGCTCACTTCCAGGGTCAGCTTACCGGACGCGTCGGTAGAATTATATTCAAACAGTCCCCCGTTTTTCAATTCGGTAATATTCATTGTAATATGGGTGGGGTCTTCATCGAAGGAGTCATCTACCAGGGTATAAGTAGTGGTTTTTGTTGGCGGCTCCTGCAGGTTAAAAAAAGTGGAGAAGGTCTTCAGGCTGTTAGAACCGTCATTGGCTCCGATGTAACGGTTCCCTCCTGCTGAAGCCCAACCGCACGGCCCCTTTATGGTATACTTTTCACCCCCTGCAGTAAGGGTAATGTCGGCCTTGCCTTCGCCCGTCTGTTCTTCTTCTCCGGGTGCATCCTTTTTGGTGCAAAAACTAAGTGTAAGAAGCACTGTACTTACCATCAAAATCCATTTTGCTGTTTTCATTTTTATTCTGTTTTAAATTATTAATCTTTCGTGTTATATATAGTTTCCACATTTCCGTAGTACACTATTCCATTAGAAATTATATAAGCCCGGAAGTAATAATAAGTTCTTTGAGGAACCTCCAGGGTGTACGAGTAACTATAAGGAAAAGAACCCGGGCTACCACTGGTACTCAGCTTGGAGTGGGCTATCGTCGGATTATTGGCGGTACCGGAATAACATATTCCGTACTCCGATATACCGTAGCTTCCTCCCTCGTCTATTCTGCCATTAAAGTGGAAAGTGGTAAGAGTAGATCTTGAGCCCCCCACGGTAGTTACCCGGGGTAAGACGGGGTCGGTGGTCCGGAATGTCAGATCTGCTCCGTAAACGGTTACTCCGTTAGAGATCACATAGGCCCGGTAGTGGTAAGCAGAAGAAGCACTTAATCCACTGGCTGTCAATGTAAAATTCTTAGGAAAAGAAGTAACATTCCCGTATTCTGCCGCCCGGGCATTTGAAGTGGTCGGATTAGCTGAAGTACCCCAGCAAATGCCGTATTCGCTCACGGGGTACGAGCCTCCCGAGGTAAGTGTTCCGCTGAGGCGGGCCGAGTTAAAGGTGATTCCGCCCGATCCGCCGGTACTTATCCCGGGCTGAGATACGGCCGGTGTGCTGAAGCTCTGCTGGTCTCCGTAGGTAGTAACCCCGTTAGAAATCACATACGCCCGGTAGTAATAAGTAGTAGCGGCGTTTAATCCGCCCGCAGACACGGTAAAGCTTTTCGGGAAAGTGGTAACATTACCATACTCTGATACCCTCGCATTAGCGGTGGTGGGATTAACAGCGGTACTCCAGCAGATACCGTATTCCGTCACCGGATACGAGCCGGCAGCAGTTAGTGCACCGTCAAGGCGGGCCGAACTGATCGTTATGCCTCCTGCCCCGCCGGTGGTCACCCGGGGTTGTGTCACGGCAGGTGTCCTGAAGCTCATATCGGTGCCGTAGGTGGTCACATTGTCAGAGATCACATAAGCCCGGTAATAGTAAAGGGTATTGGGGTTCAGCCCTGTGACTGTGGTGGAGAACAAAGCCGGAACAGTAGTCACATCCCCTTTTTGGGTAAACTTGTTACCGGCTGTAACAGGATTAGCTGCCGTACCCCAGCAGATGCCGTATTCGGCAACCGGGAAGGTTCCTTTGCTCAGCACGGTACCTGCCAGCCGGGCTGAGCTGATGGTTACCTGTGAAGAGGCATCAGTGCGTATACCGGGCTGCAGGATATCTCCCGTTTTAAAGGTCACGTTGGCTCCGTAGCTTACTACATTGTTGGCAATGACATAGGCCCGGAAGTTATAGGTAGTAGCCGGTGAAAGGTTTTGGGCGTTAACGGTAAACGGGGCAGGAAACGCACTTACATTCCCGTTAATAGCCACTTTGGTGGTCAGGGAAACGGTAGGATTGGCTGCTGTGCCCCAAACAATACCGTATTGGGTAATGGGGTAAGTTCCCTTCGCAGTGACGGTTCCCTTCAGGCGGGCTGAATTATGGGTAATGCTTTCTGAACCGTCGGTGCGGATGCCCGGCTGTATGATATTCAATGTTTTAAAAGAATGCTCTTCACTATAAACCGTTCCCGGCCGGGTAACGGCGTAAGAGCGCACATAGTAGGTGGTGTTCACTTTGAGTCCGCTGACTGCCTCCCTGAATACAATAGGAGCAGGCCGGGTAGGATCAATAGCCCCGGAAGTGGTTTTTACACCGTCAGCATCTTCCTGCTTTTCCGAATATATAAAACCGTGCTCGAGGATATCCTGGTTGCCTGCCTTGCTGATAGCCGAGCTTAGTGTTGCGGAAGAAATAGTAATGTCTGTTGCCCCCACAGCATCTAATTCAGGAGAAATAGCCGGCTCTTCCACCACCTTACAGGCATGGGAAAGCACTATGCAAAGGCAGAAAAGAGACCATTTAAGCTTTTTCATCGTATTAAAAATTTACAACCAGGGGTTCCGCCCTGTTTTCCTTTCCTCTTATATCCATGGTGGCTACCTGGTAAGTGTAGCTCTTACCCTTTTTCACGGCTGTATCGCGGTATTGGGTTTTAGCAGGATCCAGGGTAGAAACCAGCTGAATCCTGCCATCATCTTCCGCCCGGTATATTTTTATATTTTTGATCTGTTCTGCTGAAATACCCGTCCATTTCAGGGTAATGCCTCTGGCATCGGCGGTAAAGCCCGTTTCGTCCGGCACCAGGGTGTACGTCCCGGTGAGGTCCAGGTGCACCGGCAGGCTTCCCGGCCCCGGGTTTCCTTCACGGTCAATGCTCACAATAACATAGCTTAACTTTAATGCTCCGTTAAAGACCGAATCGAGATATATATTCTGCGAAAAAGGCAAGGGTTGGCGGGTAAGGAGCTCATCGCCCTTCTCCATCTTGCGGTACACCCGGTAACCCACTACCTCCGGGTACTCTTCATGCACATTTTCCCAGACCAGTCGTGCCACTTTTCCGTCATACGAAATATGAACATCATACGGCGGCTTCAGGCAGGCCGGCTGAGTGCCCGGTACAGGCCTGTACAACAGGCTATCCGAAAAAATACTCTGCGTATAGGTATCACTCTCTGATTTTACGGTATAGAAATAATTATACTCCGGGCTTAAACGGGCTGAATCGAGGTAAGTACCCTTTCCCTCACGGATCAGGATCATTGGGGAGATCTGCTCAAATGTACCGTTCAGGCCTTCCTTCCGGAAGACATAAAAGCCGCGGGTGATGCGGTCAGAAGCCGACCAGCTCAGCCGGGGCCCCTCTGTGCTTTCCGTGAGGGCCAGACCTGCCGGCGGCGTAGGTACACTGTTTCCTTCATACACCGAATGGTAGCGGATAGAGCGGGTAGAATATCCGAAAATATCTTTTACTTCAAAGGAGTAGAAATACAGTTCATTTGCCTCCTCTATCGCATCAGTATAGCTTTTGTCTTTCCCGTTAAACACTCCGGCTACCCGGTAAGGCCCTTCGTATTCCCGGCTGCGATAGAGGGTGATGCTCTGCACCCTTTCCGGCGCGCTGACGTTCCAGTTGATCTGCAGCGCGCGGTTATCCGGTGCGGGAGTTATTTTTACGTCAGACACCTCCGGCACCAACTCTTTCGGGATGTTATTCCCTTCAAAATAATATATGCTGGTATCCTTATTACCGAAGATATCGCTTAGCTGCACCCGGTAATGGTAAGCGCCATAGACCTGGAGGGTGGTATCAATAATCTCCATTTTGTTCTTGTCGGAAACATGGATGAGCGGGCGGATATCTTTGTACATCTCCGCTCCCTGCGTAATGTTCTTCCGCTTTACATCGGCCTGGATCATCTCCTTCCAGTGAACCGGGAAACCGGCCTCCATACGGATCACTTCACCGTATTTCTCCGAGGTCTGCTGCTCCGGCACAGGAAAAAAAGGAGGAAGGCTGTAAAGAAATTCCTCCGAATCAAAACGGGAGCTGCCTGAAAGCAGGCGGTACTGGTATTTCCTGCCGGCTACGGCTTCTTTGTCCATCCAGGCCAGGTTAAAAATCCAGGCCAGCTGGGGAACGGCGCTGATAAACCCCACGGTCTGCCGGTTATTTGACTTATAGTCTGCCCATACTTTTTCCAGGTGGGTGTCTGTGGGCCGCGCGCCGGCTGCAAACACCTCAGCCGCCTCACTGATCTTTTCCCGCACCCGTTCGATATCCTGCGGCGGAGTGATCTGAGCAATGGTTTTGAAAGCGGCCTCTCCGGCCGTTTTTCTTTGCAGCTCCAGTGGCTTCCCGGCCACGCCCGGATTACCAAAAGCTATAAAGATACCGTTAGGAGTGGCCCGTAGCATAAGCTCGGGCGACTTTTGCCCCCAAACGGCCAGAGGCAATACACTCATCAGAAAAATTCCTGTCTTTTTCATCATTTCCTGGTACTTAAGGTTTCCATGGGCATACCGTTGCCGCAACTGTCAAAGGAAAAGCTTATATCGGGTTGGGCACCGATAGTAAACCGGGCGGAGATATTTTCGTCAAACTCAAATTCAGCACAATCCAATACTAAACAGACCCCTAACTTAACGGTGCCGCCGATACTGCCACAACCTTCCAGCTTCAGGCTCCTGATGCTGTTCATAATGCTCTTGGCACTGAGGCCCGCCTGAGGACTGGCTTTCTGCTTCAAAGACAACTGAACGTTCAAATCCAGCTGCCCTTTTACGCCAACTCCTAATAACGTAGCCTCGCCGCTGATTCCGGCTCCTCCGTACCCGAACGTACCTACTTCTATATCAAAGTTGGTAGCTGAGCGGAAGTTCACGAAGGTCCGGTACTCATAGGCCAGCCCTGCATAGGCTCCCACCCCTACTTTCCCGATCTTAAAATCAACATCTTTTCCCAATTTTTCCGATGCCGAGAGCACAAAGGAAGAATACATCCCCATTATCCCGCTGTTCAGCTCAGACGGAACCGATTTGTTCACCGCCAGGTCCTGCAGCGCCTGCAGGTCTTGCTCGTAGAGAGGTTTATTGTAATAACCCAGCAGCAGGTTAGTGGTTCCTCCCAGCGGCGTAGGAACTCCCGCCAGGATGAGGTCGCCGGTGGCGGAGGTACGCATATACATCCCTCCGGTTCCGATCACCACCGCCCCTCCTACCGAGGTGATGTTAACAATGCCGCAGGGGATACCTCCGGGCGGCTTAAAGGTGAAGTCCCCCCTTACCTCCTGTTTTGCGAAATTGTAGAACAGGCTCATGTTACCAAAGCCGGTGTCCATTCCCGTTACCCCCAATTTGCCTTTGGAAGGGTCGGTCTCCAGGGCCCCTTTCACTATAAAGGTCAGGCTGCGGTCTGCCTCTTCCCTGCTCATATTCTGAAAGCCTTCTGATGGCAGCACGGTGCTCAGCACCAGGTTCTGCCAGGCTCCACCGGCCACCTTCATACTGCTGTTGGCCAGGCCGGGTTGGATGGCCAGGAACTTTCCCTCCAACGGAATCTTCTGATTTTCCAGCACTTCCACCGTGGTATTGAACCCGTTACCGGTTTTCTGGTGCTTCAGCAGGGCCTGAACCAGGAACTCCTTACCGCTGGGCGTATCGTATATTTTCAGGGTACCCCGGGAAGTGTACAGGCCGTCAGCTATAGTCTGGCTTTTTGCCGCATCATCGGCCTTAAAGGCCACCTGCCCCTTTCCTTCCACCTGGAAATACAGGGGCTTGATATCGGCCTTCACCTGACCAGAAGCATTTTTAGAATACACAATCTGACCCTTTATACTACTGCCATCAGGCGCGGCCATATTCGGGATATCCATGCCTGCCTGGCCCACAAGCGTAAAGAAGTCTTTCCCTACGTCAATAGTACTTAGTGAAAACTTCAGCACCTTGAACAGGGTGAGGCTCTTAGACGACGGACCATTAAGCTGCTGCTGGTTATCAGAAAACAGGTTCATGGATCCGAACTCCAGCTTGTCGCCCTGGGCCAGGCCATCCAGCTGGGATACCCGGGCTGCCGCTGAGCCCGATTTGGCAGCGAGGGAGAGCTTCCAGTGCGGCTTGTTGTCGTGATAGCAGTTCGGATCATACGCAAACAGGGTTTGCGTACCTTTCAAAATCTCCAGCGGCACAATACCCCCCAGGGTGAATGCCCCGGTATCCGAACTGTTCAGGTCCAGTTTATCCGCAATCAGCCGGTCGGGCTTGATGATCATATTACTCAGGTTCACGGCTACAATACCCGTATTCACCACGGCTTTGTCAATGGAGATTCCGCCGTTATTCTTGTCATACTTCCATACCTGGCCGGAAGAGGGTTTTTGCCCGGTCACCGTCCATTTCTCCAGTGAAAACCCGATCTCTTCCCCGCCGGTAAACGGCACAATCTTATGGGGCAATACGGTAATGTAACCGGCCTTTATGGCCAGATCCGCCGGTATCATATCCTTGATATGGGTATGCAGTACGGTAAACAGGTTCACCGAATCGCCGGCGATATACGAACGGTCTGCTTCCGCCTCTGCCGGGAAATTATGCACTTTGTATTTCAGGTTGGCCAGGGAAGCCCCTCCGTTGGAAGCCCCCAGGTTCAACCTTCTCTTATCCAGTGAGTTAGTGCTGAATATCAGCACATTGTCCGGATTGAGATTTTCTCCGATCTCTATTTTACCTGAAAGCTGGTAGGCCCCTTCAAAAGAAGAAAGCTCCAGCTTCACCGCCGCTTTCAGTTCGGCCTTCCCCTGGCTGTTCTTCTTTACCTGGATTTTCGGGAAAGTCAGACTAAGGGGATATTGCATACTCACCGGCGTCACTACTCCCAGCAGGCCCTCGCCCACCTTCACCCGGAAAGACTTCTGCTCCACGGCCACCGCTTCTTTTTCAGGCTGATGAGTATTGCCGTTGGCCGGTGATGCCACAAAACGCACATTTTTAAAGTCCAGCCGGCTGTCTGTAGAGGTGAAGTTCGGGTTCCCGGGAATATCTCTAAATGAGCCTGAAATTAAATAGGAGCCGTCGGTATGGGCCTCCGCCGTTTCAATATTTACCGGGAAGCCCCATATATCATTCACTTTAAAGCCGGATTTAAGGGTAAGGGTGAGACCCACTTTGGCCTGCAACTGACCGTTCAGCCAGACGGCTTCTTTCTTTTCCCCCGTGAAAGTGCCTTTATCCGACTCTTTCGCCACAAATACTTCCAGGTTATTCTCGGTCACAGGTATGCCTTTCAGGGTACACTGGCCACCGGCATCGGTGATGCATTCGGCATAATTGCTGCTGTTATTGCCCCAGCCGCTTTTCAGAGTTTTGATATAGACCCGCGCGCCGGAAGAGGGGCCGGTCTTACCATCGATATTCTCGGTGACAGCAGCCACCACCGTTCGGGCAGGTGCAAGCTCCACCAGTTTCTGAACAGGTTTTTTACCTATCGGAACCTTCAGCTGCACTTCTCCTTCCCAATGAGAAAAAAGGTCAGCAGGGGTTACCTTCAGGATAATGCTGGTTCCCGGGCTCTCAAATTGCAGCAAAGCCTGCCCCTTAGTGTCTGTAACGGCCGTAATCCCTTTGCCTTTTATCTCTACCGTGGCGTCAGAAACCGGCACCACCTTATTTCCCTGTTTTACATTCACCTGTACCTGAATCCGGTGTTTTTTTCGTAGCACCACCAGGGTGCCTGCCGGGATATTTGTGTGCTCATCTTCCTTAATTGTATAGGTAAATTCTTCATTAAAATAAGTTTCAGTAGCCCGCGGCTGTACCGTAATCTTACGCCCGTTTCCTCCCGGTGCCGGCATGTTCACCACGCAGCCTTTCATGATTCCGCCTTCCACGGTTTTGTAAAAAGCACCGTCGTCTACCCGGAGATCGGCCACTACCCGGTTCCCGTCTTCATCCGAAACACAGGCGGTTATACTTCCTGACGGGCTCATGGAGATCTCGTTGGTTTGCAGCAGCTCACCGCTTTGCAGCTTAAAGTATTTTTGGGAAGACGGAGTGCTCCCTGCAGGATACAATACAGGCTTATAACCTGATTTCGAAAACTCAAGGAGATAGTCACCGGGTTTCAGGTTCTTAAATTCAAAATAGCCGTCTTCTTTGGTGATCTGGGCGTCAAGCGGTTTCCATTCGGTGGTTTTTACTTCTTCCTTCAACCACCCCAGCCAACCGCCGCCGGTTTCCGTCACCGTGGTTACTTTGGTCTTTAATACTACCTGTACCCCTTTCAGGCCCATGTTTTTCTCTACCACTTTACCTTTCACCACCGGGTTTTTCGAGGCCATGATGATATCCGCGGATGCGCTGGTGTATTTATAGAAGCTGTTAAATTCCGGGGTCACCTCCCATACCGGATCTGTGTTATCCAGGATGATTCCCTGCGGGAGGCTCACGGCATCCAGTACTTTTATACCGTCAAATTTATTGTAAACCCCCACATTTTTATCGCTATAGGAATGTGCAATGAAGGAGTCGCTTTTGCGGCTGTCGATCCGGATCACGCGGGGTACCGTCACCTTACCCTTGGCGTCGGTACGATCTACCGCTACCACCCTGGCTACTTTGGAAATAGGATACATGGCAGAAAAATCGCCCATTTTCAAGGCCTGAACAGCCGATGCGGGCAGGTTCCGGCCCTCCTGTCCGGGCAGGTCCACTTCCATGGGCTGCAGGCGGAAGAGCTCCAGGTTGATATTTTCCAGGCCACCGCCCTGGCCCCCCATCTGGCCTTCCAGGGTATTGTTCCGTACAGACAGGGTCAGCTCCTGGCTTTTGACCAGGCTCACCAGCTCAGGTAGTACGATGTTATCTCCCGGCCGGGCATCCACCATGATAAAAGGCGTACAGTAATAAGGACTGTCTACAATCAGTACACAGGTTTTCTTAACGGCCCCCTCGTAATTGCCTTTAAACTCTCCCCCGCCAAAAGAGTTTTTCATGGCATACCGGGTTGAGGTATCGGTCATCACAAAGCTCAGGTTGAACTCACCGTTATCATTGGTGAAGCCGGTAGCCAGCACCTTTCTGACCGTCGTGAGGGCTACTTTCTTATTGTTCATATAGAGGTCTCCCGATGCAGAATTTAAAAAATTCCAGTTATTTCCTACGGGAGTAGCATCCATTTTCATTCCCTTCCCGGTCATAAGGGCATCGTTATAAGCATACACCATCATCAGCGTCACTTTTACTTTTTTAGCCGGTAATGCGGCAGGTACAGGGTTCAGGTACGCGGGCGTTTCATAAAGATATTCCAGGAAGCCTCCGCCCGGCCGGTGCTGTGACCTCGCGGAATAATTGTTTTTGGTCACGGTTCTGTATTTTTCTCCCGGCGCCAGCCCGGGTGCTGACAGGCTGTAGTCTTCAGGATAGGCATAGAGCAGTTTGCCGCTGACTGAGGTCAGTAGTTTGGTGATATCCATTTCCGAATCTAATTTTGGCGTATTCTTAATGGAAGGCGGGCTCTTCGGCTGAACATTTGCCAGGGCTGCCGTTCTCTTCTGCTGATAGGTAAACGCCCGCACCTCGCTTCTTCCACCGTTCCGGAAGGCCGTTCCTTCCCTTCTTCCTCCTTCGTCAGCATCCAGAGCCGTTACTGCCCAGGCATACTTCCGGCCATCTGCCAGCGGCGGATCTGCCGGCCCGTACACGTATACATTGCCGGTCACCACCTTTTCAAAAAACGGGGGGTGCGTCCCGGCCAGGAAGGCGTCGTTCGGGTTACGTTTGGGATCTGACAACTCCACCAGCTTCAGCCGGAACCGGATACCGGGAGGTGCCCCGGCCGGGAGGGTCCAGCTGAACAGGATATTCTGAGGCTGAACGGAAGTGACGCCTTCGTTCTCTAAAGGCTTGATCAGCATAGGCGGTTCCAGGCTGGTGAGCCGGATGGTGGTACACCCCAGGGGCGACTCCGCCGACAACGCCACGGTAGGCCGGTTAAGGTCATACGCCCGTACACACACCTGGTATACCCCTTCAGGCAGGCCGTTTTTCCGTTCTATTTCCTGCAGGGTAATCCCCCTGGTGGTCAGCTGATTAATATCAAACACTTCCTGGAGATCTCCCACCGTTAATGTAAACGGGATGTTGGGCCGCAGGGTGATGCCCCGGGCAGCCCGGAAGTCAGGTTTGGTAAAGACCATGACCCCGTTATCCCCGCTGATGGTGGCCCGCAGGTAAACCGTTACTTCCCGCGCCTGGGTATTCCGGAGGGTAATGAGCACTTTGCCGGGGTTATTGGCGTAGTCGCTCAGCCGGGTGGAATACGGCGGTACCAGGTGAATACTCACATTCACGGGAAAAAGCGTCTGGGCCGCCACTGCCGCAGCGTTCAGAATCAGAATCAAAAATAATATGCCTTTTCTCATTGCCGGTAAATATTTAAAAGCTTAATGTATAGCCCAGTTCTGCCGTTAACTCTGAAAAATCAGCCCCCGTGCTTTCTGCATATGTATTCTTCAGTGAGTTAATCCTCAGGTTCATCCGGTGTTTCGGCAGAGGCTGGTAGGTAGCCGTACCTCCCAGGCTCAGGATATTGCTATTTCCCTGCGGAAGGGCACTCATCACATAAGAATTCTGCATACCTACCTGTAATTTGTTTTTAAGAAATGCTTTGGACGCCCCCAATGAAAAACCGGTGTTATCCATATCTCCTTCCGCTGTTTTGTTGACGGTATAATTCACTCCCGACATCAGCGTCAGCCCCGGCCGGTTCAGGGTAATGTTATAATTCAGGAGGGCCACGGTAGAGTTAATGTTGTTCTGAATTTTGGTTTCCTCGTTCACGTCTTTCAGGTTGCTGTTGTTATACGAGAGAAGGATCATCTGGGTATTCCGGGCATTGGCAAGTACCATCCGGGGGCTTACTGAAATATTGGCGGTAGTTTGGGTCAGAAGGTATTTATTCTGCACCAGGGCCACCACGGGTTCAGAGTTCGACGAGAAATTGGTATAGGAGGCATCCAGACCCAGTTTTTCATTAATATCCCACGACAGGTTGGTGAGGCCGATCACCCGGCGGGTGGTGGCCTGCTTCTGTTTTTTAGTGTTATCGTCCTGTATACCTATGCTGGCCATCAGGCGGAGCTTCCCGTTCAGCATATTGAGCGTGGGCGATATCGTCAGGTTTTTGATGTCATTCTGGAAATAATAAGCTCCCATGGACCGGAATTCCGGATCAACATAACGATAAGCCGCTTTCAGGCTGAAATTATCCTGTTTATAGCCCAATCCACCACTATAAGCCATATAGTATTCCGAAGTCCCGTTCAGGGGGATCAACCGGTTCACGGTATTCAGTAAGCGGGTAGAGTCGGTAAACAGGGCTATAGAGGAATACCGGTCACCGGTGTAGACACTGATTCCTCCGTCAGCAAAAACAAAGAATTTTCCGGCAAAGGTCAGCTTAAGATCACCGCCCAGCACCACATTGGCAGCCGGCCGCACCAGGCTGGTGGCCAGGTCGCCCTTAAAGTCTTTTTCAGCGTCTCTGGCACTCAGAAAGCTGAGATCAAAATGGTTATCTTCGGTTCCCACTCCTATCCGGGCCGCGTACCCGTGCCTCGAAAAGCTATAGGGCTGCACGGCACCTGTGGTGGTATCAATAGTAGTGGCCCGGTTCAGTCTTCCCATCATAAAACCCAGCCGGAGCTTACCGGGGTTCAGCTCCACACCTCCCCCCAGCATGGTGTGACCGGCCAGGGTATAGGGAGAGAAGGTAAGATTCCGGTAACCCGCGTGAACCGTAGCCCACTTATAGGTGGGGCTCATGCCCAACTGGTTAAAAGGCTGACGGAAAGAGCGGTCCTGCTCACTGTAAGTAAAATACAAAGGGATGGAAATGCCGTACACTGAAAACACCGGGCTGCCACTGATCATGTACATAAACGGGCTTCTGCGGGCAGCAATACCGTTTACTGAATACCCGATACACCGTACATCCAGTGAGCCGTTTACTGCAAAAGGCTTCTGGCTGCCAATGGCCTCCAGATCCTGCGCAAAACCCCATACAGGAATAGATAACAAGAGAAGTATCCGTTTTAGCATCGCCTTTGGAATTACTTCCACAAAGCTAGATTTCCTGTGTATGTGCGTCAATTACGGAAATCCGTGATGGGGTCACAAAAGTTTATCCCTGTAAGCCTTCGTAATAGCTTCCCCCTTAGAATTTACCCTTAGCTTCTGGTAAATATGAAGGATGTGCTTTTCCACCGTATTAATACTGAGGTCAAAGTGTGCGGCAATCAGCTTATAGCTGTCACCCTCCACCAGCCGGCGCAGCACCTCCACTTCCCGCTCCGTGAGTCCGTAAGGGTTCTGTTTGGGTTCATGAAAGGAGCTGAGCACCTTGAAGGCTATCGACGGGCTCATGGCACCGCCTCCTTTGGCCACTTCCAGGATGCTCTCAATGATCTTCTCTGCCGGGGTACTTTTTAAAAGATAGCCCACCGCCCCGGCTTTGATGGCCTCAAAAATCTTTTCCGTATCTTCAAATACGGTAAACATCAATACTTTGGGCATATAGGTGGCCCTCTCCGAAATCTGCCGTAAGGCTTCTATGCCCGACATCTGCGGCATCTCAATATCCATCAGGATCACATCGGGCAGCTCCTTCCTCACCTCTTCCGCTATGTGAACAGGATGAAGATGAGTACCGGTCAGCACCAGCTCATCACTCGACTCTATGATCCAGCCCAGCGTTTCACTCAGCTGAACGTTATCTTCATACACCGATACACGGATCCGGGCCATAGGATTGATTTTTAACACACAAATATAAGGGGAAGCTATATTCCCTTCAATGACGGATTTATGTGACAGGAAATTTAGTTAACTTTACAACAACCAAACCTTAAACCGATGCCCGTAAATCTGGATGCCCTGTTGCGTTTCCACACTATTAATAATTGCCTGCAAAAACATGGAAGAAAATGGAGTTGGGAAGAACTGGCCAATGCGTGTGCTGATTATGCGGATGAAGTGGCCTACCGGGATAGCAGAAGTATTCCATCCAAACGCACTATCCAGAACGATATTAAAGTAATGCGATCCGGTGATTTGGGTTATTTTGCTCCAATTAAAACTGAAAACGGTAAATACTTTTATGAGGACCCGGGTTATTCTATCAAAAATGCTACACTAAACAAAAATGATTTCAGGGCTATTAGTACGGCTGCAAAAGTTCTGGGGCAATACAAAGGCTTCGATTTTTTTAACGATCTTAATCCTATTTTCAAAAAGTTTGAAAGTAAACTTTATATCAAACTTCAGGAAGAGAATAAAGATCTTATCTCCTTTGAAAAAGATGAAGAAGCCAGAGGCATCCAATATCTGCGCCCACTGCTTAATTATATTGAAGTCAAAACAGTTGTAAAGATCAGCTACAAAAAATTCACCGACGATTTTCCCAAAAACCATATAATCCATCCTTATTTATTAAAGGAATTTGACGGGCGTTGGTACCTGTTGGGTTGGCACGACCACGGCCAATACATTATCACCCTGGCTTTAGATCGGATAGAAGACATTTCGGAAGCCGTGGGTTATACTTACCAGGAAAGGAACTTTAATGCAGATGAGTACTTTGGTAATACCCTGGGCATCACCTATACCGGTCAACCCGCTCAAACGGTTGGTATCGAGGTGGATGCAGATTTTGCCCCTTTCCTGCTGACCAAGCCTTTGCACAAAAGCCAACAATTATTACGTAACGATGCCAATATTTATATATTCAGCTTCCGGTTAGTCATTAACCAGGAGCTGGAAAACTGGATTTTAGAGCATTGCAACCATTTAAAAGTACTTGAACCCGTAGAATTAAAACAATCCATTTTAGATAAAATCAAGAAGGCTTACCATAATTTTTCGTAGTGCAAATAGGCTGCGCACGGGCTATTTCCTTTGAATTTTAATTCAAAGATGATGATAATAGCCCTAATTGGAAGTCGTACTTTTAACGATTATGCATATTTGAAAGAGAAAATGAAATTGTTTCCGGGTATTACAAAAATCATTTCGGGTGGTGCGAAAGGTGCTGATCAACTAGCCGAAAAGTATGCGAAAGAGTTCGATATACCCATTGAAATAGTGCTGCCCGATTGGAAAAATTATGGAAAATCGGCCGGTATTTTTCGGAACAGGTTGATTGTTGACAAAGCCGATTTGATCGTGGCATTTTGGGATGGGAAATCGGCCGGTACTCGAAACAGCATTGAGTACGCCCAAAAAACGCAAAAAGAATTTCGTACCTTTATTTACACATTTACCTGAAAATATGCCCAAACTTCTAACCAAATCAAAATTTCTCAACGGCTTAGATTCCGAGACCCTTTTGTGGCGCGTGGTCAATCAGCCAGAAACCATCCCTCCACCGGATGCTTTTTCGCAACAGATTTTTGAAAGCGGTACGGAAGTCGGCCTCGTAGCCCAACAGTATTTTGAGGGAGGCATTGACTTAACATCCTACGATTTTCTGTCCAATATCCGGCAAACCCGTCTAGCCCTGAGAAGCCGGAAACCCATTTTTGAAGCAGGCTTTCTCACCGGCCGGTTTTATGTAAGAGTAGACATTCTGGTGCCTTCCGGTGAAGACGCATGGGATATCATCGAAGTGAAGTCTTCCACCAAACTAAAAGAAACCCACATTCACGATTTGGCATTTCAGCGATTTGTACTGGAGCAATGCTGGTTAAAAATCAATAACACCCGGGTGATGCTGGTCAATAACCAGTATGTACGTCATGGAGAACTCTCCCTCCGGGATTTATTTTACTTTGAAGAGGTCAATGAACAGGTAAGCGAATTTCTCCTTCAGGTTCCCGCATTGGCACAAAGGATGCTGGCCGTTATGGATCGGCCCGTATGCCCTGAGTTCCATCTAGAAGACCTGACAAAAGGTGAATACAGTAATGTGTTTAAAGATGAGTTTATGACCGCTTTACCCAAAGGCTCTGTTTTTGAATTATATCGTGGGCAAAAGAAAAAGCTGATAGAACTCTGGTCTTCGGGCATTCATCTGATCAAAGACATGCCGATAGATGAACAAACCCCGGATAAACACTTAATACAAAGGGAAGCTGCCATTTCAGGGAAACCCTATGTTAACCCCCGGCAAATACGCGCGTTTATCGAGGGACTGGAATACCCCATTTATCATTTGGATTTTGAGACCTTCAATCCGGCCGTTCCACCCTTTGACGGAACCCGGCCTTATATGCAGATACCGTTCCAGTATTCCCTTCATATCGAACAGGCAGACGGCACCATTGAGCACCAGGAATACCTGCATACGGCTCCCACCGACCCGAGAAAAGCTTTGTTTGAACAACTCCACCGGGATATAGGAACCCAGGGGACGGTATTGGCTTTCTACGAAATCTTTGAAAAAAGCAGGATAACCGAATGGGCCAACGCAGCCCCTGAATACCAAACCTGGGCAGAAAATTTAACCGCCCGAATGCAGGATTTACTCACCCCCTTCAAGCAGTTTTATTATTACCACCCCGACCAGCAAGGCTCCTCCTCCATCAAAAAAGTTCTCCCCGTAATGGCCGATTTATCGTATAAGGGAATGGCTATCTCTAATGGAGGCGAGGCGCTTAGCGCGTATGTCAGGCATTTCGTCAATAATCAGCCGCACGATGATAAGCAGCAGTTGATTAAAGATATGCTGGCTTATTGTAAGCTGGATACCTGGGCGATGGTATGGATTTTGAGGAGATTGAAGGAGTTAACTCAAAATTAGATTAATTTAAAAAAGCAAAAGAAAAATTAACCCAATGAATTTCTATCTTATAATTTTACCCGCCTTCAACTATAAAGGGGGTAATCAATTTGTAAAGATTTAGGTATTGGTACAATTGTAATCGAAAACAACAAAGAAATAAATTATGTCAAGCGGATTTGTAACACCAATAACAATAAAAGATGCGATAGATAACATAGTTAGTAGAAATTATTTACTTCCTGCAATCCAACGAAAATTTGTTTGGAGTAGCGACCAAATTGAAGTACTGTTTGACAGCATAATGCGAGGCTACCCAATCAACTCTTTTATGTTTTGGGAGGTAAAAGAAAGTAAAATAAAAAACGATTTTAAATTCTATCAATTCTTAACTGAATATCGGCAATTTTTTAAAGAAGATAATCTCGACATAGACACTAAAAGCAATCCTGACTTTAAGGCAGTTATTGACGGACAACAACGGCTGACAAGTATTTATATTGGTTTAAAAGGTTCTTACGCTTATAAACTACCAAGAAAATGGTGGGTTGATAACGAGGAAAATATCCCAACAAGACATCTATACTTAAACCTTTCAAACCCTTTACCCGACGAGAACGAAAGACAAATGGTTTATGACTTTCAATTCTTAACAAAACAAGAATTTGATCGAAAATTGGCATTTGATAACTGGTTTAGAGTAAATGACATTTTAAAATTTGAGAAAAATAATGATCTTGACAACTTTATAGAAGAAAGTGGTTGGTTATCAAAAACTTTTACAAAAAACACTATTAGGACACTTCGAAAAGTCATTTTTGAAGATAAGTTAATCAACTACTATCTTGAAACCACACAAGAAATTGATACCGTTTTAGATATTTTTATTCGCACAAATAGCGGTGGCGAACCACTAAGTTTTTCTGACTTGTTAATGTCAATCACAACTGCTCATTGGAAATCTGATGCAAGAAAAGAAATCCCTGATGTTGTAAACAAAGTGTTTGAAATTGGTAACCCAGGGTTTTTAATTAGTAAAGATTTTGTTCTTAAAACTTGCCTTGTTCTCTTCAAGGACAACATTAAATTTCAAGTCAAAAACTTTGACCAAAGCAGCGTAATCATTTTTGAACAAAATTGGGATAGAATAAAGAAAAGCATTATCGAAGCATTTACATTGCTTTCTAATCTTGGGTTTAACGACCACAGTTTAAGAGCTAAAAATGCCGCAATACCAATCATTTATTATATCTATCATCGTGGAATTGAAAATAACATAAACAGCCCGATAAAATACAAAGACGACAAATCATTAATTAGAAAATGGCTTTGTCTTTCACTTTTAAAAGGCGTTTTTGGTAGTCAGTCCGATACTGTTTTAACAAGTATTAAAAAAACAATCAAAGCGGAACTTGCAGACACAACTAAACAACCAACGTTTCCGCTCGACAGAATTAAAGAGGAGTTTAAAGGAAACTCGGCCAAAAATCTTTCGTTTGATGATGATGTTATTGAAGGACTTTTGACAACACGAAAAGATGCACCAGACTGTTTCCCTATTTTGTCATTAATATATTCGCATTTGAACTTTGGAAATCAAGATTATCACAAAGACCATTTGCACCCTGCCAGTTATTTTTACAATAGTAAACAAGCAAACTATCAAACAGAAGAAGATTTTAAATTTTATACCGACCCAACAAATTGGGACAGCATTTTAAATCTTCAATTACTGAACGGGACTTTAAACCAATCCAAACTTGACACACCTTTGAAAGATTGGGTAACAAACAACAACATTGACAAAGTAAACCAACTTATTCCTGACGTTAGTTTAGACATTGCGGACTTTAAAGCATTTTTAACTGAACGTAAAACTTTACTAATTGGACAGTTAAAGAAAATGGTAGTGTAATGACAAAAGAAAGCATAGGATGTGAAAAGTTGCTTGGTAAATAACGAAATGAATTGTTTTTAAACTACATTAAATATTGTTTAAAACAATATTTCGTAAGTATAATAAACTCCCCACACCGAGTTGTGTTGTAAAAAACTATCCCCAACGCAAATACACTGCACCCCATCCCCCCACATTTGTATCATATCAGAATGACAATTATAAAACCGAAAAACAATGCTTGAATACAACCTTGATCTATCATTCATCGAACAAAAGGCTAATCTGGATAGTGGTGAGTTAATTGTGTTGGGTGGACGCCCGGGAATGGGGAAAACGTTATTTATTATGAACTTATTAAGTAATAGTTCAAGAAAAGTGTGCTTTATCTCTTTAAGCGAATCCTCGGAGGAAATAGCCTATAAAAAAGAAAGAATGAATATATACCCTGACTCTAAAAAAAACTATGATACTATTTGTATTGACAGACCTCCGCTGATCGAATTACTGGAATTAATCGTAACACAAAAAGGAAATTTTCATTATTTTGTAATTGACGACTTGAGAAGCTTAGAAGAAGATGTCAATCCTCTTTTTAGCGAACATAAGAACTATCAGTTGGTGTTAAGGCACCTGAAAGTATTAGCAAAAAGTTTACACACAAACATCATTTTAGTTTCGTCACTTGACAAAAGAGTGGAAGACGGTTTTCCTTTTAGGCTTTATTCGTCCAAAGAAAAATATATAGATCATCTTCTGATTATTCATCGCCCCGCATATTACCATATTCAAACAAACGAGTTCAATGACCCGATTGAATATGACGATGCTTTTTTGTACATCACTAAAACCAAGCTTTTAAAAGGCTGCGATGACTTTAGGCTAAAATTCAAATATCCGCTCTGGTATTTTCCCGGAAGAAAGTACCTGGATAAAAACGAAAATAATATTGTTCCGTTTTAAAATACTCTTCCTTAAACGGAACTTCACATTTACACTTACCAATCTGCCGAATAAAAAACATTTCCTGGCGCAAATACACTGCGCACATCATCGACACATTTGCGGAAAACAAACGCAGTATATCATGGAAAATCCTTACCGGGGACATCTGATCAGTCTGGTACGCTCCCTGGAAAACATTTTAGACGAATTAGAAATAAATATCATAAACCTGGCTATGGCCGGAGAGTTTTCAGACTTTAATGACCAATGCGAGATCGGAGAAGTTATGAGGATCAGAATAGAAGATTTTAAAAATGCAGATGATCAAAATATCAAAACCTGTATCGAACTGTTTGACAGTATAGAGAAATCCTATATCTATATCATGAACATTAACGCGATTAAACGGAAAGAAATAGATTACCTTGACGAAGAGTAATTATCTCTATGTAAAAATCCTTATAAAGCTGTAAAGTCCTTATCACTTTCCCTGGGGTAGAAAAAACCTTTAATACAGTTAGGGTTACGAATACAAAGCTGGATATGGTCTTTTTCTCTAAATCCGGCACCGGGATATAGCTCTTTACCTTCCCAAAATACGCCCCTTACGCTGTCAAATTCTCGTAATCCTAAATCTTTGCTTGCCTTATGCAGAGTTTCAATTACGGCACAGTCAAGTTTGCGAAGCATTAATTCATTAAGAGTACCTACAGACCTATTTACAGGAAGTTGCTGGGAGGCACTCTCCAAGATGGAAAATGCTGCTTTTAACAGTTTAAGATTTTCAAAATCAAGAAGATCAAGGCAATTTCCCAGATTAATAAAGGCCCCAATTACCGCTGGTTCTTTAATTGGACTTTTGGATTTAGAGGGGTTATTTCTAAGGTGCTCAGCATATTCTAGTGCCCTTGAAGGGCTGTTTTCCCAAAAGTACATTCCATTACCAAGCCAATCGTAATCATTATTGCTGGATTTAAGCGGAATTTCCTGGTTAATAATTTTGTCTGCTACTGATTTATCGCAACCATGAAAACCATAAACTACTCCTGTCCCTCCGGAATACATAAGTCTTTATAGGTTTTGGTAAGCCTCCCATTCCTATTTATTATTCCTAAACTAATTAGAAACTCTTTGGAAGCGCTCTCAGATTTAGTTACTTTCTTTTTGTACTTATTTAATAAAATAACAAAATCTTCGGTATCTACTTCTTTTTTAGCAACTTTGTTCATGTAAATGTAATATTGTGGTAAACGGTAACATAACAAATTTAATCATTATTAATTAAATTCAATACTTTCTTCTACAACATTGTTTAATTCATCTAAATTCATTTTTATTAGAACTATATACTCATCTTTGCAATAGTTAATTCTTGAGGTGAAAGTTTCAAGGCCAGGCCTTTTCCGTTTGACCTTTCCCTTTTGTAATTTAGGCCTTTATTAAAACCTTTCTATGAAAAAGTTACTACTCCTTCTAAGCGCGCTGGCCTTAGCACCGGCCGCCAGCAGCCAGTCTACTCCCCATTTCGCCACTGACCCCACCCTGAGCCCCGACGGCAAAACCGCCTATTTCAGCTTTGACAGCGACATCTGGAAAGTGCCCGTCAGCGGTGGCGAGGCCCTGCGCATCACGGCACTGGAAGGCATTGAGATAAATCCCCGTGTGTCACCCGACGGCAAATGGCTGGCCTTCAGCTCCAACCAGTACGGTAATTACGATGTATTTGTAATGCCCCTGGAAGGCGGGGAGATCCGGCAGCTCACCTGGCACCAGGCCACTGACCGGGTGGAAAACTGGAGCTGGGACAGCAGGAAGATCTATTTCACTTCTGACCGTTATAATAATTTCGGGAGCTATTCAGTGGAAATCAGCGGTGGAACAGCCAGGCGCCTGTTTAACCACTTCTTTAATACGTCTAACGCCCTGGCCGAAACCCCTTCCGGCGAATACATTTTCACTAATACCATGGAGAGCGACGGCCAGGTGACCCGTAAGCGGTACAAGGGAGAAAATAACCCTGATCTGCTGGGCTACCATCCCAAAACCGGGAAGTTTACGCAATACACCGATTATAACGGCAAAGATCTTAACCCTACCGTTGATAAAAACGGCGTTATCTACTTCATCTCCGATGAGAAAAACGGGGAATATAATCTTTACTCCCTCCACAAGGGCATTAAAACCGCTTTAACAGATTTTCCTTCGTCTATCCGCCGGCCCACCGTATCGGCCAATGGCGAAAAAGTTATCTTTGAAAAAGATTACCGGCTCTTCGTTTATGATGTAGCCTCCCGGCAAACCCGGCCGCTGGACTTCAGGGTAGGTTACAATAACCCCCTGATCAAAAACCAGGAATTTAAAACCGAAGGAAATATCTCGGCCTTTGATGTTTCACCTGACGGTAAGAAGATCGCGTTCGTGTCACGCGGAGAGCTGTTTGTATCGGATATCAAAGGAAAATTCATTGCGAAGGTATTGGAGACCAAAGAGCGTGTACTGGAAGTAAAATGGCTCAAAGATAACCGCACCCTGCTTTTTAACCAGACCCGGAACGGCTACCAGAACCTGTACACGATAAATGCCGACGGCAGCGGGAGCCTGAAAGAGCTCACCACTGATGCACGGAATAACCGGGATATTTCCCTGAATCCCAAGCTCTCGCAGGCGGTGTACCTGAGCGGCAGAGATGAGGTACGGCTTCTTGACCTGGGCACTTTCCAGTCGTCACTGATCGTAAAAGATGAGATCTGGGGCTTCCAGAACTCGGCCCCTTCTTTTTCTCCCGATGGGGAATACGTGCTTTTTACTGCCGTAAGAAATTTTGAGCAGGATATTTTTGTGCATCATCTCAAAGATAAAAAGACCCTGAACCTCACTAACACCGGGGTAACCGAAGCCGGCCCGGTGTGGTCGGCAGACGGGCGGTTCATTTACTTTCTCAGCCATCGTACCCAGCCCTCCTACCCGTTTGGTCTGCAGAATGCCTCGGTATACCGCCTGGCGCTCGACTGGTACTCTACCCCCTTCCGTTCAGATAATTTCTCTAAGTTATTTGATGACAAAAAAGACAGCCTGGCAGCTCCATCTGTCCGGATCAATACCGACGGGCTGTCAGACCGGATCACGCCGGTTTCCAACCTCTTCGGCACACAGTCAGGCCCTGTTACTTTTTCGGTAAAAGAAAAGAATTATATCTTTTATAATTCCAATGAAGAAATGGGCCGTCCCCGGTTCTTCCGGACGGTAACCACCGATTTCGAACCCGATAAAACCGGGAAAGTAGCTGAGCGCCCCTTCTCTTCCATCGTAAAAGCAGCCGATAAGTTCTATGTATTGATGGGAGGCGATATCCACACCTATTCACCTGAGTCTAATAAAACCGAGAAAATAGCCATCTCATACAAATTCCTGAAAAACCTGGAAAACGAGTTCCGCCAGATGTACTATGAGGCCTGGGCCGGCCTGGAAGAGAATTTTTATCATGAGACCTTCCACGGAGTGGACTGGAAAGCCCAGCGCGACAGGTACGCCGCTTACCTGCCCTTTATCAACAGCCGTAAAGACCTGCGGGTATTACTGAACGACCTCCTGGGCGAGCTGAATTCTTCTCACCTGGGCTTTACCTCCAGCGGCGGGGAAGAGAGCACTCACCTGAAATATATCACCAATGAAACGGGAATTGTATTTGACGAAACAGACCCTTACAAAGTAGACCGCGTAGTCAGAAAATCAGCCGGAAACGCCACCTCTCTTCAGAAAGGCGATATCCTGACGGCGGTAAACGGCGTAAAAACAGATAAGAGCAAAGACCGGGATTCCTATTTCACATTACCTACCCTGCAGGAAGAGATTACCCTGGAACTGGAACGGAGCGGCAAGCCCTTTACGGTAAAAATCCACCCGGAGGCCGGTTTCTCTTTCAAAGACAAGCTGTACGACGAGTGGATCCTGGAAAGCCGGAAACGGGTAGATCGCCTGAGCAAAAACCGGATTGCCTATTCTCACATGAAGAATATGAGCGGCCAGGCTCTGGAATCCTTTTTGCTGGATATGGTAGAGCAGGAGAATAATAAAGAAGCCACCATCCTGGACCTGCGTTTCAACCGCGGCGGAAATGTACACGACAAAGTGTTACAGTTCCTGGCGCAGCGCCCCTACCTGCAATGGCAGTACCGCGGGGGCAGGCTCGCTCCCCAAAGTAATTTTGCCCCTGCCGGCAAACCCATTGTGCTCCTGATCAATGAGGCCTCTCTCAGTGATGCTGAAATGACTGCGGCGGGTTTCAAAGCCCTGAAGCTGGGTACGGTGATCGGTACGGAAACCTACCGCTGGATCATCTTTACTTCCGGCAAAAGCCTGGTAGACGGGTCGTTTTACCGCATCCCCGGCTGGGGCTGCTACACCCTTGACGGCCAGAACCTGGAATTCACAGGAGTTGCCCCGGATATCTATGTAAAAAACACCTTTGAAGACCGGCTGAAAGGCAATGACCCGCAGCTGGACCGGGCTGTAGAAGAAATTCTGAAGCAGCTGAAATAACCCGATCCTGTTTTACTTGCAGGAGTTTGCAGATTTAGTAGCGTTGATTATATATACTTGCCGCTTCCCGGATTTCCCGGAAAGCGGCAACTTAAAACAGTTATTTTTCAATCACCACCGTTTTCGACTCTACTCTCTCCCGGGTACTCACCCGCACATGATACAACCCGCTCATTACCTTACCTGCATTAAATTTCAAAACATTCCGTCCTTTGGCCCCCTTATAACTCTCCTGCTCGTACACGGCACCCGAAGAACTCACCAGTGATATTGTCACTTCCTCATCTGTCGCCAACTCCACATCTACTGTAAATACACCTCTGCTTACATTAGGATATACACTGAAAAATGACTTTACACTATCTGCTGCTATACGCCCGGATACACTACACGCCAGCCTGGCCCGCGCCCAGTTTGCATGGTCACAGTAGATGTTATCTCCTCCGTCTTCCACTACCAGCTTCAGGTAACGTACTCCACTGATCGGGACACTCATCTCTGCCGTTTGAGGAAGGCCGTAAGAAGGCGTACCTACCACGGGTGACGCCCCCAGTAATGTCCCTGTGGCATTATTATACACCTTAAATATCATCCGGTCCTCCCCACATACTGCTTCATTATCTTTACCCACAGTAGCTTTAAAATGCGTATAACTATGCGATCCCCCCAAATCATATATAATCTCTGAAGTAGCATGCGTACCGATGCCCGTTCCCGGGTAGCTGGTACCGTAATTAACCGAACCCATTGTCATATTGTTGCCATCAAACGACTGTCCAATCTTCGGAATATTTCCCGTACTACCCGCACCACTTGCATATGTCCATGAACTGCTCAGATAAGCATCCGTACAACCAGTCGGTGGAGTGCCCGAAGCAGTATAATAGGGTGATCCATCAGACTCATAGGCCAGACTATACCCGGAAGGCGTAGGAAAAGTAACGGATGAAGGGGTTTGTAATCCTCCGTAACTGCTATAAGCGTATGCAAAACATGTTACCAATCCCGGGTATCCTCCGTTAGTTAATGTTACATCACCTCTTGTCAACATTTCAGCCCCCCGCACCAGAAACTGCTCCGGACTGTTGTTAATCTTCTGTACCAGCCACCAACTTCCGTGAAAATATTTCGCTACCAATGCATGGCCGGTTACCGTCCAATAACCCATCACCAGATTATTTGTAAGAGCGCTGCATCCGCCGGAAGAGGGAACTGTCACTGTAACCGATACCGGCATGCTCGGTGTACAGTAGTCAGAAATACATGTAGCCGTATACGTTGTAGTGGAACCGGTAAAAATTGTCACAGAATTACCTGTATGCCCCGTACTCCACTGCACTGTACCCCCTGAGCTACAACTGGCCGTTAGCGTTGTATTCCCACCTCCGGAACCATGAGAGGTAGGAGAAGCTGAAACTCCCGCAGGTGTAGTATTACTACATGGGCCACCTCCTCCACTCAAATAAATATCCATCCAGTTCGCGTGATCAAAGTAGATGCCATCGCTGTATTGATTTACTAAAAGCTCTAAAGTACTCTTACCGCTCACATTAACACTGAAACTTTCTGCCCCGGTTGTATTTCCATGTACACCGGACTCCCATAGGATCCCGCCGTCAGCCTTAATTATAAACTGCACTTTCCCCATGTCAGAATCGTTATCTGCTTCATCATCCCGCCCTACTTTACCATAAAATGTGGTGTATCCCCCTCCACTCAGGTTAAAGACCATACGGCTGTCAGCGTGTGTACCTATACCCTGAAAATACTGAACTCCACTTACCTGCATGGTGTTTCCGTCTATACTTTTATGATCAAAACGTGCTGAAGCATAACCACTCCACTCACTACTGCTATTCGTGGGGGTGAGGGTGTGAAGAGAAACAGCCCCTGTAGAACCTGAACCAGACTGGTTAATGGTGATGGTTTCTGTCAAACTACTTTCCAAATCTGTTAGAACTACATTCCCGGATCTTGGACTTGTAGTTGAACCGACTGAAAAGGTTAAACTATTATTATTATCATCATAAGCAATATTAAGCCAGGATGGCTTTGAAGAAATCCCCCAACTAACATTTTCAACTATTAAACCAGTAGAAACCGATGAACCATTTGAAGGCATATTCAAAATATGGTCAAGCACACTCAGTCTTTTTCTAGTGTTTTCACCCCCAGGTACTCTGTAAGGAGATACAGCATGAAATCGCCCATTTGTATTTGTTAAACTACCGTTTGTTGGACATGGAAAAGTTACTAATGGTTTGTACGCATAACAATGAAGAACATCTCCGGGTTGAACATTTGTAAAAGTAAAAGAAGTACTTGTAGTTTCATTTCCTAATGGAGACGATGAGCAATTATTTGGAATTCTCATTATAGCCTCATTATTCTTTTGCCAGAAGAAATGTGTCGCACCTATTGTATTATTTACAGTCAGCGTATATGAGCTACCTCCTCCTGATACATTCAATAATCCCAACGCCTGAGTAGGCTCCACAGATGAGTTATCATTAGGAGCTGTAATTTTTTCATACCATTTGTCCGCTAAAGTTTTAAGTGAGTTCCCCGTAAAATGAATATTCCCTAAAGTTGCTCTCTGACCACTTGAAATTAGTAGATCGGAGTCTGGCCCTTCATAAATTTTTAAAGTCGAATTTACAGTCTGCCTATTACGTATTTCATCTGACTTTAGCCCTGCAGAACTGTTAATAGTTATTGATGTTAAATATTGTGTAACATTGGAGCCAGTTGCTATTCCTGGAATTGCTGATGTTTTAGATATGAACCATTGCAAATTATTAAATAATGAATTAGAGCTCAATAATCCGGTAGCATTTTCTCTTGTATATGTAATTAAGCTGCTAAGCACTCCCTGATATTTTGAAAGGATATAATCGTCTCCAGGGTAAGGAGGATTATCACCTAACTTGTTGGAAACGGCTAAACCATAAGTATCATTTTCTCCCTGACACCATAAAACCGCTTTAGCACCTAAAACTGAACCATAGTTCCTGACAACGGTTGCCAATTTTGTTGCTAATGAATTGACGCCATAGAAGTTTCTCTCCCAGGCATTATAATCATTTATAAAATAGTTGTACACCCTGGCATCTACCATGCTTGTTCCAGATGCGGCAGAATTAAACCATATAGTTGGAACACCTTGATATTTGTTGGCTTCAAGGTCTGTACCATTTGTGGCAAATTTGTAACCTAGAGGAGCCCAACACCAACTGTTATACCCGTTGGGATACATTGGAACACGCTCTCCGTCCGGATTTGATACTCCCCCATTTTTGAAAATACTAAAATAATTTTTAGTAAAACCTAGATTTTCTACATCTACAGATACATAAGGTATTCCATTCTTAGCAATTTTTTGAGGTTGCGTAAATCCTGGCCCTCTTAAAGGTGTTAGGGATTGGTCTAAATCTGTTTCATTATTCTCATGTTGGCGGTTTTCATATACGCGTACTAAAGGGCTAAATGAAGTCGATCCTGTAGTAGACACTACATTGTCGTCAGCTGTAGTTTTGTACCAATTATATCCGCCAAATCCAGTCATCCCGCTCCCACCGAATCCTGCCGCATTGGATTGCCCACCAATAAAATATACATCCCCAACTCCAAACTCAATACTGGATGCTTCAAGTTTTACTGAACCGCCACTACTTCCATTACGTGGATTGTGAAACCAGACCGGTAACGTGGTTTCAAAGTAAAGTGTTAATTTATACCAACCAGTTGCCAAAACAATATCCGATCCATCAGCCTTATTTACAAAAAACAAATATCCCCCGTCAGGAGTTGCGCTGCCTAATGGTAAACTCTTATAATTATAGCCGATATCACTTGTAGAAGACTCTCCCGTTTTCTTTACTATTGAGAAATAGTAATTGCCGTTTTTTGCAACCTGTCCACCAAACCTAAGGGTTGCTACCAGATTTGAACCATTTGTTTTTCTTTGTAAAATGGATCCATTAACGGGAAAATTAATCCTATTTGTTTGACTAAATGATTGACAATAAGACACCAGGTTAAACAAAAAAACAAAAACAGTTATGTTTAATTTCATCGGAATAGGTTCTTATTTGTTATTTTGCTAAATATTCACGTGTAGAAATAAAAGAAATCTTCAGTTTGTAATATGAATTCATTGTTTTAATAATTTCATTAGCAATCACAGCTTGTCCAAATGCCGATGGATTTACACCGTCACTACTAAAAAAATTACCCCCGGGCCATTTCTCATCAACTTTGACCCCATCATGAGTTACATAGCCCCCTGAATTAATGGATTGATACAAACCAAATAAGTCGACAATTGGATACCCCAAAGCTTCTTCCACAATTTTGAAACTTCTGGCATTCTCTTCGCGTACTAATTTCATATTTTCCATATCCTGAAAATCTGTATTACCCAATATTAATGGAGAATTCCTCCGTAATCCTGGCTTTATATTAATATTAACTACAGTAGACAATAGCGAATCTAATCCACTATATCCATATACTACATCCTTAAAATTCATTGAACTCAAGTATCTGCTCGGCGCAATTTTTAATTCACTAGGTGCCGGGATAATATTAAGATTAGATATTTGGTACAGGCTAAGTATCTGTTCCAATTGTTTTTTATAATTCTGCTTATAAAAAGGTAAATCATATACGTGTGGTAAATTCAGAATCACACCTTTCGCCTCAATTCTCCGCATTTTCTTAAAAAAATTCCTGTAATAAAGACCTTCATTTTTTGCACCTATAGGAAAAACCGGAGGATTTCCGTTATCAAACTCAGGAAAACCGCCCAGCAGGTCCTGTTGTAAATCTTTAACAGTAGAACCCTTCCCTAAACTTAACATGGTCTGGTCCGTTTCCGGGATTTCCAGAATAAAAAAGTCAAACGTTTTCCCTTCCTTAATTTCAGCTGTTATATTCGGGTTATTCAGCCGCTTTATAAATGGCGACATGTATTCGTTCGTACCTTTAATATAACTTTCAATTTCTCCCTGTGATACAAAACTTCCATAGGGAAACCCATAGTTATCATAATCCCCCCTTACCTTTTTTAATACCGCATTTCCATTGGGTTCCCGCCGTGTAAGATCAACTCCTGTATTATTATTCACATTTTTAAACTTGGGAATGGGTCCCTGAGTAGGGTTAAAGGTAGTAGGCACCAAACGCCCGAAACCATTGTAATCTTCTTTATCAAATAATGGATTTTTGAAGCCGATCCCCATTTGCCGGGCAATTAAACTTCCGAATGATGTCTCCATTCCTTCGTTAAAAAGGCCACCATCCCTCACTCCGGCAGCAAGACTTCCGCCAAAAACCACCATTCTGAAAGGCTCTCCCTCACGCAACGGACTTTTCAGGTTTCTTAAATCCACTTGTTCAGATATTGCACCAAAAGGCATATTATATCTGATTATAGTATCACCTGTAGTAATATAACGCGAATGATACGGGTGTCCTTGAAATCCGACTCCATGATCCTTCCTTATTTTAACTGTATCCCCTTCGACTACTGGCTTATCGGAAAGTACATCATAGTTGCAGCTCATCATACTGCCAACAGCAAGTAATAAACTTAGTAACATAGTTTTTCTCATTTTTTTGTGCTTGGTTCTTTTAATGAACTTAAGACCGGAGAGTATTGTCGTAATCTTCCCCTCAAAATTAAGCCTATCCTCCACAATAATCTCTTGATTTAAATTAAGAAAAAAATTGATCTGAATCAATCTATGTAGCTACATGATCTTCTTTCGTGCCCGGCTGAGAGCTTCCGGTGTCATTCTCAGATAAGAAGCTATATCCTTCATTTTCAGCCGGTGGGAGATATCCTTATGAGTTTCCAGGAAGCGAAGATAGCGCTGTGCATCAGGCCTCACTTCCCGAAGCTCTGCCCGCAGTTCAGTAAGCACAAGGTATTGTTCAGTAAGTATCAGCACAAGGCGCTGCATTTTGGGAATACGGATAAACAGTTCTTCCAAATCCTTTTTTGACAGGTGCAGGGTCAGAGTATCTTCTAACGCCACTGTGTAACGTGTGGAGGGTAGCCCCGACACAAAACTTCGGATATAATAATAAAAACTGCCTTCTGACGTGAATCGGGTGCATACTTCACTATCGGCTATATCAGACACCAGATAATACTCTTTGATCAGCCCCCGCACTACAAAGAATACCCGGTCTGCCATCTCTTCTTCCCTAATTAAAAAGTGGCCGCGAAGCCAGGCTTTCTCCTGAAGATACTCCCGGATGATCTCTTTTTCTTCCAGAAGAAGGCCTACAATTTTTTCAATGACAGCAAATAACGATGTGAAAGTCATGTGTTCTTGCGTTTTCTGTTATAAGATTTCCCGTTTCCGGAAAATCACATGGTTGCGAAAGCGCAAAGATAAGATATAAAGAAACAGGAAAACACCCGTGAAAAAACGGTATTTAAAGGGGGTGTTTTCACCCGGAATAAGGAGACAGGTAAAATAGTTACCTTATAAATAGTAAAAAGGGCAACATCCCGCTGCCCTTTTTAACCCATTTAACCCTTTATACCAATTTATAAATATCTCCCAGGTGCTCCGCGATCTCCTGGAAGTCTATTTTCAGATCAATGATCCTGCCGGTAGAAATATCGAATACCCATCCGTGAACCCTCAGGTTCCTGTCGAGTATGGCTCTTTGTACTTCTTTCATCTTTACCACGTTCAGGCATTGTTCCTGCACGTTCAGCTCCACCAGTCTTCTGTATCGCTGTTCTTCTGATTCTATGGCTTCCAGCTCCTGCTGGTGCAGGCGTACCACATCACGGATGTTTCTCAGCCAGGGGTTCAGAATACCCATATCTTCGGGCTGCATGGCCGCTTTAATACCTCCGCAGTTATAGTGGCCGCAAACCACCACATGCTTTACTTTTAAATGCTTTACCGCATATACCACTACCGAAAGAACATTCAGATCATTATTGGGAGCCAGGTTGGCAATATTCCGGTGTACAAACACCTCTCCCGGCTTGGCACCCATAATCACTTCTGCCGATACCCGGCTGTCAGAACAGCCGATATACAGGTATTTGGGTTCCTGTCCCTCTACCAGCCGGTCAAAATATTCGGGATCCTCCTTCAGGCGCTTCGCTATCCACTCTTCGTTATTCTTAAATATCTGTGCTATTTCCATAATAATCTGATTAATACTTATGCGAAAGTACTTGAATCCCCGTAAGAAAACAACTGCACACGCGCCCGGGCGCCATATTCTAATTATATTCTAACAAGAATTAAAAAGTGATTAAGACGCAGCCTCCACCAGTTTAAAACCTACTCCGTGAATATTTTCCAGCCGTACTTTCGGATCTTTGGAGAGCATTTTGCGGATACGCGTCAGGAAAACATCCAGGCTTCTGCCCAGGAAATAATCATCGCGGCCCCAGATGGCTACCAGGATCTCCTCCCGCTTCACTACCTGGTTTTTCCTTTCCAGGAAATATTTCAATACTTCCGCTTCGCGGTGGGTCAGCTTCTGCACTTCTTCGTCATGCGTAAGTGTCAGCTGGGAATAACAGAACTCATACGAGCCGCAGGAGAATACATCATTCGTGATCTCGGTATGAGAGATGGTGTTTCTTTTCAGAAATACCCTGATCCGGAGCACCAGCTCTTCCACGCTGAAAGGCTTGGTGATGTAATCGTCGCCCCCTACTTTCAGCCCCTGAATCCGGTCTTCCTGCATGGTCTTGGCCGAAAGGAAAATAATAGGAATCTGCGGATTTTGTTCCCTGATCTTTTCAGCCAGGGAGAAGCCGTCCAGCTCCGGCAGCATCACATCCAGCAGGCAAAGGTCAAATTTATCCTTTTTAAAGATCTTCCAGGCCTCCTTGCCGTCGGTATAATGAAAGATTGTAAACCCCTCCTCTTCCAGGCTGTCGCGGGTAACGAACCCCAGGTTAGGGTCGTCTTCTACATAAAGTATTTTTGCCATCTTATTTTAGCTGCTGACAGGAATCTTAATTACAAAAGTAGTACCTAAACCCACTTCACTGTTCACATCGATCTCCCATTTATGCAGTTTGACCATTTCTTTCACGTAATTCAGGCCCAGGCCAAAACCTTTTACATTATGCAGGTTCCCCGTAGGTACCCGGTAAAATTTGTCAAAAATCCTGTGCAGGTGTTCTTTGGGTATCCCTATGCCTTTATCTTCTACTGCTACGTATATAAACCGGTCATCGTTCAGGGTTCTGAGGGTAATATTCGGCAGATCTGTTGAGTATTTCCGGGCATTATCCAGCAGGTTCCGGATGATATTAATGAGGTGAAGCCGGTCAGCCTTTACCGAGGTTTTGTCGGCGCCCAAGTGAAGATGAAAGTTCTCTCCCAGCTCCACCCTTACACTTTCGGTTACTTCCCAGATAAGCGCATGAAGATCCTGCAGCTGCTTATCAATCTGGATTTTCCCTTTACCGATCTTAGCCGTAGACAGCACCGCCTCTACCTGGTTTTTCAGCCGGTTATTCTCCGCCCGGATAATATCCACATACTTTTTCAGGCGTTCGGGCTGGTTCATGATCTTATCAGTACCCAGCACATCCGTTGCAATCTTGATAGTGGAAATAGGTGTCTGGAACTCGTGCGTCATGTTATTAATAAAGTCGCGCTGCACTTCACTCAGTCTTTTCTGCCGTAAAATCACCGACATGGCATAACCGAAAAATACGGTAAGAAGCAGTGTAATGGCTGAAGATACGATCCAGATATCCATTTTGGAAGTAAGATAACTGGTCTTATTCAGAAACTTTACACCAAAATAATTCAGGAACTTGTCGGTTTTCTCAAGCTCACTTGTTTTCGGCATATCAGAGGTCTCAAAGTTGCTGTTCACAAACCCTCCGTAAATAATCTTATCCGTATCGCAGTTATAAATGCCGTATTCAAAATCCGAATTCAGGTTTTTACGCTTGAACTCTTCTACCAGGAGGGGCTCCAGCACCGAAGGCTCCAGCGGAAGCCTCAGGTTTACCACGTAATAATCGGAAGAAAGCTGCTCTACCGGGTTATCTATAACCGACATATTATAAGACTGTGATATCTTATGAGCCACATTCCGGAGACTGATCATAACGCCCTGGCGAAACTGCTGTTCATAAAGATCAAAGGCTTTCTTCATCCAATAAATCTGAATGCCTATAATCCCGCAAATCGCAATTACGCCAAGAATGATTACGGTCCTTATGGTTTGTCTGGTCAAGGTTAAGTTAAATCGGTCAGGTTGTTTTAATCGGTAAAGGCGCGCAAATTTAAGCTAAATAATAACACGCTCCAATCAAATACTCCTTTTACTCAGCTATTTATTCATTTTTATTGTCACAGATTGACACAATCCGGGAATTATAAAAGCTATCCTGCCCTGAAATACTGATCAATTATAATGGGATACCTACCGCGAATTAATTAATTTTGCGGAATTAACTGAATAGAAGAATGCAAATCAAAGAAATTCTTAAACTTGCTCCTGAAAAACAGCAGGTAGTTGTAAAAGGATGGGTTAAAACCAAGAGAGGACAGGCAAACATTGTATTTATCAATATCAATGACGGATCTACCCTGAAAAATATACAGGCCGTGGCAGAAGGCGGCAAAATAGAAGAAGAGGTTCTTAAAACCGTTACTACCGGAGCGGCCGTGGCCGTTACGGGCAGCCTGGTGGCTTCTGCCGGCTCAGGTCAGGCCGTGGAGGTACTGGCTGAAAAAATTGAAGTGTACGGTACTGCCGATGAAACTTTCCCTATTCAGCCCAAAAAGCACAGCCTGGAATTTCTGCGTGAAAAAGCACACCTCCGGTTCCGTACTAATGTCTTCGGAGCGGTATTCCGTGTAAGGCATGCGCTGGCCTATGCCGTTCATAAGTTTTACCATGAACAGGGGTTCTTCTACCTCCATACCCCTATCATCACCGCATCTGATGCCGAAGGCGCCGGGGAGATGTTCCGGGTAAGCACTTTTCAGCCGAACAAGGCACCCCTTACCGAAACCGGGGAGATCGACTTCTCCCAGGATTTTTTCGGAAGGGAAACCTCGCTGACCGTATCCGGGCAGCTGGAAGGAGAGCTGGGGGCACTGGCCCTGTCCCGGATTTATACCTTCGGACCTACTTTCCGGGCTGAAAATTCCAATACGTCCCGCCACCTGGCCGAGTTCTGGATGATAGAGCCTGAAGTAGCTTTCTTTGACCTGGAAGATAACATGAACCTGGCAGAGAGCTTTGTAAAATACGTAATCCGTTACGCCCTGGAGCATTGCGCTGATGACCTGGAATTCCTGCAAAGCCGGCTGCTGGAAGAAGAAAAACAAAAGCCTCAGAATGAACGTTCGGAACTTACGCTGATCGACAAACTGAAATTCGTGGCCGAAAATGATTTTGAGCGGCTGACCTATACCGAGGCCATTGACATCCTCCTGAAATCGAAACCGGCCCAGAAAAAGCAGTTCCAGTATGAAGTGGCCTGGGGGATTGACCTGCAGTCAGAGCATGAGCGCTACCTGGTAGAAAAACATTTCAAAAAACCGGTGATCCTGACCAATTATCCCAAAGAGATCAAGGCGTTTTATATGAAGCAGGACGAAGAGAATAACGGTGCCCCCGGCCCTACGGTACGGGCTATGGACGTGCTTTTCCCCGGCATTGGCGAGATCATAGGCGGTTCCCAGCGGGAAGACAATTACGAGAAGCTGCTGGCCCGTGTGAAAGAAGTGGGTATTGATCCTGAAAACATCTGGTGGTACCTGGAAACCCGCAAGTTCGGCTCGGCACCTCATGCCGGCTTCGGACTCGGATTTGAGCGGCTGGTGCTCTTTGTGACCGGCATGACCAACATCCGCGATGTAATTCCTTTTCCGAGGACGCCTAAAAATGCCGAATTCTGATAAGCTATGCTCCTACCCCTGTTCATATTTCTGGCCGTAGCAGGAGTGAATATCATCCTGAGCGTTTACCTTGAACGCAAGGTATCTGCTTTTATCCAGGACAGGGTAGGCCCTATGGAAGTAGGGAAATGGGGGTTGCTGCAGCTCATTGCCGACCTGGTTAAGCTGCTTCAGAAAGAAGACGTGATCCCTTTCGCGGCAGACCGGAAGATGTTTAAGGCTGCACCTTACCTGATCTTTGCAGCGGTATTTGCCGGCTTTGCCTTTATTCCACTCAGTAACGGATTGCAGGGAGTAAATGTACAAACCGGGCTCTTCCTGCTGATCGGGCTGATCTCCATAGATATCATGGGAATTCTGCTGGCCGGATGGTCATCCAATAACAAATACTCACTGTTAGGGGCCATGCGGTCAGCAGCACAGATCATTTCTTTTGAGGTACCGCTGGGGCTCAGCATTCTCTGCGTTTGCATGATCTCCACCACCCTGAATCTCCAGGAGATCATTACTCTTCAGGGCATATTCAGCCCGGAGAAAAACTATCTTTTCGGCATAAAAGCCCTGGGCATAGACACGACCGCTACCGGCGGATTCCTCACCTGGAATATCCTTCGCAGCCCGGTGCTTATCCCGGTATTTTTCATTTTCTTTATTGCAGCCCTGGCCGAAGCCAACCGGGCGCCGTTTGACCTCCCCGAGGCTGAATCAGAGCTGGTAGCCGGTTTCCAGACCGAATATTCGGGTTTCCGATGGGCCATTCTCTTCCTGGCAGAATATGGCATGATGCTGCTGTTATCCCTGCTGGCCGCCATCCTCTTTTTCGGAGGCTGGAATACCCCGTTCCCCAATATCGGCCCCTTAAAACTGGCCGACTGGACCTCAGGTACACCCGGTACACCCGGTATGTACCTCTGGGGAGCTTTCTGGATGTTTTCCAAAGCTTACCTGGGCATGCTTATCCAGATGTGGGTACGGTGGAGCTTCCCCCGCGTACGGGTAGACCAGCTTATGTATCTCTGCTGGAAAGTACTTACGCCCTTCACCCTGGTGCTTCTTCTGTTATCAGCCGCATGGCGTATCCTGATGATCTATGGCTAAGAAGAAGATAAGTCCTGAGCTGGAAGAGGCCATCCTGGGCCTTCCCCTCAAAGAAAAGAACAAGCTGCTGATCCGGCTGATCGGTAAAGACCAGCTCCTCACCGGACAGTTGCAGTACAAGCTCCTGGAAAACACGGAATCTGACCTGGTTTTCCGGCGAAAGGAAATCAGGGAGCTGATCACTAAAATCTTCCAAACCCATACCATTTATTATTTCAAAGACCTGCTGTACTATGTACGCGACGGAGTATCCTATATCAACCGGCACTTTAAAATTACCAAAGACAAAAAAGGAGAGCTGGAACTGCTGATCCACCTCTACCGGCAGGCGATGGACACCCGCCACACGCTGAAAAACAACTGGCGGGATCAGTCTTACAAGACAAAATTTACAGAATACAGCCTGACCAAAATTACTAAAATGAACACCCTCCTTAACGACCTCCATGAAGACTTCAGAGTAGAGTTCGAAGAAGACATTACCTCCCTCCACACCCTTATTATAAACCTCTGACTATGTACGGGCGTTTCATGCAACGCCCCAACGTACGGAACTAAAATATGAAACGCGATCTCTTAGTCATCAAATTCGGAACAGCATCACTCACCCGGCCTTCAGGTGAGCCCGATATCACTATCCTGAAAGAAATAGCACGGCAGACCGCCGAGCTCCATAAAACCCACCGGATCGTCATTGTATCTTCAGGAGCAGTGGGGGCCGGTAAACACTATATAAAGGAGTACGACGGACAGATCTCACAAAAAAAGGCTGCAGCGGCCATCGGCAACCCGCTTCTCCTGAAAATGTACGATACGGTGTTTTCCGAATACGGTATTACGGTAGCCCAGAGTCTGCTGGAACGTCAGCATTTTGCAAACCGCCCTCAGTTTCTCCAGTTGAAAGAAACCTACGATGAGCTCTGGCGGAACCACATTATCCCTATTGCCAATGAAAACGATGTGGTCAGTAACCGGGAATTAAAATTCTCCGATAATGACGAGCTTGCCACGCTCATTGCCGGCGGATTCGGAGCGAAGCTCATGATGCTGTGCACGGCTTCAGGCGGACTGCTCAACCGGCAGGGGGAACTGCTGCGCGAAGTACCCGCCATCGATGAAACGGTGCTTTCTTACGTCAGCAAATCAGGAACGGCCCTGGGGTCAGGAGGCATGGCCTCCAAGCTCACCTTTACCCACCTGGCCAATAAAATGGGCATCCGGGTAGTGATCTTTGGTATGAAAGAGGCTGACGGTATCCTGAAGGCCTTCCGGGGAGAGACCGGCACCACCTTTATTCCGCGACCCGGAAACTTAAAGGCCCGGAACAAATGGCTGGCCAGCGCCGGCGTTTCAGTAGGGAAAATAGTGGTAGATCCCGGTGCGGCAGCGGCCGTACAGGAGCGTAAAAGCCTGCTAAAGGTGGGGGTAAAGCACTATGAAGGCGGGTTTACCAAAGGAGAGCTGGTAGAGATCGTTACGGAAAACGGGGAGGTGATCGGAGTGGGGAAAGTACGCGTATCTGCCTCTGCCCTGGCCGGAGAAGCCGGCCGCAGCACTATCATCATTCATACCAACGACCTGGTTTTATTATAGAGGCCGCGTTCTCGACTACGCTCGAACTGACAGTAGCAGTCGCCATTTGTCAGTTCGAGCGTAGTCGAGAACCGAGCGTAGTCGAGAACCGAGCGTAGACGAGAACCCGCCATCTATCCTAAGGCAGACCGCTTATTTTTTATCAGTAGCCGAAGCTGCCGGCGGCGTTACTCCTAATTTCTTAAACACCAGGTCAGAGATATTATCGGTATCCGGAGCTACCAGGAGTACCGGCGTGGTTCCGAAACCTGCATCTGAGTTCAGCACATAGGTATAACCATTTTCTTTTGCTACAGCCTCAATAGCCGTCTGGATTTTATCCATTACCGGCGACAAGAGCTCCTGCTGCTTGGCTTGAAGCGCAGTCTCAGCGTTTTGTTGAAGTTCCTGAAGCTCCTGCTGCTTATTCTGAAGCACTTTTTCCTTGTCTTTACGGATCACCTCAGACATGGTAGCTGCATTTTTCTGGTAATCTTCCATCAGCTTCTGATATTCCGCCAGCTTCTCGTTAAACAGCTTTTCATACTGCGCTCTTTCCGTCGACAATTTGGTTTGTATCTCTTTCGCTTCAGGAAGGTTCTGAAGGATATGGTCGATATTTGTCCAACCGATTTTTACGCTTGTCTGGGCATTCATGCTTAAGCTTCCCAGAAGTGCCAGCGCAGTTACAACTAATTTGATTCTCATTTTTTAAACTATTAATTTAATTGGTTTACACTATTTACTATTCAGACCCAGTTCCTCTAACATAAAATCCGTATAATCATGCCTCGGGTCTGCAAAAAATATACTCAGGTCAGATGCTTTGTCAAAGATAAAGCTAAGTTTATGCTTCTTTGCAATTTTTTCCGACGTTTTATAAATTTCTTCCACTATCGGCTTCAAAATCTCCTTCTTCTTCTGAAACAACAATCCGTTAAGTCCAAAAATACTGTTATTCAAATCTTTAAGGTCTTCTTCCGCTTTTTCAATAGCCCGCTGCCGCTCCAGTTTCATATCCTGCGTCAGCAGAATCTCCTCCTGCTGGTACTTCACCTTCAGCTTAGCCACCTCTTCATATTTGGCTGACACGTCACGCGTCCACTGTTCGGTCAGCTTCGTCATAGCTTCTTCCGCTTTTTTATATTCCGGCATCTTATTCAGGATATATTCGCTGTCGATATACCCGAATTTCTGTGCCGAAGCGGAAAGCCCGGTGACAAAAACCAGTAAAAAGAGTACTATACTTCTCATACTTTTATTTAGCTATGAGCCTTGAGCTTTAAGCTATGAGCTTTAGCCCCGGCAATCCAATCACCACAGGCACACAGCTCACAGCTTATAGCTCACAACTCTCTCCATTGGCACCAGTAAGACACCGCTTCTGTCCAATGGTTTATTCAATTAACAACTGTTTAACAACTGTTAGCGGATCTGCTGGCCGATACTGAATGTAAAGGCTTTCCGTCCCTGGTTAGGCAAGCCGGGAATCGGGTCAAACGCATATCCGTAGTCAATGCCCAGCAGACCGAAGGCTGCCATAAATACCCTTGCACCCACACCTGCTGAACGCCTCACTTTAAAGGGGTTAAAATCCTTATAGCTTCCCCAGCTGTTCCCGGCCTCTGCAAAAGTCAGCAGGTAAATGGTGGCCTGGGCATTCAGTGATACCGGATAACGCAATTCCAGTGCATATTTATTGTAAATGATACCCCCCTGGCGTGAATAGCTGGTCTGTCCCAGCACTTCAGAAGCTTCAGAGTAGGTAGGCTCATATACAATCCCCTCTTCATAACCTCTCAGACCGATCAGCTCGATACCGATACTGTTACTGTTCTGCATACCCATACCGGCCCCCCCGATCACGAACCGTCCGAACGGACTATAAGGGGTATTGCTGTTGTATCTTCCCAGGAAGCCCATATTGGCTTTGGCGTGGAACACCAGCTTACCCACTACCGGTGTAAACCAGTTCAGGTCAAACATCCATTTATGACCTTCAATAAACATCCGGTCACTTTTGGTTTCTATACCCAGCCCGGAATAAGGCGGATTAAAGGTACCACTAAGGGATATATTAGACCCCATCCGGGTAAACTGGGGGTTATCCAGGCTATAACGCGAGATATTAAATCCAAGGGCCACATCATGCGCTATACCGTTATCGAAGCCGCGGAGATAGATGCTATTTTTTACATCATAAAACTGGTACGAAAGGCTGGAGCTGAAGTTAAAGTTCCGGTCAGGCCAGTTCAGGCGCTTACCGAACGAAAGCGAAAGCCCGGTGTTCTTGAAATAACCGTTATAATACGGGCTGTTGTACAGGTTCGTATAATAGTCGGCATACGCTGTATTAGCATAATATTTCTTCATCCTGTCGTACATCTTGCCCAGATCCTGCACCGAATGCCATAGGGATACCGACAGCGAGTTAGGTTTTTTACCTCCCAGCCAGGGTTCCGAGAAAGACATGGAGTAGTTCTGGAATCCGCCGTTGGCCTGAAGGCGTATGGAGAACTTCTGGCCGTCACCTTTAGGCAAAGGCTTATATTCTTTAAAGTCAAAGATCTTGCGGATAGCAAAGTTATTAAACACTACCCCGAAAGTACCGATAATCCCCTGCATAGCAGAGTATCCCCCGGAAAGCTCTATATTGTCACTTGATTTTTCTTCTACGGTGTATTGAATATTCACCGTACCATCACTCTGCGGAACAGGCAGCGGATCTATTTTCTGGGGGTCAAAATACCCCAGCCGCTGCAGACCCTGCAGGGTTTCAACCATATCCGCCCGGCTGAATTTCTGCCCCGGCTTGGTCAGGATTTCACGGAATACCACATGATCACTGGTTTTGGTGTTCCCGTTCAGTATGATCTTGGAAATAGTGGCCTGCTTTCCTTCCCGGATACGCAGTTCAATGTCAATGGAATCACCCACTACTGCCATTTCTACCGGCTCCACATTAAAATAGAGGTAACCGTCATCCTGGTAGTACGAGCTCACATCCCCCCCGGTGGGTTTTCCGCTCAGGCGCTTCTGAAGATCTTCCGGGTTATATACGTCCCCTTTTTCTATTCCGAGAATCAGGTTCAGGGTATCGGTATTCCGTACGTAGTTTCCTGACCAGGTAATGTTACGGTAATAAAAACGCTGGCCTTCCGTAACCTCCATCACAATGCCCACGTTTCCGTTAGGTTTGGTGTACACCGAATCCTTATCTATGCTGGCATTACGATAACCGTTTTTATTCAGGAAGGCCACCAGCTTTTCCTTATCTTCCTTATATTTCTTCTCCCTGAATTTTGAGGGGGTGAATATACGTAGCGGAGCACGCTCCTTCGTACCTTTCATCTTGGAAAGCGCTCTCCATTTCGGGATTTCATGCAAGCCTACCAGCTGAATTTCCTCAATCTTGGTCTTTTTCCCTTTCTCAATATTAAAGATCAGCTGGGCCGTGCTGGCACGAAGGGTATCATTTACCTGCTGAGCCTGTACGGTAGTATGCATAAAACCTTTATCCAGGAAATGCCGCTTGACAATGTTCTGCATATTTTTAACCATGGCTTCAGTGATCACCTTACCTTTATAGGTATTGATCTTTTCTTCCAGGGTTTCACGCTGCCCGCTTTTTATGCCATTCAGCACAATCTTATTCAAACGGGGCCTTTCGCGCAGTTCCAGTTCCAGGAAAACCTTATTGTCTTCCACCTTGGTGATATTGATAGCTACGTCTTCCAGGAGCCCCTGCTGCATAAGCCGCTTGATAGCGGAAGATATACGCTCTCCGGGGATCTCGATCTTGTCATTGACATTCAGGCCGGAAATCGACATTAAGGTATTCTGATCCAGGTATTTTACACCGGTTACGGTTATCCCGCCAATAATATATTCTTTGGGTTTGGCATAATCTACCAGTTTGGGAGCTTCTGCAGGAGCAGTTGGCTGGCGGCCTACACCAATCCGCTGTGCATGCGCTGTAAGGGTAAAACCAACCAACAGGAAAAAAAAGAAAAGTCTTGAAATCATCTGAAAATTAATCATGGGTTTTACCGAAACGCCTGTCCCTGGTCTGAAAAGTTTTTACTGCATCCAGCAGATGACTTCTCCGGAAATCGGGCCACAACACATCTAAAAATAAAAGTTCGGCATAAGCAGACTGCCATAAAAGATAATTACTGATCCGGTGGTCGCCTCCCGTACGGATCAGCAGGTCTACATCCGGAGCCGGGTAGGTAGAAAGATACCGGTTGAACTGTTCCTCACCAATATCCTGTATACTTCTCTCTCCCGTCTTCACTTCGGCAGCGATTTTTTTTGCGGCCTGTATAATATCCCACTTACCGCTATAGCTTAAAGCGATACTCAATACCAGGCCGGTATTGTTTTTTGTGGTTTCTTCACCCTTCTCCATATTCCTGCGGGCCGTTTCGGGAAGCGCATCCATGTCACCGATGCACTTTAACTGCACGTTATTCTTATGAAGCCGGGGAACTTCATCACCAATGGTTTTTACTAAAAGGTCCATAATCCCATCTACTTCCGCCTTGGGCCGTCCCCAGTTTTCCGTAGAAAAAGTATATAATGTTAAGTATCCTACTCCAAGCTCGGCACAGGCTTCTACCGTCTCACGGACTGCCTTAATGCCGTTCTGATGCCCGAAAATACGCAAAGCACCTCTGCTCTTTGCCCATCTTCCGTTACCGTCCATTATAACGGCAATATGCTTCGGTAAATTGTTCAGACTGATCTCTTCCAAATGTTTAGGTGAAAAAGGGATTGCAAAAATATACAATTACACCGCTAATTAAAAGATGATCCTCAAATAATACATTGTCTTTTAATGTTTTTTGTGCCGGCAGCTCATTTTAAAAAGACAGGATAAAGAAGAATTCCTTAAATTTGCGCCTTATTTTACCAGTTATCCCCCATGTTAAGAACACATACCTGCGGGCAGCTCAGGCTGTCAGATGTAAACCAAACCGTAACCCTTTGTGGCTGGGTACAAAAAGTACGCGACAAGGGCGGTATGATCTGGATAGATCTCCGCGACCGTTACGGCATTACACAGCTCATTTTTGAAGAGGGAAAAACAGCCCCTGAGGTGATCAGCACCGTGCGCTCTTTAGGCCGCGAATACGTGATCTCTGCTACCGGCAACGTACAGGAGAGGCTTTCCAAAAATGATAAAATAGAAACCGGCGATATAGAGATCAATGTAGAGCAGCTGGAAGTACTGAACCCGGCCAAGCTGCCGCCTTTCCTCATTGAAGATGAGACAGACGGCGGTGACGAGCTGCGAATGAAGTTCCGCTACCTGGATCTCAGAAGAAATACCGTAAGGCAAAACCTGGTTTTACGTCATAAAGTGGCACAGCAAACCCGGCTTTACCTTGATGCCCAGGATTTTATAGAAGTAGAAACGCCGGTACTGATCAAGTCTACCCCGGAAGGAGCCCGCGACTTCGTGGTGCCCAGCCGTATGAATCCGGGTGAGTTCTATGCCCTGCCCCAGTCGCCTCAAACCTTCAAGCAGCTGCTGATGGTATCGGGCTTTGACCGGTACTACCAGATTGTGAAGTGTTTCCGGGATGAGGATCTGCGTGCCGACCGCCAGCCGGAATTTACCCAGATCGACTGCGAGATGTCGTTTGTACAGCAGGAAGACGTATTGAATATGTTTGAAGGCCTGATCCGCCACCTGTTCAGAACCGTAAAAGGAATAGACCTGGCCGAAGTACCGCGTATGACCTGGGCCGATGCCATGAAATATTACGGATCTGATAAGCCCGATACCCGTTTTGGCATGCAGTTTTCAGAACTGAATGACCTGGTGAAGAATAAAGGGTTCCAGGTTTTTGATGATGCCGAACTTATAGTAGGGATCAATGCCGGGGGGTGTGCGGATTATACCCGCAAGCAGCTGGATGAGCTGACCGACTGGGTGAAAAGACCGCAGATAGGCGCCAAAGGGCTGGTGTATATCCGTTTAAATGCTGACGGCACTATCAAATCATCTGTAGATAAATTCTACCCGGAAGCTGACCTGAAGGCCATTGCCGACCGGTTTGGTGCTAAGGCGGGTGACCTGATCCTGATCATTTCCGGTCAGAAAGACAAAGCCCGTAAGCAACTCAACGAGCTTCGCCTGGAAATGGGCAGCCGCCTGGGCCTGAGAAAACCTGATGACTTCAAGGTACTCTGGGTGCTGGACTTCCCTCTCCTGGAATACGGTGAAGAAGAGAACCGGTGGTTTGCCATGCACCATCCGTTTACCGCACCCAAGCCTGAAGACCTCTCCCTGCTGGAAACCGACCCCGGCAATGTACGTGCCAATGCCTACGATATGGTGATCAATGGCACCGAAGTCGGCGGCGGATCAGTAAGGATATTCCAAAAAGAACTTCAGGGCAAAATGTTTGAAATACTGGGCTTCACGCCGGAAGAAGCCCGGAAACAGTTTGGGTTCCTGATGGAAGCATTTGAATACGGTGCACCGCCGCATGCAGGCCTGGCCTTCGGGTTCGACCGCCTGTGCTCTATTTTCGGAGGAGCAGATTCTATCCGTGACTTCATTGCCTTTCCTAAAAATAACAGCGGGCGCGATGTGATGATCGATTCACCTTCTACGCTGCATGAGGAGCAGCTGAAGGAGCTGAATATACAGGTGAGGTAAAACAGGTACTTGGTTCTCGTCTTCGCTCGAACGCGCAGCGATACACTCGAACGCGCAGTGATACTCTCGAACGGGCAGTAACAGACTCAAACTGACAGATAACGACTGCTATCTGTCAGTTCGAGCGTAGTCGAGAACCGCACTCACCACCAGGCCGATAAGTATTCCCGTCACATCGGCCACAATATCTTTCAGATCAAAAGAACGCAAGAAAGAAGCCGGAAGCAGATACTGAACAATTTCAGTAAAAAAAGCAAAAGCGATAAGCAGCAGAACCACCAGGCCCCCTTTCCGGAGGTACTGCATCCAGAGAAAGCTTAAACCCGCAAAGACGGTGCCGTGCGCCACCTTATCATTGATCCAGCCCGGCGTATCGTCAGGAAGGTCAGAAGACGGCGCAAATAACAATATACAAACCACTACCGTAGCTGCTGCAGCCAGGTGGGGTTTCGACAGCCAATGTCGGGTAATTACCTTGAAATCCACTTGAATTCGTATTCCAGTTCCGGGATCTTGGTCCGGTCTGCAATCCTTCTCAAACGGGCAGGAAGCGCCAGCAGGTAGTCGCGCGCCCTTTCGGCCGAAGAATTAAGATCAGTAATCTTCTCAATACTCCAGTCTTTGAGCAGACCTTCCAGGATCTCAATATAATCAATAGTAGTATATACGCCCAGCCTTTGGGCAGAATCTGAAAAGTGGGAAAATATTTCCCCGATCTTTCCACCCGTTTCTCTCAGGAAATGGGCCGGCATCACAATCTTCTTCCGCATCATATCTTCAAAGGCCAGCATCACGCCGGATGCATCTACCTCAAAAAATTTGGAGATAAAGGTCTTATAGGCTTTGGCATGCCGCATCTCATCAGAAGCGATCTTGCCGCAGATTTTAGAAAGGTGGTTATTCCCGAATTTCTTGGCCAGGGTAGCGGTGCGCCGGTGCGAAATATTGGTAGCCAGTTCCTGGAAAGACGTATAGATAAAGTTCCGGTAGGGGTCGTCGTCTGTACCGATATCAAAGCCGTCGGCCAGCAGCCATTGCGTAGAGGTCTCCATCTCCCGCATATTGATTCTCCCGGAAAGGTAGAGGTATTTATTCAGCAGGTCTCCGTGGCGGTTTTCTTCTGCTGACCACCACCGCACCCATTTTACCCACCCGGAATCCGGCTCTTCCACCTGTTTTATTCCTTCCACGGTCATCAGCCAGGACGTGTAGGTAGGCAGAGCCTCCTCGGTAATACAATCCCCCACCAGTACGGCCAGGTAGTCATAGGGTAATTCACGGCAGGCTTCCTGAAGCTCTTTCAGTTCGTCCGGGAAATCTTCACGGGTAGAGTCGGGTAAAAAATCGGAAGGCTGCCAGTTCGACTCAATAGGGTTCAGGAACTCCATAGAAAGTTCGTCCATATCTTTGGCGAAGTGTCTCATTACTTCTATTCTCGACGGCTCCATGTGCAATAAGGCTGTTTTTGGTGCTAAATTACGAAAAGTATTCCCTGAAAGGCCTAACTTTGTAAAAAAATCAATGTGTTGAAGCGGGTCCTTGATTATATCCTGGGAAGTATTTATCTCCTGTATTTCGGCTGCCTCATGCTTATCTTTCACGGTGTGCAGGTGGTGGCCTATCATGTCTTCGGTCCGCGTGCCCATCAGAAATCGGTAGAGGTTTTTAACTTCTTTATTGTGGCCGGCTTCTATATGACCGGCTCTTCAGCCTCTTTTTCGCAAAAAACCGCCCTGCCGACCGGAAGGACCATTATTTTTATCTCAAATCACCAGAGCATGTTTGATATCCCGGGTATTATCTGGTTCCTGAGAAAACATACTCCGAAATTTGTATCCAAGAAAGAACTGGCCCGGGGTATTCCCGGCATCTCTTATAACCTCCGGGTAGGCCAGGCCGCCCTGATCGACCGGAATGACCCCAAACAGGCCATTACAGAAATTCTCCGTTTTGCAAAACATATTAATGAGAACCGGTTTTCAGCGGTAATATTCCCTGAAGGTACCCGCTCAAGAACAGGCCGGCTCAGGCCTTTTGCCGTAGGCGGAGTGGCTACGCTGCTGAAAAAATGCCCGGAAGCCCTGGTGGTGCCCATCGCCATCCGGAATACCGGCCGGTTTAACCCTAAAGGCTTATTCCCGCTCTGCAGCTTCACGCCCATGTCATGGAATACCCTGGAGCCCATTGAGCCCGCAGGCAAAACGGCAGAAGATGTGGTAAAAGCCTGTGAAAGGCAGATCGCGGGCTTTTTAGGGCAAAATACTGACCCTGCACTATGATTTTCTTATTATTTGATGCATATTTACAAAACAATTTTTCGTTTCTGCCGGACGTTAACCATGTACGATCCCGTTATTCAGGATGAAATCATATATTAACCCAAATATCCCGGTGTTAAGACCATCCGATACGGTGGATGATGCACTTTTGCTTTTCAGTGACTTCAAGCTTACTCACTTACCTTATCTCGCAGACGGTTCTTTTGAAGGCTTCTTTTCGGAAGATCTTCTTATGAATTATGATATTGATGACCGGCTGGCTGATATCCAGCCTCTTCCGGCAGAGCAGTTTCTGCTGGAAAATGACGAGCTTACTGAAGCTGTAAGAAAAACTGCGGGAGCGGATATGATGCTGCTTCCGGTACTGAATGCCGACGGTGAGTTCAGGGGAGTGGTGGAAAAAACTGCACTTTACGAACACTTTATCAGCCGTCTGGCCCTGCATGAGACCGGCGGATTGCTGGAGATCAACCTGAAAGGCAAAGATTACGCCCTGTCAGAAATTGCAAGAATTATAGAAAACGAATCAGGAAAAATCATCAGTCTTTTTATTACCCGTGACGGAAACGGCGATATGGTTCTGTCTCTTAAACTTGACATCACGCATATCAGCCCCGTTATCAGTGCCCTGGGCAGATTTGGTTATGAGGTGTTGTCCTACCACAGCTCCGAGCCTGTAAATAACCTGGAAAAGGACCGGTTTGACCTGCTGATGAAATATCTCAGCATTTAACATGTGCAAGGGTGTTGCATGCAACGCCCCTAACCCAATATATAATATATATACATGAAATTCGCTATTCATGGCAGGCCGTTTAAACAGGAATCAGCAGAAGACATCCGGGATATCTTCCGGGAACTGGACGCGAACGGAATTTTCTACCAGATCTCCGGCACTTTTGCTGACCTGCTGACTGAAAGTGACATCCGTTTTGACAGGGGGCAGGTTTTTCGTGAAAAAGAAGAGTTATGCGATATTGATGTGGCCATCAGCCTGGGTGGTGACGGGGCATTCCTGGAGACCCTGGGAATGGTAGCGCATAATGAAACCCCTGTACTGGGAATTAACTTCGGCCGCCTGGGTTTCCTGACGGATATTGCCCCCAAAAACATCCGGGAAACCTTATCCAAAATCCTGAACAGGGAATATACCATAGACGAACGGATTATGCTGCGGGCCGATGCCCGTCAGCCTATCTTTGCCGCCGGCATGGATTTTGCACTTAACGAAATAGCTATTTCCAAAACCGACACCTCTTCCATGATTGTGATCCACGCTTACATTGACGGAGAGTTCCTGAACAGCTATTGGGCCGACGGCCTGATGGTGGCCACCCCCACCGGCTCCACAGGTTATAACCTGAGCTGCGGCGGCCCGCTGGTGATGCCTCTCTCTAATGATGTGATCATTACACCCATTTGCCCGCATAACCTTTTTGTCCGGCCTATCATTGTGTCAGGCAAAAGTAAAATCACGCTCAAAGTGGAAAGCCGGAGTAATAACTACCTGGTTTCCATGGATTCACGGGCGCGGATTGTGGGCGATGAAATGGGAGAAATTACGGTAAGCCTGGAGAATTTTAAGGCTAAACTTTTGAAAATTGACGGAACGAGCTTTCTTTCCACCCTCAGAAACAAACTGAAATGGGGCGAAGACGTAAGAAATAGAATTTAACTAAATCAATAAAAGTACCTCTCTGATCGTTTAGACAGGAAGAGGCTTTTTTAATTTCAATAACTGAAAAATGCTAAAGAATAAAATTTACTTTATTACAATAGCTGCTGCTTTCCTGATGACTCATACTGCTCTGGGACAACTCTTCAAAAAAAGTCCGGAAAGTTATTCAACGGTAGGATTCGGGGGCGGTTCATCTCATTATTTCGGAGATCTTTCAGCTTACCGTACATTTTACTACGGCCTCTATTCCAATGTGCGGTGGAACGGTACCATTAACTACCAGATCAACCTGAACCCCCGGTTCTCTGCCCGCGCTGCGTTTACCTATGCCCGTATTTTCGGCAATGATGCCACCTACGGATGGGGGCTGGCAGACGAAAAAGCCAGGCAGCAACGTTTACGCAATCTTCATTTCAGGAACGACCTCATGGAGTTTACTGCCATGGGACTTTATACCTTCATACCGCTAGATGAAAAAAAAACGAGGCATGCCCCCTTGCAGTGGAGCCCGTATGCAGGCATAGGAATAGGCATTACCAGCAACGACCCCAAAGCACGGGGAAGCATACAGGATGCCGCAGGAGGTATCCGGTTTGACCAGAACGGAAGCGCTTACGTACGCCCCTGGCAGTCGCTCAGGAGTGAGCTGAATGAAGGACAGGCCAAAGTATATTCTTCCATTGTGCCGGTAGTACCCATTTCCCTGGGCATCAAAACCAAAATTAACCAGAACTGGATACTCTCCGTGGAAGGCAGCCTTCGTCTTTCCTTCTCTGACTACCTGGATGACGTCAGCAGCGGCAGCTACACTTCCGGCGAGTTCTCTTACCGGGCTGCTGAAGATTATTATGCGCTGAATGGCAAACCGCGTGCCGCTGATTTTAAAAAGGCCGCCGGAAATCCTACTGCCGCAGACATCTACCCTTCAGCTTACGCCCGCTCCCTGATAGATCCTACAGGGGGAAGAGGTGGGTCAGGTATACTGAAAGACAGCTATATCCTTACCCAGATCACCCTGAATTATATCATCACCAGCCGGGTGAAATGCCCTCCGATAACCCAATGAGAACGGCTTTCGGCTTATTTTTTTGCTTATGCTTACCGGTGGCCCTGTGTGCACAGAAAGTGGAATTCGGTGCCGGTGGCGGACCTACTTTCTATAAAGGGGATCTTCAGCCCCGGTTTCGTCCGTTTAATCCCGCTATAGCCGGTGATCTTATGCTCCGGTACAACTTTAACCGGGTTATTTCAGCCCGGGTAAATGCCATGTACGGCCTGGTGAAGGGCGATGACCGCCGCTCCGGCGACCCTTTTCAGCGTGAACGTGATTTCTCTTTCCGGAATACCGTACTGGATTACGCCATTCAGGTAGAATATAATTTCCTGAACTTCCGTACGCATGACGGCCGGTACGAATACGACTGGACTCCCTACCTGTTTGGCGGCTATGGCAAAAGCAAAAACATGAAAAAAGTGTATGCCGTAGGAGATCAGAAAAGTGTGCGTACCAACCAAAGAGGTGGAAATGACATTATTCCGTTTGGTATAGGGATTAAAAAAATTATTACCCCCCGCCTTAACCTGACCGCAGAATTCTCTACCCGGGTTTTTCTCAATAAGCGTAACGGAAGGCTATTTGACGGATTAGACGGCACCGACACCCGTGACCCGAACGCCTACTATAATTTAATTACCGACCCGCGCAGGGATGATTTCTTCCGTATTCCCAACATAAAACAGAACGATAAATACTTCCACGTTTCCGTTACATTGAGTTACCTGATCTACCGGGTACACTGCGAAACGCCGGGGAAGAACTTTTCACTGTTTTAAATCTCCGTCTCCTGCGGCATAATGATGGCCATGATAAAATACGCCAGGAGCAATCCTCCAAAGCTGAAAACGGTCAGTAAAGCCGCCCCGATCCGCACTATGGTGGGGTCTACATCCAGGTATTTAGCCAGCCCGCCGCATACGCCCAGAAGCATGGCCTCCTGCCCCCTGGTTCTGAATAGTTTCTTTTTCATAGATATATGTTAGTTCCAAATCGCAAGTATTCTTTTTATTCAACCATTTACGATTGAAGATTTACGCTAAGACGTACCCACCTCCCTTGTAAATCGTAAATCATAAATCTTCAATCGTAAATTGTCCATTGTAAATTTACATTCAAAATTCTGATATTCCCAGAAGATAAGCTCAACGAAACAAATATCTTTACCCAAATTTTCAAGATATGTTTGTTGAAGCTATAGAAAAAGCCTCTTCTTTTACGTTTCCGGTGATTATTTCCAATAAATACCAGGACGGAAGCATTAGCAGCAGCCTGGCGGCCTTCATTATTCTCAATGAAGAAGGATGGATGCTCACAGCAGCCCATATTGTCCGGGAAACCTCCCTTCACCAGGCTCACCTGAAAGAATACCATAACTACATCCAGGGCGAAGGCACCGTACTGAACCCGAAATGGATTCTGAATCACTCCCTGTGGTTCGGAGCCGACCATCACCGGGTGCATCAGTTCTTTGTTTTACCGGATAACGACCTGGCCATCGGTAAAATTGAGAACTTTAATCCCGGCTTTGTGAAAGAATATCCCCGGTTTATCTCTCCCGCTGCGGTAAAGACGGGCCGGTCACTGTGTAAGCTGGGGTTCCCTTTTTATGATATTCAGGCCACTTTCAGTGAGAATATCTTCCGGTATGATCCCGGCCTCTTTCCGGTTCCCCGCTTTCCGTACGAAGGAATGGTTACCCGCATTATTTCAGGGGCTCCGGGTCAGATGAATCCGGAACAGGCTCAGGAAACACTCTGGATAGAAACCAGCTCACCGGGTTTACGCGGACAGAGCGGCGGCCCGCTGTTTGATACGAAGGGCCGTGTCTGGGGAATACAGTCCATGACGCGCCACCTCCCCCTGGGCTTTTCTCCTTCCGTTCAGAAAAACGGCGTAACGGTAGAAGAAAACCAGTTTATTAACCTGGGCTGGTGTGCTCATGTTCAGGCTGTTCTGAACTTTCTGGATCAGCACGGAGTGAAATACTACCGGGCAGAAGATACGGCGTGAACCCCGGAGTCTGCCGGCATGGTGGCCAGGTATTCGCCGTAATGAATAAGGGCCTGAAAATCATTCTGAGTGATCAGCCGCTCCCGGAACCCGTAACCCAAAACCCTTTTCACCGGGATTTTAAAATTGGCCCGGATTTCCAGGGTATAAAAGTCGTTAAGATCCTGCCCATCCGAAGCTTTTTCAGGCACCAGCAGGTCATACTGGCTTTCTCCGCGCAGGTCACTGTCTACCACCAGCGGAGAAACCCGTCCCAGGATCTCAAACTGTCTTTTGATGAGTACTTTCCGGCTGGGCAGCCTGGCCGTACCTGACCACCAGATATCTTTTACATCATTCATGGCCTGGCGGGTTTCTTCTATGGATGATACCGCCCCCAGCTTTTGCAGGGTGTCGTGGATATTCCGGGTCATTTCGCTCTCATAGTCTTTCTCACTGAGCAGTGATTGTATGCTCAGATGCACACCCAGCAGGTTAGAATAAGCATCTTCTACCGAAAAGCTGGAATACCTCTCAGGTACCAGAGGAATATAGGAAGCTCCGTACCAGGTAGATATTTCATGCCATACAGAAAGGTCATAGGCAATCTTGCCGGCCAGGTGAGCGATGTCTTCATCGGTAAAATTCTCAGGAATCTCTACAGAAAGTTTTTTTACTCCGCCTTCCTTACCCAGGCGGAAGTTGGTCAGGCCCTGATCGCGGTTCTCACGGATAAGAGCATACAGGTAAGCGGTGTAATCGGCAATATCCCTGAGGTGCCCCATATCTATAAAGCCCCCGTTTTGGGTATAAATGATACCGTTATTCTCCTCTTTACTTCCCAGGTAGGTATGATCACCCAGTGCATCTACCGAGGTGATATCCGTCACTTTCAGAAAAGACAATACCGACACCTTCACATCTACTCCGAAAGAACAGCAGGTTCTGATGATCCGCTTCGGCGGTGTTTTCAGGTCAATACTTCCGGGAACCTTCCCGAAGGTCAGAAAGGGAACCCATACAAAAAATAATATTTTTCTCATTCCGGGCCTGTTGGATAACAGAATATTAAAGAAACGATAATACTATGGTAATATTGAAGAGTTAACAAAAAACAAACCATAGATGTTCATACAGAACGCAGATGACGCAGATTTTTATGATCTGCACAAATAAATCTGCGTAAAATCATAAAAATCCGCGTCATCTGCGTTTCGTCTGTCAGGCACTAAGCGAAGGCACCACCGTATTTTTCACCGGCATGATCACCCACATCACCACGTAAGGAATCAGGGCAGGAACAGGAGTAATCAGGGCAATCACAAAGAGCAGCCGCACCAGGGTTACATCTATGTCGAAATACTCTGCCAGACCTGCACAAACACCACCTAACATCGAACCTTCTCCTTTTATTCTAAATAGCTTTTTCATAATTTGCTTTGTTTTATGATTCAAAATTAATGGCTGGCATGGTACTATGCAATGCAAAGTACATGAATGGTTGGGGAACGTGAAGAACGGGAAGAATTGACAATTGACAATGGACAATTGACAATGAAAGTTCTCAGGGAGTAGTTGTCCATTATCAATTGTCCATTGTCAATTTTATTTGATTTCCACCGAATACATCATCCTCGCCTGTATCTTATCCATGCTTTTTACGGAGCGCAGCTGCTGGTAAACCGGGGCCAGTTCACCCAGGTAGGCGGTTATGCGGGCTTCTTCCTCTTTTTTGCTGACGCGGTCTATCAACCGGTCCAGTTCTGATTTAGGGTATGGGTAATATTTTACCTGGAACTCTCCTTCTTTGAGGTTTGCTTTTCCGGCAGCGATGGAAAGGGCGTCATCCAGGCCGCCTAAAACATCTACCAGGCCGTGTGCTTTGGCCTGATCGCCGGTCCATACGCGGCCGCCGGCTACCGACTTCAGCTTTTCAATGCTCATTTTTCTTCCCTGAGCCGCTTTTGAGGTAAAAGCTTCATAACCGTCATTCACCATATTCTGAATGGTCTGCTTCTCGGCATCCGACATCTTACGGGTGAGGGAAGGTGAATCGGCAAAATCATGGGTTTTCACTCCGTCAAACGTGATACCCAGTTTGTCATTCATCAGCTTCTGGGAGTTCATCAGGAGGCCAAAAATACCGATAGAGCCGGTAATGGTAGCGGGGTGAGCTACAATGGTGTCACATCCCATGGCCATGTAATACCCGCCGGATGCGGCTACATCACCCATTGACGCAATCACCGGCTTTACTTTACGGGTCAGCTGAATCTCCCGCCACATGATGTCGGAAGCCATTGCACTCCCACCCGGCGAATTGATCCTCAAAACAATCGCTTTTACCTTCTTATCTTTACGTGCCCTCCGGATCTCTTTTACAAAATCATCTGAACCAATGAGGCCGTTATTTCCTCCCCCCTGAACAATCTCGCCTTCTGACACAATCACGGCTATCCTGTTTTCGGAACTGCCTGCTTTTACGTATTTCCTGGCTTTACCATAGGCCCCAAGTCCTACATAAGTAATTTTTGCTTCGGATTTCAGGCCCAGCTTCTTCCGGATAACCTCTTCGTATTCGTCGGCATAAGCCTGCCCCGAGATAATACCATGCTGAATACTTTCCTCTGCCGAAAGCATCGAGGCCTTATTCAGCACCTGGTCTACCTGCTCTTTGGTCATCTTTTTATCAGCAGCAAAATCGCTGTACACGGTTCCGGCAATAGAGCCAAGATACGCACTCACCTGCTCCTTGCTCTCGGCACTCATATCCGTCCGTATAAAAGGCTCTACCGCACTCTTAAACTCTCCTACCCGGAATACCAGGGGCTCCAGCCCCAGCTTATCCAGCGCACCTTTTACAAAGGTCACCTCGCTGGACAAACCGTTAAACTCGGCAGAGCCCAGAGGGTGAATAAAGGAGCTGTCGGCCAATGCAGCGATCAGCACAGCTTTTTCCGACAGGTAATCGCTGTAGGTATAAATAAACTTTCCTGATTTTTTAAACTCCTGCAGGGCCGCCCTTACTTCTTCCATCTCACCGAAGCCCAGAAGGGGGTTATTCAGGGTAATACTGATGCCTTTGATATTCGGATCCAGGGCGGCATTGGCCAGGCTGCTTTTGAAATTATTCAGCCCTATATTTGAAATCCCGCCACCGAACATATCCGTAAAGGGATCTTCGGGCACGGCCAGCTCGGTAAACTGGCTGTCAAAATTCAATTTAAGTACGGAGTTTTCCTTAACGGTTGTCACGGAGTCTCCTCCTGAAAACATGGCCCCGATCCCGATCATCAGGAAGAACGATAAAATCATGAATATGAATAAGCCGATCACAGTGGCCAGCACATATTTAAAAAACTGAAGCATGATGATTCATTTTAAAATTCATACAAAAGTAATACATCTTACACAACCCTTTCCTCTGAAATAATCAAACGGAAGAATAGCAGGGTGAATGGTCAGAACTCCCGCCCTATGGTCAGAAACACTTTTCTTTCCTTCATTTGGTTAACCGAATAATAAGCCCGCAGGTTAATATTATAGAAAGTCACCACGTCTATCCCTGCACCGCCCCCGATCAGGTGATCATTACTGAGCTTTGAATTACTTCTTTCAGGATTAAAATTTCTCACATAGGCGTAATCCAGGTACACGTTAGGATAAACGGTAACCGGAACAATGGAAAATTCTTTCTTCCGGATAATCCATCCTATATTAAACTTACGATCGAACGCTCTAAACTTCAGGGTATTCCTGTTTAAGGCAAAATACTGCCCGTCAATCACGTAAAGCTCATAGCCCCGGGCAATGTTCCCGCCATACCCCAGCCCGCTCACCAGGAAATAATTCTGCTTCCTCGGGAAAGAAGCCTTACCCCTTACTCCTACTTCAAGAAACCATTTCTCTGCCAGGGGAAAATACCGGTTGGCCGTAAGCACCAGGTTGGTCTGATCTTTTCCATAGAGGGCAAAAAAATGATTGATGCTCCCGGCAAAAAAAGTACCTTTAAGCGGATATTGTCGCACATCACGGAAATCAGCCCGGTATTCATATCCCACATTCAGCAGGGTCTGGCTGGTTTTCCCTTCTCCGAAATACTCAGGATTAGCCCTTACTATCGTATCAGATATCCGGTTTTTTGAGAATCCGAAGAAAACCGTATGGAAATAATTGTAATCGCGGCGGTAGCGGAATTCAGCGGAGGCACCGTAGCGGCTGAGCGACAGGCTGTCGGAACTGACAAAGGCCAGCTTGTCATTCCAGGTCCGGTAAGCCAGGTTACGGCGGGAGGTATAAAAGACCCGCCCTGACACTCCAAACCGCTTTCTTTTATCAATATACGGCCGTGAGTAACCCAGGTAATAATGGGGAGCAAAGCCCAGGTATACCCCTGCCGAAAAAATATCGGCATTCCCCGTAAAATTATACTGGGTCAGGTTTACTCCATAGGTCAGCCGGCTAAGGTCTCTTCCGCGCTCATACCACCACTCGTTAAAGCTGCGGTCACTCAGTGCCAGGTAGGGCAGCACAGACCAGTACCAGCGTTCTTTCACATAAATGGTCACATCCACCCGGTGCAGTGAATCTACCGTATGTCCGATAACCGTTTCCAGGAAAAGATTCGTGTTAATCAGGTTGGAGCGGGTCAGCTCAAATTTCTCACTGAGCTTATCGGCAGAGATAAAATCACCTTCCTTAAAGACGATTTCCCGCTCAATGATGGACGTTTGAGTGATCTTATTTCCTTCTATACGGATACTCCTCACCTGGTAAATAGAGGGTTCAAAGGCTTCTGCATCCCCTCCAAAAAACCACAGCACTGCTAATAAGAAACCGGTTACCCTCAATCGCGATATTTTACAAATAGTTGCAAATATATCTCAATAATACCGGAAATCAACGAACCGGAACCGGAATCCGGACCTTATTTTTTGGTTATTCATATCCGAAAACCCATAGTATTTCGTAGTTTTGCGGCTTCAAACATCAGCGAATGAACTATTCTTTATCGCATATACCGGAGCGGACCTCCCAGCCCCGTAATAACGGCCTGACCATGGTCATGGACAAAGGCCTGAGCCTCGGCGAAGCCGAAAACTTTCTCTCCAAAGCCTCCCGTTTTGTGGATATCATCAAATTAGGGTGGGCCACTTCTTATATTACGGAGAACCTGAAAGAGAAGATTGACCTTTACCATTCCCATCATATCCCGGTCTATTTCGGCGGCACGCTTTTCGAGGCCTTCGTGGTCAGGAACCAGTTTGAAGATTACCTGCGGGTTCTGGATAAGTTCGGGCTGGAGTATGCAGAAGTATCTGACGGCTCTATTACCCTCCCCCACGAAGAAAAATGCAATTATATTTCGCGGCTGGCTTCAAGAGGAAAAGTGCTTTCAGAAGTAGGTTCCAAAGATGCCGAGAAGATATTTGCCCCCTACAAGTGGATCAACCTCATGCGCAGCGAACTGCAGGCGGGCTCCTGGAAGGTGATTGGTGAAGCCCGTGAAAGCGGCAATATAGGTCTTTACCGGAGTTCGGGTGAAGTACGCCAGGGACTGGTAGATGAGATCATCAATGCCATCTCTGCCGAAAATATTATCTGGGAAGCTCCGCAAAGGCCCCAGCAGGTGTATTTTGTAAAGCTGATCGGAGCGAATGTTAACCTGGGCAATATTGCCCCGGAAGAAGCCATAGCACTGGAAACCACCCGCCTGGGACTGAGAAGCGATACCTTTGCATCATTTTTACCGGAAGATATCAAACAAAAGTATAAACTGGGCAAATACTTCCAGGACGAACGACTAAAACAAGATAACTGATCATGGAGCTGATTCATTTCATCATTGATTTTTTAAAAGATCCGCTGACTGTTCTTCAACAATTCCTGGCCGAGTACGATAAGCTCACCTACGCCCTGCTCTTCCTGGTGGTGTTTATGGAAACCGGCCTGATTATTATGCCGCTCTTACCCGGCGACTCCCTGCTTTTTGCAGTAGGCCTTCTGGCTGCCTCCACCGGGCAGCTCGACGTGACCGTGGTGATCCCGCTGCTGATCGGAGCCGCACTGCTGGGAGATAATGTTAACTATTTCGTAGGCAGCCGTTTCGGAAAGTATATTAAATCCAGGGAAAAAATCCTGTTTCTGAAAAGGGAATATATTGAACAAACCGAACAGTTTTATGCCAAACATGGTGGTATGGCCGTGATCCTGGCCCGTTTTATGCCCATTATCCGTACAGTGGCCCCTTTTGTGGCCGGAGCCGGCAGCATGCGTTACCCGCGGTATATTCTCTTCTGTGTTATAGGGGCTGTGGTTTGGGTAACCAGCATTACCCTGCTGGGTTATTTCCTGGGAGCCAATGAATGGGTGAAAGCCAACTTTGAAAAAGTGGTTTTGGGTATTATCTTTATTTCCATTCTTCCAATGATCATCGGATTCATTAAAATGAAGTTCGGAAAAAAAGAAGTGGCATAAGAATACCGGCCTGAATCAACCAGAAATGCAAGAGAAAAAACATAGGTTCGGACTGATCGGGTTTCCGCTCTCTCACTCTTTTTCCAAACGGTATTTCACGGAAAAGTTTGAAGAGGCAGGCATTTCTGATACACACCGGTATGACCTCTTTGAAATAGAAGATATTAACGCTCTTCCGAGAATCATAGCAGAAACCGGGGGCCTTAGAGGGCTGAATGTTACCATTCCCCATAAGCTGAACGTACTGCCTTATCTTTCTGAAATTGACCCGGCTGCCGGGCGCATCGGTGCCGTTAACGTAGTAAAAGTAGAGGCTGACAAGAGCCTCAAAGGCTATAACAGCGATTATTACGGCTTCAGACGCTCACTGGAAGAGTTCCTGGACGGAAAAAAGCCTGAACACGCGCTGGTGCTGGGAAATGGCGGTGCAGCCCGGGCCATACGGGTGGCCCTGGAAGACATGGGTATTTCCCACAAGCTGGTATCGCGTACCGCGGGTAACGGCCGTATATCTTATGAGGAGGCCAATACCTTACTGCCCGATCATACGTTAATTATTAACTGCACCCCACTGGGTACCTATCCGTCCGTGGATACCGCTCCACCCCTGGATTATGGCCTGCTGGGTACGGCTCATTTTCTTTATGACCTGGTGTACAACCCCGAAGAAACCCTTTTTATGAAAAAAGGGAAAGCGCAGGGAGCCAAAACCATTAATGGCTACCAGATGCTGGTTTACCAGGCTGAAAAATCATGGGAAATCTGGAATCAATGAAATACGAAAAGCATATCTTCATCTGTACGAATGACAAGCCGGCACCCAAAAAATGCTGTGGGAGTGACCGGGGAATGGAGCTGGTGGATCTCTTCAAGGAAAAACTGAAAGAACACGGCCTGAACAGAACCATGCGGGCGCAAAAAACCGGCTGTCTTGATGTCTGCGCCTTTGGCCCGGGTATGGTGGTGTACCCCGAAGGCATATTTTACGGTGGCGTTACCCCGGAAGATGTGGACGAAATCTTTGAAAGCCACATTCTGAACAACCAACCTGTAGAACGCCTGATGCTGCGGGAAGAATGACGGAGCACGTTTTCTTTGACCTGGATCATACGCTGTGGGATTTTGAACGAAACTCAGAGACCTGCCTGAAGGAAATTTATGCCGGCCGGATCACCGGGCGTGTCTCCTACGAGAATTTTGTCAGTACGTTCCGGGTGATCAACAAAGGCCTGTGGCGACAGCTGGAAGCCGGCACCATTACGCACGACGAGCTCAGAAGAACCCGTTTCAGAAATACCCTGCTTACTTTAGAGGTACCCTGCCCCGAGGAAGAGTCCCTGGCCATGAATGATCTGTTTATGGAATTGCTTCCTGAACAGAAGCACCTGATGGAAGGAGCCATAGAGGTTCTGGAATATTTACGCCCGAAATACCTGCTGCATATTATCAGTAACGGCTACCTCGACATCCAGACCCGGAAAATGACCGGGAGCGGTATCCTCTTCTACTTCAGCCACATCATCACCAGCGACGTTTCAGGAGCCCGCAAGCCCGACAGGAAGATCTTTGATTACGCTTTAAAATCAGCAGGAGCTACGGCAGAGCGCTCCGTATATATCGGAGACGATGAAATAGCCGACAAAACCGGGTCTGAAAACGCAGGGCTTCCCTATATCCATTTTGACCCCTCGGCTTCGGCTTCCACACCGGAGGTTATCCGGGAACTGACCGAGCTGAAAAATCTCTTATGACCCTTTTAAAGCGGTCAGGTAAGCTATCAGGTCCAGCATATCCTGTTCCGGTAAGGGGAAAGGGGGCATAAACGATTCTTTCTCTAGTACCTGAACCGATTGCACCTGGTTATGCGGATATTTACGCTGCTCCTGCTCTCCTAACACTTTGACCAGGTAAGCATCTGAAGTTTTACTGGTAACCATGGCCTTCAGGGTGGTGCCATCCGTAAAGGTGATCAGGCTGGTCTCATAGCCCAGGTTAATGCCCTGAGCCGGGTATACAATGGCCTTGTAAAGTCCTTCTTTGGTTAGCTTTTTACCGATAGATTCCAGGGAAGGGCCGAAGTCGCTCCCGGCGGTACCATTGCTGTGGCACACGGCACACATATTCTGAAAAGCTATTTTTCCTTTGGCAGCATCTCCTTTCCCTGAGCTGAAGTCGGGCATAGGGAAATCCTGAACCTGTTCCGGGGTACCGTAAATATGCTCAAATTCCACTTTTATGTCATTATGGAAAGTTCCGGCCAGCACTTTCCGGGCGGCTGGAATAAGCTCCTTACTGACCTTATTCACTTTCATCAGGTTCCACAGGCGCACATCACTTGTATATCCTTCCATTGCCAGAACAGCTGCTTCGCGGAGTTCAAACGGGTATTTCCGGTTAGTAAACACCTGGATCAGCTGCCTCGTCACCACCTCATGATCTACCAGGCCCATGCGTTCTATTCTCCTGATTGCAAAATGCTTATCCAGGGGTTTCCGGTTAAGGGCTTCTTTCAGTATGCCGATCCCGTACAGGGCATTGGCCACATCAGCCGCCTGCCGGTAAAGTGCCGGGTCTTCACTATTATCGAGGATATCCAAAACGCGCGTACGTTCACCCGAAAGCCGGTATTTCAGTACAATATCCAGGAAGTCGCGATCATTTTTAATCCCCGCCAGCACGCCCGGTATCATCTTTTGAAAATCCGTATTCTGCAGGATAGATTCCGTATCAAAATGCTTGAAGATGAGCAGCTTTTGCTCTTCTGAGCCGGAGGTTTCCAGTAAAGCCAGCAGAGCCGTATTGCGGGCACTAATTTCCTGGAAATCAAAGGCCCTGAAATACCTTAATGAACTCTCAAAAGGGGTATTCCGGATAATTTCCGCCAGGTATTCCGGTGTTTTTTCACTCCGGCTCCGCCAGATGATGTCACGGGCTCCGGGAAGATTCAGCCAGGCTTTTCCTTCCAGGTATTTTTCAAGATAGGTATCCCACTTGCCTGTAGCACCTATTCCCAGGGCTTCCAGGAACCAGCGGTCACCACTCTTATAGGTATGAGCCAGGTTCAGCCAGGCTTCCGGGTTTTCTGTCAGGTAAATGCGGGTAGCTACTGCCTGTTTTACCTGGTAGGAGGCATCAAGAGACATCCGCGTAAAGAAGGGTGAATTATTCTCCTGCGGTGCCATCCGTACCGTAGCCGCACGGACATCTTCATCCGGATGGCGGGAGAATTCTTCCAGGTAAGCCGGGTTCAGGTCTTTCAGCAGCCACAATGCCCGTGCTGTAAATACGGGGTCATTCCCTTTTGCCAATGCATACAGCTGTTTCTCTGCGGCCTGCGCTTTGTTTTTTAAACCTGTCCAGGCCATATAACGAACCGAATTGGACGGGTTTTTCAGGGCTTCAATGCAGGAGCTTACCTCATTAAAATCATAGGCAGGAACTTTGTAATTTCCTTTCCCTTTCGGATATACCCGGTAGATCCGGCCTTTTTCAAGGTCGCCCACAAAATGCCCGCCCACGCCTACATCGTACCAGTCGGCCACAAAAACTGACCCGTCAGGGCCTGCCGCCACATCTGAGGGCCTGAACCACTGGTCTTTTTCGGAGGCATCCATCACCGGTTGCAGGCTTAAATCATAACCCGCTCCCTGCTTATGTACCGGGTAAGCTATAATGTCATTATTGACGGCATCACCCAGGAAAAGGGCACCTCTGTATTTTTCAGGGAGGAGATTTCCTTCATAAACAAAAATTCCGGTGGGTGAACCGGCTCCGATAACCCGGAGGTTGGGCACTACCCCGGGATCATTCTGATGCCAGTGCTGCTTCCATACCGAATCCTCCTTGTTGGTCCGGTAGGCCCGCCAGTCGGCTCCCGTCATTTCATCCTTGTAACCGTAATTCCCATAGGGCAGCAGGTAGTTGATCCGGTTGCTTCTTACTCCGTCATCGTCGTTATCACTCTGCCAGATACGCCCGAAAGAGTCCAGACAGAGCTCATAATTATTCCGGAAATTCCAGCCGATCACTTCAAAGTTCCGGGCATCCAAATCGCACCGCACGGCCATCCCATCCTGGAAAGGCCGCAGGGTCTGCCCTATTTCCCGCCCGTGGATATCTTTCAGAGGCTTGCCGTCAGGATCGGTCAGGCCTACTCCGTGATTACCGAAATTAAAATAGAGTTTCCCGTCGGGTCCAAACACCATGGCATGCACACCATGATCACTCTGCAGGCCGTCCAGGGTTTTAAAGAGAATTTCCTTCTTATCCGCCACGTCGTCACCGTCTTCATCGGTAAACATAAATACATTAGGACTGGCAGAAACAATCACTTTATTCCCCAATACACATATTCCCAGTGCGGCGTTTACATCTTCTCCCTGGTAAAACACTTTGGTTTTATCTGCTTTTCCATCGCCGTCGGTATCTTCAAGGATCAGTATTTTATCTCCTTTTTTCTCATAAGGAATATGATTCACATCATTCCGGTAATTATACGCCTCGCAAAGCCACACCCGCCCCTTATGATCGATATCCATATTGGTAGGATTGAACACATCCGGCTCGGAAGCGAAAAGTCCGGCTTCCAGCTCATGATCAGGTATGTTTATTCCTTCAAGAGTAATAAACTCCTTCTTTTTCCCTTCCGGAAAACGTTCAAACCGGCCTTCTGATTTTTTTTTGCAGGAAACCCCCAGTACCAGAAGTGCAATTATAAGCCCAATTCTAAATATCATACCTATGCGATAAGCGGCACAAATCTACATCATTTCACCCGATTTACGGTATAAAGATGAAGGCAAAGAACTCAGGAAGTTATAAACCTGTCGCGCAGGCCGGGGGCCGGAACAGGACATTCGGTATACCGGCCAAACCATCTGAAACGGTTTTTAGCTACGAGGTTATAAAGGCCGTCAGCTACAGGTCGCGGGATAAAACGCAGAGCCCTGAGCCAGCGCCAGGCCGGGAGATATTTCAGCACACTGAACACGGCTGCTGACCGGGCAAAAAAGCGGCCTTCGTCCATTAACACCATGGTTTCAGCCCCCTGAAAGCGCTCTCCCAGTTTTTCTTTTGCGTAAGCCCCCTGTAGAGACGCAAAACGGATATTGCCGGAAGGGTTGCGTTCCGCTATCCAATGTGCGGCATTATTGCACAGCACACATTCTCCGTCAAAAAACAAAACCGGCATCTTTCCAGAGTTTTAGATAACACTGTAACAGTACCATCCCAATAAGGGCTATACCAAAATACACAAAAACAGTAGCGTACTTTTTACCATGAATCAACGTACCCCGGACCTTTCCCATCCCCATGCTGACCCATACGGCCGTAAAGAATAAAACCAGTATTTCTATCCTGAAGAACAGGTTGGGATCCTCTCCACTGAATACATCCTGCACCACAAGCACCAGAGCTACTCCCAAGTTAAGATACGTAAAAAAACCGGTTATACGTAGCAGATTCCAGTGCTTTTGCTCAAACCTACTGATCTGAGAAGCTCCCCGGAATCCTCTCCAGGTGGCCAAAAGCAGAAAAAGACAGGTGATGTAAATCAGACCGTCCTGAATAATATTCATGTTACAGGGTATAAATTCACTCAAAATTAGAGCATATTCTCCGGTTTATCTCAAAAAGGGTGGTATTTTCTCTCTTTTTGCTTTACCGGGAGTTCTTTGCCTTTCTATGAAGAATGTTTTATGGCCGCATAATCTTTTCTTCCGCATCTGTTCTGTAATTCCGGCCGAGAGGGATCTCGTTCTGCCCGATGATGATCTTATTTCTTTCCATTCAAATGATATGCCTGCTTACATTGCAATTTTAGTAGATGAACTGCGTGAATAACAGATCAACAGAAAGCCGCATCTTCAGGTTACCTGTTTAACTCCGGTATTTAAAACAGCCCGTTCTGTATAATAAGCGGCCTGTTCTGTCTATTATTCCAAAAGGGTGCTCTCCTGCTGCTGATTTTTGTCTCAGAAAACAAAAAAACAGCTATGCGATACACTCTCATTTTAGTTTTATTCTCACAGATACTGTGGGCACAAAACCCGAAACAACTGACACAGACTGTGCGGGGAGCCGTTACAGACAAAACCTCCGGCGGTGCCCTGGCTTTGATTACCGTAGCCATTGCCGGCACTTCCAGGGGTGCTGTCACCGATGAAGAAGGAAGATTTACCCTGGAAAATGTACCGTTAGGCCGGCATACATTTCATATCAGCGGCGTAGGGTATGAACCGCTAATGATCCGGGAAATCCTGGTAAGTTCGGCCAGAGAACTTGACCTGGAAGTTGAACTGACCGAAAAATACACCGCACTGGACGAAGTAGTGGTAAAACCCCGTGCCAGCAAAGACAGGTCGTTAAACGACATGTCGCTCCTCGGCTCCCAGATGTTCAGTGTGGAAGAGGCTGCCCGTTTTGCCGGCGGTATGGATGACCCCGCACGGCTGGTCAGCAACTATGCAGGAGTCACCACAACGGGCACTTCCAATAACGGTATTTCCATTCGTGGCAATGCCCCGAGCCTGCTGCAATGGAGGCTGGAAGACGTGGAAATCCCCAACCCCAATCACTTTGCCGATATTGATGTATTGGGGGGCGGCTTTTTGTCAGCCCTGAGCGGGAACGTTCTGGGCAATTCAGATTTTTTTGTCGGCGCTTTTCCCGCCGGATACCACAATGCCGTTTCCGGGGTATTTGATATGAAGCTGCGTAACGGCGGTCACCGGAAACATCAGCATACGTTCCAGCTCGGGATCCTGGGAATCGACTTTGCTTCCGAAGGGCCCTTAAATAGGACCCAACGCTCTTCTTATATCCTCAATTACCGCTATTCTACCACAGGCCTCCTCGAAAAATTACAGCGTAATAAAGATATGGGAGGAACATTAGGCTACCAGGATCTGAACTTTAAGCTCCACTTTCCCACCCGGAAAGCCGGAACGTTCTCCCTGTGGGGCATGGGATTGATGGATGAGGTGGCCCCCATTCCGGAAAAATCACCCGAAAGAAAGTACCTGGATGAAGGAATTCTTTCCTCGGCTAACCAAAAATCAGGTGTTCTGGGCTTAACGCACCGCTACTTCTTTGCCAACGGCAAAACCTCGCTTAAGACTTCTGTTGCCACTACCCATTCCGGCAACCATATTGAAGAAGAATTTTATGACGTGGCAAAGGAAAGAAGCCCGAAGACCGACCTCGCAACCCGTATCACCCACCTGGTGCTTACTTCGGCATTAAGTCACCAATTCAATTCCCGGCATACGAACAAAACAGGGCTGACCTTCACCCATATCCGGTATGACATGACCCTCGATTTTACGCCATTCTTCGGGCAACCCCTTGAAAATTTCAACCGGTCTGAAGGAAACGCCGGTCTGCTGGCGGCTTATTCCCAGTCGCTGATCCGGGTCAGCGATAACCTGACGCTCACTGCAGGGTTAAACACACAGCGCCTTACCCTCACCGGTAAAACGGCCATAGAGCCGAGAGTGGGGCTGAAATGGCAGGCAACGCCCAAAAGTGCTTTTGCCTTAGGCTACGGGCTGCACAGCCGCATGGAAAAGCCCGATGTTTATTTTGTCAGAGACAGTGCCGGCCATCTGGCCAACAAAAACCTGGATTTTACCCGGAGCCACCATATGATGCTCTCCTACACATATAAGATTTCAGATGACATGAACCTGAAAGCAGAGCCGTATTTTCAATCCCTGTACGATGTTCCCGTTACCGAAACCGGCTCTTACTCTATATTGAACCGCAAAGAATTTTATATGACCCGGGCATTGGTGAGTAAAGGAAAAGGGCGAAACTACGGGGTAGACTTCACCTTTTCAAAATACCTGACCCGCGGAATGTACTATATGCTAACGGCCTCCTGGTTCCGGTCGCAGTACCGGACCACAGACAGCAACTGGTATAGCACCAGGTATGACCGGGGATACATTGTAAACGGCCTGGCAGGCAAGGAATGGATGCTGGGACGTGATCTGCTCAGTATAAATTTAAAAGCAGGCACCATGGGTGGCCAACGCTACACCCCCATAGACGAACAGGCTACGCTGGCCCACCCCGATAAGGAGGTGCAAAACGATGAGACCCAAATGTTTTCCCGGCAGTTCCTGCCTATGTTTGTAGGGGACTTCTCTGTCAGCTATACTATGAACCGGGAGAAGACAGCCCATACCTTTTCCATAAAAAGTGTAAATGCCACGCGGCAAAAAGAGTATGTAAAGCATAAATATAACCTCCTTACAGAAACTATTGAGCCGTTTTATTCCACTAATTCCCTGTTTAATGTAAGTTACAGGATTGATTTCTAAATTTGCAAATGCATCAAAAAAATATCCTGACTGATCTGCTGTACCATCCGGAGTACCGGCCGGCACGGCACCTGTTCATCGTAGTGGCTATTCTGGCTACTACCTTGTCACAGTCATTTTTTGTTCTGGGCAGCAGTCCGGTCATTCCAACCTCCACGATTTATCTTTTTGGCACTGGCCTTGCCCTTTGTACACTGGCCATTATTTATGTGAACATCTGGTTTTTAGCTCCGTATTTCCTGTCTAAAAGGGCCTATGCCAGTTACCTGCTGGCCTTATTGTTCCTGGTTTCAGGTTTGATTTTTGCCAAATACAGGGGAGAATATGCTGTTTTTGCCAATGCCGCTATCCAAAGAGCATGGAACGGCATAACCGTACTTGACGGTCTGTCTAATATGATGCTATACACGATTTGCGTGGCCAGCACCTCTATCCCTTTTTTATTCAGGCAGTTGATAACTGACTACGCGGAAATAGAGCAACTGGAAAACAAACGTCTGAAAAACAGCATTGAAGAGGTCAAAAACCGTATTCAGCCGAAGTTCCTGTATGCTACGCTCGCTTATGCCTCTGAAAAGGTAAAATCTGGCCCGGGACAGGCATCAGAGACGCTTTTCAGGTTAAGTGAACTACTGCGGTACCAGCTCTATGACTCCACCCGAAGCAGGGTTTTGCTGGTCTCGGAAATCACGTTTATTCAAAACTATCTGAAACTGCACCGGCAGAATTCGGGAGACCGGTTTTCATTTGAGCTGTCGGTAAGAGGAAATACCCAAAGGCTCATTCCCCCGGCTGCATTTACCCCCTGTATGGAAGAGGTCATCAGGCATCATCCTGAAACCCTGCTCCTAGATATGCACACGGAAGAAAACTTTGTAAAGTTGATATGTAAAGCATCCGGCTCTGGTTTCAGCAGGAAAGATTTCAGCAGTACGGAGCAAAAACTTAAATGGCTCTATGGCCATGATGCCCGGATGGAGAAAGAAGCAGATACGGTCATCTTAAACCTTCATGTTACATGCTGAATAAGCTCAACCATCTTCTGCCTGACCTGCTTTTAAAACCCGGCTACCGGCTGTTAAGGCATTCCCTGATTTTCCTGGCGGTCACCCTGATCACGATCAATATTTTATGGGATGAACCTATCACCCTATTAACCGACAGGTATTGGGCCTGGGCTGTTTATTTCCTGCTGTTCCTGGTGGTTATCTATGCCAATATGTACGGGCTTGTCTCCGGATTACTTCTGCAGGGGAAAATCAAACGCTATATTTTACTGGCTACCCTCTTAATGTTGTTTTTTATTCTTTCAGTAGGAACGCTCCAGAGCATAGCTGATCATGACAGTATTCCGGTAAGAACTCCGCCCCTGATAGGCATTGTATCCGGTTTTGCTACCTTTCTGCTTTTTATATCCGGTTTAACGGCCATCCAGTTTTTCAGGTACCGGGTAGAAAACCAGCAAAAAATCAGTGAGCTGGAAAACGCAACAATGGCAGTGGAGCTGGCCAATTTACAAAACCAGATCAATCCGCATTTCCTGTTCAATATGCTCAACAACGCCACTATTATGGTGGAAGAAGACGCTCAGAAATCGTCTGACATCCTGTTAAGGCTCAATGACCTGCTACGTTACCAGGTAGACAAAAGTTCGGAAAGATGGGTAAGCCTGGAAGAAGACATCGTTTTCCTGAACGATTACCTTGAGTTGGAAAAGCTACGACGCGACCGGTTCAGCTATACCCTGTATACGGAGGGGAATACCGCAGTGAAAATCCCCCCGCTGCTGTTCATTCCATTTGTGGAAAATGCTGTAAAACATAACCCTGAAAACGATGCACGGGTACAAATCACAATCCGCTGTAAGGCAAACCGGTTATGTTTTGAATGTAAAAATAACAAAGCCCGGTCACCGGTAGTCCGGAAAGAAGGGGGTATTGGCCTGGCCAATATCAGGCGGAGACTGGATCTTCTGTTTGAAGGAAACTATACCCTCTGCCTCAATGACGAAAAAGAATTATACACGGTAATCATGGAAATCAACTTATGAAATGTATCATAGCAGATGATGAGCCTATTGCCCGCAAGGGCATAGAGAAGCTGGTGAGCCAGGTTTCTTCCCTGAAGCTTCTGGGAAGTTTTGAAAGTGCGGATGCCGCTTCCGGTTTCATGAAAGACCAGGCGGTGGATCTTCTCTTCCTGGACATACAGATGCCGGGACTAAACGGCCTGGATTTTGCCCGGCAGATCGGAAAAACCACCCTGGTGATTTTCACAACGGCCTATGCCGAATTTGCTTTAGACAGTTACGAGGTAGATGCTGTGGATTACCTGGTAAAGCCTGTGCACCCTGCCCGGTTTGAAAAAGCCGTAGAAAAAGCTCTCACCTACCACAGAATGTTACTTTCCGAAGAAGAAAATTCCCGGATAGAGAAGGTGGAAAGTGAGTTCATGTTTATTAAATCCGACCGCCGGTTTTTCAAGGTTACCTTCAAAGATATTTTGTTTGTGGAGGGCTTAAAAGACTATGTCATCATCCAGATGGAAAATCAAAAGCTGATCACACATACCAACCTGAAAAATGCTCATAAACTACTACCCCAAAATCAATTTTTAAGAGTAAACCGCTCTTATATTGTTAACCGCGACCGTATTGATTCTTTCAGCAATAACGATGTGTTTATCGGGCCGCATGAGATAAGCATAGGTAACTTTTACCGGGACGATTTCTTTGAGCAGATGATGGGCGGAAGCCCCCCTGCGAAGGCTTCCGAAAATCCATAAAAATCTGTACTCCCACCTCTCAGAACGGCAGCCCGTCATCTGTGGAAACCTGCGGCAGAGATTCTGCAGGTACCTGTGACTTCCGGCTGAGCATCTGCATATTGGTGGCTCTGACCTTGGTAGAGTAGCGCTCTACCTGGTTGGCATCGGTATATTTCTCCGTGCGGATCCTGCCCTCCACATAAAGGCTGTCGCCTTTTTTTACATATTGTTCCACTACTCCTACCAGTCCGCCCCAGAATTCCACCCGGTGCCACTCGGTATCTTCTATCCGTTCGCCGTTTTTATTCTTATAGATTTCAGTAGTGGCCAGGCGAATACTTGCCACCTTGTCTCCGCTGGGGAGAGTTTTCACTTCAGGGTCTGCTCCCAGATTACCGATTAACAATACTTTGTTTAACGCTGCCATAATACTCCTGGTTAAAATGATGAAAAAATAGGTGTTGTGTCGACAGGGTAAAATTGTAATACATCCTGAAAACTAATCTATTAATAAACGTTTGTATTCGGATGTAAACGTTTGCTGTCGGGTATATTGTTTATTATGAATAATTTATACTTATGAATATTCCGGATACTACTCCTTTGGGTATGGGTTAAAAAATGGCTTCCTGCTGAACTATCTGCATTAAAAACGGATTTAAAAAATAATGAGTTGTCCCAAACGTTCCTATCTTTCGGAAGAATTAGCAGTAATGGCTTTACTGGAAGTTCGCAGCCGGTTTGAAATGAATTCATCGGTGACCGTTTACTGCTGTGAAGATTGCGGGTTATGGCATCTGACCTCCAAAGGACAAATGCACCCTGAACTGGCTGCTTCCCTGCGATCAGGTGAAATAAACCGTCGGAAGGAAGCCGGCCATTGGGAAAGAAAACTGAGATAAGGTGGAATTTGTAGCAATAGATTTTGAAACCGCTACGGCACACAAAGACAGTGCATGTGCCGTGGGCGTGGTTTGGGTAAAAGACCTGGATATTATGGAGGAATATTACACCCTCATCCAGCCGCCCAATAATGAGTATAATTTTTATAACACCCGGGTACACGGAATCCGGGCGAGAGATACCCGGAATGCACCTACCTTCAGGGAGATATATCCCCGGCTGAAAGATATCCTGTACGGAAAAAAAATGGTGGCTCATAATGCTTCCTTTGATCGTGATATATTGTATCACAGCATGTTAAGCGCAGGTCTGAATTATGCAGACCTGGCCCTTCCGAAAAAATGGGACTGTACCGTAAATATCTACCGCAGAAAAGGGCTTCCCAAAGTTAACCTGGCTGCCTGTTCCAAACTTTACGGTATAGACCTGCGCCATCATAATGCTCTCTCGGATGCCAAAGCCTGTGCCAAGCTGTATATGATTCATCATAACCCGCTGTTCAGTCACCTGATCCCGCAGAAAGAAGCTCTGAAAGTGGGATAGGCTGGCCGGGATAAACAAATTTGTTTTTTAAAGAAAAACGGACTTATGAAAACAGAAGAATTATACATGAAGATCGGTATCAGTCTGGTGGCGTTTATGGTCCTTTTGGGTGTGCGGGAAATTTCCCGCATAATCATCCGGAATCACGCTAAAAAATATGAGCTGGACGACTCGCAACGGGTTTATGCCAACAAGTTTTTTAATTTCACGCTGGCTATCCTCCTCTTCATTCTCCTGGGAATTGTATGGGACATTTCGGTAAAGGGCCTCTCCGTCTATTTTGCCTCCGTTTTTGCCGTAGTGGGGGTAGCCCTGTTTGCCCAATGGTCTATCATCAGTAATGTCACGGCGTCCATTATCCTGTTTTTTAATTCGCCGTTTAAGATCGGTTCAAGAATCCGGATTATGGACAAAGACGACTCCGTAGAAGGGAGAGTACATGATATTACGTTTTTTAATATTCATATTGAAACCGATCAGGGGCTGATCATTTCCTACCCGAATAACCTGGCCCTTCAGCGGCCCATCGTGCTCATGAGTGACCGTCCCAACTGATCAACAAATACTATGAACCTGCCGGAAAAATTTTCAGCCCGTTTAAAAGATATCTTAGGAAACAGCTACGGGGAATTTGAAAAAGCGCTTCAAACAGAGTCACCGGTGAGTATCCGGTTAAACCCGCTGAAGCCGTTTAAGCCCTCTTTTGCTTTAAACCAACCTGTTCCCTGGACCTCACAGGGCTATTACCTCCAAAACCGGCCGGTATTTACCCTGGATCCGGCTTTTCATGCAGGAGCCTATTATGTACAGGAGGCCTCTTCCATGATTATTGAGCAGCTGGTAAAAAAGCATGCTCCTGCCACAGATTCATTAAAAGTGCTCGATCTGTGCGCTGCCCCGGGAGGAAAAACCACTCATCTGGCCTCCCTTTTATCCGGAGATGACCTGCTGGTAGCCAATGAAGTCATTAAAAGCCGGGTGGGTATACTGAAAGAAAACCTGGTAAAGTGGGGTTTCCCGAATGTCATCACTGTTAACCAGGACCCGGAGACTTTTGCGGACCTGGAAGGATTTTTTGATATCGTACTGGTAGATGCGCCCTGCTCCGGTGAGGGGATGTTCCGTAAGACACCGGAAGCCGTCAACGAGTGGTCCGAAGAAAATGTGATCATGTGCTCGGCCCGCCAGAAACGTATTCTGAGCGCAGCCGCTATGCTGGTGGCACCGAACGGGCTGCTGATTTACTCTACCTGTACCTATAACACTTCTGAAAACCAGGAAAATGCCGAATGGCTGACCCGTACCCTGGATTTTGAGCCGGTGGAAACCGATGTCCCTGACGGTTGGGGAGTTACAAAAGGGCACCCGGGACTGCAGTTTTTCCCGCACAGAACAAAGGGAGAAGGTTTTTATGTGGCGGCTTTCAGAAACAAAAGCCGCGACGAAAGATATGTAAAAGGAAAACCGAATATTCCCCGGCTACCCCGGAAACAGGCGGAACAACTGGCCCGGTGGATCCGTCCTGATTTTTACGAAAGCTTTGAATACTTCCTGAAAAACGACGGTGTCATAACGGCTATAAAACAAAACCTGCTGAGTGAAACCGGATCAGTGCTCCGGGCATTACAAAAACGTTCTTCCGGCCTCGAACTCGGCCATTTTAAAGGCAATGATTTCATTCCCTCACATGCCCTGGCCTTATCAGGAATGATTTCTGAACACGTTCAGCACATTGACCTTCCCGAAAAAGAAGCCCTGCTTTATCTAAAAAAAGAGGCCTTTGAACTACCTGAACACACGAACGGCTGGGCGCTGATTACCTACCAGCACCTGGGCCTCGGCTGGGTGAAGATCATCGGTGACCGGGTCAATAATTATTTGCCTGCCGAATGGCGCATCCGGATGAAACTGGAAGAATAAATACATGGAAAATATTCTTCTTTGAAATTGAAAATTTGCTATATTTGTAAAAAAGGAATGATATGGCAAAGTATAAAATCCCGAAAAAAACTACCCGTGAGGTTGCAGAACCCATGATCGTGTACAGCAGCACTTCCGTGTTCAGGAACTATGCCATAAAAAATGAATATCACCTGATCAAAAAGGCTCGTGAGGGTCTCAAAACCGAGGTATTTTACTCGCTGGCAGATGCTATAAAAATGCCGGAAAAAACACTGGCCTCTGTTATTAACCTGTCCCCCCGCACCATTAGCAACTACCGGGATCAGAAAAAATCACTTGACCCTCATTACAGTGAGCACCTGCTGAAGCTTATTAACCTGTATAATCTGGGAGAAGAGATCTTTGGCTCTTTTGAAGAGTTTTCACTCTGGATGAACCGCCCTTTTTTCCATTCGGATGAAAAACCTATGGATCTGATCACTACTCCGGGTGGGGTAGACCTCGTCTGTGAAGAAATTGAAAAACTGGCCCAGGGCTATCCTGCATAATGCTGGTTTACCGGATTGTCCATAAAAAATATGCCGATACCCTTTTTGCCGGCGGACTGTCAGGCCGCTGGAACAGCGAAGGTAAAAAAGTACTTTATACGGCAGAAAGTGTATCACTGGCTTACTTAGAGACCCTTCATCAACGAAGGGGCCTGGGTTTCAATGACGATTTCCGGATCATGGTGATTTATATCCCATCTCATGCATCCTTTCGGGATATCGCTTCATCCCAATTACCCCGGGACTGGAGAAGCTTCAGAAATTATGAAGCTTGCCAACAACTGGGTAACGAATGGTTTGACCGGTCGGAACACCTTTGCCTCCGCGTACCATCAGCCGTTGTCCCCGAAAATCGCAATGTGGTGATTAATACCTTACACCGCGATTACTCTGATATAAAACTGATAGAAACCCTCGGCTTCACCCCCGATGAGCGCCTGGAAGAAATCATTAAGCGGCACCGGGAAAATCCCTGATCCCGGGTTCAGAACCTGTATTCCGCTTTAACAAGCAGGCACCGGGGCTGAAGACGATATTCCGTACGCGTATGGCTAATATCTGAAACCGTGTAATTCCGGAAAGTTTTAGTATTAAACAGGTTATTTCCGGAGACATACAGAATTAATTTATCCAGGTCATACCGGGCTTCAAGATCCAAAAAGTAATATTGGCCAGTACCTTTAAGCAGCCTCCCGAAATGGTACTGCTCGGCTTGCAGCCGGATATTTAACGGCCGGTGAATCCTGAAATCCAGGTCCAGGAATAAGCTCCGATCCGTAAATGAGCTACGGGATTCTGCACGCATCCGGTTTTGAATCCATTTAGAACCCAGGTGATAATTAAAAAAGGAACGAAAAGCCGACCGGATTTCCCACCCATACACCATCTGCATGCTATTCACTTTTCTAAGCGCTGATTCATTTACTTTATTCGTGAAGTCGGTCGCAGAGCCGCTAAAGTTAACCTTCAGATTGGATTTTAGTACTTTAAAATACCGGTCAGCCGAAGAGATCAGGGAAACAGCCTCCCGCCCGTTAACACGTATTTTCTCAGTGAGTAAATAGTGAGGAGAAAGCGTGGTATGCGTACTAAAAAAAGTATGGTTTCTGGAATATAGCAGGAAGGTATTGACAAAAAAACGCTCCCCCCAGTTCCCTGCTGCATAGTTAATCAGTGCCGTGGAAGTATTCAGCATCGTAAATTCTTCTGTCCCCCGGGAGAATGTACGAAAGCCCGAATGGATATATCCCGGGTGCAGGTCCAACATTCCCGGGCTCTGGATATTATAGCTATAAGAGGCCTGTAGTTTATGGTGCTTACCAGGAGTATAGTTTATACCCAGCTTAGGAACCGCAAAAAAACGGGCATATTCCTTATGTTGCGTGACCCGGTTAAACACCTGGTGAAGATCTGCCTGCGTGATCAGCTGAAGTTGATTAAACTTTTTGAGGTATTTCGCTGAAAGATAGAAATCCAGGGAAGAGTAGATCATATTATTCTGAAATAGTTCAGATTCCCTGACCTTTCCGGCCTGAAACCGGCTTTGCAGGGATTCCTTCCGCCATTGTCCCCCTGCCCTGACTTCCAGCAGGTCTCCGTTTTTCCTTCTGTCCATCATATGCGACTCAACATTCACCATCTGCAGGGCCGTTTGAACGCTTTGGTCCACCTCGCCACTATTTCCGGGAAATAATTCCCGGTAAACGAACGGATTCAGCAGGTAATTTTGAGGTACTTTCTCCATAAAGTACCCCCCGGTTACCTGGATCACCCTGTTTTGCCTTATTTTATGAGTCAAATGCAGGCTCTGATCCGTCAAACGACTGGTTTCATCCAGCTTTTCGTTCAAAGGAGCAGCATTAAATACCAGCTCATTCCTGCTCTTTTGTCCGGCCTGGCTGAACCTACCCGTATAACGCAAGCTACTGACAGACGAAATATCATACGTCAGATCAGCACTTCCAAAACCGGTCAGGCCTGTTGTAAGGCCCCGGAATTCTTCTGAATTTTCAAATATCATTGCTCCTGAAGCAACAGACTGGACAAAGTTCCGGTAGAGACTATTCCGATTCTTATTTACAAGCCCCAGCGTTTTCAATTTCACTTTGTCAGACAGGGTAAAAATACCGTTTAGTGAAAGTAGCCCGGCATTGTTAAATGTAACTCTTTGTTTTTTCAGGCCGGGAGGTTGTATGGTAACCGCCTCTATGGCATGTACCGCCTGCTTATCGCCGGTGGTCACCAGCTCTCCTGCTTCCCTGGGACGGACCAGGTGGTCCAGGTCATCCATCACCTCCAGGCCCGTATTATTCCCGTGAGTCAGAAAATAATACTTGCTTTTCTTCCCATAGTTCATGAGGTTGCCTTTGAGCTGATATCGCCCGGCCCCCAGGCCTGCCAGCCCGTTTCCGAACCACACACTCTTCAATTCCTCCCGGAGACTTAAATTCAGGGCTACCTGGGAACTACTCTCAATCCCTTTCAGATGCTTATTCCGGGAATAATTCCGGTAAATTTCTACTTTACTTACCGGGTAGGCGGCCATATTTTTGGTAAGTACCTTGTACCCTTTTTCAAAAAAGTCGTCTCCTTCCACCATCACCTTTTCCACTTCCTGGTTGCCTACCCTGATGGTTCCGTCATCGTCAATATTTAAACCCGGTATTTTCCGGAGGAGCTCTTCCACATTCCGTTCTGTGCCATTACTAAAGTACCGGGTCAGGATAGAAATGGTATCCCGGGATACGGAAACGGGTTTTTCCTGCCGGATGATCACTTCATTCAGCTCCACCGGTTTTCTTTGCAGCACTACCCTTATTTCATGATCTTCCCCGCCTTGCACCGTCACGCTCTGCTTTTCATAACCCAGGCAGGATATCTCCAGGATATACTTCCCATGGGGAAGCTGCTCAAAACGAAATGCTCCGTCTGTATCAGAATACGTATACCTTACCGGTGCCTGCTCTCCTGGTTTCAGCAGAAGGATGCCCGCATGCATGACCCCGGCACCCTCCGGGTCTTTTACAGCCCCTGAAATACTGACCTGACCCCATGCAGCATTACAGGTAAAAAGGATCAGGGCTGTGAGAACAGCTTCAATCGTTTTCAAATTCAAACTCCGTTTCAATGGTGCTTAAATTTTGCTGAGAGAAATCAACGGAAGCTCCACGGGGCAGTTTCGATTGCAGGGCACTCAATACTTCGGATACCTGCGTTTCTCTTTCCCGGATATATTCTTTTAACGACAGGATTTTCCGGCCCTCTTTCTGAACTTCCGGCACGGGTCCGGAAAAATCAGCGGGTACTTTCACCTGCCGGGCACCAAAATACACTTCTCCTTTATCGTCATACACTTCCAGGATAAGGCCGGGCAGGCCATTAAATTTCCAGGGACCGGTCTGGCCGGGAATATCGGTGGTAAACCAGGCGGTGTAGCTTCGCCCCCGGAAATGCCCCCGGGCTTTGCTACATGAAAAACGGCCTATGGTTTTACTTTCTCCGGTGATTGTCCAGGGAATAACGGTTATATCTTCCCTTACAAGAACCGTCCGGTCTCCCGCTCCGGTGGTGCGGCTGAAGATTTCATTCTTTGAAAAATCAGTAAATACTGCATAAGCCTGCCCGGAACCCAAACGGATATTGAAGTCCAGCACTTCTCCCTCTTCCGAACCTGAATGTTGTATGCGCTGTTCCGGAGCGGGCGGGTTCTGTTCCACAAAAGCCGACCGTCCGGGGTCAAAATACAGGTGAAATATAGTTTTGGAAGCCTCTGTGAAGGTAAGAATCCGTTCATAGACCACTTCTCCTTTCATTTGAGAAAATGCGCCCTGGCCCAGGCACATCATCAGCAGTGCAAAAGTAAATCGTTTCATAGGTATGATAAGTTGGTGAGTTATGCTCCCGTCCGGAAAGTATTTTCTTCCGGACAGGAGCATAACAGGTGATCAGAAAATTTTCATCAGAAAGTTGCCAATCTTTATTTTGGTACACTCCCACCACGAAACGTCTACAAAAGTGAGTTCCCCCTGTATTTTTGTTCCGTCATCGGTGGTAAAATTGACACGAATGGTACAGTCTGACCCCGCAGGGTTTTCCATACATCTATCCATGACCTGAACGCTGGCTTCCTGTAAAGGGAGGGTCTTTTCCATATCCCTCCCTTCTGCTGCCTGAGCACCGGATATATACCCGAGCAGGCATAGTAAGACTATTACTTTTCTCATCCTTACAAAATTTAAGGGATCAGGCGGCAGCCATCAGCTCTTTCAGCAACTGACCACAGGAGATATCTTTAAAAGTAACTGTGGCATTTTTAATGGTGAGAGAAGTACCGTCATTAAAGATAATGGTGACGTTAGCCTTAATGGTGCAGTCAAAAAACGGGTTTCCCGTAAATCCGGAGAAGCCGGCCTCCTCAAAAGAGTACTGTTCCAAAGATACGGTTTCTCCCTTCTGAGCGGGAAAAGCGGGGGATTCACTGTTACCTGCAAAGGCAACGCTTCCTGCCAGCATCAGCGCCAGGCAAAAAATTAATCTTTTCATCGTTAAAAGTTGTTTGTGCTCCGTTATAATGGACTTGAGCGGTTTCTTTTCGTCCCTTTGTACCTGCTGTGTGAACAGCAGGCACCTTCCCGTTTTTTCTTTGAGTACGGAAAATCTCGCAGTCTGCCGGCCGGCTTTGACAGTGACAAAGTTCAGGGATGTTTTATGAAAACCACTGAACTCTGGATAAAAAAGCACTGAATCTTGATTAAAAAATAAGAGAATTGCTTATTCAGATTTCCGATTGTATTTTTGTGGTCTTTATCGTAAAATATGGCTCAAAAGTTCGCATTTACTATCTGTTCCATCAATTACCTGGCGCAGGCCAGGGTACTGGCTGACTCCATCCGACAAACCAATCCTGACTATGAGTTTGTTATCGGCCTTTGCGATAAAATTGAAGGGAGCGGAGTAGATAAAAGTAAGCTGGAAGGCCTGAACCTGCTGGAGGTACACCGGATCGGAATCGATGGCTTTGACGAGATGACGGAACGTTACGACATCACGGAGCTGAATACGGCCGTAAAGCCCTTCTATTTCAACTATTTTTTTAATTCCAGGCCCGATATGGAACGGATCATTTATTTTGACCCGGATATCGAGATTTTTGACCGGCTCACCGGAATAGAAGAAGGCCTGGACACCCATAATATTGTCCTGACACCCCACTTTTATACTCCTGTATTCGACAAAAAAAGCCGTACGGAGCAGCAAATGTTTGTTAACGGTATATATAATTTAGGTTTTTTAGCCGTTAAACGGTCTGAGGAAACTTTTAAATTTCTGGACTGGTGGATGATCAAGCTGAAAACAGAATGTTATATGGACATTCAGAACGGGATGTTTGTAGACCAACTGTACTGTAATATGGTTCCGCTTTATTATGAAGGTGTAAAAATAGACAAGTACCCGGGCTATAATATTTCTTACTGGAACCTGCATGAACGCACACTTTCGCAAAAAGACGGCAAATATTTTGCGAATGGTCAGCCGCTTGTGTTTTATCACTACAGCGGAATCAACATTGCTGATCCGGTAAATATTTCACGCTGGCAGGACCGGTTTGACCTGAATAATCGTCCGGACCTGGTGGAACTGTTTAAAAACTATCGTAAACAGCTGAAGGCAAACCACCACTCCTATTTAAAAACCATCCGATGTTATTACCTTAAGCCCGCACCACCGGCCCCGAAAAAGAGTTTTGTAAAAAGGGCTTTAACGGGCTTTACATTTCGGATTTACCATTTCTTTGAAAAATTACCCATTTAAGGTATGAACATTTTATTGGCTACCCTGGTTTTCCCGTATCCCATTAATGACGGGGGTAAAAGTGGTACATTCAGAATGATCAATTCATTAAGGAAGAAGAATAACATTACCTTAATTACCCGGGAGAGCAATGATTATCATCTTGCCGAATTGCAAAAAATATGGCCGGATGTAAAGATTATACCTTTTAAAAACAATCCACCTGTCCCTAAAGACGGCTGGCTCAAGTCTTTTATTAAAGGCCTGCTGGGAAAAAAAATACCCGCTACCCAGGCCAGCCTTCAGCAATCCCAGATGCAGCTTAAGTGCTACACCCTCCTGGAGTATTATTTTGAAGATCTTTTAGAGGTTTTTATCCGTGAAATCAATTCCCGTCCCTTTGACCTGGTTCAGATTGACTTTATGGATCTTTCACCGCTTGTTCACTTTGTACCCAAACATACCCCCAAAATTTTTGTTCAGCATGAACACAAGTTTTACCGGATGATTTTCGAAAGGAATACCCTGGAAAACCCTACCCTGGGGGATGACTGGAAAATAAACAATACCCGGATTTTTGAGATCGGCACCCTGAATCTTTATGACAGGATAGTGTGTCTCTCTGAGTTTGATAAACAACTGCTTGTTGAAGATGGGATTCCTGCTTCAAAAGTGGATGTTTCGCCCTTACCTATGCAACTTGTGGAACATAACATTAACAAACCTTTTACTTCTGCCAACAGGCTTTTATTCCTGGGACCGGATCAGCACTACCCTAATATTGACGGAATAGACTGGTTCCTGAAAAACTGCTGGGAAAGCCTCAGGAAACTTAACCCCGGTTTAAAACTGCTGATAGTAGGCAGGTGGTCTGAAGAAAAAATAAAGTGGTTTAAAGACTACCCGGATGTGGAATTTAAAGGCTTTGTTTCAGACTTAAGTACTATCATGGAGGGTTCGGTGATGATTGTTCCGCTCCGGATCGGAGGGGGCATGCGGATGAAGATTTTAGAGGGCGTATCCTATCATACGCCTATCGTTTCCACCTCTATAGGTGCTGAGGGAATTCCGCTGAAACATGATGAAAGCTGTAAAATAGCCGATACCGCGGAAGATTTCATTGTCCATACCCACGAGCTGCTGAATTCACCTGAGCAGCAGCAGGCCTTTATCAGGAACGCTGTACAGGTACTTTCAAAAGGGTTTACCCCTGAAGAGTGCGGTAAAATCAGGGAGGAAGTATTCAGGAAAGCCCTGGAATCCAAATAAAAATTCTATAAAATCTTGAACATATTATAATGACCGTGTATATTTGCTTACACGGTTAATCATTATTTTTTGTTTAAAGACCTCAAATATTTTCTTGCACGACTGGCCTACCTCCGTAGTGCCTGCTCGTTTGTTCCTGATTTTTACCGGTGCACCCGGTAGCGCATTTTCTGTTGCTGTGCATCACCACAGGGGCGTACAGTTAATCTCCAAATTATTTAATCATCCGACCAAAAGGGATAGTCCCGGTGTTTCTCTCTTAAAGAGGCACAGCCGGCTTTATCCGTGAGGTCCTAAAATTTTATTATATGAAGAAAATCCTTGTTATAGGAATGGGTAAGGTAGGTTCCCTGGTGGGAGTCCTGCTTTCCAAACGTTTTGAGGTCACGGGGCTTGACAAGCGCAAGCCGGCTGATGAGCTGCCATTTAAGGTAGTTCAGGGAGATGTATCCAATGTTGAATTCCTGGAAAGAACACTTCCGGGTTTTGATGCAGTGGCTTCTGCCATGCCGTATAACCTGAACCTGAATATCGCTAAAGTAGCCCATAAAAACGGGATCCATTATTTTGACCTTACGGAAGATGTACCTACCACTAACGCCATCATGCAGCTCTCAAAAACCGCTACGGCCGTTATGGCTCCGCAATGCGGACTGGCACCGGGGCTTATCGGGATCGTAGGAGCACATCTCGCCAAAAGATTCACCCGCCTGCGGGATATTGAGCTGCGCGTGGGCGCCCTTCCCCGCTACCCGAACGGCCTCCTTGGCTATTCTTTTACCTGGTCACCGGCCGGTGTGATCAATGAATACATTAACGATGCAGAGGTGATTCATAACGGGGTAAAGAAGATGGTCCCTTCACTTGACGGACTGGAATATATCCAGATAGAGGGTAATGAATTTGAGGCCTTCAGCACTTCAGGGGGGCTGGGAACCATGTGCGACACCTTTGCGGGCCGGGTGGATACACTTAACTATAAAACCATTCGCTATCCGGGCCATGCCAAACTGATGAAGTTTCTCCTTTACGAGCTGATCCTGAAAGAAAAGCGGGAGCTGACAGAGCAGATTCTTACCGAAGCAAAGCCCCCTGTGCAGGAAGACGTGGTATATGTTTATGCCGTAGTGGAAGGCTGGAAAGGCAATGAAATAGCCCGTGAAGAGTTTTATGAAGCCTACTACCCGGTGAAAATCGATGGCCGGCATTGGCGGGCCATTTCCTGGACCACCGCCGCTTCCATTGCCGCAGTAATTGAAATGGTAGCTGACGGGAAGCTTCCTCAAAAAGGCTTTATTAAGCAGGAGGAAATTAATTTTGAAGACTTTTTGAATACTGAAAACGGAAAATTCTACCAACATGAAAAATAACCTTTCTACCCTGGAGGTGGTTCTTAACGGGCTGATGAAACGCTATTCAGAGCGGGTTCCCGATGTAAAGAAAATAACGCGCGCCATGATCTCCGAAGGAGTCATATCTCATGAAAATGAGATTGAAAACGATCATGTGGCGTTTCGTACCATGGGAGTGGAACACCTGGGTATCCGGTCATTTGAAAAGATTTTCCTGGCGCTGGGCTACCAGAAAATGGATTACTTTTATTTTGAGGGGAAAAAACTGGATGCCTACTGGTTTGCCCCTCCGGAAACCCGTTTCCCGCGGATTTTTGTAAGTGAACTGAGAGTCAATGACCTGAGTGAAGAGGCTCAGAAGATCATCCGGTCATATACAGATGAAGTAACGGCTGATCCGGTAGATTCTCTTGACCTGGAAGACGGGGCCGCCATAGATGCTTTCCTGCACCGGCCCTTGTGGAGAACGCCGTCATGGGCCGATTACCAAACGCTGTTAAAAGAAAGTGAATACGCTGCCTGGGTGATCTATAACCGGTATTACCTCAACCACTATACCATTTCCGTGCACAATCTCAAAGAAGGGTACAATACCATACAGGAGTTCAATGCCTTCCTGGAAAAAACCGGGGTGAAGCTCAATAACTCAGGCGGAGTAATAAAGGTCAGTCCTGACGGCGGCCTGCTGCAAAGCTCTACCGTGGCCGAAATGATAGAGGCACCCTTTGCCGGCGGCGATATTCATACTATCTCCGGGAGTTATGTGGAATTTGCCGAACGGAAAGTCCTGCCGGAGTTTGCTCATCTGAAACCCGCAGAGGTCCAAAGGCAGCACCGTCGTGAAGGTTTTGAAACCGGAAACGCCGATAGGATTTTCGAAAGTACATTTACCAGTCAGACGGGACGCGAAAAATAATGGCACTTCCTGTTATAAAAAAGAATCCGGCTGATAAACAGCCGGATTCTTTTATTATAATCTCCGTTTCCGGAGGAAATGATGCTTATTTCCTGAAGAGGTTGGTAATAACAGGCGGAACCAGCTGCCCGATATACCACTTGTAGTTTCTCTCCGGAGGTTTAACTCCGTCATATTCATCACGACCAAAATACGTTCCTTCAGGAACCTCGTCCTCTGGCCTGGCCTTAAACAGGGTAGATACTTTTCCCGGAAGCACCTCATGGGCCGGTCTTCCTATGGTGAAGTAAAAGAGGCCCAGTGACTTCCTGGTCATTCCTTCAGGGCACTGAATTATCTCAGGCACCCCGTGATTGTTGAAATCAGTAACATCAAAAACCACCAGCCTGTTAAAAAGAGGGCCGATTTTCACTTCACATTTGGTCATATCGTTATCCCAAAGCTCCAGGTCTCCGTTATATTCGGGTTTCCAGTCTTTGTTTAAATACAATATCGCATTTACCCTCCTGGATAAATAGGGAATTTTGCCGTGCATATTAAAATCGGCATGTACTCCCAGCTTACCCCCTCTTTTCAGCTGGTGAAGCCCTCCGCCCAGAAAATACGGATCAGGGATCAGGTTTTTAATACCGGTAAGGGTTTCCAGGAAATATAAAAAAGGAGCAGAATTAAACTGGTACAGAAGCTGGGATGTAAAGTCTGAAACCTTTTCTTCTCCCTGGGCTTCCAGCTTTCCTTCAAAATAATTCTCATATTCTCTCCAGATTTTCACTTCAGGACTCGGGAAGTCAGCCAGAACGCGTTCCAGGGGCTCAGGGTCCATAAAATTATCGATAGCGATATGCGGGAACGGTTTTGCTTGTTTGTATTCAGTAGCCAGAGATTTAGCTAATTTTTCCAGTTTTGAGGTATTAAAGTATAATTGCATTATTAAATGTAAAAGTCTTGTTTGTAACTAAAATCTATTTAAAACGGACAAATATAGTTTAATTAAGAATAATTCTTACTATCTCCCTGTTAAATTTTAAACCTTTAAATCCGGGTTCCTTTAACAGGGATTCCCGGATTTATAAAGTTTACTTTTTTGCTGTATTTCAGAGCACTAAGAGCCTTTGTATACCTGATGGCAGCGGTTATCCTAGAAACGGATACCGGTAATCTACCGGTGAAACAAAGGTTTCCTTAATGGTACGGGCATTTACCCAACGCAGCAGGTTCAGTTTGGAACCGGCCTTATCATTGGTTCCGGATGCCCTGGCCCCGCCAAAAGGCTGCTGGCCCACCACTGCACCGGTAGGTTTGTCATTCACATAAAAGTTACCGGCAGAGTTTTCCAGTAACTGGGTAGCCTGGTGAACAGCATAGCGGTCCCGGGCAAAAATGGCCCCGGTCAGCGCATAGGGAGACGTGCTGTCTACCAGTTTAAGGGTTTCTTCCCATTTATTTTCATCGTATACATACACGGTCAGCACCGGGCCGAAAATCTCTTCCTGCATGCTTTCATACAGCGGATCAGCAGTCAGGATCACGGTAGGGTCAATAAAATAACCTTTTGATTTATCAAATTTTCCGCCGGCAATAATTTCTGCATCTTTATGCTCCTGTGCCCTTTTGATATACCCCGAGATCTTGTCAAAAGCCTTTTCGTCAATCACGGCATTGACAAAATTCGAGAAATCTTCTGTAGGGCCTACCTTAATTGTAGCCAGGTCTTCCTGCACAAAGGTCTTTACTTCTTCCCAAAGATTGGAAGGAATATACGCCCTTGAAGCGGCCGAACACTTTTGTCCCTGGTACTCAAACGCTCCTCTCACCAGTCCTACAGCCACGGCTTTGGCATCAGCAGATTTATGGGCTACCACGAAGTCTTTTCCACCGGTCTCACCCACAATTCTGGGGTATGATTTGTACAGGTGGATATTCTCTCCGATGGTTTTCCAGATATTCTGGAATACGCCCGTGCTGCCGGTAAAATGGATACCTGCAAAATCAGGGTGCGCGAAGATCACATCACCGGCAGTGGGGCCATCTACATACACCAGGTTAATCACCCCGTCAGGCAGGCCTGCTTCACGGAAAATCTCCATGATAACATTGGCCGCATAGATCTGGGTGTTAGAAGGTTTCCAGACCACCACATTCCCCATCAGGGCAGCAGAAGCCGGCAGGTTACCGGCAATGGCCGTGAAGTTAAAAGGCGTCAGTGCAAACACGAAACCTTCCAGCGGGCGGTATTCCATTTTATTCCATACACCGGGAGAAGAAACCGGCTGTTCCTGCATGATCTCTTCATAAAAGGCCGCATTAAACCGGAGGAAGTCGATCAGCTCACAGGCCGAATCAATCTCCGCCTGGAAAGCATTTTTAGACTGTCCCAGCATGGTGGCGGCATTCATTTTCCAACGGTACGGACCGGCCAGCAGGTCAGCTGCTTTCAGGAAAACCGCTGCGCGCTCACTCCAGGGCAGGGCAGCCCATGCTCCGCGTGCCGCCAATGCGGCATCAATGGCCTGCTGTACATGTTCGCGGCTGCCTTCTGAGGCATAACCCAGCACATGCTGATGATCATGAGGGGGGGCCAAACGAATCTTTTTATCGGTATGTACCGTACGTTCGCCGATGTACATGGGAATCTCCACCTGCTTACTTCTGGCCTCTTTCAGAGCGGCTTCCAGGGCTGTTTTTTCCTTGCTTCCCGGAGCGTAGCCCAGCACTGGCTCATTGACAGGACGCGGAATATTGAATATGGCGTTATGCATACAATTTGTTAGTTTATAATGACAAAGTTAGGCACTATTCATTTTTAAGACAATTAAATTACCATTTACCCGCTAAAGACTCTTATTTTTACAGATAGTAATTAAAAATACAATGAAAAAAGTAATTCATACCGAAAAAGCACCCGCCGCCATAGGGCCTTACTCCCAGGCCATACTGGCCGGAAACACCCTTTATATCTCGGGGCAGATTGCCCTGGACCTGGCTCCGCTGAATGATATTCCTGCAGAGACCACCCGGATCCTGGAAAACATAGGGCATATCCTGGCAGAAGCCGGAATGGACTACTCTCATGTGGTCAAATCCAGCATTTTTCTTAAAAGCATGGACGATTTTACCACGGTAAACGAAGTTTACGGCACTTTCTTTACGGAAAACCCGCCGGCCCGTGAAACCGTACAGGTGGCCCGGCTGCCCCGTGATGTGAACGTCGAAATATCCGTCATAGCCGTAAAATGAGAAAAGCCTCCCGGAATCTTTCCCGGGAGACTTTCCATAAATAGCATTTAAGGTTAAATAGTGGCACAAAGATAGAACTTAAACAAGAATAAAATTAAAATTTTCAATATTTTTTTATTACTTCACCTGAATAAAAAAAAACCTAAACATATTAAGCATGAATTCCCGACGTTCATTTCTGAAAAGCACGATTTCAACTACTTCATTATTAGGAATCGGCGGATTACCCTTAACTTCATTTGCCCGGGAGGCCGCAGCAGAGAAGTATAATTTCAACCTGAGCTACGCCCCTCATTTCGGTATGTTCAAAGAGTCTGCCGGTGCTGACCACCTGGCCCAGCTGGATTTTATGGCAGCTAATGGCTTCCGGTCTTTTGAAGATAACGGCATGATGGACCGGGCTCCGGATCTGCAAAAGAAAATCGGAGAGCGCCTGGCAAAGCACAATATGGATATGGGCGTATTTGTGATTGATGCAGGTGACAACTGGAAAACCTCGCTCACTACCGGAAAAAAAGAATTTCACGATGCATTTCTGAAACGCTGCAAGGAAGCCGTGGAAGTAGCAAAAAGAGTGAATGGGAAATATATGACCGTGGTACCCGGCTATTTTGCCCGGGAGCTCCCGCTGGGTATTCAGACCGGCAATGTCATAGAAGCGTACAAAAGAGCTGCTGAAATTTTTGAACCGCACGGACTGGTGATGGTGATGGAGCCCCTGAGCGATAACCCTGACCTCTTCCTGCGGTATTCAGATCAGAGCTATATGATCTGCAAAGCCGTGGGCAGCCCTTCCTGTAAGATTCTTTTTGATATTTATCATATGCAGAAAAACGAAGGCCGGCTGATCCAGCATATCAACTGGGCCTGGGACGAAATCGCCTATTTCCAGATCGGTGATGAACCCGGGCGGAAAGAGCCTACTACCGGTGAAATCAATTACAAAAACGTTTTCAAACATATTTACCAGAAAAGTAAAGAAGCGGGCCTTTCGTTTATTTTCGGCATGGAGCATGGAAACTTCGGAAAAGGGATAGAGGGAGAAAAGGCACTGATCAATGCTTACAGGGAAGTAGATAAATTTCTATAAGCGGTAAGCCTGATCCCGTATTTGCTAACATAAAACCTTGAGTGAAAAAATGAGAATTAAGACAATTGAAGACTACCACGAAGCCTATAAAGATAGTATAGAAGACCCTAAAACCTTCTGGGCGGCCATTGCCCAGGAGTTCAGATGGAAGAAACCCTGGACAAAAGTACTGGACTGGAGTTTTGATGATTATAACGTAAGATGGTTCAGAAACGGGAAGCTCAATATCACGGAAAGCTGCCTGGACCGCCACGCGGAAACCAAGCCCAACCACCCGGCCATTATCTGGGAGCCGAATGATCCGGAAGACGAGCCCGAGGTCATCACCTACCGCGTGCTTCTGGATCGGGTATGCCGCTTTGCCAATGTGCTGAAAAAGCACGGAGTGAAAAAAGGCGACAGGGTATGTATCTATATGCCCATGATCCCCGAGCTGGCGGTAGCCGTGCTGGCCTGCGCCCGTATAGGCGCTATACACTCGGTGATCTTCGGCGGGTTTTCCGCCCAGTCGATCTCTGACAGGATCAACGACTCCCAGTGTGAGCTGGTAGTTACCACCGATGGTTCGGTGCGGGGGGCCAAGCACATCCCCATGAAAGAAACGGTAGATGATGCCCTGGTGGCCTGCCCCTCCGTTAAGAAAGTGATTGTAGCCACCCATACCCGCACTCCGGTTTCCATGATCAAGGGAAGAGACTATTGGTGGGAATCGGAGGTCAAGCATGTGGAAGCGGAATGCCCGGCAGAAGAAATGGACTCGGAAGATCCCCTGTTTATTCTTTATACTTCAGGCTCTACCGGTAAACCCAAAGGAGTGGTACACTCCTGTGGCGGCTACATGGTGTACACCTCTTACACCTTTGAGAATGTATTCCAGTACAGCCCCGGTGATGTGTTCTTCTGTACGGCCGATGTGGGCTGGATCACCGGCCATTCTTACCTGGTATATGGCCCGCTGCTGGCCGGTGCCATAACCGTTATGTTTGAGGGAATCCCTACCTATCCGGATGCCGGCAGGCTCTGGGACATTGTAGATCGCCATAAAGTGAACATTCTCTATACGGCACCTACTGCCATCCGCTCCCTGATGGGCTTCGGCCTGGAATACCTGGAAGGCAAAGACCTGAGCTCCCTGAAAGTGCTGGGCTCAGTGGGTGAACCCATCAATGAAGAGGCCTGGCACTGGTACAACGAACATATCGGCAAAGGGAAATGCCCGATTGTAGACACCTGGTGGCAGACTGAAACCGGCGGAATTATGATTTCGCCCCTGGCTGGAATCACCAAAACCAAACCTTCTTTTGCCACCTTGCCCCTTCCCGGCGTTCAGCTGGAGCTGGTAGATGAAAACGGGGCGACCATTGATGGAAACGGAGTGAACGGTAACCTCTGCATCACCTATCCCTGGCCCTCCATCATCCGCACCACCTGGGGCGATCATGAGCGCTGCAAAAGCACGTACTTTTCTACCTACCCGGGGAAATACTTTACCGGCGACGGATGTATGAGGGATGAAGACGGCTATTACCGTATTACCGGCCGGGTAGATGACGTTCTTAACGTATCCGGACACCGCATCGGCACCGCCGAGGTGGAAAATGCCATCAACAGCCATACCGGGGTAGTAGAGTCAGCAGTGGTGGGTTACCCTCATGATGTAAAAGGACAGGGCGTACATGCCTTTGTGATCTGCGAAGAGCCTCAGGACGAAGACTCCATGATGAAGCGGGATATCCTGATGACCGTTTCCCGGATCATCGGGCCCATTGCCAAACCCGATAAGATTCAGTTTGTTTCCGGGCTCCCCAAAACACGGTCCGGCAAAATCATGCGCCGGATTCTCCGGAAAATAGCGGAAGGCGAGTACAGCAGCCTGGGAGATACCTCTACCCTGCTGGATCCGGGCGTGGTAGACGAGATTGTGAAAGGGGCGAAAGAATTATAGGAGGGGGGGTGATTTTCGACTTCACCCGGTTTTCGGCTTCGCTTGGTTCTCGACTACGCTCGAACTGACAGGGGCGACCGCTACGTGTCAGTTCGAGCGTAGTCGAGAACCAAGCGTAGTCGAGAACCAAGCGTAGTCGAGAACCGGGTGTAATGGAGCCTTCCTTATTATTTCAAATACACCACCTCAAACCGCGCCAAAGGTGCCATTCTGGCCTTATTCAGGCTCAGGAACTGTCCGTCGGCAGAGAAGTTATCAGCCATTTCCAACACTTTAAAAAACTCCCCTTCTATATTTTCACCCAGGCAGGCCATTTGCGTAGCCGCCATTTTTGAAAAACGAATCCTTCCGGTAGCCTCATTTAACTCACAGGCTCCGCCGAAGCCGTTGCACCCACTGTGACCGCTTACCCGGTCACCCTCCTGCCTGATCACCAGGTGAGGTTCACGCCCGCCTTCCCGAACGGTGACGGGCTTACCGTTCAGCTCAATGAGCTTCCAGTATTTCTCCCGGATCCCCGTATCTGCCGTTTTCTCCAGCCGGTATTTTCCTCCTTCCACATCTTTGCCCTTACGGGTAACGGCTTTCATGAAATTTTCTCCTACAAATAAATACAATGATTCTTCCGGAAGAACGATCTTTCCGCCGTCAGGCCCCCAGGCAAATCCACCTTCCGATTTCTTCCCGTTACGGGTCATTTCATAGGATAGATCCTCTTTCAATACCAATACCACAGGTTCGGCAGCACCGTTTTTACCGGGCAGCGTGCCCTCATACCTTCCGGCCCAGTCCAGGGAGTTCATACTGTTATGGTGGTTATATGCATTACGTGTACAGGAAACCCCAAAAATCACCAGGGCCAGCAGAAGCAGATTTTTCATTTATACTTTTATTTATTGATAAGATATACCTGTTGGACTATCGTCACACCGGAAACGTTTAGGCTGAATGCAGAATTAATTTCGTATTTTCGTCCGTCAAAAGAAATGCGTAAATATAAAATAACAAAATGACAGCACCTTCTTCAGCATTTGCAGATACCAAACCACACTACAATATCCTTGACGGCCTGCGCGGTGTAGCCGCATTAACCGTTCTCTGCTTTCACGTATTCGAGGCCTTTGCTACCAGCCATTTAGATCAGAAAATTAATCATGGCTACCTGGCCGTAGACTTCTTCTTTATCCTTTCGGGTTTTGTGGTGGGTTATGCCTATGATGACCGTACCATCAGCACCGGAGATTTCATTAAACGCAGGCTGATCCGCCTGCACCCCATGGTGGTTTTAGGGGCACTTATCGGTGCTGCAATCTTTTATCTTCAGGGATGCGAGGTCTGGGATGTGTCAAAGATATCAGTCACCATGCTGATAGTTGCCACCCTGCTGAACCTCTTCCTTATCCCCGCCACTCCCGGCTCTGAAATCCGGGGAGTAGGTGAAATGTACCCCCTGAACGGCCCCAGCTGGTCTTTGCTTTTTGAATATATAGGAAGTATCCTGTATATACTGCTTATCCGCAAGCTCCCTACCAAAGCCCTTACCGTGTGGGTTATACTGGCAGCCATAGGTCTTGCGGCCTACGCCATGTTCGGGCCGGAAGGTGATTTATGTGTGGGATTCTCCATGACTCCTACAGGCATGCTGGGCGGATTTCTGCGCCTGCTGTTTGCCTTCCCGGCCGGCTTGCTGCTCTCCCGTGTCTTTAAACCCGTGAAGATAAAAGGGGCATTCTGGATTGGCAGCCTGGCCATCGTTACTCTGTCGGCTACCCCCCGCATCGGCGGTATGGAAAACTTCTGGATGAACGGCCTGTATGACACCCTCTGCGTGGTGCTGGTTTTTCCTTTACTGGTATATATCGGCGCTTCAGGAACCATCTCTGGCAAAACCACTGAACGGGTATGTAAATTCCTGGGCGATATCTCGTATCCGCTTTATATGGTACACTATCCTTTCATTTACTGGTATTTTGCCTGGGTAAAAAATGAAAACCTGACCTTCATGGAGTCGTTTCCCGGAGCAGCGGCACTGGTGGCCGGAAGCATCCTCCTGGCCTGGATCAGTTTAAAATACTATGATGAGCCGGTGAGGAAGTACCTGAGCAGGAGATTTCTAAAGGCAAAACAGGTATTTATTCCCTGAATAATTTAATAACTTTGCCAGGCTATCCCCGATAATTTTCAACCAAACTATCCGATTCTTATGAAAAAACTGGTCTATTATGTTGCTATGTCCTTAGACGGGTACATAGCCGGGAAAAACGACGAGGTGGGCGATTTTATCTACCTGGGCGAAGGGGTTAACCAGTATCTGGCCGACTTAAAGTCATTCGAAGCAGTCATTCTGGGTCGTAAAACCTATGAATTCGGCTATAAATTCGGAGCCGTTCCCGGGGAACCGTCTCCGGCCTATCCTCACATGAAACATTATATTGTTTCCAACTCACTTACTTTTGACCATCCCCACCCCGATGTACAGGTCATTAAGCTATCCGATGTAGCCTCGTTAAAATCAACAGCTCCCACTGATATTTACCTGTGCGGAGGCGGTGAGCTCGCCGGTGACCTTTTAAAACATAAGCTGATTGATGAAGTACGGGTAAAGCTTAATCCCCTTCTGTTGGGCAAGGGCATAAAGCTGTTTGAAGGAGTTGATATTCCTTTTAAACTCAGCCTACTGGATCAGAAAAGTTATCCCGACGGGATGCTGATTTTGTCGTATAGGGTAGATGAGACACCATAAGGCCGCTCCTCCGGAGCTTGATGGAGGGGTCCCTGAACTCATTTTCTACCATACGGCCACTCCTCCGGAGCTAAAACCAATAGGAAGAAATAAAAAATAGTCCCTCCGGGACGACCTTACGATAGAAAAGGAAAGCACCCCACCACAAAGTCCCGGAGAGACGACCTTATGGCAGGTATTTTTTTTCGATAAACTCTCCCTTTTTCCGATAAATTGCCGATAATTGGAAAAATTTAAGGCTGTAACGAGAATTTGACTTTAACTGAATTATATAAAAAGCTCCGGCCCTTTGTCAGGCCCTATAATAAACTGGTGGTACTGACCCTCACTCTTACCGTAGTGGGCTCATTTGCCGCGCAGGTGAATGCCTATATCCTGCGCTATACTGTAGACTCCATCTCTGACCTGATGGTAGCCAAAGAGCCGCTGAGCAAGGGCTTTTCACTTCTTACCGTCATCAGCAGTATCCTGCTGGGAAAGGAGGTACTTAACTCCATGGTACAGTTTGGTCAGAAATACTATGGTGAAAGGCTGCGTATCCTGATTGCCCGCGATTTTTCCCAGTCCATTGTGGAGAAGATCCTCACTTACCGGCTGGCCTTTTACACTTCCTCTGAAAACGAAAGCGGCAAGCTCCAGACCCGGATAGATACGGGTATCAGCAGCCTCACCCGGCTGGTGCAGAACTTTTTCATAGACATTTTCCCACTCTTTGCCAATGCCATTGTGGCACTCATTGCCATGTTTTCAGCCAATTTCTGGATCGGGCTGGTGAGCTTATGCATAGTACCCATCTATTTCTATATCAGCCAGTACCAGGCCACTAAGCTCAGCGGCTTCCGGCGAAAAATGCGCAATTACCGCGAAACCAAAAACCATAGCATCATCAGCCTGATCGAGTCGATTACGGTGATCAAATCATTTGTGCAGGAGTCTACCGAGGCTGAAAAACACCGGGTGATCCAGCACGACATGACCAATAACCAGCTGGAAACGCGTAAAACGGCCTTTATCTTTGACAGTGTCAAAAGCCTGATTGAACAGATCGGGGTGGTGATCATCATCATCCTGACCGCCTGGTTTGTGCTGGACGGCAAAATGACCATTGGCGCCATCATGTTCCATGTAATGCTCTTTGGTAACATTTCTGCTCCCATACGGCAGCTTCACCGCATTTATGATGAGGTAAACGACGCCCTGATCTACTCCGAAGGATTTTTTGATATCCTGGAATCGGATCACCAGATTGAAAAGAGCGGCACCTATATTCCTGAAAAGGTAAAGGGCAAAATTGAGCTGAAAAATGTGGACTTTATTTACCCGAACGGTACCCAGGCACTTTTTGACGTCAGCATGACCATCCCGCCCGACCAGACCACCGCCCTGGTGGGCCTCAGCGGTGCTGGGAAAAGTACCATAGTGAACCTCCTTGACAAGTTCTATGAACCTACCCGCGGGCAAATCCTGATCGACGGCGTAGACCTGGCCGATTACGATACCACGGAATTGCGAAAAAACATTGGTCTTGTACTCCAGAAAAACCATATTTTCAAGGGCACTATTGCCGAAAATATCCGCTATGGCCAGCCCGAGGCTTCTGACAGGGATGTAGAAGAAGCGGCTAAAAAAGCCTATATCCATGACCAGATCATGCTCCTGCCTGAAGGTTACCGGTCAGATGCCCGCTCTCTTTCGGGCGGTCAGCAGCAAAGGATCGCCATCGCCCGCCTGTTTCTGAAAAATCCGCCTATCATTTTCCTGGATGAGCCTACAGCCAGCCTGGATGCCATAGCCACGGAGCAGATCAAAAAAAGCCTGGACGCCATCAAGGCTAACCGCACGGTGATCATCATTTCACACAGCATCTCGCAGATCATTGATGCCACTAATATTGTGGTGCTGGAACAGGGCAGAGCCGTGGAAAGCGGGGCTCATGAAGAACTTTTCGACAGAAAAGGAACTTATTATGAGATATTTACCGCCATGGCCAACAGCCTGAATATTGACAAAATCACCAAAACCATGGAGGCTGACGACGAATTTTAACTTACTTTTAATCACCGGAATCACTTATTCAATCGTATATTTGTACCTCCAAACCGGTTTACCAGTATTATTCGATGAAGGTATACTTTAATACAACAGCATTAGAGAAACTTGCCCAAGCAAAAGAATACAGAAGTGCTAAACCTTTAGTTCCTATTGTCATAGACACTACTTCACCAATTTGTTAGAAAAATAAATGCCAAAGGCCTTAGCCATCTATTTACCACAGTATCATCCTATTCCCGAAAATGATGCCTGGTGGGGAAAGGGATTTACGGAATGGACCAATGTTACCGCGGCCCGGCCGCTGTTTAAAGGACATTACCAGCCGCAGCTTCCTGCCGATAACGGATATTATGACCTGCGGGTACCGGAAACCCGGGAAGCACATGCCCGTATGGCAAGAGAATACGGCATAGACGGTTTTTGCTATTATCATTACTGGTTTTCAGGCAAGCGCCTGCTTCACCAGCCTATTGATGAGGTACTGGCCTCCCAAAAACCGGATTTCCCTTTCTGTTATTTCTGGGCCAATGAGAGCTGGTCGCGGCGCTGGGAAGGCAAAGAGCAGGAGAGTGTAAAGCTGATTGAGCAAAAATACAGTGATGAAGACTACCGGGCCCACGCTGAATGGCTGATAGACTCTTTTAAAGACGAGAGATACATTAAGATCAACGGTCGCCCCCTGTTCCTCGTTTATAAACCTTTTGACCTTCCGGATGCTTCACGGATGATGACCATTTTTGAAGAAGTCTGCCGCGAAAACGGCATACCCAAGCCTTATTTTACGGGCAGCAATTCGCATGACCCGGAAAAGAACCCGGCCGATATCGGTTTTGACAGCGCCATTCATTTCCAGACCCGGCATAACCTGCTGTCAGAGTTCTGGATCGACGGTTTTACTCCCAAGCGGATGATCAGGAACCTGTTACAGGGCATTTTTAATCCTACCCTGAAAGTTTACGATTATAAGCAATACAAAGAGAGGGCCCGCATCCATAAAATCCGTTATAAGGGATTTCCCTGCCCCGTGGTGGGATTTGACAATACGGCGCGCAAAGGGAAAAACGCCGTGATCCTGGCCAATCAGAATGTGGAGGATTTCAAAGCCTCGCTGATCGATGCCGTAAATGACGTAAAAGACTTCCCGGAAGAAGAGCAGATTGTCTTTATTAATTCCTGGAACGAATGGGCCGAAGGCAACCACCTCGAACCCTGCGTGAAGTTCGGGCGTAGTTTCCTGGAAGCCGTAAAAGAGGTTTTCAGGAAAAGCTAATCCTGTTTCCACTTGATATTGCATCCCATGCTGGGGAACTGGATTTCCGACATCGGTTCACCGGATAAAAGTGCATTCAGCGCCCCTCTCAGATCTTTCCCGGTAAGCGGTTTCGGGTTTTCTTCCCGTGGCCGGGAGTCATCCAGCCGCCCCCGGTAAACCAGCTTCAGTTTCCCGTCAAACAAGTAAAAATCAGGGGTACAGGCTGCATCATAAGCCCGGGCCACCGCCTGCGTCTCATCATACAGGTAAGGAAAATCCATCTTCCACTGCCCGGCAAACTCCTTCATTTTTTCCGGTGAGTCCTGCGGATAGGCCGTGACATCATTCGAACTGACAGCCACTACAGCCACACCTTTTGACCGGTAATCTGCCGCTATCCGCATGATCTCCGGCATAACATGGATCACATACGGGCAATGGTTACAGATAAACATAATAAGCGTTCCTTTCTCTTCCCGGAGTTCTTCCAATGAGAGTTCTTTTCCACTCAGGACATCCGGCAACCGGAAATCCGGTGCCGTTGTCCCTAAATTCATCATATTGGATGCAGTCAGTGCCATAGTTCTTATTTATCTTCCGGAAGCAGTATCACCCTTATGAAGTTATCAGCGGTCAGGTACTTTTGCGCAATGGCCTTTGTACTTTCCACGGTTACTTTTTCCAGGTTTTTATCCTCTGTGAGAATAGTTCTGATATCTTCTCCCCTCTGGTATTTGTCAGAAAGCTTATTCAGCCAATAGTTATTGTTCTTCAGGTTTGTCTGAAAATTCAGCTTTTCATTATTAACATATTTTTCAATATCCTCAGTGCTTCCGCCGTTTTCGCGCAGCTTACCTATCTCTTCCAGTGTAAGGCTGATGAGTTTCTCCACATTGGCCGGTGCGCACCCGAAGCCCACGATCAGCTGGTAACGGGCCGAAGGGAAACGGCTGGTTCTCATGCTGGCATAAGGTGAATACACGCCGCCTTCCTCTTCGCGGAGCTTTTCAGTCAGCCTGATCTGAAGAATTTCCCCCACCGCGGTCAGAAGCTGCTCATCCGTATCATTCGGCTGGTATTCACCCGAAAGCAGCAAGGTAACATTAGCCTTATCTTCACTTCCTTTTTTCACGGTTTTGGCTACTTTGCCTTTCGGCGGATAAATGCCTAAATCTTTGTATTCCGCTTTTTTGCCGCTGGAAGGCAGGCTACCGAGGTAAGTAGCCAGCAAAGGCCTGATCTTATCTACCTCAAAATTACCTACAAAGGTAAATTCAAAGCCCGAAGCATCTGCAAACCGCTCTTTAAAGATTTCCATAGAGCGTTCGGGGTTCAGCGCCGCCCAGCGGGCAGAGGTCATGGGCCGCACCCGGGGATGGTAGTTATAAATCACCGACTGGAGCGTGTCACTGTATACCTTCTCAGGGGTAGGAGTAGCTTCCAGGTTAGCCAGGTAGTCGCGTTGGTTCCCGACAGCTCCGGCTACCACTTCCCTGTCAAGGTGGTTATTGGTAAATTTGTTATAGATCATCTGCAGGGCAGTCTCAAAATCTTTCACGTTAGACATCCCCGATATTCCTTCTGAAATATTACCCACAGTGGCACTGACCCGGGCCACCTTCCCTGACATGAACTTCGTAAGCTGGGGGGTAGTCAGCGTTCCGTTACCGCTGTTAGATGCCACAAAAGAAGAATAAGCAGCATTATCAGCCTCTGCGTCGGGGTAAAGAGAAGAGCCTCCCCAGCGGCTTCCACGGAATACGATCTCGTCGTTTTTAAAGTCGGTAGGCTTAAGATTCACCTTTACACCATTCTCAAAAATGACCTCGGTCACCCCGGCTTCGGGCACCTGCTTCTCAGAGCGGATCTTACCTGCCACAGGAGTTTTCTCTACCAGTGAGCCGGCCACGGCCTCATCCACATAAGCTGCAATGGCCGAACCGGTATTATCCAGCAGCTGCTTCAGGCGGTCAGCCGAGGGCAGTACATCTTTGGCTGCTTCCGGGCCGATCAGGGCCAGCACCCGGTTTTCTTTGGTGATAACCTGTTTTACAAAAGCATTTACTTCATCCAGTTTTATCCCGTCGAGGTGTTGGTCTATAAACCCCTTATCATAGGAAATATCGGTCATGACCACGCCATCCAGGAAACACTGCACCAGTTCATCGACGTACGAAGACGAAGCCGTTTTATCTTTTTCTGCAAACTGTTTTTCCACACCGGTCTTATAAGAAAGTTTGGCACGGTCCAGCTCCCCCTGTGTAAAACCGAACTGGGCAGCCCGCTGATTCTCGTCAAGCACGGCAATCAGCGCTTTTTCCACCTCATTTCCCTTGGCCACCGCTATGGCATTCAGCGCATCCAGCCCGGCCAGGAAAGAAGAGTATCCGCTCATCCCGAACTGGAAAGGCGGATCTGCTTTTTGCTGCAGCTCACTCAGCCGCCGGCTGATCATGGTGTTAAATAAAGACCGGATGATGGCTTCCCTCCGGTTTTGGGCCGTAATTTCTTTTCGTTCGGGCTGCAGGTAAAACAGTTGCACCAGGCTGTAAGGCTGCTCTTTATCCGTGATGACAATGGCATCTGTTCCTCCGGAAAGAGGTACGGTATATCGGGGCCTCTCCTGTGCTTTCACCGGGTTCTTAAAGCCGCTGAAAAGCTTTTTAATCATGCCTTCCACTACAGCCGGATCAAAATCACCCACTGCCACAATAGCCTCCAGGTCAGGGCGGTACCATTCTTCCTTAAATTTCTTAAACTCGTCATAAGGGGCATTCTGTATAACACTTTCCAGGCCTATCGGCAGCCTTTCGGCATAACGTGATCCCCTGAACAATACCGGGTAAAGCTTTTCATTTACCCGCTGGCCGGCCCCTTTCCTGAGGCGGGCTTCTTCCAGGATCACCCCGCGTTCCTTGTCAATTTCCGAAGGGTCTAAAGTGGCATTCCCTGACCAGTCGGCCAGTACCGAGAGATACTTCTCAAATTTAGCCAGTGTATCGGTAGGCACGGGCAGCATATAAACCGTTTCATCGAAGCTGGTATAGGCATTAAGATCCGCTCCAAATTTGATCCCGCTCTTTTCCAGGAAGTTCACCAGCTCGTTTTTCGGGAAGTTTTTGGTACCGTTAAAATTCATGTGCTCCATAAAGTGAGCCAGTCCTCGCTGCTCTTCCGTTTCCAGGATAGACCCGGCTTTTATCACCAGCCTCAACTCGGCCCGGTTTTTAGGTTCCACGTTCTTGCGGATGTAGTAGGTCAGGCCATTAGGCAGCTTCCCCACCTTCACGGCCGGATCCATCGGCAGCTGATCAGTGAGGCTGATGTTTTGTGCAAAAGTCACGGAACTTATCCATGAAATAAGTACCAGGCTGAAGATTCGTCTTTTCATTTTAAAATTTTGTTTATTAAATATTATCCGGTGGGGTGGGTGGAAGCACCGGAACACGCTGTAATTTACAATTAAATTTACACATGCACCAATAGTAACTAAAGCTTTAAGTGAATTTCTTCTTTTGCCCTACTGCTCAGCCCGTTCCGGTGAAACCGGTTCTCTTCTGACTCAGAGCCTGTTTTGTCCGCTTTACATCCAATATCCTTTTCTTCCATAGCTGTATTACCCTACCTTTGCAGCATGAAAGATTATGAAATTCCCGTACGGAATATTCTGAAATACAGCCTGGTATTTGCCCTTACAGTTTCGCTGATTTCTTTTCTCGGCTCCTTTATGCAGGATGAACGATGGTCTACAGTGATCTACCGGGTAGTAAGCAATTTCCTGCTTTTTTATAGTTTCAGCCTGCTTAACCTCTGCCTGCTTAAAGGTTTTTACACGAAAAACCCGCTCCGCGACAGCTACGTAACCATTAATAACAAACGTCACTATCTCTGCGGCGTATTATGCACCTCCCTTATCTTCTTCGGGTTTCATTTCCTGTATATGTACCTCATCAACAAGGGGTTTATATCAGCCGTCTATATCAGTGATGAAATGGTGCGCCTGGGCAACTGGGTGTATCTTTTCTTCTTCATTGCCAGCACTGCGATTTATACTATGACCTATTTCCTGCATAATTTTATTATTCTCCAGGACATGAAGGTAAGAGTAGACCTCGAAAACTCTCAGCTGCGTACCATAAATGCCGAAACCGTAAACCAACTGCTGCGCCAGCAGATCCAGCCCCATTTTCTTTTCAATGCGCTGAACGTGCTGAAGTCGCTTATCCGGAAATATCCTGACACCGCAGAGGAATATCTCATCAGCCTTTCTGACTTTCTCCGGGCTTCTGTCAACCAGAATAAAAAGGTGCTGGTTCCGCTGGCAGAAGAGCTGAAGATCTGTCATGATTATATGGAGATGCAGAAGATCCGTTTCGGAAACGCCCTGAACTACCAGGTAAACATTACAGATACAGACAGCGGCTACCTGCCTGTTTTTTCACTTCAGCCCCTCCTGGAAAACGCCATTAAGCACAATGAGCTTACGAATGCTTCACCCCTCCGGATCGAAATTTCAGATAATACGGGCTGGGTGGAAGTTAAAAATAGCCTGCAGCCCAAAAGATCCTTATCGGAATCTACGGGTAACGGCCTCACTAACCTGACCGAACGCTACCGCATTCTTTCCGGTGATCCGGTTAAAATCATCGAGAACCAGGAAAATTTTATCGTGAAGATCCGGATTCTTGAGGCTGAAAACCTGCTATCTCCCACTATTGAAACTGTAGAATTATGAAAATCATCATTATAGAAGACGAAAAGCTTACGGCAGAAGACCTGGCTGAAACCATTTTACGCACCGAGCCTGCCGCTGAAATTGTGGCTACCCTGAGCTCCGTAAAAGAAGCACAGGCCTTTTTTGAGGGTACGGTAGAGGCCGACCTGATTTTTTCAGATATCCAGCTGGGCGACGGGCTGAGTTTTGAAATTTTCCGGGAAAGGAAATCGGATATTCCCGTGATTTTCTGTACCGCCTACGATGAATACGCCCTGAATGCATTCAAAACCAATGGTATTGATTATATCCTGAAACCGTTTTCCATTAATACCATCAAAAATGCACTGGACAAATACAAAAACCTGAAGAAAATCCTGGCCCCCTCTCCGAATAACCTGGAGGCCCTGTTATTTGCACTGGATCAGCGCCCGCGGATCACTTCGGTGCTGGTACATTATAAAGATCAGATCATCCCGGTTCCCGAAAAAGATATTGCCATCATCTGCATCCGGAATGAAACCACGCTACTGAAGACCTTTGATGAAAAAGCTTACTTCATCACGCGTACGCTTGACGATCTGGAGTCCAAGCTCGGCTCGGGCTTTTTCCGGGCCAACCGGCAATACCTGGTAAACCGTATGGCCATCCGCTCTGTGGAAAACTACGGGGCCCGCAAGCTGGCCCTCCTGCTCACCCTTCCTCACGATGAGACCATCACCGTAAGCAAGGAAAAACATACCCCCTTAATGAACTGGCTGGAAGGAAAATAAACCGTATCTGCTGACACAGGGTTGTCACACCGGCCTGCCATCTTTGAAACAGGGAATAGACATCTCTTATATAAATTAAGGATAATTACAAAACAATCTTTGAATAGTTAAAAAATTGAAAATAAACCGGTTGTAAAAATGAATTTCAAACTCAAAAATGTCCGTTTAAATGAATTTATCTTTTTATGAATAAAAATCTTGGCGAACTTTGCGCCCGAATACGGCAAAAGCTATACTTAACTGATTAACACTGTTTTCACAGTTCAACAAAACACTCATTGGATGAAATCTAGAACTCTAATTGCGGGAATAATCCTGTTGGTTTCCGCACTCCGATCCTACGGACAAACGACACTCACTTTGCAGGACGCCATTAAATATGCCCTGGCCAACAGTGAAACCATAAAAAAGGCTCAACTGGACATAGAGAACGGCCTGAATGTGGTAAAAGAAACGCGGGCAGGGGCCAAGCCTCAGATCAGCGCCGTGTCAAGTGTAACCCTTAACCCCCTGGTTCAGCAATTTGTTTTGCCCGGAGAAGCATTCGGGGGAGAACCCGGCACATTTATCGCTATCAAGGCGGGACAGCCCTGGAACGCTATGACCACCCTCCAGGTAAATCAGCAGATTTATAATCAGCAGTTGTTTACCGGGCTGAAAGCTACCCAAAGAAGTGCTGAATTTTACGACCTGCTCAAGGAAGTAAGTGAAGAAAATGTCATGCAGCAGGTAGCCGTGAATTACTACCAGGTGCTGGTAAATCAGCATAAAGTGGGTTTACTGGACGACAATCTCGACCGTCTCAATAAGCTGCAGGGCATACTGCAGGGACTTTTTGATAACGGTTTGGGTAAAAAAATAGACGTAGACAGGGTCAAAGTAAACAAAGTAAACCTGGAAACCCAGAAAATGCAGTTGCTCAATGCCATTGATATGCAGAAGAACCTGCTGAAATACTCCATGGGAATGCCGGTTTCAGAAGAAATCCGGCTTCCGGATGAAGATATCCAAAAGCTGGAAGCCCTGACCTCTGCCCTCATCATTGCACCTGAGGTGGATGTGGAGAACATCATTGGTGTACGCGTTTTGAGAAAACAGGATCAGCTTCTCGCCCTTAACCGCGATGCCAAACGGGCTGAGTTTTATCCTACAGCCTCTATAGCCGGACAGTACATTCAGAGTACACAAAGCAATACTTTTAACCTCTATACCAAAAATGCACTGAATTTTAAAATGGCGAATATTTCCCTGAACGTTAATATTCCCATTTTTGATGGTGGAGCGAAGAAATCGCGGGTAGATCAGGCCAAAGTAGAAATCCTGAAAAACCAGGAGGAAATCAGTACCACCACCAAGGCTCTCCGTATGGCGTATGACAATGCCCGCATACAGATGCAAAACAGCATAGAAGCCATTCAGAACCAAAGGGCTAACCTCGAACTGGCCAAAGAAGTGTATGACAATATTAACAGTAACTTCAACCTGGGCCTGGTAAGCCTTACTGACCTCCTCAATGCGGAATCGGAACTAACCAGTACCCAGAATGCGTATAATGACGCTCTTTTACAATTTAAAGTATCAGAAATAGAATTAATCAAAGCAAAAGGCGAAATCAGAACGCTTGCTGCCCAATAAACAATCATCCAGAGAAATGAAACGTACAATTATAACACTATTGGTTTTAACCGTTTTCGGTGGGGCTATTGCCTATAAACTAAGCAAAAACAAGAAAGAAAACCAGGCTAAAGTAGACGTGGTGAACGCTTCAGGCGGTGCCGTGCTGGTAAAAGTGGCCAGTGCGGAAGTGAAGCCTATTGACCTGGATTTTGTAGCTAACGGGAATTTTGTTCCTAACCAGGACCTGGAATTTATGTCAGAAGTTTCCGGAAGAATTACTTCTATCCGCGTGAAAGAAGGCGACCGCGTGGCCAAAGGCCAGATCCTGGCTACGGTAGAAGATAAATACCTGGCCCTGGACCTGCAGAATGCCAATGAGCAGTACCAGAAGCTGCTGACCGACAAAACCCGGCTGGAAAACGCCCTGAAAACCGGTGGCGTTACCCAGGCCCAGGTAGATGAGATCAACCTGGCTGTAAAAAATGCTCAAAACGGGATAGATCAGATTCAGAAAAGGATAGGTGACGTGCATATTAAGGCGCCTATTTCCGGAGTAATTAACAAAAAGTACATAGAGCTGGGTTCTTTTGCCTCGCCCGGTACCAAGCTGTTTGATATAGTAGACGTTTCCAGCCTCAAACTGAGTGTCAATGTCAATGAAAAGCAGGTAGTTCAGTTGAAAAAAGGCGATAAAGTGGATATCCGGATACCCGTTTTCCCTGACAAAACCTTCAGCGGCTACGTTTCTTTTATCTCGGTAAAAGCCGATAACTCCCTGAATTTCCCTATTGAGATCCGCCTGAATGCCGCGGGAGCCTCTGAAGTTAAATCAGGCATGTATGCTTCAGCTAATTTTAACTTTGCCCAAACAGCCCCTATCCTGACCGTACCCCGTACGGCATTTGTGGGAAGTGTAAGAAACGGCCAGGTGTATGTGGTAAACGGCAACAAAGTAACCCTTACCCGGGTAACGCCCGGAAGTATTTTCGGCGATAACGTGGAGATCCTGAACGGGCTCTCAGAAGGACAAACCGTGGTAACAGCCGGGCAGATCAACCTGCAGGACGGTGCCGCCATCGAGATTCAGAAATAACAGGCAAGGGTTTATACCTCAAATAGTAGAACATGAAATTTCCATGAGCCGTTAGAAATCAGCCGTTAGACGTTAGCTACTCACGAACTGAGTAAAACTAACTGCTGACAGCTAATAACTAACAGCTAAAAATTGATACATATGAAAATAGCTGATATATCTATCCGGAGACCATCTATTGTGATCGTGGTCTTCACAGCGCTGACCTTATTTGGTATACTGAGCTACTTCAGCCTGAATTATGAGCTTTTGCCCAAATTCTCGCCGGGCGTAGTATCTATTGCCACTGTATATCCCGGGGCATCACCGGGGGAGGTGGAAAACACCGTCACTAAAAAAATCGAAGACGCCGTGGCATCTCTTGAAAATATCAAGAAGCTGGATGCCACCTCTTATGAAAGCTTATCCCTGGTAATTATTGAGCTGAGGGCAGGCGCTAACGTAGACCTGGCCCTTAACGATGCCCAGCGGAAAATCAACGCAATGCTGTCTCAGCTACCTGATGACGCCGAGGCACCTTCACTGAACAAATTTTCTTTCGATGACCTCCCTATCCTTACCCTTTCTGCTACTGCAGAGCTGGATGATGCGGCTTTTTATGACCTGATCGACAAGCAGATTCAGCCTATCTTATCCCGGGTACCGGGTGTGGCCCAGGTGAACCTCATCGGTGGACAGGAAAGAGAGATCCAGGTAAACATTGACGCCACAAAACTGGAAGGATACAACCTGTCTATTCTGCAGGTACAGCAGGCCATTTTAGGTTCTAACCTGGACTTCCCCACCGGTAGTATCAAATCGGATAACCAGGATATCCTGGTTCGTTTATCCGGGAAATACAAAAACGTGGAAGAGCTCCGTAATCTTGTTATTGCCGATGGCCCCGCGGGCGCGCAGATTCGTTTAAGAGACATTGCCGATGTTCAGGATGCCCAGAAAGATGTGGACAAAATCTCCCGGGTAAACCGCAAAAGCGCCATTTCACTCCAGGTGCTTAAACAGTCGGATGCCAATGCCGTAGAAGTAAGTAAAGCTACCAAGGAAATTCTTTCCAGGGTGGAAAAGCAATACGAACGTGAGGGTCTGAAAATCGAAGTGGCTAATGACACTTCCGATTATACGTTAAAGTCAGCCAATGCGGTGGTATTTGACCTTTTCCTGGCTATTATACTGGTAGCCGTAATTATGCTTTTCTTCCTGCACAGCATCCGGAACTCCCTCATTGTAATGGTGGCCATTCCGGTTTCGCTTATTGCCACCTTTATCGGCATGAACCTGATGGGTTTTTCACTGAACATGATGTCTTTGCTGGGGCTTTCCCTGGTTGTGGGTATCCTGGTGGATGATGCCATTGTGGTAATTGAAAATATTTACCGGCACATGGAAATGGGCAAAAACCGGGTAAGAGCGGCTTTTGACGGAGCTAAAGAGATCGGGTTTACCGTAGTTTCCATTACGCTGGTAATTGTGGTGGTATTCCTGCCGATTGCTATGTCAACAGGTATGGTTTCCGACATCCTCCGTGAATTCTGCCTGGTGGTGGTTATTTCCGTATTGCTATCCCTGCTGACCTCTTTTACCATTGTTCCCCTGCTGACTTCCCGTTTCGGTAAGCTGGAGGTGATTAACGGCAGTAATTTCTTCAGCCGTTTCATCCTGTGGTTTGAAGAGCAGCTGAACCGTTTTACCCGCTGGATCACCGGCATCCTGGAATGGTGTCTGGGCCATAAGCTGATTACGCTCGTGGTGGTGGTGGTGATGTTCCTTTCCTCCTTCATCCTGGTGGGTGCCGGCTTCATTAACGGTGAGTTTTTCCCTTCCTCTGACCGGGGCGAGTTCTTTGTTCAGATAGAGCTTCCAAAAGATGCGGCTATTGAGCAGACTAACCAGCTGACACAGCAGGCGGAAGATTTCCTGAGCAAAAAACCGGAAGTTACTTCCCTGATTACTTCGGTAGGGCAGTCAAGTGACGGTATGGTGGCCACCCTGGCTCCGGCTTACAAGGCAGAGATCATGGTAAAACTGGTGGATAAAGAAAAACGTGCCGATGCTACCGATGTGTATGCTGCCAAAACCAAGCAGGAATTACAGAAAATACTGGTAGGCGCCAAGATCAAGACCCTGCCGGTGAGCTTTATAGGTACAGCAGACCAGGCCCCTATTGAACTGGTGGTGGTAGGTTCTGACCGCGACAGTGTGACCGCCTACGCGGAAAAAGCGTTAGATGAACTGAAGAAAATACCGGGTGCCGTAGAAGCCAAATTATCTGCAGAGAGTGGTAATCCTGAGATCTCCGTAGAGGTGGACCGTGATAAAATGGCAGCCCTGGGGCTGGATCTTTCTACTGTGGGTGCTACTATGCAGACCGCCTTTAACGGAAATACCAACGGTAAATTCCGCCAGGGGCAATACGAGTATGACATCAACATACGGTTTGATGATTATGACCGGAAAAATATAGATAATGTAAATAATACGCTGTTTACCAACAAAAGAGGAGAGCTGATCCGTCTTTCCCAGTTTGCTGCGGTAAATGAAAGCTCAGGGCCCAGCCAGTTGGAGAGAAGAGACAAGAGCACGGCCATCAAGGTACAGTCACAGGCAGTAGGAGTTCCGGCCTCGGTAGTGGTGGCCGGATGGCAGCCTAAGCTGGACTCGATTCCCAAACCCGGCGGCGTGAGCTATGTATGGAGTGGTGATATGGAAATGCAGTCGGAAGGTTTCGGTACACTGGGAATTGCCCTGATCATGTCTATCCTTCTGGTTTATTTCATCATGGTAGCCCTTTACAACAGCTTTGTACACCCCTTTGTGGTATTGTTCTCCATTCCGTTGGCGGTCATCGGGGCATTGCTGGCGCTGGCGCTGACCAATAACACCCTGAACATCTTCACTATGCTTGGAATGATCATGCTTATTGGTCTGGTAGCGAAAAACGCCATCATCCTGGTGGATTTCACCAATCAGCTGAGATCCGAAGGTAAAAGTACACGTGAAGCGCTGATACTGGCTAACCACGCCCGTCTGCGCCCCATCCTGATGACCACCATTGCCATGGTATTCGGTATGTTGCCTATCGCCCTGGCATCAGGTAGCGGTTCTGAGTCTAAAAACGGTCTGGCCTGGGTGATCATCGGTGGCCTGATCAGTTCACTGTTCCTGACGCTTATTGTGGTACCGGTGGTTTACCAGATGTTTGACAGCCTCCTGAACCGCCTTGGACTGAATAAGCCTGAACTGCCCGTAGATCAGCTGCTGACAGAGCATTACGAACACAAAGACGTAAAAGAATATTAAGCAATAAGCTTTACAGAAAGAAACCGCCGGTAAAAGGGCGGTTTCTTTTTTTATTCCATATCAGATGATCTCCATCTTCTCCATCAGGAAAGTGGCGCTTTTATTACGGCAGATACCGTTGCGAAGCTTATAATCAAAGACCAGCTCACCGTTAATAATCTCTACCTCAAAGTTCTTATTTTCCAGCCGGTCAGGGTACTCTTCAGCCAGCCGGCAAACCGCCAGGTCATGGGTGGCTATAGCTCCTATCGCAGAGTGCAAAATAATCCGCCGGATCACCCCTATAGTACCCGACTGCTTGTCATCTGAGTTAGTTCCTCTCAGTATCTCATCCAGCAGCACCAGGCAGGGTTGCCTCTCCAGCTGATCCATAATGGCCTTCAGCCGCTTCACTTCCGCAAAGAAATAGGATTCTCCGCTGCTCAGTGAGTCAGACTGCCGCATGGATACCAGTACCGGCAACAGGCGGATACGGGCTCTTTTGGCACAAACCGGCGCTCCTGTACCTGCCAGCACCATATTTACGCCCAATGCCCGGAGAAATGTGCTCTTTCCTGACATATTTGAACCGGTAAGGAGTATAAAATTGCGACGTGTTAAACAAATGCTGTTACTCACCCGGTCCTGTTCAGCAATCAGAGGGTGGCTCAGCTCCTCAAAGTCTGCCTCCGCCTCAGAACAGAGTACCGGGTATACATAAGCCGGGTTATTGAAAGCAAAATTGGCATAACTGCTCAATGCATCAGCCTCCCCCATGACTTCCAGCCAGCAATGCAGCTCAGGTGCACAGGTCTGCTTCCATTGCAGCAGGGAACGAAGAGCATGCACATGATAGTTCAACGTACCGTTTAAGACCAGGGCGCCGAGATCAAAGTTAATACCCTGTATTTTCAGGAACAGTTTTGCGAGCTTTTCCAGCTCGCTGCTGGCATTCCGGCCGTTTTGCCTCAGCTTTCCCTGCAATATCACTAACTTTTCAGACCGGAAAGCCGCCGTTTCTATTTCTCTCAGGATAAAACCGTAATTCCGGATGATCTCTGCTACGTTCCGGGAGTCAATAAGCTCGCTCTTAATCTTTGCCAGTTGGGTACCGGTAAACGTAAGATTGGAGATAAAAGCAACTAAAATCCATTTCCAGCTTACCCATCCTGCCATATAAGACGTAATCAGCGCAATAAACAATGCCGGAAGCACAAAGCTTAAAACCCTGGCGGCTTTGCTTACGGCATTGCTCCTGTTTTCCGACCAGTCCAGCAGCTTCCGGTAATCCGTTTCGGTATCCTCCATCATTCTTCCCAGAGCCGACTGCCGCTGTCTCCATTCCGGATGGTCAGCCAGTTCTTTTACAGCCTCCTGGCGTGCAGCAACTTCACCGGCAGGAAACGGGTCTTTCAGGCTTTCGGCAAGCTTCAGCTCACCTATGTAGGTAGTGGTGCGATTCAGATATTGAAAGAGGGAATCTTTCCCGAAAATATCCAGGTCGTAGGTGTAAAAATGAGAGCTGTCTGTATAACGGGCACCATCATAGAAAGGAGTTTTGTCGCCGGCAAGAAATCCGGCTTCCTCGTGGTTGATATTCCGTAGGTTTTCAGCCATCCTTCTCTCCCAAAGGATGGACCGGTGTGTTTTTACACAAATCACAAAAAGCACCAGCAGTATTACTGTCATGCCGAGATACATCCATTGAGTTATTGAAAAGTAAATACTGAAAATAATACCTGCTGCCAATACCAGCCTGAAAAAACTGTAACGATTGTAGTATTGTTTCAGTCGTGTGCTTTCAGACAAATACCTGTCTGCCAGAGAATCATAATATTGCGTCATTTCATAGGTGGGTTAAAGCCTGTTATTAATCAAAACACGGTATTCTTAAAATAAATTTCCGGTCTTTGTGCCAATTCACCGGGTTTCAGCAAATAAAACAGCCTGTTTTACTTCTAAAAGGTGTATTAATTTAGTAGGTTTGGGTTTTCTTAACCTTAAGTAATACTTATCTATGAAAATCAAAACGCTCGGTTTTTTTGCCCTCCTGACTGTAGGGGCCCTCTTTTTAAATGCATGTAGCAGTACGCAAAGCGAAGATGAGTCTGAACCCGACTGGAACATTTCCCTGGCTCAATGGTCGCTTCACAAAAGCTTTTTCGGAGAATCCCTGAATGGTAACTGGCAGGAGTTCGGCAGATTACTGAAAGAAGCCCCGGATTCCCTTCTGCAGGGATCTATTCATCCTGATGATTTCCCTTCCATTGCCAAAGGTTACGGCATCAACACTATTGAGCTGGTAAATACTTTCTATTACGGGAAAGCCAGAGACATGGCCTATTGGGAAGGTTTTAAAAAGCGCTGTGATGACGCCGGCGTAAAAGTAGGTCTGATCATGTGCGATGCTCTTGGCGACCTGGGGAATGCCGACTCTTCAGCCCGTTTACAGGCAGTGGAAAACCACTATCCGTGGGTAGACGTGGCCGCTTACCTGGGAGCAAAAACCATACGTGTGAATGCGGCCGGACAAGGTACAGCCGAAGAAGTAGCTGCAAATGCAGCCGAAGGCCTCAGCAAGCTGGGTGAATACGCCGCTACAAAAGGGATTAACGTGGTAGTGGAAAACCATGGCGGATACAGCTCTGACGGAAGCTGGCTGGCCGGTGTGATGAAGGCCGTAAACAAAGAAAACGTAGGTACCCTGCCTGATTTCGGGAACTTCTGTATTGAACGCGGGCCTGATGGCTGCGTAAAAGAATATGATCTTTACAAGGGAATTGAAGAATTAATGCCTTACGCAAAAGGAGTTTCAGCCAAAACGAATGATTTTGATGCCGATGGAAATGAAACCACCAAAGACTATGCCCGTATCATGAAAATCGTTAAAGACAGCGGTTTTAAAGGTACTATCGGAATAGAATATGAAGGTAACAAACTTTCAGAAGAAGAAGGTATCAAAGCCACCAAAGCGCTTCTTGAAAAGGTGATAGCTGAACTTCAGTAAATTTAACAGAACGCAGGTGCCTGCCGGACGTGGTGGTGCATCTGCGTTCGGTATATAGGGTATCCTTATTTAATGTAAGTAATTTGTAGTTAGGGTATTACTAATAAAAATAACCCCGAAAATGGCCAATTTCTTGGTATTTCGGGGTTTTTTGTGTATTTTGATATCGCCAAACACCT